>Ga0209369_1000085_pt1 | contig 209711 bp, 198 predicted proteins | sample EBPBio142010_DNA_FD_185865 | JGI IMG/M metagenome (GOLD analysis project Ga0209369, IMG submission 185865) | Wastewater treatment Type I Accumulibacter community from EBPR Bioreactor in Madison, WI, USA - Reactor 1_10/4/2010_ DNA (SPAdes)... | ecosystem: Engineered > Bioreactor > EBPR >... | reverse complement strand
GCTCGATCACCTGCTTCACCGCTTCGGCCCGGAACTCATCTGTGTACTGCTTGCTGTTGCCCATAAACACCTCGGTCATTGCCATCAATTATGGCAACCGGATGTCTACGAAAGGCTGGCCGGTCCACATTGGACGCTTGGCGCCCTTGGCTAAGCGCTCTCACCGTGCTCTGCCTGGGCTGGGCGTTCTGGACACTATATCGCTCAGATGCGCAGCGTTGCAGCACCGAAGGCGCGTGTATGGATCCAGTATTGCTGAGGCGCCGCCGTCGTTGGTTCTGGATCGCCTCAGGTGTGATCGTGTTGCTGCTGCTCTTCCCCTATTACATAGGCTGGATTTTGTAAGGAGTGCCGTATGCGCGCGATGATTTTTGGTCTACTTATGACAGTGTGGATGGCATGGGCGTCGGCCGCCACCCCACAGCAGGTCATCCTGCATGTGGAGAATCTGACGTGCCCAGCGTGCAGCATCACAATCGAAAAGGCGCTAGAGAAAGTGCCGGGGGTGACGGCTACACACGTAGATACACGTGCCGGCACGGTATCCGTTACCTATGATGCCAAACGCACAGATTCAGCAGCGATCGCAAAAGCCATCACTGACGCGGGCTTCCCCGCAACTGCAAAGACGGGACAGAAAAGTGGCTGACACACAACTAGCCAGCGAATTGACGTGCCCTGCTTGTGGACACCGAACCACAGAGACCATGCCCACGACCTCGTGCCAGTTCTTCTATGAGTGTCTGGAATGCAGCACTTTGATTCAGCCAAAATCAGGTGATTGCTGCGTGTTCTGTTCGTACGGCACAGTGCCTTGCCCTCCTATCCAACAGCAAAGTTCCTGCTGTGTTGGCGCAGGTTAGCTGGCCAGCGAAATGAGTTGGAGACAACTTGCGTTCGCGACTTTCGGTAGTTCCTGTTCAAGCGGCGACAGAGATTCGAATGCGAGCCGTGTATGCGCAGGATAAATATTTATCCAGATCAGCTTTATTGCGATCAACACAGAGAGATCCTGCGTCTAATCCTATAGCGGACGCAAAGGACTGCCGGGCGTTAGCGGGACCGCTCGGCGAGAAGCTGCTTCATTTTGGCGATCTCTTGTGTCTGCGAAGTGATGATGTCTTGGCAGAGCTTGACTAGCTCAGGATCCTTCAGGCGGTTTTCCTCGCACATCAGAATGGCGCCAGCATGATGAGGAATCATGGAGCGGATGAACTGCCGATCGGTCACCGCAGCCTGCGTGCGGATTCCCCACCAGCAGAACAGCATGATCGCCACGGTCACGCAGGCCAGGATCAGATTACGCCGACGATCAGGGTACATGTTGGACATGAGCCAAAGCTCAATCAACAGCATCGGCGCGACCATCAGCCCTGCCATGTAGAACTGATTGACGTTGTGATAGACGTTTGCCAACTGATCGACCATGGCATACATCAGTGCGTACATGGCTACGAACGACAAGACCATCATTAGCAGTAGGCGACCGTAGTGGCCTTGATGCGCCTGACCCGAACTTCCGTGCGGGGCGTTTTGCCCTGAATGCTGCGTGTGCGTGTTTTCATGCTTACCGTGCGAAGAAGACATTTCGATCTCCGTGGGAATGACAAAACATCGCCGAATCCCGGGGGCCAAGGACCCAGCCCCCGGGGAGATAGCAATTACATACCCTTGCCGGCAGCGAATTCCTGCGGGCTCAGCTTGCCGTCCTTGTTGGCATCAAGCATGCCGAAGTGCGGCGCAAGCTTGTGCTTGGCCAGTTCTTCCTTGGACAGCGCGCCATCCTTGTTGGTATCGAGCTTGGTGAAATCCGCATTGGCCGCGGCCGGCTTGTGCTGACCATGCTCCTGCTTCTTGTGATCCATCGGCTTGTGCTGACCGTGGTCGGTGGTGGGCGTAGTGGTCTGGCCGCCGGCGAAGGCCGCACCCGCGATCAGGAACAGGGCCATCATCGAGAGGGAGGTATAACGCTTCATTGCAGTACTCCTTGTGGGATATGAGCCATCAGTGACAGGAATGGCCGCGCGCAGGCTCATCGGCGCGGTCAGGGTGGGAGGTGGCAACAACGGTGGAGCCGGACAAACGCAAGGCATTGGTGACCACTGAAACCGAGCTCAGGCTCATGGCCAGGGCCGCCATCATCGGACTGAGCAAAACGCCGAAGCTGGGGTACAGCAGGCCGGCGGCGATAGGCACGCCGATGGCGTTGTAGACAAACGCGAAACCCAGGTTCTGCTTCATGTTGGCCACCGTCGAAGACGAGATGGCACGGGCTTGCACGATGCGCCTCAGATCACCCTTGACCAGGGTGAGCTGGGCGCTGGACATGGCCACATCCGTGCCCGTCCCCATCGCGATGCCCACATCGGCTGCCGCCAGGGCCGGCGCATCGTTGATGCCATCGCCGGCCATGGCCACACGACGCCCTTGGGCTTTGAGTTGCTGGACAAGTTCGGCCTTGTCCTGAGGTTTGACGCCGCCACGCACATCGTCGATGCCCAGCGTGCGCCCCACGGCCTCGGCCGTCGCCTGTGCGTCACCGGAGGCCATCACGACGTGCAGGCCATCGGCACGTAGCAGGTTCAAGGCAGGCAAGGTCGTGGCTTTGATGGGATCAGCCACCGCAATGGCGCCGGCCAAGCGCCGATTGACCGCCAAGAACATCACGCTAGCGCCTTCCTTGCGCAGACGCTCGGCGCTGCTCTGCAAGGGCGCAACATCAGCCCCTATCGATGCCATCAAGCTTTGGTTGCCAAGTACAACATCCTGATCAGCCACGCGTCCGCGGACACCTTGGCCAGTGAGCGAATCAAAATCCTGGGCGGCCGTCAGGCTCAAGCTACGTCGTTGGGCTTCAGCCACGATGGCCTCGGCCAAGGGGTGCTCACTGCCCTGCTCCAGGCTGCCGGCCAAACGAAGGATCTGATCGGCGTCGAAACCGGCGTAGGAGAGCGTGTCGCGAAAGGCTGGACGCCCCTCGGTCAAGGTACCGGTTTTGTCCACAATCAACGTGTCGATCAAACGTAGCTGTTCGATCGCCTGAGCATCGCGGAACAGGACCCCAACCTGTGCAGCGCGGCCGGTGGCGACCATGATCGACATGGGGGTAGCCAACCCCAGGGCACACGGGCACGCAATGATCAGGACCGATACGGCATTGAGGACGGCAAAGGTCCAGGACGGTTCGGGTCCAAACAGGCCCCATCCGAAGAACGTGAGCACCGCCGTGACCAGCACTGCCAGAACGAACCAGTACGCCACCTTGTCTGCCATACGCTGCATCGGCGCGCGAGAGCGCTGGGCTTGGGCCACCAACTGCACAATCTGCGCCAGTACCGTCCCGGATCCGACTTTGTCCGCCCGGATGACCAGGGCGCCCGTCCCGTTAAGCGTGGCGCCTATGACGTGATCACCGACAGTCTTCTCCACCGGAATGGGTTCACCGGTCAGCATCGACTCATCGACACTGGTGCGACCTTCGATGACTTCCCCATCGACCGGCACCTTCTCGCCCGGTCGTACGCGAAGTAGATCACCCACGTGCACGTGATCCAGCGCAACGTCCTCTTCGCCACCATCGGGTTTGACGCGGCGAGCCGTCTTGGGCGCCAACCCCAGCAGGGACTTGATAGCCGCCGAGGTTTTGGAACGCGCCCGCAGTTCCAGCAGCTGGCCAAGCAGCGTGAGCGAGACGATGACCGCTGCCGCCTCGAAGTAGACCCCTACCCGTCCATGTTCGCGGAAAGAGTCCGGAAACAGGCCGGGCGCCACGGTGGCCACCACGCTGTAGCCAAACGCAGCGGCCACGCCGATGCCGATCAGCGTCCACATGTTGGGGCTGCGATTGCTGATGGACTGTAGGCAGCGCTCAAAGAAAGGCCACCCCGCCCAGAGCACCACCGGGGCGCTCAGCACGAGCTCAATCCAGGTGCGCGCCTGCGTGGACAAGCCGGGTAGACGATGTCCCAGCATGGCCAGGACCAGGACGATCAACGTCAAAGGCAGCGTCCACCAGAAGCGTCGGGTGAAATCGCGTAACTCCGGATTGTCGTCCTCCTCCAGCGACGGCATCTCCGGCTCCAGCGCCATGCCGCAGATCGGACAGGTGCCGGGACCGGGCTGACGAATCTGCGGATGCATCGGGCAGGTATAGACCGTGGCGTGGGTATCGCTGGGCGGGGCCACCGCTACTGGGGCGGTCACTTCGACTTGCTGGGGAGCATCGTCCGTATAGCGGACGGGATTGGTGATGAACCGCTCTCGGCATTTGGCTGAGCAGAAGTGATACTTCGTTCCGCCATGCAGGGCGTGGTACGGCGTTCTAGCCGCCGAGACCTGCATGCCGCATACCGGATCGCGCACCGAGTCTGGACCATCGCTGGCACCCTGTGGCATCGCCTTGCCTGCTTCATCGTGGGAATGAGGGGACATGGATCACTCTGGGCTGGAAGAAGGGATCGCGAGCAAACTTGTCAGCTGCGTTGACCGTGCAGGACGTAAGGCTGGGTGGTGCCATCGGGCAGTACGAATTCCACCGTGTAGGGTTGAACACGTCCGTCGGGCATCTCCATACCAGGAGAACCGGCGGGCATGCCCGGTAGCACTAATCCACGGCCTACCGGGCGCTCACGCAGCAGGCGCAGGATGTCCTGTACCGGCACATGACCTTCGACGATGTAGCCATCGATCTCGGCGGTATGGCACGAGCCGCGTCCATAGGGAACGCCCAAGCGCGCCTTGATCGGGTTGAGGTCTTCGCTGTTGTGCACCTCAACCGTAAAACCTGCTTTCTCCAGATGCTCCACCCACAGTTGGCAGCAACCGCAGGTCGCACTCTTATGTACTTTGACCAACGGCAACGGACGCTGCGGTTGGGCGACCTGCTGCGCATCCGCCGATGTCGGAGATTGGGCGACCGATGCCGCCTCTGTACTGACAGCCGATTCGGGGCGCGCGCATGCGGTCAGCGACAAGGCCGTGGTCAGCAGAAAGAGACAGCTGCGTGAAGTATTCATCATGCGTCCTCAAGAGATGCCCGAGCGCCGAGGCGCTCGGGCGTGGAGCCGGGGCAGCTCCATGAAGGGATCAATGCTGGTGGTCGTGGCCGTCATCGGCCTTGGGAGCTGGCTCGGCTGAGTTGGCTGGCATGGAGGAGTGCTGATCGTGCTCACCTTCGGATTTGGCCTGCGCGGGTTGCTTGGCTGGCTCGGCCGCATGCACGTGCGTCTTGCCGTCGGCATGCACGTGCGTGGTGCCTTCCTTAGCTCTGCTCATGTCCATGTCCATGCCACCGGTTTGATGACCTTGGCCATGGCCATCACCCATCTCTGCTCCATCACCGCTGCCATGGTGATCTGCACCCGCTTCCTCCCCATGCGAGTGCCCGCCGGTCTCACCACCGCCGTGTGAATGACCATCACTGCTGGCCACCAACGCCTGGTAGCCGGCCTTGTCCAGCGTGGGCAGCTTCTGCAGGAAGGCCGACATGTTCCAGATGAACTCATCGTCCATGCTGCCGCCCCACGCGGGCATGCCACTGGCCTTGATGCCGTGCTTGATTACCCAGAACGCCTCAGCTGGAGCCACCGGTTGTTTGCTTAGGTTCGGTGGCGCGGGGTACAGGCCCTTGCTCATCTCGGTGGCCGCCGCGTCTGGCGAAAGATGGCAGGTCACGCACATCGCGTTGTAGTTGCCCGCACCCTGGCGGATACGCTCAGGATCATCCAGGTTCGTGGGTACCTGAAGCTTGGCGGCACGCACCTCAATGGAACGCTCGCGCGCCGTTTCAAGTAGCGCATACACCGGGCGACTATGCGGATCATCGGCGGCCACGTTGTACACGCCTAGAGAGACCGTGGCGGTTGCGACCACCGCAACCAATGCCACGCCGGCACCTAGCCATACCCACATCTTCTTGTTGGATTTCATTGTCAGTTCCCCTTAGAACCAGGTACGAAGGCCGATGACCAAGCGCGTGTCTTCAAAGGACTCGCCATGCTCGCGTCGCATGTCTGCGGTATTGCCAAACGCGCGCTCGTACACCACGCCGATGTAGGGAGCGAACTTTCGGGTGAACTCATAACGAAGTCGTAGTCCCGCCTCAGCGGTACTCAGACCCGAACCTATCCCGCGCAATGGGTCGTTCTTGCCATAGGCGGTGACTTCCACCAGCGGCTGCAAGATCAGCCGGTTGGTCAGCAGCAATTCGTACTCGGCCTCGACATTGGCGGCAGTCTGGCCCCCTTCACCGAGATAGGCTGTGGCGGACACTTCGAACTTCATGGGTGCCAAGCCCTGTACGCCGATAGCGGCGAAGTTCTGCGAAGCGCCCGGCTTGAAGTCATGGCGCACACCGGCCACCACATCCCACCACGTGGAAATACTGCGGCCGTAAAGCACTTCCAGATCAGCCGACTCGGTCTGACCATCCGTGCGCTCGCCTTCACTGCGGAGCCAGACGCGATTGAGATCCGTACCGATCCAGCCCTGACCCTCCCAGCCCAGCCCGGTCCCCGGATCGGCGTCCCAGGCTTCCAGGCGATTGAGCAGTACATAGCTCTTGATCGAATTGTCATGTACCGGATGCGCGTGTGCGGGCGCGATGGCCGCCTTACGATCAGCCTCGGTCACCGCAGGAATCGGGGTGCGCGGCTGCGTTGGTGCTACAGGCCCATGCCCCATCTGACTGTGGTCCATGCCCTCTTTCGATTGCATGCCCGCTTCTGGCGTCGCGGCCGCGGGCGAACCGTGGCCCATCTTGGAATGGTCCATCCCCTGCATCGCAGGTGTGGCCGCACCAGAGGTGTCGGCTGCAGCGGGCTGTGCCATCTGACTGTGATCCATGCCCTGCATCGACTGCGTCGGCGCTTTGGGCTTTGCAGGCGTGCTCGGAGGCGAGCCGTGCCCCATCTTCGAGTGGTCCATCCCCTGCATCGCGGGCGCGGCCGTGCCGGCTGTGTCGGCTGCAGCGGGCTTTGCCATCTGGCTGTGATCCATGCCCTGCATCGACTGCGTCTGCGCTTTGGGCGCTGCAGGTGTGCTCGCGGGCGAGCCGTGCCCCATCTGCGAGTGATCCATGCCCTGCATGGCGGGCTCGGACACTTCAGCAGACGGCGCGGCGTGGCCCATCGCCGCATGATCGATCATCGCTTCGCTCGTCTTGGCCGGTGTTGCAGGCTTTTTGGCTAGCGCAGGTTTTGATGTCGGCGCCTGATGTGCAGAGTGATCCTGAGTCTGGGTCTGCGCGCCCTGCTCCATCGGCATGGAGCCGTGCTGCATGGATTGAGCGCTGGCCGCATTGGCCAGGGCCAGCGAGATAGCCAGCGTCAGCGCAGTCAGAGCGGTATCGCGTTTATTGATGTTCATTCGTCGACCCTCACCGTGCGCATCATTCCGGCTTCCATGTGATAAAGCAGGTGGCAATGAAACGCCCAGCTGCCCAACGCATCGGCACGCACGCGATACGTGCGTCGGCTACCCGGCGGCATATCCACCGTGTGCTTGCGCACCATGAAGTTGCCGTTGTCGTCCTCTACGTCACTCCACATGCCGTGCAAATGTATGGGATGGGTCATCATCGTGTCGTTGACCAATACGATGCGCATGCGCTCGCCGTAGTTCAGCCGCAGCGGCTCAACATCGGAAAACTTCTGACCGTTGAAACCCCAGGAGAACTTCTCCATGTGTCCGGTCAGATGCAGCTCGATCTCGCGACCGGGGTCGCGTCCGTCAGGGTCTTCAAAGGTGCTCTTGAGCATGGAATACGTCAGTACATGACGGCCGTTATCGCGCAGGCCATTGCCCGGATCATCCAAGCGCGAACTCACGCTCATGGCCTGGTTGTCCAGCAGGGGATTGTTGGTCTCGCTGGCAGGGTGTGATTGCATGCCCCCGTGCTGCATGCCGGCCATGGCACCATCGCCGGCGGCGGGCATCGCATGGCCTGCATGGGCCGAGGTCGCGTTACCGCTTGCAGGTGGGGTCATGCCGGGCATGCCCATGGCCGCACCACAGCCGCCTTCCATGCCCTTGCTACCGCCAGACATATCCATCGATCCATGATCCATGCCCATGTCTGCCATCGTCAGCAGCGGCCGGGGATCCACAGACGGAACGGGCGCGCGTAAACCTTCGCGCACGGCGAGCGTGCCGCTGACGTAGCCGGTGCGACCGGAATCTTGGGCAAAGATGGTGAATGCGTCCTGCCCGGAGGGCTCCACGATCACATCAAAGGTTTCTGCTACTGCGATGCGGAACTCGTCAACGGAAACCGGATGGACATACAAGCCATCTGCCGCCACCACGGTCATCTTCAGCCCCGGAATACGCACATCGAAGTACGTCATGGCAGAGCCATTGATGAAACGCAGGCGCACCTTCTCGCCACTGCGGAACAAACCGGTCCAGTTGCCCAGAGAGGTCGTGCCGTTCATCAGGTAGGTGTAGGTGTTGGCGTTGACGTCGGACAGATCCGTGGGCGTCATCCGCATCACGCCCCACATCTTGCGATCTTCCAACGTGGCCGACAGACCGTTGCGTTTCACATCGCGTGCAAAATCGCCGACCGTGCGCTTGTAGTAGTTGTCATGGCCCGGCATCTTCTTCAAACGATCGAACAGGGCCGTCGGGTCTAGGTCTGTCCAATCGCTCAGCATCACGACGTAGTCGCGATCAAAGCTGAAAGGCTCTGGCTCCAGTGGATCGATCACGATCGGTCCATACAGCCCAGCCTGTTCCTGGAACCCTGAGTGGCTGTGGTACCAGTAGGTGCCGCCCTGATGCAGGGTGAACCGGTAGTGGTAGGTCTCACCACGTCCGATGCCGTCAAAGCTCAGGCCTGGCACGCCGTCCATGTTGGCCGGCAAAATGATGCCGTGCCAATGTATGGAAGTGTCCGTGCCATGGAGGGAGTCGGCTGGCAATGCATTGGAGACACGCAGGTTGACCGTGGTGCCTTCCCGCCACCGCAGCAACGGCGCCGGAACGGACCCGTTAACCGTGATCGCGGTGCGGGTCTTGCCGGTGAAGTTCATCGGCGTCTCGCCGATGGTCAGGTCAAACTCGGTGCCCGACAGTACGTTGGGTTGTCCCGGGCCCTTGAGCGCCCAACTGGCTTTGGGCCAGAAGCCCAATCCTGCGACTGCGCCTCCCAAGGCCAAGCCCTGGACAAATCGCCGCCGCGAAGGCAGCAGCGGTCCACCGTGTGGACCACGAAAATCATCATGCGACATGAAAATGCTCCAAGCGTCGTGTTGCCACCGGCGGGCGGTGGTACAGAGCGGGCGGCTGGCCTAAACAGGCATGCAAGCCACACCAGCGGCGCCATTGCGGCGCCTAGGGACGCTTAGCCGATCGGTGGTCGGATCAGATGAGGCAAGGCAGGTGCCGCATGCCCTAGGGGCAGCGGCATGACATCCAGGCCCAAGGCCATTTGCACCGAAACATGCAGGCGCGCAGGAAGTGCGCTCGCGCACGCGTGTACGCAAGCGCACCGGCACGCAGAAGACTTGCAACAGTCGGGACCGGCATGGTCGCCATGCCCAGTGCCAGCCTTTTCAATTGAGGTGGCATCGGGATGATGCTCAGCACTGTGATGGGCGACGCAGTCTTCATCGCCCTGCGCCGCGGCAGCCACTTCGCTGGCCTGCTCTTCCATGACCGGGTTCATACTGACCGACGCAAACGCCGACCACGCGCCGTTAAGCACGAGCATGGCGATCAGGAGCAGTCGCAGTAGAAGTGAGGAGGCTGACACGGGCGACATGGTAAATCACTTTAGACAAGGCGCGCGTGTATCGGTCGTGAACAAAATCTCAAGCAGGACTGAGATGCCGCGACTTGTCAGTCGCACTAGCCACGGCCACTGCAGCTCCCGCCAGTCGCACCCGAAAGGAGGGTTGAGGCGAAGAGTGGCCCATAGGGCGAGCGCTTGTTCGGTTTACTTCTCGGGTGTGGCCTCGATCAGCTTCACCAACTCGCGCTTCTGCTGCTTGCTTAGCGAGCCCCAGCGCAGGAGCAGCTTGGCCAGCAGATCATCGTCGGTGTAGAGGAAGGCGGCGGGGATACCCAACGCTTGGGCCAACCGCTCAGCGGTCTCCAGCTTCGGCTCGTGCTTGCCACGCTCGTACTGGTTGATTCGGGGGCTGGCCACGTGAGGATCCAGACCGGCCCGGATGCCCAACTCCTTCTGCGACAAACCCGTGTGCAGGCGGGCTTGTTTGAGGCGTCGAGCGAAGGTCGGTGTTGAGTCGACGGACAAAGTCACGCGCGCACCCCATGGAGACCCCATAAGGATGGCGGATGTACCCTGCCTTGCATACTAAGATATTCTTAGCTTTGAGGCAACCGGCGACACCGGTAGCGCCGCCACCGTCAGGAGCCACGCCGCTCCCTCATCCCCGGAAACCGCATGCCCGGAACCTCGTCAATGACGCCATCTGGGGTCGCCAGCATCGAGGAGTTGGGCCTTCGTGGCACCCTTTTCCTGGCCGCACTGTTGGCCGCGCAGCTACGACGCATACCGGTGGCGCCCACACGCCGCTCCACCTTGCTAGTGCTGGACGCGCTGCGAGACTTGGCCTTGATCCAAGTTCCCTGGCCAGCGGATCGATGGCAAATCCGCCCCGATGCCGAGGTCACGCCCATCGAAGATCTGCAATGGGCTTTCGCCTGGTCTACCCACGAGCGCAGGCACCTGCTCCCTGTGCTGGAAGACCAACTCGGCGATATGGCGAACGATGTGGACTTGGCGGACGCGAAACTGGAGCTGTGGGACGAACTTGCACTCTGGGAGACCGAGCAGTTTCTGGAGCAGCAATTGCTCAAACATCACTTCGACCCCAGCTGGGCACGCGATGTGGGGTTCGTCTTTCAATCCGGGCCGCCGGGCTTGCCGATCGCGCGGTGGCGTTACTGCTGCTGGGCGGCGGTACGCCAAGGTGCCTCGGTGGCGATGCGTCTTGGCGTGCACGACAGCGCCCATGTGCGGGAAGCCATCTTTCAGGAGGTCCAGAAGCGCCTGCGCTACCTGATGACCAGTTCGTCCGAGCAAGGCATGTTCAAGCCCTATCATTTGGCACCGGAGTCGTCAGTAGCCAAACTGTTTGTAGATTGGGTCGTCCCTATGGAGTGGGCGTACTGGACAGGTGAGCGTCACCCTAGCCGCTAACAGGCAAACGAGCAGCCTCGTTAGTCGGCTTCCCCACCCTGCGTAGCGCCGCGCCGGGTTTTCTTCACCGCATTTTGTGCCGGCGTCAGTTGATTCAGGAGGGGCTCTAGCGCTCCAAGACGTGCATTGGCACGCAACGCATCAGCTTCAGCGCTCTCACGGCGCTCACGCTCCCGCGTAAGGGTGTCTTGGACTTGAGTTAGCTCGTTGCGCATGGCATCCAAGGCCTTGGCATCAGTCTTCCAGCGCTCCTGCAATGCCAAATGGTCTGTCGCAGTCTGGCGCAACGCCACGACCTCGCTGTGTTGGCCTTCGTGGGCCTGTCGCAACTGGGCAAGCTCCCGCTCAATCCGCCCGTGGCGCTCCAGCCATTGACCATTGTCGCGGTTCAGCACCAACAGTTCCTGATTCTTCGCGCCCAAGGCTTCATTGGCCTGACGCAAGGCTACTTGCAGCTCTTGGACCTGATGCTCGTGGCGGCGCAGCTCTTGCTCGCGCTGCTCTTTGGTTGAAGTGCGGTAGTGCTCGAGCGCTTCCCTGGCATGGGCATGCTTGTCCTCTAGAGAACGCGTATGCGCCTCGTGATCAGCCAGCCGCACCGTCATGCCGGCGATGCGCTCGTTCAACTGGGCGATCTCCGCGATCCTGTCACCTAGATTCTGTTGAAGGAGGGCGTGAGCAGCTTGCTCTTGGTGCAGGCTTGCTTCGGTGCGCTGCAGCTGACTGCTCAAGGCGGCTGCCTCCTCTTGGGCACCGGAAAGCGCTTGTTGCTGACGCTGAAGTTCGGCCCCATGGCGCTCTCGCTCCCGGGTGAGGATCGCCTCCGCTTCCTCCTGAAGTCGCGTCGCCAGGCGCGCGACCAAGTCCTGCAAGGCCTCACTCACGGCCACCGCGCGTGCCGGACCGCCGCCCTCCTCTTCTTCCAGTTCACGCAAGTAGCGGTGAATCGTGGTCTTGGAGCCCGTGTTGCCCAAGGCCACTCGCACCGCGTCGACCGAGGGCTTCTTGCCTTGAGCAATCAGCGCGTCGCGCGCCTTCTGGACGTCACTCTTGTAGAGCCCTGCGCGCGCCATCGTGCCACCCCCTCTTTATTTCGTAATGTATTACATACCATGTAATTACGTACTAGTAAAGCAAACAGAAAGCCGCTCGTCGGGGCAAATCTTTATGCGGGATAATGTTGAATTATCCCGCGTGATCGGCCGCCAGCCGCCTCCGGGGTGTCTCACCCGTACGAAATCCGCCCCACTGGCCCGGTTTAGTATGAACGCCATGCCGGCGTGTCCGGATGGCTCCGGGCGCCGTGCTCGCGCTGCAGTCGTACAGGGATGAACCATGCCGATCGAACGAGTCGTCATCGAGAACTTCAAGGCGTTTGGCCACCTGGATTTGCCGCTCAACCCCCACATGAACCTGATCGTGGGCAACAACGAGGTCGGCAAGTCCACGCTATTGGAAGCTATTCATGCTGTCGTGACCGGCCAATTGCACGGACGAGGCATCGCCTACGAAATCACCCCCTACCTGTTCCACCAACCGGCTGTCGACGAGTATCTGGCACGTCTGCGGGATGGACAGCCTGGTTCGCCTCCGCGGATCGTGATCGAGGCTTACCTCGGACGGGATGCCACCCTGGCTTCATTGCGGGGTACCAACAACTCCCTCGGCGCTGACATGGCCGGCATTCGGCTGCTGATCGAACTCAACGAAGACTATCGCCCCGAGTTCGATGCCTATTTGCGCGAGCACCAGGGGGGCAGCTTGCCGGTGGAGTACTACACCGTCCGCTGGTATTCCTTCGCCAACAATGGCGTCACCGCCCGCAGCATCCCATTCGACTCCACGATAATCGATACCACCAGTGCCAAGACCTTTTCAGGCACGGATCGCTACATCGGCAGCATCATCGACCAGGTGCTTTCTCCGGCTCAGCGCGTGGCCTTGTCGCTGAGTTATCGCCGCATGCGGCAGAGCTTTTCCCAGGAAACGGACGTGGCGGCCATCAACACGTTCCTGGCCGAAAATGCGGGCGATGTCAGCAATAAGACGCTGACCGTGGGTGTGGACACCTCGGCGCGGTCGACGTGGGAGGCCAGTCTGTCTCCCTACCTGGACGATCTTCCTTTCACCCACGCCGGCAAAGGCGAACAGAGTGCGGTCAAAATGAAACTGGCCATGCGCGCGGCCGGTGCTGCGCACGTGCTGCTGGTAGAAGAGCCCGAGAATCATCTGTCCTTCTCCAGTATGACCCAACTGATCGACAAGATCGCAGCTCTGTCCACCGCCCAGCAAGTCATCATTGCAACGCATAGCAGCTTCGTGTTGAACAAGCTCGGCGTGGACAACGTGATCCTCTTCAGTGCACGCGGACACATAAAACTGGACCAACTGCCGACCGATACGCACGACTACTTCATGAAGCTGCCGGGTCATGACACCCTGCGGTTGATCCTGGCCAAGCAGGCGATCCTTGTCGAGGGCCCCTCGGACGAGTTGATCGTCCAGCGAGCCTTCAAGGATCACCACGGCGTGTCGCCGTTGGCCCGTGGCGTGGACGTGATCTCGGTCAACTCCCTGGCCTTCAAGCGATTTCTGCAGATCGCCCAACGCCTGGATATCCCAACCGCTGTCGTTACCGACAACGACGGCGACGTAGCCCTGCTGCAGGAACGCTACGCTGATTTCCTGAACTACATCTACTATGACTCCGATGAGGACGCACCCTCGCTGGAGCAACAATTGATCAAGGCAAATACGCTGGCGCAATTGAATCTGGTGTTGGATAAAACGTTCGCCGATGAGGCGGCGCTGTTGAAGTTCATGAAGGGCAACAAGACCGATACAGCGTTGGCCATCTTCAATAGTCCCCACTCGATCGTGTTTCCGGACTATGTCCAGCGTGCCATCGCCTAATCAGGTACTGCTCTCGGCGGCCGGTTCGGGCAAGACGACGATGTTGGTGCGCCAGTCCCTGGCGCGCCCGCAACGCCGGATCGCCATCCTGACCTACACGCTTGAGAACCTGGAAGAGATCAGGCGCGCGTTTGAACGGCAGGCTGGCGCCGTGCCGGCGCACGTGTCGCTCTACAGTTGGTACAGCTTTCTGCTGCGCGAGTGCATTCGGCCCTATCAGGCGGCGCTGTGTGCCCAGCCCCGCGTGGAGTCCATCCTCTTCGTTGAGGGCAGGACCAACAATCGTGCTCCCCGTAGTCAGGTGGCTCGTCACTATCTGGCCGGCGATCGAATATATTCCGATCGCGCCGCTGACTTTGCCGTGCGCTGCGATGAGCTTACCCAAGGCCGTGTCATCGAGCGTTTGGCGGCCATGTACGACGAGCTCTACATCGATGAGGTCCAGGACTTGGCCGGCTACGACCTGGACCTGGTCGAGCGCCTGCTCTCCAGCGGCATCGAGATCACGCTGGTGGGTGATACCCGCCAGGCGACCTACGCCACCAACCATTCTCCGCGTCACCAGCAATACCGTGGTGTGGCCATGATGGGGCTTTTCCAAGCCTGGCAGGCGCGGAACTTGTGTCAGATCCAGCATCGGGTGATCAGCCACCGCTGTGCGCAGTCGCTGTGTGATCTGGCCGATGCGCTGTATCCGCAGATGCCGCGCACCGAGTCAGGAAATAGCGAGCTGACCGGGCATGAGGGCATTTATGTGGTGGCACCCACTCTGGTGCAAAAATATGTACTGCAGTTCGCGCCCACCGTCCTGCGTTACGACCGGCGGGAAGCCTGCGATGGCTATCCTGCGGTCAACTTTGGACAAGCCAAGGGACGGACATACTCCCGCGTGCTGATCTATCCCAATGGCCCCCTGGCCCAGTTCCTGCGCACCGCTGACGCCTCCCGTATCACCTCACCGGCGAAGTACTACGTGGCGTTCACGCGGGCCCGGCAAAGCGTGGCCTTTGTCCTGGCAGGCGCCTGCGCCTGGCCAGGGCACCAAGTCTATGAGTCCCGAGACTAGTCGGGTGCTGCTCCCACGCTGCCGGCGCGCCCGGTGGGCTGCACAAGGCGTTGGTGTTCGGCCTGGCCTTTGGCCTGCTGGCGCTCTCTGGCGCACTGCTATGGCGAGCACGCGCTCCTCCGTGCCCAGCCGACCCCAGGCTGGCCGCCACCTGCACGCGATTGCGACGGATCAGCGTTTGGGTTGTGGGGCGTAGCAGCGCTCAGCACGACCTTGGGAACGGTGTTTGCCTTCGGTTGGATTGGTTGAGGGTTCGGAGGGCGGCAATGCCGCCCTCCGCTTTACCTCTTTTCGATAGGCCCACGGGTCGGTTGCGCCGGTGCCGGCCCGGGATCGTTGAATGTCAGGTGTAGTTCTGTTACGCCGAACTGAGTGGCGAGAATCTGGCCCACGACGGCCTGCACTGTGGCCAGGTCCACCGCCGATGAGGCCACTGTCACCGTGGCCTGAATGCCCAGCCCGGATGCGGCAGGCATCCACCGCAGATCGTCGACCGCCTTCACCCCGGGATCGGCGAACATCGCCGCACGCACAATTTCCAGGTCAGGCTTGGGCATGATGCTGCCTCATGCGAGCGCCGTGGTCGGGAGAACGGGCCGGTCGCGCTCTCGGTGTAACCACCGGTACAGCACGGGCAATACAAACAGGGTCAAGGCGGTCGAGGACAAGATGCCACCGATCACCACGGTCGCCAGGGGCCGCTGGACTTCCGAACCCGCACCGACATTGAGAGCCATCGGCAAGAAGCCCAAAGAAGCCACCAGCGCGGTCATCAGCACCGGACGCAGCCTGCCGAGCGCACCATCGCGCACGGCCTCATCCAGCGGATCGCCTTGTTCGCGCAGGCGTCGGATGAAGGCAATCATGACCAAGCCGTTCAACACCGCCACGCCCGATAGGGCGATGAAGCCCACGCCGGCGGAGATGGACAACGGAATTCCGCGCAGCGCCAGCGCGATGACGCCGCCGGTCAGCGCCAGCGGTACCCCGCTGAACACGATCGCAGCGTCCTTTGCCGACCCAAAGGCCATGAACAGCAGAGCAAATATGAGAGCCAAGGTGACCGGAACGACTACGGAAAGGCGCTGGCTGGCGGAGATCAATTGCTCGAACGTGCCTCCATAGGCCACCCAGTAGCCTTCCGGCATCTTCACTTCCTCGCCGATTTTGGTGCGCAAATCTCCCACGAAACTTCCCAGATCGCGTTCGCGCACATTGGCCGTGATGACCACGCGTCGCTTGCCGTTCTCGCGGTTCACCTGGTTCGGTCCACGCTCGACTTGGATGGTAGCGACCTCACGTAACGGCACGGTCCGAGGGCTACCGCCACGCCATGTCGCCTCACGGCTGGACTCATCGGGACTATTGTCCTCGGGCAACGGAATCGGCAGGTCTGCCAGCACCGCCGGATCTGAGCGCAATGTTTCGGGTAGCCGGACCACGAGAGCGAAGCGACGATCGCCTTCAATGAACTGGCCCGCTACCTGACCACCGATAGCGGTGGCCACCGTCTCCTGCACATCTCCTGGATTCAATCCATACCGTGCCAGCGCTACCGGGTCTGGGGTTACCGTGAGCAACGGCAGTCCGCTCACTTGCTCAGACTTCACGTCCTCAGCACCAGGCACTTCACGCATTGCCCGCTCGATGCGGCCAGCAAGTCGTGCGAGCTGATCCAGATCATCGCCATAGACCTTGATCGCCACGTCCGAGCGGACGCCGGAGATCAGTTCGTTCGTGCGCATCTGGATGGGCTGGGTGAACTCATAGTTGCTACCGGGGATTTTCTTGGCGGCTTGCTCCAGTTCTTCGATCAACTCTGCCTTGGGCTTGCGGGGATCTGGCCACTGATCCCGCGGCTTGAGCATGAGGAACGTGTCGGCCATCGAGGGGGGCATCGGATCGGTGGCTACCTCGGCGGTACCGATCTTGGAGAAAATGTTGGCCACCTCGGGAAACTGCGCCAATCGCTTCTCCAATGTTTCCTGCATCGCCACCGATTGCTCCAGACTCGTGCCTGGAATCCGCATCGGCTGCAGCGTGATGTCGCCCTCATCCAGGCTGGGCACGAACTCCGATCCCAGCCGCGTGGCCAGGATGCCGCACGCGACCACCAGTACCGTGGCGCCGCCCAGTACGGCCAATCGACGGCGTAGCGCCCAATCCAGCAGCGGCGTGTAGCGAGCTCGTGACCAGCGCATCAGTCGGTTATCGTGCTCGGCCACGCGTCCACGCAGGAAGGTTGCAATGGCCGCTGGCACGAACGTCAGCGACAGCATCATCGCGCCGGTCAGCGCCAGGACGACGGTAATGGCCATGGGGTGGAACATCTTCCCCTCGACGCCGGAGAGGGCAAAGATCGGCAGATAGACGGCCGCGATAATGCCCAGGCCGAACAGGCTCGGTCGAATGACTTCCGCCGTTGCCGAAGCCGTCAGGTCATATCGCTCTTGATCGTTGAGTTGCCTGCCCAGCGCATTCTGCGCCTCGCCGAAACGACGCAGGCAGTTCTCGATGATGATGACCGCACCATCCACGATAAGCCCGAAGTCCAACGCGCCCAGGCTCATCAGATTGCCCGATACGTTGCCTCGCACCATGCCGATGATGGTGAACAGCATGGCCAGCGGGATCACAGCTGCGGTGATCAACGACGCCCGGACATTGCCCAGTAACAGGAACAACACCACCACCACCAGAAGCGCGCCTTCGATCAGGTTCTTGGCAACGGTCCCTATGGTGCGATCTACCAACGCCGTGCGGTCATACACCGCCTTGGCGTGCACACCTTCGGGCAGACTGGCGTTGGCAGCCTCCAGCTTGGCCACAGCGGCCCGAGAAACGTCGCGACTGTTGGCGCCAAACAGCATAAAGGCCGTACCGACGACCACCTCATGCCCGTTCTGCGTGGCCGCGCCGGTGCGCAGCTCCTTGCCTTCGCCAACGGTGGCGACATCGCGCACGCGGATCGGGACGCCATCACGACGATCCAGCACGATGCTGCCGACCGCGTCCACATCCCGTAGCTGGCCCGGTACGCGCACCAGGAACTGCTGCCCGTTGCGCTCGATGTAGCCGGCTCCCACGTTCTGGTTGTTGCGCATCACCGCGCCAACAACGTCTTGGAGCGTGAATCCCAGGGCTACCAGTTGCGCTGGATCGGGAGTGATGTGGATCTGCCGTTCAAAGCCACCGATGGTGTTGACCTCGGTCACCCCAGGCGTGGTGCGCAGTTGCGGGCGGATCACCCAATCCTGCAGCGTCCGCAGGTCCGTGGCCGTGTACGGGGAGCCATCGGGCTTGCGGGCATCGGGCTCGGCTTCCACCGTGTACATGAAGATCTCACCTAGACCGGTAGAGATCGGCCCCATCTCAGGATCTAGCCCCTCAGGAAGCTGAGACGTGATTTGCTGCAGGCGCTCGGCGACCTGCTGGCGCGCGAAGTACAGGTCCGTCCCATCCTTGAAGACGACCGTCACCTGCGATAACCCATAGCGAGACAACGAGCGGCTGTAGTCCAACTGGGGCAAGCCGGCCATCGCCGTTTCAATGGGGAATGTCACCCGTTGCTCGGCTTCCAGCGGCGAGTAACCTGGCGCCTGGGTGTTGATCTGGACCTGGACGTTGGTGATGTCGGGCGTGGCGTCAATGGACAGCTGACGATAGCTCCACACGCCGAGCGCAATAAGCGCTGCGGTCAGTACCAGCATCAGCCAGCGATGGCGAATGGAAAAATGGATGAGGCGTTCGAGCATGGCGGGCCTCACTCTTCTTCTTCGACGGTGGACTTCTCGATGTCGGCCTTGACCAGGAAGCTCTGGGCCACCACCACCTGCTCACCGGCCTTCAGGCCTTCTAAGACTTCCACCCGTTCGGCGTCGCGTCGGCCTAGCTTCACCGGGCGCGTGTGATAGACCTCGCCCTGTTGCACGTACACCACGTCCCGATCTTCGGCGGTCTGCAGCGCGGTCACGGGGACTACCAGATCCGCTTCTGCGCGATCAACGGTAATGCGTGCTTTAACGGCGGAACCTGGCCGCCAGCGTCCATCGGCATTGCGCAAGCTCGCGCGTGCGATCGTGCTTTGGCTGGCCGTGGCGGTGCCGGGCAGCACGCGTTCCAAGGTCGTCTGCTCGGAAACGCTATCACTCAATCGGCTCACGGTCACCGGCACACCAGCTTCGATGTGCCCGGCGTCCCGTCCGAAGATATGCAGATCTACCCACAAGGTGGACAGATCTGCGATCTCGAACAAGGGCGCGCCTTCGGCGGCAGACGTGCCGACCGAGGCGGTCCGCGCCATCACCACGCCGCTTATGGGGGCGGTAACGGAATAGGTCGTCAGGCTCAAGTTGCTCTCCACCGTCGCGAGCACCTGTCCTGCCTTGACCTGGTCGCCCACGCCTACGCGAACGGCACGCACAGGACCGGGGAAACGTGCAGTCACCAGGGCGATGCGACCTTCGACCGGCGTAAGCAGCCCTTGGACTTCCTGCTCATCGGCGATCTGGCCAGGACCCACGCGGGCGGCGCGGATGCCGGCGGACTGTGCCGTTTGGGCCTCGATCGTGGTCTGTTGGGGCAGTTCTTCGTGCTCGCCTTGTTCTTCGGCCTCATGGCCTTCTTCGGCCTCGCCACGGGCATTGGGTGCCGGGCCACTACAAGCCGTCAGGGCCAATGTCAGGGCCAGCGCGATCCAGGGGAAACGGCTCATGGGGTCAACTCTCCGGAGGTGGCGGCAGCGGCAGAGGCAACCATGGCCTGGCCGGTGAGCCGTTGGATTTCGATGAGGGCACGTTGCGCATCGAGCGCGACGTCCAGTTGTTGCTGCAGAGCTGCGGTCCTTTCGGACTGCAGCTGCGCCCATTCCAGATAGCTGATGGCCCCAGCGCGATATGCACGCTCGGCCGCTTGCTCAGCCTTGGTCAGCTTGGGCAGCACATCGTCTTGAAGACGGGCCACTTCGTCACGGGCGACGGTGTAACGGCCGTGGGCTTCGACCAGGGTGGAATACAACGCCATTCCCTGCGCCTCACGTTCGATCGAAAGCACTTCCAACTCCGCCTCAGCGGCACGAATCTCTGGTTGCGCCCGGCTTCGAGCACCCAAAGGCAGCGAGATGCCCCCCACGAGCGCGGTGTCGCTTGTGTCCTGCATCCGACGCACGCCGACTTGCCAAGCCAGATCCGACGTGCCTGCTGTGCGAGCCAGATTCAAACGTGCTTCGGCAATGCGCCGCTCGTCGACAAACTGGGCCAGCTCGGGAGAACGCTGCAGTTCTGAGGAAAGGGTTTCCAGAGAACCGATCGCCGGTAGTGCGAGCGGGTTGCCAGCGACCGGCGCCGACACGGGTTCACGCTCCCCCCAGAGGGCGGCCAGATGCTGGCGTGCAGCGCTGGCTTGCTGGGAGGCCCTTGCTTGGGCCAGCTCGGCTCTTGCCAAGGCAGCCTGTGCAGTCAACAGCACCGACTCGGGTGAGGCGCCGGCCTGCACACGTTGACGAGCAGCGGCCACGGTACGCTGGCGCTGTTGGATATCGACTTGGGCAATCTTGGCGGCCTTGTCCGCTGCAACCAATGCCAGATAGCGCCGCGCCGTTTCAGCCAACAGATCCAGCCGACGAGCTTCCCGCTGAACAGCCAGCGCATCGATGCGGCTCTGCGCCAGGGCCCTGCGCGCATCCAGTTTCCCGCCTCGCTCCAGCACCGAGCTCAGACTCACGGTGAACTCGGCGCTGTCCAAGCCTCTCGCATCTCCGGTACCCAGGGCATTCTCCACCTCGGCACCCAATGTCCAAGGCGGGCGCTGATTGGCGCCCTCGTGCTCGGCCGCCAGTACCGCGGTACGTGCCTGCACCAGGCGCAGGTCTGGATGGGCTTGGGCAACGCGGTCGAATGCGTCGTCCAATGTCATGGGGTCGACCGCCCAGGCAGGTATCCCTGCACCCAGCAGCAACCAAGCGGCCAGCGCCGCACGTCGCACTTGCATAGCAACACTCCAGAAGTTCAGACCAAGGGTTAAGGACTGGCCTACGCCAGCGCTTGGCCCGCAATAGGCGGTCGGAACGGATCGACCAATGGCCCTGTGGGCACCGTCTCCACCGCGTGTGGCTCTACGGCCTGCTGCTGCGGAGCAGGAGGTGGCGCCCAAGTCATCGCCGGAGCGGCGACTGCGTGCGCGCAGCAATGCGCGAGTTGATGCAACTGATGGAGCGATTTGCCCAAGGCGCTCTCATCAGCGGCCGCGTGGGACGTCATCAGCACTGCGTGAGCGCCGGACCACGTATGGGCTGCCTCGTGCATTTCGCCCACCGCCGTAAGCACCGGGTGCCATATGGCACCCAGTGCCAGGCTCAGCGCCAGCAGCCAGCGGAACGCGGGCAGAGCTCGCACACGCATCTTCACGCGGTCGGCTTGCCCACTTGCGTGCTGGCCCGACGTGCGTCACGCAGGATCTCGATGGCTTCCTTGATCACGTACAAACCGATAAGGGTGCCAATCACATAGTCGGGATAGGGATTGGCCAGCCACCACACCAGTACGCCCGCAAGAATGACGCCGATGTTGGCCACCACGTCGGCTCGGGTAAACAGCCACGTTGCTCGCAGATGGACCTCCCCGGACTTCAGCGGCGAGAGCATGCGCAACACGATGACGTTGACTACAAGCGATAGCAGCGCGGTGCCGATCATCCATCCGCTGAGTGGTTCGGCGCCCTGTAGTACCCGTCGTCCGACCTCCACCAGCACGCCAATACCCAGCACCAGCAGAATGCTGCCACTGAGCCAAGCGGCATTGGCCTTGAAGCGGGCCGTGCGTCCGATGGCCACCAATCCAATGGCGTACGCGGTGGCATCAGACAGCATATCCAGCGCGTCAGCCAGCAGACCTGTGGAATGGGCAATCCAGCCGGCGATGCCACCAATGACGGCCATGGCCGCGTTGAGGACCAAGGCAATCCACAGTACACGTCGCTCCTGGGCGTTCTTGGCCTCGTGATGGCAGCCACAGTCACTCATCGGGTGTTCTCCATGTAATTACGCAGTTCTGAAGGAATCGGCATCGTGCGCAAGGCGTTTACCCGAGCGCCACCGGTATTGCCTTTAGGCATCCACACCCATGTCAGGGTCGCAGCGGCCATCAGGCGCAGCAGTTGTCCAGCCATTTCGCGCATGTCGTGGGCTTGCCACGCCCATCTTGCGAACGCCCAATGACTACGCACGTGCAAGCGCGTGCGGTGCTGCGAGAGCACGTGGGCCAATTCGTACCGTTTGTAGGCCGTCGTGAGATCGCCTTGTTGTAGCGCTTGATCGCCTTGCCAAAGATATTGCGCAAAGGCCGTATCCCGTTGATCTGGAGCCTCGTTAAACGGCCAGCACATCTGCGCCCAATAGCTGGCAGGCATCGTTTCCTCGCGCAACCCGACCTCGCCGGCGCGCAGCGTTTCAGGGCGATCAAGGAAGGTGCCGCACAGACGATCCCAGATCATGAAGAACTCGCCGAAGTTGACCTGGGCATCTTCATAGTCACGCTTGTGATGCCACCGATGTACTTCGGCCACGCCTAGCCAGCGACGTAGCGGGCCAACGCGGTAGTCCAAGTTGGCGTGTTGGAAAGCCAGTTGAACACTCATCAGTGTCAGCCACGCACTGATCACCAGCGGCGGCGCACCCAAGGCGACAGTCAACCCCAAGCCCGGGCCGGCCATCAGCAGTGCACTCAACGGGTGACGACGTTCTCCATTGAGCCAATACAAGCGCTCAGCGCTGTGGTGGATAGCGTGCAGTTTCCATGCCCATCGCACCCGATGACTGAAGCGGTGCATGACATACAGGCCCAAGTCGATCACCAGCCCCGCCAGCAGCATCTGCCCGATCAGGGGCCACTGGGTCGGCCATAGGCTGCCGGCGGGCAGCAGGCCGCGAAAGGCATGCAATCCATAGGCGGTGCCGGCCAGCAGGCCAAAGTTGACGGCGCCATGCATCAAGTCGGCTTTGAGGTCGCCTTGGCTATGGCGCCAAGACGGCTCGTAGGGCTGCAGCCACTCCAGCAGCGCCACCATGGCAATGCCCGCGGTCGCCAGGATCGCCAAGGTTGGCCAAGCCGGCAGGCCATCGGCCAATACTGCGGCCGTGCCGGCCAGAACCGCGCCCATCAGGGCGGGATACGCGGCATACCGGATCAGGCGTGAGCGCAACATGGAGAGCTCCGGACACGGGTAGAGGCGCGCGGGCGGGAGGCTGGCGGCTGGACAGGGGGCAAGGTAAAGTCCGTAGCTACTACAGAGTCAAGTCGCCACATGAAGATCAGTCAGGCCGCCGAGGCCAGTGGGTGCCATCTGGAAACCATCCGCTATTACGAGCGGATCGGCCTGTTACCCCAACCTGGTCGCACCGGCAGCGGGTATCGCGTTTACGAGCCTGCCGATATCGAGCGTTTGCGCTTCATTACCCGCGGCCGGGATCTGGGTTTCAGTCTGGAAGAGATCCGCAGCCTGCTGCAGTTGTCCGGGGACGACCAGATGTCCTGCATGGACGTAGATCGGCTGGCACGCAGTCATTTGGCTGATATCCAGGCCCGGATGGAGGATCTGCGCAGGATGGCCCGGGAACTGGAGCGGGTGATCGCCAGTTGCCATGGCGGACAACGTGCCGAGTGCACGATCCTCTCTACGCTGCGACAACCGGCCGGTTGCGCGTCGGCGGAGTGCTGCCAGGCGTGAGCGATGTGGACCGCTACCTCGAAGCGGCCACGCGTCAGAACACGCAGCGCAGCTATGCCTCGGCGCTGCGCCACTTCGAGGTCGAATGGGGTGGCCATCTGCCGGCGACGCCCGATAGCGTGGCCCGCTATCTGGCCGAGCAGGCCCCCAAGGCAGCAATCAACACGCTGAAGCAACGACTGGCAGCACTGGCGCATTGGCACGCCGAGCACGGGTTCGTCGATCCCACGCGTACGCCGCTGGTACGCAAGGTCCTCAAGGGCATTCAGACGCTACACCCCCGAATCGAAAAGCAGGCCACGCCGTTGCAGCTGGCCCAGCTGACCCAAGTAGTCGGGTGGCTGGACCAAGCCACGCTGGCGGCCCAGGAGCGCGCCGACCACGCGTATGCCTTGCGTGCCATGCGCGACAAGGCGCTGGTGTTACTGGGCTTTTGGCGAGGATTCCGCGGCGATGAGTTGATCCGGCTGCAGATTGAGTACTTGGAACTGGTACCCGAGCAGGGAATGATCTGCTTCCTGCCGCGCAGCAAGGGCGACAGACAGTCGGCAGGCAATACGTACAAGGTGCCCGCTCTGTCGCGCTTGTGCGCGGTCAGTGCCACGCAGGCCTGGGTGCAGGCAGCCGCGCTAACTCAAGGCCCGCTGTTCCGGCGTGTCGATCAATGGGGCAACGTCGGCAGCCAAGGGTTGCATCCGAACAGCCTGATCCCCTTGCTGCGCGACCTGTTTCAGTCCGCAGGTCTGGAGGCCGTGGGAGGCTACAGCAGCCATTCCCTTCGCCGGGGCTTTGCGGGCTGGGCCAATGACAACGGCTGGGACGTGAAAGCCCTGATGGAGTACGTCGGATGGCGAGACGTGCACTCGGCCATGCGTTACATCCAGGGCCGCGATCCGTTCGCCCGCCAACGCGTTGAAGCCGGCCTCCAGGCCGCGCCGCCCCCCGCGCTCGCCTCGGCGGCGCTGCCAGCGCCGGCCGCGACCGTGAGCCTGACGCTGCGCCTGCTAGTGAGCCCGTTTACGCCCCGAGGCAGGGGCGCTGGCCGCGCTCGGGCACGCATTGAGGCGATGTGCCTATCCCCGTTTCAAGCCCATCGGCTTGATGCCGAGGGAAGCGAGTACCGACTCACGATGCCGGTGGTCGACGCCGCGGACATGGACGAGAGGATGGCCATGCTGCTGGATGAGATGCATCGCGTTGCCGATAACCACCACTGCTTTCTGGAAGCCTCCGTGCGCGCCGAGGACGGGCGTCACTGGGATTGACCTCAACCCTGACCAGGGCACTGCATGGCGACGCTGCACGAGACCGCGTATCCGCGCCTGAAACCTGATCCCACGGCCAAGGAACTGGACGAGATTTACACGCCCAGCGGCGGCGAAGTGCGCCTCGCACGTAGCATGGCGACCCAGCCAACCACTCAGTTGGCTGTGCTCATTCACCTGAAGATGTTCCAGCGGCTGGGCTACTTCGTGATCCTAGCCGATGTCCCAGAACGGATTCGGCAACATATTGCCCAGGCAGCCGGGCTGCGCCGGGCGCTATCCATCCGAGACTTGAATCGCTACGACGTCTCCGGCGCTAAACGCGCCCATATGGCGCGCCTGCGAAAGTTCCTGCGCGTTCGTCCGCTGGATGTCAGCGGGAGGGAATGGCTGGCAACGGTGGCCCAGGCCGCCGCTCAAACCAAGCATGTCATCGCCGACATCATCAACGTGCTGCTGGAGGAGCTGGTTCACCATCGCTTTGAGCTGCCGGGCTTCAGTACGCTGGAGAAGATTGCGGTTCAGGCCCGCGAGCAGGTGCATGAGCAGTATTACCGCAGCATCAATGAGGCCTTGACCGCGCCAGCCAAGAGCTTGATCAAGGAACTGTTGGCCGCACCGGCCAATGCCACATATACCGGCTGGAATGCGCTAAAGCGCGAGCCCAAACGGCCCACCAATAAGGAAGTGCGCTTTTATCTGCAACATATCCAACGCCTGCAACATCTGGCCCAGCAGTTGCCGGCCGTGGATATTCCGGTTCCGAAGCTGAAGCAGTTCCGCGCCATGGCGCGTGCGCTCGATGCCAGCGAACTGGCCGAACTCAAGCCGGCCAAGCGCTATGCCTTGGCGACGATCTTCATTCGGTCCCAGTACGCCAAGACATTGGACGATGCGGCCGACCTGTACATCCGGCTGATGCAGAACCTGGAGAACACGGCCCAGCAAAGACTGTTGGCCTACCAAGTAGAGCACGGCAAGCGTGCTGATACGCTTATCGCGCAGCTCAAGGAGATCCTGCAGGCTTATCAGATCGACGGAACGGACACACAGCGTGTGGATGCCATCGGACTGAGTCTGGTGGCGGACATTTCCACACTGCTGGCCGAATGCGATGAACATATGGCGTACGCAGGCCGCAACTACCTGCCATTCCTGATCCAGCCTTACAGCGTTGTCCGCCCGTTGCTGTTCAACTGCCTGGAGATCATGCAACTGCGCTCCACCAGCCAGGACGCGGGCATGGAACGCATGATCGCTGCTCTGCTGTCGCTCCGCGGTCAGCGGCGGGACATGATTGAGGCCAGCTCGATCGGTCTGGATGTTGAAAAGGATCTGGGCTGGTTGTCAGTCAACTGGCGCAGGCACGTCTTCGGCCGCAAAGCGGACTCGCTGGGGCCGGGCTGGGTGCATCGCAAGTACTTTGAGCTAGCTGTGCTGGCCCAGATCAAAGACGAACTCAAATCCGGTGATCTGTTCATTCCCCACGGGGAGCGCTACGACGATTACCGAGAGCAACTGGTGGATGAGGCCACATTCGCCCAGGAACTGGAGGCCTACGGTGAGGTATCTGGTCTGGCCACCGAGGCCAGCGAGTTCGTGCGCCATTTGCAGCAAGAGCTGAGCTCACTGGCCGACACGGTGGATGCACGTTTTCCGGAGAACGTCCACGCCGATGTGGTGGATGGGCGCCTGGTGCTCCGGAAGCTGCAACGGCCTGAGATCTCCAGCGCCATTGCCACGGTCGATGCTCTTATCACCGAGAGGCTGCCGGCGATGAGTATCGTAGACGTGCTGATCGATGCGGCTCAATGGCTCAAGCTGCACCGTCATTTCCGGCCGATTGCGGGCACCAATGCGCGCGTGGACGATCTCATGCGCCGGGTGATCACTACGCTGTTCTGCTACGGGTGCAACCTGGGCCCGACCCAGACTGCGCGCTCAATCAAGGGCTTCAGTCGGCGCCAGATTTCCTGGCTTAACCTCAAGTACGTCACTGAAGACACGTTGGACAAGGCGATCGTGCAGGTGATCAATACGTTCAACAAGTTCGATCTGCCTGGCTACTGGGGCTCGGGCAAGAGTGCGTCGGCCGATGGCACCAAGTGGAGCATGTACGAGCAGAACCTGCTCTCGGAGTACCACATCCGCTACGGTGGTTATGGCGGCATCGGCTACTACCACGTCTCTGACAAGTACGTGGCGCTGTTCAGTCACTTCATTCCGTGCGGTGTGCACGAAGCGATCTACATTCTGGACGGATTGCTGGCCAACACGTCTGATATCCAGCCTGAAATCGTGCATGGGGATACCCAGGCCCAGAGTTATCCGGTCTTTGGTTTGTCCTACCTGTTGGGCATTCAGTTGATGCCACGTATTCGCAACATCAAGGATCTGACCTTCTTCCGCGCGGAGGCGGGTCGCCCGTACAAGAACATCCAGGCGCTGTTCGGCGACAGCATCGACTGGGGCCTGATCGAAACGCATCTGCACGACATGCTGCGGGTCACGGTGTCGATCAAGTTGGGCAAGATCACCGCTTCGACGATCCTTCGCCGGCTGGGAACCTACAGCCGGAAGAACAAGTTGTACTTCGCCTTCCGGGAGCTTGGGAAGGTCATTCGCACGCTGTTCTTGCTGCGCTACATCGATGACGTGGACATGCGTCGGACTATCCAGGCGGCCACCAACAAAAGCGAAGAGTTCAATGGCTTCGTCAAATGGGTTTTCTTCGGCGGAGAAGGGATCATTGCCGAGAACGTGCTTCATGAGCAGCGAAAGGTCGTGAAGTACAACCAGCTCGTGGCCAATATGATCATCCTGCACAACGTAGACCAGATGACACGCACGTTGGCCAGCCTGCAGGAGGAGGGGATGGAGTTGAATCCCGAGGTTCTGGGCGGCTTGTCGCCGTATCGGACCAGCCACATCAATCGGTTCGGAGACTACACGCTCGACCTGGAACGTAAGGTCGCGCCTCTCCAATTCACCGAGATCGTTTTGGAGCCCCACTGGACGCAGATCGCCGAGCCGAGAGGGTAGCGGACTCTGTCTATTCAGTTTCGACGCGAAGTGCTAATAGGCCACTTCGTGGCCTCAGCGGCGTATGAAGAAGAAAAGCACGCAACATCAAAAACTTAAAGCGGATTCGGCTGTATTTCTCACGAATCCCTGCCGACCCTCAGAAAGTACCGGTCGATGGCGCAGTGATCGACGGCCGTAGCCATATCGACGAATCGATGCTCACCGGCGAACCGATGCCCGTGGAACGCGGTCCCGGCGATCGGGTGATCGGCGCCACGCTCAATGGTGCCGGCAGCTTGGTCATTCGCGCGGAAAAGGTCGGCAGCGACAGCGTGCTGGCGCAGATCGTGCAGTTGGTCGCGCAGGCGCAACGCAGCCGCGCACCGCTGCAGTGGCTCGCGGACCGGGTGTCGTTCTGGTTCGTGCTTGCCGTCCTCGGCGCGGCCGTGGCGACGCTGCTGGGCTGGGGATTCTTCGGGCCCGAACCGTCGTGGACGCACGCGGTGCTCAATGCGGTTTCGGTGTTGATCATCGCCTGCCCCTGTGCGCTGGGCCTGGCCACACCGATGTCGGTGATGGTGGCCAGCGGGCGCGCCGCGCAGGCTGGCGTGCTGTTCCGCGATGCGGAAGCGATCGAAACCTTGCGCAAGGTCGACACGTTGATCGTCGACAAGACCGGCACGCTGACCGAAGGCCGTCCGGCCTTCACAGCGGTGCATGCAGTGCCTCCGTTCGACGAAGACACCGTGCTGCGCCTCGCCGCAAGCCTGGACGCCGGCAGCGAGCATCCGCTGGCCCACGCCGTGGTGCAGGAAGCACGCCGTCGAGGACTGACGCTCTCGCCGGCGCACGATTTCGAATCCAGCAGCGGCATCGGCGTCCGCGGGCGCGTTGACGGTCATCGCATCGCCTTCGGCAACACCGTCCTCATGAGCGAAGAAGGTGTCGCCGTCCAGGCGCTACAGGCCGATGCCGACCGGGTGCGCGAAGAAGGCGGCAGCGTGATGTTCCTTGCCGTCGATGGCGCGCCCGCCGGGAGCATCGCGGTAGCCGACCCCATCAAGGCAAGCACCCCCGACGCCTTGCGTACGTTGCGCGAAGGCGGGCTCCGCATCGTCATGGCGACCGGCGATGGAGAGCGCACCGCGCGAGCGGTCGCCGCGCGCCTCGGCATCGATGAGGTCCATGGCGACGTTCGACCCGCGGACAAGGCCGCACTCGTTGCGCGGTTGAAGCAGGAAGGCCGTCATGTCGCGATGGCGGGCGACGGCATCAACGACGCCCCGGCCCTTGCATCGGCCGATGTCGGCATCGCGATGGGCACGGGTACGGACGTGGCCATGTCCAGCGCGCAGGTGACGCTGGTGAAGGGCGATCTGCGCGGTATCGCACGGGCCAAGGCGCTGTCCGAAGCCGCGGTGCGCAACATGCGACAGAACCTGGCGTTCGCCTTCGCCTACAACGCGCTGGGCGTGCCGGTCGCGGCCGGCGTGCTGGGGCTGTTGGGCGGGCCGATGCTCTCGCCGATGTTCGCGGCGCTGGCGATGAGCCTTAGCTCGGCGTCCGTGGTCGGCAACGCGCTGCGCTTGCGGCGCGTGCGTCTGCCCGGCGACTGATGAAACGCACGCGGCCGTTCGAGGACGGCCGCGTGGGCACTGCGAAGACGATTACTTGACCTTCGCGTAGGTGGCCTTGAAGGCCACGCCGCTCATGATGCCGCCCGCATGGCATTCGAAATTAGTGGCGCTGCGGAACTCGTTCTTCTTGAAGTAGCTGACGATGTCGATGACCGCATTGGCGCCGCGATCCTTTGCACCTTCCTGCAGGGCCTTCAACGCCGACAAGGCGACCCAGCGGCAGGATTCGGCATCGGACTTGCCCACGCCATTGGTCTTCTTGTTTGTCACGTCCTCACCGAAGCGCGACACCACCGTGGGCGTCTTCTGGCCGGCAAGGTAGAAACGCACGCTTCCGTCGATACCGGCGGCTTTGGCTTCCGGCGAGTTCACCAGCTCCTGGAACGGCAGTTCGACCCGGGTGTCGGCGGCCAAGGCTGGCACCGCCAGCAGGCTGAGCAGCGACGCGGTCAGGATGTGCTTCATCTAGGTCTCCATGCAAGTGAGTGGACGTTCCTCAGGAAGGATGATGTCATGGATCACGTTGCTGTTTCATGCAGACCGCCGACGGCCACCGTGCTTACTCGGCTGCGGGTTCCGTCGCTTCGATGTCAGCATTCCAATCGAAGTTCGGATCTACCGCCGGGTTTCTCAGCCAGACGATCACGTCATCCGCCAATGCGTCGGCGATCTTGTCCAGGGGACCGCACGCGGACAACGTAAAGGGACGATTGCTGACGCGCCGGACAGAATGGTTGCCCGTCACTACGCCATTCTCACGCAGTTCCATGCGGATGCGTCCCCATTTGGGTCCGGAAACGCTACCGCCACCCGCGGTGTGGGCACGCGTGATCTTGATGGTCAGCGTGTTGCCCGGTAGTGAGGAAAGATCCTCCTGCGCCGCCGCCACGACGCCACCTCGGGAGCGCTCGATGATCATCGCACTCAGGCGTGCATTCCAGTCGCATTGGCGAACATTCGCCGACCCGACCTGTTCGTTGAGGTACGGAATGGTGGATGCGATCTGTACAGGACCGTCGGCGGCAACCGCCGGCGCAGCCAGCATCGTCAACATGCTCCACACACACCAGACAACGCGCTTTCGCATCACGGAACTCCCCTGTTGATTTTGGTTACGCTGGACGGGCACCCCTGCCCGCGATTCACCAGCGCTTGAAGATGATCGATGTGTTGATGCCGCCGAACGCGAAGTTGTTGTTCATCACGTAGTCGGTCTGCAACTCGCGCCCTTCCCCGGTGATGTAGTCCAGGTCGGCGCAACGCGGATCGCGTGTTTCCAGATTCAGCGTGGGGGCGAACCAGCCCTCGCGCATCATCTGCAGCGTGATCCACGCCTCGTAGGCGCCGCACGCCCCCAGCGTGTGGCCTACATAGCTCTTGAGCGAACTGATCGGCATGCGGCTGCCGAACACCGCCGCCGTGGCGGTCGTTTCGGCGATGTCGCCGTGGTCGGTGGCCGTGCCGTGTGCGTTGACGTAGCCGATCACGTCCGGCGACAGCTCGGCGTCCTCCAGTGCGAGACGCATCGCCTGCGCCATCGTGTCCGCACTGGGCTGGGTCACGTGCTGCCCGTCGCTGTTGGTGCCATAGCCGACGATCTCGCCCAGGATGGTCGCGCCGCGTGCCAACGCATGTTCCAGTTCCTCCAGCACCAGCGTGCAGGCGCCCTCGCCCAGCACCAGGCCGTCGCGGTTCGCGTCGAACGGGCGTGGCGTGCTTTCCGGTTCGTGGTTGCGCACACTGGTGGCGAACAAGGTGTCGAACACCGCAGCGGCGGTCGCATCCAACTGCTCGGCGCCGCCCGCGATCATCGCCACCTGCTTGCCGTTGCGGATCGCTTCGTATGCGCAGCCGACACCCTGGCTGCCCGAGGTACAGGCACTCGACGTCGTATAGACGCGCCCTGTCAGACCGAAGAACACACCGATGTTCACCGGTGCGGTGTGACTCATCATCTTCAGGTACGTGGTGGCGTTGATGCCTTCGGTGGTATGCGCGTTGAGCATGCGACCGAAGTCACCGATGGCTTCGTGGCTGCCGGCCGACGAGCCGTACGACACACCGACCTTGCCGCTCTTCAGCACCGGATGCCCCAACAGCCCGGCCTGTTCCAGCGCCAGCTCGGTGGCGCGCACCGCCATCACCGCCACCCGCCCCATGCTGCGGGTGGTCTTGCGGTTGTAGTGCGCAGGCAGGTCGAAGGGCTCGGCCGGCGCCGCGAGGCGCGTGTTCAAGCCTTCGTACTTGTCCCAGTCTTCCATGTGGCGCACGGCATTGCGGCACTCGCGCAGGCGCAGGTGCACGCTCTCCCAATCGTGTCCCAGCGGGCTGATGGCGCCTGCGCCGGTGACCACCACGCGTCGATCTACGCGACTCATCCGACCAACCCTCCGTTGACCGAGATCACCTGGCGGGTGACATAGGACGCCTGCGGCGACATCAGGAACGACACCACGGCCGCGACCTCCTCCGGTTTGCCCACCCGCTTCATCGGGATCATCTTCAGGGCTTCGTCGACCACCTCGCCGCTGACCATCTCGGTATCGATCAGGCCGGGGGCCACGCAGTTGACGGTGATCTCGCGACTGGCCAGTTCCAGCGCCAGCGCCTTGGTCGCGCCGATGATGCCGGCCTTCGCCGCGCTGTAATTGACCTGCCCGCGATTGCCGACCAGGCCCGACACCGATGACAGCGTGACGATGCGGCCGGGCTTGCGCCGGCGCACCAGCGGCATCACCAGCGGATTGAGCACGTTGTAGAAGCCATCGAGGTTGGTGCCCAACACGGCATCCCAGTCCTCGCCGCTCATCGCGGGGAAGGCGGTGTCGCGCGCGATGCCCGCGTTGCAGACCACGCCGTAGTACGTGCCGTGCTCGGCGATGTCGGCGTCGAGCGCCTGCGCGGCGGCCGCACGGTCCGCGACATCGAAGGCCAGCACGCGGGCGTCGCGCCCGAGCGCGCGCACCTGCGCGGCGACGGCCTCGGCTTCCTCCACCCGGCTACGGCAATGCACGACCACGTCGAATCCATCCTGCGCCAGCCGCAGCGCGATCGCGCGGCCGATGCCCCGGCTCCCCCCGGTGACCAGGACCGTTGTCTCTCCCCTCATTACTGCGCACTCTCCAGATAGGCCATCGCGTCCGGCGGTTCGAACACCGAGACGTTGGCGGTTGCCAGTTCTTCGCCGTCCCCCAGGATGCGGCAGCTGAACATTCCCAAGCCATTGTCGCCCAGCAACTCGCGCCGCGCCTCCACCCGAAGTAATGCCCCGGCCCGGAACCAGGACACCCGGCTCTCGTAGCGGCGCGTGCCCAGCAGGAAGCCGATCGAAGGCTCCCGGCCCGCCTGGCGTGCATGACAACCCGCCCACGCGGCGATGGCCTGGGCCATGTACTCCACGCCCACCCAGGCAGGCACGCCCTCAGCGTGGCTGAACGGCCCCTCCTCCGGGACGCGCAGTTCGACCGCCACGGTGTCTTCGCCCCAGGCCACCAGACGGTCGACCAGCCGCATCGTCCCCCGGTGCGGCACCACGCGCTCGATGTCGTACAGCACGTCCATCTTCATTCGCCCCCGAACACCAGCACCGCGTTGCTCCCGCCGAACGCGAAGGACTGGCTCAGTACATGTTTCAACGGCCCTGCAGCACGGTCGCCGGGCGCGACGAAGGCAAGCGGCGGCAGTGCGGCATCCGCGGTGCCATCCCACCAGTGCGGCGGCAGCCGGTGGCCGGTGTTGTCCACCATCGCGAGCCAGCACAGGCCGGCCTCGATCGCGCCGGCGGCGCCGAGCGTGTGGCCCGTCAACGGCTTGGTGGAACTGACCGGGACGCGCGTGCCCAGCGCCGCGGCCACGGCGCGGCTTTCCATCGCATCGTTCTGCGGCGTCGCCGTGCCATGCAGGTTGACGTAGTCGATCTGTCCCGCGTCGAGGCCTGCACGCTCCAATGCCTGCGCGATGGCCGCGATTGCGCCATGGCCTTCGGGTGCAGGTGCCGAGATGTGGTGGGCGTCCGATGTTTCGCCCCACCCTGCCAACCGTACGGGTCCGGGCTCGCGCGTCATCAGGAACAGGGCCGCGCCTTCTCCGATGTTGATGCCATGGCGATGCTGGGAAAAGGGATTGCAGCGCTCGGCCGACACCGACTCCAGCGCCATGAAGCCGCGCACGGTAAATTCACAGAGTGAATCCGCGCCGCCCGCGATCACCGCGTCGACCACGCCGGTGCGCAGCAGGCGTGCCGCGGACGCCATCGCCTTGGCACTGGAGGAACACGCGGTGGACAGCGTCCACGCCGGTCCGCGAATACCCGCTTCCGCCGCCAGGAAGCGCGAAGGCGCGCCGATCTCCTGTTGCACGTAGTGGAAGCTGGCAGGCCATTCGCCCTGTGCGCGCCAATGCGCCATCGCCTTCTCGGCTTCGCCAATACCCGACGTGCTGGTGCCCACCACGACGGCCACGCGGCTGGGGCCGTAGCGGTCGATGGCCTGCTGCACGCGGTCGTGGATCTGCAGGTAAGCCGCGCGCAGCAGCGCGTTGTTGCGGCCGCGCAGTTGCACAGGATGGTGATCGAGCGAAGGCAGCGGTGCCACGACCCTGCCCAGTGCAAGGCCATGGCCGGCGATCAGCGTGTCGTCCGATGCCACGCCCATGGGCGCGTCGTCGCGGAACAGGGATTCGCGCACCGCAGGCTTGTCCTCACCGAGGGCGCACACGATGCCGAGGTCGTTCAGGAAAATGGCGTCGCCGTTCAAGGAAGCACGTCTCCGCCGGCCACCGATTCGATCGTCAGATCATAGCCATCGGCGACGTTGCGAACCTGCAGCGTGGTCGCATTCACGCGTTCACGGATCAGCCAGGCACGGCCCCCGTGAAGAAGCTCACGCGTACTGCCATTGTCGGAAAGCGTCCAATCGGGAGGTAGCGCCGCGCGCACGGCGTCCGCCGGCCACAAGCTGAACTGGACATCGTCGAGTACCCGCTCGCTACGCACCGCCGACGGCAACCAGGGCGCACGTTGTTCGGACAGCTGCGCGCCGTCCCACTGCAGGGTGACCCCGGTGCGGCCCATCGCCTGCACCGCCAACCGCACGTCGCGCGCATCGACTTCGAGCAATGCATCCATTTCGCGCACCTGCGATCCGAACCGGAACACCAGGCGCTGCTGCAGCGCGAGCTCCTTCCCGAGCGTGGCCGGCGCGAGCCGCAACGGCGGCAACGCGATACCGGGCGCGCGCTTGGCCTGCGACGCGCACGCCGTCAGCAGGATGGCCAGCAGCAGGGCGATCAGCCGCTGCACAGCTGCTCCAGCACCTGCAACCGGCGCTGCGTTTCGGCGACGTACGGATTCTTCTTGTCCCAGGCGTAGCCGGCCAGGATCGAACAGATCATCCGGCGGATGTCGGGCTGCGGATCGGGATGGAAGATGATCTTCTGGAAGCCACCGGCGTACCACGACTCCACGAACCGTCGGAAGGTCTGCACGCCGCCGCGCAACGGCTCGGCGAACTCGGCTTCCCAATCCACCTTCTCGCCTGCGTAATGGCGACGCAGGCATTCGCTCGCGAGCTGCGCTGACTTGAACGCGATGGTGACGCCGGACGAGAACACCGGATCGAGGAACTCGCCGGCGTTGCCGAGCAACGCGTAGCCCGGCCCCCACAGCGAGCGCACGTTCGCGGAATAGCCGGTGATCTGCCGCACAGGCAACACCGCCCACTCGGCGTTCTTCAGCAGGCGCGTGAGGTTCGGGTCTTCGCCGACGATGGCCTGCAGGCGTTCCAGTTCGGTACCGGTGTAGCGATCGAGGAAGGATTGCTCGGCCACCACGCCCAGCGAGCAGCAGCCGTTGGAGAACGGAATGGTCCAGTACCAGACATCCACATGTTCGGGGTGCGTGGTGATCAGGATCTTGTTGCGGTCGAAACCCGCATCCACCGGGATGTGGTCGCGCACGTGCGTGAAGATCGCACCGCGCACCGGGAAGTTGGACGGCGATTCGAGCTTCAGCAGGCGCGGCAGCAGGCGACCGAAACCGCTGGCGTCGAGCATGAAGTCCGCCTCGATCGCGTACTCCTCGCCCTCGGGCGACCGCACGGTGACGCGCGGCGTTTCACCCGGCTCGGCCGCCAGCACTTCGTGGCGGTAGCGCACTTCCGCGCCCATGCGCTCGGCGCCCTTCGCCAGTACGTGATCGAAGTCGGCGCGCTGGACCTGGTAGGTCGTGCCCCAACCCGGCGAGAACTTGTCGCGGAAATCGAACTCCGTGGTGCGTTCGCCACGCACGAATGCGGCACCGTTCTTGTACTGGAAGCCGGCCTCGACCACGTCCTGCAGCAGCCCGGCGGCTTCGATGTACTCCATGCTCTGCGGCAGCAGGCTCTCGCCGATAGAGAAGCGCGGGAACTGCTCGCGCTCGACGATCAGGACCTTGCGGCCCTGTTGGCGCAGCATCGCGGCGGCGACCGAGCCGGCCGGGCCGGCGCCGATGATCAGGATGTCAGTGCGTTCCGTCTTCATGCAGCAGTGTTTCCGTTCGTGGGGAGATGATCCGGCGCGGGCCGGAACAGCGGCGACAACAGCCAGACCAGGCCGATGCCGAACAACAGCGTCAAGCCAAAAGCACGCAACGCAGGCGTCGCCGACAGGCCCAGCAGGCCGAAGGACAGCCATGTGCTCGCTGCGCCGACACAGACCGCCAGCCAGGCGCTGGCATCACCGCGGTGTTCGACCAGGAAGATGCCGTAGTCGATGCCCATGCCGAGCAGCAACATCAGCGCCAGCACGTTGAACAACTGCAACGGCTGGCCGAGCCAGCCCAGCAGCGCCACGGTCAGCACGCCGGCGAGCAAGGTAGGCGTGATCACGCGCCAGGCCTGCCAGCGGTAGCGCAGCGCGAGCACGCCGAAGACGACGACCACGCCCGCCAGCAGCAGGCCGGTCATCATGCGTCGGTAGTGCTGCAGCAGGCGGGAAATGTCGGCGGTGCGGTCGACCCAGCGCACACCGTCGAGCCCGTCCGCCTGTGCGGCGAAGGTGGCGAGCGCATCCGGGCGAGACAGGTCGTTGACCATCACCACCGAGGCCATGCCCTGCCCCACCTGTCCCAGCCAGAGATGGCGCACCGGCAATGCCGCCGGCGATGCGATGAACGTATCGAGGTCGAGCGGACGCGCCGCGAATGCCCCACGCCCCAGGGTTTCGCCCGTCGCCGCCGACAGCTTCGCCAATACCTCGTTCTCGACGCGCATGGTCAGCGCGGCATCGGCGTCCTGTCGCTGCTGCGAAGGCAGCCAGTCGCTGATTGCGCGGTGTCCGCCTACAAGGCCTTTGGCTTCCGCCTCGCGCAGACGCGCCACCAGTTGCTCTTCACGCTGCAGGACCTGCTCGGCATCGCGCCCTTGCACCAGGTAGAACTGCGCTGGGCTCGGCATGCCCAGCAGGCGCCCGACGTCCCGTTGCTGCGCGATCAGCGCGGGGGGAGACGACTGCAGGCTGCGCAGGTCATCGTTGCCCTGGACGCGCAGAAGCCCGGGCACCGTCACGACCAGGATGATGACCGCGAGCACGATGCCGCTCCGGCGACTCGCCAGGCGAGGCCAACCCGCCAGCGTGCCGCCCAGCCAGCGCGAGAACGCCGTCGCGCGTACCTCGCCACCGTCGAGCCAGGGGAAGGCGAAGATCACGGTGAGGAACGCCGCCGCCAGGCCGACCACCGAGAACAGCGCCATCTGCCGCAACCCCGGAAACGGCGCCAGGCCCAATGCGAGGTACGCCATCGCGCTGGTCAGCAGTGCCAGCCACAAGCCGGGCAACAGGTGGCGCAGCAACGACCATCGCCGTGCCTTGGGTTCACCCTGGCGGGACGCGAACCAGTGGATGCCGTAGTCCTCCGCCACGCCCACCAGGCTCGCACCGAAGATCAGCGTCAGCAAGTGGATCTTGCCGAAGACCAGCACGGTGACCGTCAGCGCGACCGCGCAGCCCACCAACAACGACAGCGCGACCAGCAGCAGCGGGCGTAGCGAGCGGAACGCCAGCCAGACCAGCAGCAGCACGGCCGCCAGCGAACCCCAGCCGATGGTGTTGACCTCGCGATTGGCCTGGACCGCCGCGGATTCCGCATGCAGCGGTACGCCCGCCTTCAGTACATGCAGGCCCGGTGCGGCGGCGGTCGCCGCCGCAGACGCCCCATCCAGCAGGTCCTGCAGCCTGCGTTCGCCATCCAGCTTGAAGGCGGAATCGCGCAAGGTGAACTGCAGCACCGCCCAATGACGGTCTTCGGCCTGCAGCAGACCGTCCCCATCCAGCGTCATCCCCGACGCAGCGGCCTGGGCCTGCCACCACTGTGGCCACAAGCCGAGCGGATCGCTGCGCCACTCGGTAAGGCGCGGCGCACCCATGGGACCGTACAGGGCGGCCAGCGCCGACTCGGCAAGCGTGTCTACCGGCGTGTCTTCGAGCTGCTGCCGCTGTGCCGCCGTCAGCAGGCGATCGCGATGCGGCGCGAGCACGTCGCGTGCCTGGCTGAACCAGTCTTCGGGGGAACGTTCCGCCACCAGCAGATCCATTCCCTTCGTCGCGCGATCCTGCACGAAAGCTTCGAATGCCTGGCGCGCACGCAACACGGCTTCCGTGTCGTCCGCACCGAGCATGACCACGACGTCACGCGAACTGTTGCCGGCGATCAGCCGCGTGGCATCGGCGACGGCAGGGTCTCCAGCGTCCTGCGGCAGCAGCGCCAGGATGTCGCTGTCGATCCGTGGCGACTGCCAGAAGCCCCACTGGTGCCAGGCCACGGCCACCAGCGCGAGCAGCCACGCCAGCGCGAGCCAGCGCCAGCCGCGCAGCCTGCGGTCCGCTTCCGGCGACACCTGCGACTCAGTCAAACCGGCCCGCCTCTTCGCGCGTCAGCGTGGCGGGGGTTTCGCTCATGCCGTCGAAGCGGATGCGGGTGACGTCGCCGTTGGCCTCACGCAGTTCCACTTCGCGCACGTAGCGGTCGCCGGCCAGGCGCACCGACGTGAACGCCTGGGCGAGCTGGCGCGAACGCGGCGACAGCACCATTCGCCATCCCTTCCCGGTAGCGGGCTCGCTCTTCACGTCGAAGGTCGTGGTCAGTGCCTTCATGTCGCCGCTCATCAGGGCGAACATCATCGCGTTCACGGTCCGGAGCCCGGGTTGCTGGCGACCATCCACCTCGATTCGCGCACTCCCGTCGCGCTGGCGACTGACGATGCGATCGCGGGTGATGACGATTTCGGACGGGAACGGCGCCACCGTCGTCCAGATCACACCCTTCTCGCGCGCCAGCACGAAACGGCCGGAAGAGCGCAGCGGATTGCGGAAGCCGGCCACCTGTTTCTCTTGCGAGAACCCGCCCCGCAGCAACGGCACCTGTGCGACCTGCGTACGCACCTGCGCCAGCGGATCGGGCGCAGACGAATTCGCGGCACCCGCATGAACTGGGGACACAACGAAACCCAGGAGGAGCAAGGAAACCAGCAAGCGGGAAGACTTCATGGCGCAGAGACTCCCAGGCGTTCCCACAGGACCGGGGGGCACTGATACAGCATCTCGCCTGAAGCCGCGTCGACCGCGACCTGCAGCGTATGGGCACGCGTCAGGACCTCCCCGCTCGCCTCGTCGCGGATCTCGTACTCCATCTTCAGCCGGTTTTCCCACTCGGTTACCCGAGCCGATACGCGCAGCGACTGCATGTACCGCAGTGGGCGGATGTACTTCACCCGCGTATCGACGATGGGCCACATGTAGCCGGATGCCTGCATCTGCGGATAGTCGTAGTCGAACCGCTGCAGCAGCGCGCACCGGGCGATCTCGAGGTATTTGAAATAGTGCCCGTGCCAGACCACCTGCATGGCGTCGCAGTCATGGAACGCCGGACTCAGCGCCACTTCGATGCGCAGATCATCGCGAACCTCAGCCGGCATAGACATTCCATCGCGCGGCGCGGATGTCCGTCACCAGTTGGCGAAGCTCGCCATCGAGCGCGCGATCCTCCTCGACCAGCGCGATGCGTGCGCAGAGGTCGTCGTACATCGCGGCCGGACCTTCGCCCAGCGTCGATTGCAAGCCGACGCGCTGGCGCAAGCCGACGGCCTGGCGCGCCGCGATCAGCATGGCGGCGACGACCTGCTCGGTGAGTTCGAGCACGCGCAGGCAGTCGCGCGCGGCGATCGTGCCCATGCTGACCTTGTCCTGGTTGTGGCATTCGGTCGAACGCGAGAACACCGAGGCCGGCATCGTCAGCTTCAGCGCTTCCGCCGTCCAGGCGGACACACTGATCTGCAGCGCCTTCAACCCATGGTTGATCGCCGCACGCGGCCCGGTGGCGCCGGACAGGTTCGCCGGCAGCCCATGGTTGTAGCGAGCATCGACGATCAACGCCAACTGGCGGTCCAGCAGATCGGCGACGTTCGCGACCGTATTCTTCAGCGCATCCATCGCGAACGCGATGTGGCCGCCGTAGAAGTGGCCGCCATGCAGGATCTGCTCGCGTTCGGGATCGATCAGCGGGTTGTCGTTGGCGCTGTTGAGCTCGGTTTCGATCAGCTGGCGCAGGAACGGCAGTGCGTCTTCCAGCACACCGATCACGTGCGGCGCGCAACGCAGCGAATACCGGTCTTGCAGGCGTTGCTCGTTGCGCGGCGGACGGTCGCTGTGCAGGTCTTGGCGCAGGCGTTGCGCGACCCGCGACTGGCCGGGATGCGGCTTGGCGGCGAACAGCACCGCGTCGAAGTGATGGGCGTTGCCGTTGCTGGCGAGCACGTTGAACGCGGTCAGGCGCGTGGCCAGGCGCGAGACGTACTCGGCGCGATCGAAGGCCAGGCACGCGAGTGCCGTCATCACCGCGGTGCCATTCATGATCGCCAGGCCCTCCTTGGGCCGAAGCGTCAACGGTGCCTGGCCTATCTCGGCCAATACCTCCGCCGCCGGGCGGATACGGCCCTCATGCAGTACGTCGCGTTCGCCGCACAGGACGGCGGCCACGTAGGACAGCGGGGTCAGGTCGCCGCTGGCGCCCACCGAACCCTCGGCGGGGATCAGGGGCAGCACGTCGTGGCGCAGCAGGCCTTCCAGCCCTTCCAGCAGCGGCAGGCTGACACCGGACATGCCGCGCACCAGCGACGCCAGGCGCGCGGCCAGCACGGCGCGCGTTTCGGTCGCGTCGAGGAAACGGCCCAGTCCGCAGCCGTGGTAGGTGTACAGGTGATGCGGCAACTCCGCGACCAGCGCCGGCGGAATGTTTACCGTGCAGGAGTCGCCATAGCCGGTGGTCACGCCGTAGATCACGCCTTCCTCTTGCAGCAGGCGGTCGAGGAAGTCGGCTCCCTTGGCAATGCGCGCACGGAACGCAGGCTCGCGCGACAGCACGGCCGGGACGCGTCGCTGCGACAGCGCCACCACGTCCTCGATGCGCAGGGGCGCGTCCCCGAACACGGGCGCGGCGGATTCATTCATGGCGGGCGTCATGCGTTACCTGATCCCAGAAGGGGTAGAAGTTGAACCAGTCGTACGGCGAATCGCGGACCTGCCGCTCCATCCATGCCGCGAATTGCGCAGCGTAGCGCGCCAGCGCCTCGTCGCGCGATCCGCGCGGCAACTCGATCCGCTCTGCGAAGGTCTCGAAGCGGACGCGGTAACCGTCGCCCACGTGGGTGCACGCCATGGTGAAGACCGGGCAACGCAGCGCGGCACCCAGCACGTAGGCACCGATCGGCAACGGTGCCTCGTGCCCGAGGAATGACGCCTTCACCGAACGCCCGCCCCGCAACGGCACGCGGTCGCCGGCGATGGCGACGAACTCGCCGCGCGCCACGCGCTCGGCCAGCTTCACCGCATCGGCCGGCCCCAGGTCCGTCACCTGCAGCAGTTCGACGCGGCTGCCGGCATCCAGGCGACGGATCAGCCGATTGAAGCGTTCGGCATGCGCCGTGTGCACCAACGCGGTCAGGCGGAACCCCGGCACCTGGTCGGCCATCACCTGGCACAGCTCCAGGCAACCGAGGTGCGCGGTGACGAGCAGCCCGCCCTCGCCCGCCTTCACCCGGGCCAGCACGCCCTGGCGTTCCATCGTGACCTTGTCGACCGGATAGCGTTGGCCGAGCGCCAGGATCTTGTCGAGCAGCGTCTCGGCGAACACCGCGAAGTGCCGCAGGCTTTGCCATGCCCCCGGGCGCCGCGGCGGTACGCCGAGATGGTCGTGCAGGCGCGCCAGGTACTGGCCGGACGCGCGGCGCGCCGTGCCATTGAGCAGCCAGTGCACGAACACGACCGGATACACGCAGATGCGGAACGGCCAGCGCCCCAGCCAGCGGTGCACCGCGCACAGCAGCAGGATGCCGCGCACGGACGTGGATTCGCCAATGTCGGCCCAGTGGTGCGAGCGATCACTCACGCGCGTCCACCCCTCGCTTTGCGCGCCAGCAGGCGTGGCAGTCGCCAGACCATGCCGAAGAACAGGCGGGTATGCATGCGGCTGATCCGCACGTTGTCGCGCCAGACATCGAAGTGAGATACGCCGTCCAGCGGGTAGGTCACCCGGGTGGGGCGATTGCGTACCTCGACGCCACGCCAGAACAAGCGCACCAGCACTTCGACGTCGAAATCCATCCGACGGCCGATGGTTTCTTCGTCCATCAAACGCAGTACCGGAGGCAGCGGATAGACACGGAAGCCGCACATCGAGTCGCGGATCTTGAACGAGAGCGTGTTGATCCAGACCCAGACATGGGTCAGGTAGCGGCCGTAGAGGCGACCCTTCGGCACGCTCGCGTCGTACAGCGGCACGCCGCAGATGATGGCGTCCGCATGCGCTTGCGCGTCTTCGAGGAAACCCGGGATGTCGCTCGGGTCATGCTGGCCATCGGCGTCGATCTGCAGCACGTGCGTGTAGCCCGTCCTGGCCGCCTCGCGGAAGCCCGCCAGCACGGCTCCGCCCTTGCCCTGGTTCACCGGCAGGCGCAGCAGCCTCACGTCGGACGCATGCAGCGCCGCCAGGCGATCCAGTTCCCGCGCACAGGATTCACCGGAACCGTCATCGACCAGCAGGCATGGCACGCCGGACGCGCGCACGCCTTCCACCATCGTCGCGATGGCGTGCTCGTGGTCGAAGACCGGGATCACCACGAGCGGACGGAAACCGTTCGCCGCGGCCATGGATTCATTCCCCATCGGCAAACACCACGCGTCCGCTGGCATGCGGCCCGTGTTCCGACACATAGCGGAACACCAGCGTGTTGCGCTCGGCCTGCCACTCGAGATCCAGGCGGATCACGTCACCCGGCCGCGCGACACGCTGGAACTTCAGCGCCTCCATGCGGAGGAACCGCGGCGGCAACGGGAACGCTTCGCGCGCCAGCTGCACCGCCCAGTCCAGTTGCGCGACCCCTGGCAGGATCGCCGCCTGGGTGAAGTGCCCCTCGAAGACGGCCAGCGACGCATCAAGCGGCAGTTCCACCCGCGCATGCGCAGGTTCGCGCAGCGTCCAGCGCGTCTCGGGACGTTCGGGGCGGAACAGCGCCGTCAGCGCCGCCTCGGTCACCTTGCCCTGTGCGTTCGCCGGCATCGCGGCCACGAAACGCCAGCGCCGCGGGCGCGTTACCGCGTCCTGTGCACCCGCGAGATGACGCGACAAGGTGTTCGCCAGGGCACGGCGGCCCGCCGCGTCATCGGGGAGCGGAACGTCCGCTTCAACCGCGACCACGGCCGCCAACGCACTGCGGCTCCCGCCCAGCAACAACACGCGCGCTTCACGGACGGCAGGATGGGCCAGGATCTGTCGCTCCAGTGCATCCAGCGAAACCCGCCGCTCTTCCACCTTCACGATGCGATCGGCTCGCCCCAACAGGCGGAAGCCACCTACGCCATCGGCTTCGGCGCGATCCTGGGTACGCCACCAGGCGGGTTCGGCCAAGTGCGGCGAACGCACTTCCAGCGCACCCTCCGTGAGTTTCCAGTCCACGCCGGGCAGTGGCTGCCAGGCGGGCTGCTCGCGGTCCCATCGACGCCAGGCGATGCCGCCGGTTTCGCTGCTGCCCAGGATTTCCGCCGGCGGTACCCCAAGCAAACGGGCGACATCATGGGCGGCCTCGGCCGGCAGTGCGCCCCCTGACGAGAACACCGCGCGCAGGCGCCCGTGCAGCCGCGACCAGTCCAGTTGCGCTGGCAGCCGCTTCAGGTGGGCCGGGCTGGCGACCAGCACCGCATCGTGACCCTCCATGGCCGCCAGCAGATCCTCGGGGAAGAACGCGCGCGGCACGATCGCGCGACCCGCCGCCAGCGGCCACAGCACGCGGAACAACAAACCGTAGATGTGCTGGTGCGAGACCGTGCCGTGGATCGCGACGTCCTCCAGGCCTTCACCGAGCGCGCGCTCCAAGGCGCGCACCTCGGCATCGAGCTGGCGGAGCCGCTTCTCGATGGCCACCGGCTCGCCGGTGCTGCCCGAGGTGAACACCACGAGTCGCGTGGCTTCGGGATCCAGCGGCGCGAAGACGCCGTCGTTCGCCACGCCTTCGCTCAGGGCCATCGTGCCCGGCCAGTCACCTGCGAATCCGTCCACGTGCGACTGAAGGCGCGCTTGGGTCCCGCTCAGTGCGTCGCCGGGAAGCACGACGGTCTTCCCCGCATGCCAGGCGCCGAACAGGGCCGCGGCAAAGCGGGTCGCATCCTCGAAATGGAGCGCGAACCTCGCGCCCGGCGCTGCCCCGAACACCGCATGCCAGCGCACGAACTCACGATGGAACGTCGCGTGGTCGAGCACGCGCCCTCCGCTGCGCGCGAAGGTGCGGCCAGGCAACGGCTGCAGGGCTACGTCAGCCAGCGGGCACCACTCAGCCATGCGAGTGTCTCGCCCGCACGCGACGGCGTACCAGCCATTCCACGCTGAACAACGTGCCGATCAGCACATAGGCGATCAGGCCGTTGTACAGGGCCCACACGCGGTCGGATGTCCACAGCGCGGTCGCTACCGCCAGCGCACCGTTGAAGACGAAGAACACACACCACACCTGAGTCACCCGCCGTGTATACGCGACGCCGGCCGGTGGCAGGTCCGGTTCGGTCATGCGGGCGATGCGCTCCACCGCCGACGGCGGGAACGCCAGGCTCGTGGCGAACACGGCCAGCATCACCGCGTTGACGAGCGCGGGATACAGCTTCAGTGGAAGCGCTTCGTTCGAGACCGTGGCGAGCAAGGCAAGCAGCGCGGCGCCGGCCGCTGCGACAAGCCACACGGCCTGTCGCGTCGCGACCGCACGGAGCAACGCAAGCACCAGCAGCAGTACCGCCAGCCAACGGGGCTCGAAGCGGCCCATGGCCCAGTACACCACCAGGGGGTACGCCACCGACAGGACCACGAAGATGGCCGCGCCTATCCGGGACACGGGGCGGCCTGCGTCAGGCGGCTTCGTCGCGGATCAGTCCGTACAGCACGTCCACGATGTCCTGCACCGTGCGCACCGACTTGAACGCGTCCGGCTGGAGGTTCCGTCCCAGCAGCGGCTTGAGTTGCACGATCAGGTCGACCGCATCGATGCTGTCGATGTCCAGGTCGTCGTAGAGCTTCGCCTCGGGCGTGATACACGCGGGGTCGATCTCGAAGCTGTCGTGCAGGATCGTGACGATCCGTTCAAAGAGTTCGTTCTTGGTCATCTTGCCAGTCCTGCCGTCGCTCAAGCCTTGCCCTGGGCGACGACGAAATCCGCCAGTGCCCGCACGCTGGCGAAATGCCGGCGGGTCTCCTGCGAGTCGGCCGACAGGCTGACTCCATAGCGCTTCTGCAGCGCGAGTCCCAGCTCGAGCGCATCGATCGAATCGAGGCCCAAGCCCTCCACGAACAGCGGCGCGGTGGTGTCGATGTCGTCCGGGGAAATGTCTTCCAGCGACAACGACGAAATGATCAATTCCTTGATCTCGTGCTCAAGTGCCTGCACGCGATGGATCTCCCGCAAAATAGTTGGCCAGATAGTCCGTGAGTCGCCGGGCTGCCAGCGCCTCTCCCCCCGCCAACGGATCCCCCCCCTCCGTTCCGTTCAGGAACGGGGCGATCGGCAGGTCTTCCTGAACATCGATCACCATATGGAACCGCATCGGCGGCACACGATACCACTTCTCCCCTTTCCCCAGCGTCAGCGGTGTGCACGAGATGCGCACCGGGGTGACGTCCAGCCCCCCACGCACCGCGATGTTAGCCGCACCGCGCTGGAGCTTGAGGGGCTGCCCCGGCGTGGTACGCGTACCTTCGGGAAAGATCACCAGCGTCCCGCCCGCCCGGACGGCGGCGATGCAGTCCTCGACCAGCCCTGCGCCGTCGTCGTTGGATACGTAACCTGCGGCCCGGACCGGCCCCCGCATGAACGGATTTCGTGCCACCGCCGACTTCACCACGCAATCTGCGTTCGGCAGCAAAGAGATCAGCAACACGACGTCGATCAGCGTCGGGTGATTGGCAAGCACCAGAAGTCCATCGCGCGCCAGCCGCTCGCGCCCGCGGATCTCGTAGGTCATCACCCCGAGCCGCCGCATGAGTCCGACGTGCGCGGCAAAGCTGCGCTGCACGATGCGGCGGGACCAGCGCCGACGGCGCACCGGGTCGCGCACTAGCCAAAGCAGTGGCGGAAGCACCAGCACGCCAAGGATCAAGCCACCCACGCCGAAGGCAAGGAAGCTCAGGCCGGTGCCTGCCACCCGCCACGCATGACCCAGCCGCTCACGCATCGCGCCGCCATTGCCAGCGCACACCGTCGCCGCTCCATGCCAGTTGCGCATCGCGCGCCAGCAGGAAGCGCAGCACGTCCAGCCCGTGAGGCAGCGAAGCGGGCACGCCTTCGCCTTCAGCCTCGTCCGCGGTCCAGGCCAGCCGCAGGCTCGGCAGGACGGGATCGGTGGCCACCAGTCGCCAACACCAGGCGAAACCCGCGTCCGGTTCGTCCGCGAAGCTGGCATAGACCGCTGGCAACGGCGCGTCATAAACGACCAACAGCACTTCGGACGCGCCATCGGCGAGCAGCGCCGCCGCTTCGATGAACGCCGTCTCGACCGTGGCCATGCCTCCCGCCGTCGCCACATAATTGCCGCGCTCGCCCCGCAGGATGGAATACAGCGCCGCGATGGCGTTGTGCACCGACAGCCCGAACGTCGTCGGCGAGGGCGAATCGCCCGCGACGAGCGCCTCCAACAATTCCATCGAACGCGCGACATCCCCATGCCGGGACGCGAACACCATCGGTACACCGCCCTCGTGCGCGCGCTGGCACCAGAACGCGGTCTGGATCGCCATGCGCCCCAGCCGCTCGATGCGCCGGCGCTGCATCGCCGGAACTTCGGACAATGCGGGGGTTTCCTCTCCCGACGGCAACCAAGGCGCGTGCACCCACGCCGACCACGCGGCCTGGTCCACCAGGCCCGGTGCCCACGCCGCCCATTCCTTCACCGACAAACCGATCATGCGCCGCGCGTGGCCCCGTTGTTCTTCAAGCGTCGTATTTCACCCGCATGCCGCAACGTTCGCCAGTCGTGAAAATTTTCGTTACGAACGCTTGCGCATCGGAAAGAGGCTGGCTATTATTCCGCTCCTGCCAGCACGTGGGGCCATAGCTCAGCTGGGAGAGCGCCTGCATGGCATGCAGGAGGTCGGCGGTTCGATCCCGCCTGGCTCCACCAACTTCCGGACAATAGGCCGTCCGGGATGAAAATCTGGCGAAATTTTTCGTGTGTCCCCATCGTCTAGAGGCCTAGGACATTACCCTTTCACGGTAGCGACCGGGGTTCGAATCCCCGTGGGGACGCCACTCTTCTTGAAGGCCCGGGAAACCGGGCCTTTTTTTTGTTTTCGCGGCGGCCTTACGATCGTAACGTCGCTTTCGCAGGCATTTACAAGAATCTGACGGCAGACGGCGTAGAAGCGGAGTGTGCCCCGCCATCGCGTCATCGCTGGCCGGGCGCACGTCCTGAGACAAGTGCAGTGGAAGCTGGTGCCCCCTTGCCCGGAGCCTGCCGTCATGACCCACGATTCGCTTACAGACGAACTGCTTTCCCAACTGCCCATCAATCGGGATACACGGTGGACCGCCGGGTCACTAGGCCTGGATGAAGCCGCTTTCGACGCGGTCGCCCAGCGACTGCTCGAACTGGAAACCGTCGGCGCGGTCGACGTGATGAATCTTTCTCGGGACGCGAGCAACGGCCTGCGCCGGTTGAACGCCATCCGCTTCATGCGGGTGGCCTGAACCCATCAGGATCAGGCGATGGCGCGCGCTGCCTCGACGGGGCGCAGCGTGGCGACGCCATGACCCTGCTCGGCGAGATACTCCAGCCATTTGCCGAGGAAGGTGTTCATCCTCATGCGATGGCTGATGACCTCTGCGGGCGGGGGATACAACCCGATCACGTCCTGCCAGCGACGCCCGACATAGCAATGCGTCGCTTCGGCCTGGTGCGCATCGCGATACAACCGCACGAAAGCCGAAGGATCGGGTTCGCCGGTCAGCGGGTCGCACAGGTCGTAGGTCAGCCGCAGTTCCACCGTATAGCGATGGGTCTCGATGACCTCCAGACGCACGTCCAGCCCATCGCCAATGGACGATACGTACAGGCCGGGCGCCAGGTGCTCGGGTGCGAACAGGCGCAGCAGCCGCGCGTGGTTCTCCGCATACAGCGCCATCAGCCAACCAAATCGGCTGAGCCGGGGGATACGCGCGGTACGGGCCAGGGCCTGGGACATGGCTCGATCCTACACGCGTAAATCCCCGCGCGGCAGCATTGACGCGCACCCGCGTGCGGCCTAAGTTAAGGGTCTACCGCCCGTGGATTTCCGGGCCCGTGCCGCACCCTCCCCGCTCAGTACATCTCGCGCTGCAGGCCCAGCGTGGAGAGCACCTTGCTGGAGATCTCCTCGATCGACTTGTTGGTGGTGCTCAGCGTGGGCAGGCGCTCCACCTGGAACATCGCTTCTGCCGCCGCGACCTCGCGCCTGCAGGTTTCCAGCTTCGAATAGGTCGAGTTCGGGCGACGCTCCTGCCGGATCTGCTGCAGGCGCTCCGGATCGATGGTCAACGCGAACAGCTTGCGGCGATAGGGACGCAGCCGTGCAGGCAGGCGATCGGTTTCCAGGTCGCCATCCGTCAGCGGATAGTTCGCCGCCCGCACGCCGTAATGCAGTGCCAGGTAGACACAGGTGGGCGTCTTGCCCGCGCGCGACACGGCGACCAGGATCACGTCCGCCTCGTCGTAGTTCACCGCCATGCCGTCGTCGTGGGTCAGCGCGAAGTTCATCGCGTTGATGCGGCGATGGTAGGTCTCGAAATCCACCAGGCCATGCGCCTGGCCGACGCGCGACTGGCGCTGTTCGCCCAGCTCGCGCTCCAGCGGCTCGATGAAGGGCGCGAACACATCCAGCATCAACGCGCCGCTCTCCGCGATGAGTGCGCTCAGCGCCGGATCCACGCAGGAGCTCACCACGATGGGACGAGAGCCCATCCGCTCACCCGTGCGGCGGATGCGGTCGGCGGCATCCCTCGCCTTTTCCTCGTCGTCCACGAAGGACAGCCGGTCGGTCTGGAACCGCATGCCCGCGAACTGGGTCAGCAGGCTGTGGCCGATGGTCTCGGCCGTGATACCGGTGCCATCAGACACGTAGAACACCGGACGCAGTTCAGACATGGCCACTTTCCCCCTGCTTCACCATGGAAACCCCTGTTAAATCAAGCTTGTCTGCAATTGGTATGCACTGCATCATATCGCTTCTTCCCCCTAGACACGGCCCCACGCCGACGGTCCTCGGCGCGGTGTGGTCCATTTCGGAGCAATGCGCTTGAACGAGAACATCCTGTGGCTGCACGAGCTGCGCCTGGCCGACCTGGCCCGCGTCGGCGGCAAGAATTCGTCGCTGGGCGAGATGATCGGCCACCTGGCCAACCTGGGCGTTTCCGTGCCCGGCGGCTACGCGACCACGGCGGAGGCTTTCAAGGCCTTCATCGCCCATAACGATCTGTCCAAGCGCATCTTCGACAAGCTGGCCACGCTGGACGTGGAAGACGTGCCCGCCCTGACCGCGGCGGGCAAGGAAATCCGCGGCTGGGTGATCGATGCCCCGCTGCAGCCGGACCTGGATGCCGATATCCGCGCGGCCTACACGAAGCTCTGCGCCGACAACGGCGGCGGTGACGTCGCTGTCGCCGTGCGCTCCTCGGCCACCGCCGAAGACCTGCCCGATGCCAGCTTCGCCGGCCAGCAGGAAACCTTCCTCAACGTCACCGGTGCCGACGACGTCGTGCACAAGGTCAAGGAAGTTTTCGCCAGCCTCTACAACGACCGTGCCATCGCCTACCGCGTGCACCACGGCTTCAAGCACGAAGACGTATTCCTGTCCGCCGGCGTGCAACTGATGGTGCGTTCCGGCGTGGGTGCGTCTGGCGTGCTGTTCACCCTTGACACCGAATCCGGCTTCCGCGACGTGGTGTTCGTCACGTCCTCCTTCGGCCTCGGCGAGATGGTCGTGCAGGGCGCGGTGAACCCCGACGAGTTCTACGTCTACAAGCCCACCCTCAAGCAGGGCAAGCCGGCGATCCTGCGCCGCGCGCTCGGCAGCAAGCTGTTGCGGATGGTCTATTCCGACGTGCCGGGCGAACGCGTGAAGATCGAAGACACGCCGGCCGACCAGCGCGGCCGTTTCTCGATCAGCGACGACGATGTGCATGAACTGTCCAAGCAGGCGCTCGTCATCGAACAGCACTACGGCCGCCCGATGGACATCGAGTGGGCGAAGGACGGCGTGACCGGCAAGCTGTTCATCGTCCAGGCCCGTCCCGAGACCGTGAAGTCGCGCGCCAAGGCCACGCAGATCGAGCGCTATGCGCTGGAGAAGCGCGGCGAAGTCATCGCCGAGGGCCGCGCCATCGGTCAGAAGATCGGCAGTGGCGTGGCCCGCGTGGTGCGCTCGCTCGACGACATGGCCCGCGTGCAGCCCGGTGACGTCCTGGTGGCCGACATGACCGACCCCGACTGGGAGCCGGTGATGAAGCGCGCCAGCGCCATCGTCACCAATCGCGGCGGCCGCACCTGCCATGCCGCGATCATCGCGCGCGAGCTGGGCGTGCCCGCCGTCGTCGGCACCGGCAACGCGCTCGACCACATCACCGACGGCGTCGAAGTGACCGTCAGCTGCGCCGAGGGCGATACCGGCTTCATCTACGCCGGCGCCCTGCCCTTCGAACGCACCACGACCGATCTCGCCGCGATGCCGGCCGCGCCGCTCAAGATCATGATGAACGTCGCCAACCCCGAGCGCGCGTTCGACTTCGGTCAGCTGCCCAATGCCGGCATCGGCCTGGCGCGCCTGGAAATGATCATCGCCAGCCACATCGGCGTGCATCCGCTCGCCCTGCTGGAGTACGACCGCCAGGAACTGGACGTCCGCAAGAAGATCGACGCCAAGACGGCCGGCTACGCCGACCCGGTGAGCTTCTATGTGGACCGCCTGGCCGAAGGCATCGCCACCATCACCGCCTCGGTCGCGCCGAATCCGGTGATCGTTCGCCTGTCGGACTTCAAGTCGAACGAGTACGCCAACCTCATCGGCGGCAGCCGCTACGAGCCGCATGAAGAAAATCCGATGATCGGCTTCCGCGGCGCCAGCCGCTATGTCGATGCGTCGTTCGAACCCGCCTTCGCGCTGGAATGCCAGGCCGTGCGCCGCGTCCGCGACGAGATGGGCCTGGACAACCTGTGGGTGATGATCCCGTTCGTGCGCACGCTGGAAGAAGGCCGCAAGGTCATCGACGTGCTCGCGAAGCACGGCCTGCGCCAGGGCGAGAACGGACTGAAGATCATCATGATGTGCGAGGTGCCGTCGAACGCGCTGCTCGCCGAGGAATTCCTCGACATCTTCGATGGCTTCTCGATCGGCTCCAACGACCTGACCCAGCTGACCCTGGGCCTGGACCGCGATTCCAGCATCGTCGCCAACCTCTTCGACGAGCGGAATCCCGCGGTCAAGAAGATGCTGTCGATGGCGATCAAGGCCGCACGCACGAAGGGCAAGTACATCGGCATCTGCGGCCAGGGTCCCAGCGATCATCCGGACCTCGCGGAATGGCTGATGGCCGAAGGCATCGAGTCGGTGTCGTTGAACCCCGACACGGTCGTCGACACCTGGCTGCGCCTGGCGAAGACCAAGGCAGGCTGACGCCGCGCCCGACCGTCTTCACGTGAAGACGGTTAACATCGCCTCATGCCACTGCACGCCCCTGATGGGGCGTGCCGTTTTTCAGGAGCCCCGATGTCCGCCCCCGCCAAGACCCCGCCCGCCCTGCCCGAGATCCCGACCGAGCCCGCCGCGCTGATGCAGGAACTGCGCGGTATCGACTGGCTGCAGTTGCTCGAGACATGGGGCCTGAAGCTGCTAGCGGCGGCGATCATCTTCCTGGTCGGCATGTGGCTGGCCAAGCGGTTGAGCCTCGGCCTGGAGCGCGTGCTGGGGCGCACCCATGCGGACGCGACGCTGGGTGGTTTCCTGCGCCGCGCGAGCTATGCCGCGATGATGGTGCTGGTCATCATCACCGCGCTCACCTCGCTGGGCGTGAATCCGACTTCGATGCTGGCGGTGCTGGGTGCCGCCGGCCTGGCCGTCGGCCTGGCGCTGAAGGATTCGCTGTCCAACATCGCCTCCGGCGTGATGCTGATCGTGCTGCGCCCGTTCCGCGATGGCGACTATGTGCAGGCCGGGGGACTGGAGGGCATCGTCGAGGAAGTGCGCATCTTCCAGACCCGCATGCGCACGCTGGACAACCGCCTGATCGTATTGCCGAACAGCCTGATCACCACGGCACCCATCATCAATTTCACCGCCAAGCCGCGACGCCGCATCGATATCCCGGTCGGCGTGGGCTACGACGATGACCTCAAGCAGGCCAAGGCGATCCTGCTGAAGCTCGCCCAGGATCATCCCCACGTGCTGGACGAACCGGCACCGAGCGTCATCGTCAGCAAGCTGAGCGAGAGCAGCGTCGACCTGATCCTGCTGGCGTGGACGAAGACCAAGGATTTCGGCGAGACCAAGAGCGACCTCACCGAAGCCGTGCGCACCGAGATCATCGGCCAGGGCCTCAATATCCCCTACCCGCAGCGCGACCTGCACGTGTACCACCACAACGGCGATGGTGCGCCGCTGGGCGACATCGTCACCAAGGGTGTCATCGACGACGGCGACGTGGCCAAGCCGGCCACGTAGTCGCCTGCCGGCTCATTCGCCGGCCATTGCCGCCATGTGCTTGCGGTAGTGGCGCAGTTCCTCGATCGAATCGCGCACGTCGCTCAGCGCCGTGTGGCTGGCCTGCTTGCGCACGCCTTCGAGCACCTGCGGCGCCCAGCGGCGCGCGAGTTCCTTGAGGGTGCTGACGTCGAGGTTGCGGTAGTGGAAATACTTCTCCAGCCGCGGCATCAGCCGGTGCAAAAAGCGCCGGTCCTGGCAGATCGAGTTGCCGCACATCGGCGATGCGCCTGCGGGCAGCCACTCGTGCAGGAACGCCACCGTACGCGCTTCGGCCTCGGCGATCGTCACCTGGCTCTCGACCACGCGCTGCCACAGGCCCGACTTGCCGTGCTGGTTGCGATTCCAGTCGTCCATGGCTTCCAACACCGCGACCGGGTGGGCGATCGCGAACTCCGGCCCTTCGGCCAGCACGTTCAACTTCGAATCGGTGACCACCGTGGCGATCTCGAGGATGGAATCGCGGTCGGTATCGAGCCCGGTCATTTCAAGGTCGATCCAGATCAGGCGGTCGTTGTTCGCGTTTTGGGATGCCATGCACCTGTCCGTGATGGGGAGTGGCCGGGGAATCCCGCCACAGGAATGCGGTCTGGCCGCATCATGTCATGATAACGCAGCCTCTTCCTGCGACCGGCCCATGAATCCTTCGACCGATCACGCCGTCCTCACCGCAATGCTGGCGCCGGCCTTCTTCCTCACGGCGACCGCATCACTGCTGCTCTCCGCCAACAACCGCCTGGCCCGCATCATCGATCGAGCACGCACCCTGCTGCGCGAACTGGCGGACGTGGACGACGACGCGGAACGTGGGCTGCTCGAGAAGCGCATCGGCCTGCAGCGCTTGCGCAGCCTGATCATCCTGCGCGCGGGCCAGTTGCTGTATGCGGCGATAAGTTGCTTCGTGGGTACGAGCCTGGCGGTCGCGGTGGATACGTTCACAGGACACCGCTTGGGATCGCTACCGACCTGGCTAGCCGCCCTCGGCGTGGTCGCGATGCTGGCCGCCAGCTTGTTGCTTGCGCGCGAGTCGACGCTGGCGGTCACCGCGATCAACGAAGAGATGGACCACCGCAAGGTGAAGCGAAAGACGCCTGCCTCGACGAACTAAACCAGGGGCCTTCCGCGCTTGGCGCGGAAGTAGTTGGTCAAGCGGCGCCCCGCTTCTTCGCCCAGTACGCCCCCCAAGACCTCGATGCGGTGGTTGTGGCGTGGATCGGTGATCAGGTCGAAGACGCTGCCGCAAGCGCCGGTCTTGGGATCGGTCGCGCCATACACCACCCGCGACACCCGGGCGTGCACGAGTGCCATGGCGCACATCGCGCACGGCTCCAGGGTAACGTAGAGCGTGCTGTCGACCAGCCGATGGTTGCCCAGCGCCCGGCCCGCTTCGCGCATCGCCACGATCTCGGCATGCGCCGTCGGATCGTGATCGAGGATGTTGCGGTTCCAGCCTTCACCCAACACCTCGCCGTCCGCACCCACCAGCACGGCGCCGACCGGGATTTCATCGAACTCGCGCTGGGCGCGGTCCGCCAGGGCGAACGCGCGCCGCATCCAGTGCTCGTCGTCGTGGCCGGCCATCACTCCCACTCGATGGTGGCCGGCGGCTTGCCTGAAATGTCGTAGACCACGCGCGAGACGCCGCGCAGCTCATTGATGATGCGGTTGGAGACGGTGCCGAGGAAGTCGTACGGCAGGTGCGCCCAATGCGCGGTCATGAAATCGATCGTCTCGACCGCGCGCAGCGCGATCACCCACTCGTACGCTCGCGCATCGCCCACCACGCCCACCGACTTGACCGGCAGGAACACGGCGAAGGCCTGCGAGGTCTTGTCGTACAGATCGGCCTTGCGCAGTTCGTCGATGAAGATCGCATCGGCCTTGGCCAGCAGTTCGGCGTACTCGGGCTTCACTTCGCCCAGGATACGCACGCCCAGGCCGGGGCCCGGGAACGGATGGCGGTAGACCATCGTGCGCGGCAGGCCGAGTTCGACGCCGAGGCGGCGCACTTCGTCCTTGAACAGCTCGCGCAGCGGTTCGACCAAGCCCAGCTTCATGTGCTCGGGCAGGCCACCGACATTGTGGTGGCTCTTGATGACATGCGCCTTGCCGGTCTTGCTGCCGGCCGACTCGATCACGTCCGGATAGATGGTGCCCTGCGCCAGCCACTTGGCGTTCTTCAGCTTGTTCGACTCTTCTTCGAAGATCTCGACGAACAGGTTGCCGATGATCTTGCGCTTGGCCTCCGGGTCGGCGACCCCTTCCAGCGCGCTGAAATAGCGGTCGGCCGCGTTGACGCGCACGACCTTGACGCCCATGTGCTCGGCGAACATCGCCATCACCTGGTCGCCTTCCTGCCAGCGCAGCAGGCCGGTATCGACGAACACGCAGGTCAGCTGATCGCCGATCGCCTTGTGCAGCAGCGCGGCCACGACCGATGAATCCACGCCGCCGGACAGGCCCAGGATCACCTCGTCCGAGCCGACCTGCTCACGCACGCGGGCGATCTGGTCGTCGATGATGTTGGCGGCCGTCCACAGCGTCTTGCAGCCGCAGATCTCGGCGACGAAGCGGCGAAGCAGCGTCTGACCCTGCTTGGTGTGTGTCACTTCCGGATGGAACTGCACGCCGTACCAGCGCTTTTCTTCCAACGCCATCGCCGCGACCGGGATGCGGTCGGTGGTCGCGGTGATCGTCCAGCCCGGCGGCGCCTTTGCGACGTGGTCGCCATGGCTCATCCACACGTCGATGCGCGGTTCACCCTGATGATCACTCAGGCCACCCAGCAGCGCATCATGCGCGACCAGCTGGACCTCGGCGTGGCCGAACTCGCGCGCGTCGGCGGCTTCCGTCGCGCCGCCCAGCTGCGCGGCCAGGGTCTGCATGCCGTAGCAGATGCCGAGGATCGGCAGGCCGCTATCGAACACCTGCTGCGGCGCCGCGGGTGCGCCGTGCTGCGTGGTCGACTCCGGGCCACCGGACAGGATGATGCCCTTGGCGCCGAACTTCGCGATTTCGTCCGGATCGTGGTCCCACGCCCAGATTTCGCAGTAGACGCCGATCTCGCGGATGCGACGGGCGATCAGCTGCGTGTACTGCGCGCCGAAATCGAGGATGAGGATCTTGTCGGTGTGGATATTCGTCATGGTGTCCTGCGGCTATAAACGAAGAAGGGAAACGCTGGCGTCTCCCTTCTCTGGCAACGATCAGCCCATCCGGTAGTTCGGTGGCTCTTTGGTGATCTGCACGTCGTGCACGTGGCTCTCGCGCTGGCCGGCGCCCGTGATGACCACGAACTTCGGCTTGCTGCGCATGTCCTCGATGGTCGCGCAGCCCACGTAGCCCATCGTGGCGCGCAGGCCGCCGACGAGCTGGTGGATGATGCCGCCGACCGAACCGCGGTACGGCACGCGACCTTCGATGCCTTCCGGCACGAGCTTGTCTGCATCGCTGGCGTCCTGGAAGTAGCGGTCCTTCGACCCCTTCTCCATCGCACCCAGGCTGCCCATGCCGCGGTAGCTCTTGTAGCTGCGGCCCTGGAACAGTTCGACTTCGCCCGGCGCCTCTTCGGTGCCCGCGAACAGGCCACCGATCATGACCGTCGACGCACCGGCGGCGATCGCCTTGCCGATGTCGCCCGAGTAGCGGATGCCGCCATCGGCGATCAGCGGAATGCGGTCCTGCAGCGCTTCGGCGACCATGTCGATCGCGGTGATCTGCGGCACGCCCACGCCGGCCACCATGCGGGTGGTGCAGATCGAACCCGGGCCCACGCCGACCTTCACCGCATCGGCGCCGGCGTCCATCAATGCGAGCGCAGCGTCGCCGGTGACGATGTTGCCGCCGATGACCTGCAGCTGCGGAAAGCGCTTCTTGACCCAGCTGACGCGATCCAGCACGCCCTGCGAATGGCCGTGCGCGGTATCGACGATGATGACATCCACGCCCGCGGCCACCAGCGCTTCGATGCGCTGGTCGGTATCGCCGCCCACGCCCACCGCGGCGCCGACGACCAGGCGGCTGGCGCTGTCCTTGGCGGCGTTGGGGTTGTCGGTCTTCTTCTGGATGTCCTTGACGGTGATCAGCCCGCGCAGGTCGAAGGCGTCGTTGACCACCAGCACCTTCTCGATGCGGTGCTTGTGCAGCAACTGCAGCACTTCGCCGTCGCTGGCGCCTTCGCGCACGGTGATCAGGCGATCCTTCTTGGTCATGATGTGGCGGACCGGATCATCGAGCTTCGTTTCGAAGCGCATGTCGCGGCTGGTGACGATGCCGACCAGCTGGCCGCCGTCCACCACCGGCACGCCGGAGATGTTGCGGGCGCGGGTGAGCTTGAGCACTTCGGCGATGGTCGTTTCGGGCCCGACCGTGAAGGGCTCCTTGATGACGCCGGCTTCGAATTTCTTGACCTTGGCCACTTCGGCGGCCTGCTGCTCGACGGTCAGGTTCTTGTGCAGGATGCCGATGCCGCCCAACTGGGCCATGGCGATGGCCAGGCGGGCCTCGGTGACCGTATCCATGGCGGCCGAGACGATCGGCAGCTTCAGCCGCAGGTCGCGCGTCAGGCGCGTCTCCAGGCTGACATCCTTGGGCAGGACGGTGGAATGGGCGGGGACGAGGGAGACGTCGTCGTACGTCAGTGCTTCAGCCTGGATGCGCAGCATCGGCGGGCCCGGATAGTTGGGGAAGCGCGATATTGTACCGCACAACGGCGCCCGATGGCCTGCGTCGGACGGTCGCGGATGGAACGGCCCGGTACCGTGACCGCAACGCTGGAAGCGCCTCAGGCGCCCGCTTCGGCCGCTTCGAGGGTGTTCTGCATCAGCGTGGCCACCGTCATGGGCCCCACGCCGCCCGGGACCGGGGTAATCCAACTGGCCCGCTGTGCGGCCGCGTCGAAGCCGACATCGCCGACCAGGCGACCGTCCTCCAACCGGTTGATGCCGACATCGATCACCACGGCGCCAGGCTTGACCCATTCGCCCGGGATCAGGCCCGGCTTGCCCGCCGCCACCACCAGGATGTCGGCGTCCCCCACCCGGGCCTGCAGCACCTCGCGGGGGGTGAACTTGTGGCAGCTGGTCACGGTGCAGCCGGCGATCAGCAGTTCCAGCGCCATCGGGCGGCCTACATGGTTGCTGACGCCCACGATGGTGGCGTTGCGGCCGCGGACCGGCTGGTCGGTGTAGCCGAGCAAGGTGGTGATGCCACGTGGCGTGCACGGGCGCAGACCGAACTGGCGCAGCGCCAGATGGCCGACATTGGCCGGATGGAACCCGTCCACGTCCTTGCGCGGGTCGATGCGCTCGATCAGGCGGGTGGCGTCCGGAATGCCGGGGAGCGGCAGCTGGATGAGGATGCCGTGGATCTTGGTGTCGGCATTCAACTGGTCGATCAGGGCCAGCAATTGCGCCTCTGACGTGCCGGCCGGCAGGTCGTAGTCGAACGCCTCGATGCCGACCTTCTCGGCCGCGCGGCGCTTGTTGCGCACGTACACGGTCGAGGCCGGGTCGCCGCCCACCAGCACCACGGCCAGGCCAGGCCGCGTCAAGCCGCCCGCGACGCGCGCGTCCACCCGGACCTTGAGTTCGTCCAGCAGGTTCTCGGCGATGCGGCGGCCGTCCAGGATTCGGGCAGTCATGGGAACGTGGGGTGTAGAGTCGGCGCGTATTGTCCCCGATTCCGGCATGGGTGTCTGTGGAAACCGCGCGATGCGCGCATCGGACGCCGTTTCGAACACCGGTTTCGCGATCGACATCGCGCCCACCTGCCCGTCCTGGATCAACCACCGATGACCGATACCACCGCCCTGGAAGCCGCCGCCTTCCGTCGCCTCCTCCAGCACCTCAACGAGGACCGCACCGATGTGCAGAACATCGACCTGATGATCCTCGCGGGTTTCTGCCGCAATTGCCTCGCGGACTGGTACCGCGAGGCCGCCGACGCCGCAGGCGTGGCGATGGACAAGGAGCAGGCCCGCGAACACGTCTACGGCATGCCCTTCAGCGACTGGAAGGCGCGCCACCAGCGCGAGGCGACACCCGAGCAACTGGCCGCGTTCAAGGCCGCGCAGGAGCGGCATGGGTAGGCCGCAGCGAATGCTGGCCTGGGCCGCGGCCGCACTCCTCGCCACCTACCTCGCGCTGTGCGCCCTGCTCTACCTGCAGCAGCGGCGACTGATCTATTACCCGCAGTTCACCCGGGTGGACGCGGCGCAGACGGATTTCGCCCTGCCGCGGCCCGGAGCCGTGCTGCGGGGCTGGGTCGTGAATCCCGGTCAACGCGACGCCGTGCTGTACTTCGGCGGCAACGCGGAATCCGTCGACGCCAACCGCGAGGCATTCACCCGTGCGTTGCCCGCGCACACGGTCTACCTGGTGGCGTATCGCGGCTATGGCGCCAGCGACGGTGAACCAACGGAAGCCCGCTTGCTCGCCGACGCACTCGCCCTGCACGATGAGGTCGCCCGACGCCATCCCGCCGGTAAGGTCCATGTAATCGGACGGAGCCTCGGCAGCGGCGTGGCCAGCTACGTTGCGTCCGAACGCGAGGTGCCGGCGCTGGTACTCGTGACGCCGTTCGACAGCCTGGCTGCCGTCGCACAGGCGCACTACCCGATGTTTCCCGTAAGGTGGCTGCTCAAGGACCGCTACGACTCGCACGCGCGCCTTCCCCATCATCAGGGAAGGCTGCTGGTCCTACGGGCAGGCCGCGACGTGGTCGTACCACCTCCGCATACCGACCGGCTGCTCGGTGCCTTTCCGGGGCGCGCTGACGTGGTCGATTTCCCCACCGCCGGCCATGACGATCTGTCGCTGGATCCAGCTTACGAGACGGCGCTCACGACCTTCCTGGAACCCCGCACCCACTGAACGCGCCGGCTATTCCTCTTCTTCCTCGCCGATGATCTCGGCGGCTTCCTCGTTCAGCGCCTTCGCTTCGCGCTTGGGCTTGGTGAACGGCGTCGGCGTGGGTTTGGTGTGCTTCGCGTTGCCATACAGCGCAGGGATGCCGGACCGCAGGTCGCCACCGGCGATCTCGAGTTCCAGGCGTTCGGCATCGCGCCGACGGATTTCCAGCGCGATCGTATCGGCATCCTCGCGCGAGATGCCCACGCTCACCAGCGCCGCCTTGCCGAACTCCACCGCGGACTCGAACGTCTCGCGGATCTGGTAGTCGACGCCTGCGCCGATCAGAGCCAGCGAATGCTCGCGGTCGAACGAGCGCACCAGCACCTGGGCCTGCGGGAACTCGTGCTTGACCAGTTCCACGATGCGGCTCGCCGCATCCTTGTCGTCGATGCAGATCGCGATCGACTGCGCCGTCTGCGCACCGCAGGCGCGCAGCACGTCGAGCCGTGTGCCGTCGCCATAGTAGATCTTGAAGCCGAACTCCTCGGCGCTGCGGATCATCTCGATGTCGGTATCGATGATGGTCACATCCACGTCGCGTGCCAGCAGCGACTGGCTCATCACCTGGCCGAAGCGCCCGAAGCCGATGATCAGCACGCTGCCGGAGAGGCCCTTGGCTTCCTCGATGCCCTCCATCGACGGGGCATCGGGGTGGGTGAAACGGCGCAGCAGCAGCACGAACAGCGGCGTCAGCGCCATCGACAGCACCACGATGGCGGTCAGGTTGGCATTGACGGTCGCATCGATGATCCCGGCCGCGGCCGCAGCGGCGAACAGCACGAAGGCGAACTCGCCGCCCTGCGCCATCAACACCGCGCGATCCAGCGCTTCGGCATGCGGACTGCGCGTCACCCGCGCGACGACGTAGATGCAGGCCGCCTTGACCACCATCATCGCCAGCACCGCGCTGACGATCAGCGGCCAGTTGCTCGCCACCACGCCCAGGTCGAGCGCCATGCCCACGCCGAGGAAGAACAGGCCGAGCAGGATGCCGCGGAACGGCTCGATGTCGGCTTCGATCTGGTGACGGAAGGTCGATTCCGACAGCAGCACGCCCGCCAGGAACGCGCCCATCGCCATCGACAGACCACCCAACTGCATCAACAGCGCAGCGCCCAGCACGACCAGCAACGCCGCCGCCGTCATCACTTCGCGCGCCTTGGCCGCTGCCAGCACGCGGAACAAGGGATTGAGCAACCAGATGCCCGCGGCGATCAAGCCGGCCAGCGACGCCACGCCGATGCCGATCGCCAGCCAGCGCGAGCCTTCCTCCGGCTGCACGACCTGTGGGGACATGAAGGCCACCAACACCAGCAACGGCACGATCAGCAGGTCTTCGAACAACAGGATCGAGACCACCTTCTGCCCGTGCGGCAGCGCGACATCGCCCCGCTCGGCCAGCAGCTGCATCACCACCGCCGTGGACGTCAGCACGAACCCCATTCCGCCGATGAAGGAGACAGCCAGCGGATAGCCGAATGCGAGGCCCACGCCTGTCAGCAGCACCGTGCACACCGTGATCTGCAGCGCGCCCAAGCCGAAGATCTGCTTGCGCAGGCTCCACAGGTGGCTGGGCCGCATTTCCAGGCCGATGACGAACAGGAACATCACCACGCCCAATTCGGCGACGTGCAGGATGGATTGCGGATCGTTGAACCATTTCAGGCCGAACGGACCGATCGCGAGGCCGGCAGCCAGATAGCCCAGCACCGAGCCCAATCCCAGGCGCCGGAAAATCGGCACCGTCACCACCGCCGCACCCAGCAGGGCGACGACACTCACCAGTTGGCTGGCACCCGATTCTGCACTCATGCCGCGAGTCTACCGGATGTCGCCCGGCGCGAATGTCTCAGCCGTGCTGCATCGACGAGGCGCGATCTCCGCTGCGACGGTAGTACGCACCCCACACCGTGACCAGCACCAGCACGGCGGTGGTCGATGCCCCCGCCGCCAACAGAGTGAGCCGCGGCAACAACGGCCACGCGGCGACCAGCGCGGCCATGCCCAACAGGTGCGATAACGGGAAGCGGCCATAGACGACGCGCTTGAACAGCGCGTTGCCGAACAGATAGACCAGCGGCCCGCCCATCAGTACGGCGGCGTACTTCGGCGACACCGGATCCAGCGGATGCGCCACCACCAGATCGTCTGCCACCGCACTGACGATGACGCCGGCGATCAACAACACATGGACGTAGTGAAAGTACGCACCGAGGCGCCCCGGATCGTCCGAGTGCTCGATCACGTGGGCGGCGTCGCCACTGGAGGTATCGAAGTACATCCACCACATCGCCACGCAGCCGACGAAGGAGACGCCGAATGCGACCCACACGGCGAGCCCGGGATGGTGCGCGTGCGCGAACGAAGCACCGGTGGCCAGCACCGATTCACCCAGCGCGATGATGACGAACAACTGGCAGCGCTCGGCCAGGTGGCCGCCGTCGATGGTCCAGTCCGAGGTCCGGGACCGTCCCAGCCCAGGCACGGGAAATCCCGCCATCGGTGATGCGTATTCGCAGGCGACCGCCAGCAGCCACAGCACCAGGCGCGTGGTGCCTTCGCTGAGTCCCCCGGCGATCCAGAAGGTGGACGAGACCAGCACCCAGCACAGGATCCGCAGGAAATTGGGCGTCAACGCATGGCCGCGACCGAGACTGGCCAGCACGAACAGCGTGCGCCCGACCTGGATGGCGATGAAGCTGATCGCGAACAACAGCCCGCGCTCGCCGAACGCCTCGGGAATGGCAGCCGATACCAGCAACGCCAAGCCCATCAACACCATCAGCATGGTGCGGATGACGAGATGCTCGGGATTGAACCAGTTGCTCACCCAGGCGGTGTATTGCCAACCCAGCCAGACCGCGAACCACAGTGTCGCGGTCTGCAGCACGCCCAATGGCGTCAAGTGCTCGAGCAGATGATGGGACAGCTGGGTGACGGCGAAGACGTAGACCAGATCGAAGAACAACTCGATGTTGGCGACTTTCGCCGGCTGACCTGGCGTGCGCAGCAAGGGGTGGATGCGTGCGTTCAAGGAGATTGTTCCGTGTTCGAACAGTGCGTCAGCGCACCCGGGCCTTGTACGCCAGCCACCATCCGGCCGCCACCGGTATCGCGAAGATCAGCAACTGGATCGGCAACTCCTCCTGCAGCGAGTAGCCATGGGACATGCCGGTGCGCAGGTTCCACAGCACCGCGGCCAGCCATCCGACGGTAAACAGCGCCGCCACGAGGCGGCGCCTTGCAGCGCCCGCCGACCACATGGCGATCCCCACGACTACCAGCCCGACAACAATGAAGATCAGGGTCCGCATGGTGGTTGCTCCAAAGGGTTGGGCACGTTGGCCCACGGTAGCGCAAAGGTGGCCAGGGTGTGGAGGGGCAACAGGCCCCTCCCCCGCCCTTACTTGGTGGTGTAACCGCCGTTGATGAGGATCGTCTGCCCGGTGATCCACCAGCCGTCGCTCACCAGATGGCGGATGAAGGGCACCACGTCCTGGATGTCGGTCAGTCCCGTCTTGCTGAAGGGCGACAGCGCTGCGGCGGTCTTGTGGTAGGCCACCGCGTCCTGCCCTTCGGCCGGGTAGAAGAACGACGTATCCATCGGGCCCGGACCGATCGCCGTCACCGAGATGCCGCGCGCGCCGAACTCCTTCGCCGCTGCCCGCGTGAAGTGTTCCACGGGCGCCTTGGTGCCCGCATACGATGCATAGAACGGCGTGAACGCACCGAGCAGCGAAGTGACCAGGGTAACGACCTTGCCGTTGTCGTTGACGTGCCGCCCGGCTTCCTTGAGGAAGAAGAACGCGGCCTTGGCGTTCACTGCGGTCATCTCGTCGTACTCGGCTTCGCTGATATCGGTGATGGGCTTCTTCAAGACCTTGCCCACCGTATTGATGGCGATGTCGGGCCGGCCGACCATCGCGACGGTATCGGCAAAGAGGCGCTCGACGCCGCCCGCCGTGGTCAGGTCGCCCTGCAATGCGACGGCACGGGCGCCGGCATCGCGGATCGCGGCGACGGTCTTCTCCGCGTCGGCATGAGTCGCGTCGCTGTTGTAGTGGATGGCGACGGCGGCAGCGCCTTGCTGCGCGAGATCGCGCGCGATCAGGCCGCCGAGGTTCTTGGCGCCACCGGCGATCAGGGCGACTTTGCCCTGGATGGAATGATCGGTCATGGGAATGCTCCTGGCAGGGGACGGAACTCGCTGCGACGCCCTGTTTCGAGGGAACGCTGGGCAGATGCGGCGAGGCGCGTCTAAGATGCGGCGGAAGCACAACGGCGGGCTTTCACGATGTCCCATCCGCTATCAAATTCTCCGGCCTCAACTCACATTAGTGAGTCGCAGGACGCCATCGCGATAGGCCGCGATGACGAGTTCGGTCAAGCACCGCAGTACCGGGTACTGGCCCAAGCGCACTGGTCCGGCGTCGAGTTGCTGCTCTGCAAGGAAGACATCCGGCAGCGCACGCTGTGGGCCATCGATGAGCCGCGACACACCGTCATCGTCCATCTCGGTGGCACGATGCGCGAACTCGACACCGAGATCGACGGCGTCGGCGCCACGCACACCCCGCCGTCCCCCGGCGACATCTGGTTGGTTCCTGCAGGAAAACGCTACGCCAGCCAGGCCTCTGGACAGGTCATCACCTATGCCGAGCTGCGCGTGTCACCGACAGCGGACGTGGACGTGGGCATGGATCGTCGCGCCCCCATCGAGGGACTGATGCCCCGGCTCGGCCATCGCGACGAATTCCTCCATTACAGCGTCGCGCGACTGGGGCGCCTCAGCCAGCAGGACGACGACCTGTCGACAATGATGGCCGAACGCCTGCAACTGCTGCTACGCCAGCACCTTTACGACGGCTACCGGCTTCCTGCGGTGCCGATGACAGCGCCCATCTCGCTGTCCGGCCAGAGCGCACGACAATTGAGCGACTACATCGAAAACGCGCTGGGCCAGCGGATCGCGCTGGCTGAGCTTGCTGCGCTCGTCAACATGAGCGTGCACCAGTTGCTGATCGCGTTCCGTCGCACGTTCGGCACCACGCCGGCGCAATACATCCTGGCGCAACGGTTGCGCCGGGCGCGCTGGCATCTGCTCAACCGCAACGACGACATCACCGACATCGCCCTTGCCTGCGGTTTCGCCAGCCACAGTCATCTCAGCGCCGCGTTCAAGCGGGACACCGGCATCACCCCGCGCCAGTTCCGCGACGGCCTGCGGATGCGCCCCCTGGACTGATCAGCCGACGCGACAGAAGGCCGCGTAGTCGATATAGCCGGGGAAATCCTTGCCGGCCGCGCATACCGGGCACTCCGGGTCATGGCGCAGGCGTGTCTCGCGGAAGCGCATCGACAACGCGTCGAACTGCAACAGGCGCCCAGCCAACGAATCGCCGATACCGAGCAGGAGCTTCACGACCTCCGTGGCCTGCAACAACCCGATGACGCCGGGCAGCACACCAAGGACGCCAGCCTCCGCGCAGTTGGGCGCGAACTCGGGCGGCGGTGGCTCCGGGAACAGGCAGCGATAACAAGGAAGCGCGCCGCGATGGCGCCCTGCATCGAACACGCTCACCTGCCCTTCGAATCGCTGCACCGCGCCGTACACCAGCGGGATCCCCAGCTTCACGCAGGCATCGTTGAGCAGATAGCGCACGGGGAAGTTGTCTGCGCCGTCCAGCACCACGTCCACGCCCTCGAGCAAGCGTTCGACGTTCCCGGCGGTCACACGCGCCTGCACGGCCTCGACCTGCGTGCGTGGGTTGAGCGCGCCCAGCGTCGCCTGCGCCGAAACCACCTTCGGTTCGCCGATACGTGCCTCGGTATGCAGGATCTGCCGCTGCAGGTTGCTGCGATCCACCACGTCGTCGTCCGCCAGCCGAAGGTGGCCTACGCCCGCCGCTGCCAGATAGAACGCGGCCGGCGAACCAAGCCCACCGGCGCCGATCATCAGCACGCGCGAGCGTTCGAGCCGCCGCTGGCCTTCGACGCCGACTTCAGGCAACAGCAGGTGCCGCGAGTAGCGTTCGTTGAAGTCCATCGCATCGGCCGGCAGTTCGGGCCGCACCAGTGGACGCCCTTCCTCCTGCCAGCGCGCTGTGCCGCCGGTGACAGAAGCCAGGCGCGTGTAGCCGGCCGCTTCGAGCGCCCGCGCTGCATCCAGTGAGCGACCGCCCTTCTGGCAGATCAGCACCACGGCGGTCTCGCTTTGCGGCACGTGCAGCGCCGGAGACGCCAGCAGGTCCGCCTTGGAGATGCCACGCGCGCCGGCCGCTAGTCCGCTCGCGCGTTCGTGGTCTTCGCGTACGTCGATGAAGACGGCACCGTCGGCCAGCCATTGGGCAACGTCGGCGGGAGTGATTTCCTGGATCGGCATGCGGCGATTATCACGCAACCGATGGGTGCCGACGGTGTTCCGTGTGGAACGCGGTGTCGCCGTCAGTAGGGCAGCACGTCGACGATGTCGCCTTCGGCGTAGTCGCGCGGGCCTTCCGGCAACAGGATCAGGGCGTTGCTGTCGGCGGCTGCACGCAACTGGTGCGAGGCATCGGCGGCGTTGGGCACGACCCGCAAGCCGCCCGTGCCATCGGGCGCCAACTGGCCCCGCAGGAATTCGAGCCGGGCATGTTCCTTGCGCCAGGCGGCCCCCATGCGCGCCTGCCATGCGGGGCGCGGATCGCCCCTACCCTGCAGGCCGTCCAGCAGGGTCCGGCCCAGGGTCAGGAAGGTAGCCAGGGTCGATACCGGATTGCCCGGCAAGCACAGGAACAGCGCGCGATCCCATTGCCCGAACAGCACCGGCATGCCCGGCTTCATGCGTACCTTCCAGAACACGATGCGGCCGTGGGAATCCAGCAGGCCGGAAAGATGATCCTTCTGCCCCGCCGACACGCCGCCGCTGGTGATGACGACATCGAACGCGGACGCGGCGTCGGCCAGCATGACCTGCATGCGTTCCGGATCGTCGGGCAGCGTGGGCCACGCGGTGGGCTCCAGGCCTTCGGCACGCAACAACCCCATGAGCAGGTCGCGGTTGCTGTTGTAGACCTGTCCGGGCAGCAGCGGCATCCCGGGCTCCACCAGTTCGTCGCCCGTCGTGAAGACCGCCACCGTCGGCCGTTTTGCCACTGTCAGCGATGCCAAGCCCAACGCAGCCGCCAATCCGATCCGCGCGGGCGTCAGCACTTGGCCCCTGCGCAACACCTCGGTGCCTGCCAGGACATCCTCGCCGATGCGGCGTACGTCTGCGCCCGCAAGCAGCCCAGCCGTCACCTCGATGCCGCCGTCGCGCTCGACGACGTTTTCCCGGATCGCGACCGTGTCGGTGCCCTCGGGCAACGGCGCACCCGTGGTGATGCGGACGCATTCGCCCGGGCCGACGCGCAGTTCGCGCGCGACGCCTGCGTACTGCTCACCGACCAATCTCAGCCAGGTTGGACCGCCATTCCGAAGGCTCGCATGGGCGAAGGCGACGCCGTCCATCCGGCTGTTGTCGAACGACGGCAGGTCGATCGGTGCGCGGACCGCATCGGCCAGCACGCGGCCGCCGGCACGGTTGAACGCCAGGGACTCGGTTTCGGTGCGGTGCGAGTGCGCCGTCTCCCGGATCAGCGCGATGGCTTCATCGACGGCGATGCGGGAGGGATACGCGCTCACTTGCTGCGCTTGACGTGCCGGATCAGACGACGCTTCTTGGCGATCTGCTTCTCGGTCAGCACGTTCTTCTTCCCTTCGTAGGGATTGGCGCCTTCGCGGAAGATGAAGCGCACCGGCGTACCAACCAGCTTGAAGCGCTTGCGGAAGAAGTTCTCCAGATAGCGCTTGTACGATTCCGGCAACACCTTCAGGCGCGTGCCGTGCACGATGAAGGTCGGCGGATTGGCGCCACCGGGGTGCACGTACCGCAACTTGGAAACGTGGCCGCGGATGCTCGGCGGCGGATTGGTCTCGTACGCGATCTCCAGCGCCTTGTTGACCTCGCTGGTGCCGAATTCCTTCGTCGCCGAGGCGTGTGCGCGGTGGATCGCCTTGAACAATTCGCGCAGGCCGGAGCCATGCAGTGCGGAAATGCGCACGGCTTCCGCCCACTCCACGAAGCCGAGCTTGCGGGCCAGCAGTGCTTCGGCCTGCTCGCGCTGGTAGGCGGTCAGGCCATCCCACTTGTTGATCGCCACCACGAGCGCGCGACCAGCGTCGAGTACTGCGCCCAGCACGGTGGCGTCCTGGTCGGTGACGCCTTCGGTGGCATCCAACAACAGCACGGCCACCTGGCATTGCTCGATGGCCTGCAGCGTCTTGACCACGCTGAACTTCTCGACCGCTTCCTCCACCTTGCCCTTGCGGCGCAGGCCGGCGGTGTCGATCAGGCGGTACTGGCGGCCATCCCGCTCCATGTCGACGGCGATCGAATCGCGCGTGGTGCCCGGCACCTCCGACGCGATCATGCGCTCTTCGCCAAGCAGGCGGTTCACCAGCGTGGACTTGCCCACATTCGGCCGGCCGACGAAGGCCACGCGCATGCGGTCCGGATCATTGTCCAGTTCGGCGGCCGCACCCTCTTCCGGCAGTCGCTGATGCACCTCTTCCAGCAGGTCGTCGATGCCCTGACGATGCGAGGCGGAGATGGTCGTGACGTCGGAAAAGCCGTAACGGGCGAAGTCCGCCAAGGCCGTGGATTCGTTGATGCCGTCGATCTTGTTGATCACCAGCAAGGTCGGGCGCGCAGTCTTGCGCAGCCAGGCCAGGATTTCGTCGTCCAAGGCGGAAGGACCTTCGCGCCCGTCGACGATGAACAGCACGAGATCCGCCTCTTCTGCGGCGGCGCGTGCCTGGCGTGCCGTTGCGCCAGCCAAACCCTCCTCTTCGCCGGCGATACCGCCCGTGTCCACGACCAGGAACGGCGCATCCTCGTCCAGGCGGCAGACGCCGTAGTTGCGGTCACGGGTCACGCCAGGCTGATCGTGCACCAGCGCATCACGACTGCGCGTCAGCGCGTTGAACAGGGTGGACTTGCCGACGTTGGGACGACCGACCAGGGCTACGAGGGGCAACATGGAGAGGCAACCAGATGGAGAAGTGCGGGGCCGTGGGGAGCGGCCGCGGGGCACCGGGGTACGCGGAACGGCGCGGCGAGGGCGCGCCATGGTATCGGAATTGGGCCGCGCTCGCGAAAAAGGGCCGACGAGTCGGCCCTTTCCGGTCTGGCCAGGGCGCTGAATGCGCCCTTGGCGGGCGCCTTACTTGAAGCCGAAGGCCGTGAGGCCGCCTTTAACGTCCTGGACGACCAGGATGCCGTCGACGACAACCGGCTTGCCACGGATCGCCTTGCGGCTGGCCCGCGCCCGTCCGGCGACTTCGCCGTTGTCCGCCTTGAGCCAGTGCAGATAACCGTCGTAATCGCCGACCACCGCATAGTCGCCGTGGATCGTCGGGGCGGTCAGCGAGCGGCGCGCGAGGGTCGCGTTCGACCACAGGGAGCCGCCGCTGTACTTGTCCAGCGCCCAGACGGTACCCGACGGGTCGGACACCAGTACCGCACTGCTCGTTACCGCCAGGCCACCCACGCCACCGTTCTCCCGTTTCCACAACGGGCGGCCCGAGGGGCCTTCGATGGCGACGGTTTCCTTTTTGAAGCTGGTCGCGAACACCGTCGTACCTTCCAGCACGGGCGCTCCGTCGACGTCCGCCATGCGCTCCAACTCGCTGCGACCTTCTGGCGTGCCGACCGTCTGTGTCCACAGCGGACGACCGTCATTCGCCGAAAGCGCCGTTAGCGTGCCGTCGTCGCTGCCTGCGAAAAGCACGCCGGGCCCCGCCACGACGGGCGCATTGCCGCGCACCGTCAGACTGGGCAGCTCATGGGTCCAGAACCAGCGACGCTCACCGGTCTCGACACTGAGCGCCGACACGCGACCATCGTTGGTACGGACGAACACGAGCCCCTGGGCGATCGCAGGCGCCGAAATGACTTCGTTGGGCACCTTGACCTGCCACTTTTCGGCGCCGGTGGTGGCGTCCAGGGCGATCACCTGCCCATTCAATGTACCGACCACGACCAAGCCCTGCCCTGCGCCAGGCCCACCGGAAAGACGGAGGTCCGACTTGTACTGCCACACTTGCTTGCCGGTCTGCAGGTCAAAGGCGCGCACGCCCCCTTCCACCGCCGCGGTGTACACGCGACCACCGTCGATCGCCGGCGTCTGCTGGAGGCCCAGGCGCTCCTCGCCCTTGCCGGCGTTCGCGCTCCACAGCTTGGAGACCGCGACGCTTGGCGTGATGTCGACCAATTCCGCGGGCTCGCTGGGCTTTCCGTCTTGCTTGCTGCCAAACCAACCCTTGATGGTGCTGCAGCCGCCGAGGATCAGCACCAGTGCGGTGGCGGCCAGCGCGCGGCTCACCATGGTCTTACGGGAAGAGCGACTCACGCGGCACCCCCAGTCTTGGGCAGCGTGCCGCCTGCGTGCACGAGTTTCAGTTCGACGATACGACGCTGCGGCGAAGCCACGTCCAGCGTGGTCAGGGCGCGCGAGTAAGCGTCTTGCGCTTCCTTGGTCTTGCCGGTCGCGAACAGCGCGTCACCGCGTACTTCGAGGCTCGAAGCATCGCTGGCCTTGTCCAGCAGCTTGAGGGCTTCGTCATGCTTGCCGCTGTCGATCAACAGTCGGGCCAGACGCAGGTTGACCAGCGGCTGCAACGAAGCATCGGCTGTCAGGCCGCGCAGTGTGGCGATGGCGGCATCACGCTCGCCCGCCTGGACCTGTGCCTTGGCCAACTGCAGGCCGGCGACATCCGCGTAGACCTCGTCTTCCTTGGCCAACGCATCGACCGCGGTCTTTGCCTGCTTCAGATCGTCCTTGGCGAGCCCTTCCACGGCCGCCTGGTAATCCTGATAAGCCTGTTCCTGCTTGCCCTGCTGGCCGTTCTTCCACCATTGCCAGCCGAAGATAACCGCAAGGCCAAGGGCCACGCCGCCCAGCAGGCCGACGCCGTTGCTCCTCAGCCAGCTGCGGACGCGTTCGCTTTGTTCGTGCTCGTCGAGCAGATCATCAATCGCCATGCGCTCTCTTGCCCCGTCTAAGCGGGGTCTTGGTCTAGGTTGGACAGACCCGTACGCGGGTCAGTCACCGACCGGCGCTAGGGAACCCTCAGAGGATACCGTAAAGCGTGCGACGTTAGCTCGTTGGAACGGCGTCAGATCCACCGTACTCCCCGCTTGCTGAACCTCGACCGCCGTGGCATCGCCCAACTTGATACGCCCGACTTCGCCCTGCGCATAGCGACGTTCCTCGCCGGAACGTACCAGCGCTTGCTCCAGCCTGCGGCCATCGGGGGCAGTGATCTCGACCCAGCTGTCGCCCTTGAACGTCAGCGACAGCCATGCCGCACTGCGAGGCATCGGCGTCATGGACGCGACGATGGGCGTCGCCTGCGGGCGACTCGGCGGCGTGGCGGACGCACTTACGCCCGGGGCGTCCGCGGCGGCTTCCGGCACGACATCGAGCGAGGCCGTTGCAGCAGCCGGCGTTGGATTGGAGGCCGGCCGCAGCGCCATCCAGATCGGCGTCACGATCACCAGCGTCAGCACCAGGTAGATCGCCCTACGCTTGAAGCTTTCGAAGAAGTATTGCAGGGGCGGCGTATGGCCATGACTGACCAGTTCAGCCGGCGGCGTCACCGCCGTTTCCGCCTGATGCAGGAATGGCTCCACGTCCACCTTGAGCAGGCGTCCGTAGCTGCGCAGCTGGCCGCGAACGAACACGGCACCACCGGACTGGTCCCACTGCCCTGCTTCCAGGGCCTGGACGACCTTGACCGGCATCTTCAGCCGTTGGCTGACATCCTGTATCGACAGGCCGGCCTGCTCGCGCGCCGACCGCAGTGCATCGCCGCACCCCTGCGGCATGCCCCCACTTACCGTATCCATCATGGCCCTGCATTTCCCCCGGTTGTGACGTCCCGCGCGTCGGGGAACTCCGCCCGAATGCGCTGAACATATCGACTGGCAGCGGCCTTGTCGCCGAGTCTTTCCTCGATCTGTGATGCGAGTTTCAACACCGCCACGGAAGCGGGCCCCGCAGCCAGCCTCCGCTCAACGAAGGCCCGCGCCGCCAGGTACTGCTGGCGACGGAACTCAAGTTCGGCCATCGCCCCAAGTGCGGTGGTGTTGGCCGGATCGCGCGACAGCGCCTTCCGCAGGTCTCCCTCGGCACGCTCGAGCTGGCCGACCGCCAGCGCGCAATTGCCGGCATTCGCCTGGGCGACCTCGGGCGTGCCGTAGCCAGGCGCTTGTATCGCCCTGTCGAACCAAACGAGCGATTCGGCCGCGAAGCCGTTCGCGCAGAGCCAAGTACCGTAGTTGTTCTGAGCCGAACCCTGCCGGGGCGAGAGTTCGGCGGCCCGGCGGTAATGCTGACCGGCCACTTCGGCCTGGCCGCGGCGATCCGCGACCACGGCCAGCATCGTCACGGCATCGGCAGAGTCCGGTGCCAGCTTCAGGGCGGCGTGGGCTTCCTTTTCGGCCGTCTCCAGGTCGCCGGCCTGCAGACGCTGCACCGAGCGTGCCAGCATCATCTGCACCGATTGGCGGCGTTTCACCTCGGGACTGTCCTTGACGGAATAGTCCTGGGACCGCTGTTCGCCGTCCTTGCGCTCCATCTTGGAGCGGACGAAGGTGAATCGGCTGCAGGCGGTGGCCAGCAGGAGGGGGATCAGCAGCAGGCAGATCGCCTTATGCCGCATCGTCGATGCCCTGTTCCTGCAGTTGGCGGCGGAACTCCGCCTGCCGGCGCGTGCGATCCATGACCTGCCCCTTGAGCTGACCACAGGCGGCGTCGATGTCGTCACCGCGCGTCCGGCGCACCATCGTCAGCACCTGCGCATCAAGCAGCAGCTTCTGGAACGCACGGATGTCTTCTTCCGGCGCACGCTCGTAACGCGTGCCGGGGAATGGATTGAACGGGATGAGATTGACCTTGCCCGCATCCTTCAGTTGCGCGGCGTTGCTGAACTTGCGCATCAGCTGCGCGAGCTGGCGTGCATGTTCGGGCTGGTCGTTCACACCCCTCATCAGCGTGTATTCGAATGTCACCGAGTCGCGCTTCTTGTTCGCACGCAGGTAGCGCACACAGGACGCCATCAGCTCGGCGATCGGGTACTTCTTGTTGAGCGGCACCAACTGCTCGCGCAGCGCGTCGTTGGGCGCATGCAGCGAGACGGCCAGCGACACGTCGGTTTCGGTGGACAGACGGTCGATCATCGGCACCAGCCCGGATGTCGACAGCGTGACGCGCTTACTGGCCAAGCCGTAACCCAAGTCGTCGCGCATGATGTTCATCGCCCGCACGACGTTCTCGAAATTCAGCAGCGGCTCGCCCATGCCCATCATCACCACGTTGGTGAGGCGACGGTTCTGCGCGGGCACGTTGCCCAAATGGCGCGCGGTCACCCATACCTGGCCGATGATCTCGGCGGTGGTCAGGTTACGGTTGAAGCCCTGCGTGGCCGTCGAGCAGAAGGTGCAGTTCAGGCCACAGCCCACCTGCGACGACACGCACAGCGTGCCGCGGTTCTTGTCGGGGATATAGACGGTTTCGACGGCGTTCTTGCCGTCCACGCCCATGCCCAGCAGCCACTTGTGGGTGCCGTCCGACGATGGCTTGTCGAACACCACCTGCGGTACGACGACCTCGGCATGTTCCTGCAGCTTCGCGCGCAGGTTCTTGCCGAGATCGGTCATCTGATCGAAGTCGGTGACGTAGCGATGGTGGATCCACTTCATCACCTGGTGCGCACGGAACTTCTGCTCGCCGAGCTTGCCGACGAAGAACTGTTCCAGCCCTTCGCGGTCAAGGTCCATCAGGTTCTGTTTCGCAGACACGGGCACGCCGATAGCCACGGACGGTGCGTCCGTGGCCAGTTTCAACTCGATCGGCGGCAGTTCGTGGCTGCTCATCGCATGTCGCTCAGCGCGAAAACACTTCGGTGGCGGCGAAAAAGTACGCGATCTCGATGTTGGCGTTCTCGACCGAGTCCGAACCGTGCGCGGCATTGGCGTCGATCGAATCGGCGAAGTCGGCGCGGATCGTGCCCGGCGCAGCGTCCTTCGGATTGGTCGCGCCGAGGATGTCGCGATGCTTCAGCACGGCGTTCTCGCCTTCCAGCACCTGGATGGCGACCGGGCCGGAGATCATGAACTCGACCAGCGCATTGAAGAACGGACGCTCGCGGTGCACGGCGTAGAAGCCTTCCGCTTCACGACGCGACAGATGCTTCATCTTCGCGGCAACGATCTTCAGACCGTTCTTTTCGAAACGGGCATAGATTTCGCCGATGACGTTCTTGGCGACGGCATCGGGCTTGACGATCGACAGGGTGCGCTCCAGCGCCATGGGGATTATCTCCGTTGGGCGGGCCACGTTACGGCCCAAGGTTAACATGAAAAACCCGCGTCGAAACGCGGGCTTAGACTAGAAAGCGTAGCGAGATTCTAACGTACCGCGTGCCGGTTTGCAGCCCTCGCACGCCGCGATTGTGCAAAGCAGCATGACTTGCCTGGGACCACCCCTGACAATGAGTCAAACAAGCGTTTGATTCAGTCCCGGAGGGGCCATGGGCAACACCACGCATTTTTCGACCAAGGAACGGATCCTGGGAGCGGCCGAAGAGCTGTTCGCCCAGCACGGCTTCGCCGGCACGTCTCTGCGTCAGGTCACCAGCCGGGCCGACGTCAACATCGCTGCGGTCAATTACCACTTCGGCAGCAAGGAAAACCTCGTCAACGAAGTCTTCCGCCGCCGGATGGACGACATGACCGCCGCCCGCCTCTCCCAGTTGGAAAAGGCCCTGGCGGAGCATCCCGCCCAGCTGGCCCCCATTCTCGCCGCCTTCGTCGAGCCGGCGCTGGCCCTTGCCCAGGACCGCCACGGCGGAGGCGCCTTCGTCCGCGTGATCGCCCGGGCCTACGCCGAAAAGAACGATGGCTTGCGCCAGTTCCTCTCGGACCACTATGGCCACGTCCTGCGCGAATTCGGAAAGGCGATCGCCGCCTGCGTGCCGGGCCTGAGCAAGGAAGAGCTGTACTGGCGGCTGGACTTCTTCTCCGGTGCCCTGACCTACGCCATGGCCGATTTCGGCCTGATCAAGCGCCCTCCGGGCGTCACGGAAGCGGCGCATCGTGAACGCGCCGCCCGCGAACTCATCCGCTTCGCCGAGGCCGGCCTGCGCGCCGACCATGTCTGAAACCCCTGCAATCCAAGGAAATTCCATGTCCAATCCATTGCTTGTACGCAAGGCGGCCGTGCTGGGCGCCGGTGTGATGGGCGCGCAGATCGCCGCGCACCTGACCAACGCCGGCGTCGACACCGTGCTGTTCGACCTGCCCGCCAAGGAGGGCCACCCGGACGGCATCGTGCACAAGGCCATCGCCAACCTGGCCAAGCTCAGCCCCGCCCCGCTCGCGAGCAAATCGCTGGCCGAGGCCATCACGCCGGCCAACTACGAGACCGGGTTGGAGCACCTGAAAGGCTGCGACCTGATCATCGAGGCCATCGCCGAACGGATGGATTGGAAGCAGGACCTGTACAAGAAGATCGCGCCGTTCGTGGCGCCGCATGCGGTGCTCGCGAGCAATACATCCGGCTTGGGAATCAACAAGTTGGCGGAGGTTCTTCCCGAAGAACTTCGCCATCGTTTCTCGGGCGTGCATTTCTTCAACCCGCCCCGCTACATGCACCTGGCCGAGCTCATTCCGGCCAAGTCCACGGACAAGGCCGTACTCGAGGGGCTGGAGACATTCCTGACCACGACCCTCGGCAAGGGCGTGGTGTACGCGAAGGACACGCCCAACTTCATCGGCAACCGCATCGGCGTGTTTTCGATCCTGGCCACGGCCCACCACACCGGTGAGTTCAAGCTTGGCTTCGACGAGGTGGACGCAGTCACCGGCCCGCTGATCGGCCGCCCGAAGTCCGCGACCTACCGCACTTCGGATGTCGTGGGCCTGGACACCATGGCCCATGTCATCAAGACGATGGCCGACACCCTGCCGGACGATCCGTGGCATGCCTACTTCAAGTCCCCGAAGTGGCTGGAGGCCCTGATCGCCAAGGGCGCGCTGGGCCAGAAGACCGGTGCCGGCATCTTCCGCAAGGCCGGCAAGGACATCGTCGTCCTCGACCTGGAGAAGCAGGACTACCGCGCCGCCGACCGCACCGCGGCGCCCGAGGTGGTCGAGATCCTGAAGATCAAGAACCCGGCCGAGAAGTTCGCCAAGCTGCGCGAGAGCCAGCACCCGCAGGCGCAGTTCCTGTGGGCGGTGTTCCGCGACCTGTTCCACTACAGCGCGTATCACTTGGCCGACATCGCTGAAACCGCGCGCGACGTCGACCTGGCGATCCGCTGGGGCTACGGCTGGTCGCTGGGACCCTTCGAAACCTGGCAGGCCGCCGGCTGGAAGCAGGTGGCCCAGTGGATCGCAGACGACATCGTGGCCGGCAAGACCATGAGCAGCGCCCCGCTGCCGAACTGGGTGTTCGACGGCCGCAATGGCGTACACGGAGCGGAGGGCAGCTACAGCCCGGCCCGCAACGCCCTGCTGCCGCGCTCCTCGCTGGACGTGTACGCGCGCCAGCGCTTCCCGGACCCGCTGCTGGGTGAAGCGTTCGCGCCGGGCGAAACCGTGTTCGAGAACGACGGCGTCCGCCTGTGGACCGACGGCGACGGCATCGGCGTGATCAGCTTCAAGACCAAGATGCACACCGTCTCTGACGCGGTGCTGGCCGGCGTGCAGGAATCGGTCGCAATCGCCGAGCAGCGCTTCAAGGGGCTCGTGATCTGGCAGCCGAAGGAGCCGTTCTCCGCCGGTGCCGACCTGGCCGGTGCGTTGGGCGCGCTGCAGGCCGGCAAGATCGCCGAGTTCGAAGCAATGGTCGCCAACTTCCAGGCCACCAGCCAGGCCATCAAGTACTCGCTGGTACCGGTCGTGGCCGCTGTGCGCGGTCTCGCCTTGGGCGGTGGCTGCGAGTTCCAGATGCACAGTGCGCGCACCGTGGCGCACCTCGAAAGCTACATCGGCTTGGTCGAAGCGGGCGTTGGCCTGCTGCCCGCCGGTGGTGGCTTGAAGGAACTCGCCGTGCGCGCGTCACAAGCCGCGGGCCCGGGCGGCGATGTATTCGCTGAGCTCAAGAAGACCTTTGAGACGATCGCGATGGCCAAGGTCTCCGCTTCCGCTGTCGAGGCGAAGGAACTGGGCCTGATGCGCGCGGGCGACAAGGTCGCCTTCAACGCCTACGAACTGCTCCACATCGCCAAGCAGGAAGCGCTGGCGCTGGCCGAGACGGGCTACCGCCCGCCCCTGCCCGCCCGCCGCATCCAGGTCGCCGGCGACGTCGGCATCGCCACCTTCAAGATGATGCTGGTGAACATGCTGGAAGGCCGCTTCATCAGCCCGTACGACTACGAAATCGCGGTGCGCATCGCCACCGTGCTGTGCGGCGGCGAAGTGGACCGCGGCTCGGTGGTCGACGAGGAGTGGCTACTCAAGCTGGAACGCAAGCACTTCGTCGAACTGGCCCAGCAGGAAAAGACCCAGGCCCGGATCGCGCACATGCTGAAGACCGGCAAGCCGCTCCGTAACTGACCGACGACACAGGACATCGAGACATGAGCAAGCAAGTACAAGAAGCCTATATCGTCGCCGCCACCCGCACGCCGGTCGGCAAGGCGCCCAAGGGCGTGTTCCGCAACACCCGTCCGGACGACATGCTGGCGCACGTGTTGAAGTCGGTCGTGGCGCAGGCCCCCGGCATCGACGTCAATCGCATCGACGACGCCATCATCGGCTGCGCGATGCCGGAAGCCGAGCAAGGCATGAACGTGGCGCGCATCGGCCTGCTGTTGGCCGGCCTGCCGAACACGATCGCCGCGCAGACCATCAACCGCTTCTGTTCGTCCGGCTTGCAGGCCGTGGCGATGGCGGCGGACCAGATCCGGCTCGGCAATGCCGACCTGATGCTCGCCGGTGGTACCGAGAGCATGAGCATGGTGCCGATGATGGGCAACAAGATCGCCATGGCCCCCAGCGTGTTCGACAACGACCATGTCGCCATCGCCTACGGCATGGGCATTACCGCCGAGAAAGTCGCCGAAGAATGGAAGATCTCGCGCGAAGACCAGGACGCGTTCGCCGTGGCTTCGCATCAGAAGGCCCTGGCGGCGCAGGCAGCGGGCGAGTTCCGGGACGAGATCAGCGCCTATGAAGTGATCTCGCGCCAGCCCGACCTTGCCGGCAACACGGTGCGCCTGAAGAAGCTGCTGGTCGAACACGACGAAGGCCCGCGCGCCGATACGTCGCTGGAGGGCCTGGCCAAGCTGCGTACCGTATTCCGCAATCCGCAGTTCGGCGGCACGGTGACTGCGGGCACCTCGTCGCAGATGAGCGACGGTGCGGCCGGCGTGCTGCTGGCCTCGGAGCAGGCGATCAAGGATTACGGCCTGACCCCGCTCGCACGCTTCGTCAGTTTCTCGGTAGCCGGCGTGCGCCCGGAAGTGATGGGCATCGGCCCGATCGCGGCGATTCCGAAAGCCCTGAAGCAGGCCGGTCTGACCAAGGACCAGTTGGACTGGATCGAGCTCAACGAAGCCTTTGCCGCGCAGGCGCTGGCCGTGATCCGCGACAGCGAACTGGACGCGTCGAAGATCAACCCGCTGGGCGGCGCCATCGCGCTGGGCCACCCGCTGGGTGCGACCGGAGCCATCCGCACCGCCACCATCGTGCACGGCATGCGTCGCCACCAGAAGAAGTACGGCATGGTGACCATGTGCATCGGCACCGGCATGGGTGCGGCGGGCATCTTCGAATCGCTCTGACACGCGCAGTGCTGCAAACGACATGGCGCCGCGAGGCGCCATGTTCGTTTTCGGGCACCGGAACTCAGGCCAGGCGTGCGCCGTCGGGGACGGGCCGCTCGATCGCCGTCACGACGACGCCCGCATCGGTGTGGAAACCGGTGAGCAGGAACTCGGACAGGAACGGCCCTACCTGCTTGGGCGGGAAGTTGATGACGCCCACGATCTGCCTGCCCACGAGATCATCCACGCCGTAGAGCGCATGGATCTGCGCGCTGGTCTTCTTGATGCCATGCGGCCCGAAGTCCACCCAGACTTTCCATGCTGGCTTGCGTGCCTCGGGAAAGGGCTCCACTCGCACAACAGTGCCAGCGCAAAGATGCACTTTCTCGAAATCCGCCCAGTTGATCGATTCGTCCTGCACGCTCATACGCCCCCCACCCGTTCACGCCAGTCTTTCCAAGCGTCTTTCGATTCGGCCCACCAATAGCTCAACTGCGCGCCCAGCAATCCCGCCGGCTTCAACGCCGAGACCAATCCGTAATCGTTGAACTCACGCCACCGCGGATCGTCGTGTGCAATGGCGGCCGCCAGAACCTCGCCCGCAAATGTGGTGGGCGCCACGCCATGTCCGCCGAACGCCTGCGCCAGCCATAACCCGGGTTCGATCTGGCCGATCTGCGGCATCTGGTGACGTGCATAGCTCATCAACCCCGACCACGCGTAGTCGATGCCGATCCCGTCCAGTTGCGGAAACACCTTGAGCATGTCGCGGTAAAGCAGGCGCCGCACCTCGACCGGCGAGCGATCGAGCACGGAAATCCGCCCACCCCACAGGATGCGGGTGTCCGGTAGGGGCCGGTAGTAGTCGAAGGCGAAACGCGTGTCGTAAACGGCGGCGCCGGTCCGCAAGACCTCCTGCAATCGACCGCCCAGCGGCGCGGTCACCATCACATACGTGGCGATCGGCAACACCGCCGCATCCACGCGCGCGCGAAGGCCGGCGAGATACCCACCGCAAGCCAGGACAACATGCACCGCCTCGACTTCGCCTTCCGGCGTGCGGACACGCCATGCACCACCAGCGCGCTCGATCGAGAGGGCCGGCGACCCGGCATGCACGGCCACGCCTGCGGCCGTCGCCGCGCGCACAAGGCCCCGCGCGTAGTTCAACGGGTGGAAGTGGAAGCCCTGAGGCTCGAACAGTCCGTCGTGGTAGCGACGGGAGTCGACCTGCGAGCGCAGCCGATCGCGCGACCACCAGGCCCAATGGGTGTCGTAATGCTCGGCAAGCAGCGCCTGGCGGTTACGCAGCACCGCGTCATCCTTGAACCAGTTCGCCCAGATCACGCCCTGCTCGGTATGCTCGCAATCGATCGCGTATCGCGCGATCCGTTCCCGGATCAGCTCGACCGCCTGGATCGTGCCGCCATAGAGTGCCTTGGCGCGGGCCGGCCCGAGCTCGCGCAGCAACGCATCCTCGCCGCGGGAAAAGCCGCCGAAAACAAACCCCCCGTTGCGCCCGGAAGCGCCGAAACCGGGCGTCCGGGCTTCGAGGACGACGACATCACGTGCCCCGCGTTCTGCGAGTCCAAGCGCTGTGTTCAAACCGGCAAAACCGCCGCCGATGACGCATACAGAAGCCTCGCGACGCCCTTGGAGGGTCGCATGCGGGACGGACGGCGCGGCCGTCGCCAGGTAGTAGCTGGAGGCAGGTTCTGACATCGCGAGCGATTATGCAGCCAGCCGCCTGGCCCGCGAGGGTATCCCGCCCAAGGTTTACTGCAGGTCCCGTACGCCGAGTTCGCTCAACGCGTTCTGCATGGTGTCGCGCGCCGCGTCGCTGAGCTTCTCGTGGTCAAGCGCATAACGGATCGTCGCTTCGATCAACCCGATATGTGTTCCGCAGTCGAAGCGCGTGCCCTGGAAACGGTAGGCATGCACAGGCTTTTCCTGCAGCAGCTGCGCGATGCCATCGGTCAGCTGGATCTCGCCGCCCGCACCCGGAGTCGTGTTCTCCAGCAATTCGAAGATGCGGCCATCCAGCACGTAACGACCGACCACTGCGAGCGTACTCGGGGCGTCTTCCGGCTTAGGCTTCTCCACGATCGCACCGATCCGGCCCTCGCGTCCGTTGAAGGATTCGGTGGCGACGATGCCGTAGCTGCCCGTCTGTTCCGGAGCGACGTCCTGCACCGCGATGACGCTGGCGCCTGACCGTTCAGCGGCATCCGCCATCTGCTTCAACGCACCGGGTCCCCGGTTCCATATCAGATCGTCGGGGAGCAGGACCGCAAAAGGTTCGTTCCCGACGATGGGCTTGGCGCACAGGACCGCATGCCCCAAGCCGAGCGCCTCGGCCTGCGTCACGAACACCGCACGCACATGCGACGGCAGCACGTTGCGGACCAGGTCGAGTTGCTCGCTCTTCCCTGCCCGCTCAAGCTTCTGCTCGAGTTCGTATGCCTTGTCGAAATAATCGGCCACGGCATGCTTGTAGCGGTTGGTGACAAAGATCAGCGTGTCGCACCCGGCCTCGATCGCTTCATCGACGGCGTACTGGATCAGCGGCCGATCGATGATCGGCAACATTTCCTTGGGGACGGTCTTGGTGGCGGGTAGGAAGCGGGTACCAAGCCCCGCGACGGGGAATACGGCCTTGCGGATACGGGTGGAAGTCATCGAGTCCTGCGAGCATCACGGCCTGGGAAGACCACGATGTTAGCGGAAGTCTCGTCATGATCATTAGACAAGGGCGTGAACTCGGGAACGGCGACGCGCAGCACTTCCCCCAGCTCGGTGGTGTCGTAGCGCGCGTGGGCGGCACGGAGGCGCTGAAGCGCCAATTCGATGAACTCCGGCGAAACGTCGCGCGCAAAGGCCTTCATGATCTTGGAGTGCGAGGTCGGCTGGTAGCGCTCGTCGGCATGGAAGAGCGTCTCATGCAACTTCTCGCCCGGACGCAGGCCCGTGTAGACGATGGCGATGTCGCGCCCCGGCTGCTTGCCGGCAAGACGGATCATCTGCTCGGCCAGCAGGCGGATCGGCACCGGGTCGCCCATGTCGAGCGTGTAGATCGAGGCGTGGGCCGCGCCCGATGCCGCCTGCAGGATCAGCTGGCAGGCCTCGGGGATGGTCATGAAGTAACGGGTCACTTCCGGGTCGGTCACGGTGACCGGCCCACCCTTGCGAATCTGGTCGCGGAAAAGCGGCACAACGCTGCCCGCCGAATCCAGTACGTTGCCGAACCGGACGGTCACGTAACGGGTGCTCGACCGCGCATCATCCAGGGCCTGGCAGGCCATTTCAGCCAGACGCTTGGTAGCCCCCAGCACGTTGACCGGATCCACCGCCTTGTCCGTCGAAATCAGCACGAACGTTGCCACGCCCGCTTCACGACAGGCGCGCGCCACCGTCTCGGTGGTCAGTACATTGTTTCCGACCGCCTCTCTCAGGTGTCCTTCCAACAGGGGCACCTGCTTGTATGCCGCGGCGTGGAAGACCGCATCGGGTTCGGCAATACGCAATGCGTGCGCGATCACCGCGGGGTCGCCGCAGTTGCCCAGGACCGGCAGCACCTCAAGATCCGGAAAGGCTCGACGCAGGTCACCCTGGATCGTGATCAGGGCGAGTTCGTCGATCTCGACCAGGGCGATGCGCTGCGCGCCATGGCGCGCGCATTGCCGGCACAGTTCCGAGCCGATCGAGCCGCCGGCGCCGGTGACCATGACCGTCCGCCCCCCCAACCAGCCACGGATGAGCTTCCAGTCCGGGGTCACGGACTTGCGGCCCAGTAGATCCTCGATCGCGACCTCCTTGAGGTCGCCCGGCATCGACTGGCCTTCGAGCACGTTCACCAGGCGCGGCACCATGCGGAACGGCAGCCCCGTGCTTTCGCAAATCGCGACCACACGCTGCATCGCAGGGGCGTCCAGCGAGGGCATCGCGATCACCAGCATGCGGGCGGCGGTTTCTCGCGCGACCGCTGCCGCGTCTTCCAATCCACCAAGGACAGGAACGCCCTGGAGTTTGGAGCCATGCAGGCGCCCGGCATCGTCGAGGAACGCAACAGGCTGATAGACGCCGGTCCGGCGAAGTTCGCGGACCAAGGCCTCGCCGGCTCGCCCGGCACCCATGATGAGCACGCGCGAGGCACTCTCGTGGGTGCGCTGAACCTGGCTGTCCTTCCAGGCGCGGTACGCCAGCCTGGGAAAGCCGAGGAATCCTACGAGCGCGAACGGATAAAAACCGAGTACGGCACGCGGCGTGGACCCGAACCGGTTGTAGAAGAACAGGCCCAGCACGACGCCCAGAAAACCAAGCGCGCACGCCTTAACGATGTTCCAGAGGTCGGGCAGACTGGCAAATCGCCAAAGGCCGCGGTAGAGGCCCATCCACCAGAACACAACGCCCTGCGCGACCAGCACGATGGCGATCTCGTTGGACCACAGGGGGAACTCGGGCCCATGGGCTAGCATCGCGTAGCGCAATCGGTGAAGGACCTGCCAGCAGACCCAGACCATCGCAAGATCATGGGCTGCCACCAAGGCGCGGGGTATCCAACTGCTTACTCGGTCCCGCCAGGATTCCATCAGATCCTTCTCCAGATACTAGTCGCGCCATCCCCTGCGCAATAAGACCCACAGCGCCCCTCCGGCCGCGTAGGTGCCCGCCACGACCGCCGCATGTGTTCCATGAGTCGTATTCGGCAATGTGAAGCTTAACAATAAAGTAACGCTACCGAACACCAAATAAATCACGGTTACGCAACTGTGCCCCCATCGGCGTGCGGCCCATTGATACAGATGGCTCACGTGAGGGGTCCACCAACGTTCGCCGCGCAGCATGCGCCACGCCAACGTGAAGCCGGCGTCGACAAGGAACGCACAGAGCGGCAGGAGCGTTAATGGCGCAGATTCCAGGGGCGCAGCGACGACCGACATCGTTACCAGCATCGCGAGGGCGTAACCCAGCGCGCCACTGCCCACGTCCCCCATGAAGATGCGTGCGCGCGGAAAGTTGAAGGGCAGGAACCCCGCACAAGCAGCGAACAACGCCCAAGCGACCCAGGTCACGGTCCCGCTGGCGGGCATCAACGCTGCGTATGCCAGCGCTGCCAGCGCTGCCTGGCTGGCGGCCAGGCCATTGATGCCATCCATGAAGTTCCAGACGTTGACCAACACCATGGCAGCCATGAAGGCAAAGATGGCGTAACCCAGGGTGTCAGTAGCCGACCAGACCCCGAATGCCAACAGTGTTGCGGCGATCGCCTGCACACCCAAACGTAACCAAGGCGAGAGCGGTCTGTGGTCATCCCACCAGCCGATTCCGGCTACGATCATCAGACCGGGAGCAAAGCTCCAGAGCAGCCAGCGGTCCTCGGCGCCAAGCACGCCGACCGACCCGCCAGCCAGCAGGACCATGGCGACGATCGCGATGCCTCCTCCCCTCGGCGTCGGGACGGCATGACTTCGCCGTTCGCCGGGGTGATCCATCAGGTTGCCCTTCAAGGCATAGCGACGTGCCCACCAGGTTCCGATCGCCGCACCCAGGAAGTGCAGCAGCAGCCAGACAGGCAATGCCGGCATCAGACCACCGCGTAGTTGAGCAGCGGCTTGATCGTGCCCCACTCCTTGCAACTGGGGCATTGCCAGTGATGCGTACGCGCGCCGAAGCCACAGCGCGTGCAGCGGTAGCTGGGGTTGCGTACCAGCAACTGGTCGGTGATGTGCTTGAGGTCGTTGAGCGTCGCCGTGGGGTCGGCACCCTCGGCCAGGGTCAGGTCGATGAGCGCGGCTTCGCCGCGCACGGAGGGACGATCCTTGAGCTGGCGCGCGAGATACGCGCGCGCCGCCGCCACACCGTCCTGGCGCTCGACCAATTTCGTCAACGCGAGCACCGGCGCTATCCCGCGGTAGTGCTCGCACATCTCGGAGAGGAACGCGCGAGCGCCTGAGAGGTCGCCCACCTGGTCGTAGCTCGCCAAGAGGCTGGGCAGCACCTCAGGCAGGTAGTCTGGATCATGCCGGGCGGCCCGCTCGAAGGCGCGGATCGCCGCTTCGGCATTGCCCGCATCGGACTCGATCCGCCCTTCGATGATGCCGGCACGCACGCTGCCGGCGTCGGCCTCGTAGGCGCGCGCGACCGCGGTACGCGCGGCGTCGACGCTGTTCGCAGTGCGCTGCCTTTCGGCGAGTTCGCATTCGAACTGAGCGACCAGCTTGCCCATCGGCTCACCGGTGACCTCTTCGTAGCGCCGGGCGTTGTCGATGGCTTTTTCCCAATCGCGCTCGGCCTGGTAGATGCCTATCAGATGCTTGAGCGCTTGCGGTGCACGCTGGTCGATACGAGCCAAGTCGCTGAAGACCGTCTCGGCCCGGTCGAGCAGGCCGGACCGCATGTAGTCCTCGCCCAAAGCAAGCAGTGCTTGGACCTTCTGCTGGTCATTGAGATCCGGGCGCTGCACCAGTCCCTGATGCAGGCGGATCGCACGGTCCACCTCGCCACGACGGCGGAACAGGTGACCAAGCGCGACCTGAGTCTCGAACGTTTCCTTGTCCAGCTCCGCGATATGCAGGAACAGCTCGATCGCCTTGTCCGGCTGCTCGTTCAGCAGATAGTTCAAGCCCCGGAAGTAGGTACTCGAGAGCCGGCTTACCTGGGTGTCGCCATGCCGCTGTCCGCCACGCCGGCCGATGATCCAGCCGCTCAGCGCCGCCAGTGGCAGGAACAGGAAGAACCAGAACCACTCGGTCAGGAAGGCCATGGTTCAAACACCCTCGTCCGGAGAGGCCGGAACCGCGACGCTGGGAACCGCCGCTCTGTTCGCTTTGCGAAGCTTTGCGTAAAGGGGCCACACCACGGTCGCGACCACGATCAGGCCGCCGATGACGACACCGAGGAGGAGCGACAGCATGATCCCGACGCCCGATGAGGTCTGGAACTCGCTGAAAACCAACTTGAGCGTGATCGGCTGCGTATTGAGTACGCCGATGATGAGTCCGTAGGCCAGGAACAACAGCGCGACGACCAGGCGGAAGGTATTCATCAGGCGACTCCGTACAGGACGGCGCCTAGCTTAACGGAGACGGCGCGGCAGGACACGCGCCCGAGTGCGGCTTACTCGCCGGCTTCCTCGATCGGCGTGACGTCGCTGACGCGCTCGCGCAGCTCCTTGCCGGGCTTGAAATGGGGAACATGTTTTGCCGGCAATGCAACGGATTCGCCGGTCTTGGGATTGCGGCCCATGCGGGGCGGCCGATAGTGCAGAGAAAAACTGCCGAAACCACGGATCTCGATCCGGTCGCCCTGGGACAAGGCACCGCCCATCATTTCCAGCAGGGACTTCACGGCAAGGTCGACGTCCTCGGCCTTGAGGTGGGGCTGGCGACGGCTCAGGATTTCGATGAGTTCGGACTTTGTCATCGGCTAGGGATCAGAGCGGATGTACCCGCACCGGCCCGGGCGAACCCGGGCCGGTGGGGACGGTACTGCAGGGAAACGAACGACAGGTAGCCGATTACTCGGACTTGCCGCCATCCAGCTGTGCACGCAGCAGCGCGCCCAGGCTGGTGGTACCGGTAGCGGCTTCAGCGGCGGTCTTGTTGTACTCGGCCAGCGCTTCGGCGGTCTCGGCTTCGTCCTTGGCCTTGATCGACAGCTGCAGCGTGCGACCCTTGCGGTCCATGCCGATGAACTTGGCTTCGACCTTGTCGCCGACCTTCAGGTGCTGGCTGGCGTCGTCCACGCGGTCGTAGCTGATGTCGCGGGCCGAAACATAGCCCTCGATGCCATCGGCCAGCTCGATCGTGGCGCCCTTGGCGTCCACTTCCTTGACCGTGCCTTCGACCTTCGTGCCCTTCGGGTGCGACGCCATGTACTGGCCGAACGGATCCTGCTCCAGCTGCTTGACGCCCAGGCTGATGCGCTCGCGCTCCGGGTCGACGGCCAGCACCACGGCATCCAGGTTGTCGCCCTTCTTGAAGTTGCGCACAACGTCTTCGCCGGTGGTGTTCCAGCTGATGTCCGACAGGTGGATCAGGCCATCGATACCGCCGTCCAGGCCGATGAAGATGCCGAAGTCGGTGATCGACTTGATCTGGCCCGACACCTTGTCACCCTTCTTGTGGGTGGCCGCGAAGGTCTCCCACGGGTTGGCAGCGACCTGCTTCATGCCCAGCGAGATGCGGCGACGCTCTTCATCAACGTCCAGCACCATCACTTCGACTTCGTCACCGACCTGCACGACCTTGGACGGGTTGACGTTCTTGTTGGTCCAGTCCATCTCGGAGACGTGCACCAGGCCTTCGACGCCCGGCTCGATCTCGACGAACGCGCCGTAATCGGTGACGTTGGAGACCTTGCCGAACACGCGGCTGTTGGCCGGGTAACGGCGGGCAATGTTGTCCCACGGATCCTCGCCCAGCTGCTTCAGGCCCAGCGAGACGCGGTTGCGCTCACGGTCGTACTTCAGCACGCGGACGTCCAGCTCCTGGCCGACTTCCACGACTTCGGACGGATGACGCACGCGCTTCCATGCCATGTCGGTGATGTGCAGCAGGCCATCGATGCCACCCAGGTCGACGAATGCGCCGTAATCGGTGAGGTTCTTGACCACACCCTTCAGCACCACGCCTTCCTGCAGCTTGTCCATCAGCTGCTCGCGCTCTTCCGAATGCTCGCTCTCTACCACCGCACGGCGGGAGACGACCACATTGTTGCGCTTGCGATCCAGCTTGATGAGCTTGAACTCCAGCTCCTTGCCTTCCAGGTAGCCCGGGTCGCGCACGGGACGCACGTCGACCAGCGAGCCCGGCAGGAACGCGCGGACGTCCTTGATGTCGACGGTGAAACCACCCTTGACCTTGCCGCTGATGCGGCCGGTGATGGTTTCGTTCTTCTCCAGCGCCTGCTCCAGCTCGTCCCACACCATGGCGCGCTTGGCTTTCTCGCGCGAGAGGACGGTTTCGCCGAAGCCGTTCTCGATCGAGTCGAGGGCCACCTTCACTTCGTCGCCCACGCCCACGTCGATTTCGCCGGCGTCGTTCCGGAACTGTTCGATCGGCACGATGCCTTCGGACTTCAGACCAGCGTTGATCACCACGACGTCGTTGCGGACTTCCACGACGACGCCGGTGACGATCGCGCCCGGCTTCAGCTTGGCCAGTTGGGTCTGGCTCTGTTCAAACAGTTCGGCAAATGATTCGGTCATTGTTGAATACTCAGTTGATGACACAGACCGGTGCGCACGGAAAGCGCAACGGTCCACCCGTTGTCGGCCTGCGCGGGATGCGTATGGCCGTGAGTGTTGTGGTTGGAATACCGCGCGGAGGATTCCGCGCGGGGCCTTCTGCGACGCGGGAACTAGCCCGCGCGTACCGGCACCAGGGCCAGCACGCGGTCGACGACGGCGTCGATGCCGAGGCCGGTGGTGTCGATGAGGACGGCATCATCAGCCGGCCGCAAAGGCGCCACCGTGCGCTGGGCGTCACGGGCGTCGCGAGCGAGGATCTCGCGTAGCAGACCGTCGATTGTGACTGAAACCCCTTTGTCTTTCAACTGCTTATACCGCCTTTCAGCTCGCTCCTCGGCGCTGGCGGTCAGGAACACCTTATAGACCGCATCCGGGAAGATGACCGTCCCCATGTCGCGCCCGTCCGCCACCAACCCCGGCGCCTGGCGGAAGGCGCGCTGGCGCTCCTTCAGGGCGGCACGTACTTCCGGAATAGCCGCGATGGCCGAGGCCAGCGCACCGGTCGTTTCCAGACGAAGCTCGTCGGTGGCATCCAGATCGTCGACGATCACGCGCAATCCCGCCTCGGTCTCGCGGAAACTCACCCGGGTGTCGAAGGCGCAACGAACCAGGGCCGCCGGATCGGAAATGTCCAGATCCGCCCAGCTGGCGGCCACCCCGACCGCGCGATAAAGCGCCCCGGAATCGAGGTAATGCCAGCCCAGCCTCGAGGCGGCGATCCGACTGACGGTCCCCTTGCCAGCGCCCGAAGGGCCATCGATGGTCAGGACGGGGGCGAGGTCGGACATGGGGGCTTCCAGCGATCGAATGCCCCATTATGGACGCTCGCCGGCCCGGCGCCGATGGGTGCCGGCGGCGGTCTTTCGGAGCACGCGATGCAACCGCTTGATCCGGCTATGGAATTGCCGCTAGAATAGCGGGCTTCGCTTCACCCCATACATTTACGCCGAGGTTTCAACTCATGAAGGTCCTGTCCTCCCTGAAGTCGGCGAAGGCCCGTCACCGCGACTGCAAGGTGGTCCGCCGCCGCGGCAAGGTCTTCGTGATTTGCAAGTCCAACCCCCGCTTCAAGGCGCGTCAGCGCTAAGAACGGATCGCCTGCCGGGCCGCTTCACGGCGTCCCAGGCAAAGCGCAGAAAGCCGCCTCCGGGCGGTTTTTTGTTTTACGGCTTTTGTTATAAAAGGCGGGTCACCTAGGGGAACCCAACCATGAGCCGTCGCGTCCTTGCCCTGCCCTTGATCGCCCTGCTCGGCCTGTCCGGCCCGGCGTTCGCCGACACCCTGCTGGTCGAGCGTGCGCAGGAAACCCCTGCCGCCGCACCCGTCCGCGGCCAAACCGCAGCCGACGTGGAAGCCCGTTTCGGCGCCCCGCAGCAAAAGCTGGAGCCGCGCGGTGGACAGAAGCGCCAGTGGCCGGTGATCCATCGCTGGGTGTATCCGGGTTTCACCGTATACTTCGAGAAGAGCCGCGTCATCGACGTGGTGATCAACAAGGCAAGTGTCGAAGAAGTCGGCCCGAAGCCCCCCATCCGCTGACACCCGCGCGGCGCGGCCGCGACATTGATGCCATGACCGATGCCTTTCGCTTCCCCGCGGAGTGGGAACCCCAATCCGCGGTCCTGATCGCGTGGCCGCATGCCGACACCGACTGGGCCGACCGCCTAGCGGACGTGGAAGAGACCTACGTGGCGCTGGTCGCCGCCATCACGCGGTTCCAACCAGCCGTCATCTGCGTGGCCGACGACGACCTCCAGACCTATGCCGAAGCGCGCCTGCGCTCTGCGCGCGTGGACATGGACAAGGTGCATTTCGTGCCGGCGGAGTACGACGACACTTGGCTGCGTGATTCGGGCCCGATCACGCTGGGCGACGGGCATCGTTTCAAGCTGCTGGATTTCCGCTTCACCGGCTGGGGCGGCAAGTACGAAGCCAGCCGCGACGATCGCCTGGTGGGCGAATTGTCCGGCCTACAGCTATTTCATAACTATTTCGTCCAAAGCATTGATTTTGCTTTGGAAGGTGGCGCCATCGAGACCGACGGCGCGGGCACGCTGCTGACCACATGGCAGTGCCTGCACGAGCGTCACCCCGATGTCAGTCGCGACGCGCTGACCGAAAAACTGGCCGGCTGGCTGAAGCAGAAACGCGTGCTGTGGCTCGATCATGGCTACCTGGAGGGCGACGATACCGACGCCCACATCGACACCCTCGCCCGCTTTGCCCCGGACGATGCCATCGTCTACCAGGCCTGCGATGACGCTTCCGACGCGCACCACGCGGAGCTGCAGGCCATGGCGGCAGACATCGCCGCGTTGCGCACGGCCGACGGCCGCCCGTACCGCGCGTTCCCGCTGCCGTGGGCCCAGCCGGTGATCGACAACGGGCGCCGCCTGGCCGCGTCGTATGCGAACTACCTGATCATCAACGGCGCCGTGCTGATGCCGGCCTACGGCGACGCCGCGGACGATGCCGCCGCCGCCGTGCTGGCGCAGGCCTATCCGGACCGCGAGATCGTTCAGGTGCCCTGTCGCGCGCTGATCTGGCAGAACGGCAGCCTGCACTGCATCACCATGCAGCTGCCGGCCGGACTGCTGGGCTGAGCATCGCCTTCGTGCCACGACGCGTGGCACCGTGACATCAGTTGGGCGCAGATTGAACGTTTCGTTTACACCCTGCGTGGGCTGATCCCCGATAACGACCGTTTCCCCCGAAGGAGACGGCCGTGTACACACGACGCAAGTTCCTGACCACCTCCGCGATCGCGGCCGCCGGCCTCGGCTTGGCGGCCTGCCGCGATGCCGCCCAGGCACAAGCGCCGACCACGAGCGCGACCGCCGCCGCGGGCCCACTGAACACGCGGGCCATCCCCTCGACCGGCGAGAAGATCCCGGTGATCGGCATGGGCACCTCCGGCAGCTTCGAAGTCGGTCAACGTCCTGCCGAGCTCGACCCATTGCGCGAAGTGCTCAAACGCTTCTTCGCCGCCGGCGCCACGCTGATCGACAGCGCGCCCACCTACAGCGTGGCCGAGGACGTCATGGGCACCTTGCTCGCCGAGCAGGGCCTGACGACGAAAGCCTGGTTGGCCACCAAACTGTCCGGCGTGACCGGTCGCGAAGCGGGCATGGCGCAGTTCGAGGACACCCTGCGCCGCCTGAAGACCGACAAAGTGGCGTTGCTGCAGGTCCACAACCTGGGCGACCTGAAGACGCAGATGGCCGTGGCGCGCGAACTGAAAGCTCAAGGCAAGATCAAGTACGTAGGCGTGACCCACTACGTCGAGCGCGCGCAGGACGAACTGGCCGACGTCGTACAAGCCGAGAAGCCCGACTTCCTGCAGATCAACTATTCGGTGGCAAGCCGTGGCGCCGAGAAGCGCGTACTGCCGCTGGCGCAAGACCTGGGCGTGGCCGTGCTGATCAACCGCGCGTTCGAGGACGGCAAGCTATTCGCGCAAGTGAAGGACAAACCCGTCCCGTCTGCGCTGACCGAGGCCGGGGTGACGTCGTGGGCGCAGGCGTTCCTGAAATTCGCGCTCAGCCATCCGGCGGTCACGGCGGTGATCCCGGCGACAGGGAAACCGGACCGACAGACCGACAACCTCAAGGCCGGAATCGGTCCGGACCTGACCTCCGCCCAGCGCGACGCGCTGATCGCCGCCCTCGCCTGAGCCCTCCATGCCACACGCCCCGGACTTCACTCCGCGCAGCGCGCTGACGCGCCTGCTGTCACGGCTGTTCAACGTCGCCCCGCACGAAGCGCGTGCGGTGGGCGCCGGCCTGCTGATGTTCTTCCTCCTGTTCGCCGGTTATTTCATGTTGCGGCCGATCCGGGAAACGATGGGCGTCACCGGGGGCGTGGACAACCTGCAGTGGTTGTTCACCGGCACCTTCGTGGCCACGCTCATCGTGCTGCCGGTGTTCGGCTGGATCGCGTCGAAGGTGTCGCGCCGCCGCATCCTGCCCTGGGTGTTCGGTGCGGTCGTCGCCAGCCTGCTGGCATTCGGCCTGGCCTTGCTGGCGCAGCCGGACGACGTATGGCTGGCGCGCGGCTTCTATATCTGGGTGTCGGTGATCAACCTGCTGCTGATCTCGCTCGCCTGGAGCGTGCTCGCCGATGTACTGGCCAGCAGCGAGGCCAAGCGTCTGTTCGCCCTGATCGCCAGCGGCGCGAGCCTGGGTGGCTTGGCGGGCCCGCTACTGACGACGCTGCTGGTCGGCAGCCTGGGGCATGGTGGGCTGATGCTGTTGTCGGCACTGCTGATGGGCGCGAGTGGTGCGACCGCGCTATGGCTGCACCAGTGGCGCGATGCGAACCCGTTGCAGGACGGCGGAGTCAGCACCGCCGAGCAACGACGTGCGCCGCTGGGCGGAAACCCGTTCGCCGGTGCCACCGAAGTCTTCAAGTCGCCGTATCTCGCCGGCATCGCGCTGTTCGTGCTGCTGCTGGCGACGGTGACGACCTTCCTCTATTTCGAACAAGCCAAACTGGTGGAGCAGTTGTTCCCCGACAAGGAACAACAAACCCGCGTCTTCGGCACGATCGATACTGTCGTGCAGGCGCTGGCCATCCTCACCCAGTTGTTCATCACCGGCCGCATCGCCCAGCGACTCGGCGTAGGCGTGCTGCTGGTCGCGGTGCCGCTGGTGATGGCGGCGGGCTTCCTCTGGCTTGCGCTCGCGCCGGTGTTCGGCGTGTTCGTGGTGGTGATGGTCGCGCGCCGCGCCGGCGAGTACGCCTTCGTCCGCCCGGGCCGCGAGATGCTCTACACCATGGTGCCGCCCGGGCAGAAATACAAAGCCAAGAACTTCATCGACACCGTGGTGTACCGCGGTGGCGATGCACTGAGCGGCTGGGTGAAGCGAGCGCTGGACGTGCTCGCCGAGCACCCCGCCGCCGCCATGCTGATCGGCACGGGGGTGGCGCTGGCATGGGCCATGACCGGCCTGGCGCTGGGCCGCCAGCACCGCCGTCGCGAGCGGGCCGCGACGTCCTGAGCGCGGCACGGCGTGTTCACGCCGCGTGCGCCTGCGTGAAGGGTGGACGCGGTACCATGCGTCCCCTTCCCCGCCGCTGCCCGACCGCGCCCGATGAACCGCACCACCCTGCCCGTCGCCCTGATCCAGGAAAAGAACCACGGCGATGCCGACGCCAACCTGTCGGTGATCGAAGCGCGCGTGGCCGAAGCCGCCAAGCGCGGCGCGCGGCTCGTGCTGCTGCAGGAACTGCACAACGGCGCCTACTTCTGCCAGCACGAATCGGTACGGGAATTCGATCTGGCCGAACCCATCCCCGGCCCGAGCACCGAGCGCCTGGGCAAGCTCGCCAAGCAGCACGGCGTGGTGCTCGTGTCGTCGCTGTTCGAGCGTCGTGCCGCGGGCCTGTACCACAACACCGCCGTGGTCTACGAAAAGGACGGCAGCATCGCGGGCAAGTACCGCAAGATGCACATCCCGGACGACCCGGGCTTCTACGAGAAGTTCTACTTCACGCCGGGCGACATCGGCTTCACGCCGATCGATACCTCCGTCGGCCGCCTCGGCGTGCTGGTGTGCTGGGACCAGTGGTACCCGGAGGCCGCGCGCCTGATGGCGCTGGCCGGTGCGGACCTGCTGCTGTACCCGACCGCGATCGGCTGGGATCCGGACGACGAACAGGGCGAGAAGAACCGCCAGCGCGATGCATGGGTACTGAGCCATCGCGGCCATGCGGTCGCCAACGGCTTGCCGGTCCTGAGCTGCAATCGCGTCGGCCACGAAGCCTCGCCGCTCGGCGCCTCCGGCATCCAGTTTTGGGGTAACAGCCATGTGCTCGGTCCGCAGGGCGAGTTCATCGCCGAAGCCGGTGGCGACGAGACCATCCTGATGGCCGACGTCGACCTGCAACGCAGCGAGCACGTGCGTCGCATCTGGCCGTTCCTGCGCGATCGCCGCATCGATGCGTACGGCGACCTGCTCAAGCGCTACATCGACTGAGGCCCGCACGTGCCGCTGATCGTTCGTGATGCCACGCCGGCCGACGTGCCGGCGATCTCCGATCTCTACGCCACGGAAGTCCGCGAGCACGTCAATACCTACGAGTACGACGTACCCGACGAAGCGGAGATGTCGCGTCGCATGCGCACCGTGCTTGATGGCGGCTATCCCTACCTGGTGGCCGAACTGGATGGACAGTTCGCGGGCTACGCCTATGCCAGCGGCTACCGCGCCCGTATCGGCTACCGCAAGACCGTCGAGAATTCCGTGTACGTGGTGCCCGGCCTGAAGGGCCGCGGCATCGGCGCCGCGTTGATGCAAGCGTTGATCGATGCCTGCGAAGCCCGTGGCTACCGGCAGATGATCGCGGTGATCGGCGAGCCTACCAACACCGCTTCCATCCGGCTGCACGAAAAGTTCGGCTTCACCCTGGTCGGCATCTTCCGCGGCATCGCCTGGAAGCACGGCCGCTGGCTGGATACCGTGCAGATGCAACGTACCCTCGGCGCTGGCACCGACGCGCCTCCGCAAGACGAATGACACGATGACCGACACGAATACCGCCTCCGACCCGCTGCAGGGCCAACCCTACGAGATCGTCGAGCGCGACGGCGTACGCTTCACCTTGCTGGGCACGGCGCATGTCTCCCGCGCCAGCGTGGATGCCGTGCGCGCCGCCGTGGCCAGCGGTGATTACGACAGCGTCGCGGTCGAGCTGGATGCCGGCCGCCTGCAGTCGCTGACCGATCCCGATACGCTCGCGCGGCTGGACCTGGTGAAGGTGATCCGCGAAGGCAAGACGCATCTGTTTGCCGCCAATCTGGCGCTGGCCGCCTACCAGCGGCGGTTGGCCGAACAACTGGGCGTCGAGCCCGGCGAAGAATTGAAGGCCGGCGCGCTGGACGCGCAGGCGCGCGGCCTGCCGGTGCACCTGATCGACCGGGAAGTCGGCCTGACCTTCAAGCGCGCGCTGCAGTCGCTGGGCTGGTGGCAACGCACCAAAGTGGGCGCCGGCATCCTCGCCAGCATGTTCGCCGATGAGGAAGTGGGCGACGACGAGATCGAGAAGCTCAAGCAGGGCGACATGCTGGAATCGAGCTTCGGCGAGTTCGCGACGGAAAGCCCACAGCTGTACAGCACCATCATCGCTGAGCGCGATCAGTACATGGCCTCCGCGCTGCGCCAGGTGGCCGCCAACGCACCCACCGGTCAAGGTTCGCCGTACCGCGTGCTGGCGGTGGTCGGCGCCGGCCACCTGCCCGGCCTCGTCCGCCACCTGAAGGACGACGCGGAGGACCCCGCACAGCTCCGCCGCTCGCTGGAGACGGTGAAGCCCAAGTCGCGCATGCCGTGGATGGAGTTGATCATTGGCGCGTTCCTGGTCGGCGGTTTCGCCTGGGGCTTCTGGCAGGGCGGCGTGGACGTCGGCTCCGACCTGCTGGTGCAGTGGGTGCTGGCCACCGGCCTGCTGGGCGCGCTCGGCTGTGCGATCGCCGGCGGGCATCCGCTGAGCATCCTCGCGGCGTTCATCGCATCGCCGTTGACGCCGCTGCATCCCGCACTGGCTTCGGGCACCGTCAGCGCCTTCGTAGAAGCGACGCTGCGCAAGCCGACCTACGCAGACTTCATGGCGCTGCGCGACGACGTGCAGACCACGCGTGGCTGGTGGAAGAATCGCGTCGCGCGTGTCCTGCTGAACTTCTTCCTCACCAGCCTGGGTACCGCCATTGGCGTATGGACCGGCGGTTTGAGGATGCTGGGCAAGTTGGTCGGCTGACGCCGATTCCAGCAAAAAAAAGAGCCGGGCATTGCCCGGCTCTTTTCATTCCAGCGCCTGCATCATTCGACGTGCAGTGCCGCCACGCTCGCTGCCGTCGGCGCATCCGCCCGTCGACCCTGCGCCCGCTTGATGGCCCGGGCGGTACCGCTGCGCAGGTCATCGAGGATCGCGTAGATGGTCGGCAGGAACAGCAGGCTGACCACGGTCGAGAACGCCAGGCCGCCGGCGATCGCACGGGCCATCGGCGCGTAAGCCGGGCCGTCGCCTGCCATCTGCGTGTTGGCCATCGCGATCGGCACCATCGCCAGGATCGCCGTACCCATCGTCATCAGGATCGGGCGTAGCCGCTCGCGACTGCCTTCAACCAGCGCATCGGTCCGCGACATGCCACGCCGCCGCAGGTTGTTGATGTGCTCGACCATGACGATGCCGTTGTTCACCACCACGCCCATCAGCACCAGGATGCCGATGAAGGACATGATGCCGAACGTGGTACCGGTCAGCGCGAACAGCCAGAACACGCCGAACACCGAGAACAGCACGCCGCTCATGATCGCTGCCGGGAACAGCAGCGATTCGAACACCGCGGCCATGACGATGTAGATCATCACCAGGGCGATCAGCAGATTGAACATCATCTGCCCCATCGCCTCGTCGTCCTCCTGGAAGGCGCTGCCGTCGAACGAGTAGCTGTAGCCTGCCGGGAACGACATGCCCTTCAGCGTCTCCTCCATGGCCTTGCGCGCATCCGGCACCGTGACCTTCTCGGCCAGGTTGGCCTGCACCGTCAGCGTGGTCTGCCGATTGGTACGCTGGATCTGCGTGGCCGACGGCGTGATGCCCACGTCCACCAGGCTCAGCAAAGGCACCGTGCGACCGTCAGGTGCGCGCACCATGAAGCCGGCCAGGTCCTCGGTGCCGTAATCCTCGGCGCCTGCGAAACGCACCCATACCGGCACTTCGGTCTCGCCACGGCGGAACTCGCGTAGCGGAGCGCCGCGGAGAGCCACGCCGACGAAGCTCGCCACCTGCTGCGAACTGAAGCCGAAGGCCGCCGCACGTTCGCGATCGACACGCACGTTGAGCTCGCTGTTCTGGTCGCCGACATCGACGCGGACGTCGCGCAGTTCCTTGCGCTTGGCGAGGATCGGCACCAGCTCGGCCGCGATTTCACCCAACGTCTGGGTGGAATCACCCACCAGCTGGAACGACACACTCTGGCCGGGCTGGCCACCGCCGCCCTGGTTGCCGCCATCGCCGCCGATGCCGATGTTGGCACGTGCCGACTTCGGCAGGTCCTTGCGCAACTGCTCGACGATCGGCTTGGTCTCGCTCGATTTCTCCGTATCGAACTTGATCTGGGTGCCACCCCATCCTTGCTCGCTGAAGTACGAGTAGACCTGGGTGATGCGGTACTTCTTGCGATTGGTATCCAGGAACTGCTCGACCTTGAGGATCTCGGCCGACATCTGCTCCTTGGTGTAGGCGCCCTTCCACTGGTAGTAGAGCTCCGCCTCGCCACCACCATCGTTGCCGAACATGTCGAACTTGGTGAGCTTCATCGGCACGAAGCTGACGACGATGATCAGCAGGATGCCGAGCACGCTCCAGCCGCGGTGCTCCAGCGTCCAGCGCAGCAAGCGGGCGTAGCGATTCTGCATGCGCGGGATGATGCCTTTCTCCGTCTTCACCAGCGGCGGGGTCTTCAACCGCGCGGAGATCATCGGGATCAGGCTCACCGCCACCAGCCACGAGGCCAACAGCGACACCGAGATGGTGATCGCTATCTGGCCCAGGTAGATGCTGAGGAAGTTCCGCTCACCGAACAGGTTGGGCACGAACACGATGCAGTGGCACAGCGTACCCGCCGACAACGCGATCGCCACGTGGCGCGTACCGACGATCGAGGCCCAGATGGGATTGCCGGGATACTTCTCGCGCTCCTGGTAGATGCTTTCGACCACCACCACGGCGTTGTCCACCAGCATGCCGATGGCCAGCAGCAAGCCCATCATCGACAGGATGTTCAAGGTCACGCCGGCGAAGTACATGAAGCCCAGCGTCATCACGAAGCAGATCGGGATCGCCAGCGTCACCATCGATACCGACGGCCAATGACGCAGGAAGAACCACAGCACGACGATGGACAGCACCAGGCCGATCACGCCGGCTTCGGCCAATTCGAGCAGCGACGAGGTGACGTTGTCGCCCTGGTTCTCGATGATCTTGACTTGGATGTCGCTCATCTCTGGCTGGGCACGGATGGCCTCGACTTCGGCCAGCGCCTTGCTCGACACGTCGACGAGATTCGCGTTGCGCTCCTTGAAGATGTCCAGGCCGACCGCCGGCTGGCCGTCCAGGCGACGACCGTAGTCCATCCGTGCCGGCTTCAGGCGCACGTCGGCGATATCGCCCAACCGCACGTTGCCGCTGCCGACCACCAGATCGCGCAGCTGCTGCAGGTCGGTCAGCTCGCCCACCGGCTGCACGCGCAGCCGCTGCGGGCCATCACTGATCACGCCCGCCGAGATCGAGAAATTGACCGCCTGTAGCCTCGCGGTGAGGTCATTGAGGCTGAGGTTGTGCGCCGTCAGCCGATCCTGGTTGATCGCGATCTCGACTTCATTCGGCGGCGCGCCGGACACGTCCACGCGCGCGACGCCCGGGATGCGTTCGATGCGGCGCTTGAACTCGCGCTCGATCATGTCGTACGCGCCGGTCAGGTCGGTCTTGCTGGCCAGGCGTACCCGCAACACGGGCTGGTCGGTGGTGGAGAACTTGAAGACGAAGTAGCGCTGCAGGTCGTCAGGCAGGTCGTCGCGGATCGCATCCAGGCGCTCGCGCGCCTCCGACGCAGCGATCGCCACGTCGCGATCCCAGTCCGAGAACTGGATGAAGATCTGGGCGCCCTCCGCCTTGGCGTTGGACTCCATGCGCTTGATGCCGGCCATCGTCGACAGCGCTTCTTCCGCCGGGCGCAGCACCGTGCGCTCCACTTCTTCCGGTGTCGAGCCCGTGTAGGGCAGCGACACGAAGATGAAGGGCGGCGAGACCTCGGGGAAGGCTTCCAGCGGCAGTCGGATCGCTGCGATCAGGCCGATCACGAACAGCGAGATGAAGAACATCACCGCCGTGACGGGTCGCTTGATGCTGAACTCCGCGACGCTCATGCGGGTTCACCCTCGCCGTCGGGCTGCAGGGCCTGCAGGCGGCGGGCGCGACGACCGCGCTCCAGGTAGTACTCGTCCGCACGGCGGTCCAGCAGGTCGTAGACCACCGGGATGACCAGCAGCGTGAGCAACGTCGATACCAGCAGGCCGCCGATCACGGTGATCGCCATCGGCGAGCGCACTTCCGCGCCCGGGCTTCCGAACAGCGGCGCGATCGCCAGCGGCAGGAAGCCGAACAGCGTGCACAGCGTGGTCATGATGATCGGACGCAGTCGCGAGCGGGCGCCTTCCACCAATGCCTCACGCTTGGCCACGCCGGCCTCGCGCAACTGGTTGACCTTGTCGATCAGGATGATGGCGTTCTTCGTCACCAGGCCGACCAGCAGGATCAGGCCGATGAACACCACCACCGAGACCGGCGAATTGGTCAGGAACAGCGCACCGATCGCACCCACGAGGGCCAGCGGGATGGTGAACAGGATGACGAAGGGATGCAGCAGCGACTCGAACTGCGACGCCATCACCAGGTACACCAGGAACACGGCCAGGCCGAACGCGAACAGCAGCGAGGTGACGGATTCCTGCAGTTCCTCGCCCTGGCCGCCGATGTGCATGCCCACGCCGGCACCCAGCGGGTTCTCCGCCACGAGCTTCTGCACTTCCTGCACCGCGCTACCCAGGTCGGTATCGCGCAGGTTGGCCGACACGATGGCCACGCGCACCTGGTCGGCACGGTGGATCTCGCTGGGGCCGCTGGTGGACACCACGTCGGCGACCGCGGACAGCATTACCGGGCGGGCACTGCCGGGGTTGACGATCAGGCGGCGGATGCTCTCCACCGACGCGCGATCGTTCTCCTGCGCGCGCACCAGCACGTCGATCTTGCGGTCACGGAAGCTGTAGCGCGTGGCCACTTCGCCGCGCACCTTCTTCACCACCACGTCCGCGATCTGGCGCGTCGTCAGGCCCAGTGCACCGGCACGTTCCTGGTCGAAGCGGATCTGGATCTCGGGGAAGCCCTGCTCGACCGTCGACTTGACGTCGGCGTAGTGCGGGTTGGCACGCAACAGCGCCGCCAGCTTCTGGCCCGCGCGCTCGATGCTGGCCAGGTCCTGTCCGCGCAATTCGACTTCCAGCGGCGCGGAGAAGCTGAAGAGCTCCGGGCGGCTGAAGTCGACCTGCGCGCCGGGATGGTTCTTCATCGTCGAGCGCAGCGCTTCGGTCTCGCGAGCCTCGATCGCCTCGTTGCCACCATTGGCCATCACCACGGTGAGCTTGCCGATGTTCTCGCCGCTCTCGGTGGGATTGGCGTCAAGGCGCGTACCGCTGCCGCTCACGCCGTACAGCGCATGGATGCCCTCGGCCTTGGCGTGCTTGTTCTGCAACTCGCGCACCAGGGCGTCGGTCTTCGCCAGGGGCGTACCCGGCGGGAGCTTGACCGTCATTTCGAAACGATCCTGCGCCAGCTGCGGGATCAGGTCCGCGCCCAGCAACGGCACCATCGCCAGCGACGCGAAGAATGCGGCCGCTGCGAAACCCAGCACCAGCCACGGGCGATGCAACGACGCCGGCAGCAGGCGCATGTAACCGGACTCGGCGCGGTGGTACGGCGCCATCGTCAGGTCGGAGGCCTTGCGCATCACCGGCCCGACCACGGCCACCACACCGCGCCAGACGCGCACGACCAGCCAGGCGATGCCGAAAAACGCGTAACGGAAGGTCGCACCGATGCCATGACCGCTCGCGGCGATCGGCTTCTGCCAGCGCGAGCCGGGCTTCCACTGCGGATGCGGGGCTTCGTCGGGGAATGCGAGCGGCGGACGCCCCTTCAGCGAGCTGAGCATCGGGATCAGCGTCATCGACACGATCAGCGAGATGCCGATGGCGATGGCCACCGTCAACGCCTGGTCGCGGAACAACTGGCCGGCGATGCCCTGCACGAACACCAGCGGCAGGAACACGGCGATGGTCGTCAGCGTCGACGCCACCACCGCCATGCTCACTTCGCGCGTGCCCACCATGGCCGCTTCGAGGATGCCCAGCCCGCGTTCGCGCGCCTTGGCGATGCTCTCCAGCACCACGATGGAGTCGTCCACCACCAGGCCCGTCGCCAACGCCAGGCCGCCCAGCGACATGACGTTGAGGCTCAGGCCCAGTTCGCCCATGAAGAAGAACGTGGTGACGATCGACACCGGCAGCGACAGGCTGATGACGAAGGTGCTCCAGCCGTCGCGCAGGAACAGGAAGATGATCAGGATGGCCAGCGCGCCACCGATCACCGCGTCCTTCTTGACGTCGCTGATGGCGTGCTCGATGAACAACGATTGGTCGTCGATGATCGTCAGTTCGACATCCGGCGGAACCTGCTGCTTCAGCTGCTCCAGCTTGGCCTTCAGGGCCTCGGCGGTGGAGACGGTGTTCGCGTCGCCTTCCTTGTAGATGGCGAGTTCGACCGCTTCCTTGCCCGCCAGGCGGATGATCGCCTCGCGTTCCTTGAAGCCCTGCTTCACGTCGGCCACGTCCTTGAGGCGCACGGGCATGCCGCCGGCGACGACACTGCCGCCGCCGCCCGACGCGCTCTGCACCGATGCCGCCGCGGCCATGGCCTCGGCCGAGCCAGTGGAAGCGGCGATTGCCGCCATCTGCGCCGCTGCCGACGCCGCGGCGTTGTCGCCGCCGCTCTGCGTGGTCACCAGCATTTCGCGGATCTCGTTGACCGTCGCGAACTGGTTGACCGTACGCACCAGGTAACGCTGCGAGCCTTCTTCCAGGCGGCCGCCGGAGATGTTGATGTTCTCCTGCTGCAGGCGCTGGATGACGGTATCGATCGGCAGGTTGAGCTGCGCCAGCTTCTGCTGGTCGATATCGACCTGGATCTCGTCTTCCAGGCCACCGCCGACCTTCACCGCGGCCACGCCGGTGACGGGCTCGAGCTTCTTCTTCAGGTCGTCGTCGGCGTAACGGCGCAGTTCGGTCAGCAGGCGGATCGAATCCGCGTCGTTCTTCGGGTCCTGCTTGTTCGACAGCACCAGGCGCAGGATCGGCTCGGTGGAGGGGTTGAAGCGCAGCAGCACCGGCGCCTTCGCCTCCAGCGGCAGCGACAGGACTTCCATCTTGTCGCGGACTTCCAGGCTGGCCTGGTCCATGTCCGTGCCCCAGGCGAACTCGAGCACGACGTCGCTCTGGCCGGTGCGCGAGACCGACTTCAGCTTGCGCAGGTTCTTCACGACACCGACGGCTTCTTCCACCGGTTCGCTGATGAGGGTTTCGATTTCCGAAGGTGCCGCACCGGTGTACTCGGTGCGCACCGTGAGCGTGGGATAGCTCAGGTCGGGCAGCAGGTTGACCTTCAGCGAGCCCAGCGCGATCACGCCGAACAGGAACATCGTGATCCAGAACATCGCGATGGTGACGCGACGGCGGGTGGAGAACTCGACGAGTCCTCCCCCCAGCGTGCCACCACTCCCTGCGTGGGGATCCTGCTCCCCGGGTGCGTGGCCGGGCGCGCTCATTGCTTGGTTCCGGCGGTCTTGTCGGCGTCGGCCTTGGCGGCCACCTTGGCCGGCTCAGCGCCGATCACCTGCACCGTGCTGCCTTCACGCAGCGCTACCTTGCCGGCGGTCACGACCTGGTCGCCGGCCTTGAGGCCTTCGCGCACTTCGATCCACTCGCCGTCCACGTAGCCCAGCTTGACCGGCACGCGCGTCGCCTTGCCGCTACGCACTGCGTAGACCGCCGGGTCGCCATCGTCGAGCAGCGCGACGCGCGGCACCACCAGGGCGTCGGCGCGCTGGTCGTAATCGATCTTGATGCGGCCGAACATGCCCGGCTGCAGCACGCCGTCGCTGGCGAACGAGCACACCACGCGGAACGTGCCGCTGCCCGCGTCGACGACCGGCGCGATGCGGTCGACGGTGCCCTGGAACACCTTGCCACGCAACGCGTCGACCGCCAGCGCGACCGGCTGGCCGGCCTTCAGCGTGGAGAGCTCGCGTTCGGGCACGTTGAGCGTGGCTTCCAGGCGCGATTGGTCGACGACGCGGATGATCGGCGTGTTGATCTGGACGAAGTTGCCCGTCTTGATCGAGCGCGAGGCGACCACGCCGGAGATCGGCGCGGTGACCGTGGTGTAGGACAGTTCCAGCGCGGCGGCACGATAGACGGCACGCGCGTTCTCCAGGTCGTACTTGATCTGGTCGACGTCGTTGGCGCTGATCATCTGCTGTTCGACCAACTGCTGCGCGCGGCGGTAGTTGTTCTCCAGCTTGCGCATCTGGGCTTCGGCCTGCGCCACCTGCAAGCGCAGGCGATCGGGGTCCAGCCGGACCAGCGCCTGCCCGGCACGCACCACCTGCCCTTCTTCCACCAGGACGGCCAGCGCCACGCCGGAGGTCTTGGCGACCACCTGGGACTCGCCCAGCGCCTCCAGTGCCGCGGTGCCGCTATAGCTGGCCGCGACCGGGCGATGGGTGGCCTTCGCGACCTCGACCGGCACCGCATCGGGCTCCTTCGGGGCCTCGCCGTTCTTGGCCTGAGCCTCCGGGGTCGGGCCGCCGCCCTTGCAGGCGGTCAGGACCAGCAGGCTGCACAGGACAGGCACCAGGGCCAGGCGCAGGTAGGGACGGCCGGAAAGGGGGCTGGGTCGGGACATGGGGTGGTACCGTGGTGGTGTTGTGGTGGTGTTGTATGAAGGTATATCACCCCTGAACAACTTCCATGCGCCGAAGGTCATGGTGACTTGCGTCGGGCGTCGTGTTCGGGGCTCCAGCCTTCGATGCGCGGGAGCGATGGAAGGTTGCTTCGCCGGCGACGCGCGATGCCGGACAACGCGCGGCCGCATTCTCCATCCGCAACGTCATCCGCGTCCCGATGACGGAAGCCGTCCGGCGGCTCGAGCGCGCTGCGCGGACATGCGGTGGCATGCCGCGCCTGTGCGCGACATTCGGTCGCAGGCTATACTTGCGTTCAGCCAAGCGCCGCGGTGGTACGCGGCGCGCGCAACCTGAGAGTTTCCCGAGAATGATGCGACTGCTGCCGCTCGCCGCTTGCCTTGCCTTGGCCGCCCTCCCGCTGGCCGCCCTGACCGCCCAACAGGAAACCCCGGCCACGCCGGCCCCGGTCGACGCTGCGGCACCTGCCGCCGCTCCCGCTGCTGCCGCGCCGAAGCCGCTGGTCGGCAACCCGGACACGGGTCGCACGCTGACCTACACCTGCCAGGGCTGCCACGGCATCGAGGGCTACAAGAACGCGTACCCGAACTTCCACGTGCCGCGGATCGGGGGCCAGTCTGCCGATTACCTGGCCAATGCGCTGACCGAGTACCGCAACGGCAACCGCAAGCACCCCACGATGCAGGCCCAGGCGCAGAGCTTCAGCGACCAGGACATCGCCGACATCGCCGCATTCCTTTCCACCGTCAAGTAAGACCACCATGCCCAACGCCAAGCACGCCCAGCGTCTAGCCATCGCCCTGCTCGCTGCCCTCGCCCTGGTGGCATGTTCGAAGGTGGAAAACACCGAGGTCTCGGCCGAGAACCCCGGCCACGCCAGCGGTGAACATGGTTCCAGCTCGTCCGCCGGCCTGCCCAAGGGCCACATCGCCAAGGGCGAGGAACTGGCCAAGGCCAAAGGCAAGGCCACCGGCCAGAGCTGCATCGACTGCCACGGCGCCGAAGGCAATGCGCCCATCGACGACACCTATCCGAAGCTCGGCGGCCAGTACGGCGACTATCTGGCCCATGCCCTGCAGGCATACCGCAGCGGCGATCGCCAGCACGCGCTGATGAGCCCGCAGGCGGCCTCGCTCAACGACCAGGACATCTCCGACCTGGCGGCGTACTTCGGCTCGCGTCCGTCGCAGCTGCGCGATCTGCACGGCGTGCACAAGTAATCGTCACGCCCTTTGCCGGGCATGCAAAAAAAGACGGAGCCGCAAGGCTCCGTTTTTCGTTCCAGCGCCTTTACCGCGCAAACCCTCAGCTGTCGGTCGGGATCGGCTTGCGCTTCACCGGGATCTCCGGCGGCGGCCGTGCGACCGGCGGGTCCGGGAAGAAGTTGCCCAGGCCGCAGCCACCGCCCAACTGCAACACGGAGATCGTGCACTTCAGCTTGAGGTTGGTGCCCGGGATCGAGATCTCCATTTCCTTCACGTTGCGACGCACCCATTCCGCCAGCAGCGATTCGCTCGGCACCCAGTACTTGTCGAAGCTGGTGGGCTCGTAGTCGTACGGCGGGCGCTGCAACCAAGTGCCGGATTGCTCGAGGCGCTCGCGCGTCCACTGGTCGTTGTTGCCGCCGGGCGCGCCTCGTTGCGCCGTGTTGTCGCCCGCATCACCCGGCACGCGCAGGCTGCCATCGGCGTTGTACAGGCCGGGCTTGTCCTGTCCGTTCGCCGCGCTGTCGCCAGCGACGTTACGCCGGGAATTGCCCCAGTCGTCCGCACGATTCGGTGCGGCCCAGCCTCCGGGTTTGGTCGTCGGTGCGACCGTCGGTGCGCCAGACGCAGGCGCCGTTCCGCGGGGCGCCGTCGACGGCGCCGGCGTGTTCGAACGTGCGGTCGCTTGAGAGGGCGTCGATGCGGCTGCATTGGCCGCTGGCGCGACGGAGGGCGTGGGCGAGGGCGACGGCGGCGACGGTGACGGTGACGGTTCGCTCACCTGGGCCTGCCTGACGTCGCGCTGCGGCGTGTTGACGGCACGGGGCGCGACATCGCGTGTCGGCACGGCTACGGTGCGCGGCTGCGGTACGGGTGCCACCATTTCGCGCTCACGCACATCCAGTGGTCGCGCAGCCACGGGCGCCGCGTTGACGACGCGCGCAGGCGTCGCATTCCGCACCACGGGCGCTTCGACCGGCGCCGCGACATCGCGCGCGCGCACGTTGGCCTCACGCGGGGCCGGTTGGCGAAGTTGTGGTTCGCGCGGTGTCGGTGGCGGCAATACGTAGGCGCGCGTGGGTTCGGGCACTTCGGTCACTTGCACCGACTGCGCGGCAGGCTCGGCTGGTGCAGGCTCGGGCATACGCACGTCGGGTTGCACCACGACCACGTCGGGCGCGGCGGCCGCGAGTTCCTCGGAGGGAACCGGCACCGGTTGCTCGTCCGACGAGGCGGCTGCGGTCTGGGAGGACGCTGCCGGCGCGGCAGACGAAGCCTGTGACGGCGAAGAAGCGGCACTCGCCGGTGCGCCTGCCTGCGGCGCGGCTCCGGGTTCTTCGGGCGCCCCCTGGCCGATCATTTCCAGGCGTACGCGACTGCTGTCGTCACCGGTGTCCGGCTCCGGCGGTGGGATCTTCACCAGCGCCACCCACAGCAGGAACAGGAAGAACGCCACATGCATCAGCGTGCTGGTGAAGCCCGCGGTCCAGCGCATCCAGCGCTCTTCGCGCGGTGGCGGTCCCCAGCCCTGGTAAAGCAACGAACGCAACGCGCTGATGCGTCCGGGAACCGGCGGTACCGGATCGGCCGGGCGCGGTGCGCGCGCGGCGAACAGCGCGACAACCGAATCCGCCCGCTCGCGGGTGATCCGGCCCAATCGCTCGGGCAAGGCGCGCAGCCACAGACCCCACCCGAACGGCAGGCCGGTTTGACGCTCGACGATGGTCGCTGCCTTGCGTGGCAGCAGGTGCGCGATGACGTCGGTGGCGTTCGTCACCGGCGCTGGCGTCCGTCAGGCCGCGTTGCCGCGCGGGATGTACGGGGCGTCCCCGGTCCCGTGGTCGGTGGCATCGCGCACGGCAGTGATGCCGGGCACGCGCGCCATCAACGTTTTCTCGATGCCCTGTTTCAGGGTGACGTCGGCCATGCCGCAGCCGTGGCAGCCGCCGCCGAAGCGCAGCCAGACCACGCCGTCGCCGCCGACTTCCTCCACGGCCACCCGGCCCTTGTGGGCCGCGAGCTGCGGATTGATTTCGTTGTCGACCACCCAACGCACGCGCTCGACCAGCGACGCGCTGTCGCCGGGCGCTTCGCCCTTGATGCGCGGCGCCTTGATGGTCAGCTGGGTACCCGCACCCTTCACGACGTAATCGATCTCGGCGCCGTCCAGCCAGTGCACGCTGCCCGCATCCACGTAGAGCGTGAAGCCATCGCAGTCCACGGCCCACTCATCGCCCGCCAGGTCGCGCGGCTCGGCGAATTCAAGCCGTGCGTCCGCTTGTGCGGTGCCCGGATGCACGGCGCTCAAGCGGACGCCCAGCCCGGCGAGCGACTCGCGTTCGATCAGCTTGCGGAAGTGCGCCTGTGCGCTGTCGGAAATCTGGATCATGCGGGTATTCTAGCCCCCTGCCCCACGGGCATTCACATTAACGGGCCCATTGTCGGTCTTCGTTCAGACTGGCTGCCACGCAGGAGATTCCCGATGTCCGACCTGATCCCCCTCGCCCAGGCGCACTGCGTGCCGCTGCGCGGCAGCGAACATCGGCTCCCGCCCGCACGCATCGCCGAACTGCTGCCGCAGGTGCCCGGCTGGGAACTCGTGGAGGACGGGCACGCGCTGCTGCGTACGTTCCCGTTCGAGAACTACTACGAAACGATGGCGTTCGTGAATGCGCTCGCCTTCGTCGCCCACGCGGAAGACCACCATCCCGACCTGGGCGTGCACTACAACCGTGCTGTCGTGCGCTATTCCACGCACGACGTGGGCGGTTTGAGCGAGAACGACTTCATCTGCGCGGCGAAAGCCAGCGCCTTGCTGGGAGAAGCCTGATGGACATGCTGCGTGCCCTACGCCCGGTGTTGCTGCCGGCCCTCGTCGTCGTGCTCGTCGCCTGCGGCAAGACCGAGGCCCCCGCCACGCCGGTTGTCCCGCCCACCGAACTGGCGGCGATCGACACGCCTCCGCCGGCGTATCCGCCCGAGGCCGAGTGCAACAGCGAGGGAGGCACCACCGTCCTGCGCGTGACCATCGAGAAGGATGGCGTTCCCACGCAGGTCGCGCAGGCACAGGGCAGCGGCAACGACGCGCTCGACAAGGCCGCACTCGAAGCGGTGCGTACCTGGACGTTCCGCGCCGCAACCCGCAATGGCCAGCCGGTCACGCATACGATCACCGTGCCGGTGACGTTCCCGCCGGTGCTGGAAAAGCCGACCCGCTGCTTCGCGCAGGGCAGCACCCACTGACAGATCGCTAGCGAGGGGGCATCGATGGACGGAATCAACCTGTGGGCCGTACTTGTCGCGGCCGTTTCGAGTTTCCTGCTTGGCGGCATCTGGTACGGCCCGCTGTTCGGCAAGGCGTGGAATGCGGCCGCCGGCATGGACCCTCAGAAGCAGGGGCACCCGGCGAAGATCTTCGGTGGTGCCTTCGTCTTTTCACTGCTCGCGGCCGCGGTGTTCGCCTGGTTCCTCGGGCCGCAACCGCCGCTGTCGTTCGCCGTGTGCCGCGGCGTGCTTGTCGGGTTCGGCCTGGTCGCGGCGAGCTTCGGCATCAACTACCTGTTCGCTCAGCGCGGCACGCGCCTGTGGCTGATCGATGGCGGTTACCACACCGTGCAGTTCGCCCTGTTCGGGCTCGTGCTCGGCCTCTGGCACTGACGTTGCTACGGCCTCAGCGCAGATTGTCTAGCGCCTCGACGAGCTCCTCCGCGAGCGGCGCGTTCAACACGTAAGGCGTCTTGCCGCCATCCAGGGCGAACCGCAATGACGCGGCATGCAGGAACAGGCGCTTCAATCCCGCCTGCTCGCGCAGGCGCTTGTTCACCGCCGGATCGCCGTACTTGTCGTCGCCCGCCACCGGATGGCCGATGTGCTGGGCGTGCACGCGGATCTGGTGGGTGCGGCCGGTCTCGATCCGCACTTCGCAATAGGAGTGTCCGCCACGGCGCTCCAGCACCTTGAAATGGCTCAGCGAGGCCTTGCCGTCGCGATGCACCTGGACGTGGCGCTCGCCGCCCTGACGCAGGCCGATGTGCAGCGGCGCCTCGACGCTCATCACCCCATCGGGCATGCGGCCGACCAGCAAGGTGAGGTAGCGCTTCTCGATGCCGCGGGCCCCACCCTCGCTGTCCTCGCGCAAGAGCGCCTGCAGCTCGGACAACGCCGAGCGCTTCTTGGCCATCACCAGCAGGCCCGAGGTGTCGCGATCCAGCCGGTGCACCAGCTCCAGCGTCTGGTTGGGGCGGAGCACGCGCATGGTTTCGATGGCGCCATGGCTGATGCCGCTGCCACCATGGCTGGCGACGCCGGACGGCTTGTTGATCACCAGCAGGCGCTCGTCTTCGAAGACGATGGCCGCCTCCATGCGCTTCAGGAAGCCGGCCGGCGGCCCGACCTTTTCTCCGACCTCACTGAGACTGACGGGCGGGATGCGGACTTCATCCCCCCCCTCCAACTTGCGCTCGGCCTTCGCCCGTCCGCCATTGACCCGCACCTGGCCGCTGCGGACCAGCTTGTAGACCAGGCTGCGCGGCGCGCCCTTCAGTTGGCCGAGCAGGAAGTTGTCCAGCCGCTGCCCGCCCCGGTCTTCAGGCACGGTGACGGTGCGCACGGCGGTCTTGGGCGGGGCCGCCGGTTTGTCGGACGGGGGGCTAGGGGTCATGAACGCTAATCTGTTAGACTCGGGGGGCGAGATAAGGGTTTGATTTCGCTGGGAGTTGCAGTTGGGCCAGAAGCCCGTCTCCCCGCGATTCCGGCAAGTGCGCGGCCACCGCCCCAGGGGCGGCCATGTTAGCGGCTCATCGGCAGGCCCGGATACCGCCGGGTGCGTGACGGCACCTGTGCTGAACATGTCCCGTGCGGCGCGACCTCTCGAGGGAAGCTGCCGCCGGCCCGCAACACCCCATTAGAACAAGCGCTCCCGCGGCCTGCCGTGGTGTCGTAGCGCTGGAAGCCCGACCTGCCCCGCTGCGCCTGCGCAAGGGGTGGTGCAACATTCCAGAGGCGAAACGCCATGGCGTTCCGCGCGGTAGCAGCGCGCGAGGAACGCACAATGAAACGTATGTTGATCAATGCCACGCAGGCCGAAGAGCTGCGCGTGGCCATCGTCGACGGCCAGAACCTGTACGACATCGATATCGAACAGCCGTCGAAGGAACAGAAGAAGTCCAATATCTACAAGGGCCGCATCACCCGGCTCGAGCCCTCCCTGGAAGCCGCCTTCGTCGATTACGGCGGCGAACGCCATGGCTTCCTGCCGCTGAAGGAAATCTCCCGCGATTACTTCCAGGCGGGCGTGGACCACAACAAGGCCGGCATCCGCGAACTGCTGCGGGAAGGCCAGGAAGTCGTCGTCCAGGTCGATAAGGACGAACGCGGCAACAAGGGCGCGGCCCTGACCACGTTCATCTCGCTGGCCGGCCGTTACATGGTGCTGATGCCCAACTCGCCCACCGCCGGCGGCGTGTCCCGCCGGATCGAGGGTGACGACCGCGCTGCCCTGAAAGAGGCAATGGACAAGCTGAACATCCCCGACGACATGGGGGTGATCATCCGCACCGCCGGCGTCGGCCGCGATGCCGAAGAACTCCAGTGGGACCTCGATTACCTGCTCAGCGTCTGGCGCGCGATCGCCGAAGCCGCGCTGACCAAGCCGGCGCCGTTCCTGATCTACCAGGAAAGCCGCCTGATCGTGCGCGCCCTGCGTGACTACCTGCGCAACGATGTCGGCGAGATCCTGGTCGACACCGAGGAACTGCACGAGACCGCGCGCGAGTTCATGCAGCAGGTGATGCCGCACAACCTGCGCAAGCTGAAGCACTACAAGGACGACATTCCGCTCTTCAACCGCTTCCAGATCGAGTCCCAGATCGAAGGCGCCTACGAGCGCAACGTCCGCCTACCCTCCGGCGGCTCGATCGTGGTCGACCAGACCGAGGCGCTGACCGCCATCGACGTCAACTCGGCGCGCGCCACCAAGGGTGGCGACATCGAGGAAACCGCGTTCCACACCAACCTGGAAGCGGCCGAAGAAGTGGCCCGCCAGCTGCGCCTGCGCGACCTGGGCGGCCTGGTGGTGATCGACTTCATCGACATGTCGTCGAACAAGCACCAGCGCGAAGTCGAGAACAAGCTGCAGAACGCGCTAAAGTACGACCGTGCCCGCGTCCAGATCGGGCGCATCTCGCGCTTCGGCCTGCTGGAAATGAGCCGCCAGCGCCTGCGCCCCAGCCTGGGCGAGTCCAGCCAGATCGTCTGCCCGCGCTGCGATGGCCACGGCCGCATGCGCAGCGTCGAGTCGCTGTCGCTGTCGATCATCCGCGTGGCCGAAGAGCACGCGATGAAGGACAACACCGGGCAGGTGCTGATCCAGGCGCCGCTGGAGATCGCCAACTTCCTGCTCAACGAGAAGCGCGGCGCCCTGCGCGAAATCGAGCAGCGCCACGACGCGCCGATCATCATCGTTGCCGACGAAGCACTGCACACGCCGCACTACGAAGTCACCCGCATCCGCGAGAACGAGCTGGGCGAAGAGTCCAGCAAGCCCAGCTACCAGCGCGGCACGCCGCGCAAGCTGCCGGTGCACGCGCTGACCAAGTCGCAGCTCAACATCCCGCCGGCACCGGTGGTCACCCACGTCAAGCACGCCCAGCCTGCCCCGGTGCGCGAAGAACGCGAACAGCACGTGCCGGTCGTCGCACCGGCCGCCGCAGTGGCTGCTGCCCCCGTGGCCGCGCCCGCCTCCGGCGGCGTGGTCGGCTTCTTCAAGCGCTTGTTCGGTGGCGAGTCTGCGGCCGCCGCACCGGCACCGCAGGCCCGTCCGCAGCAGGACAACCGCCAGCGCAACGACCGCAACAGCGGACGCCGCGAGAATCGCGACAACCGCGAAGGCCGTGACAACCGCGGCCAGCAGAACCAGGGCCGCGGCGGCAAGCAGGACGGTCAACGCCGCGACGAGCGCACCAAGGGCCAGAACCCGCAGGGCGGCAACGCCCAGCAACAGAAGCCGCGCAACGAGCAGCAGGGCCAGAAGGCCAACAAGCCCAAGGCCGAGGGTCAGCAGAACCCGCAGCAGCCGAAGGCGCCCAAGGTGCAGCAGCCGGCGGGCAACAAGCCGCAGGAAGGGCAGCGCCAGCAAGCACCGCGCGCGCCGCAGGCAGACCAGGCCATCAAGTCCACCGCGCCCGCGGTCGTTGCCGATGTCGACGTGGTGACGGCAGCCGCAGCCGCCACCGTCGTGGCGACAGAGGCCGTGCGTGCCACACCGGCACCCTCCCCCGTTGCCCCGATCGAGGCGTCGGACACCGAGGCGGGCATCGTCGCCATCGAAGGCGACGCCGCACCCAGCGCCGACGGCGAAGCCGGTGAAGGCGGCAGCCGCCGTCGTCGCGGTCGTCGTGGTGGCCGCCGTCGCCGTCGTGGCAACGGTGAAGCCGCGCAGGGCGAAGACGGTCTGTCCATCGACGAACTGGGCAGCGACGAAGACGCCGCACCGGTAGCCGATCGCTCGCAGCCCGAATTCGACTTCGACGATGAAGAGCCTGCACCCGCTCGCACCAACGCGCCTGCTGCTGCCGCCGTCGCCGTCGTGGCTCCGGTGATCGTTGCCGCCGACGTGGCTGCTCCGGCTGCGCCGGCGCCCGTCGTCGAACCGATCGCCCGCCCTCCGGCCCAGGTCGACGCCGCCGCCGTGATTGAAGAGGTCAAGGCCGAAGCCGAGGTCGTGCAGCCGGTGGTCGCTGCCGTCGTGCAGCAGGAAGCACCGGTCGCTGTCGCCATCGTCGAAACCGTGAAGGCGGATATCGCTGAAACGCCTGTTGTCGTGGTGGCCGATGTCGTGGAGGCCCCGGTCGAGATCGCGCAGGTCAGCGAGACGATCGCCGACGTGCGCAACGAGCCCGTGCAGATCGATCTGGTCGATGCGGTGAACGAAGCGACGGCGGAAGCCCCTGTGGTGGAAGCGCCGATCGCCGTCGTGGAAGCACCGGCGCCTGCGCCGCAACCGGCACCGAAGCCCGCCCCTGCCCCGGCGACGGGTTCGCTGTTCTTCGTCGCCGATGCGGACACGCCGCCGTCGGTGACGCGCAGCCTGTTCGAACCGGTGACCCCGGCCAAGCCGGCCGACGCGCCTGCCGACGACAAGCAGGACGACACCACCTCGGAAGAACGCAGCGTCTGACGCGCTGCGCCCTTTTCGGGATGCGCTACAGCACACTGGCCGCGAAAGCGGCCAGTGTCGTTTCAGCGCGGTGGAATTCGTGCAGGTTCAGAGGGCGCGGGTCGGATCCATCAGGCCCCACTGGGCCGCCAGGCGCGCCAAGGCGATGTTGTCCTGCACGCCGGTCTTCTCGAACAACCGCGTCTTGTGCGTGTTTACCGTCTTCGCGCTGAGGTTGAGCCGGCGCGCGATCTCTTCCTGGCGCAAGCCCTGCGTGAGCAGCATCGCCACTTCCAGCTCGCGCGGCGACAAGGCATCGAACGGCGAAGCGTCACCGCCCACCGTGTGCAGCGCCAGGTTCTGCGCCACGTTGCTGCCCAGGTAGCGCTTGCCACGCGCCACGTCGCGCACGGCACGGATCAGTTCGGCCGCGTCGCCGGCCTTGCCGAGGTAGCCGGACGCACCGGCTTCCAGCAGGCGCTTGGGTAGCGGCCCGTCCTCCAGCACCGACACGATGATGACGCGCACGCCGATATCGGCGCGGACGATGCGCTCGGTGACTTCCAGGCCGCTGTAGCCCGGCAGGTGCAGGTCGCACAGCACCACGTCGGGCTTCAGCTGGCGCACCAGCGGCAACGCGGCTTCGCCGGTTTCGCTCTCGCCGACGACTTCGATGTCGGATTCCGTGCCCAGGATCAGGCGCATGCCCGTGCGTACGAGGGCGTGGTCGTCAATCAGGAAAACGCGGATGGTCATGGGAACGTGCCTGGGGTCTCGGGTCGAGCGTAGGTGGCTGTCCCTCGCCGCGCAATTAACATTCTATCGGCGCGATGCAGGTACATGCATTCCGGCCTATCGAGCCGCCACCGGCGCTGCGGCATACTCGGGCTTTCCACCGGGGATTCCACATGTCGAACGTTCACTTGCGCTCCGTGCTGCTGCTCGCCCTGCTCGCCACCGGCCCGGCCTGGGCCGACACCGTCTCGGAACGTTGGCAGACCCAGGTCGGCGACATCAGCGCGCATGCCGACACTACGGCGCGTGGCGATGCCATCGGCAAACGCCTCGATGCGCTGGGCATCGCGTGGAAGCGCGAAGCCTTCGAGCAGAACGGTCAGGCCGGCCAGAACCTGGTGGCCGATCTCGGCGGTCCCAAGGACGCGCCACTGCTGCTGATCGGCGCGCATTACGACCAGGTCGACGTCGGCCACGGCGCCACCGACAACGCCTCGGGCGTGGCCGCCGTGCTGGAACTGGCTGCCGCACTGAAAGCCAAGCCGCTGGCGCACCACCGCGTGCAGGTGGTGTTCTGGGACCTGGAGGAGAAGGGCCTGCTTGGCTCGCGGGCCTGGGTGGCCAGCGCCGGGCGTGAAAAGCCCGCGCTGTACGTCAACTTCGACGTGTTCGGCTGGGGCGACACGCTGTGGATGATGACGCCGGAGGCCGACACCCCGTTGGTCGCCTCGTTGCGGGCATCGAGCCAACACGAAAAGCTCGCCTTCGAGCCGGGCGACAAGTATCCGCCCACCGATCACCTCGCCTTCCTCAAGGCGGGGTGGCCGGCGGTGTCGTTCTCCCTGGTCGGTGGCGATGAGATCGGCCCTATCCTGGACGTCTTCAGCGGCGGCAAGCCAGCGCAGGTACCGAAGGTGATGCAGGTGATCCACAGCCCGCGCGACACCACGGCCGAACTCGACAGCCAGCGCGTGGACGATGCCCTGCGCGTGGTCGAGCAAGGCCTGCGCGCCTGGGACCAGGGCACCGCCGCGAAGCACTGACCGCGTCCTTCGTCGCATCGGCAGTTCACGGCACCGGAACTAGAATGGGCGTGCCGCATCGCGCGCATGCCCGCTCTCCCGCGTGAACCCGCCTCTCCTACCGCCTCCCGCGCCACCGTCGCTCCGGCAATCGCTGCCGGGCCTGCTGAAGGTCCGTCGCGGCCCACCCGGTCGCTGGCGGTTCGCCCTGCGTGCCGCCGCCTGCATGGGCGTGCCGGTGCTGGTCGGTTGGCTGTCGGACCATACCGCCGCCGGACTGATGGCCGCGACCGGCGGTTTCACCGCCGTCTACGGCAGTGGCCGCCCCTATCTCAGCCGCGCACGCGAACTGGCGCTGATCGCGGTCGCGTTCGCCGCCGTCACCGCGCTTGGCCTGGTCGTCGCGCCGTTCGGCTGGCCGCTCGCCGTGCCGGTCGTCGCGCTGCTGGCGATGCTCGCCACCTGGTTCTGCAATGCACTGCAGGTCGGGCCGCCGGGCGGGTATCTGTTCCTGATGGCGTGCGCAGCCTCAGCGTCGATGCTGAAGCCCCCTTTCGATCCCTGGCACGCGGGACTGCTCGTGCTCGCGGGCGGCGCCTTCGCCTGGTGCGTGCACATGGCCGGCGCGTTGGCATGGCCGCGCGGACCGGAGAAAGCCGCGGTCGCGCAGGCTGCGCGCGCGGTACTCGCCTATCTGGAAACCACCGGCACACCGCTGCAGGCCGCCGCGCGCCACGAGGCCGCGCTCGCGCTGCATCAGGCCTGGTCCGCGCTGGTGACCTACCAACCCGTGGCGGCGCGGCCCAACGGACGACTGGCGACGCTTCGTGGCCTCAACCGCCACCTGCATCTCGTGTTCGCGCGCGCACTGGGAAGTGACGAGCGCGCATCGCCCATGCTGTTCGACGACGTCCGCCGCATCGAAACGCAGGCACTCGCCCTGCCACGCCGTCGCCCACCCGATGCGCTGCCCATCCCGACCGGCGTTCCCGTTGGGCATCCCGGTGCCTGGCATGCATTGAAGGGCGCACTGACCGAATCCGCGTCGCGGCAGGTCATCGTCCGCGCGGGCGTGGCCGCCTTGCTCGCCGGCGGGCTCGGCGCGCTCTTCCATCTGGAACGCGCGTACTGGGCGGTCGCGGCGGCAATGCTGATGCTCCACCAGGGTTTCGACTGGACACGCACCGTCCTCCGCGCGCTTGAACGCTTGCTGGGCACCTGGGCGGGCCTGCTGATCGCGGGCGCGATCCTGCTCTGGCATCCGCAGGGCCTGTGGCTGGTGGCGACGATCATGCTGTTGCAGTTCGTCGTCGAAATGCTGGTCGTGCGCCATTACGCGTTGGCGGTGGTGTTCATCACCGGCGCAGCACTGACGCTCGCCAGCGGCGGACATCCCGTCGCCGCACCCGGCGAGTACCTCTTCGCGCGCGGGCTGGACACCCTGGTGGGCTGCGCGGTGGCATTGCTGGTCTATCGCGCCCTGCCTGTTCGCGACGATGGGCGGGGTCTCGCGCCACCGATGGCGCGCGTGCTGCATGGCGTCGCCGCGTTGGCGCCGCTCCTGGCGGCCGGCAGCGTCGACGATGTGCACGCACGCACTGCGCGCCGCGACCTGCAGCGCATGACGTTCGGGTTGGAACAGGCGTACGGATCGGCGATCGGCGCTTCGTCGCGCCAACGTGCGGCAGCCGAAGACCAGTGGCCGCTGGTGGCGGCGATCCAGCAACTGGCCTATCGGATGCTGGCTGCTTGCTGGCAGCGCAGCCATGAGGGCGTCGAACCCACGCAGGCCTTCGGTCCGGCGGATGCCCAAGCGATGCAGCACGCGCTGCGCGATCTCGAGCAGCATCTGGGCGGAGCGCCGCTGTCGGCACATGCAGAGGTCACGGTGTCGCTGTTCGCTGGCGAACTGCAGGCCGTTCATGCCTGCATGAAAGAACGGCCCCCGAAGGGGCCGTTGTGAGCGAGAACACGCCTGGCTCTCCGGGCGGCGACGGTGTCGGACTCGCGGTCCACCGCCAGGCGCAGCATTGGAACAGGGGGTGTCCGATGCGCTGCGTTCGGTTCTCTTGTGGGGCCCTGGGTGTCAGTCTGACGACTCGGTAGCAGGGTTGTTTCGGGAGACAGAGGGGGTGGATCCGTCGGCCCGACCACTGCGGGTGTTGTACGGGCCAGGATGCGAAGACCGCGTGTAGATCGTTCAGCCGGACTGCACGTTTTCGTAACACCTGCTGCACATGGCTTAACCCCCGCGAACAGGCCCGCCTGAATTCGCACCGACGTCACGGATGCGCGCCTACCGTGCATGACAGAGACCTGATCCCCACCGTCGTCATGATGACCTTCGACCTCTTCAATACGCCTGCCGAGGACGGCACGTACGAGCTCTCGATCAACGAGTCGCCCCCGCTGCGTTTCGATTCGCGTGGCGCCGCCCTCGGATACGCCGTCAAGCTGGCCAACCAGCGCCACCAGCAGGGTCTGGACTACGCCATCAACATCGAGGGCGGCGACGGACGTTGGCGCCTGTTCAACGGCTGGCGCATGTGCGCCTGAGCCGCGGGCCGGCGCCGAGGGTCGCTGTCCGCAAACGGTGAGTCTTCGCAACGCCGGCGTGGCACGCTGTGCGCCCCTTGCCCGGATGCCCACCATGCCTGCCCTCCCCGACACCGTCACCCGCTTCCGTCATCTGCATCAGGAAGGTCTGCTGCGGCTTGCCAATGCGTGGGACGCCGGCACGGCTCGACTCGCAGAACACCACGGCGCGCCGGCCGTCGCCACCACCAGTGCCGGCCTGGCCTGGGCCCAGGGCTATCCGGATGGCGACCAGCTCGCGGTGGATGCGCTGCTGCACGCGGTCGCCGGCATCGTGCGGGTCATCCGTGTCCCGCTGACGGTCGATGTGGAAGGCGGCTACGACGACGATCCCGCGCGCGTGGCAGACACGGTGCTGCGCGTCGTGCAAGCGGGCGCCGCCGGCATCAACCTGGAAGACGGCAACGGCGACCCCGCGCTGCTCGTCTACAAGATCCGCGCGATCCGGCAAGCGTGCACCGCGCACGGTGTCGACGTCTTCATCAATGCGCGCACCGATGTCTACCTGCGCGGACTGGCCGGGGAATCCGCGCGCGTGGAGGAAACCCTCGCGCGTGCCGCGCGTTATCGCGAGGCTGGCGCGGATGGCTTGTTCGTCCCCGCCGTTGTCGCGGAAGCCGACATCCGCGTGCTCGCCCGCGATGCCGGCTTGCCGCTCAACGTGATGCTGCGACCGCAGTTGCGTGATTTCGACGCGCTGGCCGCGTGGGGCGTGCGTCGCGTCAGCGCAGGCTCTGCGCTGGCCGAAGCCGCGTTCGGCCATGTCGGCCGGCAGATGGACGACTTCCTGCACGGCACGCACACCACGCTGCCCGACCCGCAGGCCATGGGCTACGGCGCGATCAATGCGCTGTTCGGTTGAGGTGGATTGGGGTAGGACTTTTCCTACACCGCATCGGGGTTCCACCCGACTGCGAATGTGATTCACATCCGCGACGATAGCCCTGTCCCCGGCAGCACGCCCTGCGCAGGCCACGAAAGGCCGCTCTGCAATGGAAACGGGCGCTGCCTTGAGCAAGCAGCACTGCCGGAGCCGGGGACTCCCCCTTCAGGCCCGACCGTTCTTGGTCGGGTTTTCTTTTGCCCGCGATCCGCGGATCACGGCGCGCCGGCCCACAGTTCGGGCACCTGCGCCAGGCCAAGCAACATCAAGGCGGTGGCGGCGATTAGCAGCCAACCCATGCTCCGTATCAGCAAGCTGCGCATGTGCACGTCATCCCCTGTTCCCGTGAGGTGACTATCGCGACGCAGGCATTACCTGTCAAAGGTAAATGCATTCACGCCGCGATGGCCGCGTGCTTCGCTTCATTTACCTCGTCGCGCGCATCGCCCGATTGAACCGCCTCGAGGAACTCGCGCCCCCACCGCGACAGGTCGTGATGATGCACGATGCCGTACAGGCGACGCTGGCGGTCCTCGCGCTCGGTCGGCAGCATCGCCAGCGCCTGTCGAAGCGTGCGCGCGAGATCGGCCGGGTCATGGGGATTGGTCAGCACCGCACCCTTCAACTCCGCCGCCGCACCGGCGAACTCCGACAGCACCAGCACGCCGTCGCCGCCCACCAACCCCTGCACCGCGACGAACTCCTTCGCGACGAGGTTCAGGCCATCGCGCAGTGGCGTGATCCACATGACGTCGGCGGCTGCGTAGTGCGCCACCACGCTCGCGAAGGGCAGCACGCGGGCGAAGAAGCGCACCGGCGTCCAGTCCAGTCGAGAAAGCCGGCCGTTGATGCGGCCCACGGCCTGCTCGATCTGCTGCTGCAGCGGCCGGTAGATCGTCATCTCCTTGGCGGCCGGCACGCAGACCAGCACCAGCGTCACTTCACCCTGCAGTTCCGGCGACTCGTCCAGCAGGCGCTCGAACGCCTGCAGCTTCTGCAGGATGCCCTTGGTGTAGTCCAGCCGTTCGATGGAGAGCACCAGTCGGCGCCCGCCGATCTCCTCGCGGATGCGTGCGATGTCGGCCTCCACCTCGTCGGTCTCCAGGCAGGCGCGGATGCGCGCCACGTCGGTGCCGATCGGATGCGCGCCGATGCGCACGGTGCGTCCGTCGATGCGCAGTTCGGTGGCCATGTCCTCCACGCCCACCGCACAACCGAAGGTCAGGAAGCGCGGCGCGCACGCTGTGCGCGCCACCACGTCCACCGGGAAGGTGCTGCGCACCGCGTCGGTAAAGTTCTCCGCGTGGCGCGGGATGTGGAAGCCCACGTAGTCGCAGGCCAACAGGCTGCCCAGGATCTCGCGCCGCCACGGCAGGATCGCGAAGATGTCCGCCGACGGGAACTGCGTGTGGTGGAAGAACGCGATCTTCACGTCCGGGCGCAGCTCGCGCAGCACCGAGGGCACCATCCACAGGTTGTAGTCGTGCAGCCACACGGTCGCACCGGGCGCGGCTTCGGCGGCGGCCGCTTCGGCGAAGCGGCGGTTGACGCGCTTGAACAGCGCCCAGTCCTCCTCGCTGAAACGCGCGCGCTCCCAGAAGCTGTTGATCACGGGCCAGAACGCTTCCTTCGAGAAGCGTTTGTAGAACACGTCCACCTCGTGCTTCGTCAGCGGCACGTGGGTCGCGGTCAGGCCCGGATACGCGGCGCGGTCCACCACCGCGTGCGTGGGCAGCGGCGGCGCCTTGGCATCCTCCACCGTCCAGGCGACCCAGGAACCGGGGCGTCCGTCAGCGAAGAAGCTCAGCAGGCTGGGAATGATGCCGTTGGGCGAACTGTGCGGCTTGCGCACGCGTTCGCCATCGACGATGTGCTCCTCATACGGCAGACGGTGGTAAACCATCACCAGTTCCGCCTTGCCTGGCTGGTGCAGCGGCGGCGCGTAGTCGTCGGCCTGCAGCAGGTCGAAGTGGGCCATCGCCTGCAGGATCCCCCCACACCCGGTGGCATCGGCATGCAGCACGTCGTCCATGCCGGTCGTCGCTGCCAGCAGCGCAGGCTCCGAATCGCCCACGCATACGCCGGGAAAGCCTTCGCCATACATCGACAGATCGTTGAGCGTATCGCCCGCCACCAGCACGCGCGCCGGGGCCAGCGCGAGTTCGTCTACCAGCGCGGACAGCGTGCTGCCCTTGCGGATGCCACGCGGCAGGATGTCCAGGTAACGGTCGGCCGAGTACAGCACTTCGCAGCCCAGCGATGCCGCAACGGCATCCAGTTCGTCGCGCAACGTCGACAGGTGTTCCGGGTGGCAGTAGTAGGAGCAGCGCCGCTCCTGCGGCACTTCCTGCCGCACCAGCATGGGGAAACGGCGCATCGCCTCGGCGACGACATGCTCGCCCGGCCAGCAGGCTTCGATGCGCGACTGCAGCGGTTGGATCGGCTGCATATCGGCCGTACGCAACACGGTGGCGCCGACGTCGCAGATCACGTAATCCGGCGTCGGCAGGCCGGGATCGGCCAGCAGCGGCAGGATCGCCTCGCGCCCGCGACCGGTGACCCAGGCGAGCTTCACGTCAGGATGCGCATCGACCAGGTGATACAGGCGCTTGCGTGCGTCGGTATCGCCGGCGAGGAAGGTGCCATCCAGATCGGTGGCGAGCAGCAACGGTTGCGAAGAAGATTCCAACAGGCTCATGCAGATGCACTCCAGTGGGTGGTGTGCCGCGCACGAGGCACGACGCAAGGCGTCAGAGGACGCAGGCGGGGAGTCATCGCATCGAAGGCACCGCGAAAGCGGGTGCGAAGAGGAATGCCGCGTGCGTGGCACGCTGCGCGCAAAGCGCTGCAGATGCGCGTCCATCCCCAGGTGCGGACGCAAGCATCGACTGATGCGATGCAGCATTGTAGTGCGCATCGACACCACGGAAGTCAACGCAATGTTAAGAACATTAAATTTGAGCGGGAAAATGGCGGTTTTTCAGGCATTTCCCGCGTGATCGCTTCACGGCCTACGTGCAGCACCTTCCACCAGCGCATTGATCAACGCGCGCGATGCCGCAGAAAGACGGCGATGTGGCGCATAGATCAACGAGAACGGACGCGCGCGCCCACCGGACAGCGGCAGCACGCGCACCAGCTCCGCACCGCGCCGCGTGCACGCATCGATGATGAAGTCGTAGGTCTGGCAAAGCCCCACGCCCGCTTGCGCCAGCGAGACGACGCCGAGCACATCGTCCGATACCGCGATGCGCGAGGCCGGCGTCCATTCGACATCCTCGCCCTGCATGCGAAAGAGCCATGGCGCAACACGCCCACTACTCGGTAATACGAACGGCAAACAGGTGTGCGCCGCAAGATCGTCGAGCGTCTGCGGCGTGCCGTGCGCGGCCAGATACGCCGGTGATGCCACGACGCTCAAGGTCGCGTCTTCCAGGGTGCGCCCCACCCATCCGCTGTCGGGCAAGGCACCGAGGCGGATGGCCAGGTCGAAGCCCTCGGCCACCAGGTCCACATTGCGGTTGGCGATGTTCACTTCCACCCGCACCTGCGGATGACGCTGCAGGAAATCGCCCAGCAGCCACGGCAGCCGGTAGTGACCGTAGGTGGTCGGCACGCTGATCCGCACCTGCCCTGTGAGCGTGCCAGCTTCGCCCTGCACCGCGCGCTCGGCATCGTCGATCAGATGGAAGGCGCTGCGTGCCTGCTCCACGTAGAGGCGTCCGGCTTCGGTCAGGCCGATCCGGCGCGTCGTCCGCCGCAGCAACTGGCTGCCCAGGCGTGTTTCCAGCCGCGCGATCGCCCGGCTGACCACCGACGGCGTGGTGGACAGCGCCACCGCTGCCGCCGTCAGCGAGCCGTGATCCACCACGGCCACCAGTGCCTCGACGTCGGCCAGATGATCGAATCGGCGCGGCATTGTTGCCTCCAGAGAACAGATGTCTTCCCAAGACCCCAATTTATCGCCCGAATCGCGCGGAATAAAGTGCGCGCCAACCCGGGCACCCCGCCCCACTGGAGACCGCCATGAAACGCCTTGCCCCCCTCGCCGCTGCCCTGTTGCTGGCCCTTGGCTCCGCCCAGGCCCAGGCCGCCCATGTGCTGGTGGTGCTGTCCGACGCCGACCACCTCGACCTGCGGGACGGCGAGGTCTACCCGACCGGCTTCTACCTCAATGAGCTGATGCAGCCGGTCAAGGCACTGCGCGACGCCGGCCACGAGGTCACTTTCGCCACGCCGCAAGGCCGCGCGCCCACCGTCGACCGCAGCTCGATCGACAAGGCGTACTTCGGCAATGAAGCGGCCGCGCTGAAGGCACACGAAGATCTGCTCGCGCAGCTGAAGCTGACCTCCAGCGCGCAGTCGCCCGTGCTGAGCCTCGCCCGGGTCGAACAGATCGGCTACGGCGCTTTCGATGCCGTCTACATCCCCGGCGGACATGCGCCAATGCAGGACCTGCTGGCCAGTCCCGCGCTGGGCCGCCTGCTCGGCGACTTCCACGCGCATGGCAAGCCGACCGCGTTGGTCTGCCACGGCCCCATCGCACTGCTGTCGACGCTGCCGGACAACGCCACGTTCCTGCGCCAGATGGAACGCGACCACCGTGCAGCGCGCCCGCCGCAATGGATTTACGCCGGCTACCGCGTCACCGTGATCAGCAACGACGAGGAAGAACAGGCCAAGGGTCTGCTCAACGGCGGCACGATGAAGTTCTACCCACAGACCGCGTTGCAGCAGGCCGGCGTGCAGTACCGCAGCAACACGCAGCCGTGGCAGTCGAACGTGGTGATCGATCGCGAGTTGATCACCGGGCAGAACCCCGCTTCGGCCCTGGATGTGGCGAAGGTCCTGCTGGAACGCCTGGACTGAGGCTTCAGCGGCGCCGACCGCCGCCCCGCAGCCACCGCCCGACGCGGTGCCAGCGCGACGGGCGCTGCGGCGCGACGCGATAGGCCACGCTGGCGGGCACCCGCAACGACACCGTCGTGCCCTGGCCTGCGGCCAACGTGACCGCCAGCGTGCCGCCGATACGCTGGGCGCGCTCGCGCATGCCGTACAGGCCCCAGTGGCCCTGGCGTCCGCCGGCACGCAGCACGGCCTCGGGCAAACCTACGCCGTCGTCGCGAACGCGCAGGTGCAGCGCGTCGGCCTGGTAGTCCAGGTCCACTTCCACGTGGCCGGCCTGCGCGTGCTGGAAGGCATTGAACACGGCTTCGCGCGCGACGCGGTAGAGCTCGTCGCGCACCAGCCCATCCAGCGCACGCGGCTCGCCTTCCATTTCCAGACGGAACTCGGTCGCGTGCTCCGGCACGAGATCCTCGCCGAGTGCGGCCAGCGCCTCGGACAACTCGCCCGACATGCGCGCGCGCCGCAAGTCCAGCACGCGGTCACGCGCTTCGGCCAGCACATCGTCGGCCCGCTGCAGCACCCGCTCCATCGCCGCGTGGCCGGGCGCATCGCGACCGAGCGACTGCGACACCGCATGGAAGCGCAGGATCAGACCCTGCACGCTCTGCAGCAGGGTGTCGTGCAGCTCGCGCGCGATGCGTTCGCGTTCGTGGTGGCGCTCGTGCAAGCGCTCACGGATCTGCACCGACAGATGGCGCAGGCGCAGCAGGTAGGCGATCCACAACAGCGCGACGCCCAGCAGCACGCACAGCACGAGGAACCAGGCGGTCTGGTAGTAACGCGGCGCGATCACCACCGGCAAGGCCGCACCCACCTCGTTCCAGACGCCGTCGTTATTGGCGGCGATCACCCGGAAGGTATACGTCCCCGGTCCCGGATCGTTGTAGAAGGCCGTGCGGCGCGTGCCCGCGTCCTGCCAACCGGTGTCGTAGCCGTCGAGTTTGTAACGGAAGCGCACGCGCTCGGGGATGGAAAGGCTCAGCGCGGTGTAAGCGATCTGCAGGTTGCGGGTGCCCGCCGGCAATTGCATGGTGCCAGCGGTAGCGGAGTGCAGCTGTCCATCGGCCGCCAGCGAGAGGATGGCCACCGGCGGCGCCAGTGGATTGCGACGGATCGCCGACGGATCGATCGACACTACGCCGCTGGTCGTCGCGAACCACAGGCGGCCATCGCCACCCTCAGCCGCCGTCGGTATGGGCCGGAACTGCGCCGGCACGCCCGGCATGCCATCGAGGAAGTCGAACCGTTCGTAGCGCGGCGTCGCCGTTTCGAAGATCGTCGCCACGTCCGCTGCCTGCACGTGCAGCACGCCGCGCGCGCCGTTCAACCACAGGTCGCCCGCCCGCGTTTGGATGATGCCGGTGATGCCGCGGAACGGACTGTCGGCCGGTAGTTGCAGGCTGCGCACGCGTCCCTGTGCGAAGCGCGCCAGCCCGCGCTCGCCGCCGATCCATACCCCGTCGCGGCCTTCCACCAGCGCGGTGACATTGCCGACCGCGAGGCCATCGTCGCGCCCCAACGCGCGAATGTCATCGCCGTGCAGGATCGCGATCTGATCGCGCGCGTAGCCCATCCACACCGCACCGTCGCGGGTAGGCAGCATCACCAGCGGCGATGACCCCGGCGGCAGCCCCTTGCGGCCACGCAGCTGCTGCCAGCGTCCGTTCGCGAGGCGATGGATGCCGGGCGTGTTCAACGACACCCACAGCACGCCGTCGCCGTCGCGCGCGATCGCCTGCACGCCGGAATATCCCGACACCGGTAGCGGGGTCACCGGCGCCAGACGGCCATCGCGCAGCGCCCACAAGCCGCCCGGCCCGCCCAGCCACACGGTACCGTCGCGATCGCGATGCGCGGCGGTGAGCGGTGGCGGCAAGTCGAGTTCACGCAGCGGTCCACGGTCGAGGATCATCAACGGGCGGTTGCGGCTGCCGGCCAGCAGCGCGCCATCGGCGCCGGCGACGATCGCGAAATCCTGCGCACCGTCGGGCAGCATCGCAAGGATGACGTTGGTGTGGCGAAAACGGTCGAGTCCTCGGCTGCTGCCTGCCCAGAGGTTGCCCTCGCGGTCCTCCAGCACCGGCAGCAGGTAATCCGCACTGAGCCCATCGTCCTGGCGGAACTGCTCGATCATGGTATTGCGTAAAGGCTGCAGCGGCTGCGCCACGCGCTGCACGCCCTCACCCATCGTGCCGGCCCACAACGTGCCATCGCGGTCGAACAACAGTCCGGCCGAAGGGGCCGCGATGACCGGTGGCGAAGCCGCGCCGTCGAGCGGCACCCGACGCACACCGCTCTCGTTCTCAGCAATCCACAGGCTGCCATCCGGCGCCTGCGCCATCTGGCTGATGCGCCCCACGCGGATATCCAACGTTTCGAAGGAGCGCGCGCCTTTCTTGAGGCGGGCCAGCGCACCCTCCGTTGCCAGCCACAAGGTGCCTTCGCGATCGGTGAACACCGATCGCGCCTGGGTGCCCGGCGCCTGCCATTCGGCCTCAACGCGGTGCCAGCGCCCTTCGCGCAGGTACACCAGTCCACTGAAGGTCGCGGCCCACAGACGGCCGTCCGGCGTTTGGGCAAAACGGAACACCGTGCTCGTCGGGAGTCCCTGCGCTTCACCGAAGTGGGTGACCTGCTGGTTGCGCAGGAAACTCACCGCGCCATAACGGAACCCGATCCACAGGCCACCGTCAGGCGTTGGATACAGCGTGGAAATGCTGGTAGCCGGAAAGGCCTGCCCGTCCGGCGGGTCGTAGCGCTCGAACGCCACCCCGTCGAAGCGATACAGACCCACCTGCGTACCCAGCCATAGGTAACCGTCGGTGGTTTGCGCCAGCGCGGTGATCTGCCCCGGCGCGCCCTCGCGCACCGTCCACGCCGTGTGGTGGAACTGGGCGATCTGTCGTTGCGGGTCCAGCGCATGCGCGAGCTGTGAGTACGCCACCAGCCACGCACAGGCCAGCGTCGCGCACCACGCACGCACGCACGCGCGGCGCAGCGCTCCGGCCCGCCCGATCTGTCTGTTCGCAACGCTGGCCAACCTGCCCCCTTCGACACCGCCGACACGATGGAAGAACGCCTCGCCTGCCCTCCCCCAGGGTGCTATTCCCTGGCGGGGAACAGCACGGCGATCAGGTGCGCACTTTACCCGAGCGACGGGGTGGTCCGTGTCGCCATCGTGGTGCACACAGGTGTCAAGGCACGAACACCTTGTCGCCGTACTCCCACGTCCACGGCACGCCGGTCTCGCCCAGCACGAACGCCACCAGCCGCGGGAACGCACGTTCGGCGCGCACGTCGTTGCCCAGGATCACCACACAGCGCTGGCCTTGGCGTGCGCACACCCAGGTGTTGCCGGTGGAATCGTTGTGCCCGCCCTTGTAGAAGCCACGCCCTTGCGGGCCGTCGAACACGACCACGCCCAAGCCAGCAGCGAGGTCCTTGCGACGCTGCGCGGGCGGCAGTTCGTCCTGCAACGTGGGGAACTGCGAGGGCGTGGTGATCGGCAACTGCGCGGCCGTCATCGCCGCGGCGCTGACTGGCGACAAGCCTTCGCCCCGGATCAGTGCCGCGGCGAAGTTCGCCAGGTCGGCGATGGTGGTATCCATCGAACCTGCCGCGCGCACGCGGCCGCGTTCGTCGTGCGGCTCGACCGTGCCGTCCTCCCTCCAGCCATCGGCGAGGTTGGTGGCGAAGTCCGGGCGCCAGACCATGCTGGTGTTCGGCATGCCGAAGCGGTCGAACACGCGACGCCGCATCTCCGCGCCCAGGTCCAGCCCCAGCCCGCGCTCGAGTACATACTGGAGCAGGATCAATCCTTCGCCCGAATAGGCGTAACGCGCGCCCGGGGTGAAGTGGATGCGCAGCTTCTCGTCGGGTTCGAGAAAGGCAAAGTTGGCGAAACCGCTGCTGTGGGTCAGCAGCATGCGCGCGGTGATGGTCTTCCAGCGTGGATCGCCGGCCAGGTCGGGCCAGGGGCCGTAGCCGTCCTCGGCGGGATAGTCGGTGAGCGGCTTGTCGAAGTACTCGCCGATGGGCCGATCAAGATCGAGCGTTCCCTCATCCACCAGTTGCAGCACGGTATAAGCGAACACGGTCTTGGTCAGCGACGCGCCGTACATGATCGTCGCTGTCTGCAAGGGATCACCCTGGGCGTTGCGCTGGCCATAGGCCGCCACATGCACCACCTTGCCTTGATCGATCACGGCGATCGCCAAGCCGTTGGCCTGCGCGGCCCTCATGGCGGTCGCGACTTCGGCGTCCAGCGCGGCGCGGGTGGGAATGGGAGGCACCGTCCCTGCCGCCATCGCGGCGAACGGCAACAGCGCGAGCAGGCAGGCTCCGATCAATGCACGCATGACCCCTCCTATGTGAGGTAAATCATACGGGCCTGGCATCACGACTTAAGCGCCGGAAGTCATGGACTATCCGGGCTGGACGCCAGCCAGGTCATGCGGGGGGCAGCTCGAAGCCCATTCAGCCGCAAGGCCACGGATACTGGAACAGTATTCGTGGCCTCCGACGCCAGGCATGGCGCCGGTCAGCGGGCTTCGGTAATGCGGAGGATCTTGCCGCTGGTGTTGATGGCGAAGACGATGGTCTTGCCGTCGCGGAAGTACGTCCAGTTCTCGCCTTCACGGGCCCCGTACTGGTTTTCCAATGGGGTTACCAGGTCGGGCTTGCCAGCGATCTCGACGAGCCTGCCGATACTGTCCCCGCTACTGACCACGCGATTACCAAAAGCGTAGGTATCCGCCAGTGCGGTGCCGGCGGCGAGCATCAGGGCAAGGAAGATGGCGATCTTGCGCATGGAATTCCCCTATCCGTTTGGGTGAGTCGAGTATAGACCCGAACGCCGACGCTACAGCGACAGGATCCGCATCAGGGCCACGGCGGCCACGGCCGACGCCAGCCACACCGCCACGCGCTTGATCAGCGCGCTGTTCAATCCGCCTTGCCCCGCTTCGCGTGGCTGGTTGAACCCGACCACCAGCACATGCATCGGCAGCGCGATCACCAGCAGGAACGCGAACACCCAGTTCAAGGTCTCGTCCCCCAGTCGCGGCCAGACCAGCGGCATAACGACCCCGGCGAACAGCCCCGCGATGGCGGCGGTGACGGGCGTGGGGGTGAGTTTCATGCGCGGCGGCGTCCGGTCGGGTGGTCACCGCAGTCTAGCGGGCGGCAATGGGGGGGAGAGCACCGCGCGGGTTAGCGAATGGTCTTAGACGCCATCAATGGCGGTTCCTGTCCGCGGAAGACACCACTTCTCCTGAATTGGCGTCGACCACGACCTCCGGAGACTGCGGCCCGACCTTGCCGCCCTCGGTACCGAAACTCACCACGTACACCAACCGTGATTTGCTGGCCTGGTCGACGGCGATCGAAAGTTCCGAGGTAGTCATGATGGGTTTGCCAGAACCTGGCACGGACCGCGCCCAATGCTGGGTGGCGAAATACTCCGCCTGACTCCCCGACAACCTGGGCTGGATGTTCGGTACATCCCTGTGGACGTTCTTCGTCACCCTTCCGAAGGTCGAACGGATGCGGCCCTCCTTGTCTTCGGACACGACAGCTTGCTGGCCATGGATGGGGATGCCGCGATAGAGCTGGATGTATCGGTAATAGGATCCGATCTGGTCCTCCGAATAGTCCTTGATCCGAAGGCCGTACTCCGGCCCCAACCCCAGGGCCGTGGCGTGGCGCTGCGCGTTCTGGGGTGAATTCTTCGCAGCACGCCCCAAGGGCGGTGCTCTCTTGGTGATGGCATCCACACCTTGCCCTGGGAGCCTCTGCGTCTCGGCGGCCAAGGCGTGCCCTCCCGTGTGAAGAGCGCAGGCTACAGTGACGAGTGTGAGCGCGAGCGAACGCTTGATCATCCTTCTCTCCTTGTTCTCGGGAACTATGGTCTGACAGCGCTACGTTTCTAGCACACGCAGGTGACGCTACACCGTGGCGCACATCGTGATGAAGGGTGTAGGCACTCAGGAGGAAGGCAAGAACTGAGCCGCCTCGACGAGCTCCACGCCCGGCGCTGATCGCAAACATGCCGCCAACTGCGGCACGTGCCCCTGCCCATAGAACACCACCGCGCGATCGCCCGGCTTCAACGCCTGCAGCAGGCGTGCGCAGATGGCGAAATTCCGCTTCGCCCACGCGGCATTGAGCTCGACGCCGGGCTGTTGTTCACCGCTGCCGTAGCGCAGGAACTCTGCGTAGAAGCTCGCGGCCTCTTCGGTAGCGCGCGTGGTGTTCATCTCGCGCAACACGCCGCCGATGCTGTGCGTGGCTTGCATTGCGGTGATGCGCGTCGTAATGCCTTGGGCCTGCGCCATCAGCGCCTGCAGGTCGTCCGCCCTGCCGTTCGCCTGCGCCCACGCACTCAACGGTTCGAACGGAAAGTCGCCCGGAACATCCAGCCCATGGACATTGGCCAGCCCCACCTGTTTGGCCAAACGGAATCCCAGCTGCACGACTTCGTTGCTGGACGGCGGCAGCGTGCCGGCGAGATAGCGCGTGTACTGCTCGCGCGCGGCGTCGGCGGGCCACTCGACGCCGACGAAGGTCGGCTGGAATGTCGCGAGGCCATCGGTCACCGCCTGCAGCTCCGCCTGTCGCTGGGGCACGGTGACGTCCACCGCGTCCACGTTGGCTTTGTCCTGGCCCGGATTGCTGAAGTGGTAGGTGCCGATGACGATCACGCGCGCCGGAGGGTCGGCTGCCAAAGCGGCGCTGTGCAACAGGAACAGCGCGAGTACGAGGAGACGAGACATGAGCTGTTCCTCCCTCCGCCATGAGGCGGTTGCGAACGTGGCGGAGAGAGTGGGATTCGAACCCACGGTAGGCTTACACCTACGGCAGTTTTCAAGACTGCTGCCTTAAACCACTCGGCCATCTCTCCGTTTTCACTACCCTACCGCGGCGCTGCGCGCCGTACGGCAGTTTTACCATCGACCTGCGGTCGATGTTCGCTCCGGCCTTCGGCCTACGCAGTCAAGACTGCTGCCTTAAACCACTCGGCCATCTCTCCGTTTTCTGGAACTTCCCGCGACCGATCGCGGTGCATCGCCGCCCTACCCCTGCGGCGCGCCCGGCCCCATGCAGGCCGGCGCGCATTTTCGCACGAACCCCGCGGTCGTGGCCTACGAGGCTTTCTTCACCTTGGCGGCCTTGGCGTTGTCGATGGCGACCGCGATCGCCTTTTCCTTTTCTTCGGCGCACTTGCCGCCGCAATCCAGGCGCGAGGATTCGATCTGCTGCGGCAGGTGCTCGGCCAGGAAATCGATGAACACACGCACCGCCGGCAACATGCCCCGACGCGAGGCGAACACCGCGTGGCAGATGCCCTGCGGGAGGCTCCATTCCGGCAGCACGACTTCGAGCTCGCCCTTGCGTACGGCCTCGGCGCAGACCGTCTCCGGCAGCAGCGTGATGCCGTAGCCGTCCTTCGCCATCGATTGCAGTAGCGGGAAATCGAACCCGGCCAAGCGCGGATTGAGTTCGATCCGGCGCACTTCACCGTCCGGACCGTGCAGTTCCCAGCGCTGGCGTGCTTCGTCCTCGCTGATGCTCAGGGTGACGTGGTCGGCCAGGTCTTCCGGCACCTTGGGGCGGCCGGCGCGGTTGAGGTACTTCGGGCTGGCGACCAGCAGTTCCTGGATCTGGCCGAAGCTGCGCATCACCAGGCTGCCGTCGTCGTCGAGCTTGGCGCGCACGCGCAGGGCCACGTCGTAGCCCTCGTTGATGATGTCGACACGGCGGTTGTTGACGTGCAGCTGCAGGCGCACCTTCGGGTACTTGTCGAGGAAGGCCGGCAGGATCTTCGGCAACTGCATCTGCGCCACCGCCACCGGCACGCTGACGCGGACCACGCCGCGCGGTTCGGCGCTGAGGCGATCCACGACCTCGCGCGCGGCCTGCGCTTCGGCCAGCATCGTCTGTGCATGGCGGTGCACGCTCATGCCCACGTCGGTCACCGCGAAACGACGCGTCGAACGCTGCAGCAAGCGCACGCCCAGATCCGTCTCCAGCTGGCTGATGCGCCGGCTGAGACGGGACTTGGGAATGCCCAGCGCGCGCTCGGCGGCGGCGAATCCGCCGTGGTCCACCACCATGGCGAAGTAATAGAGATCGTTGAGGTCGTGCTGCATCTAGAGTTCCACCTATAGAACAATCAGTGACGTTAGACCACGTTTATCCCATCAATGCAACGATCTAGAGTGCGCTCCAACGCGGTTGAGGCCGCATCCCGACCGGAGACACCCCATGAAACTATTGCATATCGACAGCAGCGCCCTGGCCGCCAATTCGGTCAGCCGCCAGCTCACCGCCGCCATCGTAGCCCGTTGGCAGGACAGCGTGCCCGGCCTGGAGGTCACCTACCGCGACCTCGACACCGACCCGCTGGTCCACCTGACCAATGCCGTACTGGGTGGGGGCGACACCGCCGCCGCACAAGCCGGCGAAGCAGCCATGCAGGAATTCCTGGCCGCCGACGTCATCGTCCTGGGCGCCCCCCGCTACAACTTCGGCGTGCCCTCCACGCTGAAGGCCTGGATCGACCGCGTCGCCGTGGCCGGCCGCACCTTCAAGTACACCGAGAACGGCCCCGTGGGCCTGGCCGGCGGCAAGAAGGTCATCGTGGCCGAGGCCAGTGGTGGCGAATACGCCGGTACCGCGATCGATTTCGTGGCGCCGTACCTGAAGCAGGTGTTCGGCTTCCTTGGCATCACCGACGTCGAATTCATCCGCGCCGAGCGCGTGGCCTACTCGCCCGAGCACAAGGCCCAGGCGATCGAAGCCGCATTGGCCAGCATCCCGGCCCCGCTGCGCAAGGCCGCCTGAGCCACTGCAGGTCGAGGGACGGGGCCGGTATGCTGCCGGCATCCGTCCTGCCTACCTGCCGATGCCCGCCCGGAAAGCCACCCCGGAACAGATCGACACCGCGCAGGCCATCGCCTTGCTGCAGGCCGCCGCCAGCCCAGTGCATCGCGCCGGGCTGGCGCGTTACGGGATTCCGGATACGCACGCGCTCGGTGTGCCGATGCGCGAGATCCAGGCGCTGGGCAAGCGCATCGGCCGCCAGCCCGCGCTGGCGCAACCGCTGTGGGACAGCGGCATCTACGAAGCACGCCTGCTGGTCGCCTTCATCGCCGATCCCGTGCAACTCACCGCCACCCAGATGGACCGTTGGTGCCGCCAGTTCGACAACTGGGCGGTCTGCGACACGCTGTGCCTGCACCTGTTCGATCGCAGCCCGCATGCCTGGGGCAGGATCGATGCATGGGCGCGCAAGCGCGGCGAGTTCGAAAAACGCGCAGCGTTCGCGCTGCTGGCCGGCTTGGCGGTGCATGACCGTCATACGCCCGACGCTCCCTTCCTCGACGGCCTCGCCTTGGTGGATGCCGCGGCCGGCGATGAGCGCAATTTCGTCAGCAAGGGCGTGAGCTGGGCACTGCGCGCCATCGGCCATCGCAATGCGGCGCTGCATGCGCGGGCAATCGCGATGGCCACACAACTGGCGGCGTCCGACGATGCGACGCGGCGCTGGATCGGCAAGGACGCGCTACGCGATCTCGGACGCGCGGCCGTACGCACGAAGGTGGCGAAGGCCACCAAAGGACGCACGAAGAAAGCCTAGCGCCCGCGAACGGCGGGCGCCCCGGATCAGGCGATCTGTGCGGCGCCACCCATGTACCGGCGCAGCACCTCGGGCACGGTGATCGAGCCGTCGGCGTTCTGGTAGTTCTCCATCACCGCGATCAGCGCACGGCCCACGGCGGTGCCGGAACCGTTGAGCGTGTGCACGGGCTCGGGCTTGCCGGTGGCCGGGTTGCGCCAGCGCGCCTGCATGCGGCGGGCCTGGAAGTCCTCGCAGTTGGAGCACGAGGAGATCTCGCGATAGGTGTCCTGCGACGGCAGCCAGACTTCCAGGTCGAAGGTCTTGGTGGCGCCGAAGCCCATGTCGCCGGTGCACAGCAGCATGCGGCGGTACGGCAGGCCCAGTTTCTCCAACACGGTTTCCGCGGCGCGGGTCATGCGTTCCTGCTCGTCGTAGCTCTCCGACGGACGTGCGATGGAGACCAGTTCCACTTTCTCGAACTGGTGCTGGCGAATCATGCCGCGCACGTCGCGGCCACCGCTGCCGGCTTCCGAGCGGAAGCACATCGAATGCGCGGTCATGCGCAGCGGCAGGCGGGCGTCGTCGAGGATCTCGTCGCGGACGATGTTGGTCAGCGGCACTTCCGAGGTCGGGATCAGGTAGCGCTTGTGCTCGCCCAACTCGGTGGAGAACAGGTCTTCCTCGAACTTCGGCAACTGGCCGGTACCCCGCATCGAATCGGCATTGACGATCACCGGCACGCTGGTCTCTTCGTAGCCGTACTCGTTGGTGTGCAGGTCGAGCATGAACTGCGCGAGCGCGCGATGCAGGCGCGCCAGCTGGCCGCGCAGCACGGTGAAGCGCGCGCCCGACAGCTTGGCGGCGGTGTCGGCGTCGAGCCAGCCGTGACGGGCACCGAGCTCCACGTGGTCCTTCACGTCGAAGTCGAACGCGCGCGGGGTGCCCCAGCGGTGCTGTTCGACGTTGCCGGCTTCGTCGCTGCCGACCGGCACGCTGGCGTGCGGCAGGTTCGGGATACCGAGGGCAATGGCTTCGATCTCGGCGCGGATCTCGTCCAGCTTCACTTCCGAGGCCTTCAGCTCGTCGCCGAAGCCCGCCACTTCCGCCATCAGCGCGGCCACGTCCTCGCCCTTGGCCTTGGCCTGGCCGATGGCCTTGGAGCGGGTGTTGCGCAGGTTCTGCAGTTCCTCGGTGCGCTTCTGGATCTGCTTGCGCGAGGCCTCCAGGTCGGCGATGCGGGACACGTCCAGATCGAAGCCGCGGCTCTCCTTGAGGCGCTGGGCGAGTTCGGCGGGCTGGGTGCGGAGCAGGACGGGATCGAGCATGGAAACAGCGGTCTGGCGAAGGAAGCGGGCATTATCGCCCAATCGCGACCGGTTGCCCGCGCGATTAACGCCGGCTGTGCAAGAATCGGCGCGACCTTACCGGTGACTCCCATGTCGGCCCCGCAACAGAACGACCCGCACTTCACCTTCCGCCTGCCCCGCACCGCCCTGCGCAACGCCGCCATCGCCTTCGGCGCCGGCCTGCTGCTCTTCGTGATCGTCTGGTGGGCCAGCCGCGACGACGGGTTCTACACCGCCGAGCCCACGCTCCCCGGCAAGGCCGCTCCCATCGAGGCGCTGCCCGAACCGCTGTCTACCGGCGACGGCGCCAGTGGCATGGAAGAACCGGCTCCGCGCCCGGCCAGCGAGGAGCGTCCGCAGCTGGTCGAAGAAAAGCCGATGCCGACCCCGGTCGACGAGACGACTGCACCCACTGCGCCGACGGACACCACACCCGCCGCACCGGCTGTCTCCCTGGCCCCCGGCGACGTGCCGGTGCCGATCCCCGGCCAGACCCCGGCCCCCGAATATCCGCAGGCCGCCATGCGCAACGGCGACCAGGGCACGGTGATGGTGCGCGTGGAAGTGGGCACCGATGGCGTGCCGCTGTCGGTCGATGTGGCCCAGCGAAGCGGCTCGCGCGATCTCGATCGCGCCGCGGTGGATGCGGTGCGCCAGTGGCGCTTCCAGCCCGCCCAGCGTGACGGCCAGGCTGTGGTCGGCGCGGTCACGGTGCCGATCGATTTCAAGATGCGGTGATGTCTTCAGCGACCGCCATGCTGCCCTGAAAGAAATCGCCGCCGAACTCAGGCGGCTGAAGTCCATCAACCCCTCCGACGACACAAGCTTGCGGTCGTGGCATATGTCCGTCGCGCCCGGGTTCACCGCATGGATGCATGAGAAGCATCCCACCGTGCGTCTTCCGAAGATCGTGATGTTCTACCTGCACGATGCGGATATCCGTTTTCGCGAGCCGGAATACCGAACCCTCCAGGACGAGCAGATGGATGCGTTGATCGCGCAGCTCGAGCAGGGACAGATCCCCGCGGAGACATACAGCGGATGCGCGATCTCACTGGGATGGCTGGGCGCTGCCGCGCTGGTCGTTCTCATGGCCCTGTTGGCCTTCTTCAACGCATGACCTCACGCCGCATGCACGCGCATGAATGACGGTTCTGATAGCTGAACTCCGCCCTGCTCGTTTCACCGCTCACTCACGTGACGCATACATCGCTGCGCAAAGACTCGGCCCCGTTCCAACGCGGAACCCACAACGCGAAACGGAGGTTCACATGTCGATGCCCACCAACAACGAATACCGCACGCCGGACACCGTCGAAGACACCACGGTGGAACCGCGCCGCACCACCTCGCCCGTGCTGCTGATGCTGCTCGCCTTCGCCGTCACGGCAGCAGGCCTGATGTGGTGGACGCAGTCGCGCCATGCCGGCACTGAAACACCGGTCGCCGCATTGCCGGCCCCGGTGGCGGATGACGCCGCCAATGCGCCGGCCAATGAACGCGCTGCCGCCACGGCAGACCGCAAGCGCACCGAACGCACCGCGGCCACGCGCCCGGCGTCGGTGAGTCGTGATGCCCGCCCGCTGGCCGGCAACGCCGAGCCGAAGTATCCGGCCTCGATGCTGCGCGCCGGTGTCGGTGGCACGGTCGTGGTGCTGGCCGACGTCGATGCCCAAGGCAACCCGATCGACGTACGCGTCGTCGAACGCAGCGGCGAACGCGATCTGGATCGCGCTGCCGTGAGCGCCGTGCGCCAGTGGCGCTTCGAGCCGGCCATGCGCAATGGCAAGGCGATCGCCACCAGCGTGAAGGTGCCGGTGGACTTCAAGCCCATCTAAGCGCCGCAATGCTCCCCACACGGAGCTGACGAGGAAAGGAAAGGGGGACGCGGGCAGGCGTCCCCCTTTTTTGTGGTCCGCTGTCGGACTCAGGCCTTTCGCAATGCGAAGCCCGCGCCCGTCGCCAATCCGTCGTAATTCGGGAACGACGTGGCCACGTTCGCCACGTCGCCGATGCGCACGTCGCCGGCAGCGAGCTGACCAGCGATCGAGAAGGCCATCGCGATGCGATGGTCGCCGTGGGAATCGACGGTGCCGCCCTGCAAGGCACCGGGGAAGATCGTGGCGCCGTCCGGCGTTTCGTCCACGCGCAGGCCCAGCGCGCGCAGGCCATTGGCCATGCTGGCGAGACGGTCGGACTCCTTCACCCGCAATTCCGCGGCGCCGCGCACGACGGTGGGGCCCTCTGCCGCGGCCGCTGCGACGAACAGCGCCGGGAACTCATCGATCATGTCGGGCACCAACGCCTCCGGCACCTCGATGCCCTGCAGTGGCGCATGGCGGACGACCAGGTCCGCCACCGGCTCGCCGCCGTGTTCGCTGGCGTTCTCTTCGGTGATGTCCGCGCCCATCAGCCGCAAAGCCTGCAGCAGGCCGGTGCGGCGCGGGTTCAGTCCGACCGCGTGCAGGCGCAGTTCCGAACCGGGAATGATGCTGGCCGCGACCAGGAAGAAGGCCGCCGACGAGAAGTCGGCCGGCACGGCGATGTCGGTCGCCTTCAGGCGCTGCCCGCCGCGCAGGCGCGCGAAGCCGGCGGAGAAGTCGATGTCGACACCGAACGCCTTCAGCATGCGCTCGGTGTAGTCGCGCGTGGGGTGCGGCTCGCGCACCACGGTCTCGCCTTCTGCGTACAGGCCAGCCAGCAGCACGGCCGATTTCACCTGCGCGCTGGCGACTTCCAGCGTGTAGTCGATGCCGGCAAGGGCTTGTCCGCCGTGGATGCGCAACGGCGGCAGGCCGCCCTCTTCGGTGCCGATGCGCGCACCCATCGTGGACAGCGGGCCGGTGATGCGGCGCATGGGACGCTTGGACAGCGATTCGTCACCGATGAGTACGCTGTCGAACGATTGCGCTGCCAGCAGGCCCGCCAGCAGACGCATGCCGGTGCCGGCATTGCCGCAGTCCAGCGCGCCGTCCGCGGCCTTCAGGCCATCGACGCCCACGCCGTGCACGACGCGGCGCGACGGCGAGGGCGTTTCCATCCGCACGCCGAGGCGCGAAAAGATCGCGGCGGTGGCGCGGGTGTCCTCGCCTTCCAGGAAGCCGTCGATCGTCGACGTGCCATCGGCCAGCGCGGCGAACATCACCGCACGGTGCGATACCGACTTGTCGCCGGGGATGTCCAGGGTGCCGCGCAGCGCGCGGCCGGCGGAGGCGATCCAGTCTTGCTTGCTGCTCATCAGGTCTCTCGGTTCATCGGCCCATGCGCGGGCCCGGGCAACGGATCAGGGCACCGCGACGGGGTACGACCCCAGTACCTTGATCTGCGCCGAATGCTGTTTCAGTTCCGCCAGTGCCTGCTTCATCGACTCGTCGTCGATGTGGCCGGCCAGATCGATGAAGAAGCCGTACTCCCATTTGGCGTGGTGCGACGGCCGCGACTCGATCCGGTTCATGCTGATGCCGTGGCGGGCGAACGGGCTGAGCACGTCGAACAGCGCGCCGGGCTTGTCGTGGATGAAGACCAGCACCGAGGTGCGGTCGTGGCCCGACGGCGGGAAGATGCTGCGGCCGATCACCAGGAAACGCGTGGTGTTGTCCTTGTCGTCCTGGATCGGGCTCATGACGACCTTCTTCAGGCCGTACACGTGCGCCGCGCTCTCGCCCCCGATGGCAGCGGCATCGTCGTTGCCACGCGCGCGGCGGGCGCCCTCGGCGTTGCTCGACACCGGCACCTTCTCCACCTTCGGCAGGTTGGCGCGCAGCCAGCCCGCTGTTTGCGCGAACGACTGCGGGTGCGCGTAGATGCGCTCGATGTCGTCGATGCGACCGGTGCGCGACATCAGGAACTGGTGAACGCGCAGCTCGACTTCGCCGCAGATCTTCAGGTCCGAGGTCAGGAACATGTCCAGGGTGATCTGGATGGTGCCCTGCCCCGAGTTCTCCACCGGCACCACGCCGAAATCGGCGTTGCCACTGGCCACCTCCTGGAAGACCTCCTCGATGCTCGCCAGCGGCAAGCCATGCGCCGAGCGGCCGAAGTGCTTCAGCACAGCCTGCTGGCTGAAGGTCCCCTCCGGGCCGAGGTAGCCGATCTTCAGCGGCTCCTGCTGCGCCAGGCAGGCCGACATGATTTCGCGGAAGACATGTACCAGCACTTCGTCGCTGAGCGGACCTTCGTTGCGGTCCACCACCATGCGCAGCACCTGGGCTTCGCGCTCGGGACGGTAGTAGTCCACGGCGGCGGCCAGCTTGCCCTTGGCCTTGCCGACCTGGTGGGCAAAGACGGCGCGCTCGGCGATCAGCGACTGGATCTGGCGGTCGATGCCATCGATCTTGGCGCGCACGTCGGAGAGCACCGGGGCGGGCGTCGACTCGGTCTTCTTGCCCTTGGCAGGCTTGGCGGTCTTCTTCGGCTTGCTGGGTTTGGATGCCATGTCGTTTTCCGTAGTCCCGTCGCCTCCCTGTGGGAGCGACGTAAGTCGCGAAAGGTTACCGGTAACGCTTCATCGCGACTTACGTCGCTCCCACATCGGGATGATGCGGTCGATTATCCGTTGCGTTGCTGGAAGTCGTGCATGAACTGCACCAGCGCCTGCGCGCCTTCCACCGGCATAGCGTTATACAGCGAGGCGCGGATGCCACCGACCGCCTTGTGGCCTTTCAGCGCCAGCAGACCGGCCGCCTTGGATTCGGCCACGAAGCGCGCGTTGAGGGCGTCGTCCGGCAGGAAGAACGGGATGTTCATCCGCGAGCGCGCCGCTGGCGCCACGTCGTTGCGGTAGAAGCCGCCGGACGCGTCGATGGCGTCGTAGACGAGCGACGATTTCACCGCATTGCGCCGCGCGAACTCGGCCACGCCGCCTTCGGCCAGCATCCACTTGAACACCAGGCCGGCGAGGTACCAGTTCCAGGTCGGCGGCGTGTTGAGCATGGAGTCGCGCGCCGCATGCGAGCGGTAATCGAAGATGTCGGCGCGCGGCTGGCCGGCGCGTTCGAACAGATCCTTGCGGATGATGACCACCGCCACGCCGACCGGGCCCAGGTTCTTCTGCGCGCCGGCGTAAATCACGCCGTATTTCGATATGTCCAGCGGCTCGGAGGCGATCGATGAGCTGAAATCGGCGAACAACGGCACCTCGCCCACGTCCGGGGTGTCGCGGAACTCGACACCGTGGATCGTTTCGTTGGCGGTGATGTGCACGTAAGCGGCACCGGGCGTGAGCGTCCAGGTATCGCGCGGCGGGATGTCGTGGAAGCCACCGGCCTCGCCGTCAGCCGCGATGTTGACCGTGCAGTACGGCGCGGCCTGCTTGATGGCGGTCTTGCCCCAGTGGCCGGTGACCACGTAGTCCACCACCTGGCCGGGGCCGGCGAAGTTCAACGCCAGCAGGGCCTGGTGGGTAGTGGCGCCGCCGGACAGGAACAGCACCGCGTAGTCGTCCGGGATGCCGACCAACCGGCGCAGGTCGGCTTCGGCCTCGGCCGCGACCGCAATGAAGTCCTGGCTGCGGTGGCTGATTTCCACGATGGACGCGCCGATGCCGTTCCAGTCGAGCATCTCGGCCTGCGCCTGCCGCAGGACCGATTCGGGCAGGGTGGCGGGACCGGCACTGAAGTTGAACGCGCGCGTCATGGGGCACCTGAACAGGAGGGTCCGTAGTATGCCGCAGCGCATCAGTTGCAGGGGCAACGAAGCGGACGCAAGGGCATGAATGGCGTACGCCGTGCATCCTGCGAACACCCGACTACGTATAGGCTGCACGTGGATCGCTTGCGCGGGAATTTTCCGACGGGAATGCGATCCAACCGCTACCCCCTTGCCGGAGAAGTCCATGTCCCTGCGCGACGCCTTGCGGATCCCCGAGTCCCGGATAACCGACGAATCCGTCTATCGGGATCGCCGCCGCCTGTTGCAGGCATTCGCCGCCGCGCCTGCCCTCGCCTTGGCCGGCTGCGCGGAGGCCGAGCCCCCCGCACCCCCGAAGATCGTGGTGACGCCGGAACAGGCGCGTTCGGGTTTCCGCACGGCAGAGACCCTGACCCGCTACGAGGACGTCGCCAGCTACAACAACTTCTACGAGTTCGGCACCGGCAAGGCCGACCCGTCGACCGCGCGCAAGACCCTGAAGACCTCCCCCTGGTCGGTGGTGGTGGGCGGTGAGTGCGCGAAGCCGGGCAAGCTGTCGCTGGAGGACCTGGTGAAGGGGCTCACTCCCGAAGAACGCATCTACCGGCTGCGCTGCGTGGAGGGCTGGTCGATGGTGATCCCATGGCTGGGCGTGCCGCTGGGCGAGGTACTGAAGAAATTCCAGCCCACCTCCAAGGCCAAGTACGTCGCCTTCACCACCCTGGCCGACCCGGTGCAGATGCCGGGCGTGCGCTACGCCTCGATCAACTGGCCTTACCGCGAGGGCCTGCGCATCGACGAAGCGATGCACCCGCTCACCCTGCTGGCCACCGGGCTGTATGGCAAACCGCTGCCGCAGCAGAACGGCGCGCCGCTGCGGTTGGTAGTGCCGTGGAAGTACGGCTTCAAGAGCATCAAGTCGATCGTGGAGATCAAGTTCGTCGAGCGCATGCCCGAGACGGCCTGGCACGACCTGCAGCCATCCGAGTACGGCTTCTTTTCCAACGTCAATCCGAACGTGGACCATCCCCGCTGGAGCCAGAAGACCGAGCGGCGCATCGCCGGCACCCAGAGCAAGCTGTTCGCCGAACGCATCCCGACGCGCCTGTTCAACGGTTACGCAGACCAGGTCGCCTCGATGTATGCCGGCCTGGACCTGAAGAAGTGGTACTGAGCCGGATCGATGCGTAAGACCTCCGCTGGCCTGGTCGCCGCCAAGACCGCCGTCCATGCGCTCGCGCTGGTGCCCCTGGGCATACTGGCCTGGCAGTTCGTCGATGTCTGGCGGACCGGTAGCGATGCGCTGGGCGCGGATCCGGTGGCGGAGATCGAACACCGTACCGGCCTGTGGGCGCTGCGCCTGCTGATGGTGGCGCTGGCCATCACACCACTACGGCAACTGACCGGCCAGCCGGTGTTGTTGCGGTTCCGCCGGATGATCGGGCTGTATGCGTTCTTCTACGCCAGCGTGCACCTGACGGCGTACCTGGCGCTGGACCTGCGCGGTTACTGGACGCAGATCTTCGAGGAGATCGTCAAGCGCCCCTACATCACCGTGGGGTTCACCGCGTGGCTATTGCTGGTGCCCTTGGCGATCACCTCGACCCAGGGCTGGATGCGGCGCCTCGGCCGGCGCTGGGGCCAGTTGCACAAGCTGGTCTATGCGATCGGCGTGCTGGCCGTGCTGCACTTCTGGTGGCTGGTGAAATCCGACATCCGCGAGCCGCTGCTGTACGCGGTCATCCTGGCCGCGCTGCTGGGATGGCGGGTGTGGAAATCGTTCAGCCGGCGCCGAACAACAACAGCGCGCTGAGCGCGGCCGCCATCAGCAACGCGGCAAGGAGCAACCAGGGCCAGCGCCGTGCAGACCGCACCGCGGGACGCGTGCGGACCTCGTCCGCCTGCGCTTCATCGTCCATGTCCGCGGCAAGGGCGTCGTTCCCCTGCGCGCTGGGCGCCCACGGCACTTCCAATACGAAACGGTGCTGCGCGTCGAACACCACCTGGTCACCCGCGACCAACAGCGCGTCGCGCACCGCAACGCCGTTCACACGGGAACCGTCGGCCGAACCCAGGTCGCGCAGCAGGACGCGGTCGCCGCGGAGCTCCAGCCGCGCGTGCCGCTCGGCGAAGGTCGGGTCATCCACGCGGATGTCGGCATCGCGGGCGCGGCCCACGATGCAGGGGTGCTCCAGCGACACGCTGCGACCATGGAACTTGCCTCCCAGTCCTCTCAGGACCACGCGGGCATCGCCTTGACCGGCATCGGCGTCGCGCACGTCGGTGGCCGACTGGAAGCCGGACTGCAGCAGTAGCTCCACCCCTTCCACGTACACCGCATCGCCGGGACGCAGCACTGCCATCCGCTTCACCGGCCTGCCGTTGATGTGTACGCCGCGCATGCCATTGGCGACCTGCAGCCAGAGGCCGCGGCGGTCCACGCAGATCTGCGCGAGCAGTGCGCCCTGCAAGGCATCGCCGACCCCGATGGTGCCGGCCGCTTCGCGCACGATGCGGTGCACGCCGGTGGTCAGCGGCCGGTCGGGCGAAGGACGGTTGGTGAAGTGAAGTCGGAGGTTCTGCACGCGGCGTGAGCCTATCAGGTTGGCGTGCGCAGGGCAGCCCCGGCTTGGCATGGCGCGCGGCGGCCGCGCACAATACCGGCGAACCGAGGGAGCACACGCATGGCCAGCATCGATATCCAGCACGCGCATTCCAAGTCCCCGAAGCAGGCCCGCAAGGCCGTCGAGGATGTCGCCAAGAAACTGGCCGAACGCTTCGACATGGACTATGGCTGGGACGGGGATACGCTGAACTTCAGCCGCTCCGGCGTGGAAGGCAAGATCGCATTGCTGGCCGACAAGCTCCGCGTCACAGCGAACCTGGGTTTCCTGCTTTCGGCCATGAAAGGACCGATCGAAGCGGAAATCCGCCGGGTACTGAGCGACAAGTTCGACTGAGGATCAATCGCGGAAGGGATCGGGATCGGCCGCGAACAGGCGGCGCGAAATCGTCCTCTCCGCCTTCTCGATGTCGCGCACGAACGCCTTGCCATCGCCCAGCGCGGCGAAGGCCGCGAACCCCCGCTCCAGGAACCCCTGCAGCTCGCCCAGGCCGGTGGCCTTGGCCGGTCCACGCGACAGTTTGAGCAGGGTGGCTACGCCCGGCGTCTTCACCGCCTGCGCCAGGCCTACACCGACTTCCGCGATCAGGTCGATCTGGTGTCCACGCAGTCGTGGCAGGCCAACCTCGCGGTACGCGCGGCCGTAAAGGTCCGCGTCCAGCTTGCGGCGACTGGGCGCCAAGCGATGCAGCGCCTCGGCCATCCGCATGTCCAGGGCATGGGTCAGCGCCCCCAGCTCGATGCCATGGGCGACGGTCCCCAGCACGGCCCCCGGCAACAGCCGTTGCATCATTGGCATGACCTTGGCCACGTTGGCATCGCGGCGACTGAAGTCGTGGTCGCCATAGACATCGGTCAGGAAGAACATCGCCGCCGCGCGGCGCTTCGGGTCGTTCAGGAAATGGGTGAAGCTGGTCTCCAGCCGCGCGGCCTGCCAGCGCCGCAGTTCGGGCAGCCAACGCAGGCGGTTCCGCGGCTCGACGTCCGGGTCATGCAACGCCTGATGCCAGGCCAGCCGCCTGCCCACGCGTTCGATCAGCGGATTTCCTCGGGCCATGGGTGACATGATCCGGGCCGGCAGGGCGCCCCGCAAGCCGCAGGCCGGTCGGCTACACTCGGGCGGCAAGGTCATCACGGGTAGTACATGCTTTCGATCCACAGCGCGCGGAAACGGGGCCACAACGGCAAGATCGGGCTGGCCATCGCCGGCGGCGGCCCCATCGGCGGCATGTACGAACTCGGCGCGCTGCGTGCCCTCGACGAAGCGCTCGACGGCCTGGACCTGACCCGGATGGACTGCTACGTGGGCGTCAGCTCCGGCGCCTTCCTCGCTGCCGGCTTGGCCAACCGGATGGGCACGGCCGAGATGTGCCGCATCTTCATCACCGGCACCAGCGACGACGCCGAGTTCCGGCCCGAAACCTTCCTGCGCCCTAACGTCAGCGAATACCTGCGTCGCGCCGCGAGCCTGCCGGGGCTGTACGCCGACTGGCTGTCGCGCCTGGTCCGCAACCCGCGCCGGGCCACGCGCTGGTCCGACCTGTTCCTGCGTTTCGGCGGCCTGGTGCCGACGGGCATCTTCGACAACGAGGAAGTCGAACGCTTCCTGCGCGACATCTTCAGCCGGCGCGGTCGCAGCAACGATTTCCGCACGCTGGACGCGGACCTGTTCGTGGTGGCGGTGGACCTGGACAGCGGCGAAGCGGTGCGTTTCGGCGAAGAGGGCTGGGACGACATCCCGATCTCGCGCGCCGTGCAAGCCAGTTCCGCCCTGCCCGGCCTGTACCCGCCCGTGGAAATCGGAGGCCGGCATTTCCTCGACGGTGCGCTGCGCCGCACGATGCACGCCAGCACCGTGCTGGACCGCGATATCGACCTGATGATCGGCATCAATCCGCTGGTACCGTTCGATGCCAACCAGGCGGCCCCGCAGGCCGACGAAGCCGAACAGGTCGGACTGGCGAGCGGCGGATTGCCCGCCGTCCTGTCGCAGACCCTGCGCACCCTGCTGCAGTCGCGCATGCAGATCGGCATGGAGAAGTATCCGCACCGGTACCCTGACATCGACCAGTTGGTGTTCGAGCCCAACTCGGACGACAGCGAGCTCTTCTTCACCAATCTCTTCAGCTTCTCTTCGCGCCACCGCGTCTGCCAACTCGCCTACCGCAACACCCTGGCCGACCTGCGCAAGCGCGCCACCGTGCTCAAGCCGATGCTGGCGGCGCATGGCATCCGCTACAACGACGACATCGTCAACGACCGCCACCGCTCGATCCTCGACGGCCTGGACGTGACCCCGCGCATGACCGAGACCACGGCCCGCCTGCGTCGCGCCTTGGACGATGTGGACCAACTGGTTTCCAGCCGCCGAGCCGCCCGTCGCCCGTGATCCGATCACGGGTGCGTCACCGGCTGGTGTGAAAACTCTAGACAGCGCTCCGATTCTGGCGCGCAATCCCTGCCACCACATCGCCGACGGAACGCCATGGCCACGTTGAAGAAATCCGCACGCAAGAAGACCGCATCCGCTACTTCCTCCAACAACGAACAACTGCAGGCTCAGGCCGAGCAGCTCTCCAAGCGCCTGGGCGAATCCGCGCAGCAGGTCTGGCTCGCCGGCGTGGGGGCTTTCGGGCGCGCGCAGGCCGAAGGCACCAAGCTGTTCGAGACCCTCGTGAAAGAAGGCCTCTCGCTGGAGCAGATCACGCGCAAGACGGCCGGCGGCAAGGCGCAGGCGATGCGCGATGCGGTGGAAACCACGGTGGGCCAGGCCCGCGAGCGCGCCTCCGATACGTGGGATCGTCTCGAGAAGGTTTTCGAAGAACGCGTGCATCGCGCACTGCGCCGTCTCGAAGTGCCGAGCCGCGAAGACCTCTCCGCCCTGATCGATCGCGTCGACGCGCTCAATGGCGAACTACGCAAGCTGGGCGGCGTTTCCGTCGCGAAGCCAGCGAAGGCCCGCAAGGCCGCGGCCGCCAAAAAACCGGCGCCGGCAGCGAAGAAAACGCCCGCCAAGCGTGCATCGCGCAAGAAGGCTGCACCATAAGGTTGCATATGCTTTTTCGTGTGCTTTTCTGAACAGAATTTTGTTGCGAAGCACCATCGAATGGCGTAACAATCATTCCAGCCCGCCAGTCCACCGAAGTTCGTTTGCTCCCCTCCCCTTACGGCTTCGGACTGGCGGGCTTTTCCATGCCCGCCCACACCGCATCCTCCATCAGGAGTGACGCGACAACAGACACTCCGTGGCGCGCCGGGTAGAATCGCGGCTTCGAATAACAAAAAGCGCCTCCGCGACGCATGTCCATCTGGCTCCTTGGCCTGGCCGTCACCCTGGTGACCGGCATGGCGGCAACCGCCTATCTCTGGTTGGTCCGCCGTCCCCGCGATGAAATGTCCTACGGCCTGCATGCCCTGTCCGGGCTGCGCTGGCGCGAGTTCTCCAAACTGGTGCTGTCGGCGATGGAGCGTCGTGGCCTGGCGGAGGCCAGCCCGGAACCGCACGAATCCCGCGAACCGCAATCCACTTTCCTGCTCGCCCGGAGCGATGAACGCTGGCTGCTCTCATGCAAGCACGGCTCGGCGTACCGGATCGCTGCTGCGCCCGTGCTGGAACTGGCCGCGAGCATCCGCTTGGGCACGGCCCACGGCGGCATTCTCGCCACCGAAGGCAACGTGGAGAAGGAAGGCCGCGACGCCGCCCAAGGCAACAACATCGAAGTCCTGGACGGCCCCCGCTTGTGGCCCGAGGTCGTCGATCTGATCGAACCGAGCCTGCGCGAACAAGTGATGACCTATGCGGCCGCTCGCGCCAAGCGCCATATCGGCATCGCTTGGTTCGGTGCCATCGCACTCGGTGCGGCCGCCATGGCTACATGGTCCGGCCAGCAAAGCGGCTCTGCCCCCGTCGAACGCACCCTACCCGCCGCGACGCAGGCAGCGCCCGCGCCTGCAGCGACTCCGCTGCCTCCGGCCAGCTCGGGCAGCTTCAAGGAACCTACCGAGGAAGAACTGGAAGCCCAGATGCGCGAGGTGCTCAAGGCGCTCGCCAAGACGCCCGGCATCACCCGCGGTGTATGGCAGACCAAGCTGACCCTGAGCGTGGACCGCATCGCCAGCGAAAAGGAAGTCTGGCCGTGGATCTGCCTGGAACTGGAGCGCTACCCCGCCCTGCGCACCACCCGCGTGCAGCTCAATCCACCGCCCGGCAGCAGCGAGCCCGTGCGCTGGCGCCAGTGCAAGACCATGTAGGGCGGGGCACCGCGACACTGGGTCGCTGTGCACCCGGCCCTCATCACCGGATGATTCCGCGGTCTTGTTTCCGCGTGCTCCCTCGATGACAGACGCCCCAACTCCCTACGATCGCATCGGCGGCGAGGCCGGCCTGCGCCGGATGACGCAGCGCATGTACGCGCTGATGGACACCCTGCCGGAAGCCGCCGCGGTGCGCGCGCAGCATCCGGGTTCGCTCGATGGCAGCGAGCAGAAGCTGTTCGAATTCCTCAGCGGCTGGCTCGGCGGCCCGCCGTTGTTCACCCAGAAGCACGGCGCGCCGATGCTGCGCGCCCGTCACCTGCCCTTCCAGATCGGCATGGCCGAAGCCAGCGGTTGGCTGGCGTGCTTCCATGGCGCCATGACCGAAACGGTGGAAGACGCGGACTTGCGCGACTTCATCTGGTCGCGTATCGAACCGCTCGCGATGCACATGCGCAACCTGCAGGCGGTGCCGTTGCGGTGGTCTGAGCCACAGGGCACCTGACGCCGCATCCCCAGCCACGCCGCCAGCAGGGCTGCTACCAGTGCACGCCCCGCATGAGCGCGGCGAATGCGATCTGCTCTTGGCTCGGCGCTGCTTCCTTGAGCGCCTTGCGGTCGCCCTTGGCAGCGGCCGAATCCGGGAACAGTTCGAACGCGGTGTTCATCACCACTTCGTAGGCCTTGGGCGCCACGGCATTCACCAGCGCGGCGAAGATGCCCAGGCGGGTGGCGATGCGGCTGGGCTTCTCGATGATGGCCTTGACCAGCAGGTCGGCCGCCTCGTCCGGCGACAGCGTGGGCACACTGTCGTACATCTTGGTGGGCGCGATCATCGGCGTTTTCACCAGCGGCATGTTGATCGTGGTGAAGCTGATCCCCTTGCCCGACAGCTCGCCCTGCGCGCAGCGACTGAAGGCATCCAGGGCCGCCTTCGAAGCCACATACGCCGAGAAGCGCGGCGAATTGGCCAGCACGCCGATCGAGCTGATGTTGATGATGTGGCCCTTGCGGCGTTCGGTCATCTTCGGCAGGAAGCCCATGATCAGGCGGATGCTGCCGAAGTAATTCAGCTGCATCGTCCGCTCGAAATCGTGGAAGCGGTCGTAGCTGGCCTCGATGGAGCGGCGGATCGAACGGCCTGCGTTGTTGATCAGGATGTCCACGTGCCCGTGTTCGTCCAGCACCGTCTTCACCAGCCGGTCGCAGTCCGCCATGTCGGAGAGGTCCGCGGTGTAGGCGAACACCTTGCCGCCCGACTTCTTCATGTCGTCGCGGGCCTTGAACAGTTCTTCCTCGCCGCGCGCCACGATGATCGTGGTGGCGCCCGCTTCCGCGACGCGCTGCGCAGTGGAAAGGCCGATACCGGACGAACCACCGGTGATGACGACCACCTTGTTGCGCACCTTGCCCTTCAGCGAGCGGTCGACGAACAGGTCCGGGTCAAGGTGGCGCTCCCAGTAGTCCCACAGGCGCCATGCGTAGTCGTCCAGGCGCGGCACGGCGATGCCACTGCCTTTCAGCGCCCGCTCCGTTTCGCGGCTGTCGAAGCGCGTCGGATAGGTGATGAACTTCAGCACTTCCTTGGGGATCTTGAAGTCGCGCAGCAGCATGCCGATGAAACGCCGCACCGGTGGCAGGTTGCCCACCGCCATGCGGATGCTGCTGGGCACGAAGGCGAACATGCGTGCGTCGATGCGCATCGTCATCTCCGGCGCATGGCCGGCACGGCAGAACGTGTTGAGCACTTCGCCGACGCGCATCGGCTCCGGGTCGGTCAGGTGGAAGGTATGGCCATCCAGCTTCGGCTTGTGCGCAATGTGGTCCATTGCGTCGGCGACGAAATCCACCGGCACGATGTTGATGCGCCCCCCTTCGATGCCGAGCACCGGCACCCATTGCGGCAGTAGCTCGCGCAGTTTCTTGATCAGGGTGAAGAAGTAGTACGGGCCATCGATCTTGTCGATTTCACCCGTCTTGGAGTGGCCCACCACCATGCCGGGGCGGTAGATGCGCCACTTGATGCGCTTCTCGTTGCGCACCAGGCCTTCGGACTCGTGCTTGGTCCTCAGGTAGGGATCGTCCAGGCCCTCGGCTTCCTCGAACATGTCCTCGCGGAAGATGCCGGGGTACAGGCCCGCGGCCGCGATGGAACTGGTGTGGTGGAAGCAGCCCGCTTTCAGCGCGGCGGCAAGGTCCAGCGCGTGCTGGGTACCGTCGATGTTGGCCGCCTGCTGCGATTCGCGGGTGGCCGTCAGGTCGTAGATGGCCGCGAGATGAAAGAAATGTTTCACCTTGCCGGTCAGCGTGCGCAACTGGGCGGGGGTGAGTCCGCATCGCGGCTTGGTCATGTCGCCGTGCACCACGGACACGCGCTTCATGTCCCAGCCGGCCTTCTTGGCGATGGCGTCGAACTTCTTCTGCGAGTCCTTCCGGACCAGCACGTAGACCGTCCCGCTGCGCTTGAGGAGGTTGCCGACCAGATAGCGGCCAATGAATCCCGTGGCGCCCGTGACGAAATAGCTCATGACGACCCAACCCTCGATTGTGTGGGCCGGCCCCTCCGACCGCCCTGCGGCCTACGTTGCCAGAGCCGTTGCGGTTCGACAATCCCGCCGCGGATTGACCGCCTGCACCACCCGTGGTGTGATGGCCGCGATCACTGGGAGGGATCATCCATGGCAGATCTGAAGACCGCGTTCGACCAGGCATCCAAGGACATCCAGACGCTGTCCGAGCGCCCGGACAACGACACCCTGCTGCGACTTTATGGCTTGTACAAGCAAGGCTCGGAAGGCGACGTCAAGGGCGACAAGCCCGGTTTCTTCGACTTCGTCGGCACCGCCAAGTACGAAGCCTGGGCCAAACTCAAGGGCACCGCGCCCGAAGACGCCCAGAAGAAGTACGTGGACCTGGTGAAGAAACTCACCGCGTAGTGGCGCGCGATACCCGCCAGCGCATCCTCGAAGCCGCCCTGGCGATGTTCAACACGCAGGGCGAGCCTCACGTCACGACCAATCACATCGCCGACGAGCTGGAGATCAGCCCCGGCAACCTGTACTACCACTTCCGCAACAAGGACGACATCATCGAGCAGCTCTTCGCCCGCTACGAAGAGCGCATGGATGCCGCCCTGACGCCGCCCACCGATCGCCTGCCCGGGCTGGAAGACATCTGGCTGCAGCTGCACCTGGTGTTCGAGTGCATCTGGGATTACCGCTTCCTGTACCGCGACCTGGTCGAGATCCTGAGCCGCAACCGCCGCCTGCGCCTGCGCTTCGCCCGCATCCTCAAGCGCGCCGACGACAGCGCGCTGGCGGTGATGCGCGGGCTGGGCCATGCCGGGGTGATGCGTGCCTCGGCCGCCGAACTCGCGGCTACCGCGACCAACGTATTGGTCATTTCCACGTTCTGGTTGAACTACGCGGCCACCCGTGGCGAAAAGGACGAACAGGCCGCGATCCGACAGGGCATCGTGCAGGTGATGATGCTGGTGGCGCCGTTCCTGCGCGACGCCGAGCGCGTGCATCTCAACACGCTGACGCAGGCCTATACCGACTGAAGCGCGCCTACGCGGCCGCCAGTACGTCGCCCAGACGGGTCGACGCCGCGCGCAGCTGCGGCAGCAGGCCACGATCATCGAGTATTTCGAAGTCAGGCCCCACCAGGGCCATCAGCGCGAGCAAGGCTTCCACCGACTCCGCGCCCAGCTCCAGCACGCAGTGGTGCGCATCGCCGGCCTCAAGGATGCCGCACCAAGGCGGTACGCGCGTGGCCTGCTCCTCGATGGAACCCGGCAGCCGCAACCGCACTTGGAAGCGCGTGAACGGCTGGGTGATCGACTTGGCGACATAGTCGACCACATCGCCCGGGAACGGGCGCGGCGGGAACTGCATGCCGGTGTCGTGCAGCGCCTGCACGCGATCGACCCGGAACGTCCGCCAGTCCTCGCGCTTGAGGTCCCAGGCCACCAGGTACCACCGACTGCCGGTGTGCACGAGCCGCAGCGGCTCGATCAGCCGTTCACTCGCCTTCTGGCTGCGGTCGCGGTACTGCATGCGCAGCCTGAAGCCGTCCCGACAGGCGCCGGCGATGCGCAACAGCGCATCCACGTCCGAGGTCGGCGCACCGCCTGCCAGCGAGAGCGTCACCGAGTACAGCGCGCTGGCGCGCTTGCGTAGCCGGGCCGGCAGCCACTGGTCCAGTTTCGAGAGCAGCCGCAACGAGGTGTCTTCCATCCGCCCCACGCTGGCGGCGGCGGTCCGGAGCGCCACGGCCACGGCAACCGCCTCGTCGTCTTCCAGCAGGACGGGAGGCATCGCGCTTCCGGATCCCAAGCGATAGCCGCCGCCCAGGCCCGGGGAAGCGTCGATGGGGTAGCCGAGTTCGCGCAGCCGCTCCACGTCGCGGCGCAACGTACGGCGATCGATGTCCAGCCGCTGGCTCAGTTCCGCACCCGTCCAGTGACGGCGCGACTGCAGCAGCGACAACAGGCGGAGCAGGCGGTTGGAGGTGCTGAGCATGGACCCAGTATGGCCCCTATTGCGGACTGATTCTGTCCTCGATAGCAGCCACACTGATTACTCATCCACCGGGAGCACCCGTCCATGGCCGTTCAGACCTACCGCGGGAGCTGCCATTGCGGCGCCGTCCGCTACGAAGCGGACCTCGACCTGGCCGCAGGCAGCGGCCGATGCAACTGCTCCATCTGCACCAAGACGCGGTTCTGGGGCGTGGTCGTGCGGCCCGAGGCGTTCCGCCTGCTTCAGGGCGAGGATGAGCTGGGACGGTATCGGTTTGGCACCCTCGCCACGGAGCACCTGTTCTGCCGGCACTGCGGCATCAGATCGTTCGGCCGGGGCGAACTGGAGGTCCTCGGCGGCCGATACGTCTCGATAAATCTGGCCTGCCTGGACGACGTGGCGCCCGAGACCTTGGCCCAGGTGCCGATCCGTTATTTCAACGGTCGCGACAACGACTGGTTCTCCGAGCCCACCGTCACACGACACATCTAGATGAATGAAAACGCCCCGGTGAACCGGGGCGTCAGGGTCGTGCGGGCCTTAGGCTCAGGCGCGGCGCGTGCGGCGGGCCGCGGGTTTGCGCGGCGCGGGCTTACGCGCCGTCTTGGCTCGTGCGGGCGCCGACTTGCGGCTGCGCGACGCCTTCCGCGCGGGCTTCTTCTTCAGCCCCAGCTTCACCAGCACCGGCTCCAGGCGCGCTTCCACGTCGGCGCTGAACTGGCCAACACGGGCTTCGCCCTGCTCACGGGCATCGGCGAGGCGATCGAGCACATCGCGCTGCGTAGTGCTGGCGAACGTGGCGGCCTGCTGGCGTGCGGCATCGAGGCGCTGGGACGCATCGGCGACAGCGGCCAGGGCTTCGCGGCGGCCCACGACGATCAGGCCCAAACCTGCCAGCCACACGTGGCGCAGGGTCGGCTCGAGGGGTTTGCGGGCATTCTTCTTGGTCGCCATGTTCAGTTCCACGTGCCGCACCACGGTGGCCGGCTTCCTTGATGCGATGCTGCCGTCGGCGGCTTGAGCAATCACACTATTGGCCGCTCTGCGCACGGATTGCGTAGGGGTTGCCTGAGGACGGCGTTCGCGGCCATGCTCGCGACATCCTGGGAGGGACGACAGATGGCAGCGAAGTCTTCGAAGTGGGCCCCGTTTCCGCACGACGCCAAGGCCTATGCCTACGCAGGCGATGCGCTCAAGAAAGCCTGGCCTGCCCTGCATGCGGGCGACCAGGAGCCCTACCCCGACGAGAAGCGCGCCAAGGCCTTGATCGCTGCGGCCGGCAAGGCCGCCAAAGGCATCACGGCCGACGATCTGGCCCAACAGCTGCAGGACGCGTGGCGTGCCTTCCATCGCGGCGACTTCCAGGCGGCGTACGAGGCCGGTGAGGCGCTCGGCCCGCTGGGCGCGTCCGTCGCGGTGAAAGCCATCGGCATCCACGCCACGTACCTGGTGGACGACGAAGCCGAACAACTCAAGCGCTTCGAACAGGGCGCCAAGCTGGCCGAGGCCGCCATCAAGGCACTGCCCGATGACGCCAACAGCCACTACCGCCACGCCTTCGCGCTCGGCCGCTACAGCCAGGGACTCAGCATCGCCAAGGCGCTCAAACAGGGCATCGCCGGGAAGGTCCGCACCTCGCTGGTCGACGCACTCGAATTGGCCCCGAAGCACGCCGAGGCGCACACCGCGCTGGCGCTTTACCACGCGGAGATCATCGGCAAGATCGGCGCGATGATCGGCGGCCTGACCTATGGCGCCAAGGCGGGCGAAGCCGAATCCCACATCAAGACCGCACTGAAACTGACGCCCGACTCCCCGATCGCGCACGTCGAGCACGCCAACGTGCTGCTGCTCCTGCACGGGGACAAGAAGGAAGACGCCGCTGCCGCCGCCTATGAGAAGGCCGGCAAACTCAAGCCCCGCGACGCGATGGAAGCGTTGGACGCGGCGCATGCCAATGCCCAGATCGAATAGGAACGCCACCCTCGCGCTCGCATCGGCCCTGCTGGCCGCGAGCGCGACGCTGGAGGCGCAAGTCATCGCGCCCCCCTCTCCTGCCCCGCCGTCGCCCGCGCAGGCGACGGATACGCTGGTGGACGCCCTGACCTGCAGGACGTCGGCTGGCGACATCGCCGGCCTGCTGAGCAGGCTGCGGCGCGAACGGCCCGCCGAATTCATGCAGACCGAGCGTCAGTACGGCACGCCGAAGATGGATCTCTACCGGCTCGACGAATCCGTGGACGCCTGGGGCAACGAAGGCGATGCGATCGTCATCACCGACAATCGCGTGTTGCTGCTGGTCGACGCACCCATCGACACGGCCAGCGCGCGCCTCGAGCAGTCCCTGGCGGACAGCCGCGACACGCCGCTGTCCGGCGCGCTCGATGACCTGCATGCGCTGGTGGTCTACTCCGGCGAGCATCCCGGCATGCAGCAACGCACGTTGATCGGATGCGAGTACCGCATGCCTGGACTTTCCCTGCTCGCCAATCCGGACGACGCCTGGCGTACGCCGACGCCGTAGCCCGAGACCTGCACCCGGGGCGCACGACACCCTCTTCCTTCTGCTCAAACCGCACGCACGACGTGTCGTGACCGGCCCGGTGTGTCTTGGCGTGCCCGTGGGGCGGCCTTAACGGCAGGCCACGAGCCATCTTTAGGGCAGATGTCACGTTTCCGACGTTTCCCGCGAACCCTTGCACCGCAGGGGTTTCGAGCCCCTAACACATTTTTTTGCAGCTGCCCTAAAGGTTTTTTTGGCAGCGCCGTTATTCATTTCGCAACACGAAGACGACTAGCCCAACAAAACAAACCGGCAGCGTCTTTTCCCTTCAACGCCGTGAATCCAAATAAGAGGAGACGAACATGGCACAGGTAATCAACACGAACACGATGTCGCTCAACGCTCAGCGCAACCTGAGCACCAGCGGCGCCTCTCTGGCCACCACCATCCAGCGCCTGTCGTCGGGCCTGCGCATCAACAGTGCGAAGGACGACGCTGCCGGTCTGGCCATTTCCGAACGCTTCAGCACGCAGATCCGTGGCCTCGACGTCGCCGTCCGCAACGCGAACGACGGCATCTCGCTGGCCCAGGTCGCCGAAGGCTCGCTGACCGAGATCGGCAACAACCTGCAGCGCATCCGCGAGCTGGCCGTGCAGTCCTCCAACGCCAGCAACTCCGCTTCCGACCGCGCGGCGCTGAACGCCGAAGTCAAGCAGCTGACGTCGGAAATCGACCGCGTCGCCAAGCAGGCCGACTTCAACGGCACCAAGCTGCTGGACGGCACCTTCACCAGCCAGCTGTTCCAGGTCGGCGCGAACGCCGGCCAGGCCATCGCCATCGACAAGGTCGTCGACGCCCGTGCGCAGACCCTGGGTGGCGTTACCTTCGCCAACGTCTACGCCGGCACCGCGCTGGGCGTCGACGCCGCTGCCGCCGACACGACCTACTCGCAGCTGCAGATTTCGGTCACCCCGACCGGTGGCAGCGCGAGCACGGTCAACATCGGCGCCTTCGACGTGAAGGCCGGCCAGTCGATCACGCAGGCCGCCGCCGCCGCCATCAACAACAAGCTGGGCGAGACCGGCGTGTACGCCGAGGTCAAGGCCGGCGTCATCAACCTGACCTCGGTCAAGGGCGGTCAGGAATTCGCCCTGGCTTTCGGTGGCCCCGCCGTCACCGGCGCCACGGTATCGACCGCCGCCAACCTCGGCCTGACCGAGACCAGCACCAACGGCGGCGACCTCGCCACCACGAACAGCTTCGTCCAGGGCCTGGACATCACCACCTTCGCCGGCGCCCAACGCGCCCTGGAAGTGGTGGACAAGGCACTGACCTCGGTCAACGGCGCGCGCGCCGACCTGGGCGCGATCCAGAACCGCTTCACCTCGGTGGTCGCCAACCTGCAGACCAGCTCGGAAAACCTGGCCGCTTCGCGTAGCCGCATCCGCGACACGGACTTCGCCAAGGAAACCGCCGAACTGACCCGCACCCAGATCCTGCAGCAGGCCGGTACGGCCATGCTGGCCCAGGCCAACCAGGTGCCGCAGAACGTGCTCAGCCTGCTCCGCTAACGCGGCACTAGGCACCGGGGCGGGCGTCTCTCCCGCCCGCTCCGGCCAGGCATTCCTTCCTCGCTCCACTCCAGGACTTTCCCATGGCACAGGTCATCAACACCAACACCATCTCGCTGAATGCCCAGCGCAATCTGAGCACCAGCGGCGCCTCGCTCGCCACCACCATCCAGCGCCTCTCGTCCGGCCTGCGCATCAACAGCGCCAAGGACGACGCCGCCGGTCTGGCCATCTCCGAGCGCTTCTCCACCCAGATCCGCGGTCTCGACGTCGCTGTTCGCAATGCGAACGACGGCATCTCGCTGGCCCAGGTCGCCGAAGGTTCGCTGACGGAAATCGGCAACAACCTGCAGCGCATCCGTGAGCTGTCGGTCCAGTCGGCCAACGCGACGAACTCCTCGTCCGACCGCGCCGCGCTGAACGCCGAAGTCAAGCAGCTGACGTCGGAAATCGACCGCGTCGCCAAGCAGGCCGACTTCAACGGCACCAAGCTGCTGGACGGCTCGTTCACCAGCCAGCTGTTCCAGGTCGGCGCCAATGCCGGCCAGGCGATCGCCATCGACAAGGTCGTCGATGCCCGCTCGCAGTCGCTGGGCAACGTGAAGTTCGCTGCCGACGTGACCGGTACGGCCATCGCCGACGCCGCCGCCAACGGCAGCATCGCCGGCCTGACCATCAACTCGGTGGCCATCGACACCGTCGCCTACACCACCGGCACCACCGGCGACGACATCGCCAAGGGCCTGGCCACGGCGATCAACGCGAAGATGGGCGAGACCGGCGTGTACGCCTCGGTGACCGCCGACCAGGTGACCCTGAACTCGGTGAAGGCCGGCAAGGATCTGGTCGTCGGTGGCACGGTGACCGGCTCGGGCCTGACCGCCGCCACCACGACGGCAGCCGCCACCGCCACCGCTTCGTTCGCCAAGGACCTGGACATCACCACGTTCGAAGGCGCGCAGAAGGCCCTGGAAATCGTCGACGCCGCGCTGACCTCGGTCAACTCGGCCCGCGCCGACCTGGGTGCGGTGCAGAACCGCTTCACCTCGGTGGTCGCCAACCTGCAGACCAGCTCGGAAAACCTGGCCGCTTCGCGTAGCCGCATCCGCGACACGGACTTCGCCAAGGAAACCGCCGAACTGACCCGCACCCAGATCCTGCAGCAGGCCGGTACGGCCATGCTGGCCCAGGCCAACCAGGTGCCGCAGAACGTGCTCAGCCTGCTCCGCTAACGCGGCACTAGGCACCGGGGCGGGCGTCTCTCCCGCCCGCTCCGGCCAGGCATTCCTTCCTCGCTCCACTCCAGGACTTTCCCATGGCACAGGTCATCAACACCAACACCATCTCGCTGAATGCCCAGCGCAATCTGAGCACCAGCGGCGCCTCGCTCGCCACCACCATCCAGCGCCTCTCGTCCGGCCTGCGCATCAACAGCGCCAAGGACGACGCCGCCGGTCTGGCCATCTCCGAGCGCTTCTCCACCCAGATCCGCGGTCTCGACGTCGCTGTTCGCAATGCGAACGACGGCATCTCGCTGGCCCAGGTCGCCGAAGGTTCGCTGACGGAAATCGGCAACAACCTGCAGCGCATCCGTGAGCTGTCGGTCCAGTCGGCCAACGCGACGAACTCCTCGTCCGACCGCGCCGCGCTGAACGCCGAAGTCAAGCAGCTGACGTCGGAAATCGACCGCGTCGCCAAGCAGGCCGACTTCAACGGCACCAAGCTGCTGGACGGCTCGTTCACCAGCCAGCTGTTCCAGGTCGGCGCCAATGCCGGCCAGGCGATCGCCATCGACAAGGTCGTCGACGCCAAGGCCGGTTCGCTGGGCGGCGCGATGTTCGCCACCGCCACCTTCACCACCGCTACGCCGGCCGACGGCGTGACTGCGCTGAAGATCGAAGGCCTGCAGCTGACCAACGCCGACGGCGCCACGGTCACCATCGACACCGTCGATGTCGCCGCACAGGGCACGGCCGCGGGCACCCGCGACGCCGCCGCCAAGGCACTGGTCACGGCCATCAACGCCAAGATCGGCGAGAGCGGCGTGTACGCCGAACTCGGCGCGGCGGGCGCCGTCAGCCTGACCTCGGTCAAGGACAGCGTGGGCACCAACGGTGCGTTCAAGGGCATCGCCATCGAAACCGGCACCTGGACCGGCGGCACCGCGCCGGCCGACGTCACCGCCAGCACCGTGGCCACCACCAAGCAGTACGCCTCCAACCTGGACATCTCCACGTTCAAGGGCGCGCAGCAGGCACTGGAAATCGTCGACAAGGCGCTGACCTCGGTCAACTCGGCCCGCGCCGACCTGGGTGCGGTGCAGAACCGCTTCACCTCGGTGGTCGCCAACCTGCAGACCAGCTCGGAAAACCTGGCCGCTTCGCGTAGCCGCATCCGCGACACGGACTTCGCCAAGGAAACCGCCGAACTGACCCGCACCCAGATCCTGCAGCAGGCCGGTACGGCCATGCTGGCCCAGGCCAACCAGGTGCCGCAGAACGTGTTGTCGCTGCTCCGCTAAACCGCTTCACAGGAATCGTTGCCCGACGCGGGCGTCCCGGACGGATTCGTCTCCCTCCGATTGGCGCCGGGATGGATGGCCTTGCCATCCATCCGCCCTCCACCGGCTTGGTGGCGGGCGCCGGGCGTTCCTTCTGCTCCTGATCGCACCACCCCTTCTTCCAGGTCCGCGCCATGGCACAGGTCATCAATACCAACACGATCTCGTTGAATGCCCAGCGCAACCTGAGCACCAGCGGCGCCTCGCTCGCCACCACCATCCAGCGTCTCTCGTCCGGCCTGCGCATCAACAGCGCGAAAGACGACGCCGCCGGCTTGGCCATCTCCGAACGCTTCAGCACCCAGATCCGCGGCCTCGATGTCGCCGTGCGCAATGCCAACGACGGCATCTCGCTGGCCCAGGTCGCCGAAGGCTCGCTGACCGAGATCGGCAACAACCTGCAACGTATCCGCGAACTGGCCGTGCAGTCGGCCAACGCGACCAACTCTTCCTCCGACCGCGCCGCGCTGAACGCCGAGGTCAAGCAGCTGACCGCCGAGATCGATCGCGTCGCCAAGCAGTCGGACTTCAACGGCACCAAGCTGCTGGACGGTTCGTTCTCCAGCCAGCTGTTCCAGGTCGGCGCCAACGCTGGCCAGGCCATCGCCATCGACAAGACCGTCGATGCGCGCTCGACGGCCCTGGGCAAAGTACAGTTCGGCTCGACCTCCGGTGTCGGCGTCGCGACCGGCACGGCCACCGCCGACGGCAAGATCACGGGCATCTCGGTGACCAACCCGATGGGCAAGACCATCGCGATCGACGATGTCGACGTGAAGGTCGGCGATACCGGCGCACAGGTCACCGCCCGGATCATGGGCGCGATCAACGCCAAGATGGGCGAAACCGGCGTCTATGCAGAATCGACCGGCACAACGGGCTCGTACTACACCATTGGCGACGCATTGAACGGCAGCGGCGCAGCGGCCGGCATCACCATCGTCTACGGCACCAGCGGTGCGGCGGGTATCACCTCGGGCGTCGGCGTTACCGGCGGCGCACCCGGCGCGGGTGAGGTCAAGGGCCTGTCCGACCTGGACGTGACCACCTTCCTCAACGCGTCGCGCGCGGTGACCATCGTCGACAAGGCGCTCACCGCCGTGAACTCGGCGCGCGCCGACCTCGGCGCGATCCAGAACCGCTTCACCTCGGTGGTCGGCAACCTGCAGACCAGCTCGGAAAACCTGGCCGCTTCGCGTAGCCGCATCCGCGACACGGACTTCGCCAAGGAAACCGCCGAACTGACCCGCACCCAGATCCTGCAGCAGGCCGGCACGGCCATGCTCGCCCAGGCCAACCAGGTGCCCCAGAACGTGTTGTCCCTGCTGCGCTGAGGCGCAGCCGCAAGACCCGCAGTCCTCCTAGTTCTCTGTCGTCCACGGACGGATTCGTCTCCCTCCGTTTGGCAGTACCCCAACCCCTCCGGCGACGGAGGGGTTTTTTTATGCCCGCCCAGTGCCGGTCTGGCACAAACCCTGCATGGATCCGCGCGCACGCATTTCTCACCAGCCGCCGGACCCACGGCGGCGGTGGGAGACGGAGAAATGCGGGCTAAAGAACGGCTCCCGCAGGCCGTTACTGGAACTGTACGGGCGGGCCGCATTCGCCAACGGATGACGGCCCGCCCGGCCACCCTTTTGCGGAAAGGGCGCGACAGGAGAAACGGCAATGGCAGATTACTCGCTTGGTTACGGCGGCATCGGTTCGGGGCTGGATATCACCGGCATGGTCGAACAGTTGGTCGCGGCCGACCGCAAGCCCGCCGACAACCGCCTGAATCGCATCGAGACCCAGGCCAAATTCAAGCTATCCGCGATCGGCACGGTCAGTTCGGCGTTCAGTTCGCTGGACACCGCGCTGAAAGCGCTGAAGTCCGCGACCGCCTTCGATGTCCGCACCGTCAAGTCCGGTACGGACACGGTGCTGGGTGCCAGCGTCGCCAGCGGCACGCCCAACGGCATCTACAACGTGGAAGTGGTCTCGCTGGCCACCGCCAACAAGTGGATCACCAACACCCCGGTCGCCAGCGGCGAAACCTTCGGCGCCGGCCAATTGACGCTGACGGTCGGCGGCGAATCGCTTGCCATCGATGTCGCCGAGGGCGCCACCCTGCAGGACGTGCGCAGCGCCATCAACGATGTCGCGCGCAGCAAAGGCGTCCAGGCCACCGTGCTGACCTCCAATGACGGCCAATACCTGTCGGTGTCCTCCGACAAGACCGGCGCGTCCAACGGCCTCGCCCTCGCCTTCGCCTCCGGCGCCACCGACCTGCAGAACCTGGTCACCAGCCTGCAGGAACGCGTGCCGGCGGCCGACGCCGAAGTCACCATCGATGGCCTGACCGTTACCGCGAGCGGCAACAAGATCACCGAGGCCGTACCCGGCCTGACCCTGGATCTGAAGGCAGAAGGCACCAGCACGGTCACCGTATCCACGGACACGGCGGCGGCCAGCAAGCTGATCCAGGATTTCGTGACGGCGTACAACACCGCGCTGGGCGCCATCAGCGCGTCGACCAAGTACGACGCCGAAAACAACGAGCCCTCCGCCCTGACCGGCGACGCGCAGATGCGTAGCGCGGCGGGGCAACTGCGCAACATGATGGGCAACCTGCTGGGCGACCTGGCCGCGCAAGGGCTCGACGCCAAGACCCTGGGCCTGCAGACGAAGGGGTATCCCTCGTCCGACGGCACCCTGGTGTTCGACAGCAGCAAATTCGCCGCCGCGCTCGCCGCCGATCCCCAGAAGATCCACACCGCCTTTACAGGCGAAACCGCCTTCGCCGGCACCCTGCAGAAGGCGGTAGGCAGCTACATCGGCACCGACGGCGCGTTCACCCTGCGCAGCAACGGCCTGAACGCGCAGATCAAGGATGTCGCCACCCAGCGCACCGCGCTGGATGCGCGCATGGAAGCCGTCGGCAACCGCTACAAGGCGCAGTTCGTCGCGCTGGACAGCATGATTTCGCAGATGAACACCACCAGCAGCGCGCTTGCCCAACAGCTGGCCTCGCTCGCCAACCAGACCGGATAAGCCCCGCCGGGTCCGCCGGAGCGCCCGTGCGGCGCCGGGACCCCAGGAGAAATGGAATGTCACTTCAATCGTATGCCGCGCAGTACCGCAACACCGGCCTCAGCAGCGCCGTGATGGAGGCCGACCCGCATCGCCTCGTCGCCCTGCTCCTGGGTGGCGCCTGCGAACGCCTGCGCCTGGCGGAAGCCTGCGTGGAGCGCGGCGACCTGGCGCGCAAGGGCAAGGCGATCGGCGAAGTCAGCGCGATCATCGGCCACCTCAACGGCTCGCTGGACCATGAAGCCGGCGGCGAGATCGCCGGCAGCCTGTCGTCGCTGTACGACTACGTGCAGACCCGCCTGATCGAAGCCAACCTGCACAACGACGCCTCCGCGTTGCGCGAATCGCTGGAACTGCTGGGCGAAATCGAATCGGCATGGAACGCGATTCCCGCCGAACAGCGCCAGGCACCGGCCATGGCGGCCGCGCGATGAACACCACCCCGGCCCTCGCCGACCTGTTCGACCAGTTGGATGCGATGCGCACCGCGCTGCACGCCGACGAACTGGATGGCGTGGAAGCCCTGCTCAACCGCCACGACCGCGATGTGCGCGCGTTCCTGCACGCCGACGGCGGCCGCAGCGCCGGCTACGACGCACTGGCGACATTGCTGCGCGCGCAGCTCGAACTGCAGCAGGACATGCAGGCCGCACGCGAGCAGGCGCGGATCCGCATGCAGTCCACGCAGCGCGCCGATCGTGCCGCGCGCGCGTACTTGTCGGTCGTCGGAGGCTAGGCCGTGGCCGCGCCCGTCGTGTTGGTGGAGCATCCGGCCGAACACACGCTGTTCGACGGCGCGCTGACCTGCGACGTGGTACTGCCTGCCCGCTTCACCCTCGGCGCGCGCCCGGTGATGCAGGCCCCTGCCGAAGCCCTGCTGCAGGGCCTGGCCGTGGCCGAAGACGTCCGTGGCGACGACCCGGACGACCGCAAGGAAGCGACACCCAGCCAACAGCGCATCGAAGCCAAGCTCGACCTCGTCCTGTCGCTGCTCGGCCGCCTCGCGCGCCGTCACGACGACCTGCTGCCGGTCACCGCGTTGCGCTGGTCGCATCGCGGCCTGCGCCTGGACATCGCCGCGCCGCTCGAGGCCGCCGATGGCAGCGACGGCGTGGTGACGCTGCAACCGGCCGCTTGGCTGAGCGATCACATCGAATTGCCTGCGCGCGTGCTGGCGCAGGTGGAAGGCACTCACGGACATCATCTGTGGCTGCAGTTCGAAGGCCTTAACGGCGGACTCGCCGAAGCCATGGACCGGCACCTCTTCCGGCTGCATCGCCGGCAGGTCGCCGAAGCGCGCCAGTCGCAACTGTCACCGCGCAGGTAAACGCGTTTCGCGCAATCGGCCCGCGCGCTCCGCGCAGAGAGTGCCGTCATCACACACCACGATTGCGCCACACCCGACTTCAACAAGGGGGGCGGGCGCTCAAGTGTGACTCACGTCGTGGTTTCACGTCTCCATCGCGATTGTGAATTGGCGTGACAAGACGCGACCGTTATCGTGACATGACCTGCAAAGCGGCAACGACTGGCTCCTCCCCGTGCGTGTACTCATCGTCGACGACCACACCCTGGTCCGCGCCGGCATCAGCCGGCTGCTGCAGGCATTGCCCGACGTGGACGTCGTGGCCGAAGCCTGCAATGCCCAGCAGGCCCTCGACATGGCGGCCATCCACCGTCCCGACGTGATCCTGCTGGACCTCTCGCTGCCCGATCGCAGCGGTCTCGACCTGTTGCCGCTGCTGCACGAATCACTGCCGCAGGTGCGCGTGGTGATGATGTCGATGCACAACGATCCCACCCAGGTCCGCGTCGCGCTGGACCGCGGTTGCGCCGGCTTCGTCGTCAAGGAAGCCGCGCCGATGGAACTGGAGCTCGCCCTGCGTGCCGCCGCCAGCGGCCAGGTGTTCCTGAGCCCGCAGGTGTCCTCGAAAATGCTGGCGCCGATGCTCAATCCGCAGCGCCCCACTGGTATCGCCGCCTTGTCGCCGCGCCAGCGCGAGATCCTGCGCCAGCTGGGCAGCGGCATGAGCAGCAAGGAAATCGCCGCGCAGCTGGGCATCAGCGTCAAGACGGTGGAAACGCACCGTGCGCGCATGATGGAATCGCTGGGCTGCCGCCGCGCCAATGATCTGCTGCTGCTGGCCGCGCGCCACCAGAACGAACTGGCCTGAGCCTTGCAGTACCCCGGGGGCGACACCGCTTCCGTGACGGAATCCCGTGATCGCAGCGCCCCGTCGGGCATCCACCTTCGACATTAAACCGACGCTGTAGGGGAAACCCTGACGGCCGGTCCGGCGTGCCCGTATCACAACCAGAAACGCCCCGATTTTTTTTCCGTCACCCGAGGCGGAAAGTAGTCACACGATGTGAAGCCGCCCTGGCACGCCATCGAATCGGGGACAACGGGGATGAAGACGGGACTTTCCGCCCAGCTGGGCCAACAGCTCCACCTGACGCCGCAGTTGCTGCAGTCCATCCGCCTGCTGCAGCTCGATGGCCTGCAGCTGGAAATGGAAGTGCGCCGCGCGCTGGAACTCAATCCCCTGCTGGAGATCGAGGACACCCACGACGCCGCCACGTCCGGCGACCTGGACGAGATGCCCGCGCAGGACGTTGCCGCCACCGAAACCGCCGCGTTCGACGAACTGCCCGAATCCAATCTGTGGGACGTGCCGGGGGCCGGCTGGCAGGACGGCGACGACGACCGCATGCAGCGCGTGGCGGCCGGCGAATCGACCGACCCGCATGTGCGCGTGCTCGACCGTTTGGCGCTCGAGCTGGACGAGCGCGCGCTGGAAGTGATCGCGTTCTGGCTGGAACACACCAACGAAGGCGGGTACCTGGAGCAGGCGCCCGATACCCTTGCCCTGCTGGCCTCGGCCCGCTTCGACCTGCGCACCGACGTCGTCCTCGGCCTGCGCGATCGCCTGATGCGCGGCGAATTCCCCGGCCTCTGCGCCGCCGACGTGCGCGAATGCCTGCTGGTGCAGCTGGACTGCCTGGACGGCCGCGTGCCCGCACGCCGCGTGGCCCAGCGCATCGTCGCCGAAGGCCTGGCGCTGCTCGCCGCCCATGAATACGACGCCCTCGCCCGCTTGCTGGACCTGGATACCGACCAGGTGATGGAAGGCGTGCGCCTGGTGCTGTCGCTGGACGCCCGCCCGGGCGCCTCGCTGGCACCGGCACCGTCCGGCTACATCATTCCCGACGTGGTCGCCTGGCACGCCGACTGTGCCTGGCGCGTGGCCCTGAACCCGGCCAGCACCCCGCGCATCCGCGTGAACGCGATGCAGGAACGCGCCCTGGAACAGGCCGAGACCTCGCCCGGCGCCGGCAAGCTGCGCGAGCTGCTGCAGGAAGCGCGCTGGCTGACCCGCGGCCTGTCGATCCGCTACGACACCCTGCTGCGCACCGCGCGCGCCATCGTCGAACGCCAGGCCGGCTTCCTGGCCCACGGCGACGAAGCGATGGCCCCGCTGACGCTGAAGGAGATCGCCGACGAGATCGGCATGCACGAATCCACGATCTCGCGCATCACCACCGGCAAGTACATGCAGACCCCGCGGGGCACGTTCGAGCTGAAGCACTTCTTCGCCGTGCGCCTGGAAGGCGCCAACGTGTCCGGCCCGGCCGTGCGCGCGATGGTGCGCCGCCTGATCGACTCCGAGCCGGCGGGCAAGCCGCTGGCCGACGAGGCGATCGCCGGCCTGCTGGCCCGCCAGGGCATTCACATTGCCCGCCGAACTGTGGCGAAGTACCGGGAACAGCTCGATATCGCTCCCGCCCGGGAACGCCGACGCGCTACCGTATCCGTCTTGGCCAAGGCCGGATAACGGAGCGCGACCGCAATGAGCAAGATCACCGTACTGCTGGTGGACGACCACGAAGGATTCATCAACGCCGCCCTGCGCCACCTGCGCAAGGTGGAGTGGCTGGATGTCGTGGGCCGCGCCAGCAACGGCCTGGAAGCCATCGAACGCTCCGAGACCCTGCGTCCGGACGTGGTGCTGATGGACCTGGCCATGCCGGAGATGGGCGGCCTGCAGGCCACGCGCCTGATCAAGACCCAGGACGCGCCCCCCTTCGTGGTGATCGCCAGCCACTTCGACGACGCCGAGCACCGCGAACACGCGATGCGCGCCGGCGCCGACGACTTCGTCAGCAAGCTTTCCTACATCCAGGAAGTCTTGCCCATCCTCGAACGATTCAAAGAGCGCCGCCATGAGTGAATCCCGCATCCTCGTCATCGACACCGACGCCGCCCGCGCTGAACGCCTGGCCGGCCTGCTCGAGTTCATGGACCTCACACCGCGCTGGGTCGTCAGTGCCGGTGACGTGGATGTGCAGCGGCAACGCCCGCACGATTGGCTGGCCGTCGTGGTCGGTTCGATCGACGACCAGAAGGCCGCCGATGCCTTCTTTGGCTGGCTGGGCAAGGCGCAGCTGCCGCCGCCGGTCCTGCTGCTGCAGGGCGACACCGCCGCCTTCGCCAGCGCCCATGGCCTGCACGAAGCCGGCGTCTGGGCGCTCGAAAGCCCCATCCGCCACGCGCAGCTGGAAGCCTGCCTGCGCCGCGCCAGCCTCAAGCGACTGGATACCGAACACCAGGCCCAGCAGGTCAGCACCAGCGGCCCCACCGGCAACAGCCCGGCCGTGACCCGCCTGCGCCGCATGATCGACCAGGTCGCCGCGTTCGACACCACCGTGCTCGTGCTGGGCGAATCCGGCACCGGCAAGGAAGTCGTCGCCCGCGCCATCCACGACCAGTCGCCGCGCCGCGATGGGCCGTTCGTCGCGATCAACTGCGGCGCGATCCCGGCCGAACTGCTCGAAAGCGAGCTGTTCGGCCACGAGAAGGGTGCGTTCACCGGCGCGCTGACCGCGCGCAAGGGTCGCTTCGAGATGGCCGAAGGCGGCACCCTGCTGCTGGACGAGATCGGCGACATGAGCCTGCCGATGCAGGTCAAGCTGCTGCGCGTGCTGCAGGAGCGCAGCTTCGAGCGCGTCGGCGGTAACCAGACCATCCGCTGCAACGTGCGCGTGATCGCCGCCACCCACCGTAACCTGGAACAGCGCATCGCCGACGGCCACTTCCGCGAAGACTTGTTCTACCGCCTCAACGTGTTCCCGATCGAAATGCCGGCGCTGCGCGAGCGCGCCGACGACCTGCCGTCGCTGGTCGCCACCATCGCCGCGCAGCTGGCCCGCACCGGTCGCGGCGAGGTGCAGTTCGCCCACGACGCCCTGCTGGCGCTGCGCCAGTACAACTGGCCCGGCAACGTGCGCGAGCTGACCAACCTGGTCGAGCGCCTGGCCGTGCTGCATCCGGGTGGCCTGGTGCGCGCGCATGACCTGCCCAAGCGTTACCAGCCCGAACACCTGCCGGAAGCCGAGGCCGTGCCGGTCGCCGCGACGCCGGCACCTGCCGCCGTCCACGCCGCTCCCGTCGTGGCCCAGGCCGCCGCCCCGGCGCCGAGCGCCGAGCGCCTGCCGGAAGCCGGCATCGACCTGCGCGAACACATCGCCCAGATCGAACTGAACCTGATCCGCGACGCACTCGACCGCGCCGGTGGCGTGGTGGCGCACGCCGCGCAACTGCTGGGCCTGCGCCGCACCACGCTGGTGGAAAAGCTGCGCAAGTACGGCGTGGAACGCGAAGACGCCGCCCTGGCGACGGAAAACTGACTGGCGGCGGGCGACGGTTCCGGCACAGGTCTTGCAGCTGATACGGCAAGACACACCGACGACCGAAGCACCCGCCCATGTCCGACGTCACCTCCATCCTCTCGCAGATCCGCAGCTACCAGCACCAGCTGGGCACCCGCGCCGTGGAGCCGATGCCGAACCCGGGCGCATTCACGCCCAACGGGGTTGGCCTCGAACAGCCCGGCGTCAAGGCACCGAGCTTCGGCGAGACGCTGCAGAACGCGCTGGAAGGCGTGAACAGCGCGCAGAAGAACGCCGGTGCGCTGGCCCAGGCCTTCGAACTCGGCGACCCGCGTGCGGACCTGGCCCGGGTGATGGTGGCGGCGCAGCAGTCGCAGGTCGCCTTCCGCGCCACCGTCGAGGTCCGCAATCGCCTGGTGCAGGCCTACCAGGACGTCATGAACATGCCGTTGTAAGCCGTACCTCCTGACCCGCCCCCTCCACGAACCGACCCATCGCCATGGCCCTCACGCTGTCCAAGGAAGCCCTGAAGGAATCGCTGACCGCCGACAAGGCAGGCGCAGCGTTGACCAAGATCGGGGACGCGCGCGTGTTCAAGCAGATGGGCACGCTGCTGCTGATCGCCGGCGCGGTCGCGCTGGGCCTGTTCGTCTTCTTCTGGTCGCAGAAACCGGCCTACACCCCGCTCTACACCGGCCTGGACCCCAAGGCCACCGCCGAAGCCACCGACATGCTGCGCGCGGCGCAGATCCCGTTCCAGCTCGACCAGTCCACCGGCGCGATCTCCGTGCCGGAGGAAAACCTGCACGACGCCCGCCTGAAGCTGGCCGGCGCCGGCCTGGCCGAAAGCGGTCGCCTGGGCTTCGAGATGATGGAGCGCGACCCGGGCTTCGGCGTCAGCCAGTTCGTCGAGAACGCGCGCTACCAGCACGCGCTGGAAACCGAACTGGTCCGCACGATCACCACGCTGCGCCCGGTGCGCGATGCACGCGTGCACCTGGCCATTCCCAAGCCGTCCGCCTTCACCCGCCAGCGCGAAGTCGCCAGCGCGTCGGTGGTGCTGGACCTGCGCTCCGGCGCGATGCTGGAACGCAACCAGGTGGATGCCATCGTCCACCTGGTGTCCTCGTCGATCCCCGACCTGGCGCCGGAGCGCGTCACCGTGGTCGACCAGAGCGGCCGCATGCTGACCATCAGCGATCCGAACAGCGAGGCCGCGCTCAACGCCGCCCAGTTCGAGCGCGTGCGCAAGCTGGAAACCTCCTTCAACGAGCGCATCCGCGAGCTGCTGGAGCCACTGACCGGCCCGGGCCGCATCAATGCCGAGGTCGCGGTGGACATGGACTTCTCGGTCACCGAAGAAGCCCGCGAGACCTTCGCCAATGACCCGGCCAAGATCCGCAGCGAGCAGGTCAGCCAGAACACCGTCGCCGCCGCCGGTCCCGAAGGCGTGCCCGGCGCGACCAGCAACACGCCGCCCGGCCCGAATGCCGCGGCCGCGACGAATCCCGCCGCGCCGACGGAAACGTCCAGCAGCGCGACCCGCAACTTCGAGATGGACCGCACGCTGCAGCACACCCGCCAGCCGGCCGGTCGCGTGCGCCGCGTCACCGCCGCCGTGCTGGTCGACCACGTGCCGCGCACCGGCGAGAACGGCAAGGTCGTCATGACCGCGCTGGACGCCGCCACGCTGACCCGCATCGAGGCGCTGGTGAAGGAAGCCGTGGGCTTCGACGCCGCGCGCGGCGATTCGGTCTCGGTGATGAACGCACCGTTCGTGCGCGAAACCGACAAGGCCGAGGAAGTCCCGTTCTGGGAAAGCCCCTGGCTGCACAACCCGATGGTGCGCGACATCGCCCGCTACGGCATCGGCGCACTGGTGGTGATCCTGCTGCTGTTCGGCGTGCTGCGTCCGGCGATGCGCCAGATCATCGACCCGAAAGCGAAGAAGGCCCAGCGCGAGGACGATGACGGCATCGACGTGACCGTGGTCGACGACGACGAACACCACGCGCGCGCCGCCACCGCCCTGTCGCACGAAGAGCACCCGCCGCTGCGCGCCCTGCCCTCGGATGCCTATGAAGACCGTCTGCGCCAGGCGCGCGAAGCGGTGAAGACCGACTCCAAGCAGGTCGCGCAAGTGGTCAAGGACTGGGTGGCCAGCGATGAATAACGCACAGGAATCCGCCCTCAGCGGCGTGCAGCGCGCGGCCGTGCTGCTCCTCTCGCTCGGCGAGCAGGACGCGGCCGAAGTGCTCAAGCACATGAACGCGAAGGAAGTGCAGAAGCTCGGCATCGCCATGGCGACCATCTCCGGCGTCAGCCGCGAGCAGGTCATGCAGGTGATGTCGAACTTCGGCGAAGCGCTCGACAAGCAGACCTCGCTCGGCATGGGCGCCGACGACTACGTGCGCAACGTGCTGGTGCAGGCGCTGGGCGCCGACAAGGCCGGCAGCCTGATCGACCGCATCCTGCTGGGCCGCAACACCACCGGCCTGGACACGCTGAAGTGGATGGACCCGCGCGCGATCTCCGACCTGGTGCGCAACGAGCATCCGCAGATCATCGCCATCGTCCTCGCCCACCTGGACAGCGACCAGGCCGCCGACACGCTCAAGCTGTTGCCCGAGCGCACCCGCACCGACGTGCTGCTGCGCATCGCCACGCTGGACGGCATCCCGCCGAACGCGCTGAACGAACTCAACGAGATCATGGAGCGCCAGTTCGCCGGCAACCAGAACCTCAAGGCCTCCAGCATCGGCGGCGTGAAAGTCGCGGCGAACATCCTCAACTTCATGGATTCGGGCCAGGACCAGGCCATCCTGGGCAACATCACCCAGGTCGACGCCGACCTCGGCGCGCGCATCCAGGACCTGATGTTCGTCTTCGACAACCTGGCCGACCTGGGCGATCGCGAACTGCAGGCGCTGCTGCGCGAAGTCCCGAACGATCGCCTGGGCCTGGCGCTGCGCGGCGCCGACGCCAAGGTGAAGGAGAAGATCACCCGCAACATGTCCCAGCGTGCCGCGCAGATCCTGCTGGAAGACATGGAAGCCCGCGGCCCCGTGCGCCTGTCCGACGTGGAAGGCGCGCAGAAGGAAATCCTCGCGATCGTGCGCCGCCTGGCTGACCAGGGCGTCATCTCGCTGATGGCCGGCGCCGAGGAAATGGTATGAGCGCGCCGTCGCCGATCCGCTGGATGCCGGCCCCGCTGGACGTGGTGCTGCAGGCGGCTGCCGCCGCCCAGGAAGTACCGCCGCCGGTGCCGCCGACGCTGGAAGAGATCCAGGCCATCCAGGACGCGGCCTATCGCGAAGGACTGGAACGCGGCCTGGCGGAAGGCCACGCCGAAGGTTTCTCCCACGGCCAGGCCGAGGTGCGCCGGCTTGCCGCCCAGATGGAAGGCATCCTCGACAATTTCTCGCGCCCGCTGGACCGTCTCGAAAACGAAGTCGTCGCGGCGCTGTCCGAACTCGCCGTGCGCATCGCCGGCGCCCTCGTCGGCCGCGCCTACCAGACCGATCCGGTGCTGCTGCAGGAACTGGCGACCAGCGCGCTGGATGCCGTCGGCGGCGCGCAGCGCGAAGTCGAACTACGCCTGCACCCGGACGACATCGCCGCGCTCACGCCCGTGCTGGCGATGACACCCCATACCCGCCTGACCGCCGACACCAGCCTCAGCCGCGGCGACCTGCGCGTGCACGCCGAAAGCGTGCGCATCGACGGCACGCTGGAAGCGCGCCTGCGCGGCGCACTGGACACCGTGCTCAACCGCGGAGCCCGCGCATGAGCGCCCAGCCACTGGAATGGCTGACCGCGCGCGACCTGCGCCTCTCCGCGCGCCTGTCGCAGATCAATCCCGAACTCGGCGGCCGCGGCTTGATCCGCGAAGGCATCCTGCGCCGCGCCGTCGGCCTGACCCTGGAAGCCATCGGCTGCGAAGCACCGATGGGCGCGACCTGCAAGATCGAAGTCGTCGATGGCGGCTGGGTCGATGCCGAAGTCGTCGGCTTCTCCGGTGAGCGCACCTACCTGATGCCCAGCGCCGAACTGCACGGCCTGCTGCCGAATGCGCGCGTGGTGCCCTCGCGCCGTCGCGGCGGCGTGGAAGTCGGTGAAGGCCTGCTGGGGCGCGTGATCGACAGCGACGGCGTGCCACTCGACGGTCGCGGCCCGATCCGTGCCGAAGGCAGCGTCGGCCTGTCCGGCGTGGCGATCAACCCGCTATCCCGTGAGCCGATCACCCAGCCACTGGACGTCGGCGTTCGCGCGATCAACGCGCTGCTGCCGATCGGGCGCGGCCAGCGTGTCGGCCTGTTCGCCGGTTCCGGCGTCGGCAAGTCCACGCTGCTGGGCATGATGACCAAGTACACCGCCGCCGACGTGATCGTCGTCGGCCTGATCGGCGAACGCGGGCGCGAAGTACGTGATTTCGTCGAGACCACGCTGGGTCCCGCCGGCCTGGCGCGCGCCGTCGTCGTCGCCAGTCCCGCCGACCGTCCGCCGCTGGCGCGCCTGCAGGGCGCCTACCGCGCGACCGCCATCGCCGAGTGGTTCCGCGACCAGGGCCTCAACGTGCTGCTGCTGATGGATTCGCTGACCCGCTTCGCCCAGGCGCAGCGCGAGATCGGGCTGTCGGTCGGCGAGCCGCCCACCACGCGCGGCTATCCGCCTTCCGTGTTCGCACGCTTGCCGGCGCTGGTCGAACGTGCCGGCAACGGCGCGAAGGGACGCGGCTCGATCACCGCCTTCTACACCGTGCTGACCGAAGGCGACGATCCGCAGGACCCGATCGCCGACGCCGCGCGCGCCATCCTGGATGGCCACATCCTGCTGTCGCGCCGTGTCGCCGACAGCGGCCTGTATCCGGCCATCGACGTGGAATCCTCGGTCAGCCGCGTCGTCACCGAAATCGCCGACGAAACCTGGCGCGACCGCATCCGCAAGCTGAAGCGGCTGCTGTCGGCCTACACCAGCAACCGCGACCTGATCGCCATCGGCGCCTACCAGCGCGGCAACGATCCGACCGTGGACGAGGCGCTGGAACGTTGGCCGGAAATCGTCGAATTCCTCGGCCAGGACGTGGCGCACGCCGCCGACCTGCCGAGCAGCCGCGCCGCGCTTGAAACCCTGATCCAACGCAACGCCCCCGTCGGCATTCCGATGCCCGATGGTCTGCAGTAACGCCAAGGACCCCCTGTCATGATGCAGTCCCGCCGAATCGATCCCCTGCTGCGCCGCGCCCAGGAGCACGAGGATTCCGTCGCCCGTGATCTGGCCGAACGCCAACAGACGCTGACGCTGCAGGAATCGCGGCTGGAGGAACTGCGGCAGTACGCCGAGGAATACGCCAACAGCCAGATGGCCGCCACCAGCCCGGCACAGCTGGCCAACCGCCGCGCATTCCTCGATCGCATCGACCAGGCGCTGAAGCAACAGTTGCAGACCGTCGATCGCAGCCGCGCCAACGTGGACATCGAACGCGACCGCCTGCTGCTCGCCAGCCGTGACAAGCAGGTGCTGGAACAGCTGGCCGCCAGTTACCGCGTGCAGGAAAAGCAGATCGTCGACCGCCGCGACCAGCGCGAGATGGACGACCTCGGCGCGCGCCGCGCGCGCCTGGCGGCGACCACCACGCAGGAAGGCGACGCCTGATGCCCTCGCCGATGGCCGCGTTTGCGCCCGCCCCCAACGCGCCCGCGACACCGGGCGCCACCACCAAGCCTGCGGGGCAAGAGGGAGCGAAGGACGCGGCCAAGCCCGCGTTCGACGACCTGGTCCGCCGCCCCGCGCCGCGTGACGACGCGCCCGTGCGCAAGCCTGCGCAGCGCGATGCGGAACCGCGCGAAACCCCCACCAGCGAAGTGCGCACGCTCCACCCCCAGGATGACGCGACCGACAACGCGGTTGCGGAAGACGAGATCAAGCAGGACGACGCGGCACCGATCGCGCTGCTGGCCCTGCTCGACGCGGCGCCGAACACCGTGCCCGCATCGGCCTCCGTGCCGGTGGCAGGCACTGCGGTACCCGTCGATGCCCTTGCGACGCCACAGCCTGCCAGCACCCCGTTCACCCCGGCGACGGACGCGGTGCTGGGCCAAGGCGGTGCGCGCGTCACGCTGCCCATGGAGATCCTGCTGGCGACACCCGTCGTTACCGATGCCCCCGCGGCCGCGCCCGACGCCCCGGCAGCGCTCGCCACGCCCGTTGCCGATGCGCCCGCCAAGGCGCCGCTGCAGAACCTGCTCTCCTTCGCCACCCACCTGGCCACGGGCCAGGTCGCCGCCGCCCTGCCCGAGGTGGTCGCCCTGGGACGCGACATCGTCGAGGCGTTCCGCAGCGAAGATACCGACGGCACCACCCCGACCGGCAACCTGCTGGCGGGCGTTGGCGCATCCAACGCGTCGCTCGGCCTGGCCCGCACCGAAACGGTGAACGCGATGACGGCACCGTCCGCCGATCTGCAGGGTGGCCACTTCGACGAAGACATCGGTGACGCCGTCCGCTGGATGGCCGACCAGAAGATCGGCCACGCCCACATCAAGGTCACCCCGAACGACCTGGGTACGGTCGAGATCCGCCTGCGCCTGGACGGAGACCGCGTACACGCCGACTTCTCCAGCGCCCAGGCCGAAGTGCGCCAGGCGCTCGAATCCAGCCTGCCCCGCCTGCGCGACATGCTGGGGCAGCACGGCTTCCAGCTCGCGCACGCCGATGTCGGTCACCAGCACGCACCGCCGTCGCAGGGGGGCAGCTCCCTTACCGGCGAAGATCGTGGAGACAGCGCCGAACCCACCGTCGAGACGCCCCGCACCGTCCGTATGACCGCCCGCGGCCTAGTCGACGCGTACGCTTGAGGGCTGAACCTGCTCTTCTGGGAGCGACATAAGTCGCGAAAGTCGGCGATCGGTGTTGATGCGTCCTCCGCGGCCAGGCGTCTCGGCTTCGATATCGCGACTTACGTCGCTCCCACGTCAGCACGTCCCGGGCACCTCCCGTCAAAACCCCGTCGGCTCCGCCTCCACGCCACGGCACACCGCTTGCATCACCTGGGCTGACCCCTCAGGAGATCCACCGCCGTGGCAGCCGACAAGAACGCCAGCAAGTCCAAGACCGACAAGGCTGAGAAGCCCAAGGGCGGCAAATCGCTGCTGACCATCGGCCTGGTCGCGCTCATCGCCGCCGGCGCTGCCGGTGGCGGCGCCTGGTACTTCACCAGCCACGGTGCGAAAGAAGAGAAGCCGGAAGGCCCGAAGGCCGCCAGCCCGGGCACGGTGCCCGCGCCGGCCCAGTACTTCGCGCTGGAACCGCCGTTCGTCGTGAACCTTGTCGGCGAGAGCGGCGGCGCGCGCTACCTGCAAGTGGAAGTGCAGCTGATGACGCGCGACCCCGAATCGCTGAAGGCCATCGAGTTGCACGCCCCGGCCATCCGCGCCCGCTTGCTGATGCTGTTCGCCCAGCAGGATGCCGCCGGCCTAATGTCGCGCGAGGGCAAGGAACGCCTGCAGAACGCCGCGCTTGGCGAGGTGAAGGCGCTGCTCGTCGCCGAGACCGGCAAGCCCTCCGCCGATTCGCTGTTGTTCACCAGCTTCGTGATGCAGTGACGGGAACCCGCCGCCATGACCAGTGACCTGCTTTCGCAAGACGAGATCGACGCCCTGCTCAACGGCGTCGACTCCGGCGCGATCGAGACCGAGGAACCGCCGCACGACCCCACGGTCGCGCGCACCTACGATTTCGCCAGTCAGGACCGCATCGTGCGCGGCAGGCTGCCGACGCTGGAGATGATCAACGAGCGCTTCGTGCGCACCTGGCGCATCGGCCTGTTCAACCTGCTGCGCCGTTCGGCGGAACTGTCGGTGCGCGGCATCGAGACGATCAAGTTCGGCGACTACCTGCATTCGCTCTACGTGCCGACCAACCTCAACCTGATCAAGTTCAAGCCGCTGCGCGGCGTGGGCCTGATCGTGTTCGAACCGAAGCTGGTGTTCACCATGGTGGACAACTTCTTCGGCGGGGATGGCCGCTATCCGGCCAAGATCGAAGGCCGCGAGTTCACCCAGACCGAAATGCGGGTGATCCAACTGCTGCTCAAGCAGACCTTCACCGACCTGGTCGACGCCTGGGCGCCGGTGATGCCCGTGGATTTCGAATACATCACCAGCGAGGTCAATCCGCACTTCGCCAACATCGTCAGCCCGCGCGAGTACGTGGTGGTCAGCCGCTTCCATGTCGAGCTCGACGGCGGTGGCGGCGACCTGCACGTCACCCTGCCGTACTCGATGCTGGAACCGATCCGCGAGCTGCTCGACGCCGGCATCCAGTCCGACCGCGTGCACGACGACGACAGCTTCCGCGAGACGATGCACCAGCAGCTGCGCCAGGCGGAGGTCACTGTCTCCAGCGTGCTCGCCGAGAAGCGCATCAACCTGCGCCAGCTCACCCAGCTGAAGGTCGGCGACATCCTGCCGATCGATCTCCCCCGTTCCGTGCCGGTCTGCGTCGAGCAGGTGCCGGTCTTCACCGGCGAATTCGGCATCTCCAACGGCCAGAACGCCGTGAAGATCGTCGCCAAGCACCCGCCCGGCAGCGGCAAGGCACCGCAGATTTCACGCCAGGCCCTCACCCCGTTCGCTTTCCAGGACGCCACACCATGATTCCCGAGAACGAAGACCTCGCGACCCTCGACGACGCTCAGGCCGAGACCCACGCCGCCGAACCCGACATGAGCCTGGACGTCATCCTCGACGTGCCGGTGACGCTGTCGCTGGAAGTCGGCCGCACCCGCATGCCGATCCGCAACCTGCTGCAGCTCAACCAGGGTTCGGTGGTGGAACTGGAGCGCGGCGCTGGCGAACCACTGGACGTATTCGTCAACGGCACGCTGATCGCGCATGGCGAAGTCGTCGTGGTCAACGACCGCTTCGGCGTGCGCCTGACCGACGTGGTCAGCCCCAGCGAACGCATCCGCCGCCTGCGCTGAGCCCGACAATGCACGCCTTCGCCCTTCTCGCCGCTGCCGCGGCGCCCGCCCAGAAGATCGGCCAGCACGCGCCCTCCACGCCCGGCATCGGCGGCGCTCTGGTCGGATTGATCCTGGTGCTGGGCCTGATCCTCGGCCTGGCGTGGCTGCTCAAGCGTTTGCCAGGCGCTGGCCTGGGCATCCGTCCCAGCGAACAGCTGCGCGTGGTGTCGATGCTGTCGGTCGGCGCCAAGGAGCGCGTGATGGTGATCGAAGTCGGCAAGGAACAGCTGCTGATCGGCGTCAGTGCCGGCGGCATCACCGCCCTGCACACCCTGCCCGAACCGCTGGTCGTCGCGCCTGCGCCGACGATGCCCAACTTCGCCGAGCTGCTGGCCAAGCGCCTGCGTAAAGAGACCTGAGATGCGCCGTTTCGTCCTTTCCCTGATCTGCCTGCTGTGGCTGTGCGCACCGGTGCTGGCACTGGCCCAGGCCGCGCCCGCTGCGCAGCCGCCTGCCGCCGCTCCCGCCGCCGCTCCGGCCACGCCCGCCGCACCGACGGCGCCGACCCTGCCTGCCCTGCCGAAGGTCAACGTCGGCCAGGTCGGCGACAACACGGTCAGCCTGCCGCTGCAGACGCTGCTGCTGATGACGGCGATCACGCTGATCCCGTCTGCGCTGCTGGCGATGACCGCGTTCACCCGCATCATCATCGTGCTTGGCCTGCTGCGACAGGCGCTCGGTACCGGCCAGACGCCCTCCAACCAGGTGCTGGTCGGCCTGGCGCTGTTCCTCACCATGCTGGTGATGATGCCCGTGGGCGAAAAAGCCTGGGCCCAGGGCATGGCGCCCTATCTCAACGGCCAGATCGATTTCTCCAGCGCCTGGACGCTGACCACCGGACCGCTGCGCGACTTCATGCTGGCGCAGGTGCGCGAGACCGACCTGATGACCTTCGCCGGTCTGGCCGGCCACGGTGCCTACGCGAGCGCGGCGGACGTCCCCTTCCCGATCGTCGTCGCCTCGTTCATCACCAGCGAGCTGAAGACGGCCTTCGAGATCGGCTTCCTGATCTTCATCCCGTTCGTGATCATCGACTTGGTCGTCGCCAGCGTGCTGATGTCGATGGGCATGATGATGCTCTCGCCGATGCTGGTGTCCGCGCCGTTCAAGATCCTGTTGTTCGTGCTGGTCGACGGTTGGGTGCTGATCGTCGGTTCGCTGGCCGCCAGCTTCAACGGCGTCTGAGGAGACCGGCATGAGCCCCGAACTCGCCCTCACCGAACTGCGCGGCGGCCTGGAAGTCGCGCTCTGGGTCGGTGGCCCGCTGCTGTTGGTCGTGCTGGTCGTCGGCGTCGTTGTCGGCGTGATCCAGGCAGCCACGCAACTCAACGAGCCCACCATCGCCTTCGTTGCCAAGGCCATCGCGCTGACGGCCGCCCTGTTCGCCACCGGCAGCTATCTGCTCGGCGTGCTGGTGGAGTACACGACGGCGCTGTTCCAGCGCTTGCCGCACCTGATCGGCTGACGACGGCCGCAACGCGATGGATGCCGCCACCCAGATGGTGATCGACGGCCAGCAGGCCTTCGGCATGATCAACGCCATCCTGTGGACGATGCTGCGCACCGGCGCGCTGCTGATGGCCGCGCCGCTGATCGGCACGCGCGCGGTGTCGGTGCGTGTACGCGTGATCATCGCCGGCGCGCTGGCGATGGCGCTCGCGCCGTTGCTGCCCGGCACGCCGGATCGCATCGCCTTCGACGCGTCCACCGTCCTCAACGTCGCACGCGAACTCGCTGTCGGTGCCAGCATGGGCTTCATGCTCCGCCTGGCGTTCGAGGCGGGCGCGCTCGCCGGCGAACTCATTTCGCAAGGCACGGGCCTGGCCTTCGCGCAGATGTCCGATCCGCTGCGTGGCGTGAATTCCGGCGTCGTCGGCCAATGGTTCTACCTCGCCTTCGGGCTGATCTTCTTCACCCTCAACGGCCACCTGGCGATGGTGTCGTTGCTGGTCGACAGTTATCGCTCGCTGCCGATCGGCAGTGCGCTGCCCGACGTACAGCAGATGCTGGAAGTGGCGCCCATGCTGTTCACCCACATCCTGCGCGCGGCCGTGGGGCTCGCCCTACCGGTGATGGTGGCGATGCTGGCGGTCAATCTGGCCTTCGGCGTGCTGGGACGCGCCGCACCGGCGCTCAACCCGATCCAGCTCGGCCTGCCTACGGCGCTGCTGCTGGGTCTGTTCCTGCTGGCCCTGCTGGCGGGCGAACTGGGCCCGCCGGTCCAGCGCGTCTTCGACCTGTCTTTTGACGCAGCGCGGCAAATCAGCGCCTGACGAAATCCTGGTTACCGTGTGAAAACGTGTCCGCGGGCCCGATTCGCGGCATGCACGTGCGCGTTTCACGGCGGATGTGCGGAACCTGTTCCAATAAATGCATGAATCCGGGCAGAATGCGACTGTGGGAGGGGCAACATACGCCAGCGAACGGAATGGGCCGATGCCCACGCCGGTGTCGGAGCGCCTTCCCGCGCAAAACCGGAGGATGCCTGTGAGTTCCAACCCTACGCACAAGCGACGCACCAGCCAGGAGACGCGGGAAGCCGTCTTGGCCGCCGCACGCCGCCTGTTCTTCACCAAGGGGTTCGACCAGACCACGCTGATGGACCTGGGTGAAGAGACCGGACTCAGCGCGCGCGGCGTCATCCTGCACTTCGAAACCAAGGCGGACATCATCGCCACCCTGCTGATCCGCGATTACACGGCGCGGCGGGCACCGATGGTGGAACGGCCACAGGGATCGACACACGCGCAGCGCATCCTGGACTTCTATTTCTGGATGGCGCGCGAGGATGCCGCCAATTTCATCGCCTTCCCGGCCTTGTGGAGCGTCTCGGCGCGCTGGTCGCCGACGGTAGAAGCTGAAATGAATGCCGCGCTGCGCCGCATGCGCGAACCCGTGCGCAACGAACTCAGCCGCGGCATGGCCGCCGGTGAATTCCGCGGCGTGGACATCCAGCATGCCGACGACATGATCTGGCAGAGCTACCAGCACGGCCTGCGCGCCGTGTCGGTCAACGGCGGCACGCCGGCGATGGCCGTGCCTCAGGTATTCAAGACGCTGGAAGCGCTGACGGCCTGAGGCCGCCAGCGGCTTCACCAGTCGGCACGCAGCCCGAAGCTGCCCTCCCACGCGCGCTTCGTCCCCTTCGCATTGCCGACATCGCGCGTGTGATCGAGCGCGAAGTACAGGCTGACATGCATGCCGAGGCGCGCAGCTACGCCGCCGCCCAGTTCCAGTGCGTTGTAACGCTGCGCCGTCGTGATCTCGTCGGCATCCAGCCGCACCCGATCATCGCCACCGAAGCCATGCCACACATTGAGCTTGAGGTACGGCTGCCAATGGCTCCGCTGGCCGGCGAAGTCGCCCGCAAGCCGTAGCCCGAAGCGACTGCTGAGCGCAGCATCGGTGTCGATCGACACGTGCGCGAACGCATCGTCCCGGTCGTCGAAGGACGCCCGATGCCAGATCACCTGCCACTGCGGCTCCAGCGTCCAACGTGAAGCCGCACGCCAGCGGAACGACAAGCCCGCCTCCAGCGAAGCGGTCAGCCCGTCACCTTCAAGGTCCACGCCTACGCCGCGCACGGACGTGGCGTCGCCGTCGTAGCGGCTCGCCATCAGCACCGCGTCGAAATAACCGCCTGCAGGCCCGACCCGCGTCCAGCTCAGGCCGAGATGGGTGTCGTCCAGCTTCACCGTGCCGGTGGCGAGATGCTGCCAGCCGAGCGCGAACCCGCGCACGTCGCCGTCCGCCCGCACGCGACCGAGGAACAGGCCGACATGGTCGCGATCGCCACCGTCGGTTTCGCGCGCATGCAGGTCGACGCCCGCTTGCACCCCCCATACCGTACCGTCGAACGTGGGATCGACGCTCCCTGACCAGCTCTGCTCCACGTCCTGTCCGATCACGCGGCCCCACGCCGCGCTCAGTCCGCCTTCGTTCTGCAACAGCGCTTGGCCGCCGAGACGTTCGTGGAAGGTTCCAAGCGATGCCACCGCGAGCTGATGGACCACCGGCGGTACGACCGCATAGGTAGGCGTTTCGACGCGATAGAGCAGGATCACGGAGCCCGTCGCAGGCACGGCCTCGGGATTCGGGCGTGGCGGTGGAGGCGGTGCTGGCGCATCCGGCTGCGACGGCACGGGAATCGAGGGCGGATCGTCCGGCACGTGCGGGATCGGCGGCGGCGGCGCGGGAGGCGCGACATCCGGGGGCTCAGGTGGCGGCGCCGGCGGTGCGGGGGGTGGCTGTTCCGGATTCGGCTCATCCACGCCTTCCGGCGGCGGAGGGGGCGCGGGCGGCAAGGGAGGCGGTGGTGGCACCACCGGCGGCGGTGGCGGTGGCGCGGGGCCGTCGCCGTCTGGCTGGGTGGGATCCGGCGCGGGTGCGGGCGTGGGCGGCGGTGCTGTCGGCGGCGCGACCAGCGTCGAGCGCAGGTACCAGTTTTCCGAGCTGCCGTCGGAGATGCCGCCCTTGAACAGGAAGTACTCGAACGCGCCCGCAGCCACCGGACTGAACAAAGCGAAGGCCGTGTCCGTCGAACTCGCCCCCGCCAGCGATTGCACGACCAGGATGCCGTCCAGCAACGTCGCGCCACCCTGCCCGCCCAGGTTGACGATCTCCAACCCGGTCGTACCGCTCGCCGTTCCGCCGGACAGAATCAAGCGGTCGGATGCGGAAGTGTCGTCGCCGAGCACCGTCTGCAGGAACACCGCCGCATTCTGGCCGATGTAATTGCCCACGATGGTGAAGGTATCGCTCGCACCCGACGTGCCATTGGTCAGATCGATGCGACCTGCGTTCACCAGGCCCGCCATCTGGCCATCCGTGAAGGCGCGCAGTACGGCATGCGCGCCGCCGCCCGCGAACAATGTGCTGCTCGCATCGACATCCAGGACGCCGGTACCGCTGCCGGCGTCACCCAGCACCAGATCGCCATCGAAGACCAACTGGCTGTCATTGCGCGCGCCGATCGACTCCCACCCTTGGTACCGCGCTACGCCAGCCGTCGTCACGTTGTCCAGTTGCAGTGCGTCGGTACCGAGGCCGCCCACGAGCGAGGGCATCGCACCCAGGTGTGCGTTCCCCAGGTTGCGCAGCGATGCCGCGTCGTTGCCATCGCCCAGATCGATGGCGCCGTAGACGATGCCGCCGCTGTCCCACGTGAAGCGGTCGTCGCCAGTGCTGACGCGCACCTCGCCCCGTATCACGCCACCACGAACGGTCACACTGTCGTTGCCGCCGCTGACGCTGACGTTGCCGCCGATGTAGCCGTCGGTGAGCACGATGGTGTCGTTGCCGAAGCCAGTCACCAGGTTGCCGTCGATGACCCCGCCCGACATCTCGAACACGTTGTCGTCCAACTTCATGTTGACGCGACCGATGCGGCCACCCGTCATCACCGCGCGGTCGCCATCCTCGAAGGCACCGACAATGTGGCCGCCGGTCATCAGGAACGTATCCAGTGCGTCCCCCTGCAGAAGCGCGCCTATCTGGCCACCGCGCATCACGAAATCGTCCACGCCACCGCCCTGTTGGACGGTACCGGTGATCGTGCCGCCACGCATGTCGACCTGGTCGTTGCCACCGCCCTGGTCGACCTGCTGCAAGGTGCCCGCTTCCATTACGAGGACGTCGTTGCCCTCGCCCTGGCTCACGCCACCGGAAATCGTGCCACCCAACATCTCCAACCGATCGGCACCCGCACCGAACTCCACCCCGCCCACCGTGCCCCGGATCGTTCCGCGATTGACCAACGTGCCATTCGCGGTACCGGCGAAGACAACGCCCACGCCTGCCAGCGCTTCAATGCTGCCCTCGTTCACCACCGTACCGCCGCCGGTCAGGACGATGCCGCGCCCGGACTGGCTGGCGATGCGCCCGGTGGCTTCGTTGGTCACGCGCGCGGCGGTATTGACGACGCTGATGCCGTGGCCCGCGCCACCGAGTGCGGTCAGGGTTCCACGATTCACGACGGTGTTTTCTACGCCGCCGTCGACGTGGATCGCGCTCGCTCCCGTGCCGCCGACGGTGATGGCGCCTGCGTTTTCCAGCGTGTTCGCGCTGCCGCCCAATGACAGCAGCCCGTTGGCGCCCGCACCCGTCGTGGCGATGGTGCCGGTGGCGGCGTTCGAGAGCAGGTTGCGGCTGCCGTTGGTCTGGATACCGTCTGACGTGCCACCCGCGGTCACGATGCGGCCGGCGTTGGTCACGACGTTGTCGTTGCCCTGTGCGAACACCGCATCGAGGGCATTGCCGGCCGCGAGTTCGATCGTGCCCTGGTTGTCGACCCGGCTCGCATCGCGAATCTGCACGCCCGGCCCGCTGGCAGGCGTGAGCGCGCTCCCGGAAAGAATGGTCACGCCCACACCACGGCTGTCGGGCGCTGCGACCACGCCGCCGGTGGCGGGATTGGGTGCGGATGTGTCGCAGACGACGCGCTGTCCCGTGGTGGGCGCGAGGATATCGCACGCGCCCCATGCTGCGGACGGCACCGCCATGGCGGTGCAGCCGAGCCACCCTGCGATGGCGAAGGAAAGTCGGTCGGTTCTGGGGAACGGCATGGTGGGGCTTCCTCGTTCCAACGGTGCTGTGCAATCGGCGTCGGGATGGAGCCGGGCGATCAGGCCCGCGCCTGCGGGTGGCGCAGGCGGATGTCGTCGGGCGGACTATGCGACACCTCGCTCCAGAACCCTTTCACGTGACGCTCACGCGAAGCGGGCCGCCCGCGCGCTCGCAGTGATGGCACGCACACGACTCCAGAAACGAAAACGGCCTCCGCGAGGAGGCCGTTCGTCGTTCCGGAAACGGAGCGCTCAGTCGCGTCCGTTGCCTTTCCCGTTGCCCTTGCCGTTGTTGCCCTTGTTGCTGTTGCCGGGCCCCTTGCCGTTGTTGCCCTGCCCATGGCCAGCGTGGTCCTGCTTAGCGGGACCCGCCTGCGCGGGCTTGCCACCGTTGCCGCCCTTGCCATGGCCAGGACCATGCTTGGACCAGTCCACGCTGACACGCTGGTCGACACGGATCGGGTAGCCCCAGCGATCGTAGGTGCCAACAGCGCCGTTCTTCAGCGCGTGAAACTCGCGCGAACCCGGCTTGATACCCATCTGCTTGGCGAGGTTGCCCCAACCGATGCCCGGATTGCGGTCGTAACGATGCACGACGTCCAGGCACGGAATGCCAAGCGCGCGCGCGATGGCGCAGGCGAAATACACGTCGGCCGGCGCCCACCCGCGGCGATCCAGCAGCTCGAGCACCAGCGAGCGTGGCGCTCCGTAATAGCCGGTCATCTCCGACACGAACGGGTCCCGATAGCGACGTCCGTAATCGTTGATCTCGCCCAGGCGCGTATCCACCCAGACGTCGCCGGTGCGGATGTTGTAGCCCACGGTCTGCGCGTGGGCCGGCATGGCGGTCGCCATGGCAAACCCCAGCGACGCCACCATCACAGCGGTCTTCAATGCCTTCATGTCCGGTCTCCTCCGATGCGGTGGCGAGAGTCTTGGCGCGACCGGCTGAATGCGCAATGACGGCTTGGGCATTGTGTGAGAGGTCCGTGCAGGTCGACCCGGCGCGGCGTCGGCAAGCGTGACCGGCATCACTCCCGCCTTCGGGCCAAGGCCTACACTGCGCGGGCGCCGGGGTGGCGCAGCCGACCGATCCTGTTCCCGTTGAGCGACGAATACACCGACTCCCATCGTCCGCATCCGGCCCTCGAGATGAAGCCGAAACGCCGCGATTTCCGCTTGGACATCATCGTCCTGCTGGGTTCCATCACGGCGGTGACCATCGCGTCGTTCGGCACCTATCGCGCGTTCGCCGGACAGTGGCCGATGGCCTGGCTGGACCTGGGCATCGTCGTGGTCGTGTGCTTGCCGGTGGTCTACGCCTGGCGCAGCGGCGACAGCGTCCGCGCAGGGAATGCGTTGGCCGTTCTCAACTCGCTGGCAACGTTCGCCGCCTGCCTGGTCACCGGGCACACGGCGCTCAGTTGGACCTACCTCGTCCTGTTGACCAACTTCTTCATCGCGCATCGCTGGCTGGCGGTGGGCTGCAATGTCGCGCTGATCCTCGGAATGCAGCTGATACCGGGCTTCTTCCACGATGGCGTGCATGCCGCCTCGGTGCTGATCAGCGCGCTCCTGGTCACCGGCTTCTCGCATGTATTCGCAGCCAGGACACAGGACGATCGCGCTCGCCTGGAGCGCCTCGCTGCGCTCGACGCACTGACCGGCCTGCCAAACCGACGCAGCATGGAGCGCGTGCTGTCCGATGCGGTCGACGCGTTCCAGCGCAGCGGTCGCGGCTTCGGGCTGGTGGTGCTGGACCTGGACAAGTTCAAGGAGGTCAACGACCTCTACGGCCATGCGGCCGGCGATGCCGCCATCGCCGACCTTGCGTCGATCCTGCGTTTCGAGATGCGACGCAACGACCAGGTGTTCCGGTTCGGCGGCGAGGAATTCGTCGTCCTGCTGGAAGTGGATTCCAGCGCGGACCTCGAAGCCGCCACCGAGCGTCTGCGCAAAGCGGTGCGTGGCGCGCTGCGTGGACCGGGCGGGCGCATCACGATATCGCTCGGTTCTGCGCTGCTGCGCGAACAGGAGAAGACCTGGCACGACTGGTTCTCGCGTGCCGATGCCGCGTTGTACCGCGCCAAGTCGGCCGGCCGCGACAACTACGTCATCGCGGACGACCTGTTCTAGGCGATGTCAGCCGCGCGCTTCCTCGCGGCGATGCCACCATCGGTACAGCACGGGCAGCACCAGCAAGGTCAGGAGCGTGGACGACACGATGCCGCCGATCACCACGGTCGCCAGCGGGCGCTGCACTTCCGAGCCCGCGCCCACGTTGAGCGCCATCGGCAGGAAACCCAGGGAGGCCACCAGCGCGGTCATCAGCACGGGTCGCAAGCGACCCAGCGCGCCGTCGACGACGGCAGTGTCGAGTGCCACGCCCTGCTCACGCAGCTTGCGGATGAAGGCGATCATCACCAGGCCATTGAGCACCGCCACCCCCGAGAGCGCGATGAAGCCCACGCCCGCCGAGATCGACAACGGGATGCCGCGCAGCGCCAGCGCCACCACGCCGCCGGTCAGCGCCAGCGGTACGCCGGTGAAGACGATCGCCGCATCCTTCCACGAGCCGAACGCCCAAAACAGCAGCGCGAAGATGATGACCAGGGTGACCGGCACCACCACGCCCAGGCGCTGGCCCGCGGAGATGAGCTGCTCGAAGGTGCCGCCGTAGTCCACCCAGTAGCCGGCGGGCACCTCGATCTCCGCATCGATCCGCTGCTGCAGTTCGGCGACGAAGCCGCCCAGGTCGCGACCGCGCACATTGGCGGTGACCACCACGCGGCGCTTGCCGTTCTCGCGATTCACCTGGTTCGGGCCCAGCGTGGTCGCGATCGTGGCGACCTCGCGCAGCGGCACCGTTCCCGGCGCGCCGGAATCCCAGCCCGGCTTGCGGGTGGACTCGTCCAGGTTGCCATCGCCGCCCAACGGGATCGGCAGGTCGTGCAGTGCGGCGGGGTCCTGTCGCAACGCTTCCGGCAGTCGCACGACGATGTCGAAGCGACGATCGCCCTCGAACAACTGGCCGGCCACTTCGCCGCCCACAGCGGTCGCGACGGTGTGCTGCACGTCGCCGGGATTGAGGCCGTAGCGGATCAGCGCCTGGCGGTCCGGGGTGATCGTCAGCAACGGCAAGCCCGTCGCCTGCTCCAGCCGCACGTCGGCGGCGCCGTCCACGTCCTTCGCCACCGCTTCGACCTGTTCGCCGAGCTTGACCAGCGTATCCAGGTCGTCGCCGTAGACCTTGATCGCCACGTCCGCACGTACGCCGGAAATCAGCTCGTTCATGCGCATCTGGATCGGCTGGGTGAACTCGTAGTTGTTGCCCGGGATCTGCTTCACCGCGATTTCGATCTCGGCCACCAGCGCTGCCTTCGTCTTGCGCGGATCGGGCCATTGGTTACGCGGCTTGAGCATGATGAAGGTGTCGGCGACCGAGGGCGGCATCGGATCGGTCGCCACCTCCGCGGTGCCGAGCTTGCCGAACACGCGATGCACCTCGGGGAACTGCTTGATCCGCGCCTCCAGCGTGGATTGCATGTGCACGGCCTGGTCCAGGCTGGTGCCGGGAATGCGCATCGCGTGCATCGCGATGTCGCCTTCGTCCAGGCTCGGCACGAACTCCGAACCCAGGCGCGTGGCCAGCAGGCCGCACAGCACCACCGTCGCCAACGCGCCGGCGACCACCGGCACGCGCCGGCGCAGCGCCCATGCCAGCGCCGGAGCGTAGGCACGGCGCGCCCACTGCATCAGCCGCGTGTCCTTCTCCTGCACTTTGCCGCGCAGGAACAGCGCGATGGCGGCGGGCACGAACGTCAGCGACAGCACCATCGCACCGGTCAGGGCCAGCACCACCGTGATCGCCATCGGGTGGAACATCTTCCCCTCCACGCCAGTGAGCGCGAAGATCGGCAGGTAGACCGCGGTGATGATGCCCAGGCCGAACAGGCTGGGCCGGATGACCTCGGCAGTCGCGGACGCCGTCGCATCCAGGCGTTCCTCTTCGGTCAGCGCGCGTCCGAGTGCGTGTTGCAGCTCGCCGAAGCGTCGCAGGCAGTTCTCGATGATGATGACGGCGCCGTCCACGATCAGGCCGAAATCCAGCGCGCCCAGGCTCATCAGGTTGCCGGACACGCCGCCACGGACCATGCCGGTCAGCGTGAACAGCATCGCCAGCGGGATCACCGCCGCGGTGATGAGCGCCGCACGCACGTTGCCCAACAGCAGGAACAACACGGCGATGACCAGCAACGCACCTTCCACCAGGTTCTTCGCCACGGTGCGGATGGTGCGGTCGACCAGCGAGGTGCGGTCGTACACCGGCACGGCGCGTACGCCGGCCGGCAGGCTGCGGCCCGCTTCGGCGAGGCGCGCCGCGGTGGCCTGCGCCACCTCGCGGCTGTTGGCACCGATCAGCATGAAGGTGGTGCCGAGCACGACTTCGCGGCCGTCCATCGTCGCTGCACCGGTGCGCAACTCCGGACCCTCGCCGACCTGCGCCACGTCGCGCACGCGGATCGGCACGCCGTCGCGCCGGTCGAGCACGATGTCACGGATGCCATCCAGGTCGGCGACCTGTCCGGGCGCGCGCACGAGGAACTGCTGGCCATTGCGCTCGATGTACCCCGCGCCGACGTTCTGGTTGTTGGTGGAGACCGCCGTGACCACGTCGTGCAGGGTGAAACCGAGCGCGACCAGCCGCGCCGGGTCCGGCGTGATGTGGATCTGTCGCGCAAAGCCGCCGATGGTGTTCACCTCGGTCACGCCGGGCACGTTGCGCAACTGCGGCCGTACCACCCAGTCCTGCAGCGTGCGCAGGTCGGTGGCGGTGTACGGGGTGCCATCCGCCTTGCGCGCCGCCTCTTCGGCTTCCACCGTGTACATGAAGATCTCGCCCATGCCGGTGGCGATGGGACCCATTTCGGGCTCCAGTCCCTCCGGCAACTGGGACTTCACCTGCTGTATGCGCTCGGCGACCTGCTGGCGCGCGAAATACAGGTCGGTGCCGTCCTTGAACACCACGGTCACCTGCGAGAGTCCGTAGCGCGAGATCGAGCGGGTGTAGTCCAGTCCAGGAAGGCCTGCCAGCACCGTCTCGATCGGGAACGTCACCCGCTGTTCCGATTCCAGCGGCGAATAGCCGTCCACCTGCGTATTGACCTGCACCTGCACATTGGTGATGTCGGGCGTGACGTCGATCGGCAGCCGGCTGAAACTCCAGCTGCCAACGGCAATCAGTGCGATCGTCAGCGCCAGCATCAGCCAGCGGTGCGCGATGGCGAAGCGCAGGATGCGTTCCAGCATGCCGCGCGGTTCGAAGGGCGTCGGTTCAATGGTCATGCGAGGCCCCCGATTTCTCGATGTCGGCCTTCACCAGGTAGCTCTGCTCCACCACGACCTGGTCGCCCGCCTTGAGGCCCGACAGCACCTCGACGCGCGCGGCATCGCGCTTGCCCAGCTCGACCGGGCGAATTTCGTACGTGTCGCCGACGCGCACGAACACGACGTCCCAGTCGCGGAACGTCTGCAAGGCCGCCACCGGCACGACGAGCGCGGCGGGCTGCTGTTCCACCGTGATCCGCGCCTTCACTGCAGAGCCGGGCCGCCAGAGGCCATCGGCGTTCGCCAGCGTTGCGCGCGCCACCGTGCTCTGACTGGCGGTGGCCGTGCCGGGCAGCACGCGCTCCAGCGTGGTTTGCGCCGTCGCGCCGTCGCTGAGCCGCGTCACCGTCACCGGCACGCCCGGCACGATGTGCTGGGCATCCGCGCCGAAGATGTGCAGATCCACCCAGAGCGACGACAGGTCGGCCACTTCGAACAACGTGGCGCCCTCGCCGGCCACGCCGCCCACGGTGGCGTTGCGCGCCAGCACCACGCCGGAGATCGGCGTGGTCACGGTGTACGTCGTCAGGCTGAGATTGCTCTCGACCGTTGCCAGCGCCTGCCCGGCCTGGACGTGATCACCGACATTGACGGCGAGACGACGGATCGGCCCAGGGAAGCGTGCCGCGATGTTGGCCACGCGCCCTTCCACCGGCGTCAGCAGGCCCTGCACCTCGTGTTCGTCGGCGATCACGCCCGCCTGCGCGGGCGCGACACGGATCCCTGAATCCTCCGCGATCTTCGCCGCGATGGTGGTGCGGCCCTCGTAACTGTCATAGGTCCAGCGCAGCGGCTTGCCATCCACCGTGGCGACCACCTCGACATCGAACGAATGAGGTTCGCCGACCACGCTCTTCGCCAACAGGCTGCCATCGGCCTGCGGCACGAGCGTGTGGGTTTCGCGCACGTTGCCCAGGCGGACGAGCCGGACTTCGACGGTGCCCGCCGTCGCCGGCAACGGCTTGCCCTCGCGGTAGAGCCACGCTTGGTAGGTCGGCGGCGTGCCGCTCTCGGCGATGGCGAGTTCGACGGTGACGCCGTCCTGTGCCAGCAACCGGCCGCCATGTTCGCCGCGCGCGGCTTCTTCCGCGCCGTGTTCCTCGCCTTCGTGGCCGTGGCCCTCTTCGGCGTGGTCGTCCTTGCCGCCACAGGCGACCAGCAACAGGGAAAGCGCGAGCGCGCCGATCAGGGGTCGCAGGGTCATGGGGTCGTTCCTTCCGGTGAAGCGGCGGGGGCGGCGACGAACGCCTGTCCGGTGAGCCGCTGGATTTCGATCAGGGCCGCCTGCGCATCGAGCGCGGCGTCGAGTTGCTGGCGACGCGTCGCCGTGGTTTCGGATTGCAGTTGCGCCCATTCGAGGTAGCTGATGGCGCCCGCGCGATACGCGCGCTCGGCCGCCTGCTCGGCACGCAACAGGCGCGGTAGCACATCGGTGCGTGTGCGCTGCACATCGAGCTGCGCCACCCGGTAACGACCCTGCGCGTCGGCCAGGGTCGAGTACAGCGCGATGTCGCGCGATTCGCGCTCGATCTCCAGCGCCGCGAGGTCGGCCTCGGCGGACCGGATCTCCGGCGCGGCGCGGCGCGCACCACCCAACGGCAACGACACGCCGCCGACCAACGCCATGTCGCCGCTGTCCTGCATGCGACGCACGCCCACTTGCCAGTCCACATCGGGTGTTGCCGCAGTGCGCGCAAGACGCACGCGCGCTTCACGCACGCGACGTTCGTCGGCGAACTGGGCCAGCTCCGGCGTGCCGTCGAGCAGCGCCGCCAAGTCCGCCGCACTTGCGACGTCGAGCAACGCCAGCGGATCGGCCGGCGCGATGTCGAAACGCGGTGCGCGTTCGCCCCACAACGCGGCCAGATGCTGGCGCGCGGCGACCTCCTGCTGCTCTGCGCGCGCCTGCGCGAGTTCGGCGCGTGCCAGGGCGGCCTGCGCGGTCAGCACCACGGACTCCGGCGAAGCGCCCGCCTGCAGCCGGTGACGTGCACCGGCGACGGTCCGCTGGCGCTGCGCGATGTCCTGCAGGGCGATGGTCTTGTGGGCGCGCGCCGCGGCGACAGCCAGATACCGGCGGGCGACGTCCGCGAGCAGGTCCAGTCGCTGCGTTTCGCGCTGCAGGGCCAGCGCGTCGATGCGCGCCTGCGCCAGCGTGCGCCGCGCATCCAGCTTGCCGCCACGTTCGAGCACCCCGGCGAGGGTCAGGGTGGCCTCGGCCTGGCGGAAGGCGCGGGCCTCCCCGCTGCCGAGGGCGTTCTCGATCTCCAGCCCCGCGCGCAGGGCCGGCTGCAGTGACGCAGCGTCGTAATCCGCCTGTAGCGCGCCACGGCGGGCATCGAACAAGCGCAGGTCGGGATGGAGACGGGCGACGCGCGCGATGGCGTCGTCGAGCGTGAGGACATCAGGGGGAACAGCGGGCGATGGCGCCTGCGCGTGCACGCACGGCGCGATCGCGAAGGCGGCCAATGCCGCCAGTCGCAACCACATGGGAAATCTCCGGAAAGTCGGTGATGGACGCCGGGCGACGGAACGTCAGCCCGGCACGGGCATCACGCGACGATCGGAGGACGCAGCAGGGAAGTCGGCTGCGGAGAAGGCACCGGCACGGTGTCGGCCATGGGTGCCGCACACGCGGGCGGCATGCCGGGCAGCGCGAGCGGTGCCGGCACGATGGCCGTCAGGTGGCCGCAGCAATGGCTCGCATGCATCAGCGCATGCAGCAGGTCGCCCTCGCCGTCGTCGCCATCGGCATGTCCGTGGGCGGGACCCGCGTCGTCGTGGTCGCTGACCGCATGCAGATGCTCGCCGCCGCTGCCCAGCTCATGCAGGTCGCCCAGCGAGGCCAGCACCGGATTGGCCAGCACCGCCAGCAGCAGCAGCGCCAGCGCCGGCAGGCGAAGCAGGAAGCGGCGTTGGCGGAGGGCGCGGAACAGCATGCCTACATGCTAGCCGCGCGACGCGCCGTTAGACAATTCCACGTCGCCGCCCGCCCGCCGACTGGAACGGGACTTGCAGCCATCGCCCCGACCCCGTCGGAAACACGCCATGTCTGAGCAGGACGAAAGCGGCGAACGCACAGAACTTCCCACCGAAAAACGCCGCCGCGAAGCCCGCGAACAGGGCAACATCCCGCGCTCGCGCGAGCTGGCGACGGCGGCGGTATTCGGGGCGGGCGTGCTGGCGATCACCGCGATGGGGCCTTCCCTCGCCCGCAACACGCTGGGCTGGATGAAGATCGCGCTGACCCCCGATCCCGCCCTGATGCGCCAGCCGGACCAGCTGTTCGGCCACGTCGGCCTGCTGCTGCTCAAGCTGCTGGCGGTCGTCGCACCCGTAGCCGGCATCTGCGTGCTGGCCGGCCTGGCCGCGCCGATCGCGATGAGCGGGTTCCAGTTCTCGCAGAAGGCGCTGATGCCCGACTTCAAGCGGTTGAGTCCGGCGGCCGGGCTCAAGCGCCTGTACGGCGCGGAGAGCGTGGCGGAGCTGTTGAAGTCGCTGCTGCGCGTGGTGCTGATCGGCGGCGCCGCGGCCATCTGCCTGAAGCTGGGCCTGAATCCCCTGCGCGAACTGCTGACGATGCCGCTGGAACAGGCCGTGCGCAGCGGCCTGGGCTTCACCAGCACCCTGCTGCTGGCCACCACCGGCGGTTTGATCCTGCTGGCCGCCCTCGACGCGCCGTACCAGAAGTGGAACTGGCTGCGGAAGCTGAAGATGACCCGCGAAGAGCTGCGCAAGGAAATGAAGGAAAGCGAGGGCAGCCCGGAAGTGAAGGGCCGCATCCGCCAGATGCAGCACCAGCTGTCGCAGCGCCGGATGATGGAAGACGTGCCCACCGCCGACGTGATCGTGGTCAACCCGACCCACTACGCGGTCGCGCTGAAGTACGAGGCCGGCCAGATGGGTGCCCCCCGGGTCGTGGCCAAGGGCGTGGACGAACTGGCCCTGCGGATCCGCGAAGTCGCCGACGCACACCGGATCGCCATCGTGTCGGCGCCGCCTTTGGCACGCGCCTTGTATCGCGAAGGTCAGCTTGGCCGAGAAATCCCCGTGAGACTGTACGCCGCCGTCGCCCAGATCCTGTCCTACGTGTACCAGCTACGTGCCTGGCGCGTGGGCGACGCCCCGCACCCGGACATGCCCGCCGTGGACGTGGATGAGCACGGGGGCAAGGCATGAGCGCACAACCGGCCTCCGGCGGCATGCGCTGGATGGACATGCTGAAGAACGGCCTGGGCGCCCCCCTGGTCGTGCTGGCGTTGCTCGCCATGGTGGTCGTGCCGCTGGCCCCGGCCGTGCTGGATGCGCTTTTCAGTTTCAACATCGCCATCTCGCTGGTGGTGCTGCTGGCCGTGATCTACGTGAAGCGGCCGCTGGATTTCACGATCTTCCCGATCGTCCTGCTGATGACCACGATGCTGCGCCTGGCGCTCAACGTGGCCTCCACCCGCGTGATCCTGCTCAACGGCCAGGACGGCCACGAGGCCGCCGGCAAGGTCATCGCGGCCTTCGGCGAGTTCGTGGTGGGCGGCAACTACGCGGTCGGCATCGTGGTGTTCGCCATCCTGACCATCATCAACTTCGTGGTCATCACCAAGGGTGCCGGCCGCATTGCCGAGGTCTCGGCACGCTTCATCCTGGACGCGATGCCCGGCAAGCAGATGGCCATCGACGCCGACCTCAACGCGGGCATCCTGACCCGCGAGGAAGCCAAGGCCCGCCGCGAGGAAGTCCGTGCGGAAGCCGACTTCTACGGCTCGATGGACGGCGCCAACAAGTTCATCCGCGGCGATGCCATCGCCGGCATCCTGATCCTCTTCATCAACCTGATCGGCGGGTTCGCCGTAGGCATGTTCCAGCACGGCATGCCGGCGGCGGATGCGGCCTCGACCTACACGCTACTGTCGATCGGCGACGGCCTGGTCGCGCAGCTGCCCGCCCTGCTGGTCTCCTCGGCCGTAGCGATGCTGGTCACCCGCGCCTCGCGCTCGGAGGACATGGGCCAGGCCGTGATGGGCCAGGCCTTCGGCCAGCACAAGGCGCTGGCGGTGGCCGCCGGCGTGCTGGGCCTGGTCGGCCTGGTGCCCGGCATGCCCAACGTCGCCTTTTTGACGCTGGCCGCCGTGCTCGGCTACCTGGCCTGGAAGATGTGGAAGCGCACCCAGGAAGGCCCCGAGGCCGCCGGCGGCGATGTCGCCGCCCTGCCCGCGCCGGGTGCGCCCGACCGCAACGCCGAGCTGACCTGGGACGAACTGCGCCCGGTCGATCCGCTGGGCCTGGAAGTCGGCTACCGGCTGATTCCGCTGGTCGACAAGAACCAGGGTGGCGAGCTGATGTCCCGCATCAAGGCGGTGCGCAGGAAGCTGACCCAGGACCTCGGCTTCCTGATCCCGCCGGTGCACATCCGCGACAACCTGGAACTGCCGTCCAACGGGTACCGCCTGCTGGTGCACGGCGTGCCGGTCGCCACTGCGGAGATCCATCCGGACCGCGAACTTGCGCTGGACCCGGGCGGCGCGTTCGGCGCCATCGACGGCATTCCCGGCAAGGATCCGGCGTTCGGCCTGGATGCGGTCTGGATCCAGGCGCACCAGAAGGCCACGGCCGAATCGCTGGGCTACACCGTGGTCGATCCGGCCACCGTCATGGCCACCCATCTTTCGCACCTGGTGCGCGAACACGCCCCGGAACTGCTCGGCCACGAGGAAGTGCAGCAGTTGCTGTCCCAGCTCGGCCGCAACGCGCCGAAGCTGGTCGAGGACCTCACGCCCAAGGCGCTGCCGCTGGCCACCGTGGTGCGCGTGCTGCAGAACCTGCTGATCGAACGCGTGCCGATCCGCCAGCTGCGTCGCATCGTCGAGGCGCTGGTCGAGTTCGCGCCGCAGAACACCGATCCGGCCGCGCTCACGGCCGCCGTACGCACCTCGCTGGGGCGCTTCATCGTGCAGGAGATCTCCGGCATGACCCCTGAGCTGCCCGTCTACACCTTGGCGCCGAATCTGGAACGCGTCTTGCAGGACAGCACCCAGGGAACCGGCGCGGCGCTGGAACCGGGACTGGCGGAACGCCTGCACCAGAGCCTCGCCGACGTGGTGACCAAGCAGGAAGCCCGCAGCGAGCCTGCGGTGGTGCTGGTACCGGGAACGGTCCGTGCCGCCCTCGCCCGCCTGGTCCGCCACAGCGTCCCCTCGCTGTCGGTGCTGGCCTACAGCGAGGTTCCCGAAGACAAGCGGTTGAAGCTGGTCGGCACGATCAGCTGAGACCGGGAGCAGCAGAACCCGACGCGACACCGAACCGGATAGCACGCCATGAAAATCAAACGCTTCGTCGCTCCCGACATGCGCACCGCCTTCGCCCTGGTCCGCCAGGAACACGGCCCGGATGCGGTGATCCTGTCCAATCGCGTCACCGAGGACGGCGTGGAAATCGTCGCCGCCAGCAATTACGACGAAGCGCTGGTGAAGCACACCCTGGACGCGATGCGCCCGGCCAACGCCACCGCACCGCTGCATCCGCTGCTCGATCCGGCCGTACCGAACCGCGCCACGAACACCGACGCGCATGCCGCGGCACCCGCGCAGAGCGCACCGGTCCTGTCGCCCGCCGAAGCCGCCGCCAGCTACTTCGCGCGTCGCCAGACGGCACAGGCACCGGCCGCACAGGCAACCGCCGTGCGCGCTGAAACGACGGTCGTCGCGCCGCGCACGCCCACGGCACCCCTCGCCGCCACGCCGGTCGCGGCTGCCAACGAAGCGCCGCCGCGCTTCACGCCCAGCCAGCCGCTGCGCGAGATCGCGCCGCAGCTGATCGAACCCGAATCCTTCGCCTCCAAACTGGCCGCCTGCCTGCCGGCACCGCCCGCCAACGAACCGGCGCCGGCCATCGCCCCGACCAACGACGCCATCGCCGAGCCCGTCACCGCGCCGCGTGCGCGTACCGCCGTGCGCGCGGACGTCGATGACACCCTGGACCTGGATACCCTGCTGCCGTCGATCGCACCGCCGGTCTCGCTGCCGGAACCGGCCCCCGCGCCGAAGGTGGCCAGCTTGCCGGCCGCACGCACGACCACGGCGACCGCCATCCCCGCCCCCTCCGCCGTCACCGTGCCGACGCTGACCGTCGTGACCGACGAGACGGCCGATGCCCGCGAAAGCGACGAACAACTGGTGCACATGCGCGGCGAGCTGGCCGCGATGCGCGAAATGATCGAACGCGAGATGCACCGCCTCACCGACGAGCGCCTGCGCGGTTCGCCGGTGCGCATGCAGGCGATGGAACTGATGGAGGACTACGGCTTCGACGCCGGCATCACCCGCGACATCGCCCTGCAGATTCCTGCCGACACCGAAGCCCATCGCGGCCGCGGCCTGATGCTGGGCCTGCTGTCGAAGAAGTTGCCCGTCACCGAGATCGACCCGCTGGAAGCCGGTGGCGTGATCGCCCTCGTCGGCCCCACCGGCGCCGGCAAGACGACCACCATCGCCAAGCTGGCGGCCTGCTTCGCGCAGCGCCACAACGCGCGCGACGTCGCGCTGGTCACCACCGACACCGTGCGTGTCGGCGGTCGCGAGCAGCTGCACGGCTACGGCCGCCAGCTCGGCATCGCGGTCCACGAAGCCGACAGCGCGCAGAGCCTGGCGCTGGTGCTGGAACGCCTGCGCGACTACAAGCTGGTGCTGATCGACACCGCCGGCCTGGGCCAGCGCGACCGCAACCTCGTCGGCCAGCTCAACTGGCTGCGCGCCTCCGGCCAGGTGCAGACCCTGCTCTGCCTGCCGGCCAACTCCCATTTCTCCGACCTGGACGAGGTCGTCCGCCGCTTCAGCACCGTGCAGCCGCAAGGCGTGGTGCTGACCAAGCTCGACGAAACCGGTCGCCTGGGCTCCGCGCTGTCGGTGGTCGTGGACCACCAGCTGCCGATGGCCTGGGTGACCGACGGCCAGCGCGTGCCCGACGACCTCCACCGCGCCAACAGCGCCCACCTCGTGCTGCGGCTGGACCAGCTGCGCCGCGAAGCCGACGAACCCTGCTCGACCGAGGCCACCCATGTCGCCTGACCACCTGCTGCAGACCAATCCGCGCAGCACCCCGCCGATCCCGTCCGCGTTCCATCCGGTGCGCGTCATCGCCATCACCGGCGGCAAGGGCGGCGTGGGCAAGACCAACGTCTCCGTGAACCTGGCGATCTCGCTGGCCGAGATGGGCAAGCGCACGCTGCTGATGGACGCCGACCTGGGCCTGGCCAACGTGGACGTACTGCTCGGCCTGTCGCCGAAGTTCACCCTGGCCGATCTGGTCGCCGGTCGCTGCCAGCTCGAGGATGTGCTGCTGGAAGGCCCTGAAGGCCTGATGGTGGTGCCGGCTTCGTCGGGTTTCCGCCACATGGCCGAACTGACACCGGCCGAACACGTCGGCCTGGTCAACGTGTTCTCCGAACTGCAGCGCGCCCTCGACGTCATGGTGGTCGACACGGCCGCCGGTATCACCGACAGCGTGCTGACCTTCTGCCAGGCCGCACAGGACACCGTCGTGGTGGTCTGCGACGAACCGGCGTCGATCACCGACGCCTACGCGCTGATCAAGGTGCTGGCGCGTGAGCGCGGCCTGGACCGCGTGCACGTCATCGCCAACATGGTCCGCGATCCCAACGAGGGCCGGAAGCTGTACGAGAAGCTGGCCCGCGTCTGCGAACGCTTCCTTGGCGACGTCGCCCTGCACTACCTGGGCGCCGTGCCGCAGGACGACTGGCTGCGCCGCGCCGTGCAGCGCCAGCAGGCCGTCGTGAAGGCCTACCCGGGCAGCCCGTCCGCACGCGCCATCACCGACATCGCCCGCGTCGCCGCCCGCTGGCAGCCGCCGCAGGGTGCCCGCGGCAACGTGGAGTTCTTCGTCGAACGCCTGATCCAGCGCGGGGTGGCCGCATGAACACCGCCGCCGCCCAGTACCGCGCCGTCCAGCGCAGTGCCGCCACCGACTGCGTCACCCAGCATGCCGACCTCGTGCGCCGCATCGCCCACCACCTGGCGGCACGCCTGCCGGCCAGCGTGGAAATCGACGACCTGATCCAGGCCGGCATGATCGGCCTGATCGAAGCCTCGCGCAGTTACGACGCCGAACAGGGCGCTTCGTTCGAAACGTATGCCTCGATCCGCATCCGCGGTTCGATGATCGACGAGATCCGCCGTGGCGACTGGGTGCCCCGCTCGGTGCACCGTCGTGCGCGCCAGGCCGCCGCCACCGTGCGCGAGATCGAACAGCGCACCGGCCGCGCCGCCATCGCCACCGAAGTCGCCTCGGCGATGGAGATGCCGCTGCCGGAATACCTGCGCCTGATGGAAGACGCCGCGCGCGGCCAGGTGCTGAGCCTGGAATCGCATATCGACGACCACGGCGAGCCGAACACCGCGCGTACCGGCGGCCCGTCGCCGCAGCAGAACCTGGAGCGCAGCGAATTCCGCCAGCAACTGGTCAAGGCCATCGGCCACCTGCCGGAACGCGAGCAGCTCGTCCTCTCGATGTACTACGAGAAGGAACTCAACCTGAAGGAGATCGGCGCGGTGCTCGGGGTCAGCGAGTCGCGGGTCTGCCAGATCCACGGCCAGGCCATGGTCCGCCTGCGCGGCCGCCTGCAGGTCTTCGAGAAGGCCGACGCCGGCCTGGAAACGGACGACTGAAGAATCCCCGCGGCCTGCCGATAAAGCTCCGGTAGGCCGCCGCGTGCAGCCCCTGCCCTGCCCTCGCCCCTCACCGGGCACGCTTTACTGGAGTTCGATGTGACCGCCAACAAGAACATGCGCATCCTGATCGTGGACGACTTCTCCACCATGCGCCGCATCATCAAGAACCTGCTCAACGACCTCGGCTACACCAATACCGCCGAGGCCGAAGACGGCAACAGCGCGCTGACGGCGCTGTCGCAGGGCAGCTTCGAATTCGTGGTCACCGACTGGAACATGCCCGGCATGACCGGCATCGAGCTGCTGAAGGCGATCCGCGCCGACGAGCGCTTCAAGACGCTCCCCGTGCTGATGGTCACCGCCGAAGCCAAGCGCGAGCAGATCATCGAAGCCGCGCAGAACGGCGTGAACGGCTACATCATCAAGCCGTTCACCGCGCAGACCCTGGAAGAGAAGCTCGGCAAGATCTTCGAACGCCTGGGAGCAGCCGCCTGATGAACGCCGTCGCCGACGTCACCGGTGCGCGCGCCGCGCTGGTGGAACGGCTGCAGCACGCGCTCGACGCCCTGGAACAGGGCGACGAAGCTGGCTGGCGCCGTGAACTGGACACCATCGCCGCCTGGCGCACGCAGCCGATGATGCAGGGCCTGGGTCGCCTCGCCCGCGAGCTGGCGCAGACCCTGGGCGAGCTTCCGCCAACCGATGCGGGCGAACTCGACGACGCCTGCTCGCGCCTGGACCACGTGGTCGAGATGACCGAACAGGCCAGCCACAAGACGCTGGACCTGGCCGAACAGTGCCGCGGCTACGCCACCCAGCTGAAGGGCACCGCCCTGTCGGCCGAACAGGCCGCCTTGGTGGACAGCATCGGCAAGGGCCTGTCGGAAATGGCGCTGGCGCAGAGCTACCAGGACCTCACCGGCCAGATCATCCGCCGTGTCGCCGGCATCGTCCGCCGCGTGCACGAGGGCTTCGGTGCGCTCGGCCTGCCGCCGCCGGAGAAGAAAGAGACTTCAGAACTCGCCGGTCCGGCCGTTGCTGGTCTAGACCGCAACGCGTTCTCGCAGGACGACGCCGACGACCTGCTCTCCGGCCTGGGCCTGTAGCCCACGCCGGGCGCTGCGGAACCGGAGACCTGCCATGCGCCACCGTTCCGTCCATCGTCATCCGCTCCTCCTGCTGTTCGTCGGGCTGCTGCTGGCCTGCGACGTGATCGCCCGGCGCCTGACCGCGCGCCGCGCCGCGTCGCCGCGCCTGGTCCACCCCGCCCGCTGATCGACCGCTTCCGGTAACCGCCCGTCCATGTCCGCCGTCACGCCCGAAATCGCCGCCGACTTCCTGATCGAAGCGCAGGAAATCCTCGATCGCCTGGGCGAACAGTTGGTCACGCTGGAACAGGACCCGTCCGACAGCGAACAATTGAATGCCGTGTTCCGCGGTTTCCACACGCTCAAGGGCGGCGCCGGCTTCCTCGGCATCCAGGCGATGGTCAACCTCTGCCACGCGGCGGAAGAAACCCTCGGCCTGGTCCGCGCCGGCCAGGCCGCGCTGGAACCGCATCATTTCGACGCCGCCCAGCAGTCGCTGGATTATCTGCAGCAGATGCTGGACGCAATCGGCGCAGGCGAAGAACCGCCGCACGCGCCGCAGGCGCTGATCGACCAGTTCGACGTGCACGGCAGCGCACCGGCGCCCGCCCCTGCTGCCGCGACGTCGACCGCGCCGGCCGCTGGCGACCTGATCAGCGACGACGAATTCGAAGCGCTGCTCGACCAGTTGCACGGCGACGCCGCGCCTACCCAGGTAGCCGCCGCAGCGCCTGCGCCGACACCGCGCCCCGCACCGGCCGCACCCAAGCCCGCACCGGCCGCCAAGCCGGCGGCGAAGGCCGGCGGCGAGGCGGAACAGACCATTCGCGTGGACACCAAGCGGCTGGATGCGATCGTCAACCTGGTCGGCGAACTGGTGCTTTCGCGCAATCGCCTGAAGACCCTGCGCGCCCGCATCCGCGATGAAGAACTCGACCGCGCGGTCAGCAGCCTCGACATCGCCACGGCGCGCCTGCAGAACGCGGTGATGCGCACGCGCATGCAGCCTGTCGGCAAGGTGTTCTCGCGCTTCCCCAAGGTGGCGCGCGATGTCGCCCGCCAACTGCAGAAGGAAGTCGACCTGGAACTGGTCGGCGCCGACACCGAGCTTGATCGCAACCTGGTCGAAGCCCTGGCCGATCCGCTGGTGCACCTGGTGCGCAACGCCATCGACCACGGCATCGAAGTGCCGTCGCTGCGCGATGCCAGCGGCAAGCCGCGCCAGGGCCACGTACGCCTGTCGGCGCAGCAGGAAGGCGATTTCGTCACCATCGAGATCCGCGACGACGGCGCCGGCATCGATCCCGAACGCCTGCGCGTCAAGGCGCTGGAGAAGGGCCTGATCGATCCCGAGGCCGCCGCGCGCCTGTCGCACGACGAATGCCTGCAGCTGATTTTCCTGCCCGGCTTCTCGACCAAGGCCGAGGTGACCGACATCTCCGGCCGTGGCGTGGGCATGGACGTGGTGCAGTCGCGCATCCGCGAACTGAGCGGGCAGATCACCATCCATTCCGACGTGGGCCGCGGCAGCCGCTTCGTCATCCGCGTGCCGTTGACGCTGGCGATCCTGCCGACGCTGCTGGTGCAGGCCGGCGAGCCGGTCTACGCCCTGCCGCTGGCACGGGTCATGGAAGTGCTGCACGCGCCCGCCGCCAGCCTGCGCTGGTTCGACGGCCGTGCCGTGCTCGACCGCCAATCGCACACGCTGCCGCTGGTCGACCTGCGCGACTGGCTGCAGGTGGAACCCACCGCCGCACCGCTGCTCACCATCGTGGTGCTGCAGATGGGCGACCAGCGCTTCGGCCTGGTCGTCGACCAGGTCCGCGGTCGCGAGGAAGTGGTCATCAAGCCGCTGCCGCGCGCCGTGCGCGGCCTGCCCGGCTACGCCGGCGCCACCCTGATCGGCGACGGCCGCATGGCCCTGATCCTGGACGTGGACGGCCTGCGCGCGACCGCATAGCGCGGCAGGCTGTTGTGGGAGCGACGTAAGTCGCGATGACCGCGAGGCGCGGTGCGGGCGAATCCAGATGCCTGAAGGAAAGAACTCGCGACTTACGTCGCTCCCACGTGAGAGATCGGTGTGTGATCCCGGTCGCGACTTACGTCGCTCCTACAAGAAGCCCAGCTCAAGTCCACCTGAATTGGGCCGATAGATCGTTACATGGACATCTTCAGCCTCATCGGACTCCTGCTCGCGCTCGTCGCGCTGGTCGGTGGCAGCATCCTGAAGGGTGCGGGCCTATCGTCGCTGTGGTCGTCGGCCGCGTTCGTCATCGTGATCCTCGGCACGCTCGCCGCGATCCTGGTGCACACGCCGCCGCCGGTGTTCAAGCGCGCCGTCGCCATCGTGCGCTGGGTGATCCGCCCGCCGGGCAACGACGGTGAGGCACTGATCGCCGAGATCGTCGACTGGAGCAACATCGCGCGCAAGCAGGGGCTGCTGGGCCTGGAGCCGCTGGTCAACCAGCAGGACGATCCCTTCCTGAAGAAGGGCCTGCAGATGCTGGTGGACGGCGTGGAGCCGGAATCGATCCGGCACATGATGGAAATCGACCTCAACGGCCAGGAGCACCAGGACCTCGCCGCTGCGAAAGTGTTCGAAGCCATGGGCATCTACGCGCCCACCCTGGGCATCATCGGCGCCGTATTCGGCCTGATCGCCGTGATGAAGAACCTCGCCGACCCCAGCAAGCTTGGCCACGGCATCGCCGCCGCGTTCACCGCGACGATCTACGGCATCGCCTCGGCCAACCTGTTCTTCCTGCCCATCGCGAGCAAGCTCAAGAGCGTCATCGGCGGGCGTAGCCGCGAGCAGGAAATGATCATCGAAGGCCTGATCGCCATCGCGCAGGGCGAGAACCCGCGCAACATCGAGGCCAAGCTGGCCGGCTTCCTGCACTGAGCCGGCGCGACCATGGCACGCCGGCACAAGCACGAGGAACACGCCAATCATGAGGCCTGGGCGATCCCCTACGCCGACCTCATGACCCTGCTGCTCGCCTTCTTCGTGGTGATGTACGCCATCTCCACGATCAACGAGGGCAAGTACCGGGTGATGGCCGACGCGCTGACCGCTGCATTCGGCGGCGCTCCACGCACGATCAACCCGGTCCAGGTGGGCAACCACCAGTTGCAGGGCGCCGACTTCGACCGTCCTTCACCGATCAAGTCCGGTGCCAAGCAAGGCCCGTCGGCCCCTTCGCCGTCGCCCAACGTCACCCTGCTGGCGGCGATGGCCTCGCAGATGAACCTGTCGCTGGACGCCAAGGGCCTGCAGAGCGCCCAGGGCGAGCTGAAGCGCATCGCCGACGATCTCGAGCGCGCACTGGCGCCGTTGATCGACGAGAAGCTGGTCACCATCAAGCGCTCCTCCTTGTGGCTGGAAGTGCAGATCAACAGCGACATCCTGTTCGCCACCGGCTCCGCGACGCTCGACCCGCAGGCGCAGGAGACCGTCGGCAAGCTGGGCGCGGTGCTGGCCGATGTGCCGAACTCGGTCCGCGTGGAGGGTTACACCGACGACCGGCCGATCCGGACCTCGCAGTTCCCCTCCAACTGGGAACTGTCGTCCTCGCGCGCGGCCAGCGTGGTGCACCTGTTCGTCCGCGACGGAATCCCGCCGGAGCGGCTGGCGATGATCGGCTACGGCGAGTTCCGCCCCATCGCCGACAACGCGACGATCGAGGGCCGCAACGCCAACCGCCGCGTATTGCTGATCATCCTGGCGAGCCCCGGCGCTCCGGCACCGGAATTGCATGCCCAGCAGGAAGCCGTCGCCCCGCCGTCAGTGATCTCGCTGCCGCCGTTGCCGACGCACGCCGCGACGCCCATGCCCGGAGCGCCGCCGGCGCCCCAGGTCCATGAAGGAGTCCAGTGATGCGCGTGTGGGCGATCGCCAACCAGAAAGGCGGTGTTGGCAAGACGACCACCACCCTCGCCCTCGGGCGCGGGCTGGCGATGCGCGGCTATCGCGTGCTGCTGGTGGACCTGGATCCTCATGCTTCGCTGACGCGTGCGTTCGGCGTGCCCGCCGATCCGCAGCCGGCCGGCGTGCTGGACTTATTCGACGAGAATCCGCCCGAGCTGGCGCGCCTGGCGCGCGCCACCGAGATCGAGAACCTCGCCTTCGTCGCCGCGCAGACGCCGCTGGCCACGCTGGAGCGCCGCAGCGCCACCCAGCCCGGCCTGGGCCTGGCGTTGTCGAATGCGCTGACGCGCGGCGGCACCGCGTACGACTACGTGCTGTTCGATTGCCCGCCCACGCTCGGCCTGCTGATGGTCAACGCGCTGGCTGCGGCGGACCACGTCATCATTCCTACCCAGACCGAACCGCTGGCGTTGCACGGCCTGAAGGGCATGTGCCGCACCAGCGAGATGATCGAACGCTCGCGCCGCCGCGCGCTGCCGGTGTCGATCCTGCCCACGCTGCACGACAAGCGCACGCGCACCGGCGCCGACACGTTGAAAGCCATGCAGGAGACCCACGGTGAGTCGGTCTGGAACGATGCCATCCCCAACGACACCCGCATCTGCAGTGTCGAAGCGCTGACGCATTCCGCGCCGGCCGCGCAGTATCCCGGCCGCGGCCTGTCCGCCTACCGTCGCGCGCTGGACTGGCTGCTGCTGACCGAGGCGCGCGCCACGGAGCAGGCGGCATGACGACGCCCGCCGTCCTCGACGATTACCTGCAGGACCTGCTCGGCGATGTCGGCATTGCGCCGGCACCGTTGGCGGAAGCGCCGCCCGCCGTCGTCGTCGAACCCCCGTCCGCGCCCGTGGCCGAGGCGAAGGTGGTCGAGGCGCCGGTTATCGCGCCTGACGTTCCTGCCGCACCTCCGTCGGCACCGGTCCTGGCAGTCGCACCCGTCCGTGCCGGCGCAGAAGCCGATCTGATCACCGACGACGAATTCGAAGCCCTGCTCGACCAGTTGCATGGCGATGGCGTCCCGCAGGCGCCAGCCGCACCCGCTGCGACGCCCGTGCAAACGGCGGCCCCTGCGCTGGCCATCGCGCCGTCGCGCGCACCGGCGGGCGAGGCGATTTCCGACGACGAGTTCGAAGCCCTGCTCGATGCGTTGCATGGGGATGCCGCACCCACGGCCCGCGCCCCGTCGCCGGCGCCCGTCGCGGAGCCACCGTCGGCACCCGCTGTACCCGTCGCACCTGCGATGCCGCGCGCCTTGCCGCCGCTCCCTACCCACCCGTACCTGCAGACGCCGGTCGACACCGGCCAACGCCGCCGGGCGACCGAACGCAAGACGCGCTGGCTACGCCTGCGCTGCGACCAGCAGCACTACGCGCTGGAGTTGCTCAAGGTGCAGGAAGTCGTGCTGCCGGCCATCCTGTTGCCGCTACGCGGCGCCGCACCGCACATGCTCGGCGTGATGAACCTGCGCGGCCAGGTGGTGCCGGTGATCGACCTCGGCCTGTACCTCGGCCGACGCGCGATCGAACCCGACGCGACCACCCGCATCGTGGTGCTCGAGGAGCACGGCGAGATCCTCGGCCTGCGTGTCAGCGCGGTGGAGGACGTGGCCAACCTCAGCGACCACCAGATCGAATCCCCGGACAACGCCCGCGTGGGCCGTATCGCCAACCCGCTGTTCCGCGGCGTGGCGCGGCTCAACGAACGCGCGGTGATCCTGCTGGACGCCTCGCAGCTGCTGACCTGACCCATGCACCGCACCCCGCGACAGTCCGACGCGCGTCACACATTCACGTGCACCTCTAAAGAGCCATCGGCCCGCGCCGATACCTGCTCTAGAGCCGCCCTTCCGGAGACACGATGAGCGCAGTGCCCCTGGGTGACGACCTCGGTATCGAGGCTGCCACCGACCTCAAACAGCATCTCGCCATGCACGTCGCCGACGCGGCGCCGCTGGTGCTGGATGCCGGCACCGTGCAGCGCATCCACACGGCCAGCCTGCAGGTGCTGTGCAGCTTCGTGCGGCAGCGCCAGCAAGCGGGCCTGGCCACCGACTTCGGCGCGGTCAGCCAGAGCTTCCGCGACGCCGCACGCCTGCTGGGCGTGGGACGCCAGCTGGGCCTGCCGGTCGCCGACGACACCAACATCAATACGCAACAAGTGGAGAACGCCGCATGAGCGCACGCATTCTGGTAGTGGACGATTCGGCCTCGATGCGACAGATGGTCGCCTTCGCCCTCAGCTCGGCGGGCTTCTCCGTGGACGAAGCCGAAGACGGCCAGGTCGCGCTGGGACGCGCGCAGGGCCAACGCTTCAATGCCGTCGTCACCGACGTGAACATGCCGAACATGGACGGCATCTCGCTGATCCGCGCTTTGCGCGGCCTGCCGGACTACAAGTTCACGCCGATGCTGATGCTGACCACCGAATCGGCCGCCGACAAGAAGGCCGAAGGCAAGGCCGCCGGCGCGACCGGCTGGCTGGTCAAGCCGTTCAATCCGGAACAGCTGGTCGCCACCGTCCAGAAAGTCCTGGGCTGATCGCCCCACCCTTCCCCCGTACACCGTCTTCCGCCACAGGTCTCCGTCGCAATGAACATGGACATGCAGCGCTTCCACGCCACGTTCTTCGAGGAAAGTCGCGAAGGACTCGAGGCCATGGAGGCGGGGCTGCTGTCGCTGGAACAAGGCAGCCGTGACGGCGACCTGATCAATTCCATCTTCCGTGCGGCCCACTCGATCAAGGGCGGCTCGGCCACCTTCGGCTTCGATGCGATCGCCGGCATGACCCACGTGCTGGAAACGCTGCTCGACGAGTTGCGCGCCGGCCAGCGCGCCGTCAGCCCGCCGGCGGTGGACGCGATGCTCGCCTCGGTGGACGTGCTGCGCGCGTTGCTCGCCGAAGCCGAACACGGTACGCCCGCCGATCCTGCCGCCGTGCAGGCGATCAAGGATCGCCTCAACGCGGTGCTGACGGGCGAGGACGCCCCCGTCGCGGTTGCGGCCGCGCCGAAGGCCGACGAGACGCCCGAAGGCTGGAAGATCGGCTTCACGCCGGCGCCATCGCTGTTCATGAGCGGCAACGATCCGCTGCGGATCATCCGTGAGCTGGAACACCTCGGCCCGCTGGAAGTCGCCTGCCGGCTGGAACGCCTGCCGGGCTTCGACCAGATCGACCCGCTCGAAGCCTATCTCGCGTGGGACCTCGGCCTGATCGGCAAAGTGCCGCGCAGCGCCGTGGACGATGTCTTCGCCTGGGTCGTCGACGATTGCGAGCTGGACATCCAGCCGATGCAGCGCGATGCCATCCCGGTCGCCGCCGTCGAAGCCGCCGCAGCAGCGCCCGCGCAGCTCGTCAGCGCCGCTGCCCCCGCGCAGGCCGGTGCCGCTCCGGCGCAAGCCGCCGCCAACGACACCGCCGAAACCTCCATCCGCGTCAGCGTCGACAAGATCGACGGTCTGATCAACCTGGTCGGCGAACTGGTCATCACCCAGGCCATGCTCAAGCAGGTGTCGGGCGTGCTCGACCCCGCCCAGTGCGAGCGCCTGTTCGCCGGCCTCGACCTGCTGGAGCGCAACACGCGCGACCTTCAGGAAGCCGTCATCGGCGTGCGCATGCTGCCCGTGGATGCGGTGTTCCGCCGCTTCCCGCGCCTGGTCCGCGACTTGTCCGCCCGCCTCGGCAAGCATGTGCGCCTGCGTACCGTCGGCGAAGGCACGGAACTCGACAAGGGCCTGATCGAACGCATCGCCGACCCGCTGGTGCACCTGGTCCGCAACTCGATCGACCATGGTCTGGAAATGCCCGATGTCCGCGCACAAGCCGGCAAGGACGAGACCGGCACGATCACCCTGGCGGCATCGCACCAGGGCGGCCACATCGTCATCGAAGTCAGCGACGACGGCCGCGGCCTCAATCGCGAACGCATCCTCGCCAAGGCGGCCGAACGCGGCATCGCCGTGCCGGAAAACCCGACCGATTCCCAGGTCTGGGACCTGATCTTCCAGCCAGGCTTCTCCACCGCCGACGCCGTCACCGACCTGTCCGGCCGTGGCGTGGGCATGGACGTGGTCCGCCGCAACATCCAGGCCCTCGGCGGCGAAGTGCAGCTCGAAAGCGCAGCCGGCCAGGGCACGCGCGTGGTGATCCGCCTGCCGCTGACGCTGGCCATCCTCGATGGCATGGCGGTGTCGGTGGGCGACGAAACCCTGATCCTGCCGCTGAGCTACGTGCTGGAAGCACTGCAACCGGTGGCCGAGGACGTGCGCACCGTGGCCGGCGACGGCCGCGTGCTGCGCGTGCGCGGCGAGTACCTGCCGATGGTCGCGCTCAACGAGTACTACCGCTACGGCGACGCGCGCGCCGAAGACCCGCTCGTCGTGGTGGTCGAAGCCGATGGCCAGAAACTTGCACTGGAAGTCGATGAACTCATCGGCCAGCAGCAGGTGGTGGTCAAGAATCTCGAGAACAATTACCGCCGCATCGACGGCATCTCCGGCGCCACCATCCTGGGCGACGGTCGCGTCGCCCTGATCGTCGACATCGGCGGGCTGGTGCGTACGCGCCGGATGCAGCAGGCCGCCTGAACCCCTTTCCCCGCGTGACCGCTCCCGTCGCCGTCTCCCGGCGACGACGGTGACGCACGCCTTTACACTCACGGTATCCGCATGAAGTACGCACTTTCCCTGCTCGCCCTGGCCCTGGCGGCCACCCACGCACCCGCGCATGCCGCGGACGGCGCAACCAAGGCCGCTGCCTGGCCGCCGAAGATCAGCTTCGCCGACGGCACCGAACTCAGCCTCGGCGGCAATCTCCAGTACGACCTCAACCAGTTCTCCGGCGAGGGCTACAACGGCGCCGCACTGGAAGACGATGATGCCTGGCGCCGGCAGGAACTGGGCTTCACCCTGCGCCGCAAGGGCGTGTACGACCTCGGCGTCACCTACGACTTCCAGGCCAAGAGCTGGAACGACGTGGCGCTGCGCGTGGAAACCAAGGCCTTGTTCGGCCGTGACCTGGGCAAGGTGCGCATCGGCCAGATGAAGGTTCCGCTGGGCTTCGAAGGCAACACCGCCACGCGTGCGGTCAGCTTCCTGGAAGCGTCGCTACCCACGCAGGCGTTCTACGAGAACCGCCGCAGCGGCATCGACTGGGCCTTCGAACGCGACCGCTACCTGGTCAATGCCGGCTACTTCTTCGAATCCGACCTGCTGGGCAACAACAAGGGCGATACCGCCGCCGTGCGCCTGGCGTGGACACCGCGCAAGGCCGCTGGCGACGTGCTGCACCTCGGCCTGGCCGCATCGCAGGAACGACCGGACAGCGAGGTCAACGGCCTCGGCGTGACCGTCCACCCGAGCGTGCGCTGGCGCGCCAAGCCGGAAGCCGCGCTGACCGCGGTCCGGCTGGTGGATTCGGGCACGCTGACCCGCGCGGACCGCATCGAGCGCACCGGCCTGGAAGCGCTGTGGATCCACGGCCCGTGGTCGGTGCAGGGCGAGTACCTGCACCAGGAGACCACGCGCGATCTCGGCCTGCCGTCCTACTCGGCGGACGGCGCGTACGTGTTCGGCAGCTGGTTCGCCACCGGCGAATCGCGCGGTTACAGCGGCGGCAATGTCGCCAATCCGAAGCCCAAGGGCCGGTACGGCGCCGTGGAGCTACTGGCGCGCTACAGCCGCATCGACCTGGACAGCGATGGCATCGCCGGCGGCCGCCAGTCCGATTGGACGCTGGGTGCGAACTGGTACCTGACGCAGTACTTCAAGTTCCAGGCGAACTACGTGAAAACCGACGCCACGCGCGGCGCTTTCTCCGCCGATCCGTCCGTGTTCGAGCTGCGCGCACAGCTGCAGTTCTGACCGCTCCGCCCCCCTACCCCGCGCCGCCGGTCACGGTTCGCGCGGGGAGCCGGCGACAGTTTCGTAAGCACGCTTATCTTTCGGCCGAACGGCCGTAAAGAACCCTCCCGATACGCCGCTACTCCACGTGCAGACAGCGCAATGTCGCTGCGCAGGCACGGGAGTGAGGCATCGATGCCTGGCGTCATGGAAGTCCCACCGACTTCCGCCGCATGCACGCCTTTGATGTTCCACCGGAGATCCAAGATGACCTGGTTCCAGAACCTGTCCATCGCCCGCAAGCTGGCGCTGGCCTTCGCTTCCACCACGCTGCTGACCCTGCTGCTCGGCGCGTTCTCGCTGTGGCGCCTGAATGACGGCAACGCGCAGATCCGCGACGTCAACGAGAACTGGATGCCCGCCGTCCAGCACCTCGGCGAAATGCGCGCGCAGCTGGGCGAGTACCGCACGTTCGAACAAGCGCAACTGGGCAAGCAGGGCGACGCGGCCGAACTGGCCGACTACGACAAGCGCCTGAAGGACACCCGCGCACTGATCGACGCCGAGGAAGCCGCGTACAACGCGATCCCGGCCGAGTCCTCGGACGAAGAGCTGGCGCTGTACAAGAAGGTCGAGTCCTCGCGCGCAGCCTACTTCGAGGCGCACGACCGCATCGCCGCGGCGATCGTCGCCGACGATTTCGACACCGCCAAGGCGATCTCCGGCAGCGATTCGCGCAAGCTGCGTCGTGAGTTGTTCGACAACCTCAAGACGCTGTCGCAGTACAACGTGGACCACCTGTCCAAGAACGTCGAGGCCTCCCGCCAGGCGCACGAGCGCACGGTGATCACGCTGATCGGCGGTCTGGTGCTGGTGCTCGTGCTCGCATCGTTGCTGGGCTTCACCATCAGCCGCTCGATCGCGCGGCCGGTCGCCGATGCGGTGCGCGTCGCCAACGACGTGGCCGCCGGCCGCCTGGATGCCAAGATCGACACCAGTCGCCAGGATGAAGTGGGCCAGCTGCTCTCGGCCATGCAGCGCATGCAGGTGCAGGTGGTCTCCCTGATCGCCGCACTGGCCGAAATGACCCGTCGCCACGACGAAGGCCAGATCAGCTTCCGCATCGACGATGCGAACTTCCCCGGCGACTACGGCCGCATGGTGCGCGACACCAACACCCTGGTGGCGCAGCACATCGGCGTGAAGATGAGCGCCGTCAATGTCATGCGCCGTTATGCGGTTGGCGACCTGTCCATCGACATGGACCGCCTGCCCGGCGAGAAAGCCGTCATCACCGAAGCCATGGACATGTGCAAGGCCAACCTGTCTGCGATCAACGGCGAGATCAAGCGCCTGTCGACGGCGGCTGCGTCCGGTGATTTCACCCAGCGTGGCGACGTGGAGAAGTACCAGTACGACTTCCGCGACATGGTGGAAGGCCTCAATGGGCTGATGAAGACCACCGACGGCAACCTGGCCGAAGTCTCCGAACTGCTGCAGGCCATCGCCCGCGGCGACCTGACCGCCCGGATGGAAGGCGACTTCCATGGCGTGTTCGCCACCATGCGCGATGACGCCAATGCCACCGTGGCCCAGCTGACCGAGATCGTCGGCGGCATCCAGATGGCGGCCCTGAGCA
>Ga0209369_1000083_pt1 | contig 216790 bp, 186 predicted proteins | sample EBPBio142010_DNA_FD_185865 | JGI IMG/M metagenome (GOLD analysis project Ga0209369, IMG submission 185865) | Wastewater treatment Type I Accumulibacter community from EBPR Bioreactor in Madison, WI, USA - Reactor 1_10/4/2010_ DNA (SPAdes)... | ecosystem: Engineered > Bioreactor > EBPR >... | reverse complement strand
ACTACATCGAGATGTTCTACAACCCGATCCGCCGGCATGGTTCCGCTCGCGGACTGTCACCGGTAGAGTTTGAAAGGCGCTACGCGCAGAGCGGCGACTGAGTGTCTACAGAACTCTGGCCGGTCCAATGCGGTGAGATTGGCAATCCACGCTCCACTGATCCCCATCAGAACCAGCACCAAGGGCAGTACGCAACAGACCGACGCCCCGACGGCGGCAGCTGCCGCCCCCCAAATAGCGGGCAGCGAGGATTTAGGTGGAAACTGCTTACTCATGGCGGCATGGTATTCTCCGTATCTAGGTACGGAGTCAAGCTGTGATCAACAATGCGATGACGATCGGTCGGCTAGCAGCCGCTGCGGACGTGCATGTGGAGACGATTCGCTATTACCAACGACGTGGGTTGGTCCCGGAGCCCGAACGCCCGCAGGGCGGGGTGCGGCGTTATGGGGAGGCCGATATCAGCCGACTTCGATTCATTCGGCGGGCACAGGCTGCTGGGTTCCGTCTGGACGAGATCGAGGGGTTGCTGCAGGTCAACGGTCGGAGCGCATGTGAGCAAACACGCTTGCTTACCGAGCAGAAACTGAGCGAAGTTCGACAGCGTATTGAAGAGTTGCAGCTACTGGAAGCCGGCTTGAAACAGTGGGTGAGCGAATGCCGCGCGACCGCGGGTGGTACTTGCCCCGCGCTCGACCGGTTATCCAGTGCCACACGCTAACGCTCAGGCGCTAACACTGAGTGGCTGCGTTTGATCAGAGCTGGTCCCTACCGCACCAACGGCGCGGTGAATTAGGCGAGCCGCCACGCGTGCGGTTGTTTGATCCAAGTCCAGGGGAGGGCACAACTCAGCCACATCCATCAAACGCACTTTGCCTGACGCCATGACCTGGTCCAGCAATGCTTCTACAACCTCCAGGCTCACACCTCCTGGATTGGGAGCGCTGACGCCAGGAGCGATACTTTGCGGCAACACGTCCAGGCAGAGAGTCAGATAGATCACATCTACCGCATCGCACCAGAGTTTCACCAGCTCCGTTTGGGCGTGCCAGTTCCACGCCCTTAGGGCGTCATCGGTGATGTAGTGGGCGCCCTCACGTTCTGCGGTAGCGAACAAGCGCGGTGTATTGCTGGAGCGACTGACGCCAATGCAGTGGTAGTGGAGAGGCTTGCCGCTTCTGTGGGCGTGCTCCAATGCCTGAAGGAAGGGCGTGCCGGAACTCGCACACCCCTGCTCGCGCAAATCGAAATGAGCATCGAAGTTGAAAATGCCAATTCGCGATGATGATGGTCCGAGGTGACCGCAAAGCGCCGCATAGCTGGCATAGCTAATTTCATGACCTCCGCCTAAGCCGACGACCCAATGCCCGCTATCCAAGAGTTGTTGCGCGCGTTGGGAGTAGTGGGCCTGTGCTAACTCCAAGGCCCGATCCTCGCAGACGATATTACCTGCGTCGTAAAGAGGGCGCGCGTGTAGCACGGGCAGGTTGGCCAACGTCCTGCGAAGTGCATCGGGTCCCTGGGCAGCACCAGGGCGTCCGGCATTGCGACGAATGCCTTCATCGCTGGCGAAGCCCAGCAGGGCAATGCCGGGAGCGCCAAGATCCGTGTCCGGCGACACTACCTGATGCCAGCGCTGGGTATCGGCCGACAATGGCAGATCCACGCGCCCAGACCATGCGGGATTCACCTGCGCGTTTCCTGCAATGGCCAGTCCAGGAACGGTTGTAGGCCCCCACGTTGGATGAAGGCCTCGATGGCCTGCATTTCAGGGGCCAGATAGCGGTCCTCGTCGTAGCGAGGTACCAGGGCCCGGACCTGAGCGTGTACCGATTCCAAAGCCTGCGAAGACTGCAGCGGCCGTCGGAACTCAATGCCTTGGCAGGCGGCCAGCATTTCGATGGCCACGATGCGACGCACGTTATCGGCCACCTCGCGCGACTTGCGCGCGGCGAAGGTCGCCATGCTGACATGGTCTTCCTGGTTGGCTGAAGTTGGCAACGAATCCACGCTGGCAGGATGGGAGAGGGTTTTGTTCTCGCTGGCCAGCGCAGCGGCGGTCACGTGGGCGATCATGAAACCTGAATTGACGCCGGGGTTGGCCACCAGGAAGGCGGGCAACCCGGAGATCGTGGCATCGATGAGTAAGGCGATGCGCCGTTCCGACAGTGCGCCAATCTCGGACACTGCCATGGTCAGTTGATCCGCCGCAAAGGCCACGGGCTCGGCGTGGAAGTTGCCACCCGAGATCACCTCGCCGGTATCGGTGAAGACCAGGGGGTTGTCAGACACCGCATTGGCCTCTGTCCGCAGCACTTGTGCCACGTGTTGCATCACGTCGCGTATGGCCCCCATCACCTGAGGCTGGCACCTGAGACTGTAAGGATCCTGCACGCGCGTGTCGTTCTGACGATGCGACTCACGGATCGCGCTACCGGCCAGTAGGCGCAGGTAGTGCTCGGCCACGGCGATCTGGCCAGGCTGGCCACGCACGGCATGGATCCGCGGATCGAATGGCGCATCAGAGCCGCAGGCGGAGTCCACGCTCATCGCGCCGCTCAACACGGCAGCCGAGTAAATCTGCTCCGCCGCGAACAGCGCCATCAATGCAATGCCGGTGGATACCTGCGTGCCGTTGAGCAGGGCCAGACCCTCCTTGGCCGCCAGCCGGATCGGGATAATGCCCGCGTGTTCCAGCGCCTGGCTGGCGGGCAGTACCTGTCCGTCAACCCGGACGTGGCCTTCGCCCATGGCTGCCAACGTCAGGTGCGCCAACGGTGCCAGATCGCCCGAGGCGCCTACCGAGCCTTGGGCAGGAATGCAGGGCCAGATCTGTGCGTTGTAGATAGCCACTAGCGTAGCCAGCGTCTGCTCGCGTACCCCCGAGTAGCCGCGCGCCAGGGACGCAATCTTGGTAGCGAAGATCAGGCGCACGCAGGCATCGTCAAGCAATGATCCCATGCCCACGGCGTGCGAGCGCACCAAGTTGGTTTGCAGCTGCTCCAGTTGCTCGCGCGGGATATGGACTTTGGCCAGTTTGCCGAAGCCGGTGTTGATGCCATAGGCCGGTTCGCCGGCGGCCACGATCGCCTGCACGGTCTGCGAAGAGGCCCGGACGTTGTCCCAGCAATCTGCGTCCAGGGCGATGGGATCAGCCCCTTGCGCGATCTGCCGCAGCTGGGCCAACGTCAGCTGGCCCGGTGTCAGGGTAAGCATGCGATTCACTCCAGAATGGCCGGCAGGGTCAGGTCATGCTCACGGGCACAGGCCAGTGCCTGCTCGTAACCCGCATCGGCGTGGCGCATCACGCCCGTGGCCGGGTCGTTCCACAGCACACGCGCCAGCCGGCGATCGGCTTGCTCGGTGCCATCGCACACGATGACCACGCCCGAGTGTTGCGAGAAGCCCATCCCGACACCGCCTCCGTGATGCAGGCTCACCCAGGTCGCCCCGCCACTGGTGGCCAGCAGCGCGTTGAGCAGCGGCCAGTCCGAGACCGCATCGGAGTCATCGCGCATGCCTTCGGTTTCACGGTTGGGGCTGGCTACCGAGCCGCAGTCCAAGTGATCGCGTCCGATAACGATCGGTGCCTTGAGCTCGCCATTGCGCACCATTTCGTTGAAGGCCAGCGCGGCCTTGTGGCGCTCGCCCAAGCCCAACCAGCAGATCCGTGCGGGCAGACCTTGGAAGGCAATGCGCTTGCGGGCCTGGTCCAGCCAGTGGTGAAGATGCGTGTTGTCAGGAAACAGTTCTTTGACCTTGGCATCGGTCTTGTAGATGTCTTCTGGATCCCCGCTCAGGGCCACCCATCGGAACGGGCCCATGCCGCGGCAGAACAGCGGACGGATACAGGCGGGCACGAAGCCGGGGAAGGCAAAGGCGTTGTCCACGCCCTGATCCAGCGCCACCTGGCGGATGTTGTTGCCGTAATCGATCGTCGGCACGCCCATGGCGTGGAAATCGAGCATCGCGCGCACATGCGTGGCACACGAGGCCGCAGCAGCCTGCGCCAGCTCGCGTCGCTGACCATCGTCACCGCCGCGCGCCTGTTCCCACTGTGAGAGGGTCCATCCGGCGGGCAGATAGCCATTGATCAGGTCGTGCGCTGAGGTCTGATCGGTCACGGCGTGAGGACGCGGACCTCCATTGCGCGCGCGCGCGACGAACTGCGGCAACAGTTCGGCCGCATTACCCAGCAAGCCCACCGATACCGGCGTCGGGCTGTGTTCGATGATCTGCAAGGCTTCATCGATGGAGTAGGCCTTGTGATCGACATAGCGGGTGCGGATACGAAAATCGATCCGAGACTCCTGGCACTCGATCACAATGCTGCTGGCCCCGGCCAAGGTCGCCGCCAACGCCTGCGCGCCCCCCATACCGCCCAAGCCGGCGGTGAGGATCCACTTGTTCTGCCAATTACCACCATAGTGCTGGCGACCCAACTCCACGAAGGTCTCGTACGTACCTTGGACGATGCCCTGACTGCCGATGTAGATCCAACTGCCAGCCGTCATTTGGCCGTACATCATCAAGCCCTTCTTATCGAGCTCGTTGAAGTGCTCCCAGGTCGCCCAGTGAGGCACGAGGTTGGAGTTGGCGATCAGCACGCGTGGCGCATCGGGGTGCGTGCGGAACACGCCGACAGGCTTGCCGGACTGAACCAGCAGCGATTCGTCTTCCTCAAGCGATCGCAACGTTTCCAAGATGCGGTCGAAGCTTTTCCAGTCGCGCGCGGCACGACCGATGCCGCCGTAGACCACCAGGTCTTTCGGGCGCTCGGCCACGTCGGGATCCAAGTTGTTCTGGATCATGCGGTAGGCCGCTTCAGTCAGCCAGCTCTTGCAGTGCAGCTGGGTGCCGATCGGAGCGCGAACGGTGCGCGCAGGGGAAGCGGAGCGTTCCAAGGTATCCATCAAATCCTCAAGGGGTCAGGAGGGCGCCAACCTGGAAGGTGCCCACAAAGCGGTAACGAGATGCCGGGTGAATCAACCGCACAAAGCTGGCCACCTGTCCGCGCGACCACGTACGTCGGGTCAGCACCAGCAACGGATCGCCTTCGTTGATCTTCAGTTGCGCAGCCAGACGCTTGCTGGCCGTCTCGGCTTCAATCACATGTTCGGCGCGCTCCAGCGGCGCAACGCGCATCAGGTACTGGTGCGGAATCTCGGTGTGGAAATCGATGTCCAGGTAATCCGGCGCCACGCTGGGTTGCACAAAGCGATCCTCCAACTGCACGGGCTTGTCATCGCTGTGGTGGAGCAGGCGGCTGTGGAACAGCTCCGTGCCCGGTGTCAGGCCGAAGTTGGTCGTCACACTGGAGCGCGCCTCGACCGTCTCGCAGATCAATACCTGGACCGAGTGTGTCTGGCCGCGGGACTGAATCTCTTCGCGAATGTTGCGCACCTCGAACATCGCCGATTCGGCCTTTGGCCCGGCGACGAACGTGCCCACGCCTTGCACTCGGGTCAGCACGCCGGCGTCGGTCAACTCGCGCAGCGCTCGATTCACTGTCATGCGAGACAAGCCGAACTTGGTCGTCAGTTCGTTCTCGCTGGGGACGCGACTGCGCGCGGGCCAGTCGCCGTTGGTGATGTGACGCAGGATGAAGTGCTTGAGCTTCTGGTAGTGCGGCTTGGGTTCGTCCATGGCCCAAGCATTACATGTCTATACAACCAGTCCAACCACTTTCGATGCTGTGCTGCACAAGCAGTTGACACTAAGAAATTCCTCGTGCTATTGCTGTGGTATAGACAACCTGCGGGTTCGCCACACGCTCATGCCGTCGCTTCGCGTGCTACTGCGTATGTTCCTGATCCTCGTGCTCTGCGCGGATGGGATCCTGAGCGCGCAGGCCACCACGCGGATGGCCGTGCGGCATATTCCTCCCCCAGGTGCGGTGAATGGCACCCACTCGGTGCATGGCGGCGCGCGTGTCAATGAACGCGCCAAGATTAGTAACGATTGCAACAAAATTCGTCCCGGTGGCAAGCAAGCCGGGCAGGGTGATCAGAACGATCATCAGTGCGACTGCAGCACCACCTCCTGCGACTGCAGCTGTGTGCTCACCTTCTTCGCCGGGCGTGTGCCGGTCATCTTTGCCGCCCAGCACGCCCTGACGAGCACCTACCTACCTACGCCTGAGTTGCCGCCGCTGCGACGACAGGTATCCCGGCTGTTCCGACCTCCCATCGGCTAATGCTGCTTGGTCGCCATTGATTGGCGACGTCTACGCACGCCCTGATGTCGCATAGGCCCCCACGTCTGGGGCACCAGGGTCATACGCATGCATTGCCCTTCGGGGGAGAGAGAACCCATGTACTTCAAGCGCAATCCTTTGGCGGTATCCGTCGGTGCCCTTCTGTGCGCCGGTTTTTCCACGGTGGCTCTGGCTCAGCAGGCTGAACAGGGCGCCACGAGCGAGTCGGCCAAGACGCTGGACACCGTCCAGGTCACCGGCAGCCACATCAAGCGACTGCAGCTCTCCGGTGTTGGTCCGGTCAGCGTGGTTGATGCCGAAGCCATCGAGCGCTCCGGCGCCACTTCGGTGGAGACGCTGCTGCAGCGCCTGCCGGCGTCGGCCGGCTTTGCCGGCAGCCAGTCCAACGCCTACTGGGCCGAGAACGGCTACGGCACTACTCAGGTCAATCTGCGCGGCCTGGGCATTAACCGCACGCTGGTTCTGCTCAATGGTCGTCGTGTGGTCAATGGTGGCACCGGTGCCAACAGCTCGGTTGACCTGAACATCATCCCGGTAGCGCTGATCGAGCGGATCGAGGTCCTCAAGGACGGTGCCTCAGCCATCTACGGTGCCGATGCCGTGGCGGGCGTGGTGAACATCATCACCAAGAAGAACTACGACGGTGCCGAGGCGGCAGTGCGTTATGGACAGACCTTCGAAAGTGATGGCGAAGAAAAGTCGTTCGATTTCGCCTGGGGTATTACGTCAGACCGCGGTTCGTTGATGGCCGGCATCAACTACTCGGAGACCGGCACGGTCAACATGGCCTCACGCGCACCGTGCGGCTTGGGTGAGGTCGACGGGCAACTCGAATGTGTGGGCAGTTCGGCCACCATCGGTGGTCGCGCATTGCTAGCCGACGGCTCGCGCGTGAACTTCAATCAGGATCCCAATGGTGACGGGGATTTCTATGAACCGTATTCGGCGGCCAAACATAACTACAACGGCAATCCCTATCTCAATGCCGTCAATCCGATCAAGCGTTTGAGCTTCAGCCTGTTCGGCGACAGCACGGTGAATGAAACCACGCGCGTGTTCACCGAGTTGATGTTCACCAACCGGCAGTCCGATCAGCTGGCCACGCCCGGCAGCCTGGGTGTCTATCGCCCGATCAACATCGCGGCCAGCCACCCGACCAACCCGACCGGCCAGGACCTGCTGCTGCAGCGCCGCCGTCTGGAAGAGGCCGGCCCGCGCGAGTTCTTCCAGGAAACCAATACCTTCCGCGTGGTCGCGGGCATTGAAGGCCAGTTGGGCATGAACTGGGACTGGTCGGCCGCGCTGAACTGGGGGCGCAACACCGGTGTGGATGGCTCGACCAATGTGGCCAACCTGGACCGGGTGGATGACACGCTCAACACCGCGCTGTGCAGCAACACGCCCGGCGCGGCGATCCCCTGCGGTGACTATCTCGGCTACGGCGACCTGACCCCCGAGGTGCTCAACTACATTCTGTACAGGACGCGCGACAACGGCGGCAACGACCAGAAAAGCTTCACCGCCAACATCAGCGGCCAGCTATTCGAGATGCCGGCCGGTTGGGTGGGCTTTGCCTCCGGCATCGAGGTTCGCAAGGAGCGTGGTTGGCGCGATCCCGATCCGCTGACGGTGCTGGGCATTGCCAACACGAACCAACAGGATCCGATCGCCGGTGAGTACACGGCCAAGGAAGCCTTCGCCGAGTTTGCCGTGCCGCTGTTGCAGGACAGCGTGATCGCCGAGAGCCTGACGCTCAATGCCGCGGTGCGTTACTCCGACTACGATCTGTTCGGCGAAGACGTGAACTACAAGGTGGGCCTGGATTGGCAGATCGTGCCGTCCTTGAAGGTGCGCGCCAACTACGCCACGGCTTTCCGCATCCCCAACATCCCCGAGCTGTTTGGTGGCGTGGCCGAGGGCAACCTGACCACGACCGATCCCTGTAGCGGCTGGAGCAGCTTGCCGGCTGATTCGGTAGTGCGTCAGAACTGCCAGGCGTACGGCGTACCGGCGGGCTACGTGCAGCCGGGCAACACGATCCTGACCACCTCCGGCGGTAATCCTGACCTGGAGCCGGAAGACGCCAAGTCCCTGACCGTGGGCGCGGTCTGGACGCCGAGCTTCTTGCCCGGGCTGACGCTGACGGTTGACTACTTCAACATCAAGATCGACAACGCCATCCAGCGCATCGATGGCTCAACCAAGCTGTCGATCTGCTACAACACCCCAGGCTTGGCGCATCCGTTCTGCGGTAACGACAACTTCACCCGCAACCCGATCACCGGTGAAGTGGACTTCCTGTCGTCCCAGCCGGTCAATGCCGCCAACGAGCGGGTACGGGGCATCGACCTGGGCGGTCTGTACGAGTTCGCGGTCGCTGGGTTCGATTCGACTTTGAGTGTGGATGTGTCCTATCTGGACCAGTACGACGTGCGGCCGTTCCCGGGCGCGGAGGTGATCGAGTACGCCGGCAAGATCACCGGTGGCCGTGGCAGCTTTACTCACTGGCGCGCCTTGACCTCGCTGACGATGGAGCGCGAAGCCTGGTCCGGCTCTTACAGCTTGCAGTACATCGGCAAGGCGGATGACATCAACGCCAGCCCCGGCGACATTGGCGATCATGCCCCCAGCGTGACCTACCACAATGTCCAGCTCAAGTACGCACCGAACAAGACCTTCGATGTGTCCTTCGGCATCGACAACCTGTACGACAAGAAGGCCCCGTTCATCCAGAGCTACACCGATGCCAATACCGACACGATGACGTATGACCTGCTGGGTCGTCGTTGGTATGCACGCGTCGGTTACCACTGGTAAGGCCCGCTTCACCTGCCCCCGTCCGTGTGACGGGGGCAGGTGTCGTCTTCCTGTCGAACGAGATCACTATGAAATCGGCTTTCTGGGCGCGTAAGGCCCACAAATGGATTGGCCTGATCATCGGCGTGCAAGCGCTGCTGTGGATGATCAGCGGCGTGTACATGACGGTCATTTCCTTGGACATCATCCATGGCGATCACCTGGCCCATGCGCATCAGCAACCGCTGGTCGCACCCACGCACTTGTCAGGTGAGGAGTTGCAGCGCCGCTACCCGGGCATGACCCAGGTCAAGCTCAAGCGCCTGCTAGAGCGGGATGTCTATGAGATCCATGCCCACGACAAGATCTACCTGCTCGACGCTACGACCGGCCAGGTGCTCTCGCCGGGCGATCAGCAAATGGCGATCGCGCTGGCCAAGGCGGTGTACCAGGGCCAAGCGCCGGTAGCCCGGGTTGAATGGGTGACGCAGGCGCCGCAGGAAGTCGCCACGCGTCCGGTTCCCATGTGGGCCGTGCACTACGCCGATGCCGGTGAAACGACGTTGTACTTCTCGCCCTATAGCGGCGAGTTGCTGGCGCGGCGGCACAGCCTGTGGCGTTGGTTCGATTTCCTGTGGATGTTCCACATCATGGATTACGAGGCGCGCTCGGACGTCAACAACACCCTGTTGCGCGTGGCCTCGGCGGTCGGACTGGTGTTCGTGCTCAGTGGCGCCTGGCTGTTGTTCTACAGCTTTCGCAGGAGGGCCGCAGCATGACGCCCTGGATGAGAACGCTGCACAAATGGGTCGGCTTGATCATCGGCCTGCAGTTGCTGCTTTGGATGGCCAGCGGCGTGATGATGAGTTGGTTGGACCACGATCAGGTGCAGGGCCATCAGTTCCAGGCCCATGCGCATGCCGCGCACGACTGGCCCGCCAACGCCCGATCGCCGGCCAGCTTTCTGGGTGGCAACAAGAAGATCAGCCGCGTGAGTTCTGGCTGGCTGTTGGACACGCCGGTGTACCAATTGGCCGATGCGCAAGGTGTCACCTTGGCCAACGCCGTTACGGGCCAGCCGATCCCCTTGGATTCGGCCTGGGCCACCCGCCTGGCTCAGGCCTCCTACACCGGACCGGGCACGCTGAAAGCGCCGCGCCTGTTGGAGTGGAGCGGGGAGGTGCGCGATCACGAGGGGCGTCTGTGGCGTGTGGACACCGATGACACGCAGGACACCACGGTGTACCTGTCTGCCCAGACGGGCGAAGTGCTCTACCACCGCAACAAGACCTGGCGTCTATTCGATGTGTTCTGGATGTTGCACATCATGGACTACACCGGGCGCAAGAACTTCAACAACCCGTTGGTGGTCACTGCCGCGATCGGCGGTCTGTGGTTGGCCCTGACCGGGATCTGGCTGCTGTTTGCCAGCTTCCACTGGAGCGAGTTCGTGCCGCGCCGCTGGCGTCCGGCCCGCGAGTTGTCGGTATTCGGTCCGGACGGGACACGGCTGCGCACCGTGCGGGCGTCGGCAGGCGACAACGTCTACGTCTCGCTGGCACGCGAGGGCGTGCAACTGCCGTCCAACTGTGGAGGAGGGCAGAGCTGTGGTCTGTGCGAGGTGCGCTTCCGCGGCGCGGCGCCCAAAGCCACCGCGGCCGATCGCGCCCACCTGGGCGCTAGCAAGGTCAAGATGGGCTATCGCCTGGCCTGCAACCTGGCCGTGACCGAGGACACCGATGTCGAGGTGGCCGGCGGGGCAAGCCTGTGGACCGAGTATGCGGCCACCGTGGAGCAGGTTACGGCAGTGACCCCGTTCCTGCGCGAGATCGTGCTCAAGCCCGACGAGGCTGCCGGACCGGAGTATCAACCCGGTGCTTACCTGCAGGTGCACGTGCCCGATTACGACGTGCCTGTTCACAAGTTGGTGCGACCCGAACACCACCATCAGGATTGGGCCGGCGTGGATCTGCCGGAAAAGCTGGTCAATCGCGAGCCGGTACGCCGGGCCTACTCCTTGGCCTTGCCCATTGATCAGGCGCAGGGTCGTCTGACGTTGCTGGCGCGCTTCAGTCCCGGCAGATCGGACAAGAAGCGGCAACCGCCGGGCAGGGGATCGACCTACCTGTACACGCTCTCGCCGGGGGATCGGGTTTCTTTCAGCGGCCCCTTCGGCGACTTCGCGCTCAAACCCCACGGGCGGGAGAAAGTCTTCATCGGCGGCGGCGCCGGCATGGCGCCGCTGCGCGCGATGATTCGGACGCTGTTGGCGGAGCAGGGCGGTGAGCGGATCCACTTCTGGTATGGCGCACGCAGCCTTAAGGAGGCACCGTACATCGAGGAGATGGAGCGCCTGGCCCAGCAGCACGAGAACTTCAGCTGGCACTTGGTGCTGTCAGATGAAGCGCAGAACGACGATGCGCTCTTGAGGGGTCTGGTCCACGAGGTCGCCCATGATCGTCTGCTGAAAGCCCATCAGGCCCTGGCTGATTGCGAGTTCTACCTGTGCGGACCGCCGGCCATGCTCAAGGCCACCCGAGAGCTACTGAGCAGGCTGGGGGTACCCGACAGCCAGGTGGCGTTCGACGACTTCAAGATCTGATCTCAGCGCCCGCCGGCCAAGCAGGCCGGCGGGCGCTGCGGTGTACCGGATTTCCTGACCGCGCTCGTCCCAGTGAATGGACGTGCTTGAGCCTGCCCGATGAATCAGCGAGTACCCTGGTGACCACCGCACTGGATGAGTGGTTCATCGCCCATGTTTTGCCGCTGGAAGGCTTGATCCACGCCTTTCTGCGCCGGCATGGGCATGAGGACAGCGAGATTCCTGATCTTCGGCAGGAGGCTTACACACGCATATACGAAGCCGCGCGTCGGGGTCTGCCGTCGCAGGCCAAACCTTTTGTCATGACCACCGTACGCAACCTGCTCATTGATCGCATCCGCCGCTCACGCATCGTGTCCATTGAAGCCATGGCCGATGTCGAGCAGGCGGTGATGCAGAGCGATGAGGTGACGCCGGAGCGGCATCTGGGCGCACGCGATGAGTTGCGGCGCCTCCAGCAAGGCTTGCAGAAACTGCCCGCCAAATGCCGGCAGATCGTCGAGCTTCGCAAGATCTACGGCTTGAGCCAACGCGAAGTGGCCAGCCGCCTGGGGATTGCAGAAGATACGGTGGAGCGCCAGACGTTGTTGGGCATGCGCGCATTGGCTGACTTCATGCTTGGCGGTACCGGCAAGATTCAGCGCCCGGCCCGGCGCTTCAACAAGGAACGTTCGCACCCATGAGCCCGCACAACGACATCGAACAAGTTGCTGCGCAGTGGATCAATCGCGCCGAATCTTCGCAGTGGACCGCGCAGGACCAGAGGCAGCTTGATGCTTGGTTGGGGCAGGATACGGCCCATCGTGTGGCCTGGCTTCGTTTGAAGTCGGTCTGGGATCGAGCCGATCGACTGGCGGCCGTGCGCGGCGTGCAATCACCTCGCACGCGGCGTTGGGCCTCACCGGTGCGTTGGTCAGTGGCCGCGGCGGTGGCAATGCTGGCCGTACTGCTGAACATGCCCTGGTGGGGGCCGGGTACTCGCTACACCACCGAGGTTGGGGGGCGGGAAGTCGTGGCCTTGTCGGACGGTTCGCGGGTGGAACTGAATACGCACACCGAGCTCCGCGCGCAGGTGGATCCCTCGCTGCGCCATGTATGGCTGGACAAAGGCGAAGCCTTCTTCGACGTAAAGCCAGACCCTGCGCATCCGTTTGTGATCCATGCCGGCGACCACAAGGTGGTGGTCTTGGGAACGAAGTTCTCCGTCAGGCAAGAACGCGAGCGCCTGGAAGTGGCGGTGCTGGAAGGCAAGGTGCGCGTCGAGCCGATGGTGGCCAAGCCAGGCCGCCCACCCGTGATCGTACAGGGCGGCGGTTTGCTGTACAGCAAACCGGCCGGAACGCTCGTAGCGGTGAATGCGCAGGACAAGGTGCGGCGATCCCTGAGCTGGCGCCATGGCACATTGGAGTTCGATCAATCCACCTTGGCCGATGTGGCAGCCCAGTTCAATCGCTACAACGAAAAGCAGCTGGTGCTGATGGATACGGAAACCGCCCACATGCGCGTGGGTGGCAGCTTCGATGCCGCCGGGGTGGATGCCTTCGCGCGACTGCTGGCCACGGGCTTCAATCTGCGCGTAGAGACACACGGCGATCAGATTCGTGTCTCGCAACCGCATTGAATCGCCTACAGACATCAATCTGAAATATTTCATACCGGAACTGCGTCGCCATCTCGTCTCAGACATAAGGCCGATTTGCGCCGACCTGGGGAAAATGCATGGCACGTACGAAAGTGGCGAGGACAGCGTTGGCTGTCATGTGTGGTCTGGTCATCGCGGCCTCGGCCGCAGCACAAACAAGCACCTTTGATATTCCAGAAGGGGATCTGAAGATCGCGCTGGAGGCCTATGCCAGGCAGTCGGGCGTCCGTCTGGTTTACCTGAGCGAAGACGTGCGCGATCGGCGCACCTCCGGGGCGCGCGGTGACATGTCCCAGGACGCGGCGCTGAACCGTCTGCTGGCGGGCACCGGGTTGACCGTCAAGCGGGATCAAAGTGGCGCATTGGCCATCGTCCGCGAGGCGGCAAATGCACCGGCGCCCAGTACCCGCAGCACACCATCTTCCAGCCTAGGGCAAGCCGGCTCCGACACGTACGCCTCCACCGTCTCCGGCGGCGCCGACGCCTCCACGACGTCGACCACTGCACCCACCACCTTTGATGCGGTCCAAGTAACTGGCAGCCATATCAAGCGTGCCCAGATGTCCGGCGTGGGACCCACTACCGTCATCGATGCTGAAACCATCCAAAGCTCCGGCGCCGTGTCCGTGGAAACACTGTTGCAGCGCTTGCCTGCATCGGCCGGCGCGGCCGGCTCGCAATCCAACAACTTCTGGACGGGAAACGGTAACGGCACTACCCAGATCAACCTGCGTGGCTTGGGCGTAAACCGCACATTGGTGCTGCTCAACGGCCGACGCGTGGTCAACGGTGGTACCGGCGCCAACAACTCGGTGGATCTTAACGTGGTGCCCTTGGCCCTGGTTGATCGCATCGAGATCCTAAAGGACGGCGCATCTGCCATCTACGGTGCAGATGCCGTAGCCGGCGTGGTGAACATCATCACGCGCAAGGAAATGGATGGCGTTGAGCTGTCCACCCGCTATGGTCAAACCTTCAAAGGTGATGGCGAGATCGGCTCGTTCAACCTGGCCTTCGGCACCACGGGCGAGCGCAGCTCGATGTCCGGTGCGCTGACCTATGCCGAGAGCGGCACCATCACCATGGCCTCGCGCGCGCCGTGCCCGCTGGGCGTAGTGGCGGGCACGCTGCAGTGCGTGGGCAACTCATCCACCATCGGCGGTCGTGCACGCTTGGCCGATGGCCGGGTAGTCAACTTCAATCAGGATCCCAATGGAGATCCGCGCTCTTACGAGCTCTACGATCCCGCCAAGCACAACTACAACTACAACCTGCTGCTCAATGCCGTCAGCCCGATCAAGCGCATTGGCCTGAGTGGCTTTGGCCAGTTCGACCTGACTGAGAACACGCGCCTTTTCACCGAACTGATGGCGACCAATCGCCAGTCCAACCAGCGTGCCTCACCCAACACCCTGGGCGTCTATCGCACGATCAGGATTGCTGCCACCAATCCGACCAACCCCACTGGCCAAAACCTTACCTTGGAGCGCCGTCGGCTGGAAGAGGCTGGAGCGCGAATCACCGAGCAAGAGGTAGACACGTTCCGCACCGTGCTAGGGCTGGAAGGGCAGTGGGGCGATAACTGGGCATGGAATGTGGCGTTGAACTGGGGGCGCAATTCGGCCACCGACAGCTCGACCAACATTGCCAACCTGGACCGGGTGGAAAACACTCTCAATACCAGTCTGTGCAGCAATACCCCGGGCGCGGCCATTCCTTGCGGCAACTATCTGGGCTACGGCAATCTGACGCCTGAAGTGCTGGACTACATTCTGTTTACCCAGCGTGGCTCGGGTGGCAACAGCCAGCAGGGCTTTAGCGGCACCATTTCCGGCGCCCTGTTCGATCTGCCCGCCGGCAGCGTCGCCTTCGCCTCGGGCGTGGAGTTTCGCAAGGAACGCGGTTGGCTGTATCCGGACCCGCTGGTGGTCAACGGCAGCGCCAACATCGTGCGTCAAGATCCGATCGAAGGCGAGTACTCGGCCAAGGAAACGTTCGTGGAGTTCGCTGTCCCGCTGTTGCAGGACATTCCGCTGGTGGACTACGCCACCTTGAACCTGGCCGGCCGCTATTCGGACTACGACCTGTTCGGCAGCGACACCAACTACAAGGTGGGGTTGGATTGGCAGGTGGCCGAACCCCTGAAGATTCGTCTCAACTACGCAACCGCTTTTCGTATCCCCAGCATTCCGGAGTTGTTCGGTGGCATCGGCCAAGGCAGCCTGACTACGCTGGACCCGTGCAGCAACTGGAGCACGTTACCGGCCGACTCGGTCATTCGGGCCAACTGCCAAGCCGCGGGCGTGCCGACCAACTTTCGTCAGTTGGGCAACACCATCCTTACCACGACCGGCGGCAATCCCGACCTCAAGCCTGAAGATGCGCGGACCTTCACGGCAGGCTTTGTGTGGACCCCAGGGTTTGCGCCGGGACTGACGCTCACGGCCGATTACTACCGTATCCGCATCGAGAACGCGATCCGTAGCATTGAAGGCTCGGTCAAGCTGCGTGCGTGCTACACCACGCCGAACTTGGCCCATCCGTTCTGCTCGCCGGCCAACTTTACCCGTGATCCGGTCACCGGTGAGGTCAACTACCTCTCGTCCCAGCAGGTCAATGCGGCCAGCGAGGAATCCGAAGGCGTGGATATCGGCGTGCTGTATCAGTTCGATGTGGCCGGCTGGCAGGCCAGCGCGAGTCTGGACGCCTCGTATCTTGAGCGTTACGACGTCACTCCCTTCGCCGGTGCCACCACCATTGAGTACGCCGGCAAGATCACCAGCGGCTTGGGTAGCTACACCCAGTGGCGTGGCTTGGGCTCACTGCGCATGGGCAAAAACCGTTGGACCGGCGTCTATTCGGCGCAGTACATCGGCAGCGCGGACGACATCATCGCCGTGCCCGGCACTATCGGCTCGCATGTGTCCAGCGTGGTGTACCACAACCTGCAACTGAGCTACGGCATCAAGAAGAAATGGGACATCTCCGCTGGCGTTGAAAACGTGCTCGATAAGAAGGCGCCGTTCGTGCAGAACAACCCCAACGCCAACACCGACACCATGACGTACGACTTGCTGGGTCGTCGCTGGAATGTCCGCTTTGGTTACCACTGGTAAGCCACGATCCCAAGGAGCTACACATCATGAGAAACACGCAACTATCCGCCGCACTACTGCTGTTCGCGGTGGCCGGCAGCGCCGGCGCGCACGACCTGTTTGTCGCTTTCTCCAAGCCCGGCACCGCAGCGGGCGAGGCGAACACCGCGTTGGTGAACAATGGCACCTTCGATGAAAGTGCAGGTGCAGTCACCCGAGCGCGTCTACAGGACGTTTCGCTGAGTCAGGGCGGCGCTAAGGCTGCCCCGGACTTGGCCAGTTGGAAAGAGGTCGGCAAGCAAAGCCAGCTCGCCGTGCATCCAGCGGGCGAGGGCACCTATCTGCTGGGTGTCTCGACGATGGCTTCCACTAGCACCCGTACGGCCAGCGAGTTCGGCAAGTACCTGGAGTTGGAAGACTTGCCCGATACCCTGGCCACCTATGATGCGAGCAAGTTTCCCAAAGGGGTCACCTATAGCTATACCAAGCATGCCCGTGCCATTGGACAGGTGGGCACGAAACTGACCGACGACTTCGCTGCCTCCCTGGGCTATCCGTTGGAGATCCGCTTGGCCCGCAATCCTGGAAGCGTGAAGGTCGGCGAACAGCTGTCGTTCCAGGTGCTGCAGCAGGGCACGCCAGTGCCCAACCTACGCGTGTACGTCGGTCATCGTGCTGACGCACCGGTCAAGGGTGGGCACGGTAGCGCTACGCTCCTGCGCACCGATGCCCAAGGCCAAGCCAGTTTCCAGGTGACCACCGCCAAGACCTGGTACATCCACACCAATCACATGGTGCCCTCTACACAAAAGGGTTTGGATTTTGTGTCGGATCGGGCGTCGCTGAGCTTTGAGATTTCCCTGCACGCCGGGCACTGATAAGTAAGCACGTAGGCGGTACTCTCCCCTTTGACGCCAGTCATGACTTCTTCCATGACTGGCGTCTTTTTGTGGGGACGGACCTCAAGTTCTCAGTCTGTCTCTCATTGGTCGCCCCGCGCCGCGCGCAATCCACGTCGCCGCACCAGATAGAACGCTGCGGGAATCACCACCATGGAGAGCACAGGTGCGGTGAGCATGCCGCCCAGCATCGGCGCGGCGATACGTTGCATGACCTCCGAGCCGGCACCGGCACCGACGAAAAGCGGAAACAACCCGGCCAGGATGACGGCTACCGTCATCGCCTTCGGGCGCACCCGCTGCACGGCACCTTCGTAGATAGCCTCTTGCAGGGTAGACACATCTTCCGGCGCACCGCCGGCCAAGCGCTGCTCCCAGGCATGACGCAGGTACAGCAGCATGATGACGCCGAACTCAGCCGCAACGCCGCCCAGGGCGATGAATCCGATCATGCTGGCCACCGAAATCGCATGGCCCAGCCCCCAGATCAACCAGAAACCGCCCACCAACGCCAAAGGCAAGCTGAGCAGGATGATGGATACATCGCTAAGCCGGCGAAACACCATCCAGATGACCAGGAAGATGATCGCCAACGCCGCGGGCACCACCCATTGCAGGCGTGCCAATGCCCGTTGCAGATACTCGTACTGGCCCGACCAGGCCAGACCATAGCCGGCAGGCAAACTCACCTGGGTCTGCACCGCGGCTTGCAAGTCCTGGACCACCGATCCTAAGTCGCGATCGGCCACATCCACGTAGATGTAGCCCACCAACCGGCCGTTATCGCTCTTGAGCATCGGCGGGCCTGGGCTGATTGACAGCTCCGCCACCTGGCTCAAGGTCAGTTGCACACCGCCTGGCGCGATCAGCGGCAGATCCTGCAAGGCCTGCAACGAGTCACGCTGGCCACGGGGGTAGCGCAAGACGATGGGATAACGTTCGCGCCCCTCGATCGTTTCCCCGATTGGATCACCGCCAACGACCGTGGCAATCAGTTGCTGGAGTTGGCCTTGAGTGAATCCATAACGTGCAGCGATTTCCGGACGCACCTGTACATCGACATAGCGCCCACCCGTGACGCGTTCGGCCAGTGCCGAACTCACGCCGGGCACGGTCTTGGCCACCTGCTCGATCTGCTGGCTCAGGCGCTCGATCTGCTCCACATCCGGTCCGGAGACCTTGATCCCAATCGGGCTCTTGATGCCGGTGGCCAACATATCGATGCGATTGCGAATGGGCGGGACCCATAGGTTGGTCAGACCGGGAATCTTGACCGCTGCGTCCAACTCCTGGCGCAGCTTCTGAGGGGTCATGCCCGGGCGCCATTGATCCCGCGGCTTGAAGGTCACGGTGGTCTCAAACATTTCGATCGGGGCCGGATCGGTCGCACTTTCGGCACGGCCCGCCTTGCCGAACACGTGCTCAACCTCCGGTACGGTCTTGATCATCCGGCCCGAGAGCTGGAGCAACTGACGGGCCTTGTCGGCGGACAGGCCGGGCAGGGCCGTGGGCATGTACAACAGGCTGCCTTCTTCCAAGGGCGGCATGAACTCACTGCCCAACCGGCTAAAGGGGATCAAGGTGAGCACTAGCAGCAGGCCGCTGAGCAGCAAGGTGACAGCGGGATGTTTGAGGACCCACAGCAGGATGGGCCGATAGCCAGCGATCAGGATGCGATTGATGGGGTTCTGCTGTTCCGGGCGGATGCGGCCGCGGATCAGGTAGCCCATCAAGACGGGGATCAAGGTCACCGACAACCCTGCTGCGGCGGCCATCGCGTAGGTCTTGGTGTAGGCCAGAGGCGAGAACAATCGCCCTTCCTGCGCCTGCAGGGCAAAAACCGGCACGAAAGACAGGGTGATGACCAGCAAGCTGGCGAACAGGGCCGGTCCGACCTCGGCCGCCGAGCGGGCCATCAACTGCCAGCGCTCCTCACCCTGAGGTTCCCGGCCGTGCGCCTCCCGCCAGTGCTCCAGATGCTTGTGCGCATTTTCGATCATCACCACCGCTGCATCGACCATCGCACCAATGGCGATGGCGATGCCGCCTAATGACAGCAAGTTGGCGGAGATCCCCTGGGCGTGCATCACGATGAAGGCCGCCAGGATACCCAAGGGCAGGGTGATGACGGCCACCAACGCCGAGCGTAGGTGCCACAGGAACAGCAGGCATACCAGCGCTACGACCAGGAACTCTTCGCCAAGCTTGTGGGTGAGGTTGCGTACCGCATCCTGGATCAGCTCGGAGCGGTCGTACACCGGCACCACTTCCACGCCCTCGGGCAAGCTGGATTGCAACGCCTGCAGTCGCGCTTTGACGTTCCGAATGGCCCCCAAGGCATCCTTGCCGGTCCGCAGGACGATCACGCCGCCGGCCACCTCACCTTGACCATCCAACTCTGCGATACCACGACGGAAGACCGGCCCGCGACTGATCGTGGCCACCTCGCCGAGCAGGACGGGGATGCCGTCGTTGCCGGTTACCGGCACCTGTTCGAACGCCTCCTGTGTGCGCAGGTAGCCTTCGCTACGCACCATCAGTTCGGCTTCGCCTTGTTCGATCACCGAGCCCCCGGTAGCGCCGTTGGCCGCATCCACCGCCTCGATGAGCTCGGCCACCGTCAGTCCACGGGCCGCCAACGCCTGCGGATCGGGCTGGATCTGCCAGGCGCGCACCGCACCGCCCACACTGGCTACTTCAGCCACGTCCGGCACGGTTTTTAGCTCATAACGAAGAAACCAGTCCTGCAACGCACGCAGCTGCCCCACATCACGTTGACCGGTCCGATCCACCAAGGCGTACTGGTAGATCCAGCCCAGTCCTGTCGCATCAGGACCCAGCGCCGGATTCACATTCGGCGGAAGTCGATCGCGTACCTGACTCAAGTACTCGAGCACTCGAGAGCGCGCCCAGTAAAGATCAGTGGCATCGTCAAACAGGATGTAGACGAACGAATCACCGAAGAAGGAGAAGCCGCGTACCGCCTTCACGCCCGGGACGGACAACATCGTGGTGGCCAACGGGTAGGTCACTTGGTCTTCGATGATGCGCGGGGTTTGCCCCGCCCATTGCGTGCGGATGATGACCTGGGTATCCGACAGGTCCGGCAGCGCATCCAGCGGCGTGTTCTTTACCGACCAGATACCGACCACCGCCAGCAGCGCGGCGGCAACCAGCACCAGCACGCGATTGGCGATGCAAGCATGGATCAGGCGCGCGATCATGGTGTGCTCTCCATCGCTTCGGACATGACGTCGCTTGCCTGGCAATCAGCGGCTGCGGCGGGGCCGAACTTGGGTACCAACTGCATATCCATGAACGGTGACTTGCCCGGCTTGTCGAAATGCTTCTCCGGCACCATCGGGTCATACCAGTACTGCACCGGGCAGCGCGGCGGCGTAGAGGTGGAGGTCCCTGGCGCGACAGGCGCAGGCTGTCTGGACGGTGACGGCACGACAGTGCGAGGGTCGTGCCCGGCGTCATGGCGCTCGTGCACACCTGATGCGCTGGCAGGGCTTGTCGGTTGTGCAGCGCCCAGGCGCTCCAACGCACCGGAGAGACTGGCTTCAGAGTCGAGCAGGAACTGACCCGAGACGACCACGCGTTCACCACCGGCCAAGCCTGCCACGATCTGCGTGCGCCCTTGCACGCTACGTCCGACACTCACCCGCACCGGCCGGAAGCTCCCGTCCGGATCCTGCACGATGACCCGGCTGTCCCGCCCGGTGGCGATCAGCGCCTCCGTGGGAACGACTGGCAGGGCCTGCTCGGCATCGGGCTGCACCAGAACCTCGGCGAACATGCCCGGCACCAGCCGACGCTGCGGGTTGCGCAGCACAATTCGCGCCCGCTGCGTACGACTAGCCATGTCGACCTGGGGAAGCAACGCCTGGATCTGTCCGACAAAGCGCTCTGCCGGCCAGGCACTGACCGTGGCCCGCACTGAGGTCCCTGGCCGCAAGGTGCCCAGCGCTGCCTGGGGCACCGAGGCCTCCAGCCACAGCGTGTCCAGCCCATTGATCTTGAACAGTGGCGTACCGGGCATCACCGTCTGCCCTTCGCGTGCCAGGATCTCGGTCACGACACCACTGTGGTCTGCGCCAAGCACGACGCCACTTCTGGCCGAGGCGCCAGAGGGAACACCCAACGAACGCAACCGTTGTTGCGCCGCACCCTGTAGCTCACGCGCGCCCGCGGACTGAGCTTGGCTCAGGGCATGTGCTTCGGCGATGGCAGCGTTCCATGCCGGGGCCTGCACGGTGGCCAGCGCTTGACCACGACGAACCTCGGTAAACGGCGCCTTTACCTGCACCTGGGTGATCAAGCCTTCCATGCGCGCACTGACCACGGTTTCCTGGGTCAGATCCCACGTCAGTGTGCCCGGCACGCGTACGGCAGTCCCTAGTGACTCTACCGTCACTTCCTGAGTGCGTATGCCCACGTTCTGCTGCAGGCGCGGATCGATCTGCGTTCCGCCCCCCATGGCCTCATCTGCGTATTTGGGCAGCAACTCCATATCCATGAACGGAGATTTGCCCGGCTTGTCGAATCGCTGCTCCGGCGCCATGGGGTCGTACCAGTACAGCACCTTGCGTGCTTGATCTGCGCCGCTCGTGCCGGTGGGCGGGGTGGTATCAGAGGTTCGAGTCATCCAGGCGTAGCCGCCGGCAAAGCCGAGCGCCAGCAACCCGAGGGCCACGGCGAGCTGTGTGAGACGCGTTTTGGTCGGGCTCATGGCGTGTTCTCCTCATGGGGCAGCAGATAGGCCAGTGCCGCCCAGGCACGGCCCTGTTCGCCCAGCAGACGGGCGTTCTCCAGTTGCAATTCGATCTCATCGCGCCGCGCTTCCAGCCACGGCTGCAGGTCGGCACCGGCGCCGTAGGCGGCCAACGCCGTGCGTGCGCGATCGCGCGCCAAAGGCAGGCTCTGCGTGTTCTGACGCTCCAACTGGCCGGTTAACCCGCGCCATCGCGCTATCGCGCGTTGCACCGACTCGGCTTGGATGCGCCGGGCCTCATCGCGCTCTGCGGACACCGCCTCCAGCTCGGCCCGCCGTGCCGCGATGCCTCGTGCTTGGCGGTTCTTCTGGAACAGCGGCAGGCCCACACCCACTTCCACCATGAGCATGTCGCTGCGCGCCATGCCGTCGGGTGCGCGCTCGCGACGTCCGTAGGTGAGCTCCACACTCCAATCCGGGCGGGTTTCGGCCACGGCCGCATCCACCTGGGCCTGGGCTAAGCTCTGGCGTGCCTCCCAGCCCAGTAGTGGCGTGTGCTGGTCCAGTTTGACCAGCAGTTGGGTGGGCTCCAATGGCAACTGCGAAAAATCCGGTGCCGCACCACTGGCCAAGATCGCCTCTGGTGCAATACCCAACCACCGCGCCAGGCCGGCCTGCGCGGCGGCGTGCTCCGCATGTACCTGCTCCAGGCGATTGTCCAACTGCAGTAGGGCGGCCTGGGCGGCAAGCACGTCACTGGCCCCGGCCGTGCCACCTGCCAAGCGAGCACGCGCCGCACGCTCGGCTATGCGTGCCGGCTCGCGCAATCCTTCCAACGCATCTACGGCTTGCTGCGTACTCCACAGCTCGATCCAGGCCAGCGCGGCCGCTTGGGCCACCATCTGCTGTTCGGCCATCGACAGTGAGCGCGCTTGCGCCAGCGTCGCTTGCGCCAGCGCGTGCTCGGCACGTCGTTTCGCACGCGCAGGAAACTCCTGCATCAAACCGACTTGCTGGGTGGTCATCTCATCGGCCCGCAAGCTGAAGGCATCGGGTCCGCTGACGGGCCAGTTCGCCAGCCCCACGATCAAGCGTGGGTCGGGCAGCGCGCCAGCACGCGCGGCTTCTTCGGTACTGGCATCGATCTGGGATCGGCGCACCTGCAGGGTTGGGGCGTTAGCAAGCGCCTGTTTTAGGGCTTCTGTGTAGCTGATCGGGATAGCGGGCGATGCCGCCACCACAGGACCACTGAGCGCCAGGGCAAACACGAACCCACACGCCATCCTGCGCCTTGCACGCAAGAAGAAAGACATCTCCATAAGACCTCCGGACAAACGACAACGAGCGCGCTGCAACGCATGCAGCACGAGCACGGGTCAATCCAGGAGGGGGCTTAAATCAGCAGGCTACAGAAGCGCTGCAGGGGAGGCGGATCGGACACGCACACCGGAACATCCCGATAGAACTGCGCGTGTACCGGTGGCAAGAGAGCCTGCACGAGCGCGAAGGCGGCCAGCGCGGGCTGGTAAGGCACTTGAGGGGCCTTCGCATCGGCCGTGGCGATGTGATCGCGCTGGCAATGCTGGTCGCACAACGCCGGAGCATCGGGATCCGGCGCGGACATCTCTTCGCAACCGACCATCAGGGTCGCTTGTCCAGCTTCCACCGATTCCAGCGGACAGGCGTAAGCCACCAGCGCCAGTTGCTGCAGCAGCAGCGCCCACAGCCCCAGCCATGCCAGTCGGGCACGAGAACGGGGTCGCCGCCATCGCCTCAGCAGCTTCACCATGACAGCTCCCGCACGCCCGAAGCAGCGCCTGCGGACGCTGGGCAGATCACGGCAGGGGACGTGCGAGCTCTCATGATGGCCAGTCTAGCCCTCTTGGGGCTGAGTGGCATTGATCAGGATCAAGCCCTCGCGCGGACTCAGCTGTGGCATCCGCCGCAGCAGGAGGATGCGGCGGCCGGGGCGGCCGGCGTACCAGCCTCAGAAGGGAGCACGGCAGCGATCACATAGCCTTGCCGCTGGATAGCCTCAACCGCCTGTTCTACGGCAAGCAGGCCCTCGATCTTGACCACGCCACTGCCCAGATCGACGTCCACCTGGGCGTGGGGGTCAAGGGCCTGAATGGCTTGGGTCACCGTTCGGACACAGTGACCACAGGTCATACCTTCAACAACGAGATTCATGGACAACCCTCCAAAAGCATCGGCGGTTTGCCGACGCTGTCACGATGAGCCTTCCCACGGTGGGAAGGTCAAGCGACAGGCAAGTTGAGTGGAGAACCGTCCCGTGTTGTTGACCTTCCCATCATGGGAAGGCTCAGGCTACCTGCTCGTTCCTATTGGTCCTTACTCCATGGACATAACGCTCACCTCGCCGCAACCAGTGCCTGCGGCCACCCATCGCTTCAGTGTCGCCGGCATGACATGCGCCTCATGTGTAGGCCGGGTAGAGCGCAGCTTGCGGGCCGTTGCCGGCGTGAGCGATGCGTCGATCAATCTGGCAACAGAAGTGGCCAAGGTAACCGCGCCGGCGGCCGCGTTGCCCGCCTTGATCGCGGCGGTGAAGCAGGCCGGTTATGAGGTTGCCAGCCATGAGCGGGATCTGATCATCGAAGGGATGACCTGCGCTTCATGTGTGGCACGGGTAGAGCGTGCGCTGCGTGCTGTGCCAGGCGTGATGGAGGTGTCGGTCAATCTGGCCACCGAGCGTGCGCGCATACGGGCCACGTCACTGGTGGAGGTCACATCCCTGGTTGCCGCCGTCAGCGCAGCGGGTTATCGCGCGATCGAACCGCAGACACTGGAAGGCAAGATCGATACAGCGCCGGCACGCCAGGCGCTCAGTGGTGACACCCTCAAACTGCTGATCTCTGCGGCCCTGTCCCTGCCGTTGGTCGTCCCCATGCTGGGATGGGTCGCAGGTCAGCACTGGATGCTGCCGGGCTGGATGCAGTTCTTGCTCGCAACGCCGGTGCAGTTCTGGATCGGTGCGCGCTTTTATCGCGCCGGATGGCATGCACTGCGCGCCGGCACCGGCAACATGGATCTGCTGGTCGCTTTGGGGACCAGCGCCGGTTATGGCTTGAGTGTCTATCACTTGTTCAATGATGCCGGACACCACGGCGATGCCGCGCTGTACTTCGAGACCTCGGCGGTCATCATTACCTTGATCCTGCTGGGCAAGTGGTTAGAGGCCCGCGCCAAGCAACAGACCACGCAAGCGATCCGGGCCTTGCAAGCACTGCGGCCAGCCACCGCACGCGTGTATCAGGACGGACAAGAGCGCGAGGTTGCCATTCACGAGGTTGCCGTCTCGGACATTGTCAGTGTGCGGCCAGGCGAGCGCATCCCCGTGGATGGCGTGATCGCGGAGGGCCGCACGCACGTCGATGAGTCCCTGATCACCGGGGAGTCCATGCCCGTGGCGCGCGGGGAGGGCGATCGCGTCACCGGTGGGGCTATCAATGGCGAAGGCCGCATCCTGGTACGCACACTGGCCATCGGCGCCGAAACCGCGTTGTCCCGGATCATTCGCCTTGTGGAGGATGCACAGGCCAAGAAGGCACCTATTCAGCGAACCGTGGATCGGGTGAGCGCGATCTTCGTGCCGGTAGTGATCGGCCTGGCTTTGCTCACGCTGCTCGGCTGGGGTCTGGGAACGGGTGATTGGAACCAGGCGATCCTGAGCGCGGTAGCGGTGCTGGTCATCGCATGCCCGTGCGCGCTGGGGTTGGCGACCCCGACCGCGATCATGGCCGGCACCGGCGTGGCCGCCCGAGCGGGCATTCTGGTCAAGGATGCCGAAGCGCTGGAAGTGGCACGTACCGTAAAGGTGGTGGCCTTCGACAAAACAGGCACGTTGACCCAAGGACGTCCGGTACTGACCGAAGAAACTGCCACCCGTGGCCACGCGGCCGATCTGTTGCCGTTGGCGGCGGCCCTGCAGCAAGGCAGCGAGCATCCCTTGGCCAAGGCCGTACTGAGCGCAATGGGCCAGCGCGCCATTCCGCTCTCACGCGACGTGCAGGCGGTGCCTGGCCGCGGCATCACCGGCAAGGTGGATGGCAGGAACCTGTTGCTGGGCAGTACCCGTATGATGCTTGAGCATGGCGTGGCGCTCACGGCATTGCAGACCCGGGCCGACCTACTCAGCCAGACCGGCCACACGGTGTCCTGGCTGGCAGAGCAGGGCACCGATCATCCGCAATTGCTCGGCATACTGGCCTTTGAGGATCCACCGCGTCTGAGTGCAGCTGCGGCCGTGCAACGGCTGCACGCGCTGGGTCTACGCACCGTCATGATTTCTGGCGACAACCCCGGCGCGGCCGCCTCGGTGGCCAAGGTGCTGGGCATCCAAGAGGTGCGCGCCAATGTATTGCCTGAGCAGAAAGCTGCGTTGGTCGCTGAATTGGCTCAGTCGGCACCGGTGGCCATGGTCGGCGATGGTGTCAACGATGCGCCAGCGCTGGCTGCCGCCAACCTGGGGGTGGCCATGGGAACCGGCACCGATGTGGCGATGCATGCCGCTGGGGTTACCCTAATGCGCGCTGAGCCGGGTCTGATCGCCGATGCCATCGACATTTCCCGCCGCACGACCCGCAAGATCCATCAGAACCTGTTCTGGGCTTTCGGTTACAACGTGGTCGGCATCCCTCTGGCGGCCCTGGGCTTGCTTGATCCGGTCATCGCCGGCGCAGCGATGGCCTTGTCCAGTGTGAGCGTGATTGCCAACACGCTGCTGTTGCGCCGTTGGCAGCCAACCAAGACCGACATGGGAGAGGCATGATGGCAACCAGACGCAGCTCCAAGGCATTGCGGCCCGAACTGGCCGACGCGCGCGAAGCCGGATTGCACAACATCGGCGAGGCCGCCGCGCTCAGCGAGGTCAGCGCCAAGATGATTCGCCACTATGAAGAGATCGATCTGATCCCTCCGGCCGGTCGCACCTTTGCGGGCTATCGCCTTTACACCGATGCCGATGTGCACAGGCTTCGGTTCATTCGTCGTGCCCGCAACCTGGGCTTTTCCATCAAGCAGATCCAATCGCTCTTAGGCTTGTGGAGCGATGACCGGCGAGCCAGTGCTCAGGTCAAGAAACTGGCCCAGGGCCACATCGACGATCTGCAGATCAAGATTACCGAAATGCAGGCCATGCAGCGAACGCTGCGCGACCTAGCCAGTCGATGCCATGGCGACAACCGCCCGGAATGTCCGATTCTGGATGATTTGGCGAGTCCGACGAACGGGCATTGACGTTGCCACAGTGGGAAGCCTGACGCTAGCTATCCCTGCTGGTTGGAGTAGTAACGCATGCATCGACTACATATCCCGGCCATGGCCTGCAGCGCCTGCCACACGCCCATTCGACGCGCGTTGATGACCCTAGATCCGTTGATGCGGATCCAACTGATCCCGGATCAGCGCAGTGTCAGCATCACCACGCGTCGCCCGCTTGAGCAGGTTAAGCACGTGCTGAGCTGGGCGGGTTATCCGGCTCACGTTCGCCCGCAGTCGGACCCGACCATGCGGTGGCTTGCAATTTGCAATCGCAATGATAGGCCCACTCCCTTCCAGCCCCATACCGTGAGATGCGCTTATGCACGCCTATCGTGTTGTTCGTGGAGAAGGTCCACAGAGCCTGCACTTGGTCGACTTGCCCGGTCCTACCATGGGCGAGAAACAGGTTCTGCTGGCCGTCAAGGCAGCCTCGCTCAACTACCGCGATCTGCTGGTCGCACGCGGCCTGATGGGGGAGGGTGACTACCGTATTCCACTCTCTGATGCAGTGGGACAGGTGATTGCCATCGGGCCGGCAGTTACGGACTTTGTTGTTGGTGATGCAGCAATCCCAATCTTTTTCCCGCAATGGAGTGAGGGTTACCCCAGCGAAGATGCCTTGGCCTTGTCACTCGGCGGAAACGTGGAGGGGGTGTTGGCCACACATGTGGTGGTTGACGAGCGCGCCTTGGTGCGAGCGCCACGAACCTTGTCCTGGGAGCAGGCTTCCACGATTGCCTGTGCAGGGGTTACCGCCTGGAACGCGCTGTTCGAACTGGAGCCGATGCCACCGCATGCCCGTGTGTTGATCCAAGGCACGGGGGGCGTTTCCACCTGGGCAGTCCAGTTGGCAGTGGCCGCCGGCCTCCAAGTCACGCATGTGTCAGGCAGACAAGAGGGCACTGAGCGCATGATGGCCCTCGGTGTGCAGGCGGCGATCAACTACAGCAGCGAATCCAACTGGGATGAGCGGGTCATGGCCATGACAGGTGGGGTGGATCGCGTTCTTGATATTGGAGGCGCAGGCACCATTGCCCGCTCACTCAGGAGTCTGCGTCCGGGGGGGGCAGGTCGTGACCATCGGCGGCGTAGCGGGCGGATTTGGACTGAACATTGATCCGTTTGCGCTTATTGGCGGCAGATCTCTTACGGGCGTGGTCGTGGGGTCACGGGCGATGACTCAATCCCTGGTCAAGTTCATCGACGAGAACGCGCTTGTCCCGGTCATCGATTCAGTGTTTTCCTTCGACCAAGCTGCCAATGCGTATCAGCGTATGGAACACGGCAGACCCATCGGCAAAGTCGTCATCGCCATCGATTGACCCTGGAGGCATTCACCCCATTCTTAGGTGCCTCTTATCACTACCATGGTCTGCTGGAGCGCTTCCGCGTCACTGACCGAGCAGATCTCAACCCGGGTGATTTAGCTGGCCTATCGTTTGCTAGGCAAACGAAGTGATCTCATCGCTACCGCTATCACCTACGTCACAATCGCGGACTGGATTGTCGGCGGAGAATCGCTTAGCGGAATTGGCCTTGCGAGCTCCGCGCTTGAGATCAGCATGACGGCGAGACTAGCACCGAAGTGGAGAAGGCCACGAATCTGAGCGAGGTGTTTACCTGATTCGAGTGGCTCTTGGATGCGGGGCACCTCACCTACGCGCATATTCACGACGCACCTACGCCGCCACAGCGCTACGTCAGCCGTTAGCGCCGCTGGGCGTCTTTCATTGAGGATCGGCTGGCATCAAGAAGAAACGGCTCTAACACTTGCTTCTGCTAGTGATCGTTGACTAAGAGGGGCGTTTCATCGTGGTGAAGGTGGTCATCCTGCAGTTGCTGTAGCAGCACTAGTCAGCGCGTCGTCGCGCTTGGACCTTGGCCCGGCGACGTGGCACATCCGAAAGAATTCTCTGCCTCTTGTGCTCGGTGAACTTGCGCCAGCTTCTGATTCCCTCGGTGGTCCGGAAACAGCCAACGCAAACTTCACTCTTACGGTCGAACTGGCAAATGTCAGTGCAGGGGGATTTGATGGTCATGACGACATTCTGCTGAGCGCAGTTCCCAATGACTCCATTAAGAGGTCAGCGATGGATGCGCTGAGGTTTCATGGGGGCGGCGACACACGCTGACTAAGCTGTCCGCGCCTCGATGGTGACATGCACGATTTCTTCGTGAATGGCCAAAGCATCCTTGAAATGATCCGGATGCACCGTCTCTACGGTTACCACCTCGGCCACGCAAGCGAACTTTCCACGGCCGACCTGCCAAACGTGCAGATCACTGATACGGGCCGGCACCTGTCCATTCTCGATGGCTTCCCGGATCTCCTCCACGACGGGGGCGTCCATTTGTGCATCCAGCAAGACCTTGCCGGTTTCTCGGATGAGGCCCCAAGCCCAGATGGAAACCAATGCTGCGCCCACCAGACCCATGACCGGATCGAGCCAGGCAGCGCCAAAGTACATGCCGCCTAGCAACGCGATGATCGCTAACACCGAGGTTGCGGCATCAGCAATCACATGCAGGTACGCTGAGCGCTGATTCAGGTCGTGATGGGTGGTGTGAGCATGACCATGGTGCTGCTCATGATCATGATGTTGGTGGTGATCATCGTGACCGTGACCATGGCTGTGATCGTGATGATCCCGAAGCCACCAGGCGCAGAGCAGATTTACCGCCAACCCCACAACGGCAATGACGATAGCCTGTTCGTAGTGGATGGTGCTGGGATGGAATAGGCGGTCGACGGACTGGTAAGCCATCAGTGCTGCCACGCCCATCAGCAGAATTGCACTGGTGTATCCCCCCAATATCTCAATCTTCCATGTGCCAAATGCAAAACGTCGATCTTGCGCAAAGCGACGCGCGCAAGCATAGGCAAACACCGACAATCCCAGTGCTAGTGCATGTGAACTCATGTGCCAGCCGTCGGCCAGCACGGCCATCGAGTTGTACCACCAGCCTCCGGTGATCTCCACGACCATCATCACCAGGGTCAGGATCATGGCCCGGCGCGTATTGCGCTCGGCCAGAGGATTGCCTTGATCGAAGGCATGGGAGTGGCGCCGGGCGGCGGCGAGGGCGTCGAGGTTCATAGCGGGGACAGCTCAGATTGAATATATACCCCCATAGGGTATATGATCTCTCACCATGGCGCATACCCATCGAGACAAAAAGAAGCTGCTTGCCCGCGTTCGCCGTATTGGCGGGCAGGTTGCGGCCCTTGAGCGGGCGTTGGAATCGGAAGGCGACTGCGCCGATATCCTGGTCCAGATCGCCGCAGCCAAGGGCGCCATGCACGCCTTGATGATGGAAGTGCTGGCTGGCCATCTAAGCGAGCATGTGGTGGCTGCCGAGACCGAGGCGGAGCGGGCCAAGGAAGCCGGCGCGATTATGGATTTGTTGGCCCGTTACGCCCGCTGACATGGGCTGTCGAGGTTTAGGTAGCGCGGGCCCTTCCAACGTCATCGTCTGACGTCCTTCCGCGGTCATTTGACTGCAACAAAAGCTTGCGATACTTCCTATATTCCGGAAATATAGAAGTATGGATACAGCCCAGACCGTTCAAGCGCTTCGTGCGCTCGCGCACGACCACCGGCTTGCCGCCTACCGCGCTCTTGTACAAGCCGGCCCAGGCGGAATGGCCGTTGGCGAGCTACGCGATCAGCTCGAATTGCCGCCTGCCACCCTTACGGCGCATCTGAACCAGTTACGTGCCGCAGGGCTTGTCACTGACGAGCGGGAAGGACGGGTCATCCGGATACGTGCCGACTACGACCGCATGAACGGTCTGATTGGCTTCCTGACGGAGAACTGCTGCGGCGGCAAGTCCTGCGTGCCGGCAGTCAAGAAGAAGCTCCGCTGATCCGCACTCCAGAGATACGACATGACTGACAAGATCTACAACGTACTGTTCCTGTGCACCGGCAACTCCGCACGCAGCATCATGGCCGAGGCGATCCTCAACGTGCTGGGCCACGGCCGGTTCAAAGCCTATAGCGCCGGCAGCCATCCCAGCGGCCACGTCCAGCCAATGGCGCGGGAGCTTGCCGAGGCCATCGGCTATGACGCCAGCCAGGTGCGCAGCAAGAACTGGGATGAGTTCGCGGTGGAGGGTGCGCCCGAGATGCACATCGTCATCACGGTTTGCGACAACGCCGCTGGAGAGGCGTGCCCGGTATGGCTGGGTCAGCCTGCACTCGCGCACTGGGGTGTGCCCGACCCGGTAGCAGCCACGGGCGATGAAGATGATCGTCGTCGAGCCTATACGGCAGCGTTCGCAACACTGCGCCGCCGTATCGAGCTACTGCTGTCCCTGCCGCTGCAAAGCCTCGACCGGTTGGCAGCACAAGCAAAACTGCGGGAAATCGGCGGCGTCGGCGCCGAATGATCCGGCAGCGTCTTTTCTCCGAGTTCCTGGCGACGTGCCTGCTGCTGGTCACCGTGGTGGGCTCGGGCATCATGGCCGAGCGCCTGGCCGGCGGAAACGATGCGATCGCCCTGCTGGCGAACACGCTGGCCACCGTTGGCGGACTGTACGTGCTCATCGACGTGTTCGGCCCGGTCAGTGGCGCGCACATGAACCCGGCCGTCAGCGTGGTCATGGCAACGCGCGGCGAGCTTCCATGGATGCGGGTGCCGGCATACATCGCGGTCCAGCTGGCCGGTGCCGCGTGCGGTGCGTGGCTGGCGAATGCGATGTTCGACCTGCCGCTGGCGTTCTCCGACAAGGCGCGCAGCGGCGCAGGTCCGTGGCTGGGCGAAATCGTCGCGACCGCCGGGCTGCTGCTGGTGGTGCTGCGGGCTCCATCGTCACGGGTTGCCGCGATGGTGGCCGCTTACATCGGCGCGGCCTACTGGTTCACCTCATCCACCTCGTTCGCCAATCCTGCAGCAGCGTTTGGCCGCATGTTCAGTGACAGCTTCGCCGGCATTTCGCCTGGCGACGTGCCCGCCTTCGTTGTGGCGCAGGTCATTGGGGCAGCCTTGGGCGCAACGATCCACAGGCTACTTGGAAAGCCTCATGTCTAATCCTGGCGATCTACCCAACATCTCGGCCGAGCTGTTCCATGTTCCCGAGGTTGACCGCCTATCCCCGACCGCACGTGATACGCATGGCCCGCGGATTCTTCTGCTCTATGGATCGCTGAGGAAGAGGTCATACAGCAAGTTGCTCGCGCTGGAGGCGGCCCGACTACTGCAGGCGATGGGGGCCGAGACCCGGCTCTTCGATCCGACTGGCCTGCCGCTTCCAGATGCAGAGCCCGATACACATCCGAAGGTGAAGGAACTGCGACAACTCGTGCAGTGGTCTGAGGGCATGGTTTGGAGCTCCCCCGAGCGGCACGGTGCCATGAGCGGCATCATGAAAGCGCAGATCGACTGGATTCCACTGTCTCAAGGCTCCGTACGGCCAACCCAAGGCAAGACGCTGGCGGTCATGCAAGTCTCTGGCGGTTCGCAGTCCTTCAATGCAGTGAATCAGCTCCGTGTACTTGGACGTTGGATGCGCATGATCACGATCCCCAACCAGTCCTCCGTCGCGAGGGCGTTCAACGAGTTCGACGAAGATGGGCGCATGAAGCACTCAGCGTTCTATGACCGCGTCGTGGACGTCATGGAAGAGCTAATGAAGTTCACGCTGCTGACCCGAGACGTCTCGCCCTACCTAGTCGATCGCTATAGCGAACGGAAGGAAAGCGCAGAAGAGCTTGCCAAGCGAGAGTAGAAACCCGCTACAAGGTCAGACGTTAGAACGTTGCATTGGCTGGCGTAGCGTTGAAAGAATCGTGCACTCGGCCCGCTGTCAGCAGTTGCTTCACGTGGGGAAACATCGCCCGGCAGGACTCGTAGGCCGAGTCGAAGAACTCCATGATCGTGACTGGCGCAGTCACCGGCCCCAAGGGCGGTGCGCCGGCAGATGCCAGTAAATAGAGCGCGCGGAATCAATTAGGGATACCGGCCGCACTCCGGCTTTACATAAGCGACGTTATGCGAAGTAAGTTATTGATTATACCGGATTAATTTGGAAATCGCAAGGTCTGTAGTTGCACCGTGCGCTAGCCGGCCACAGACGCGATAAGCTAAGCATTCCTTAGTTCCAGCCATTCTTGATGTCATGACGACGCCATCTGAGCGCACCCGCAATGTGTTGCAGGCGGGCGCGTTCCTCCGGCAGCTAGCGGCCAGCCAAGCCGTGCCCAAAGAGGTGCGGCAAGAGGCATATCGACTGCTGCGGCACTATCCAACCGTCAGCGACATCGAGGCGATTGCTGAGCACGAAGAGCGGCTGCGAGCGCTGACCCAGTCGGCCTTCGTACGACCCTACCTGAGCAGCGAGATCGAGGCGGATTGGTTCTCCGGATACCCGCTTGGCCCTCATCGCATCTGACTATGAAGCAACCGAGCAGGCCGCGTGCAAGAGGGACTACGTCCGCAGAGGCAGCGCTGGAGGCTTCCTTTGAACGGGCCCGCGACAGCGCAGCCGAGGAACGCGCATTCTTCAAGCGACTGATGGATGCGATCGTGTACGTGCATGCGCCCGTCTCGGATGACGCGCGGACACTGCGGCTGGTCCAGTTCCGCCATCCTGACGGTTTCGATGCGATCCCCTTCTTTACCTCGCTCGACAAGGCGCAGGCGGCCAGTTCGGCTGCTGTCAGAATTCTGGGAGTTCCAGGCCGTGAGCTGCTAACCGGTACTCGCGGCGCTACGTTGATGCTCAATCCCAACGACGACGGCGTTGTCCTCTACCCGGAAGAGGTTGCGGCATTGTTGGATACGGGCTTTCTGGCCAGGGTGGAACGGCTGGAGCCGGCGGAGTTCGCGGTGAGACCTGCCCAAGCCGCACCGGCTTGGCTCGCTCCGGCCATCAGCGGCAGCCTTGAACACGCCGACTTCGTCTCGTCGGCGTATCTCCTGGAAACTCACTCGTCGGGGGGCGTCGAACAGCCTCCCGGTCTGTTGATCTGGCTGGTGGTCGACCTGGCTTTCGCCGAGCGGGCGGCTCGTCTGGTGACCACCGCCATACAGCCCTTATGCTCAGATTTGGACGTCATCATCGACTTGGCGGTCCACGACGTATCGCAGCCTTTGCCGGCGGGCCTGGATGATCCCCAGATCGTGCCCATGTTCACGAGAATCAAGCCAACTTGAGCGCAGCTCATCGGCCTATGAGCCCTGAAGACAAACTGCTAGCACTCCTTCCGGAATTGACCGAGGAAGAGAAGGATCGGCGGACCCGCGAAGGTATCGCCGACGTCGACGCTGGACGTACGATCCCGCACGAGGAACTACTGCAATGGATCAGGCGATGGTCGGAGCCTTCTTGAGGGTTTCCGTTGGGTCAGGAGCGTGGAAACTCTTGAATCCAATATTCAAGAAGGGCACGCGTGCCTAAGCAGCACTTCAGAAATGCCTGGGTCACGCGGCTTCTGGTTCGATCAAGCCTAAGTCTGTAATCCACGCACTGCCTGACGTCGAGGGGTGTTTCCTCGTTGAATCATGGTGTTAGAGCCGATTCGGCTGTTTTTCTCACGAATCCCTGCCGACCCTCTTTCTCGCCAGGCCGGACGCGCAAGCGGTCGCCGACGTGCACGTGCGACAACTCGATGTCTTCTTCATCGCCGTCGTCGCGCAGGCGGCGGGCCGTCTTGGGTGCCAGGCCGAGCAGGGCACGGATGGCGGCGGATGTCTGCGAGCGTGCCTTCAGTTCCAGCAACTGGCCCAACAGGGTCAGCGAGACGATCACCGCGGCGGCTTCGAAGTACACGCCGACGTGGCCATGTTCGCGGAACGAGGGCGGGAACAGCTGGGGCGCCAGCACGGCGACCACACTGTAACCGTAAGCCGCCGCCACGCCGGTGCCGATCAGCGTCCACATGTTGGGACTGCGATGGAGGATCGACTGTGCCCAGCGCTGGAAGAAGGGCCAGGCGGCCCAGAGCACGACCGGGGTGCTGAAGGCGAACTCCAGCCACGTGCGCACGGTCGGTGGGATCACGGAGAGGTACATGCCTCCCATCGCGAGCAGCAGGGTCGCCGCGCTGAAGGGCAGCGTCCACCAGAAGCGTCGGCGGAAATCGGTCAGCTCGGGGTTCTCTTCGTCGTCCAGCGAAGGCAGCATCGGCTCCAGCGCCATGCCGCACAGCGGGCACGTGCCGGGCGCATCGCGCACGATCTCCGGATGCATCGGGCAGGTGTACTGCGTGCCGGGTGGCGCGATAGCGGATGGCGTCGCCACCGACGGGTGCAGATAACGCGCCGGATCGGCTACGAACTTGGTGCGGCACCCGGCGGAACAGAAATGGTGCGACGTGCCGCCATGCTCGGCATGGTGCGGCGTGGTGGCGGGATCCACCCGCATGCCACAGACCGGATCGGTGGCGAGCGTCCCATCGATCGCCGAAGCGTCCTTGTGGCCGCTGCAGCACGCTGTCTTTCCAGGCGTCGCAACGTGTCCCTGAGGTCCGTGATGATGCGTGCCGCTCATGCCTCGCCTCCCAGCGCGGAGAGGATCGGGCACTGGTCCAGCGCACCGTGGCCAGGGCAGGCGTCGACCAGCGTCCGCAGGCCGTCGCGCACGCGCGTCAGTTCGGCGAGGCGCCGCTCCACGTCGGCCAGTTTGTCGGCCGCGGCGGCGCGGATGCCGGCCATGTCGCCGCTGTCGTTCCGGTTGAGGGCGAGCAGGTCGCGGATCTCTTCGAGCGTGAAGCCAAGCACCTTGGCGCGACGGATGAAGGTCAGTCGCAGCACGTCGTCGGCTTCGTAGTGCCGGTAGCCGCTGGCGCTACGCGTCGGTGGCGGCAGCAGGTGCTGCTTTTCGTAATAGCGCACGGTGTCGATGGGGACGCCGGTACGGCGGGACAATTGTCCGATGTTCATGCGGGGACTCCTCGAAGTACCTGCAGTCTGCACCCTGGAGTACGCTCCAGAGTCAAGGGGCAGGGCGGCGTCCGTGCCGCCCTTTCCGGATCACGGCGAATGTTCCGCGTAAGGCGCGGTGCTGCCGTCGCGGTGCAGTGCGAGCACGGTGTAGGAAGGCGCATCGACGCCTTCCACTTCCATCCCGGGAGAACCCATCGGCATGCCGGGCAGGACGAGGCCGCGGATGGCCGGCTTCTCGCTCAACAGGCGACGGATGTCCGATGCCGGCACATGACCCTCGATCACGTAACCGTCGATCTCGGCGGTATGGCAGGACGCGTGCGCGGGCAGGATGCCGAGGCGCTCCTTTACCGGGCTCATCGCCTCTTCGACGCGGTCGTCGACGTCGAAGCCTTCCTTGCGCAGGTGCTCGACCCACAGATGGCAGCAGCCGCAGTACGCATCGCGATGCACGGTGATCTTCGGCGTCGCGACTTCCATGGCTTTCCGTTGCACGGCAGGCGCGGGCGTCGCTGCAAGGGCGCTGTCCATCGGCGCCGGGACCGCCTGCGTGCAGGCGACGAGCATGGCCGCGAACAGCAACGTCGCGAGGTGGGGCAGGGGAATGCGATAGATCATGGCGTTCTCCTCAGAACCAGATCCGGACACCCGCAACGACGCGGGTATCGCGTGGAGATTCGCCTTCGGCGCGCCGCAGATCCGCGGTATCGCCGAGGGCGCGCTCGTGCACGACGCCGACATAGGGCGCGAAACGGCGGCTCGCTTCGTAGCGCAGGCGAAGCCCCGCTTCGATGCCGCTCAAACCCCGGGCGATGCCGTAGTCCGGATCGTCCTTGGCCGCGAGGTCCACTTCCACCAACGGCTGCAGGATCAGTCGGTTGGTGATGCGCAGCGTGTATTCGGCTTCGACATTCGCCGCGATCTGGCCGCCTTCGCCGACATACGCGGTCGCCGACACCTCGAAGCGGTACGGCGCCATGCCCTGCACCCCGAACGCCGCCCAGGTGCGCGCATCGCCGGGCGTGAAGTCGTGCTTGATGCCGGCTACCACGTCCCACCACGGTGAAACGCTACGGCCGTAAAGCACCTCGAGATCGGCACTTTCGGTATGGCCGCCCATCCGTTCGCCTTCGCTGCGCAGCCACAGCCGGTCGGTGTCGGTGCCGAACCACGCCGTGCCCTCCCAGGCCTGACCGGTGCCTTCGTTGGCGTCCCACGCTTCCAGTCGGTTGAACGTTACCTTGCGGTTGAACGCCGGGGCGTGCTGCATCGCATGGTGGTCGATGTCGGGAAACGCGGCCGCCAGATCGTCGGCGGTCACCGGCGGAATGGGTTCGTGCGGCGTCGTGGCAGCGCCCTCCGTCATCGCGGCATGGTCATGCTGTGCGTGCGCGTCTTGCTCGGACGAGACGGTCGTCGCCTGCGTAGCGTGTTGCGCGTGGTCATGGTGCTGCGCAAAGGCCGGAACGCTCGCGCCCGCGAGCGCCGCGATCGCGGAGGCAACGCGCAGCAGGGTGGGGGAGGTCTTCATGCTTCGATCCTCACTTCCCGCATCATGCCGGCTTCCATGTGGTACAGCAGATGGCAGTGGAATGCCCATCGCCCCAGCGCGTCGGCGCGTACGCGGTAGCTGCGTCGCGTGCCCGGCGGCATGTCGATGGTGTGCTTGCGCAGGTGGAAGCCGCCCTCGGCGTTCTCCAGATCGCTCCAGACGCCATGCAGGTGGATGGGATGCTGCATCATCGTGTCGTTGACCAGCACGATGCGCATGCGCTCGCCGTATTTCAGGCGCAGCGGCTCGGCACTGGCGAACGGAATGCCATCGAACGACCAGGCGAACTTCTCCATATGCCCGGTGAGGTGCAACTCGATGGTGCGTCCTGGATCGCGACCGTCCGGATCGTCGAACAGGCTGCGCATCGCACCGTAGGTCAGTACCTGGCGCCCGTTGTCGCGCAAGCCGATGCCCGGATCGTCGAGCTTGGGGTCGCTGGCGGACGACTGCATGTCGACCAGCGGGTTGCCGGTCTCGCTGGCCGGATGATTCGGCGCGGTCGACGCCTTGCCATGGGCGCCATGGTCCATCGCACCCATGGTCGCGCCACAGCCGCCTTCACCCATCATCGCGCCGCAACCGCCCTCCATGCCTTTCGCTGCGCCATGTCCGCCCATGTCGTGGCCCATGTCGGCCATCGTCAACAGCGGGCGTGGGTCGCGCGACGGGATCGGTGCCTCCAGGCCATCGCGCACGGCCAGGGTGCCGCGTGCATAGCCGGTGCGGCCCATGTCCTGCGCGAAAATCGTGAAGGCGTCCTGGCCGGCGGGTTCGACGATGACGTCGAAGGTTTCCGCCACTGCGATGCGGAACTCGTCAACGCTGACTGGATGGATGTACTGCCCGTCCGCGGCGACCACGGTCATCTTCAGCCCGGGGATGCGCACGTCGAAGTAGGTCATCGCACTGCCGTTGATGAAGCGCAGCAGGACCTTCTCGCCCGGTTTGAACAGACCGGTCCAGTTATGCGACGGTGCCGCGCCGTTCACCAGGTAGGTGTAGGTGTGCGCGTTGATGTCGGAGATGTCGGTGGGCGTCATCCGCATGCGTCCCCACATGCCGCGGTCTTCGATGGTCTCCGCCAATCCGTCGCGCTTCGCATCGCGCACGAAATCCACCAGCGTGCGCTGGTAGTAGTTGTCGTGCTCCGGCATCTTCTTCATGCGGCGGTACAGCGCGGCGGGTTCCAGGTCGGTCCAGTCCGACAGCAGTACGACGTGTTCGCGGTCGTGGTGGTAGGGCGGCGGGTCGCGCGGATCGATGATGAGCGCGCCGTACAGGCCGGCCTGTTCCTGGAACATGGAATGGCTGTGGTACCAGTACGTGCCGGACTGCTTCACCTGGAAGCGGTACTGGAAGGTCTCGCCCGGTGCGATGCCGTTGAAGCTGAGCCCCGGCACGCCATCCATGTTCGATGGCAGGAGGATGCCGTGCCAGTGGATCGAAGTCATGTCGCGCAGGCGGTTGCTGACGCGCACGGTGACCGTGTCGCCTTCGCGCCAGCGCAGCGTGGGTGCCGGCAAGCTGTTGTTGACGGTGATCGCAGGCCGCGTGCGGCCGGTGATGTCGACCGGCATCGCGCCGATGCTCAAGGCGAAGTCGGTGCCGGTCACGAGCGCGGCGCCACCGCGGCGCGCGGGCGTTCCCGCCGCGGCGGGCAGGCGCGCCAGGCCGAGACCGAGTGCGGCACCGCCCGTGGCCAGGCCGGTGACGAACTGGCGGCGCGTGGGACGGAACGCGCCCAGGCGTCCCGGTGTGGGGTCATCGTGGTTCATGCAAGTTCATCCTGTGGATCCGTCGCAGGGTCGTAGCCCAGCGACGGTTTCCGTGGTTTTCGCGAACCGATCTGCGCGAGGCGACCGGCATTCGTACGGCGCCGCGCGTGCGGCGTCAGGCGGTCAGGATGGGAGGTCGGTGCCGGTGCGAGAGGCGAGCGGAGGCGTGGCCGTCCGCAGCGTAGTCGGGCGCGGCCGCATGCAGCGGCGCGCCGGTGCCCAGCCAGAGGGGCCAAACCAGCGCAGGCGCATGCTGGGTGCAGAAGCCATCACAGGTGCCGGCCTTGCAGCAGTCCGGCGCGGCGTCCTGCGCCTGGTGGTCGCCGGTATCCTGCATGCCGGCCATGTCCCCGGTGTCCATGTCCTCATGACATGGTGGCGCGGGCATAGCGTCGCCGAGCATGGCGGCCGCCGGTGCGCCTTCCAATGCGGTGCTTGCGGCCATGTGCGCGGACGCGCTGCCGTTCACCAGCAGAAGCAGGCAGAGCAGGGCACGCAACAGGGGCGCGAATCGGGCCATGGCCGCATGATACGCCATCGCTGACGGACATACCTTGGCGTAGGGTCAAGGCTTGGCTTCATCCGTGCGCACCACGCCACGACAGGGACACGATATCCTTGCGGTGTTTCTTCGGCATTGGGCAGCGTGGCATTCGGATGGCGGGCACGGTAATGACGAGCAGGGTGCCGGCAGGCGTATCTGAGGGTCGTGGTTCGGAAGAGGCCCATCCCCGCATCATCGTTGCCGACGTGGGGGGCACCTATGCGCGCCTGGGCTGGACCGACGGCGTCGATGCCGACCAGGTCCACGACTACCGTCGCTATGCCTGCGCGGACCATCCGAATCTCGCTTCGATCCTTCACGACTACGCCGCAGGCAGCAACTGCCAAGGTGCGGTGGTCGCGATCGCGGGCGTGCTGGAAGGCGACCGGTTGATCAATTCCAACCTGCCATGGGCCGTCTCGGTCGAACAGACCCGCCAGGGCGCCGGACTGTCGTGGGTGCAGCTGATCAATGATTTCGAAGCGGTCGCCAACGCGATGCCCGTACTCGCGCGGGACACGTTATCGCCGTTGACCCACGTCACCGAAAGCACCACGAACTCGCCGGCGCTTGTGATCGGTCCGGGTACGGGCCTCGGTGCTGCTTTATGGATGGAAGGTCATCCGCCGCGTGTGCTGGCTACCGAAGTCGGCCAGGCAGCACTTGCTGCCGGCAATGATCTGGAAATGGACGTGGTGCGCCGGCTGCTGCGCGAGCGTCGCCATCTCAACAACGAACACGTGTTGTCCGGCACCGGCCTGATGAATCTCTACCGCTGCCTGTGCGAACTGCGCGGCGGCACGGCCATCCACGCCGACGCGGGCGCGCTGGTCGCTGCCGCGGAATCCGGCGACGGCCTGGCGCTCGAAACGCTGCAGATGTTCTGTGGCTGGCTCGGCAGCCTGGTCGGCGACCTGGCGATCATCTTCGGCGCCAAGGTCGTGTATCTCGCCGGCGGCGTCACCGCGCACATTCCCAAGTTCCTCCACGACGGCCACTTCCTCGAGCGCTACCTCAACAAAGGCGTGATGTCCGAACGCTTGGAGCAGGTACCGGTGTGGCGGGTGGAGCACGGGCAGCTGGGATTGCTGGGCGCTGCGGCCTGGTACCAGCAACATCAGTAGTGCTTTTACATAATAGGCATTATGCGAAATCGCCTATGGGGTGAACTGGGCTGGTCGGCCCGGCTCCTGGGCTGGTTCCTGCAAGGCCCTCCCCGTGCCGATAACCCCTCCAAGGAAACCTGGAGGCTTTCGCCTGTTGATGGATCAACCCCGTGCTGGCGGAACGGCCTGAAACAGAATCCCTGCGCGTCGTTAGCGCCGTGATTCCGCCAGCAAGGCCGTTACCCGCGCCATCTCCGGGTCGCGCCCAGTGGCGAGGTCGCCGGGTGTCAGCGCAACCTCGATGTCTGGCAGTATGCCGCGATCAGGTTGAGGTTCCCGCGGGAACTGGCCGACCAGTGGCAGGTCCAGCTCGATCCCCGAGTGCGGCAGGTGCAGGAAGAAGAACGCACTTCCGTTGATGCCCCGAAGGTTACCGCCCGTGGGTCGGCCGACCAGCGTTGCCAGTCCGCTGGCCTGCGCATCCCGCGCGAACTCGAAAGTCGCCGAACTGTTCTCGGGCCCGATCAGCACGAATGTCCTGCCTTCGTATCGTGGCGCCCTGGGGGTGATCACGTTGGTTCCTTCCGCCTGCCAGCGTGTGAGCTCGTAGAAGTTGCTGTCGAGTCGGCGGACATCGGACCCCCAGTCCTTGAAGCTGGGGTCCCAGGTCTTGAGGAAAGGTTCCAGCTCATGGGGTACCTGCTGATAGCGCACCCGCTGCTGGTAGCGCGGTGGGGTCCAGGGTGCGGGTGTGAGGTAGGACAGGAGCACATCGCCCACCCCTACTCCGCCTTCGTTACCCCGCACGTCGATCACCAGCGCAGGCGTACCTCGCGCATGCAGCGTGTCGAACGCTTGTTGCAGGAAGGCCTTCCAGTCCCATGGGCTGTCGTACAGCCCCCAGTCCGGCATGTGCAGCATTGCGAGTTCCGAAGACACGAATTCCAGTTCCCATGCGGGATCGGTGCTTTCCCGCGTTCGCAACGGCGCCTGCGCCTGGCGTTGCGACAGCGTCAATCCCTCAACGCGCAGGCGCTCGGTCCCGCGATCGCCTGGTGTCCTTACTATGAGGAGCGGGTTCGCGCTTATCTGCGGGAACAGTAGCGGCAGATAGACGTCGAAGGCCTCGATACGTTCGGTTCCCGTGACCTCGAACTGTGCAACCCTCTTGGCGTCGTTGCCGCCGTCGGCACGTGCGTAAGGCACCATCATGCGAAGGATGTCGCGTGCCGGAACGCCATCGATGCTCAGCACCTCGGTCCCGCGAGGTAGCCGGACATCATCGGAAGATGCAATCCACATCCGTTGCTCGATCCATCGAAAGTGGAAAGGCAAGCGCCCGGCGTGTTCGAACAACGCCTTCTCCACACGCTCTGGTTGATTGTAGAAGTTCGCATACGTATGCCCGCATCTGACCGAAGCGGCGAAGCGCGAGAATGCGAGGTACGCCTGCGCGAGGCTCGCGCCTTGGTGCAACTCTTGGCGAAGCTGCTGGAAGCGCGCACGGGTCTGCTGCGGCGTCGCGTAGCGATACAGGCCGGGGTGCAACTGCGAGTAGGCCGATTCCAGCACGTCGACATCTTTCAGGAGGTCGGTGCCGTCGATCCACTGATATGCCGATGCCGACAGGACCGGACTGCGGGCAGGGTTTTCAGCCTGCGAAAAGCAACATGAAAGTACGAGCACAGCCGCGGTGATCACGCGGAAGAACATCTTCATGACCCCTCCCCTTGCGTGGACGGGGGCGACGGCCCCCGGTCGTCGCCATGCACCTCATGGTTCAAGGTGCTTCTTCGTGCGACAGGTGCTTGCCCTCCGTTGGAGGTGGACAGCACGTGGGCGTACGGCGTGGGACCCGTATTGGATGCGGCCGCCGATGGGCGGTCACATGAGCATGGAAGCCGTGCTTACCTCGTCCGCAGCGCTGCATCCTGGAATGCGTGGAATGCATCGGCGACAGGCCTGGCATCCATCGCCGTCACGGGTGGTGACTAAGCGGGATGTTGCGAGGAGGCCTGGAGGTGCCCTTACCAAAGCCGTATCCACGGTGCCAGTGCGCGCAGCCACTGAGGTCGCCAGCTCAGGGTGAACGCCACCGCGAGCGAAGCACCTGCCAGTGCCATGAACCACACCAGCACGGCCATCGTGGCGTGATCGGCGCACAGGCACAGCGCGAATGCGGCAAGCAGCGCGACACTGCCGAGCCACCGCAACACCTTGAGCTGCGTGGGAGACGGCAGGTGGTTCCAGGCCTGGTGAGCATGGACCTGCATCGACAGCGCGAGCCAGCCCATGCCGGCGACGCTGGCGAGGATGGCAAACGACAACAGGCTGCCGTGGGACGCCGGATCAGGCACGTGCCACCCCTTGCGAGGCCGCAGGGCCTTGCTCGGCCTGCAGCGCACGCCGGCGCAGTTTGATCGCCGTGAGGATAGCGATCATCGCACCGCCGAGGATGAAAAGATCGACGCCGGCCACCGGCCAGTAGCCCTGTGCAAGCGTGTGCACGAGATGGTCGCCCGTGGTCACCCAGTTGAGGATCACCACGGACACGGCGAGCACGGCGATGGCCCAGCATTGTTCACGCCATGCCGGATTCGCCAGGCCGCGCGCCACCGGTGCGCTGCGCAGGCCCGCATGGACGAAAGCCAAGGCCCACGTGCCCCAGAACGCATAACGTTCCCAGTCGCCACGCGCCGGCAGATCTTCGGGAAGCAGTCGGTTGGCGGCCAGGATGCCCAGCGTCGCCAGTACCATGCCGGTCACCGTCGTCACCGCGAGCGCATCGACGATCCGCGCGCCTTGGCTTCCCAGTTGGGCATGCTGGCGCTTGCGCTTCTCGACGAAGAACACAAAGCCGGTCGCGATGCACACGGCGCCCGCCAGACCACCCAGCACATACAGCCAACGCAACAACCAGTGGCGGAAATGCTGCAGATGAAGGCCGGTCAGGAACTCCGCCATGCGGCCCACCGGTGTGGCGGCAGGATCTTCGCGGATCAACTCGCCGGTGGCGGCCTTGAAGTGGATGCCGTCGCCGACCAGCGCGATGCGGTCGGTACCCGCGCGGTAGACGCTGACGTAACCGTTGGCATCGCCGACATGCTGGAGCACGAGGAAGCCCACGTCGCCCGCCTTGTCGTTGGCCTTCCAGCGCTGTTGTGCTTCGGCGACCATCGCATCGACATTCGCCAGGCCTGCGGGCACGCCGGCGCGCTGGTGCGGCAGGCCGGTCTCGCGCGCTTCCACTTCGGCATGCAGATCGTGGAGCTCGTGCAACTGCGTGTGGCCCAGCGGGAAGTAATAGGTCGCAGCGAAGATCAGCAGGCCGGTCAGAGCGAAGAAGAAATGGAACGGCAACGCCACCACGCCGGTGAGGTTGTGCAGGTCCAGCACGCTGCGCAGGCGTGCCTTGCCAGGGCGGAAGGTGAAGAATTCGCGGAAGATCTTGCGATGCATGACCACGCCGCTGACCAGCGCGGCGAGCATTACCAACGCGGACAGGCCCACGATGAAGATGCCCAGGTTCTTCCAGTCCAGCGTCAGGCTGTAGTGCATCGGATAGAAGAACCCGCTGCCGATCTTCAACCGGTCGTTTGGCAACAGGGTGCCGTCACGTGGATCGATGGTTGCATCGGCCCAGATCGTTTCGTCGGGATCCTTGGCGTTAGGCACCTCGTAGCCGGCGAACAAGGCCAGCACGGGGTCACGGTGTGTGGTGTAAGCGCTCCAACTGACGACGGTATCGAAGCGCTCGGGCATCGGTCCGTTCACCCGCGGGCGCGCTGCGTCCACCGTCGCCTGCAGAGGTTGCATGCGCTCGAACGCGGGCCGCAGGATCTTCTCGTACGACGGCATCGACTGTGGTTCGAAACGCGTGGACGGGATCGCCCAGCGGTCGATCTCGCGGTCGAAGACCGACAGCGCACCGAAGAAGAACGCTGCCATCAACACGAACCCCAGCACCAGGCCGAACCAGGTGTGGAGCCAGGCCATCGCCTGTCGGAAGCTCTGGAACATGATGCCCTCCCCCGCCTCAGACCAACAGGGACTGCACGAAGGAGCCCGTGGCCGCGAGTACGCCGCCACCGACCACCGTCACCAGCCACACCCAGCGCAACCGACGCGCTGCGATCGCCCACAGGAACACGCCTAGGAACGCCAGCACGCCGATCATGCTGCCGAGGAACTCGGCGTCATGGAAATCCATGCCCGCGGCGACCATCAGGCTGGCGCCCGTGGCGACGATGCCCCAGGCGAATGCGTAGCCGCCCAGGATGGCGGCCGCCACGCGGGCGATGACCTGCGCGCGCGGCGAACGGGAGGGAAGCGCAGTGGTGGACATGGTGGCGTCGGCTACCTTCTTGCGGTGGATCAGAAACGGTATTCCAGGCTCAGCGACCAGTGGCGCGGGGCGCCGTAGTAGCCGATCTGGTACAGCGTGTTGATGTACTTTTCGTCGGTCAGGTTGCCGACGTTGGCGCGCACGGTCGCATTCTCCAGGAAATCCCACGCGGCGAACGCATTCACCACCGCATAGCTACCTTGTCGCACGGTCTGGCCGGTGTAGCTTTCGATGTTGGAAATGGCGCTCTGCCAGCGCCCGCCGATACCGAACGAGAAGGCCTCGTAGCTCGGCAGGCGTGCGCTGAGCATCAGGTTGGCGGTGCGGCGCGGCACCCAGTTGTAGGTCAGCGTACCTTCTTCACCGTCCATCTTCAGGTGCGTGTAACCGAACACCAGGTCGAGATGGTCGGTCAGCTTGCCGGTGGCTTCGAATTCCCAACCCTTAGATTCCACGTCCTTGGCGACGTAATAGTTCATCAGGGTATCGGGGTTGTAGCCCTGGTATGTCGCCAAGCCTTCCTGCTCCGCGGAGAAGTACGCGAGCGTGGTCAGCAGGCGGCTGTCGAGCCACTCGGCCTTGACGCCGGCTTCGTAGTTGACGCCCTTCGACGGCGCCAGGTAGAAGCCGTCGAAATCGCGCTGGTCCTGCGGCTGGTAGATGTCCGAGTAGCTGACGTAACCCAGGATGTTTTCGTTGAAGTCGTAGGTCAGGCCTGCGTACGGGCTGGTGTTGCTCTCGGTTTCTGCAAACGGCACGCCATCGTTATTGCCGTCGCGGTGGTACTCGGCGAAGTTCACGCCGACGATGGCCTTGAAATCCTCGGTCAGCGCGATGCGGGTGGCACCGAAGGCACGCTTCAGCCGCTGGTTGAACTCGCTCGAGGGCACCTGCGCGCCCCACACGGGTTCGGGCACGGAATCACCTGCGTACGGGAAGCCTGGAAGCGCACCGAACGCCGGCGAATCGAACGGCGCCGGGTTGAACCAGTATCCCTGCTCGCTCTCCGACTGGCTGATCCCGAACATCGCTTCGTGCTCGCGACCGAACAACTGGAAGCGACCGTTGAGGGTCAGGTCGACCATGTCGGATGTCAGTTCGTCCTGGCCCTTGTAGGCCCAGCCCACGAGGCCGGTGCCCGTAACCGGATCCAGGCCGGTCATCGAGTAGGCGAAGAACAACTCGTCGTCGTTGTCGCCCTTGCGATGGTTGTAGGTCGCCTTCAGCTGCCAGTTGTCGCCCAACTGGTGCGTGTATTCGACGAAGGCAGTCTGCGTATTGGTGTTCCAGTAGGTCCAGTCCAGCGTGGTGGAGGCGCCGACGTCCCAAGAAGGCTGGGTGCCATCGGCATTCACGAACGGCAGTGCGCCCCACATGTTGCCGGTGGTGTCGGCCTGCTGCCACGAGTAGCCGAACGCGAGCGTACCGTTTTCGCCGATCTGGCCATCGATCACCGCATACCCGAAGGTGCGCTCGGTTTCGTAGTCGCGCAGATAGGAGTCACCCTCTTCGCGCGCCATCACCACGCGGCCAGCCCAGGTGCCGACGTCGTTGAACGGCATGGAGTAGTCGAACTCGACGCGACGCTCGCCCCAGGAACCGATCTTCACCCCTACCTTGCCTTCGGCGTCGTTGGTCGGGCGCTTGCGCACGTAGTTGATCGTACCGGCCGAGTTGCCGACGCCGGTGAGCAGGCCGTTCGCACCGCGGATGACTTCCAGCTTCTCATAACCGAATGCGTCCATCGCGCCGGTGGCGATGCCCCAGTCGTTGGGCATGCCGACGCCATCGATCTGCGTGCTCTTGATCTCGAAACCACGCGCCAGGTAGTTGGTGCGGTTGGTTTCCCACTCTTCCACCTGGATGCCGGTAGCCAAGCGCAGGGCGTCGTTCAAACTGTCGGCACCGAACTGGATCATCTGTTCGTTGCTGACCACGCTGATGGACTGCGGCGTTTCCTTGATGGCCAGATCGAGGTTGGTGGCGCCGTTGCTGACACGGTTGGCGCGCTGGCCACGGACCAGCACGGTATCCAGGTCGGTCGCCGTCACCTCGCCGCTCGGCTGCGCCCCCGCGGCATCCTGCGGGGCAGCGAGGGCCACCAAAGGTCCGCTGGCCAACGCGAAGCAGATGGCGGCGCGCAGTGCATTCGGCATGAAGGTCTTGCGGGTGTCAGAAACAGCGTGCGGACGATTCGGCATGGACATGGGGATACGGTGAGCCTATGGGAGATGGCGGCGCACGCTCACGCGCGCCGGAGCCGCGTCGCCCGGGGCAACGCGTCTTCAGCGCAAGTGGCGAGGCACTTGATGACCGTATTAAATGCGAATGATTGTCATTTTGCAAGCAGCCTGAACAGGGCAGCCGACGTGCGGACGGCACTGACGGGCTGGGACTACTTGGCGGCTGCTCCCTGCAGCCGGTGCGGATGGCTGTAGACCACATGCCGCCCCACCCGTGTGAAGCCGACCAGTGTCATCCCGCACCCCCGCGCGAGGTCGACAGCCAGCGCGGTGGGCGCGGAAATGGCGGCCAGCAACGTAACGCCAGCCACCGCCGCCTTGGCCACCATTTCGTAGCTGGCGCGGCTGGTGATGAGGATGAATCCATCCGCAGCGTCGATCCCCTCGCGCCCCATCGCACCGATCAGTTTGTCCAGTGCGTTATGACGGCCTACATCCTCGCGAACCCGTCGCACGCGTCCATGCCGGTCGGCAAAGGCGGCCGCATGGATGGCGCCCGTCGCGGCATTCAGCGGTTGCCCTGCTTCAAGGCAGTCCAGTGCCGCCTCCAGCGCGCTCGCGTCGAGAGCGCTGCCCTGCTCCACGGCTTCCGGATGCCTGATGACATCTTCGAGCCGTCGGTGACCGCAGATCCCGCAGCCGCTGCGCCCCGGAAGCCAGCGGGCATCGTCGCCCGACGATCCACGGAGTAGCGGCTCCAAGGTGTGGAGGTCCAACTGGATCCCTTCGAGCAGGGTCTGCACATCGACGGAAGCCAGTCCCCCGATCGCAATACCCAACTCGGTCAGCGCGAAGCCATGGGCGAAATCTTCCAGATCGACCGGGCTCGCCATCATCACGACCAGCGGCTCGCCGTTGACCTGGATGGCGATCGGGACCTCTTCGGCAAGCAGGTCTTGCCGATTGACGGCCACCCCGTTGCGGACATCCACAACATTACGGCGTGCGAGTCCCGGCGCGTGATCGTTACCGTCAGTCGACATCGGCGATGGCGCCACGCGATTTCATGATCTGCACGGGAATGGACTTGTAGGCCGGGGTTCCTGACTGCGGATCGTGGCTGTCCAGCGGCACCAGCCGGTTGCCTTCCGGGTAATACATCGCCGCGGATCCCCGAGGCAGGTCGTACCGAACCGCGGTGAAGCCGGACACGCGTCGCGGTGCTCTCTCGTTGCCGGCCATGTGCGACACGATATCGATGCGGTCGCCATGCTGCAGGCCACGCGCGTCCAGGTCGTCGGCATTCATGAAGACCACGTCCCGCCGCCCGCTCACGCCACGATAGCGGTCGTCGAAGCCGTAGATCGTGGTGTTGTACTGATCGTGGGAGCGGACCGTGGTCATCGTCAGCAGATCAGGTGCGTGGATCGAAGGGTCTTCGTTGAGGCCCGGCGCCACCAGGAAACGCGCCTTGCCGACGCTTCCCCAATCGCGCTCGGACGCGCCGATGTACAGGCGGAAGCCGCCGGGCTGGCGCACGCGCACGTTGTAATCCTTGAACATCGGGAACACGGCTTCGATGGCATCGCGGACGCGGTCGTAGTCCTCCACGAGCCAGTCCCAGTCGACTTTCGTTTGCGGAAGCGTGGCGAGGGCGATCCCGGCGACGATCGCCGGTTCCGACAGCAAGTGCTCGGAAGCCGGCGCAAGCCCGCCTTGCGAGGCATGCACCATCGACATCGAATCTTCCACCGTCACCGACTGCAGGCCGCTCGCCTGCACATCGCGTTCGGTGCGGCCCAGGCATGGCAGAAGGAACATCTGCTTCGCCGTGATCAGGTGCGAGCGGTTCAACTTGGTGGCGATGTGCACCACCAGGTCGAGGTTGCGCATGGCCGGAAGGGTCGTGTCCGGGTCAGGCATCGCCACCGCCAGGTTGCCGCCCATGCAGACCAGTGCGCGCGAGCGCCCGTCGCGGATCGCACGCACGGCTTCCACCGCGTCATGGCCGTGCGTCAACGGGAACTCGAAGCCGAACCGCTGCCTGATCGCATCGACCAGCGCCTGCGTGGGTTTCTCGGTAATCCCCACGGTGCGGTCGCCCTGCACGTTGGAATGCCCGCGGATGGGCGCGATGCCGGCGCCCTGGCGACCGATGTTCCCGCGCAGCAGCAACAGGTTGGCCATCTGCTGCACGTTCTGGGTGCCGCGACGATGCTGGGTCATCCCCATGCCGTAGCAGATGATCACGCGCTCCGCGTCCGCGTACAGCCGCGCGGCCGCGGCGATGTCCTCGCGCGACAGACCGGACTGCTTGACGATATCGTCCCACGCCGTGTTTGCCAGGTCTTCGCGCAAGGCATCGAGACCTTGCGTGTGTTCGGCGATGAAGGCGTGGTCCAGAACACCCGGACCTCCGGCGGCGACGTCTTCGGCATCCGCATCGATCAGCCACTTCATCATGCCCTTGAGCAGGGCAAGGTCGCCGCCGATCTTCACCTGGTAGTACGTCTGTGCGATCGGCGTGGCGCGGTTGGTGAGCATCTCGGCCGGATCCTGTGGCGAGGTGAATCGCTCCAGTCCGCGCTCACGCAAGGGATTCACCGCGATGATAGGAACGCCACGTCGCGACACTTCGCGCAACGTGCCGAGCATGCGCGGATGATTCGTGCCCGGGTTGTGGCCGAAGCTGAAAAGCGCATCGCAATGCTCGAAGTCCTCCAGCGTCACCGTGCCCTTGCCGACGCCGATGGATTCCGGAAGGCCGACGCTCGTGGCTTCGTGGCACATGTTCGAGCAGTCGGGGAAATTGTTGGTGCCGTATTCGCGCACCATCAACTGGTAGAGGAAGGCGGCTTCGTTCGAGGTGCGACCGGAGGTATAGAACTCCGCCATGTCTGGGTTAGGCAGGGCGCGCAACGCCTCACCGATGCGCACGAATGCGTCCTCCCAGCGGATCAGGACGTAACGATCCGATGCGTGGTCGTACGCCATCGGATGCGTCAGGCGTCCCTCGTCCTCCAGTGCATGGTCGCTCCACGCCCAGAGTTCGGACACCGTGTTCGCGGCGAAGAAGCCGGGCGTCGCGCGCTTGCCTGTCGCCTCCCACGACACCGCCTTCGCACCGTTCTCGCAGAACTCGAACGACGATGTGTGTCGCGGATCGGGCCACGCGCAACCGGGGCAATCGAACCCGCTTGGCTGGTTGACGCGGCGGAGCGCGGAGGTTTCGCGCCCGACGGCCATCTGCCCCTTCACTGCGCGCGCAACGGCTGCCAGCGCCCCCCAACCGCCCGCTGCGCCGTCGTATTCGTCGATGCCAGGCACCTTGCGCTCACTCATGGGATTCTCCTGCGGCACGTCGACGAAGCATCGAGGAAGGATACTCCAACGCCTCGACGCACTCCGCCTGAGCGAGGGTTCGAGCGGGTGTGAACTATCCGCTCAGGATCGCATTGCTAGCATGGGGTGATTCCCACGCGAGAACGCCGCGCCTTCGTGCTTCGCCTGTTGCTGCCCCTTACCGCACTGCTGGCCAGTGTCGCCTTGTTGCTCGGCGGCAATGGTCTGCTGGGCACGCTGCTTGCGGTCCGCAGCCAGACCGAGGGCTGGGGCGAACAGACGACGGGCCTGGTGATGTCGGGCTATTTCATCGGGTTCTTCCTGGGCACCTTCACCGCACCGCCGCTGATCCGGCGTGTGGGCCACATCCGTGCGTTCGCCTTCCACGCAGCACTGGCGGCCGCGGCCGTGCTGGTGTTCCCGCTGTGGGCGAATCCGGTGGCCTGGATGGCGTTGCGCATCGTCACCGGCATGGCACTCGTAGGCCTCTGTACGGTGATCGAGAGCTGGTTGAACGCGCAGTCGGCGCCGGAGCATCGGAGCCGCGTGTTCGGTGTGTACATGGTGGTGTCATTGCTGGCGCTCGCGGCGGGGCAGCTGCTGCTCGATCTGCAACCGCCGCGCAGCCCCGTGCTCTTCAGCGTGGTGGCCATCCTGTTCGCGCTGGCCATCCTGCCGGTCAGCATCACCCGACTGTCACCGCCCCCCGTCGCAACCGCGCCCCGTGCCCGCATCCTGCAGATATGCCGCACGGCCCCCAGCGCTGCTGCTGGCGCGCTCTTGGCGGGCACGGCCCTCGGTGCCTTCTGGGGAATGGGTGCCGTCTATGCCGGGTCGCTGGGATTGGACCGGGCCGGCATCGGCACGTTCATGGCCGCCACGATCCTGGGCGGCGCCGCCTTGCAGCTGCCCATCGGCCGGCTGTCCGATCGTGGTGACCGCCGCAGCATGCTGGCCGGCGTGTCGGCGTTGGGTGCCGTGGTCGCCGCGTGTGCGCTCCAACTCGACCCGACGGCGCGCGCCGGTGTCCTGGCGTTGTTCTTCCTGTTCGGCGGGCTGGCGTTCGCGCTGTATCCCTTGGCGGTCGCCCATCTGCTGGATCGCCTGCCGGCCGAGCAGTTGCTGGCTGGCTGCAGCGCCCTCCTGCTGCTGAACGGCATCGGCGCCGCCATCGGGCCTGCCGCTGCCGGTCTGGTGATGGAGCGCTGGGGCGCCGGTGCCCTCCCCGTCTTCTTCGCGATCACCCTGGCCTTGCTCGCGCTGGTGGCCGGCGGACGCCGTTTGTTGAAGGCGCGCCACTTGCTCCATCCGGCGCGCTTCCATCCCATGGTGAGGACGACGCCCGTCGCCCTGGAGCTGCTGCCGGAGATTCCGGACCGCCCGTCGCGGCCAGTCCACGATCCGCGGCCGAATTGATCCCGATCAATGCGCCGGCACGGGCGCGGGCCTAGCCTGTACATCATGGGCACTGTCTCTCCTTCCCCGATGTTCGACGCGGACCTGCTGCGGCGCTACGACACGCCAGGGCCGCGGTACACCTCCTATCCGACCGCACCACAGTTCAACCCGGCGTTCGGTGCGCAGCAACTGCGCGAACATGCGAGCGCCAGCAACCAGGTCGAGCATGCTCGACCACTGTCCCTCTACGTCCACGTCCCGTTCTGCACCAGCCCCTGCTTCTACTGCGGTTGCAACCGGGTCATCACGCGCGACAAGGCGCGTGGCGAACTCTACCTGGACTATCTGTACCGCGAGATCGCACGAATGGCGCCGCTGTTCGAGAGTGGGCGGCCGGTCACCCAGCTGCACTTCGGCGGCGGTACGCCCAACTTCCTGACACCCGCGCAGATCGCCGATTGCGTGGCCGAACTCCGCAGCCAGTTCAGCTTCTTCGCGCCGGACAGGATGGATTTCTCGATCGAGCTCGATCCGAGATCGGTCACGCCCGAGGATATCGGCGAACTGGCACGTATCGGTTTCAACCGCGCGAGCCTGGGTGTGCAGGATTTCGATCCGGTCGTGCAGAAGGCGGTGAATCGGGTCCAGAGTGTCGAGGAAACGCTGGCGATCCTCGATGCTTGCCGGACCCATGGCATGCGCTCGGTGAACATCGATCTGATCTATGGATTGCCGAAGCAGACCCGGGAGGGTTTCCAGCGAACGCTGGACGTTGTGCTGAAGGCGCGCCCCGACCGCATCGCGGTTTACAGCTACGCGCACCTGCCGCAGCTATTCAAGCCGCAACAGCGCATCGCGCTGGAGGACCTCCCGGATCCGGAAGCGAAACTCGGACTGCTGGAGTGCGCAATCGAGCGGCTGGTTGCGGCAGGCTATGTCTATATCGGCATGGACCACTTCGCCCTGCCTGACGACGATCTGGCGCGCGCGCAAGCACGCGGCGACCTGCACCGGAATTTCATGGGCTACACGACCCATGCGGAGAGCGACCTGGTCGGCTTCGGCGTCAGTGCGATCAGCCACATCGGCGACAGCTTCAGCCAGAATCCGCGCGACATCGCCAGCTGGGAGCGCGCTATCGACGACGGTCGCCTGCCTGTCTGGCGCGGCATGCCGCTGGACCGGGACGATGTGCTGCGGGCGGACGTCATCCAGGAGCTGATGTGCCATGGCCGGTTGGATTTTTCCCGACTCGGGCGCCGCCATGGCATCGACTTCGGCGAGTACTTCGCCGATGCCCTGCCGCGCTTGAAGGTGTTGGCGGACGACGGACTGCTCGAGTTCACTCGGGCGGGCATCCGGGCAACGCCACGTGGCCGGTTGCTGTTGCGCGTGATCGCGATGTGTTTCGACCGCTATCTGCAGGCGATGCCGACACCGGACGCACCGCGCTTCTCGCGCACGATCTGAGCGACACCGTCAGCGACACGCGTCGTTGACCCGATCATCGAAGCGGCGGCTGGTGGCGAAATCGCGCTTCAGGCCAAGACGCGCATAGGCACGCTCTCGCGCTTGCTTTGCCCGCTCGCAGGCCTCTGGATCACGGTGCATCGAGATCACGGCTCCTTGCGCTGGGCCACTCCGACGGGTCGTCCGGGTACGTGTGGGTAAGGCATCTGCCTTTCGCGCCCCGCTTGGGCGTGCGACCTCAACGGTTGAAGGGGGGTCAGGCGGATAGTCGCGCACCCACTCCGTGCGGTCGCTTGCGGCGCACGGCATCGCCTGATAGATAGCCCGCCCATCGGTGGCGCGGCACTTGTGGATGGGGTCCCCACCCCAGGTCGAGCTGCCTGCGACGATGAGCAGGCCGGCCAGCGCGATGCGCAACGGGTATGGGAATGAGCGCGACATGATGGGCTCCAGGGACCGGAGCACGCAGCATCGGATGGTGGCGTGTCGCATCGGGATCGGTGCAGTCCACATCGCGCCGTCAGTGTTCCCCGGCCATTCACCGGATCCTCACCGCTCACAGGGCGAGATGGCGGTGTCCTGCCAGCGAGACATGTCATGACGACGGCCTACCTGTACCTCAACGCAGTGGTCTACTTCCTTTTCGCGGTCTGGTGCACGCTCGCACCCGCGCGCACCGCGATGGCTGTCGGTTACGCCTCACTGACCCGCTCCGGGCAGACGGAGTACCTGACGATTTACGGCGGGTTGCAGCTCGGCCTGGCGTTCCTGTTCGCGTGGTTTGCTTGGACGCAGCAGATGCGTACCGGCCTGGTGCTCGCGATGGCGGTGTACGCACCCATCGTGCTGTATCGCGGCATCGGCTTGATGCGCTGGTGGCCCGTCGAGACCACCACGCTGCTGCTGGCGGCGACCGAGTGGCTGATGCTGGCGGCGGCCCTATGGCTGTGGTGGCAGGGCCGCGCCGGATGAATCTTACGCATCTCAGAAACTGATCGGCAGCCGCGCCGTCAGTGTCAGATCCGGTGTGTCACGGGTCACACCGACGCCCAGGGCGACGTTGAGCGACGTGCGATCACTGAAGCGGTAGGTCCCGCCCAGCAGCAGGGTGCCCAGGGTCGTCCGTACCGCGCCGGCGACTTCCTGCCCATCCTGCTTCGTCTTGCCGACGATGCTCTGGTCGTAGCCGATGCTGATGGCGGCCTTCTCGTTGAGCGCCAGGCCCATGCCCACGTTGAAACCGAGGATGTCGCCGGCCTTGATATCGCCCAGGAACTCCGTCTCACCGCCCAACACGCGCCGCGATACGTCGCTGCGCTTGAAGTTGTGCAGGTAGCTCAGGCTGCCGAAGAACACCACGGGGTCGGATGGGTACAACCAGGTGATGCCCGGCTGAACCGCGTTGAAGCCGCTGCCGGTGGGCAGGTCGAGTGGCAGCCCGGTGCCGGTCGTGTTGGCGACGCAGCGCGTCACGCAATCCGTCGTGACTTCGAACAGGTCCTTGCCCGTGCGGCTCTTGTAGCGCAGCCATGCGATATAGAAGGGCTTGTCCGCGCCGCCGCGATTGAGTTGGTAGCGCCCAGTGATCTCGACATCGCCGATGCCGTTGCCGCGCGCGTTGAACACGCGATCCTGCGCCGAGCCGGTGAAGATCTCGCGGCTCACCGTGTCGCTGTGGATGTAGACGTAAGGCAGCTTGGCTTCCACCTCCATCCGCCGGCTGACGCCGTAACGACCGGTGAGCGTCGCGACCGCCGTGGTCGTCTTCACCTGGCGCACGTCGATCAGGCCGATCAGGATGGCCGGAATGATGGTGTAACCCACCAGCGCCACGCGATCGTTGGCCGAATAGCCGTACTGCAGCGACGGTTCCAACACCAGCTTGCCCTTGGGCGTCAGCACGCCGGGCTGATCGAAGATCTGCGCTACTTCCGGTGGTCGCGAATCGCTTTCCGGCGCCTGCCCGACGCGTTCGGGGGACTGCGCCTGCGCGGTCTGTGCGCCTTGCGCTTCCGGCGCCGGGCGCGCCTGTGGGGCTGCGGACTGCGCGTACGCCGGCATCGGCTGGGCGTCCTGCGATTGAGCGGTGGGCTGCGGTGCAGGGCCGACGACGATGTAGGGCTGCGAGGGCGGCACGTCACGGAAGGTGGGCGCCTGGTTGAGCGAAGGTACGATCACCGGCGTTGGCGCACCGCGCGCGCGCGCGTTGGCGAGCACTTCCTCGTTGAGCGCATTCTGCAAGGTGAAGATCTGCTGTTCCTGGGCCTGCATCAGCGCACGCATCTGGTCCAGGCGCTGTGTCTGTTCGTTGAGCTGACGCTGCAGTGCGTCCAGGCGGGCATCGGCCGTGATCTCATACGGCTGCAAAGGAGCCGGCGGCGACTCCGCCACCGGGATCGGCACCACACCGAGTGGCTCCTGTGCCCTCGCCTGTCCCGCCACGCCCAGCCCCACGGCCAGTGCGAGCGGTGCCACCTCGATCAACGACGTCCCTTTCATGTTGTTCCCCTTGAGTAGGTGAAGGCCGCGGGCCGGTCCTGCCGATGTGCGTCAGGGGCCGCCAGGTGCGCGGATCAGCGCGTCCGTCAGCGCGCCATTGGCATTGAGGTTCTGGTACGCGCCCAACGTGTCGGTGCCGACTTCGACACGTGTCAGCGTGCGGATGTCCTGGTCGTCGAGCGTGTTCTGGATGACGATGCCCCCGGCGATCTGCGCGGGATCGAAACGGTTGCCTTCGCCGATCTGCACCACCAACCCGCGATTGAAATCGGCCAATGCCTGGGCCTGCTCGGGCGTGATGCGCGCCACGTCCGGCACCTGCACGGCGATGCGTGCGGTGACTTCGCCGTTGAGGTAGACCACGCGCTCGATGCCGAACGACAGCATCATGCCCGAGGGCATCTGGAAGCCCCCGCGCATCTGCGCAAGGCGGGCCGGATCCACGGCGCGCCATTCCGCGCCGAGTTCTCCACTCTGCCCGCGTGCCCCCAAGGGGGCGAGCAGGACCGCGAACAACATCGCGGCCCGCCACGCGGGATGCCGAATTCTGTCCATGTCAGATGTCTCCTGGTCCGCGCCGTGGCACGGTGATGTTGCGCAGGCCGTCGCGCTGGATTCCCATGTCGAGCGGCGCCGGAGGTGCGGTCTGCCAGTCGCGGGCCTGATTGAACCGGGCTTCGTTTCGTCGGTTGTGGACGACGAACATCACCCGGTTGTCCCACAGTGCTTCGAAGCGCGAGCGCGGCATCGCCCGCGTGCCGCGGGCGGGATCGCCGAGCAGTACACGACCGTTGCGCAACCCTTTCACCACGACGAAATGCCGGTAGCCGCGATCGTTGAGCAGCACGATCGCCGGCACGTTCTCTTCCTGCAGCTTGTCGAGCGGAAGTTCGAAGCCGTCCGCCTCGTATCCTTTCGATCGCAGGTAGCGCCGCATGTCGAGCAGCGAGAAGCCTTCCTTGCGGATCCTCGCCTGGTCGCCGTTGTTGTACATCTGCACGAAAACATCCACCTCGTTCACCGGGTGGCCGTACTGGTGCGTCAGCAGCGTCGCGGTCGCCGCCGAGCCGCAACTGAAGTCGTACTGCTGCGGCAGCGTGGTCTTGAACCGGGCTTCCTTGAGGCTGGTCAGGCGTATCTGGTAGCCGCCGTGCGGGATGCGCAGATCGGTCGTGGCGGCCGAAGCGCCTCCGAGCACGGCGAACGCGCAGGCGAGTGCCGTGATGCGCAACCGGTGCGGCGGCCGGCATGTCATGGCGGCCCGCCGCCGGTGAAGTCGACCGTCACGATCATCGCGTTCTGGATCAACACGTTGTTGCCGGTGTTCTGGATGACCGTATTGATCCCGCTGGCGTTGTTGAACGCACCGTCGGCGATGCTGTTCGTGCCGGTGGTGACATGGTGGGCGGTATTGCCGTCCACCGAACCGTCCACATCGACCAGGTTTTCCACCTGCGTGCCATCGCCGCCGCGAAGCCCCGCCAATCGACCAGGATCGATCGTGCGTCCCAGCTCACTGACGGGCTTGAAGGGCACCTGCATCGGTGCGGTTTCGATGACGGGGTCCTGCAGGGGGCGCAGTTCCACTCCGTCTGCGGCCCAGGCCGCGGGTGCGAGGGCACAGGCACCCAGGACCGCCAGGCGCAGTCCTTTCCGTTGATGCGTAAGCATGGTCAGTCTCCCTTGCCATGCGTTCCCCGTGCAGCCAGGCAACGTCCCGCCGTGAGCGGGACGCTGGCGTCCGCGCGGGATGCCCCGGCCGGTGAGGGCCAGGGCATCTGCGGAGCGCTTATGGGCCTACGGTCAGGTTGGCTTGCACGGTGATGCCCTGCTGGATCAGCGAGGCCATGCCGCTGTTCTGCGCGGCCACCATGATGCCCGCGGCGGACTGGCCGACGCTCGTCATGTTGTTGGACATGTCGAACGTGCCGGCGTCGACGGTGAGTGCACCGCCCGCGCCGCCCGCACCGCCGGTTGCGCCATTGCCGACGCCGCCGTTGCCGTCACCGCCGTTGCCGTCACCGCCATTGCCGGTGCCGCCTGCCCCGCCGGTCGCACCGATGGCGCCACTGGCGCCGTCGCCGGCCGTAGCATCGCCGTTGCTCGCGCTGGAGGATGCGCCGCCGTTGGTGGCATCGCCGTTGGTGGCATCGCCACCGTCGCCGCCGTTGCCTGCGGTCGCAGTCAGCGTGCCGCCCGCGCCACCGGTGCCGGTGCCCGCGCCGCCGGTGGACGTGGCGTCGCCGCCCATGCCACTGCCTGCACCGCCCGTGCCCGAACCGTCACCACCGGTGCCGGTACCGTCGCCCGACGTGCCCGCACCGGCCGTTGCCGTGCTCGAGCCACCGGTGGATGTTGCGTCACCCGAGGTGCCTGCGCCGCCCGTGGCCGTGCCATCGCCGCTGGTGCCGTCACCGGCGCCGCGTTCACGCACGTTGCCACTGCCCGCACCGGCGTCGCCACCGGATGCACCGGCCATCGAGCCCGTGTCGCCACTCGCGCTGCCGGCGTCACCGCCGGATGCGCCGCTCGCGCCATCGCCGTCACCGCCCCAGCCGCCAGCGTCGCCGCCACGACCGCGGCCGTTGCCTGCCGTGGAATTGCCGTCGCCGCCCCAGCCACCGGCGTCGCCGCCATTCGCGCCGCGAGTGTCGTGGGTGCTGCCGCCACGGCCGCCGTTGCCTGCGGTCGCATCGCCGATGGTCGCGCTGCCGTTGGACGAATCGCCCGCGGTCGCGCTGCCGTTGTTGGCATCGCCACCACTGCCGCCGTCGCCGCCGGCGCCGCCGTCACCGCCATCGCCGCCGTTTCCGGTGCCACCCGCTGCCGAGCCACCGTGGCCCTTGCCGCCGTAGCCAGCGCCGCCCCTGCCACCGTCACCACCGTCGGCGTTGCCCCAGTTCTGGGCGACGTTGCCGATGCCGTACACGGTCACGCCCGAAACGCTGCCTTCGAGCCGCGTTTCGGCCACGGCCTTGCTGTGGTTGAACGAGTTGGAAAACGTCGAGGTCGCGGTGCTGCCATTGTTGGCAGCCGTCGAGCCGTAACCTTCCGCATTCGCGCGACCCCGGTTGTTGCGGTTGTCGCCGTCATGCGTGCTGTTGTCGCTGTTGTCCGAGTTGTCGGAATTGTCGCTGTTGTCAGAATTGTCCGAGCTGTCCGTGTTCGTACTGTTGTTGCTCATGTCGACCGCGAGATTGACGAGGATGTCGTCTCCGGATCCATTCTCCGTATTGGTCTGTTGAGCAAAGGCCTGTCCCGTCGTTCCGAGCGCCAGCAATACGGCCGATGCGATCAGTGTCTTGCGAATGCACATAGTGAGTCTCCTTGTGGCCGCTCCGGAGCCCAGGGGAAGCCCTGAAAAGCGACGGTGGTCACACTCCCACAGCATTCGTTAGCCATTTTCGGCGCAAGCGTTAAATTTTCGTTCTGCTGTCTGCCGCTCGTCCGCCCACTGCAGGTGGTTGAAACATAAGACGGTGATGTGTCCGGGCGCGGCACGTCCCCACGTTGGCGGGCTCCGTTGCTTCAGGGGGACAAGGAGAGCGTCCCGGCGAGTCGTGCCCCCGCCCAGACCAGCACCAGGCCGGCGATGAGCGTCAAGGCGAGATAAGCCAGCATCATCGGCGGGCGGCCGGCGCGCAGGTAGACCAGACATTCCACCATCAGGGCCGAGTACGTGGTCAGCGCACCGAGCACGCCGACCACGAGGAAGGCGCGCCAGTAGACCGCGGAGGCACCGCGCGCTTCCAGCCAGATCAGGAGGAATCCCGCGGCGAAGGAGCCGATCATGTTGACCGCGAACGTTCCCCAGGGAAATCCGTCGCCCAGCCGCCGCATCAGCAAGCCACCGAGCGCGAAACGCCCTGCCGCGCCGAGTGCGCCACCGGCCATCACCAGCAACAGTTGCTGCCACCACAGCGTTGCGTTCACCGGCATGCAGTGCTCCTTCTCGGCTCAGTCTTCGAGACGCGCCTGTCGCCGGGCTTCGCGCAGTTGGTCGAGTTTTTCCTTCAGCTTGATTTCCAGCCCGCGCTCGACCGGCCGGTAGTACACGCGCTCGCCCATCGCGTCCGGGAACGCGGTCTGGTCCAGCGCGATGCCGCCTTCGGCATCGTGGTCGTACTGGTAGCCGGTGCCGTAACCGAGCGATTTCATCAACTTGGTCGGCGCATTGCGCAGGTGCATTGGCACGTCCTGGGTGCCGTGTTCCCGCACATCGGACTTGGCGGCGTTGAAGGCCATGTAGCCCGCATTCGACTTGGCGGTGCTGGCCATGTAGATCACCAGTTGGGCCAGGGCCAGATCGCCTTCGGGACTGCCCAGCCGCTCATAGGTGTCCCATGCGTCGATCGCCATCTGCAACGCGCGAGGATCGGCCAGGCCGATATCCTCGACCGCCATCCGCGTCATCCTGCGCGCCAGATAGGCCGGGTCGCAGCCGCCGTCGAGCATGCGCGCGAGCCAATAGACCGCGCCATCGGGGTTGGAACTGCGCACCGACTTGTGGAGCGCGGAGATCTGGTCGTAGAACTGTTCGCCGCCCTTGTCGAAGCGGCGCGTCCGGTCGGCGAGCACCTGCACCAGGGTCTGCGGCGTGATGCGTCCGCCTTCATCGGCGGCCAGCTCCGCGGCGATCTCCAGCAGGGTGAGCGCGCGCCGCACATCGCCGTCGGCGGCGGTCGCGATCTCGAGCAACGCGGCATCGTCGACCTGCAGCGCCGACCCGCCGAGCCCGTGTTCGGCGTCTTCCAGCGCGGCCTGCAGCGCTTGCCGGATGTCGTCGGGCGAGACGGCCTCCATCACGTGCACGCGGCAGCGCGACAGGAGTGCCGAATTCAGTTCGAACGAGGGGTTCTCCGTGGTCGCGCCGACGAAGATGATCGTGCCACGCTCAATGTGCGGCAGGAACGCATCCTGCTGTGCTTTGTTGAAACGATGCACTTCGTCCACGAACAGCACCGTTCGTCGCCCGCTAGCAAAACGTTGTGCAGCTTCCGCCAGTACCTGCCTCACCTCGGGCAGGCCCGAGAGCACGGCGGAGATCGCCTTGAATTCGGCATCCGCATAGCGCGCCAGCAGCAGCGACAGCGTCGTCTTGCCACAGCCCGGCGGCCCCCACAGGATCATCGAATGCACGTGGCCTGATTCGACCGCACGTCGTAACGCGCTCCCTGGCGCAAGCAGGCGTCGCTGGCCGACCATCTCGTCCAGCGTGCGTGGACGCATGCGCTCGGCCAGCGGCCGAAGCGCGCTGGTGTCGACGCTCAACAGGTCGGGCGAATCAGTGGAGGGACGGGACGCTCTGGGCACGCGCCCATTCTAGCGTCCCTGCCATGGATGCCGGTTACGGGCCGCCCACCACGTCCACGCCCTTTGCCGGCGCGTACTTGAACGTGCCCGCAGAAAAGGCCGGGTTGCGCTTCCAGCCGGTAAAGCTGATCTCGGTGCGCTGGCCGACGGCATCCTTCACTTCCATCTTGACCAGCGTGCCGTTGGTAAACGCCAATCGTGCGGTCTGGAAGCTGGCATCGCCTTCCTGCTTCGGCGTGAGGGTCAGCCACTGCATGCCACCCTGCCCGGCTGCCTCGGCGACCTTGAACTGCTGGTCGAGTTTGCCGGGGTCGATCAAGGCCGCAAGCGGGCTGTTTTCTTCCTCGACGCCCTGCTCGCGCACGGTCGCTTGCTGCAGGTCGGGGTCGTAGACCCACACCTTCTTGCCGTCGGCGACGATCAATTGCTCGTACGGCTTGTTGTACTCCCAACGGAACAGGCGCGGCGCGGACAAGGCCACGCGGCCGCTGGAGCTTTCCTTGAGCTTGCCGCCGCCGTCATAGACCTTCTGGGTGAACTGGCCATCCAGTCCCTTCAGGCCGGTGGTGAAGGTCTTCAGTTCATCGCGCGCACCGGCAAGCGCCGTGGTCGCGAACAGAGCGGTGGCGAGAAGGGCGTAGCGTGCAGTACGGAGCATGGGCGTTCCGGGATGGGGGACGTTGTGAAGAGTGTGCCGTGGCGAAACTGAACAGGCTGCAGACCTGAGCGGGATGCCTACGGATTTGTTCAGGCGACGACTCAGCGCGGCGGTGGCGGCGCCAGCACCTGGCGGTCGCCGTTGTGCTCGGGCGGCGTCACGACACCCGCCGCTTCCATGGCCTCGATCAGGCGCGCGGCGCGGTTGTAGCCGATCTTCAGGCGGCGCTGCACGCCGGAGATCGAGGCGCGCCTGCTTTCCGTGACGATCTTGACCGCTTCGTCGTACAGCGGATCGGACTCGTCGCCACCCCCGCCGCCGGATTCCGGCAGGCCGGTGGGACCGACGACGATGCCATCGCCCATGGTCTGGATTTCTTCCAGCACGCCTTCGATGTAGTCGGCGCTGCCGCTGGCCTTGAGGTGCTCGACGACGCGATGCACTTCCTCGTCGCTGACGAAGGCGCCGTGGATACGCTCGGGCATCGCGGTGCCGGGCGGCAGGTACAGCATGTCGCCGTGGCCCAGCAGCGTCTCGGCACCCGACTGGTCCAGGATCGTGCGCGAGTCGATCTTCGAGCTGACCTGGAACGCGATGCGGGTAGGAATATTGGCCTTGATCAGGCCGGTGATGACGTCCACCGACGGGCGCTGGGTGGCCAGGATCAGATGGATGCCGGCGGCGCGCGCCTTCTGCGCCAGGCGCGCAATCAGTTCTTCGACCTTCTTGCCGACGATCATCATCATGTCGGCGAATTCGTCGATGAAGATGACGATGAAGGGCATCGGCTCGAGCGGACGCGGCGCCTCGGCCAAGTCGGGATTCGGCTTGAACAACGGGTCCATCAACGGCTGGCCCGCATCCATCGCGTCCTTGACCTTCTTGTTGAAGCCGGCCAGGTTGCGCACGCCCACCGCGCTCATCAGCTTGTAGCGGCGTTCCATCTCCGCCACGCACCAGCGCAGACCGTTGGCAGCCTCCTTCATGTCGGTGACCACCGGCGCCAACAGATGGGGAATGCCCTGATAGACGGACAGTTCCAGCATCTTCGGGTCGATCATCAGCATGCGCAGGTCTTTCGGCGATGCCTTGTACAGCAGGCTCAGCACCATCGCGTTGACCGCCACCGACTTGCCGGAACCGGTCGTGCCGGCGACCAGCAGGTGCGGCATGCGCGCCAGGTCGGCCACAGTCGGCCGGCCGGCGATGTCCTTGCCAAGCGCCAGCGTCAGCACGCTGCCGGACTTGTCGTACTCCTTCGAGCGCAACAGTTCGGACAGGAAGATCATCTCGCGGCTGGTGTTGGGGATCTCCAGGCCGATCACCGACTTGCCCGGGATCACGTCCACCACGCGCACCGACTTCACCGACAGGCCGCGGGCGATGTCCTTGTCCAGCGAGCTGATCTGGCTGACCTTCACGCCGGGTGCGGGCTCCATCTCGAAGCGCGTGATCACCGGCCCCGGATAGGCGCCGACCACCTGCACATCGATGCGGAAGTCCTTGAGCTTGAATTCGATCTGGCGCGACAGCGTTTCCAGCGTCTCTTCGGAATACCCCTTGGTCTGCGGCTTGGGGTCGTCGAGCAGCGACAGCGGTGGCAAACCGGACTCGTCCCCGCCAGTGCCGTGGAACAGCGGGATCTGCTGCTCACGCTTGGCGCGTTCGCTTTTCTCGACCACCGCAGGCGCAGGCGGCTCGATCTTCACGGGCTCGCGTTTGGCGCGCGCGATGGCATCGGTCTTGCGGACGGTCTCGCGCTCTTCGCGCATGGCGCGCGTCTGCTGCCATTCGTTGGCCTGCTGGCTGCCACGGCGGAACAGGTCCGGCAGCATCAGCACGTACTTGCCGATGCGCTCCATCACTGCGAACCAGGACAGGCCGGTGGCCAGCGTCACCGAGGTCAGGAACAGCACCAGCAGGAACAGGTTGCCGCCCAGGCCGCCGAAGAGCTTGAGCAACGACTTGCCCACCAGCGTGCCGAGGATGCCGCCCGCGCCTGCAGAGAAATGCTCGGCCGGTACGCCCCGAAGGTGCAGCAGGCCGGTGGCGGAGATGAGGAAGGCCACCATGCCGATCAACCGCAGCGCGGGCCCGAGATCGGCGTTCCCGTCGCCATCGGTATCCATGCCGAACAGGGCGATCCAGGCGATCGCGCCCAGGATCAGCGGAAGAAGGAAGGCCACGTAACCGAACAGCCACAGCAGCATGTCGGCCAGATAGGCGCCCGCCAGGCCGCCCATGTTGTGCACGGGCGCCGTAAGGCTGCCGGACTGCGACCAGCTGGGGTCCTGCGGCGAAAAAGTGAAGAGGCTGGCCAGCAGATACAGCAGCAATGGCGCGATGGCGATCAGCGCGAGGTCGCGCCACAGGCGCTGCCGACGCGGATTCGGCGGCGTCGCCTGCTTGCGCGTAGCGGCGGGTGCCGCCTTTGATTTGCCGTTGTCCGGGAGCTGCTTCGCCACCTTTGGACCAGACCTTAGGAAATTTCTGTTAGTGATTGATAGTAAACGAATCGTGTGCGGCGCAACAGCCGGTCTTCTCTGGCGCCACGGACCCCGGCCAGAGACCGGATAGCAAAAACGCCGCGCGGTCGCGCAGCGTCTTCGATCCCTTCCTTCGTGGTCCGGCCTGCATCACCGCTTTCCATCTGCGCGCCTTGATTCGCCGGATACGCAACGCCACTCTATGTGCCTGCGAACGATGCGCGAGCGCGTCGTTGCCTGCCCGTTTACCACCTTTCGCGAGTATACATGAGCACTTCCAAGCACTGCCGCCTGTTGATCCTGGGCTCCGGCCCTGCCGGTTGGACCGCTGCCGTCTACGCGGCCCGTGCCAACCTCAAGCCCGTGGTGATCACCGGGCTGCAGCAGGGAGGCCAGCTGATGACGACGACGGAAGTGGACAACTGGCCCGGCGATGCCCATGGCCTGATGGGGCCGGACCTGATGACGCGCATGCAGGCGCATGCCGAACGGTTCGAGACCGAAGTGATCTTCGACCACATCCATACCGCCGACCTGTCCAAGCGTCCGTTCAAGCTCATCGGCGACAGCGGCGAGTACACCGCCGACGCCCTGATCATCGCGACCGGCGCGACCGCCAAGTACCTGGGCCTGGAATCGGAAGAGGCGTTCAAGGGCCGCGGCGTGTCCGCCTGCGCGACCTGCGACGGCTTCTTCTACCGCGACCAGGACGTGGCGGTGATCGGCGGCGGCAATACCGCCGTGGAAGAGGCGCTGTACCTGGCCAACATCGCGCGCAAGGTCTACCTGGTGCACCGCCGGGACACGCTGCGCGCCGAGAAGATCATGCAGGACAAGCTGTTCGCCAAGATCCAGGCGGGAAAGATCGAGCCAGTGTGGCATCACACGGTGGACGAAGTGCTGGGCAATGAAGCCGGCGTGACGGGCTTACGGGTGAAGTCGGTGCTGGACGACAGCACGCGTGAAATCGACATCCACGGGTTCTTCGTCGCGATCGGCCACACGCCCAATACCAGCCTCTTCGAAGGCCAGCTCGACATGAACAATGGCTACCTGAAGATCCGCTCCGGCATCGAAGGCAACGCGACTGCGACCACCATCCCCGGCGTATTCGCCGCCGGCGACGTGACCGACCAGCACTACCGCCAGGCCATCACTTCGGCTGGCTTCGGCTGCATGGCGGCGCTGGACGCGGAACGCTTCCTGGACAAGGACGCCTGACCCACCCGGGCGCGCGTGGCGCGTGGACAAGCTGCTGATCAAGCAGTGTCTGTTCTACGGCAGCTGGCTGGCCTGGCCGGCCATTGTCTGGCTGCTGTGGCGTCTGCGTCGGCGCACCTCCCGCGCGTGGACGGCGCTTTTGCTGGCGGGCGCCCTGGTGTTCGTCTGGGCCCGCTTCATCGAACCGCAGATGATCCGGGTGCAGCACACCACGATCGCCGGCACCGGCGCGGCGGCGCGGATCGCGCTGGTCAGCGACATCCACCTCGGCGTCTACAAGGGGCCGGGGTTCCTCGATCGGCTGGTGGACCGCATCAATGCCCAGCCCGTCGATGCGGTGGTGATCGCCGGCGATTTCACCTATGAGCCCGACGATGCATCGCTGGAGCGCATGTTCGCGCCGTTGGCACGCCTGAGAGTGCCGGCCTATGCGGTCCTGGGTAACCACGACCAGCAAGCCCCCGGCCCGGATATCGATCAGGCGTTGCGTCACGCGCTCGCCACTCATCGCGTGCAGGTCATCGAAGGCAGCTTCGCCGACGTGGGCGATCTCCGGCTTGCCGGGCTTGGCGACCGCTGGGCGCAGAAGGACGATGCAGGCTTCCTCGCGGCAAGCGCGCGGCGCCCCGTCGTCGTGCTGACCCACAACCCGGATAGCGCCATCCAGTTGGGACCCGCCGACGCTGCGCTGGTTCTTGCGGGGCATACCCACGGCGGTCAGATCCGCATTCCGTGGCTGTACCGCCATGTCATTCCCAGCCAGTACGGCTTCGATCGTGGATTGCAGACGCTGAAGACGCCCCACGGCGATGTTCGGGTATTCACGACGGTCGGAACCGGCGAGATCGGCTTGCCGATGCGCTTGTTCAACCCGCCGACCATCGACGTGCTGGACCTGCGACCGTAGCATCGTGTCGATGCCGGCCGTCCGTTTCCTTGCCTCGCTTGTCGATGTGCCCGCCCCTGCCTGGGATGCGCTGCACGACGGCCGCAATCCGTTCGTATCGCATGCCTTCCTGCACGGCCTGGAGGCCGAAGGCTGCCTGCGCGCGGATTGGGGATGGCGTCCCCACCACGCATCGCTGTGGGAGGGCGATCGCCTGATCGCGGCGACGCCGGGATATCTCAAGGACAATTCACACGGCGAATTCGTCTTCGACCATGCCTGGGCGCACGCGTATGCACAGCATGGGATGGACTACTACCCGAAATGGCTGGGTGCCGTGCCCTATTCCCCGGTCACCGGTCCACGCCTGCTGGCGACGGATCCCCGTGATCGCGCAGCACTGCTGCAGGCAATCGAAGGGGAAGCGCGTCGCCTCGGGCTTTCGTCGGCGCACATCAACTTCCACCCTGCATCCGAGGATGCCGCCTACTCCGATGCTTGGTTGGCGCGTACCGACGTCCAGTATCACTGGCGCAACCCGGGCCACTGGCGGACCTTCGATGGATTCCTCGCCGATTTCGACCACAAGCACCGCAAGAACATCCGTCAGGAACGGGCGAAAGTCGCGCGTGCGGGCGTCAACTTCCGCGTGCTGCACGGCGACGAGGCCAGCGAGGCCGACCTGCAGGCCATGTTCGGCTTCTATCTGCGCACGTTCCGCGACTATGGCAACTCGCCTGCGCTCACGCTCGGGTTCCTGCGCCACCTCGCAGGCGCCATGCCGCGCAATCTGGTGATGTTCCTGGCCGACCAGGGGGGCGAGACCATCGCCGGTGCGCTGTGCCTACGGGGCGGCGATACGCTGTACGGCCGTTACTGGGGCGCCTTGACGACGTTTCCCGGATTGCATTTCGAGACCTGTTACTACCAGGGCATCGAGTACTGCCTCCAGCAAGGCCTTGCCCTGTTCGAACCCGGCGCGCAGGGCGAACACAAGATCGCGCGCGGCTTCCTGCCAGCCTTCGTGCATTCCCGGCACTGGATCGCCGAACCCGATTTCGCCGCCGCCCTCGCAGACTGGTGCGCGCAGGAGACGGCGGCCGTGCGCCGCTATGCGCGCACATTGCACGCACACACCCCTTTCAAGGATCAGGGCTGAATCCCGAATGGGTGATCCCTACAATCCCGGCATGAACCCCCGGCCCATCGTCCTTTCGCCCGACCCGTACGCACCCTTCCCCCCCGTCGAGCAGGCCATGCGTGATCCCGACGGGCTGCTGGCGATCGGCGGCGACCTGTCGCTGCCGCGCCTGCTCAACGCGTACCGCCATGGGATATTCCCCTGGTTCTCCGCGGGCCAGCCGCCGCTGTGGTGGTCGCCGGACCCGCGCATGGTGTTCCGCACCGATGGCGTCCGGCTTTCTTCACGCTTCCGTCGCGCACTCAGGCAGAACACCTGGCTCGTCCGCGCCGATACCTGCTTCGAGCAGGTGATCACCGCGTGTGCCCAATCGCCCCGTCCCGGCCAACGAGGCACCTGGATCACCTCGGGCATGCGGCAGGCCTACATCGATCTTCATCGGCAAGGGCACGCGCATTCGGTCGAAGTCTTCGACAACGACGCTCTCGTTGGCGGTATCTACGGCGTGACGATCGGTCGGATGTTCTTCGGCGAAAGCATGTTCAGCGCCCGCAGCGGCGGATCGAAGGTAGCGCTCGCTTCGTTGGCGGCCTACTTGGCCGCGTCGGGCTGGCCGCTGATCGATGCGCAGGTGGAGAACCCCCATCTCGCCTCACTGGGCGCCTCGCTCATGCCGCGCGACACGTTCACCGGGGCCATCGCCGAGCTCGTGGACCTGTCCTCTCCCGAGACCGCCTGGACCGAGGGATTCGGGGCCCGTGAAGCCTCCCGATTGGCGCAAGCATCGGGCCCATAACGGAATTTTTGCACCCAGCGCGTGTCAGGCGTACAATGCCCGGCTTCATGGCTCTCGCCATCCCTAGCGGCACAGCACAGGCATACATGTCGAAAGACGATTCCATTGAATTCGAAGGCACCGTCGCCGAGACGCTGCCCAACACCATGTTCCGGGTCAAGCTGGAGAATGGGCACGAGATCATCGCCCACATCTCCGGCCGCATGCGCAAGAACTACATCCGCATCCTGACCGGCGACAAGGTGAAGGTCGAAATGACCCCCTACGACCTGACCAAGGGTCGCATCACCTATCGCATGAAATAATTGCGTTAAGCAATTGATTAAAAAGGCGGCCTATGGCCGCCTTGCTCGTTTTAAGCGTCATGAAGGCGGTCGCCGTAAGACCCCGTGACTTCCTTCATTGGGTCACTCGTCATTGGTCCGTCAGGCAGATTCGTTCTCCTCGAGCCAGCACTAACGTGGGCACCGGCCAATCCGGGCCGCCATCTGACCCCACGCCATGAACGTCCGCCCCTTGTTTTCCCTCGCCCTGCTGGGCCTGGCTACCCTCGCCTTCAATGCCTCTGCCAGCGAATCCGCCACCGAGTGCGTGGACCTGGGGTCCAATCAGGAAATCGTGCGGGCCGGGAGCGGCCAGCAGATCTTCCTGCGCGACGGCCAGACCCACTACCGGATCGGCTTCGCGCGTGCGTGCGATTCCATCCAGATGACTCCCAGCCTGAAGATCAGCACCGATGGACAGGACAATCGTCTGTGCCCGTCCGGGACCAAGGTTCGTACGAAGCAGGCGAACTGTGCGGTGAATGCAGTCGAGATCATCAGCGCCGAAGAGTTCGCCAAGCGCAAGAAGCTCGGCTCCCGCTGAGGTTTGCCGTTCAGGCGCACAAAAAAAGGCGGCCCTTGGGCCGCCTTTTCTTCGCCGTGACAGCCGTGGTTAGACCGTCGCCGGCAGCAAACGCTCGGGCTCCGCCTGCGCGTCGACGATCAACTCGCCATCGCGCACATCGATGCTGACGCGCCCGCCGTTGACGAGTTTGCCGAACAGCAGCTCGTCCGCGAGCGGCCGCTTCACCTTGTCCTGGATCAGTCGCGACATGGGACGCGCGCCCATCAGCGGGTCGAACCCGTGCTGGGCCAGCCAGTCGCGTGCCGCCGGCGTCGCCGACAGGCTGACATGCTTCTCCTGCAGCAGCATTTCCAGCTCGATGATGAACTTGTCCACCACGCGCAGGATGTGATCGAAGCCCAGGCCCTGGAACTGGACGATGGCATCGAGGCGGTTGCGGAACTCCGGCGTGAAGCTCCGGCGGATCACTTCCATCGCATCTGTCGAGTGGTCCTGCTGCGTGAAGCCGATCGTCCGGCGCGAGGCCTGTGCGGCACCCGCGTTGGTCGTCATCACCAGGATGACGTTCTTGAAGTTCGCCTCGCGGCCGTTGGTATCCGTCAGCACACCGCGGTCCATGACCTGCAGCAGGATGTTGAAGATGTCGGGATGCGCCTTCTCGACCTCGTCCAGCAACAACACGCAATGCGGCGTCTTGACGATCTTTTCCGTCAGCAGGCCGCCCTGGTCGAAACCGACATAGCCAGGAGGTGCGCCGATCAGTCGGCTGACCGAATGCGGCTCCATGTACTCGCTCATGTCGAAGCGGACCAGTTCGATGCCCAGCTGCAGCGCGAGTTGCTTGGTCACCTCGGTCTTGCCCACGCCGGTGGGGCCGGCGAACAGGAAGTTGCCGATCGGCTTGTCCGGGTTGCCCAAGCCGCTACGCGCGAGCTTGATCGCCGAGGCAAGCGTTTCGATGGCGGGATCCTGACCGAAGATGACCATCTTCAGGTTGCGCTCCAGGTGCTGCAGCACGTCCTTGTCGGACGAGGACACCTGTTTGGCGGGGATGCGCGCCATCTTGGCCACGATGGTTTCGATTTCCTCGACGTCGATCAGCTCCTTGCGCGTTTCCAGCGGCAGCAGCCGCTGGCGGGCGCCGGCTTCGTCGATGACGTCGATGGCCTTGTCGGGCAGCAGGCGATCGCCGATGTGCTTGACCGACAGGTCGACCGCGGCCTGCAACGCATCGTCGGCGTAGGTCACACCGTGGTGCGCCTCGTACTTGGGCTTCAGTCCCTGCAGGATCTGGTAAGTCTCGCCGACCGTGGGTTCCACGATGTCGATCTTCTGGAAGCGCCGTGCGAGCGCACGGTCCTTCTCGAAGATCCCGCGGTATTCCTGGAACGTGGTCGAGCCGATGCAACGCAGTTCGCCCGATGCCAGCGCCGGCTTGATCAGGTTGGACGCGTCCATCGTGCCGCCGCTGGCGGAGCCGGCCCCGATGATGGTGTGGATCTCGTCGACGAACAGGATGGCGCCCGGGATCTTCTTGATCGACGCCAGTACGCCCTTCAGGCGCTTCTCGAAGTCGCCGCGGTACTTGGTGCCCGCCACCAACGCGCCGAGATCCAGCGAATAGATGACCGCATCCAGCAGCACGTCGGGCACTTCGCCCTCGACGATGCGCTTGGCCAGACCCTCCGCCAGCGCGGTCTTGCCGACGCCTGCTTCACCGACATAGAGCGGATTGTTCTTGCGGCGGCGGCACAGGACCTGGATGGTGCGCTCGATCTCGTCCCCGCGACCGACCAGCGGGTCGATCTTGCCCTGCCGTGCGAGGTCGTTGAGGTTGCTGGCGAACTCGGTAAGGGCGTCGCCCTTGCCTTCGCCGTCCGTTCCCTCTGCCTTGCCCTCGCCTTCCGGGTGACCTGCGGCGTCGTTTTCCTCGCCCTGCTTGGCGATGCCATGAGACAGATAGTTGACGATGTCCAGCCGGGTCACATCCTGCTGGTTGAGGAAGTACACCGCATGCGAGTCCTTCTCGCCGAAGATCGCCACCAGCACGTTGGCGCCAGTGACCTCCTTCTTGCCCGAGGATTGCACGTGGTAGACGGCGCGCTGCAGCACGCGCTGGAAGCCCAACGTCGGCTGGGTGTCGCGGCCATCGTCTTCCGCCAGGCGGGAGACCGAGGCTTCGATCGCCTGTTCCAGGTCCGCACGCAGGCGGCCCGCGTCCGCGCCGGTCGCCTTCAGGACGGCCTGCGCCGAGGGATTTTCCAGGAGCGCGAGCAGCAGGTGCTCGACGGTCATGAATTCGTGCCGAGCTTCACGGGCGCGCTTGTAGCACTGGCCGATGGTTTGCTCGAGGTCTTTGCTGAACATGGTTGCCTCCGGGGCCGATGCCGACAATATGCGGCTTGGCGGGCGGTTTTCCATCACCCTACCGGATTTCAGTGTTCAGGGATCGTTACCTTGTACTGCGCGGCGGCGCCCCCACACCGTTCATGCCGGTCCGGCTGCCCTTGCCGGATCCCTCAGGACTTCTCCATCGTGCACAGCAAGGGATGCTGGTTCATACGGGAAAACTCGTTGACCTGGGCCACCTTGGACTCGGCGACCTCGCGCGTGTAGACGCCGCAGACGCCCCGGCCTCGGGTATGCACGTGCAGCATCACCTGGGTGGCCTTTTCCAGGTCCATGACGAAGAACTGCTGCAGGACCGTCACCACGAAGTCCATGGGCGTGTAGTCGTCGTTGAGCAGCAACACCTGATACAGGGGCGGCGGCGCGACCTCAGGCCGGCTGGTCTCCACCAGCAAGCCGTGGTCGCGTTCGTTTTCGTTCTTGCGGGCCATGACGCGATTATAGGCGCTGGCGTCGCTCACCGCCGCCGTCGCGACCGCGCGTGGACGCCATGCGTGACCACAGCCACAATGCGTACTCCCCTTCCCCGAATCCGCCAAGACCATGACGTTTGCCCGATCCGCTGCCGCCGTCCTCGCCTGCGCTGCCTCCCTCGCGGGGCCGGTGCATGCCACCGATGCCTCGGTGGAGGCGCGACTGAGCGCCCGCGGCCTGAAGTTCGAAGTCGATGCCGACGGCGACTACCGGGTGATGTATTCCTATCAGCAGGAGAACCGGACCCAGCTCGTCTTCGTCTCCGGCGCTACGCAACAGGTCAACGGACTGAGTATCCGTGAAGTCTTCTCGCCCGCCGGTCGCGTAGGGGCCGATGGCATCGACGGCAAGAAGGCGCTCGCCCTGCTGGCTGCCAGCCGCGCGCAGAAGCTTGGGGGCTGGGAGATCGAGGGCGACGTGCTGGTCTTCGTGATCAAGCTGCCCGACAGCGTGGACGCTGCCGCGCTGGAAGCCGCCATGGACATCGCGGCGGAAACGGCCGACAACAAGGAAATCGAACTCTCCGGCAACAAGGACGACCTCTAAGTGAGCTACCGCGAAGGCCGCTTCTGGCAACCCGACGTCACCGTGGCAACGGTGGTGGTCCGTGACGGAAAATTGCTGATGGTCGAGGAGCGCGCCCAGGGCCGTCTGGTGTTCAACCAGCCTGCCGGCCACCTTGAGCCGGACGAGAGCCTGCTGGAAGCCGCTCGCCGCGAAACCCTCGAGGAAACCGGCTGGGAAGTCGAGCTGACCGCGTTCATCGGGGCCTACCAGTGGAAGGCCACCAATCCTGATGGAAGCGGCGGCCGGCACTACCTGCGCTTCGCCTTCGCCGCCACGCCCGTGCGGCACCTGCCGGACCGTCCGCTGGACGACGGCATCGTACAGGCGCACTGGCTGACGCCGGAGGAGCTGCAACAGCAGGCCGACCGCCATCGCAGCCCGTTGGTCTGGCAGGTGGTCCAGGACTACCTGGGCGGCCGCCGGTCGCCGCTGTCCCTGCTCCAGCACGTGCCGTGAGCACGCCACGCATCATCGTCGGGGTTTCGGGCGGCGTCGATTCATCGGTGGCCGCCCTGCAGCTTGTCCAGCAGGGAGAACCCGTCGCCGGGCTCTTCATGCAGAACTGGGCCGACGACGGCACCGGGGAGTGCCGTGCCGAGGACGACCGTCGCGATGCGGTGGCCGTCTGCGGCCGCCTGGGCATCCCCTTCCATTTCCGCGATTTCTCGTCGGAGTACTGGCAAGGGGTGTTCGAACACTTTCTGGCCGAATATGCCGCGGGCCGCACGCCGAATCCGGACGTGCTGTGCAACCGCGAAGTGAAGTTCAAGCATTTCCTCGACGCAGCCCGTGACCTGGGCGCCGAGAAAATCGCCACCGGCCACTACGCGCGCGTGGACGAGGTGGGCGGTCGCTGGCGCCTGCTGCGCGGGGTAGACCGCGGCAAGGACCAGAGCTATTTCCTGCACCAGCTCGGCCAGGCGCAACTGTCGGCCACGCTGTTCCCCATCGGTGGACTGCAGAAGTCCGATCTGCGCCGGATCGCCCGTGAGGCCGGCCTGCAGACCCACGACAAGAAGGACTCCACCGGCATCTGCTTCATCGGTGAACGAGACTTCCGAGAGTTCCTGGGCCGCTACCTCCCTGCGAAACGCGGCGAGATGCGCGACCCACAGGGCGAGGTGATCGGCGAGCACCCGGGCGTCTTCTACTTCACGCTGGGGCAGCGCGAAGGCCTGCAGATCGGCGGCGTGCGGGGTCGTCCACAGGCGCCGTGGTATGTCGTGGGCAAGGATGTCGCCCGCAACGTACTGTATGTCGATCAGGACACGCAGAGCCCGTACCTGATGTCCACGCGCCTGTGGACCGAAACGGCGCACTGGATCGCCGGCAGTCCGCCCGCTGGGCGCTTCGATTGCACGGCGCAGACCCGCTACCGGCAACCGGACGAGCCCTGCCGGGTGCATGTGCTCGACGATGGCACCGTGGTGGTGGAATTCGCCACGCCGCAGCGCGCCGTCACGCCGGGGCAGTCCTTGGTGCTGTATGACGGTGACGAGTGCCTGGGCGGCGCGGTCATCGCGCGCACCGATGCCCCTCTTGAAATGAAACTCGCGGAGCAAGCAGCTTGAGCAACCGATATTCCGACCGCGTGTTGGCCCTCGCCGGGCTGGCACAGGCCCTCCACCAGGTTCGGCGCATCGCCGAAACCGGCCAATCCGAGTCCTCGGCCGTGCAGGCATCGCTGGAAAGCGTGTTCCGCATCGACGCAGCATCGCCGATGGCGGTCTATGGCCGCCTCGGCGACATCACGCCCGGCCTGCGCGTGCTTCGCGGTTATCTGGCCAAGGAAGCGGGCGACGACGCGCTGCCCCGCCTGGCGATGTCCGTATTGCAGCTGGAGCGCCGCTTCGTCAGCGACGACGATACCGTGCATGCCGTCGTGCGCGGGTTGAACGAGATCGCTCCGCGTGCGGAACAACAGGGAAGCACGCATCCGGACACCCTGTCCGCGTTGGGCGGGCTGTATGCCGACACCATCAGCCATCTGCGACCGCGCGTGATGGTCCAGGGCAACCCGCACTACCTCGGCCAGCCGGGCGTGGTGGCGGAGATCCGCGCCATCCTGCTGGCCGCGGTGCGCTCGGCCGTGCTCTGGCGCCAACTCGGCGGCTCGATGTGGGATTTCCTGCTCGGCCGCCGGCAGATGCTCGACGCTGTCAACGCCTGGCTCGACTGATCGAAGAGGCGAAAAAAAGGCCCGGCAATGCCGGGCCTTTTCATTTCCTGCGGGCGATCAGGCCGCCACGGTCTTCGCGACGTCCTGATACTCCTCGATCTGATCGAAGTTCATGTAGCGATAGATCTCGGCGCCCTTCTCGTTGATCACGCCGATGTCGGCCATGTACTCGGCCTTGGTCGGGATCTTGCCCAGGCGCGAGCAGATCGCAGCCAGCTCGGCCGAACCAAGGAACACGTTGGAGTTGCGGCCCAGGCGATTCGGGAAGTTGCGGGTCGAGGTGGAGAACACCGTCGCGCCCTCGCGCACCTGCGCCTGGTTGCCCATGCACAGCGAGCAGCCGGGCATTTCCATGCGCGCACCCGCGGTGCCGAACGTACCGTAGACGCCTTCCTTGGTCAGTTCCGAGGCATCCATCTTGGTCGGCGGCGCGACCCACAGGCGGGTCGGGATATCGCGCTTGCCTTCCAGCAGCTTGGCGGCGGCACGGAAGTGGCCGATGTTGGTCATGCACGAACCGATGAACACTTCGTCGATCACGGTACCCGCGACATCCGACAGCGTCTTCACGTCGTCCGGGTCGTTCGGGCAAGCCAGCAGCGGCTCGTGCACGTCGGCGAGATCGATGTCGATGATCGCCGCGTACTCGGCATCGGCATCCGGCTCCAGCAACTGCGGGTCGGCCAGCCACTCTTCCATCTTCGCGATGCGGCGGCTGAGCGAACGGGCGTCGGCGTAGCCTTCGGCGATCATCCACTTCAGCAGCGTGATGTTGCTGGTGAGGTACTCGATGATCGGCTCCTTGTTCAGGCGCACGGTGCAGCCGGCGGCGGAACGTTCGGCCGAGGCGTCGGACAGTTCGAACGCCTGCTCCACCTTCAAGTCCGGCAGGCCTTCGATCTCGAGGATGCGGCCGGAGAAGATGTTCTTCTTGCCCGCCTTGGCCACGGTCAGCAGCCCCGACTTGATGGCGTAGTACGGGATCGCGTTGACCAGGTCGCGCAGCGTCACGCCCGGCTGCAACTCGCCCTTGAAACGGACCAGCACCGATTCCGGCATGTCCAGCGGCATCACGCCGGTGGCGGCGGCGAACGCGACCAGGCCGGAGCCGGCCGGGAACGAAATGCCCACCGGGAAGCGCGTGTGCGAGTCGCCGCCGGTACCGACGGTGTCGGGCATCAGCATGCGGTTGAGCCAGCTGTGGATCACGCCGTCGCCCGGGCGCAGCGAGATGCCGCCGCGGGTGGAAATGAACTCAGGCAGCGTGTGGTGTGTCTTCACGTCGACCGGCTTCGGATAGGCCGCGGTGTGGCAGAAGGACTGCATCACCAGATCGGCGGAGAAACCCAGGCAGGCCAAGTCCTTCAGCTCGTCGCGGGTCATCGGGCCGGTGGTGTCCTGCGAACCCACCGAGGTCATCTTCGGTTCGCAGTAGGCACCCGGGCGCACGCCCTGGCCTTCCGGCAGCCCGCAGGCGCGACCCACCATCTTCTGCGCGAGCGAGAAGCCCTTGCCGCTGTCGGTCGGCTGCTGCGGCTGGCGGAACAGGTCCGTCGCCGGCAGCTTCAGCGCTTCGCGCGCTTTCGCGGTCAGGCCGCGACCGATGATCAGCGGGATTCGGCCACCCGCACGCACTTCGTCGAACAGCACGTCGGACTTCACCTGGAACTCGGCGATCACGTCGCCGTTCTTCAGTGCCTTGCCGTCGTACGGGCGCAGCTCGACCACGTCGCCGTGGTTCATCTGCGACACGTCGAGTTCGATCGGCAGCGCGCCGGCGTCTTCCATCGTGTTGTAGAAGATGGGGGCGATCTTGCTGCCCAGGCAGACGCCACCGAAGCGCTTGTTCGGGATGAACGGGATGTCCTCGCCGGTGAACCACAGCACGCTGTTGGTCGCCGACTTGCGCGAGGAGCCGGTACCGACCACGTCGCCGACGTAGGCGACCAGATGGCCCTTGTCCTTCAGCGACAGGATCTCCTGGATCGGGCCGCGCTTGCCGTCCTCTTCCGGCACGAACGGCGCATCGGGGCGCTTGTTCTTCAGCATCGCCAATGCGTGCAGCGGGATGTCAGGACGCGTGGTGGCGTCGGGCGCCGGCGACAGGTCGTCGGTATTGGTCTCGCCCGGCACCTTGAAGACGGTGACGGTGAGGCTCTGCGGCACTTCCGGCTTGCTGGTGAACCATTCGGCGTCGGCCCAGCTCTTCAGCACGGCCTGCGCGTGGGCATTGCCCTGCTCCGCCTTCTCCTGCACGTCGTGGAAGCTGTCGAACATCAGCAGCGTGTGCTTCAGCCCTTCGGCGGCGGTCGCGCCCAGCTCGGCGTTGTCGAGCAGCTCGATCAGCGGGTGGATGTTGTAGCCGCCCAGCATCGTGCCCAGCAGCTCGGTGGCGCGCGCGGGCGTGATCAGCGGGGTCTTCTCGGTACCGAACGCGACGGCGGCCAGGTAGGACGCCTTCACCTTGGCGGCATCGTCGACGCCGGCGGGCACGCGGTGCGTGATCAGCTCGACCAGGAAGTCCTCTTCACCGGCCGGCGGGTTCTTCAGCAATTCGATGACCTCGGCCGTCTGCTGGGCCGACAGCGGCAGCGGCGGGATACCCAGCGCGGCGCGCTCGGCTACGTGGTGGCGATAGGCTTCCAACATGGGTGACTCCGGTCGTTCGATGGTGCGGTGGAAAGGGGTAACGGCGTAAGCGGGTACGGCTTATTCGTTCGCGGGCACGATCAGTTTCAGGCCCTTGAAATAGTCGCGGTGGAAAGCGGTGTCGAAGGTGATCAGGCCATCGCACTGCAGCAGCGCGTGCGCACCGACCAGGAAATCGGCGATGGGCCTCGCCTCGCCGGAGCGCTGGCGGTGGCGACGCTGCATCTCGCCGGCACGGAGCGCGGACTTGGCTTCCACGGCATGGAAGTGCACGCCCATCTCCTCGACCGCCGCCAGTGCGTCGGCGCCATTGCGCAACGAGGCGCACAACTGGGCCAGCGCAGCATCGCAGACCACCACGCGGCCGCTGCCCAGGCTCTGGCGCAGGCCCGCTTCGACGGCATCCGCGCGCGGGCCGTCGGTCAGCAACTCGATCAGGACGGGCGCATCGACGGCGATCATTCGGCGGGCGTATCCGCGGCGGGCGCCGCATCCAGGGCGAACTTGCCGCGCACGCGCGAGATCGCGTCGTCGACACTCTTCCGCAACACGATGCGGCTACCTTCCAGTTCGACCTTCAGCACGCTGCCTTTCGTGAGGCCCAGGGCATCCCGCACCGCCTTCGGCAGGGTGATCTGGCCGCGTTCTGCAACCGTGGCTTCCATCAGTGGGCCCTCTTGAGTATGGAAGAATTATACATACTTCCTTAGGCATACCCCAAACAGGAGCCTGCCCACCTGCCCCACCTCCGCCCCGTCCGCCTGCGGCTTTGGTCGGCTCACGGCTGTCTCAGTCTTGGCGGATAATCCGGGCAAGCATCGACAAGACGCCCAGGATCCGCGGCTTATGCTGCTCCTGCGCCCCTCCCCCAGCTACAGGAGCCTCCGCGATGAGTGATTCCTTCGCCACCCGCCGTTCCCTGGACGTTAACGGCACGTCCTACGCCTACTACAGCCTCCCTGCGCTGGCTGAACGGCTGGACCCCACTGGCGGCTTCGCCCGCCTGCCCTATTCCCTGAAGATCCTGCTCGAGAACCTGCTGCGCTGCGAGGACGGGGTCACCGTGCTGCCGGAGCATGTCCAGGCCGTCGCGGCCTGGGAGGCCGCCAAGGAGCCGGACACCGAAATCGCCTTCATGCCCGCGCGCGTGGTGCTGCAGGATTTCACCGGCGTGCCCTGCGTCGTCGACCTGGCCGCCATGCGCGATGCCGTGGTGAAACTCGGCGGCAGTCCGGACCAGATCAATCCGCTGATCCCCTCCGAGCTGGTCATCGACCATTCCGTGCAGGTGGACGTGTTCGGCAGCGCCGATGCGCTGGACCTCAACGGCAGGATCGAGTTCGACCGCAACAAGGAGCGCTACGGTTTCCTGCGCTGGGGCCAGAAGGCGTTCGACAATTTCAAGGTGGTGCCGCCGAACACCGGCATCGTCCACCAGGTGAACCTGGAAAACCTCGCCCGCGTGGTGATGACCGGCGAGAAGGACGGCCAGGCCATCGCCTATCCCGACACCGTCTTCGGCACCGACAGCCACACCACGATGATCAACGGTATCGGCGTGCTGGGCTGGGGCGTGGGCGGCATCGAGGCCGAGGCCGCGATGCTGGGCCAACCGTCATCGATGCTGATTCCGCAGGTCGTGGGCTTCAAGCTGACCGGCAAGCTGCCTGAAGGCGCGACCGCCACCGACCTGGTGCTGACCGTCACCCAGATGCTGCGCAAGCTGGGCGTGGTGGGCAAGTTCGTCGAGTTCTACGGCGACGGCCTGCAGCACCTGCCGCTCGCCGACCGCGCCACCATCGGCAACATGGCGCCCGAGTATGGCGCTACCTGCGGCATTTTCCCGATCGATCACGAATCGTTGAACTACCTGCGCCTGTCCGGTCGCAGCGAAGAACAGATCGCGCTGGTCGAGGCTTACGCCAAGGCACAGGGCCTGTGGCACACGCCGGACAGCCCGCATGCCGAATACAGCGCCACGCTGCACCTGGACATGGGCGATGTGAAGCCCTCGCTCGCCGGTCCCAAGCGACCGCAGGACCGCGTGCTGCTGCAGGATGTGAAGCAGAACTTCCGCGACAATCTCAAGCCGTTCGCCGACGCGCGCGACAAGCGCAGCCCGGAAGTGGCGGATTTCGTTTCCGAGGGAGGCGGCTCCGCGGTCGGCAACGATGCACTGAGCCGCGGCTACGCCGATATCGAAACCGAAGGGCAGAAGGTGCGCCTGAAGGACGGTGCGGTCGTCATCGCCGCGATCACCTCGTGCACCAACACCTCCAATCCCGCGGTGATGCTCGGTGCCGGCCTGCTGGCCCGTAACGCCGCCGCCAAGGGCCTCACCCGGAAGCCCTGGGTGAAGACCTCGCTCGGCCCGGGCTCGCGCGTGGTGACGGACTACCTCGAGAAGGCCGGGGTGCTGGACGATCTGGAGAAGCTCGGCTTCTACGTCGTCGGCTACGGCTGCACCACCTGCATCGGCAATTCCGGCCCGCTGCCGACCGAAGTCAGCGCAGGCATCGCCACCGGCGACCTGGTGGTGACCTCGGTGTTGTCGGGCAACCGCAACTTCGAGGGTCGCGTGCATCCCGAAGTGAAGATGAACTATCTGGCCAGCCCACCCCTCGTGGTGGCCTATGCCATCGCGGGCACGACGGATATCGACCTGAGCGCCGATCCGTTGGGCACCGGTAGCGACGGCCAACCGGTTTTCCTGAAAGACATCTGGCCCAGCAACAAGGAGATCGGCGACTTCATCGCCGCGACGATCGGGCCGGACATGTTCGCCAAGAACTACGCCGACGTATTCAAGGGCGATACGCGCTGGAACACCATCGCTTCACCCGACGGCGACCTGTACGCCTGGGATGGCGATTCCACCTACATCAAGAACCCGCCCTACTTCGACGGCATGTCGATGGCGATCGGCAGCATCGACGACGTCCATGGCGCGCGCGTGCTCGGCCTGTTCGGCGACTCGATCACCACCGACCACATTTCGCCCGCCGGCAACATCAAGAAGGACTCGCCTGCGGGCCGCTTCCTGATCTCGCGTGGCGTACAGCCGGTCGACTTCAACAGCTACGGCAGTCGCCGCGGCAACGATGACGTCATGGTGCGCGGTACCTTCGCCAACATCCGCATCAAGAACCTGATGTTCGGGGGCGAGGAAGGCGGCAACACGTTGTATTTCGGCAGCGCCCCGCCGGAGAAGATGTCCATCTACGACGCGTCGATGAAGTATCAGGCCGACGGTGTGCCGCTGGTCGTCATCGCGGGCAAGGAATACGGCACCGGCTCCTCGCGCGACTGGGCGGCCAAGGGCACCAACCTGCTGGGCGTGAAGGCGGTGATCGCAGAGAGCTTCGAACGCATCCATCGTTCCAACCTGGTCGGCATGGGCGTGCTGCCGCTGCAGTTCGTCGATGGACAGAATGCGCAGTCGCTGGGTCTGGACGGTTCGGAAACGTTCGATGTCACCGGCCTGCAGGACGGGGCGGCGAAAACCGCAACGGTCACCGCGCGCAAGGCGGACGGCCAGGCGGTCGAGTTCCAGGCCAAGGTCCTGCTGCTGACGCCGAAGGAAGTGGAGTACTTCCGTCATGGTGGCCTGCTGCACTACGTGCTGCGTCAGCTGGCGGCGCGCAAGGCCGGGTAAACCCTGCGTAGCGAAGAAAGAAAAAGGCCGCCCTGAGGCGGCCTTTTTCTTGCATGCAGCCGTGTTTCAGCGAGCCGCGGCCGGTGCTGCGCCCGCCGCCTGTCCCTTGTTCTTCACGTAACGCTCCAGCCACTGGTCCTGTTCCCACAGCAGGTGCAGGACCGATTCCTTCGCCGCGTAGCCATGGCTCTCCTTCGGCAGCAAGACCAGCCGCGTCGGCGCGCCGAACCCCTTCAAGGCATTGAAGTAACGCTCGCTTTGCATGGTGAACGTGCCGGAGTTGTTGTCGGCCTCGCCATGCACCAGCAGCAGCGGCGTCTTCATCTTCTCCACGTGCATGAAGGGCGACATGTCGTTGTAGACGCCGGGCGCTTCCCAGTAGTTGCGCTCCTCCTGCTGGAAGCCGAACGGCGTCAGCGTGCGGTTGTACGCGCCGCTGCGCGCGATGCCCGCGGCGAACAGATCCGAGTGCGTCAGCAGGTTGGCAGTCATGAACGCGCCGTACGAATGGCCACCCACGGCCACGCGCGAACGATCGATGTAGCCGAGTCCGTCGACGGCGTCGATCGCTGCCTTTGCGTTGGCCACCAATTGCTTGATGAACGTGTCGTTCGGTTCGTCCTTGCCCTCGCCCACGATCGGGAACGCGGCATCGTCGAGCACGGCATAACCGCGCGCGACCCAGTACACGGGCGAGCCGTAGCTCGGGAAGATGAACTCGTTCGGGTTGGTCGTGTTCTGGCCCGCGCTGTCGCGGTCCTTGTACTCGGTGGGATAGGCCCACATCACCAACGGCAGCTTCTCGCGCTTGGTGGTGCGGTCGTAGCCTGCCGGCAGGTACAGAGTGCCGGTGAGCGGCAGCCCGTCGGCGCGCTTGTAGGTCAGGACTTCCTTGTATACGCCCTGGAGGGCCTTGAACGGATTCTCGAAACGCGTCACCGGAACCGGGGCGATCCGCTGCTTCAGGTGACGCACGTAGTAGTTCGGGAACTCGGTCGGCGATTCGATGCGTACCAGTACCGTGCCCTGCTCCGGGTCCAGCAACGCCTGGATGCTCTCCTTCTGGCCTTCCAGCCGCGACGTGTACAGGCGCTCCTTCTTGCCAGTGGCCAACTCCATCCTGTCGATGAAGGGGAACTGCCCTTCGGGCGTGAAGCCTTCGCCGATCAGATGGGCCTGCCCGTCATCCAGCGCGAGCACGGTCTCGCCGGACGCATTCTTCCGCGTCTCGAACTGGCCCGGATCGCTGTACTGATCCTGGTAGCTGCGGCTCACAAGTTCGCGCAGCGGCGCACCCGGCTTCGACGGATCCAGCACGTAGGTCCGCGTGTGGCGCGTGTTCCACCAGTAGTCGGTGACGATCGCATGCGTGTCGTCGCCCCACAGGATGCCCTGCATGCGGTCGACGGTCTTGAAGAGCGATTGCGGCGCGCCGGAGAACGGCGCCTGCCAGGCGAAGGCTTCGTCGCGGAACGGCACTTCATTCGCCGGGTCGCCCTTGTCGAGCGCTTCGGCCCAGACCAGCGTCGCGGGCTGGTCGGCGCGCCATTCGACATCGCGACGTCCCGCGCGCACCGCCATGAAACCCTTCGGCAGGTTCTCCGCCAAGGGGGCATCGACGACGGTCACCGCGGGTTTGCCCGTGGTTTCCACCACTTCCGCGCGGTACGGGAAGCGGCCATACGGCACCAGGTAGGAGAACGGCTTCTTCAGCGTGTGCAGCAAGACATAGCGGCCGTCCGGCGAGAACGATTCCCCGGTGTACATGTCCGCCGCGCGCCAGAGCGTGGCGCGCCCCTTCAACGGCACGCGGTGCAGTTCGGAGGTAGTGAGCACGGCGAAATTGCTTTCGTCCGAGGGGTTCTTCAGCAGGTCCTGGTAGGTGCGGTTCTGTGCCTTGCTGCCGTCACTCACCGATACGGTCGGTCCGGTCGGGACGGCGCGTGTGGTATCGAGCAGCGCCGGGCGCTGCGCGGGCAGCATGCGAACCAGCAACGCCTGGTTATCGCGGAACCACGTCAGCGGATTTCCCGCGTTGCCGTTGACGCGGGCTTCGGTCAGCCGCATCGCCTTCCCTGTCGCCAGTTCCAGTACCCAGGCCTCCACGCCTGTCCGCGTGGTGTGGGTGAACGCTAGCCAGCGCTCGTCGGGGGACCAGGCGAAGTTCGCCAGGCGAGGGGTCGCAGGCAAACCTGCCACCTGTCGCGCAGTGCCTCCCTGCAGGCTCTGCACCTGCAGGTTGGTGAAATACGTGGTGGTACTGGCGATGTTGGTGCGCGGGTTCACGCGCAGGCCGCCGAGACGGAGCTCCTCATCGGACAGTTCTGCCAGCGATTTGAAGGTGTCGCGGTAGAACAGCACCAGATGCTGCTTGCGACTGTCCGTCACTACGGTGGGGGGGCGCTGCACATCGGCCAGTTGCAGGATCTCTGCAGGTGGTGTCTGGTACGGCAGGGCATCCTGAGCGAAGGCGTTTCCGGCGGCCAGCCACAGGCACGCCAGGAGTTTCCAGCGAATCGACATAAGCGGTTTCCCCGATTGGATATCCGGATCATCCAGCCTGGCTCCGATGGTGGCAAGCCAGACCATCGGCGGGACATGCCCCACGTCATGTTGCCGGTCGTCCATCCCGTCTGCGTTTCCCAACATGCAGGCCTTCACCGAAGGCCGTGGGGAATCCGTCATGGCAAAGCCGATCCTTCAGATGCTGCCGCTCATCGCGCTTTCCGTCAGCCTGTCAGCGGGTGCGGCCACGCCCGATGCAGACCAGGCACGACGCATCGCCGAACAGTTCCTTGCCACCAAGCAGGCGACGGCCAGTCCGCAAGAAGCGTATGAAGCCGGGGACGTCGCTGTCGCCGATCTCGACGGCGACGGCCAAGCCGAGGTCGTGGTGCTGTGGACCATGCTGGGACCGACCTACTGGCACCACGGTGTCACCGTGCTCTCGCGAAAAGGACAGCACTACGCACCGGCCGGCGAAGCCGCAGAGCCGCTGGGCAGCGTGGAGGGCATGGTGGTCCGCAACGGCGTCATCGAACTGAAAACGAAGTGGCCTGGTCCCAACGACGCCCGCTGCTGCCCGACCGTACCCAAGACGCTGAGGTACCGCTGGAGCGCGGGCAAGGTCACGCTCGCGAAATAGCGTTCAGCGCGGTGCGTCCCATTGGGCATGGTAGATGCGCCATTCGCCCTCCTCCCGGCGCCAGGCGGTCGTGACGTCGTAGGTGCGCGCCTGCTCCGGCAGGAGCCGACCACTACTGCCCGTCAGCAGTACATGGAATGAGGCTGTCGCGTTATCGCCGTCTACGCGCACCTCCAGCGGCCCCACCGTGGCACCGACCCTGGCATTGGCGAACGTGCGGGCCCGGATCAGGTTGTGCAGCGCAGCACGATCCATGTCGCCCGATCCGACGAATTCCTCACTGACCCCGTCCATGAAGTCGTTCACCCGTTTTTCCTCGACCGCCTGCTGCATCGCATCGAAGCGCTGCCTCAGCTGCGCTTCTGGTGTCTCCGAGCTGCAGCCCGCCACGCCGGCGAGCAGCACCAGCACCACAGCAACATAGTTCATAGCCGTCTTCGCCATCGAAACCTTCGCCTTTTCCATCCGGAACGGTATGCTCCCGACAGGCGCCCCTGTCGGCGCTCGCCCATAAGCATGCCGCGTGGCAGCCCGAAGACCCTGGGGAGGGAGCAGAACGATGAGTCAGGAACGTCCGTGGTTCAAGAGTTACCCGCAAGGCGTACCGCATGCGGTTGACCTGGAGCAGTACCGCTCCATCGTGTCCGTGTTCGATGAAGCGATCAGCAAGTACCGCGACCGCCCCGCGTTCCGCAACTTCGGCAAGACCCTGACCTACGGCGAGATCGACAAGCTCAGCCGGCAGTTCGCGGCGTATCTGCTGGGGGAGCTCAAGCTCAAGAAAGGCGACCGCGTCGCCATCATGATGCCGAACTGCCTGCAGTACCCCATTGCGATTTTCGGCGTGCTGCGCGCCGGGCTGACGGTGGTGAACGTCAACCCGATGTACACCCCGCGCGAACTGAAGCACCAGCTGACGGATTCGGGCGCCAGCGTGCTGCTGGTCGTCGACAATTTCGGCAAGACCGCGCAGGAAGCACTCGCCGGCACGCAGGTGAAACAGGTGATCACCACGGCGCTGGGCGACCTGGTGGGCTTCCCGAAGGGCGCCATCGTCAACTTCGTCCTGAAGTACGTCAAGAAGATGGTCCCGGACTACGACATCCCCGGCACCGTGCGCTTCAAGGACACGCTGACGCTGGGGCAGATGCATACGCTGCCCGAGGTCGACATCGACTCCGGCGACATCGCCTTCCTGCAGTACACCGGCGGCACCACCGGCGTAGCGAAGGGCGCCATGCTGACGCACCGCAACCTGGTAGCGAACATGCAGCAGGCTGGCGTATGGGTCGGCACCGGACTGGACTACGGCAACGAGGTCATCATCACCGCGCTGCCGCTGTACCACATCTTCGCGTTGACCGCGAATTGCCTGGTCTTCATGAAGCTCGGCGGCCTCAATCACCTCATCACCAATCCGCGCGACATGCCAGGTTTCGTGAAGGAGCTTAAAGCCACGCGCTTCACCGCGATCACCGGCGTCAACACGCTGTTCAATGGTCTGTTGAACACGCCCGGTTTCGACGAAGTCGATTTCTCGAACCTCAAGATGACGCTGGGTGGCGGCATGGCCGTGCAGCGCGCCGTGGCCGAGAAATGGAAGAAAGTCACCGGGGTGACGCTGGTCGAAGCCTACGGCCTGACCGAAACCTCGCCTGCCGCCTGCATCAACCCGATGAACCTGCAGGACTACAACGGCGCGATCGGCCTGCCCGTGCCGTCGACCGACGCCTGTGTGAAAGACGACGACGGAAACATGCTGCCCACCGGCGAAGTCGGTGAGCTCTGCATCAAGGGCCCGCAGGTGATGAAGGGCTACTGGCAGCGCCCCGAGGAAACAGCGAACGTCATCGACGCCGACGGCTGGCTGCACACTGGCGACATGGCGAAGATGGATGAGAGCGGCTTCTTCTATATCGTCGATCGCAAGAAGGACATGATTCTGGTCTCCGGCTTCAACGTGTATCCGAACGAAGTGGAAGACGTCATCGCCGGCATGGACGGCGTGCTCGAAGTCGCGGCGATCGGTGTTCCCGACGAGAAATCGGGCGAAGCGGTGAAGGTGTTCATCGTGAAGAAGGATCCCGCACTCACCGCCGATCAAGTGAAGGCGTACTGTCGCGACAACCTGACCGGTTACAAGCAGCCACGCCAGATCGAGTTCCGCACGGAGTTGCCGAAGACCAACGTCGGCAAGATCCTGCGCAAGGAACTTCGGGACCCACCCAAGAGCAGCTAACAGCCCTGTTCATGTTTGAGAAAAGGCCGGCTTATCGCCGGCCTTTTTCTTTTCTGTTCAGGACTTTAGGGTCTTTTTTTTGACGTCCGTCACAAATATGGAGGCTGGTCGGGCCCGGACAAGGTTTCCTTGCTGCAAGCGCGCGCGTGCACTGGATTTTAATTATTCGTTCAGGTGTAGGATCGGCGCGTGATGCCACCTGCGTCACACAAATCCGCCTCACCCGCATCCCCTGCCGCGCGGGCAAAACCCCTCCAAGGAGCTCTCCATGAACAACGTCGAAAAACTGCAGCGCACCCGTTCCTTCCCGACCATCCGTGTCGAGTCCGAACCCAGCGGTGACGCCCACTGGATGTACATGCACTCCGACGTCGCGCCCGGCGTCCGTCCGTGCTTCCGCAGCCAGATGCTCGACGACGTGCTGAGCTTCATGAACTCGATCACCCTGCGCGAATCGCAGCGCCAGCCCGGCAAGCTCCGTCATCTCGTCGTCGCGTCCGACGCCACGGCGTTCAACCTCGGCGGCGACCTGGAACTTTTCTCGCAGCTGATCCGCGAGAACAACCGCGACCGACTGCTCAGCTATGCGCGTCGTTGCATCGATGGCGTCCACCATCTCAACACCGGCCTCGGCGGCGACGTGCGCACGATCGCGCTGATCCAGGGCGACGCGCTGGGCGGTGGTCTCGAGATCGCACTGTCGTGCCACACCATCGTGGCTGAAGAAGGCGTCGACATGGGCTTGCCGGAAGTGCTGTTCGGCCTGTTCCCGGGCATGGGCGCCTACTCGTTCCTGTGCAAGCGCGTCTCGCCGCAGGTGGCCGAGAAGATCATCCTGGAAGGCAACATCTACACCAGCGACGAGCTTTACAAGATGGGCGTTGTCGACGTGCTGGTGCCGAAGGGCCAGGGTGCCGCCGCCGTGCAGACGATCATCGACAAGCAGCGTCGTTCGCCGCACGCGCACCTGGCGCTGAACGCCTGCCGCAACCTTGCCCAGCCGGTCGGCTACGACGAACTGATGGGTATCACCGAGGTGTGGGTCGACACGGCGCTGACGCTCGGCGACAAGTCGCTGAAGATGATGGAACGCATCGTGCGCGCGCAGGAAAAGCGTTCGACCCGCGCAGCTTGACGTACCTACAGTAGTCCGCTGTCGCAGTAACGCACAGGGAATACAGGGGAAATCAGGGGGTTGAAGCGCTGATCGCGCTTCAAGGGCGAGTCCGGATCATCGTACTCGCCTGGGACCCGCCCATCGGGCGGGCCTGCCGCCGCCATCCCGTCCGGATCATCCGCGCAACGCGGCATCCGAGTGTCCGACCGGGATCAGGACGAAGAACCCTCGCCGCCTTTCTCGATCGCGCCACGCAACCGCTGGCGTGCTTCCAACGCAGCCCGGCCATGGCTCAGGTGCGAATTCAACGCGGCCAGGCGGTGACGCCATTCGCGCGTGATCTGCCAGTCCGCCAGGCGCATCATTTCGCCCGCCGCAGCGGCGAGCTTCACCAGACCGAGGTTGCTGGCCACACCCTTCAGCGCGTGCGCATGTTCGCGCAGGTGTTCGCCATCGCCCCGCTCCATCGCATGGGCCATCGCGCCGATACAACCATCCGCGTCATTGAGGCACTGCTCGATGAACTCGCGTTCGAACGCATCGCCCATCCCGAGCGCAGTGAGTTCATCCAGAACGCTGACGTCCAGCACGCCATCGGAGACTTCCGCTCGCGTCGGTACGACCGTAGCCGTTGCGGCGACTCGGCCGGACGTGGCGATGTCGGCCAGTGCATCCAACAGCCGCGAAGCGACCACCGGCTTCGCAAGGAAAGCGCGCGCGCCCGCCTGTTCGCAACGCTGGATGGACTCCGGCGTGACGTCGGCGCTCAGGATCAGCACCGGTGTGCGGCTGCCGCTGCCGGCCTCCATCACGCGCAATTGCTTCAGCAGATCGAGACCGCTCAGCCCCGGCATGTGCAAGTCGCAGATCACAGCGTCGTAGGACGCGGATTCCAGCGCGTCGAGCACTTCCTCGCCACCATTCACGCACGTGATGCGGTGGCCGGCCTTCTGCAGCAGGCGCTGCACGACCATGCGGTTCGCCTCGTGGTCGTCGGCGACGAGGATCTGCATGCTGCGCACGCGGGCGCGATGGCGCAGGAACGGGTCCGAGAACGCGATGATGTTCTCGGCGCTGTTCGCATCCGGCTCTTCCTGCAGCCACCCCGCATGCCCCTGCACGGCAGGCACGATGACGCGGTCCGGAACCGCGTCGAACGGAAGTTCGACCCAGAAGCAGCTGCCGCGCTGTTCGTTGCTCTCGAAGCCGATCGTGCCACCCATCGCTTCGGTGAGGCCCTTCGCGATCGTCGTGCCGAGGCCGGTACCGCCATAGCGGCGCGACAGGCTGACGTCGGCTTGCTCGAACGCTTCGAACAGGCGCTCGCGCAGTGCGACCGGTACGCCGATGCCGGTATCGGTCACGGTGAAGCGCAGGCGCACGTGCTGGCCGTCGACCAGGGTCGGTGCCACGGTCAGGCGCACTTCGCCTTCGTCGGTGAACTTGACCGCATTGCCCGCCAGGTTCAACAGGACCTGGCGCAGATGACCGGCATCGCCGCGCAGCTTGGCCGGGATGGCGTCGTCGACCTGGCCTTCATAGCGCACTTGTTTGCCGCGGGCCTGCGGCATCAGGATCAGGCCGATGCTCTCGACCAGTTCGCGCGGCGAGAACTCGACGACATTGAGCTTGACCTTGCCCGCTTCGATCGCGGAGATGTCCAGCACGTCCTCAACCAGGCCCAGCAGGGTCCGGGTGGAAGCCTGGATCGTCGACAGGCACTCCCGCTGTTCGGTATCCAGGCGCGTGGTGGCCAGCAGCTCGGACATGCCCGCCAGACCGTTGAGCGGTGTGCGGAACTCGTGGCTCATGTTGGCCAGGAAGCGGCTCTTGGCCTCGTTCGCGCGGCGCGCCTCGTCGGTGGCGCGGGTCAGGTCGCGCAACAGGCCGGAGAGGTACATCGGCACGGCGATCAGGCCGAGCACCAGGCCGATGCCCAGTGTCGCGTTCGCGCGCCAGTAATCGTTCATCCACACCACCGCGGCGAACGCGGTGCTGGCCATGGTGACCGCAACCACCAGATAGCGGTTGCCGTAACGCAAGCCGTTGCCCACGGTGATCCACATCAGCACGACGTACGCCCACGACAGCGGCTCGCCCATGCCGTTCATCGCTGCGGCCAGCAGGCCGTAGTCGGCGATCATGCCCAGCGCGCGACGGGCGTGAGACTTGCCCGGCTGGACCAGCAGCCACGCGAAGATGCCCAGGCCATTGATCAGCCCGGAGGTGATGATGGTCAGGACGATGGTGTATTCGTCGGCCGGCAGGGCCGCGCGCGACGAGGGCAGCAGCGCATAGGTCAGGATGATGGAGATCAGCGCAACGCGGATGAGCGCCTGGCCATGCTCGCTGTCGCCGCGATGCGCCAGCCGGGATCGTACCCAGGAGAAGACGTTGGACATGGCTCACTCCATCCCTGGACGGCTCTGCACCGTCGAGTAGCGTTCGCAGATGTCGTCCAAACGCGTCCGCCCGCGGATCAACGCGTCGACACATGCGGGGTCGAACAGGCGGCCACGCTGGGCGTACAGGTAAGCCAGGGCGGCGTCCTTCTCCCAGGCCTTCTTGTACGGGCGCGGCGAAATCAGCGCATCGAACACGTCCGCAACCGCCACTATCCTTGCTTCCAACGGGATCTCGTCGCCGACGAGGCCATCGGGGTAGCCGCTGCCGTCGTACCGCTCGTGGTGGCGCAGGGCGATGATGGCGCCTGCCTGGATGAAGCGATTCTGGCTACCGGAGAGCAACTGGTGGCCGATCTTCGGGTGCCGGCGCATGACCTCGGTCTCGTCCTCGGTCAGCGGGCCCGCCTTCATCAGTACCGAATCCGGAATGGCGATCTTGCCCATGTCGTGCAGCGGGGCCGCCATCTCGATGGCGCGTACCTCGTCTTCCGGCAGGCCAAGTTGTTCGGCGATCAGGCCGGCCACGTGCGCCATGCGCTCGAGGTAGGCGCTGGTGCCGCTGTCGCGGTACTCGATCGCACGCGCCAGGCGCGACAGCGTCTCGCGCTCGCGCTCTTCGACCTCGTGCATGCTGGACAGCAGGCGCTGCTCCAGCGAAAGCGCACGCTGCTTGACGTTCTCGGACTGCTGGCGGAGCTGCAGCAGGTTGCGGCAACGGGCGCGCAATTCGCGTGGACGGACCGGCTTGACCAGGAAGTCGATGACGCCCGCTTCGAGGGCGGCCTGGCGGATAGGCTCGTCGCCCACCACGGTGATCAGGATGATCGCGATGTCGCGATGCATCGGCAGCCGGCGGAAGCGGCGGGCGAATTCCAGCCCGTCCATGCCCGGCATGCGGTAATCGAGCAGCAGCAGGTCGGTACGGTTCTTCTCGCACCACTCCAGCGCGGCCAAGGGGTCGCCGAAATCGTGGACGGCCAACTCGGACGCGATGTCCTCGATGACATGGCGCAGCATCGTGCGCGCAGACGTCTGATCGTCGACGATGACGATATTCAAAGCGTTACCCACCCCTTGGGGCCACATCAAGTGGCTGTCGGGCAAGGATACTCCGGCGGTGGCAACGCTCGCATCTAACATGTCGGCAGTCCTGTTCGACGACGCAGACCCCACAGGGGTCCGAGATCCACGAAGGGAACCGATGCGAATCGCGGGGCCCCCTCCCCCGATCTCTATCGGCGCGGACGGCCTGAAATTAACCGCCCTGCGTGTAAATCCACGCAGGAAGCGTGCCAGCCGGGGCCAGGGCATCTTGGGCTGGAACAACGGGACCTCCGTCACGGAATGAGGCCGTTCCGTCCATCCGTGACGGGCGACACACTGCGGGGGCGGTGGTCCGGCAGGGGTCCCGCTGCCGGGGTTGGACCTGCCGCGTCACACCGGCCGGAGCCGATACTGCCCCGGTGCGTCACTATCTTGACGCACCGGGCCTGCCGTCAACCCTGGCTTTCGGGCCGCATGTAGGGGAACAGCAGGACGTCGCGGATCGAATCCGAGCCGGTCAGCAGCATCACCAGGCGGTCGATGCCGATGCCCAGGCCGCCGGTGGGCGGCAGGCCGACTTCCAGGGCTCGGATGTAATCGGCGTCGAAGTGCATGGCTTCGTCGTCCCCGCCCTCCTTGGCCTGGACCTGGGCCATGAAGCGCGCGGCCTGGTCTTCGGGGTCGTTGAGCTCGGAGAAGCCGTTGGCCAGCTCTTTGCCGTTGATGAACAGCTCGAAGCGGTCCGTGTAGCCCGGGTTGTCGTCGTTGGCGCGGGCCAGCGGCGAGACTTCCACCGGGTGGTCGGTGATGAAGGTCGGCTGGACCAGGGTGTGTTCCACGGTCTTCTCGAAGATCTCGAGCAGCAGCTTGCCCCAGCCGTAGGACGGCTTCACATGGATCTTGAGGCGCGCGCAGTGGGCCACCAGCGCCTCGCGGTCGGTGCAGTCGGCCGCGCTGATCTCCGGGTTGTGGTGGCGCACCGCTTCGTCCATGCGCCAGCGGCGGAAGGCGGGCTCCAGGTCGATGTCCTGCCCATCCCAGGTCACCTGGCCGGTGCCCAGCACCTCGTGGGCGACATCGCGGATGACGCCCTCGGTGAGGTCCATGATTTCGGTGTACGTGGCGTAGGCCTCGTACAACTCGAGCATCGTGAATTCCGGATTGTGCCGCGTGCTGACGCCTTCGTTGCGGAAGTTGCGGTTGATCTCGTAGACGCGTTCCAGCCCGCCGACGACCAGTCGCTTCAGGTACAACTCGGGCGCCACGCGCAGGTACAGGTCAAGATCGAGCGCGTTGTGGTGCGTGGTGAACGGCTTGGCCGCCGCGCCGCCAGGAATGTAATGCATCATCGGCGTCTCGACTTCCAAGAACCGCCGCGTGTCCAGCCACTCGCGGATCGCACGGATGATGCGCGAGCGCTTGATGAACACGTCGCGCGCTTCCGGCGTGACGATCAGGTCCACGTAGCGCTGGCGGTAACGCTGCTCGACATCCGACAGGCCATGCCACTTGTCCGGCAACGGCCGCAGCGACTTGGTCAGCAGGCGCAGGGCCCCTGCCTTGACCGACAGTTCGCCGGTACGGGTGCGGGTCAGCCCGCCCTCGACGCCGACGATGTCGCCGATGTCCCAGCCCTTGAAGGCGTCGTAGGTGTCTCCCAGCGCGTTGGACTGCAGGAACAGCTGGATGCGGCCGGATTCGTCCTGGATCTGCACGAAGCTGGCCTTGCCCATCACCCGCTTGGCCATCAGGCGGCCGGCGAGCTTCACGTGCCGGCCCGCCCCTTCCAGCGCTTCGACGGTCCACAGGTCGGCATCGCCGTACTGCGTCTGCAGGTCGCCGGCATAGTCGCTGCGACGGAAGTCGTTCGGGAACGCGATGCCCTGCCCGCGCAGGGCCGTCAGTTTGGCGCGACGCTCGGCGATGAGGCTGTTCTCGTCGGCGAGGGGTGTCGCGGGAGTCTGGTCGGTCATGGCGTCTGCGGATTGGGGGGACGGAAAGGGACGGCGGCGGGTCGCGACCGGCCCGGGGGCGGATCGCGGGATCAGGCGTCGATGCGTTTGGCGCCGGCTTCCAGGCCGGATTTCAGGCTGGCCTCGACGAACTCGTCCAGGTCGCCATCGAGCACCTTCTGGGTATCCGAGCGCTCCACACCGGTGCGCAGGTCCTTGATGCGGCTCTGGTCCAGCACGTAGTTGCGGATCTGGCTGCCCCAGCCGATGTCGGACTTGGTCGCCTCCACGGCATCGCGTTCGGCGTTGCGCTTCTGGATCTCCAACTCGTACAGCTTCGCGGCCAGCATTTTCATCGCGTTGTCGCGGTTCTGGTGCTGGCTGCGGCCGGTCTGGCAGGCCACGACTATCCCGGTCGGCACGTGGGTGATGCGCACGGCCGACTCGGTCTTGTTGACGTGCTGGCCACCGGCACCGGACGAACGGTACACGTCGGTCTTCAGGTCGGCCGGATTGATATCGATGTCGATGTTGTCATCGACTTCCGGCGACACGAACACCGAGGTGAAGCTGGTGTGGCGGCGGTTGTCCGAGTCGAACGGCGACTTGCGCACCAGGCGGTGCACGCCGGTTTCGGTTTTCAGCCAGCCATAGGCGAAATCGCCTTCCACCCGCAGCGTGGCCGACTTGATGCCGGCGACGTCGCCACCGCTGGCTTCCATCAGCTCGGTCTTCCAGCCGCGCGATTCACACCAGCGCAGGTACATGCGCAGGAGGATTTCCGCCCAGTCCTGGGCTTCGGTGCCACCGGCACCGGCCTGGATGTCGACGAAGGCATTGGAGCTGTCCATCTTGCCGGAGAACATGCGCTGGAATTCCAGCTTGCCCACGTGCACGGCATAGCGCTCGACGTCGGCGACCACGGCCTGCGCGGTGTCCTCGTCGCTCTCCATTTCGGCCAGCTCAAGCAGCTCGGAGCCGCCGGCAAGACCTTCCTCGATCTCGCGGATGCCGTTGACGGTCTTGTCGAGCAGCGAGCGCTCGCGGCCCAGCTGCTGCGCGTAATCCGGGTTGTTCCAGATATCCGGGCTTTCCAGCTCGCGGTTTACTTCTTCCAGGCGTTCGCGCTTGGCATCGTAGTCAAAGATACCCCCGGAGCGAGGCCAGCCTGTCCTGCAGGTCGGCGATGCGCTGGCGGATGGGATTCAGCTCGATCATGGTGCTCGTGAACGGGGGACGGAAACGGCCGGCAAGGATACCAGAGCCGGGCGCCGGACCCGCCGGAAGCGTTTCCGGAACAGGAATTGCATCGGATCACACGCCCTGCCCCGAGTCGCCGCCGGCCATGTCCCTCCCTGCTCCGTCGTCCCGTTCCCTGCTGTCGGGCTTGCTCGCCCTGGCAATGCTGGTCACCCTGCCCTCGTCCGCGGCGGCACCTGCCGAAGACCGTGCTGCGCAGGTCGGCCTGTGCCTGAAGATTCGTCGCGACGAACCGGTGAAGGCGGTCGCGCTCGCGCACCGTCTGCTGCAGGCGACCGACCTGTCGCTCGAGGACGAACTGAAGACGCTCAGTTGCCTCGGCATCGCGGCCGGCCTGAGCGGCGAACCGGAACAGGCGCTCATCGCGGCCGAGCGCATGGAACGCCGCGTGGGCGAGCGCCCCGACCTGACGCCCGACCTGAAGATGCGTGCCTATTCGCAGGCCGGTTCCATCTACCAGGGCGCCGGACACATCCACAGTGCGGAAGCGGCGTACCTGCGCGCCTACGAAGTGTCGTCACGGCTGGATGCGCGCGACGCCGCGCTGGTGCAGGCTGCCACCCTGACCAACATCGGCCTGATCCACGCGGATTACCTCGATTCACCCGACGTGGCCGACGAGTACTACCGCAAGGCGCTGGCCGTTGCGGCCACGGTCGGACTCGAAGATCCCCTCATCCTCCACAACCATGCGCTGAACCTGATCTCGCTCGGCCGCAATACCGAAGCCATGGCCGTCATCACGCAAGGCGAGGCCATGGCCAAGGCCAAGCAGGCGCACGCCGTGCTGGACCGCCTGCATGCGGAGCGTGCTGGCCTCTGGATCCTGCAGGGCAAGCGGACGCAGGCCAAACCGTTGCTCGACGCCGCCATCCGCTCGCAGGAAGCCAGCCACGATTTCCCCGGCCTGGCCGGCTCGCTGGCGAAGCGTTCGATCCTGCAGCGGCAGTCGGGCGATGCGCCTGGCGCGCTCGCGACCGCGCGACGTGCCTGGGCACTGGTCGATGGCCAGCCGCAGCCGCAGAAGCAGCGTGAGGTACTGCTGGCATGGATGGCCGCGCATGCGGCGATGGGCCAGTCGGACCAGGCGCTCGCGGTCGGTTCGCGCCTGCATGCGCTGGAGATGGAATCGCTGAAGCAGCAGCGTCTCGAGCTGCTGGCCGACCTGCAGGCGCGCAGCGAGAGCGCCGATGCGCAGCGCGAACTGGAACAACTGCGCCATCAGGCGCAGATCAGCGCCCTCAACGACGACAAGGCACGCCTGCTGCGCCGGGCCGGCGGCGCCTTGCTGGGCTTGCTGGTGGTCGCGGGCGTCGGCTTCGGACTGCTGCAACGGCGCAAGAACCGCCAGCTACGCACCGTCAGCGCAACCGACCCGCTCACCGGCCTGCGCAACCGCCGCGCCGCCGGCGACGCCCTGCAGGCCATGTCGGCGCAGCGCGCCTCTCCCGGCATGCGCCATGTGCTGTTCCTGATCGATATCGACCATTTCAAGAAGGTCAACGACGGCTTCGGTCATCACGCGGGCGACGATGTGCTGGTGGACATCGCCGATGCGCTTCGCGCCCTGTGCCGCCCGGGCGATGTGATTGCCCGTTGGGGTGGCGAGGAGTTCCTGATGGCCTGCCCCGACCTCACCGCGGCACAGGCCTGCACGGTCGCCGCGCGCCTGCACGAGCGCCTTGGCGGAGCCCGCGAACTCGCGCCGGGACGCGCCTGGGACCTCACCGTTTCGTTGGGTTTCGCGCCGTTCCCGTTCTTCGAGGAGGGCCGTGAAGGCTGGGAGTACGCCATTCGGTTGGCAGACCGTGCGCTCTACGCCGCCAAGGACCGTCGGAATGCATGGGCGGGTCTGTGGGGCCGCACGCTGCCCGATGGGACCAGCGCCGCTGGCGTACTGGAAGAGCCCGAGAGCGCCGTGCGTGGTGGCCACGTGGATCTGATGGCGAGCTACGCCATCGAACGCCTGCCCAACGTGGTCATGCGGGCGGCCTGATCGCCTACGCCGGCTCCGCGCCGGTGCGCGCCCGCAGGTCCTGCCGATAACGCCGACTGCAGGGCAGCGTAGTGCCGTCGCGCAGGTGCACGCGCGCGTCGCCGGTATCCAGCGGCTCGATGGACGCGACATGGTCCAGCGCCACCACATAGCTGCGATGGATGCGCGCGAAACGGCGGGGATCGAGGCGGGACTCGATGCCCGCGATCGTGCTGCGCAGCGGGTAGTCGTGGCCACGCACGCGCAGGTTGACGTAGTTGCCTGCTGCCTGCAGCCACTCGATATCGTTCGCCGCAACGAGGAATTCGCGCCCCAGCTTGCGGATCAGGAAGCGTTCGGGGCGGTCCACCGGCTCAAGGGCCGGGCCTTCGTCCGGTTCCGAGAGCAGGCTGGCTTCGCCCTGCCAACGTCGCAGCAGCAGGCGGTAAGCCTCCATGGTCAGCACGATGTAGGCAAAGCTGCGAATGTCCTTCAGGTATTCGTAGAGCAGTTCCCGCGGCCAGGGACCGAACTCGTAGGACATGCCCTGCGTCCGGTACACGGCCATGCGGAGCAGCACCATGCCCACCACGTGCACGAGGCAGACCACGATGCTGGCGACCGCATACCGCGCCAGCTGTCGACGCCAGTCGCCCCATTGGAACGGATAGCGCCGGGTGAACCACGCCATGGCCGGCAGCACCACCAGCAACCACATGACCGCACTGCTGGTTTCCCACACCGCCGGTTCCCACGCCTGGATCGAGGACTCGCCCCGCCGCAGCTCCATCAGGGTCGTGATGCTGTTGGCGATGCAGTTCGCACCGGTCATCGCGACCCAGAAGCCGACCTCCGCCACGCGCCTCCAGGGCAGGTAGCGTTCGTAGGAAAGCGTGGCGCGTTCGTTCATGCGCGCATTCTAGCCCTGGGCCCTGCACGCGCCTTCGCGATTCGTCCCCGCATGCCCTCCACTCGCCCCACAACCCGCCCGACATGTCCCTTCGCGATGGCCCCGCATGCGAGGACGACCCACGCTGGCACCTCCGCCGACGATGGAATCTCTCATGCAACGCCGCCACGACTTGGATTGGGTTCGCGTCTGTGCCTTCGGGCTGCTGGTGCTTTACCACGTGGGCATGTACTACGTGACCTGGGACTGGCACGTGAAAAGCCCTGCCGCCAGCGATGCGCTGGAGCCGTTCATGCTGCTCAGCTCGCCGTGGCGGTTGGCGCTGCTGTTCCTCGTATCGGGCGCCGCTACCGCCTTCCTGCTCGAGAAGGTCCAGCGTGACGCAACCGCTGAAGGGCGGCCTGCACGCTTCCTGGGTGGCCGTTCGTGGCGCCTGCTGCTGCCGCTGGTCTTCGGCATGCTGGTGATCGTGCCCCCGCAGTCCTACTACGAAGTCGTCGAGCAACTTCCCGGGGGCTACCACGAGGGCTATCTGGCCTTCTATCGCCGCTACCTGACCGGCTACGACGGGTTCTGCGACAGCGACGGTTGCCTTGACGTGCCGACCTGGAACCACCTGTGGTTCGTCGCCTACCTGTGGTGCTACACGGTGTTGCTCTGGTGCCTGTGGCGCGTGTTGCCGCGCGTGCTGGCAGCCGTGGGCACCGCGCTGGATCGGCCGTTGGCCGGCCTCGGGATACTCGTGTGGCCGGCGGTGTTCCTGGGTGCGGTGCGCGTGGCGCTGGTGGGTCGTTTCGAACAGACGCACGCGTTGGTTGACGATTGGTACAACCACGCGCAGTACTTCAGCGTGTTCCTGTTGGGCTTCCTGATCGCAAGGAAGGACGGGATATGGGACGCCATGGCCCGTGTGCGCTGGATCGCGCTGGCGCTCTGGCTGGCGAGCTGGGCGGGGCTGATCGCTTACTTCGTCCGCTTCGACGGCGTGCAGCCGCCCGAGCTGCTGCGGATGGCCATGAGGCTGGTGTGGGGACTGGACCAATGGTGCGCCATCGTCGCCGTGCTCGGCTTCGCACGACAATGGAACCCCGGGGATAGTCGTCTGCTTCGCTATCTGGTGCCGGCGGTGTTCCCGGTTTACATCCTGCACCAGACGGTCACGGTGGTGGTCGCGCACCATCTCAAGCCCCTGGCGATTCCGCCGCTGGCGGAAGGCCTGCTGCTGGTCGCGATCACCTTTGCCGCCTGCTTCGCAGGTTACGAGGCGATACGCAGGATCAGTGTGTTGCGGCCTTTGTTCGGCTTGAAGAGAAAAACCGACACGCCGGCGTCAGCGTCCGCACCTCTGGCCGCGTCAGACGCGTGAAGGCTCAGTCCGCGGCTTGCCAATGCCGGATCAGCAACTGGATGCCGCGACGGTTCTGCCAGTCGTCGGTCTCCAACTGGTAGGCCGCATGGATGCGGCTGGGCGGTGGCCGGTCGTGCCAGCCGTTGAAGTGGATCGCATTGAGCGGTGCGGCGTGGCCGGACAGACGCAGCGAGAACTTCAGGTGTTTCTCACCGATCACGCGCCAATCCAGCACGTCGAAACGGCCGTCGAACATCGGCTCGGGGAACCCCTGCCCCCAAGGCCCGGCGCTGCGCAGCGCGTCGGCATGGACGCGATCGAGTTCATCGGACAGCAACTCGCCATCGCTCAGCAGCACTTCCTGCAGCATCGCGTCATCGAGCAGCTTCGAGGCCTGCTCGTGGAAGGCTTCACGGAAGGCGGGCAATGCGCTTTCGTCCAGCGACAACCCGGCCGCCATCGCATGACCACCGAAACGCTGCATCAAACCCGGGTTCGCCGCATCGATCGCGGCCAGCGCATCACGGATGTGGAACCCGGGGATGGAGCGCGCCGATCCGCGCAGAACATGGCTACCAGGCTCGGCGGGTGCGAATGCGATCACCGGGCGATGCAGGCGCTCCTTGATCTTCGAGGCCACCAACCCGACCACGCCCGGATGCCACTCCGAATCGAACAGGCACGGCGCGAGGGGGACGGTGCCCTCGACGTCGATGCGCGCCAGCGCGGCCTGTGCTTCGTCCACCATCTGCTGCTGGACGCCACGACGCTCGGCATTGATGCCGTCCAGCACGCGGGCCATCTCGCCAGCCTGGGTGGCATCGTCGGTCAGCAAACAGGCGATGCCGAGGGCCATGTCTTCCAATCGGCCTGCTGCGTTCAGGCGCGGCGCGATGGAGAAGCCGATATCCGCCGCGGTGAGCCGCGCTGCGTCACGACCGGCGACATGGATCAAGGCCTGCAGTCCTGCGCAGGCCTGGCCCCCACGCAAGCGGCGCAGGCCCGCCCCGACGAGCGCACGGTTGTTGGCATCCAGGGGTACAAGGTCCGCGACGGTGCCGACGGCGACCAGGTCGAGCAGCGACGAAAGATCAGGCTCGGGACCGTCGAACGCGCCGCGCTCGCGCAGCACGCGCCGCAGCGCGAGCAGCACGTAGAACATCACGCCCACGCCCGCCAGCATCTTGCTGGGGAACGGATCGCCGCGCAGGTTCGGATTGACGATGGCATCCGCCGGCGGCAACGCATCGCCCGGCAGATGGTGATCGGTCACCAACACCTGCCAGCCGCGCGCCTTGGCCGCGGCGATGCCTGCATGGCACGCAATGCCGTGGTCGACGGTGACCAGCAGCTCGGGCGATAGCGCGTCCAGCTCCTCGACCAATGAAGGCGACAACCCGTAGCCATGGACCATGCGGTTGGGTACCGCCGGCGTGACCCGTCGAGCCCCCAGCAGGCAAAGGCCGCGCACACCGACCGCGCATGCCGTGGCGCCATCGCAGTCGAAATCGCCGACGATGACGATGTGGCGATTGGCGACGATGGCGTCGGCCAACAGCGCCGTGGCAGCGTCCATGCCACCGAGCAGATCGGGGGGCAGGAGTTGGGCAAGCCTGGGCTGCGCCTGCTCCATCGAACTCGCGCCGCGAGCTTCATACACCCGTTGCAGCAGGATGGGCACGCTCGCGGGCCAGGTGCCTGCCGCGCCGGCATCGCGTCGCCGGATCCGCGCGTCGGATCTCATGCCGGCACGTGGTCGGGGCGCACCGTATCCAGGCGCGACAACGCGCGGCGCCAGAATCGCCAGCGCTGGTCGCGCCGGAGCGCGAACAAGGCGCCGTCCTCGAAATCCAGCGTCAACGTATCGAGCTCGCCCTTCTTCAGCGCTTCGAGCAATGGCCGCAGCGCATCGCGGCACAGCAGGTCGAGGTTGCGCAGATGGCGCAGGTCGATCAGCGCATCCACCCCACCCTCGCCACCCGCATGGCTGGCATCCACGCCCGCCGACTGCGCCAGCGCCTGCAGCAACACGTCGTTGCCCTTCACCTGGCGGAAACCGGTGCGGACGAAATCCGGCAGCGTGCCCGCGCCCCAGAACCACAGCGAATTGACCGGCGGCTTGCCCTGGGCCACGCGCTGCGCGTTCCAAGGGTGGTTGTGCAGCATTACTTGCGCCTCGCTCAGCAAGGCTCGCCAGCGTCGACCTGCATCGCCGTGCGGCAGGTGCGCGAACAGGTCGTCGCCCAGCACGTCGTCCACCGGTACGAACTCGGGCAACTGCGCATCCAGCGGCAGGCGCAGATACCAGCGCGCCGGATGCGGGGCATCCAGCAGCATGCCCGCGTCGCCGAACAGCGGCTTGAGCACTGGCAACAGGTTCGCCGCATCTTCCGCCGAAAGGCCGAGCGATTCGCCATGCGCGAGCATGCGCGCGCCGGTCATGTCGGGCGACACCCGCACGGGATCCGCGCGCAACCAGCGCGCACCCGCGGCATCGCCCGCATCGTGCTGGCGGGTCAACGCCGCGATCGGCCAGTGATCGGGCACCAGGTGGAACTGGCGCCGCAACTGCGCGCGCTCGCCCGCATCCACCTGACGGCTGTCGCTGCGGCCCAAGGCCCGTGCCACGTCATCGGGCAGCGCCTGCCCGACAAGGCGCGTGCGCGTGGGCAGCAGCAGGGTGGCCTGGGCCATCGGGGCTCAGTCGTCGCTGTACGAGACGCCGACGATTTCGTATTCGCGCTGGCCGGCCGGCGCATCGATGGTGACCGAATCGCCTTCGTGCTTGCCGATCAGGGCGCGGGCCAGCGGCGAGGAGATCGCGATCAGGCCCAGTTTGATATCGGCCTCAAGATCGCCGACGACCTGGTAACGCTTCTCTTCGTCGGTATCCACGTCCGCCAGCACCACCTTCGCGCCGAACACGATGCGCGAGCCGGCATTGAGCTTGCTCACGTCGATGATCTCGGAATGCGAAAGCTCGCCTTCCAACTGCTTGATGCGGCCTTCGATGAAGCCCTGCTGCTCGCGGGCGGCGTGGTACTCGGCGTTTTCCTTCAAGTCGCCGTGCGCACGCGCCTCGGCGATCGCGGCGATCACTTCCGGACGCTTGACCGTCTTCAGAAGGTCCAGTTCCTGGCGCAGGCGCTGTGCGCCCTGCATCGTCAATGGGGCTCTCACCCTTGAAGCTCCTTGTGCAGTTCCTGCAACGCCAGCACCGGGCCCGTGCCGCGGTATTCCAGCGAATGCACCAGCGCCTTGGCGCCGGCGACGGTGGTCGAATAGGTGACGCGGTGCTGCAGGGCCTCGCGCCGGATGGAGAAGGAGTCGGCGATCGCCTGGCGTCCTTCCGTGGTGTTGACGATATACACGATTTCGCCGTTCTTGATCAGGTCCACCACGTGCGGTCGGCCTTCCAGCACCTTGTTGATCTGGGTGCAGTCGATGCCACGCTCGCGCAGCCACGCCGCGGTGCCTGCGGTGGCGACGATGGAGTAACCGCGGGCGACCAGTTCCTGCGCCACCGGCAGCACGCGCTTCTTGTCGGGGTCGCGCACCGAGATGAACACCTTGCCCACTGGCGGCGCCTTGATGCCCCCGGCTTCCTGCGCGCGCGCCATGGCGGCTCCGAAGCTGCGGCCCACGCCCATCACTTCACCGGTGGAGCGCATCTCCGGCCCGAGGATCGGGTCCACGCCCTGGAACTTGGCGAACGGGAAGATCGCTTCCTTGACCGAATAGTAGTCGGGGACGATTTCCTTCGTGGCGCCCTGCCCGGCCAGCGTCTTGCCGGCCATGCAGCGGGCCGCGATCTTGGCCAGCGGCATGCCGGTGGCCTTGGAGACGAACGGCACGGTGCGCGAAGCGCGCGGGTTCACTTCCAGCAGGTAAACGATATCGTCGCTGCCGTCCTCGCTCGCCTGGATGGCGAACTGGGTGTTCATCAGGCCGACGACCTTCAGGGCCTTGGCCAACTCGACCACCTGGCGGCGCAGCTCGTCCTGCGTCTTCGCCGACAGCGAATACGGTGGCAGCGAGCACGAGGAGTCGCCCGAGTGCACGCCGGCTTCTTCGATGTGCTCCATCACGCCGCCGATCAGCACGTTGCCTTCGGCGTCGGCGATGATGTCCACGTCCACTTCGACCGCGTTGTCGAGGAAGCGGTCCAGCAGCACCGGCGAATCATTGGAGACCTTGACCGCATCGCGCACGTAGCGCGCCAGGTCGGATTCGCCGTACACGATTTCCATCGCACGGCCACCCAGTACGTAGGACGGGCGCACCACCAGCGGATAGCCGATCTCGCGCGCCAGCAGCAGGGCTTCCTGGTCGTTGCGGGCGATGCGGTTCGGCGGCTGCTTCAGGCCCAGCTTGTCGACCAGCTGCTGGAAGCGCTCACGGTCCTCGGCCAGGTCGATCGAGTCGGGGCTGGTGCCGATGACGGGCACGCCGTTGGCTTCGAGCGCGCGCGCCAGCTTCAGCGGCGTCTGGCCACCGTACTGGACGATGACGCCCTTCGGTTGCTCGAGTTCGACGATTTCCAGTACGTCTTCCAGCGTCAGCGGCTCGAAGTACAGGCGATCCGAGGTGTCGTAGTCGGTGGACACGGTTTCCGGGTTGCAGTTGACCATGATGGTCTCGAACCCGTCTTCGCGCAGCGCGAGCGCCGCGTGCACGCAGCAGTAATCGAACTCGATGCCCTGACCGATGCGGTTGGGGCCGCCGCCGAGGATCATGATCTTCTCGCGACCGGTGGGGTGCGCCTCGCACTCGTCCTCGTAGGTCGAATACAGGTATGCGGTGCTCGTAGCGAACTCGGCCGCGCAGGAGTCCACCCGCTTGTAGACCGGCTTCACGCCCAGCGCCTTGCGTAGCACGCGCACGGCGGCCTCGTCGGTGCCGGCCAGCTGGGCCAGGCGCGCATCGGAGAAGCCCATGCGCTTCAGGCGGCGCATGCGCGCCTTGTCCAGCGAACCCAGGCCATCGGCGGCGAGCTGCTGCTCGGCCGCGATGATCTCTTCCATCTGGTCGAGGAACCAGGGGTCGATGAACGACAGCGCATGCACCTGCTCGACGCTCATGCCGGCACGGAAAGCGTCGGCTACGTAGAACAAACGTTCCGGACCCGGCGCCTTCAGCTCGCGGCGCAGCTTGGCCAGATCGTCTTCGTCGGCCAGGTCCAGTCCGGTGGGGTCGAGACCAACTTTGCCGGTTTCCAGGCCGCGCAGCGCCTTCTGCAGCGATTCCTGGAAGGTGCGACCCATCGCCATCACCTCACCCACCGACTTCATCTGGGTGGTGAGACGGGCATCGGCCTGCGGGAACTTCTCGAACGCGAAGCGCGGGATCTTGGTGACGACGTAGTCGATCGCCGGCTCGAACGAGGCCGGCGTCTTGCCGCCGGTGATCTCGTTCTTCAGCTCATCCAGCGTATAGCCCACCGCCAGCTTGGCGGCGACCTTGGCGATCGGGAAGCCGGTCGCCTTGGACGCCAGCGCCGACGAACGCGACACGCGCGGGTTCATTTCGATGACGACCACACGGCCGGTCTGCGCATTGATACCGAATTGCACGTTCGAGCCGCCGGTGTCCACGCCGATCTTGCGCAGCACCGCGATGGACGCGTCACGCAGGCGCTGGTACTCCTTGTCGGTCAGCGTCTGCGCCGGAGCGACGGTGATGCTGTCGCCGGTGTGCACACCCATCGGGTCCAGGTTCTCGATGGAGCAGACGATGATGCAGTTGTCCGCGGTGTCGCGGACCACTTCCATCTCGAATTCCTTCCAGCCCAGCACCGACTCTTCCACCAGCACTTCGGTGGTCGGCGACAGTTCCAGGCCGCGGGTAACGATGTCGACCAGCTCTTCCCGGTTGTAGGCGATGCCACCGCCGCTTCCGCCCAGCGTGAAGCTGGGGCGGATGATGGTGGGATAGCCGACGCGGGTCTGGATCTCCAGCGCTTCCTCCAGCGTGTGGGCGACCGCGGCCTTCGGGCACTCCAGTCCGATCTCGCCCATCGCCACGCGGAACAGCTCGCGGTCTTCCGCCATGCGGATGGCGTCGCGCTTGGCGCCGATCAGTTCGACGCCGTACTTCTCGAGCACCCCGTTGTCCGCCAGGTCCAAGGCGCAGTTCAGCGCGGTCTGTCCGCCCATGGTGGGCAGCAGCGCATCGGGCTTCTCCTTGGCGATGATCTTCTCGACCGTCTGCCAGTTGATCGGCTCGATGTAGACCGCGTCCGCCATCTCAGGGTCGGTCATGATGGTCGCGGGATTGCTGTTGACCAGCACCACCCGATACCCCTCCTCGCGCAACGCCTTGCACGCCTGGGCGCCGGAATAGTCGAATTCGCAGGCCTGGCCGATGACGATCGGGCCTGCACCGATGATCAGGATGGTTTTGAGGTCGTTGCGCTTGGGCATGGGGGACTGCTTCCAGGGTTACTGAGCCGCGGCGGGTTGAGCCTTGGGCCCGATGTACTTGTCAAAGAACGCCAGCATCTTGGTGTAGAGGTTGACGTTGTTCTGAAGGTCGCGGAATCCGTGCGCTTCCTTCTTTTCCACGATCACGTCGTCCGGCTTCTTGCCGACCTTGGCCAGCTGCGAGATCAGGAAATGCATGTTCTTGATCGGCACGCGCACATCCTTCTCGCCGTGCACCAGCAGGATCGGCGCCTTGATGCGTTCTACGCCGAAGGCGGGCGACTGCGCCATGCGTTCGGCGGCCGTCGGCGGATAGACGTCCTTCAGATAGTTGCGGCCGCTTTCATGGCCCATGAAATCCGCATCGCGCTGCGCATCGAGATCGTAGACGCCAACGTAGCCGACGGTGCAGCGGTACAGGTCGGGTTCGCGTACCACGCTCATCAACGCCGCGTAGCCACCATATGAGGCGCCATAGATGCAAACACGATTCGGATCCGCGATGCCTTGGGCGATCGCCCACTTCACAGAGTCAGTCAGATCGTCCTGCATGGTCGTACCCCACTTGCGGTAACCCATGCCCTCGAACGCATTGCCGTAACCGCCCGAACCGCGGTAGTTCATCTGCAGGACGGCGTAACCGCGGTTCGCGAACAGCTGTACTTCCGGATTGAAACCCCACTCGTCGCGCGGCCCGTGCGGACCACCGTGCGGATTGATGATCAACGGCAATTTCTTGCCATTGCTGCCCTTGGGAATGGTGATATAGCCGTGCAGTTCGAGCCCATCGCGGGCCTTCACTACGATCGGTTTCATTGGCGACATCTCTTCCGACTTGATCCAGCCCATGCTGGCGGTCAGGAACTGCGCCTGGCCGGTCTGACGATCGAACAGGTACGCCTCGGGCGCTTGGACATCGGAGTACACCTGCATCATCAGATAACGACCATTGTCCGAAGCGCGCTGGAAGCGCACGGCCTTGCCCGGGAATGCCTTGGCGAGCCCGGCGTAGACCTTGGTTTCCGGATGATCGGGAGCCACCCAATCCCAATAGGGAATGCCATCTTCGTACCACACGCCCAGCAGCGTCTTGCGGTCGGCACTCCAGAGATAGCCGGAAGGGCTGACAGTACCGTTGTTCGAGAGCAATGTTTCAGCGCGAGTATCGACATCGAGCAGCACGATGGATTCAGGCTTTCCATCTGCGCCCTTCGCCATGTAGACCCGCTTGTTCTGCGCATCGAAGCCCAGCGGATAGTACGTCGCGCCATTGCGCTCGCTCTCGTGCACCAGGTTCCATTTGTCGCCATCGCGTCGGTAAGTGACGTTGCGACCGTCGTTCATGGCGCCCGCGACAAAGCGCACCTTGCGATCATGGTCGACCAAGAAGCTGCCTTGCTCGACCGGTGCGCTGGCCACATTCATGATGCGGCCATTATTGACGTTCAATTTAAAGAGGAACGAGGTCTCAACGGAGCGCTGGACCAGGATCGTGTCCGGATCCTCGGGGGTCAAATCAACGATGCTGTAGGTGTTTCCGTTGGGTATGTCGAGCCGACCCGTACCATCGATGTTGGCCGCATACATGTCGCCCCGCGCCGTCTCGAAATCGAAACGACCCGTCTTGAAGGTCACGACGAACAGGAGGCGGTTGTCGTTGACCCAGTACACCTGCCGAAAGTGCCGGTTCTCGCCGTAGTCGAACTTTCCGACCACTGCCTGGTCGGCAACCCGGACGACTGCCAGCAGTGTCCTGTCGGCCTGCGGCACATTGATCGCCATGTGCTTGCCATCGGGCGATAGCGAGACGGTGGTGAATTGCGGATCCTTGAAGAAATCCTGGATCGGCACCTCACGCGCGAAACCCTGCAGTGGCAGCAAGGCCAGCAGCAACAACAGACGGACCATCACTTTCATCTTCCACTCCCTGAGATGGGGCGGCGTCCCCCGCCGCCCGGTACGGACAATCGATGGCGCTGGGCCATCCCCCTCACGATGACCGCGCCTGCTCCATGCAGGCAACGAAACGGTCGAACAGCGGTGCGACGTCATGCGGCCCCGGAGACGCTTCCGGATGGCCCTGGAACGAGAATGCGGGGGCGTCGGTCAACTCGATGCCCTGGTTGGTGCCGTCGAACAGCGAACGGTGGATCACCCGCACGTTCGCCGGCAGCGAGGCTTCATCCACGGCGAAGCCATGGTTCTGCGACGTGATCATCACGCGGCCGCTGTCGAGATCCTGGACCGGATGGTTGGCGCCGTGGTGGCCGTGGCCCATCTTCATGGTCTTCGCGCCGGCGGCGAGCGCCAGCAACTGGTGACCGAGGCAGATGCCGAAGGTCGGCGTCTTCTGCGCGATGAACTCGCGGATCGCGGTGATCGCGTAGTCGCAAGGCTCCGGATCGCCCGGGCCATTGGACAGGAATACACCGTCCGGCTGCAGCGCCAGCACGTCGGCCGCGCTGGTCTGTGCCGGCACCACGGTGACGTCGCAGCCCCGCTCGGCCAGCATGCGCAGGATGTTGTGCTTCACGCCGAAGTCGTAGGCCACGACCTTGTACTTCGCAGGCGCCTGGACGAAGGCATTGCGGTCCAGGTCCAACTGCCCGTCGCGCCAGGGGTAGGCCTTGTCGGTGGTGACCACTTTGGCCAAGTCCATGCCCTTCAGGCCGGGGAACTTGCGCGCGGCTTCCAGCGCCTTCTCGGCGTCGATGCCGTCGCCGGCCATCAACGCGCCGTTCTGGGCGCCGCGCTCGCGCAGCAGGCGGGTCAGCTTGCGGGTGTCGATACCGGCGATGGCCACGATGCCGCGGGTCTGCAGCCACTCCGGCAGGGCTTGCTGGTTGCGCCAGCTGCTGGGGCGGCGCGGCACGTCGCGCACGATCAGGCCGGCGCACCAGACCTTCGACGCTTCGTCGTCCTGGTCTGTGCAGCCGGTGTTGCCGATATGGGGGTACGTCAGGGTGACGAGCTGGCGGGCGTAGGACGGGTCCGTCAGGACCTCCTGGTAGCCGGTCATCGCGGTGTTGAACACCACTTCGCCGACCGAAAGGCCATCTGCGCCTACGGATTCGCCCTCGAATACAGTGCCGTCTTCGAGTACGAGAATTGCGGGTCGAGTCACGGGGTTCGCCTTGGGGTGAAGGAACCCTGCCCCACCAACTTGCGGCTGCAAGAAACCGCAGACGCGGCGTTCATCCGGTCCGTGGCGATGGGTAACAGGCGAGCGGGAATTGTACGGGGAAGCCCTGTTCAGCGCCACCGTTTTTTGCACCCGGCCGCGGGAAAGACGCCCATCAAGATCGTTGCGTGTTCAGGTTGGCACGCAGCATATCGCGCGCCGCAAAGGCTCAATCCAGCAGGTCGCGGACCCGGTAAGCGCCGGGTGGCCGGCCGACCAACGTCCTCGCGACGTGCAGGGCACCGCGCGCGAAGACGTCGCGATGGGTAGCCCGGTGGGTCAACTCGATCCGCTCGCCGAGCCCCGCAAACTGGACCGTATGCTCGCCCACGATATCGCCCGCCCTGAGACTGGCGTAGTGAACGGGCTGTCCGGCACTGCCTGCCGCCTGGCCCAGGGTCAGCGCAGTCCCTGAAGGCGCGTCCTTCTTGTGGATGTGGTGGGATTCGACGATATCGACGTCCCAACCGGGCAGTGCCGCTGCCGCGCGTTCCACCAGCTCGGTCAGCACGGCGACCCCGAGGCTGAAATTGGTTGCCCACACCAGCGGAATGCGCGTTGCGGCCGTTGCCAGCGCCCCCTGCTGGGGGGCGTCGATGCCGGTCGTACCGGACACCAGCGGCAGGCCCCGCTCGACGCACAGCGCCAGGATCGGGTCGAAGCCTTCGGGCAGGCTGAAATCGATCGCCACGTCGAATGCGGGCACGCCCGACATTTCCGCCGCCGCGAAATGCGGCACGCCCTCCACGACGCGCTGCGCAGGGGAACGACGGGTCACGGCGGCAACGACGGTGTACAGGGCGGGCTGCTCGCCGGCGAGGCGAAGCAGCGCCTGGCCCATGCGGCCGGAGGCACCGTGAATGAGCAGGCGTGTGGGGGCGTTGTTCATGGGGCCATGGTAGCGGCCCATCGCGCCTCGGCGTAGCCCCGCGAATCAGGGCGTCTGCGGATATCCGAGATGAAAACCCTGGGCGAACGGTACACCGAGTTGCCTGAGGGTTTCGAGCTGACGCTCGTTTTCCACACCTTCGGCGATCAGGTCGGCCTGCGTACCCTGCGCGAAAGTCAGCAACGCGGCGATGAGTGCCTGCATGCGCGGCCGCTGGTCCACTTCGCGCACCAGGGTGATGTCGAGCTTGATGATGTCCGGTGCGAGCCGCAGTACGTGCCGCAGACTCGCGAAGCCAGCGCCGGTATCGTCCACGGCGATGCGCACGCCGGTCTCCTGCAGTGCCGACAGGCACTGGTTCAAGCGGCCGTAGTCGTCCACGGCCGTGTGTTCCGTCACTTCCAGGACAAGCCGATGCGGATCATGCCCCGCGATGAGGTGCCTCAACCGCTCACTGCACGCGGTTTCGGGCGAGATGTTGATGGAGAGGAAAGCCTCCGTGGGCAGTGCCGCCAGATGGGTCAACGCGGCGGCGGCGGCGGCGAGTTCGAGCTCGACACTGAGCCCACTGCGTGCGGCATCCTCGAACCAGCGCCCCGTGGAGAGGTCGTATTCCAGGGGGAAGCGCGCGAGGGCCTCATAACCGGCGACTGAGCCGTCGGCGAGTCGGATGATGGGCTGGAGCGCCATCGTGATCTGCCGCTCCTCCAACACCTGCAACAGGCGTTCGCGGGCATCGTGCATCTGCTTGCGATCACGCTCGCCCTGCCCCATGCGCGCCTCGAGCGCCGCGCGCATCTGCGCATGCTCGATCGCTTTGTACATGCTGGCCGCCACCAGTGTGCTCAACTGCTCCAGCGTCTTGCTGGCAGTATCGTCATAGGCCTTCGGCGTGGCGGCGAGCACCTTCAGCACGCCGACAACCTGTCCGCGGAACCGAAGGGGAGCGACCAGCATCGATCGCAAGCCCACGTGGCGGCAGGCTTCTCGATTGACCCGCGGGTCTTCCTCGCTGTCATCGCAACGCAACACGCAGGCTTCGGTGATGCACCGCCCCGACAGGCTCCCCTCGACGGGCAGCGTCATGCCGATCTGGCCTTGGGCAATGCCACTGGCCGACCAGTAACGCATCAGGTCGCCATCCCGGATCTCAAGCACCGCGCCCGCAGAGCCCGTCAGTTCCTGAGCGCGGTGCGTGATGGCATCGACCACGTCCTGCGGTTCGGGGCCAGCCGCCGCAATTTCTCCCTGTGCCGCGACGATGCGCGTGAGCAGCGCAATGGCTTCTTCATCGGACACCGTCGCGCCCGATGTCGATGGCGGCAGCCGCACGGAAGACAAGGACGTTATTTTTCGATCCCTACTCATCTCCGACACTCCTTGCGGACGATGAACATGATGCATGCCCCGATGCATTGAGGTCGTGATGCTAGAGCGCCCCGTAGCTCGATGTCGAGTAAACGTATTTACGGGGAAGGCCGCCCGAAACCAGGTTTCAATCCGCGGGCGCCACGCCGGTCAGCCGTTTCTGCCAGTTCTCCACCGCACCACGCTCCAGCCGCCGCTCGAACAAGATTCGCCATGACGGCACCAAGGGTAGCGCAAGCAGGTCATGCAGAACGTCGACCTCGATGGCACGCTGATACAGCAGGTCGATGAAGCGGGAAAGCGGCCACGCGGGATATGGGCGCGCTTCCAGCACGATGGCGTCGCCTTGTTGCACCTGGCCGGGCTCGATCACGCGGTAATACCAACCGGTACGCCCGGTGTCCTGCACGCGGCGCGCCATGTCCGGGATCTCGAAACGGTCGGACAATTTCCAGCAGGGTTGGCGCGACTGCGAAACTTCCACCAGCGCCGAGCCCAACCGGAAGCGATCCGCCAGGCACACGTCGGCTTCGGTCATCCCCGTCGTGCTGATGTTCTCACCGAAGGCGCCTGCCCTTGCCAACAACGGATGGGGCCCGACGTCCTCACGCCACGCCGTGTAGTGATCGTGGGGATAGTGATGGATTGCCTTGTCGGGACCGCCATGAACCCGCAGGTCACCCTGCTCATCGCTGGCCAGCCCCAACGTGGTGACACGTTGAGGCCCACGCACGCTCGCCTTGGCGATCGCACTGACGCTCCCGGCACGCGTGAACGGCACGGCCTTGCCGACGAGGACGTCTTCGATGACGCATGTCGTCGTGGTGGTCTTCGAATTCATGGCAATACCCTGCCCAACCCGCTGGAATCGATCTCGCCCGCGGCACGCGCCAATGCCTCGCCATCCACGTCCGCATCGAATCCGATACGGAAATGCACTTCGCCATCCGGCGTACGCGAAGAATGGATGGACGACAAACTGACGCCATGCCGTTCGAACACGTGCAGCAGCGCACGCAGCGAACCGGGCCGATCTTGCGGAAGGTGCACGCTGAGCGCTTCGCGCCCGGCGAGGTCCGCCAACAGGTACCCGATCCGCTCGTAGCTGTAGTTGCTTTCCGCGAGCATCGCGGCGCCGATCGCGTCGTGGTTGTCGGCAAGGAATTCCCGGCGGAACGCAGCGCGTGCCGCATCGCTCCCCTCCCCCACCAGTTCGGCCATGCGCCCGATCTGCCGGCCCAGCGACGCCAGCACGTCGCCCGCGTAGGGATTGCCGAACTGGATGTCCTCGTAGATCGCGGGGTTGAGCGACAGGATGCGGGCGATGATGGCGGCATCCATTTCGAACGACGCCGAGCGGAATGGCATCAGCGCCGCCAGGTCGCCAGTGTGCGCGGCTTCGTTGCGCAGTACGCCGGCCTGCGCCAGATGGGTGGCATGGACCATCGCCTGTACCAGCGCCATCACGCGGTCATGCTGTTCGGGCGAGGCCTGCACGCATTCGGCCTCCAGCGCAGCGAGCAACGATGCGACCCAGGGTCGCCAGGTCACCAGTCGCGCCTCGCTGACCACCGTCACCCGGCCTTTCAGCGTCGGCGCCTTCGGCGGTGCGGTCATCGGATGCAGGCCCACGACCTCGGCCCGCGAGGCGAGCATCGCGGCGATGGGCGCTGCCTTGATGGAGGTCACGTCCAACCACAACCGCCCCGATTCCGTGCCGCCGGCGATATCGGCGTAGCGCGCAATCAGGGCCGCTGTGTGGCGGATGGGAGCGCAGAACACGAGTACGTCGGCGCGCGCGACCATTTCCACCTCGTCCACGCTTGAGGCATCGGCCGGATCATGGCCGATGACCTCCAGGCCCATCCGCGTGCGGAAGAACCGCGCCAGCCATTGCCCGTACGCACCGGCGCTGCCGACGATGCCGATCAGCGGGTTAAGTGTGGGCGTCACGCGCGGCATTCGGCGGTATTCACTGCTGCACCGCTCCTTCCCCGGTCAGGTAGACCACCTGCGCGCGCAAGTCGGGCATGATCTTGCGCATGACCCGGGCGAAGCCGTCGTTGTACTCCGGCGAGCACACCGGGCCCGGCGTGCGGTCGTCCAGCGTGCGCCGTACATGCAGGCGTGCACCCTCCTGCCGGAACGTCGAGACGTAGCTGAGCGTACCTTCGCGCACACTGACGTCCTTCGGTACGGCGACGATCCGCATCGATGCCGGAAACTCGAAGGTGTACTCCTCGTCCGAGTGATAGGCACCACAGCTGCTCTCGCCCGCGGGCTGGTCCGGATCGCCGAGTTGCGAGGCGACCAGCATGGAGACCGGGGTGAAACTGAGGAACCAGGGCTGCACCTGGAAGCCGCCGCTCGTGGGGAGCATCCGGTCGACTTCGAAGTCGGCATCCATGTTGAAGGTTTCGAGCATCGGCACGGGGTCGTCGTACGTCACCTTGCCGCTCGCGTTCAGCGCGTTCCCGCGGAAGTAGTTGCGTACCAGCTTGTCGGCGTCGCTGGCGCCGACGTTGCGGAACTGCGCGCGCGCCGCCACGGCCATGCGTCCGCTCAACTCGACCCGCTGCGATCCCTTGATCGAACCATCGGGCTGGATCCGGAGGGTCGTGCGCAGCTTCTGCGATTCCGAACCCACCTGCGTCACCGGCGTGGTGGTGCCATCGCGATGCCCATCCACCAGCAACACCGGCTTGCCCGCCGCACCGTCCGGCAGGCTGCCGAACGGCACCGTCGCCGCGGTGGAGTCCACGTAAAGATCAAGGCTGGGGATGTAGTTGATCACGTGGTTGACGACCGACGCGACCGGGATGTCCGGCAACGTGTACGTACCGCCGGCGTTGATGAGCGCCTGGGTGCTGTCGATGCCGCGCGCCTTCAGCAAGGCCTGCAGCAGGGTCGCATGGTCCTTGCAATCGCCCATGCGGTTGTCGAGCACCACGTCCAGGTCGCGCGGGACCACCGCGCCCAGGCCGATGCAGTTGCCTGCATAGGTGATCTTCGTGGAGACCCATTCGTAGAGCTTCTTCGCCGTCTCGCGCGGGTCCTTGCTCTTGCCCGCGATCTCCGCGGCGAGCGTGCGCAACCGGGGCGTCAGCGCAGCCTTGGCGTTGGCCGGACCACCATAGGCCGCCGCGATGTCGGCATAGCTGGCGAAGGTGGAGAACGCGTAGCCCGGATAGCGATCGGCGGTGAAGACCGTATCGCGCAAGCTCTCGCGATCGACCGGCTGGCGGTTGCTCCATTGCCAGCGGACGATCCGGCGGCCGTCTCGTGTTTCGACGGCGGGCTGCGTCATCTGCCAGTTGCGCCACGTCGCCTGCATGGCCTCCGGCGCATCGATGGTCACCTTGACGTCGCCGTAGTACGCCGCCGGGCTGTAGTTGCGGATCACCGAGAAGTGGCCCGGGAACATCGGCTGCGTTGCGGTCACCCGGTAGGTGAACACCGTGGTGTCGCCGACGGCGAGCTCCGGGAACACGACGGTGAGTGTCGTCTGGTCGGAGTAGATCGGCGAATCGCCCTCCCGCCCCGAACTGCTGCTGACCTGGTAGTTGCCTCGCGGCACATCGACGCGGCGACCATCGGGCTTCAACGTGTAGGCTTCGACCACCTCGGCCTTCTGGATGCTGGTGCTGTAACTCACCGACGCATCCTTGGCCGCTTCCAGGGCGCTGTCCTTCAGCACCTTGATCGCGGTTTCCTGCTCCTGCACGAAACTGCCGTCGGCATTGAGCACGAAGCGCGTCGACTCGCGCTCGACCTGCAGGGGCCTGTCATCGGCCGCCCATGCGGGCGCCATGACGACCAGTGCCAACCATCCCCACCCCTTCCCCATGTTCATGCGCACGCGATCTCCCTTCTTCGTGGACGTGAATGAAAACGGCCCCGGGGTTGCCGGGGCCGTCGCAGGATGCCACAAGCCGCGCACAGGCGCGGGCGGCGGGATGTCGCGGGGGCTCAGGACGTCATGCGGTCCCAGAAGCCCTTGACGCCATCGAGGAAGGTGGCGGACTTGGGCGAATGCTTGCGCGCTTCGTCGCCGACGAACGTGGCCTCGAACTTCTCCAGCAGCTCGCGCTGTTCGGTCGTCAGGTTGACGGGGGTTTCCACCACCACGCGGCAGTAGAGATCGCCTTCGCTGCGGCTGCGGACCGACTTCACGCCCTTGCCGCGCAGGCGGAACAGCTTGCCGGTCTGCGTCTCGGCAGGCACGCGGATATCCGCCTCGCCGTGCAGCGTGGGCACGCGGATCGTGTCGCCCAGCGCCGCCTGCGAGATGCGGATCGGCACCTCGCAATGCAGGTCGTCGCCATCGCGCTGGAAGATGTCGTGCTCGCGCACGCGCACTTCCACGTACAGGTCGCCCGGGGGCGTGCCGGGCGGGCCCGCCTCGCCTTCGCCGGTCAGGCGGATGCGGTCACCGTTGTCCACGCCCGCCGGGATCTTGACCGACAGGACCTTCTCTTCTTCCACGCGACCGGCGCCATGGCACTCGGTGCAGGGATTCTTGATGGTCTGCCCGCGCCCGCCGCAGGCCGGACAAGCCTGTTGCATGGCGAAGATGCCGCGCTGCATGCGCACGTTGCCGCGTCCGCCGCAGGTGCTGCAGGTCTCGACCTTGCCATCCGCGGAGCCCGAGCCCTTGCAGGGTTCGCAGGCGACCAGCGACGGGATTTCGATGCGCTTCTCGACACCCGCGACCGCTTCCTCTAGGTCGAGCTCCATCACGTAGCCAACATCGGCGCCACGCCGCGCGGCACGCGCGCCACCGCCGCCGCCGAAGATGTTGCCGAAGATGTCGCCGAAGATATCGCCCATGTCCGGGCCGCCGGGACCACCGGCGCCGCCCATGCCATGCTCGAACGCGGCGTGCCCATGCGCGTCGTAGGTGCGGCGCTTGGCGCCGTCCGACAGCACTTCGTAGGCTTCCTTGCACTCCTTGAACGCCGCTTCGGCCGCAGCATCGCCAGGATTTCGGTCGGGATGGTGCTTCATCGCGCAGCGGCGATAGGCCTTCTTCAGGTCTTCGTCGCTGGCATCGCGGGCCACGCCCAGGACTTCGTAGTAATCGCGCTTGCTCATGTGCTGTCTGGCTGGTCTCGCAGGGTCGCCGGATGGCAAAACGGGAGGCCGTGGCAGGCCACGTCTCCCGTTCGCCGCATCCCGTGGGCCGGGATTACTTCTTGTCGTCCTTCACTTCGGTGAACTCCGCATCGACCACGTCGTCGGCCGGCGCAGAGGGGCCACCCGCGCCACCGGCACCCGGCTGTTCGCTGGAAGCGGCCGCCGCGTAGAGCGACTGGCCGGCTTCTTCGAGTGCCTTGGCCTTGGCTTCGATCTGGGTCTTCTCGTCGCCCTTCATCGCCGACTCGAGTTCGGCGATCGCCGACTCGACGCGGCCGATCACATCGCCCGGCACCTTGCTGCCGTGCTCGTTGATGGCGCTGCGGGTGGCGTGGATCAGGCCGTCGGCGTGGTTGCGCGCCTGGACCAGCTCCTGGAACTTCTTGTCTTCCTCGCGATGCGCCTCGGCATCGGCCACCATCCGCGCGATCTCGTCCTCGGACAGGCCCGAGCCGGCCTTGATCTCGACCTTCTGTTCCTTGTTGGTCTTCTTGTCCTTGGCCGACACGTGCAGGATGCCGTTGGCGTCGATGTCGAACGACACCTCCACCTGCGGCATGCCGCGCGGCGCGGCATCGATGCCGGACAGATCGAACTTGGCCAGCGACTTGTTGAAGCGGGCCTGCTCGCGCTCGCCTTGCAGCACGTGCACCGTCACCGCGGACTGGTTGTCCTCGGCGGTGGAGAAGGTCTGCGAGGCCTTGGTCGGGATGGTGGTGTTCTTCTCGATGATCTTGGTGAACACGCCACCCAGCGTCTCGATGCCCAGGCTCAGCGGGGTCACGTCGAGCAGCAGCACGTCCTTGACGTCGCCGGCCAGCACGCCACCCTGGATCGCGGCGCCCAGCGCCACGGCCTCATCGGGGTTGACGTCCTTGCGCGGTTCCTTGCCGAAGAACTCGGCCACGGCCTGCTGCACCTTCGGCATGCGGGTCTGGCCGCCGACGAGGATGACTTCGCCGATGTCGCTGGCGCGCAGGCCGGCGTCGTTCAGCGCGATGCGGCACGGCTCGATGGTCTTCTTCACCAGGTCTTCGACCAACGCTTCCAGCTTGGCGCGGGTGAGCTTGATGTTGAGGTGCTTCGGGCCCGAGGCGTCGGCGGTGACGTACGGCAGGTTCACTTCGGTCTGCTGCGAGCTGGACAGCTCGATCTTGGCGCGCTCGGCGGCGTCCTTCAGGCGCTGCAGGGCCAGCGGATCCTTGCGCAGGTCGATGCCCTGGTCCTTCTGGAATTCCTCGACGAGGTAATCGATGACGCGCTTGTCGAAGTCTTCGCCCCCCAGGAAGGTGTCGCCGTTGGTCGCCAGCACTTCGAACTGCTTCTCGCCGTCGACATTGGCGATCTCGATGATCGACACGTCGAAGGTGCCGCCACCCAGGTCGTAGACGACGATCTTGCGGTCGGCGCCGCCTTCACCCTTGTCCAGGCCATAAGCCAGCGCGGCCGCGGTGGGCTCGTTGATGATGCGCTTGACGTCAAGGCCGGCGATCTTGCCCGCGTCCTTGGTCGCCTGGCGCTGGCTGTCGTTGAAGTAGGCCGGCACGGTGATGACGGCTTCGGTGACGGTTTCGCCCAGGAAGGCCTCGGCCGTCTTCTTCATCTTTTCCAGGATGCGCGCGGAGATTTCCTGCGCCGACAGCTTCTTGCCGTCGTTGGTCTGCACCCAGGCGTCGCCGTTCTCGTGCGCGATGATGTCGTACGGGACCAGGTCGAGGTCCTTCTTCACTTCCGCATCGGTGAACTTGCGGCCGATCAGGCGCTTCACCGCGTAGAAGGTGTTCTTCGGGTTGGTGACGGCCTGGCGCTTGGCCGAGGCGCCGACCAGCACTTCGCCGTCCTTGGTGTAGGCGACGATGGAGGGCGTGGTGCGGTCGCCTTCCGAGTTCTCGATGACGCGGGCCTTGCCGCCGTCCATGATCGCCACGCACGAGTTCGTCGTGCCCAGGTCGATGCCGATGATCTTGCCCATGATGGATGTCGCTCCCTAGCGAATGCTGATGTTGTACCCGGCGATCGGCCGGGTGGATGGTCCCGATATAGGGGTGCGATGGCGCGGTTCAAGCGCCGTCGCGAGGTCGTTCAGTCGTGCTTGGCCACGACCACGAGGGCCGGGCGCAGCAGGCGACCGTTGAGCACGTAGCCCTTCTGGAACACCTGCACGACGCTGCCCGGCGCCGCGCCGGGGGCGTCGGCCTGGCTGATGGCCTGGTGGTGTTCGGGGTTGAAGGCTTCGCCGGTGGGGTCCAGCAAGGCCAGACCGTTGTCGCCCGCCACCTTCAACAACTGCTTGAAGGTCAGTTCGAGGCCATCCTTGAGCGGATTCGGTTCGGCGCCTGCCGCGGCCAGGCCGGCGTCCAGGCTGTCGAACACGGGCAGCAGGTCGCCCAGCAGGCGCTCGTTGGCGAATTTGCGGGCCTGCTCGATGTCGCGGGCCACGCGCTTGCGCTGGTTCTCCAGGTCGGCGCGCTCCAGCAGCGTGGTGGCGCGCAGCTGGTCCAGCTCGTTGCGCAGCGTTTCCAGCTCGGCCAGCAGGGCGGCGTCGGTATCGGGGGACTCGGGCGCGTCGCCCGGCGAGGTGTCGTGATCGTGCGGTTCGTTCATTTCGGTTCCCTGGCGGCAGGTCCAGCCGCCCAACCGGGAACCTATGGGGCCGGCGTTTCCGGATTCAAGGCTGCCCCGAGCACATCGGCCGCAGCCTGCACCACGGGAATCACCCGGTCATAGGCCATCCGCGTGGGCCCGATCACTCCCAGCACGCCCAGCACCTGGCCACCCGCCATGTAGGGTGCAGTCACCACCGAGACGCCGTCGTGCGGGGCCAGGCCGGTGTCTTCACCGATGAAGATGCGCACGCCCGGCGCATGGATCGTCCGCTCCAGCAGCTGCAGGATCTCGCGCTTGCGGGCGAAGGCCTCGAACAGGTCGCGCAGGCGCTCCAGGTCGGACAGCTCCTGCACGCCCATCAGGCGGGTCTGCCCTGCCAGGACGACGTCGTCGTTCGGGGGGGCCAGCGCCTGCTCGGCCAGCTCGATGGATTCGGCCAGCAGCCCTTCCATCTCGGTCTGGGCGCTGCGCAGGTCGCGCAACAAGGTGGCGCGGATGTCCGCCAGCGGCCGGCCGGCGAAATGGATGTTCAGGTAGTTGGAGACGCGCTCGAGCTCGGAACGTTCATAGGATCTGCGCGTTTCGATGACCCGGTTCTGCACATCGTTGTCGGCGAAGACCAGGATCGCCATCACCCGCTTGCCATCCAACGGCACGAAATCGATGTAGCGGAAGGCGAACTGTTCGCGCCGGGGCACACTGACCACCCCGACGAAATGGGTCATTGCCGACAGCAGCTCGGACGCATTGCCCAGCAGGGCCTGCGTGCCGGCGCCACTGGGCAACTCGGAGCGCAATCGCGCCACCTCGCCCTCGCCCAGCGACTTCACCTGCACCAGGCTGTCGACGAACACCCGATAGCCCTGCGCGGTGGGAATGCGGCCGGCCGAGGTGTGCGGCGAGCTCAGCAGCCCGACTTCCTCGAGCTCGGCCAGGATGTTGCGGATCGTGGCCGGGCTGACCTCCAGGCCCGCGTGCCGGGCCAGTGTCTGCGACCCCACCGGCTCACCGTCGCGGATGTAGCGCGAAATCAGCGTGCGCAACAGATGGCGGGCGCGTGGGTCCAGCGGGGGCGACGTCGGCGACATGCGGCATAGATAGCGCCAACGCGGAGGCGCCCGCAAGCACCTTGGTTCCCGTCTCGGCCGGTGCGACGCCCGAGGGTGAGCATCGCGCGCCTTCGAACCGCCATCGCCCGGCCCTACACTATCGCCATGCTGACCCATCTCGCGATCAAGGATTTCGCCGTCGTCCGCGCTGCCGAACTCGAGTTCGGCGAGGGCATGACCGTCATTTCGGGTGAAACCGGCGCAGGCAAGTCCCTGCTGGTGGACGCGCTGGGCTTCCTGTCCGGGTTGCGCGCCGACAGCGGCGTGGTCCGCCATGGCGCCGAACGCGCCGAGCTTTCCGCCGAGTTCCAGCCCGTGGCCGGATCGCCTGCCCTCGCCTGGCTGGCCGACCATGAGTTGGACGACGACGGGCAATGCCAATTGCGCCGTGTCATCCGCGCCGACGGCGGCTCCCGCGCCTGGATCAACGGCCGCAGCGTCACGCTATCCCAGTTGACCGACCTGGCCGGCCGCCTGGTCGAAATCCATGGCCAGCACGAGCACCAGGCGCTGCTGGCCCGCCACAGCCAGTTGGAACTGCTCGACGCCTATGCAGGCAACCAGGCCGAGGCGCGCGCCGTCCGCGATGCCGCGCGCCACTGGAATGCGCTACTGGGCGAACGCGAGCAGCTGTCGGGCCAGGGCGACGTCTCGGACCGCATCAACTATCTGGAGCACCAGCTCGCCGAACTCCAGCGCGAAGACCTGGCGCCCGCCGCGCTCGAATCCCTGGTTGCCGGCCATCGCCGCCAGGCCCATGCGGCTGGCCTGATCGCGGCGTGCGACGCCGCACTGGTCGGCCTGTCGGGCGACGACGGCCCGTCGTTCTCGCGCCAGTTGCAGCACACCCGCGCGGACCTGGCCCGCCAGGTCGAACACGAACCACGGCTGCGCGGTGTCGACAACCTGCTGGAGAGCGCAACGATCCAGATCGAAGAAGCCCTGGCGCTCCTCGGCCAGGTGCGCGATGACCTGGACGTCGATCCCGGCCAGCTCGACGAGCTCGAGCGCCGCCTGGCGCGCGTCCACGATCTCGCCCGCAAGCATCGGGTCCCACTGGACGGCCTGCAGGAGCAGCACGATCGGCTGGCCGCGGAGCTGGAATCCCTGCGTGGCGCCGGCGAGCGCCTGCTGAAACTCAATGACGAAATAGAAGCCGCGCGCGCGCAGTGGCGCACCACCGCCGATGCACTCAGCCGGACGCGGCACCGCGCCGCCAAGACGCTCGGCGACACCACCACCGCCCTGATTGCCGAACTCGGCATGGGCGGTGGGCGCTTCGAAGTGGCGCTGGAACCGCATGACGGCGAACGGCCCGACCCGTCAGGCGCCGAGCGCACCGAATTCCTGGTATCGGCGAACGCCGGCCAGCCGCCGCGTCCGCTGCGCAAGGTCGCTTCAGGCGGCGAACTGGCCCGCATCTCGCTCGCCATCGAAGTCGCGGCGCTGGGTCTGGACGCGGTGCCGACGATGGTCTTCGACGAAGTCGATACCGGCATCGGCGGCGCCGTCGCCGAGATCGTGGGCCAGAAGCTGCGCGCGCTCGGTGCGCAGCGGCAGGTCCTGTGCGTGACCCACCTGCCCCAGGTCGCCGCGCAGGGCCACGCGCATTACCGCGTCAGCAAGGCGCCCGTGGACGGAATGACGCAGAGCGCCGTCGAGAAACTGGGCGCGAAGCAACGCGAAGAAGAACTCGCCCGCATGCTGGGCGGCGTGGAAGTCAGCAAGGAAGCGCATGCGGCAGCGAAACGGCTGCTCGCCAACGCCGTCTGAATTCCTTTTTCTAGGGGACCTCGAACTAGCGCTTCTTGCGCACGTAGAGCACCAATGAGTGCTCTTCCAGCTCGTAGCCGTGCTTGGCGGCGATTTCGCGCTGCAGCTTCTCGATCTCGCCGCTTTCGAACTCGATGATCTTGCCGGTATCCACGTCCACCATGTGGTCGTGGTGTCCGCCGCGGTCCAGCTCATAGACGGCCTGGCCGCCCTCGAAGTTGTGCTTGAGCACCAGCCCCGCCGCCTCGAACTGGGTCAGCACCCGGTAGACCGTCGCCAGCCCGATTTCATCGCCGTGGTCCAACAGCTGCCGGTAGATGTCTTCCGCGCTCAGGTGGTGCTGGGAGTTCTTCTGCTCCAGCAGTTCCAGGATGCGCATGCGCGGGTGGGTGACCTTGAGGCCGACTTTGCGTAGATCCTGCGATTCCATGGCGTCTCCGTTCACTCTCGGTTTAGCGCCAGCTGCCTGAAGCTCGGTTGCGGCGGTCCGTGTGAGTGTATCATCGGCCCGGTTTCCCACCGTACCTGTCCCATGCGCAAATTCCTGCTGGTTGCCGTCCTCGCTTCCGCCACCGCTGGCTGCGGCATCCTCTACAAGCAGCCGATCTACCAGGGCAGCCTGCTCGAGAAGACGTCGGTGGACCAATTGCAGGTGGGCCAGAGCAAGCAGCAGGTGCAGTCGCTGTTGGGCAGCCCGTCCATTGCCGATCCGTTCCACGCGCAGCGCTGGGACTACACCGCGAGCAACCGCACCAACCGCCGCGGCACCACGGAAGTGAAGAACCTCACCCTGCTGTTCAACGGCGATACGCTCGCCAGTTGGGAAGGCGAGTACTTCCCCGAAGCCGACCTGCAGCTGTCCAAGGACGTGCGCAAGTTCGGCCCGAACCTGGCCAAGGAAAAGAAGAAGGGCCGTCGCCGCTGAGGCGAGGCGTTACCTGCGCGCCCGTCGGCGGCGCGCTTCCTTCGGGTCCAGCAACAACGGGCGCAGCACTTCCACGCGATCGCCCTCGCGCAATACCACGCCAGCGTCTGCCATCACGCCATGGACCGCCGTGGGCTGCGTCGGCGTAAGGCCGTCTAAGCCACTGGCAGCCAACGCATCCGCGACGGTCGAACCCTCGGGCACATCCAGCATCACCGACTCGACGCGGTGCGGCCACGCCCGGATCACCTCTACCTGCATCTCAGGCGCCGCGGTCCGCGGCCCGCACGAAGTCGTCGACCATCCGGTCGGCCAGGCTCTGGAAGCCCAGCGCCATCGCCGGCGCAAGCAATCGGCTTGAAGGCTCGAACTCCAGCGTCAGCGTGACCTTGCAGGCCGACTCGTCCAGCGCATGGAAGTCCCAGCGCCCGTGCAGCTTGCGGAATGGGCCATCGACCAGGTTCATGTCGATCCGGTGCGGCCTGTCCAGCGCGTTCTCGGTGGTGAACCACGTCCGCAGCGAACCCAGGCCCAGGTCGAGCCGGGCCACCAGCCGCTCCTCGCCCTGCTCGATCAGCTGCGCGGCGCTGCACCAGTCGAACCGGCGCGGGTAGGCCGCCACGTCGTTGACCAGGTCGAACATCCGGGTGGCCGAGTGTTCGACCAGGGCGCTGCGGCGGATCGTGTGCATGTGGCTCGCGTAGGGTTCCGCCTTCGGCGACAATAGGACGGATGGCAAAGAAACCGGACAAGAATAAAGCAACGGGCACGATCGCGCTGAACAAGCGCGCGCGGCACGAGTACCACTTCGAGGAGCGCTACGAGGCGGGCCTTGCCCTGCAGGGATGGGAGCTGAAGGCCATCCGCGCCGGACGCGCCAACATCACCGAGGCCTACGCGATCGTCCGCCATGGCGAGATCTTCCTGTTCGGCGCGCAGATCACCCCACTGATCCAGGCCTCCACCCATGTGGTCGCCGACGACCGCCGTACCCGCAAGCTGCTGCTGCACCGGAACGAGATCGACAGCCTGATCGGCAAGGTCGAGCGCGACGGCTACACATTGGTGCCCACCTCGCTGTACTGGAAGGGCAACAAGGTGAAGGCCGAAGTCGCGCTCGCCAAGGGCAAGCAGACCCACGACAAGCGCGCCACCGAGAAGGACCGCGACTGGGCCCGCGAGAAATCGCGCGTGATGCGCCAGCACAACAAGAATGCGTGATTCCATCGCGCTACGCGATGAAATCCCCGAGATTCGCTGCGCAAATCTCGGGCCCCGACGCACGCTGCCTATCCCCATTCGCGCTGACGCGCGAATCGCCCCCTTACAAAGGGGGCATACAGCAGCAATGCTGGATCTCACCTGGCTGAACACTTCAAGGCACGCGCCTTGTGAAGCCTGGGGCCCGCCCCTACACTGTTCTTCGTCAGGACGTTTCTGACTCCCGGGGGTGCACTGGCTTCGACGGGGGTTGCGAAGTTGCCTGGTGCATGCCGAGGGGGCAGCTTTCCTCGTAAATCCAGCGGCAAAACTCTAGTTGCCAACGACGACAACTACGCTCTCGCCGCTTAAGGCGTAAGCCCTGAAACTGCTTGTGTCCGTGCTCGCAGCGTAAGGTCATTATCACGGAATCGCCGGGGGTGGCTGCCTGTCAGCGCCCGGTCAACCTAAAACAGGCTGGTCCTGCGGTGCGCTTCGCCCACCGTGCTGCTGCAGGACGAGATCCAACGGGGGGATAAGCATGTAGTACCGGGGATGGAGTGCCTTCGGACGGCGGTTCAATTCCGCCCACCTCCACCATTCAGCGAAAAGGCCGGGCCCGCGAGGGTCCGGCCTTTTCGTTTCCGGCGCCCGGCGACGGGTCATCGCGGCGGGGGTTCCTGTAAAATCCCCGCTCTTTTGAGCCACCGTGTGACCACAGTGCAGTACCGGACGCCCACGGCGGCCCCCGCCTTCGTCCGCCTCCTCGCCCGCCTGGGCGGCGCCGAACTTCCCGATGCCACGCCGGCCCTGTCCGAGCGCCTTGGCCAATGGATCGACTGGAACCGCGCGGTCTCACTGTCGCGGGCGCTCGATGGCGTCGTCCCGCCCGGGGCCGGCGCACCGGCGTCCGACGACACGCATCACGCCGCCGTCGCGCGGGTGCGGGCATCGCTGTCGGAGGCGATCCTGCGCGGCGCGCCACCTGACGCGGGCGACGACGACTTCGCGCCTTACCGTCGCTACTGCCTCGAACGCCAGCGCGCCATGCTGACCGGCACCGGCCCGCTGCGCGGGCGCCTGCGCGACGCCCTGGCGCAGCGCGGCGGCGACCTGGCCCGCCTGGCCGAGGTGGATGCCGTGATGGAAATGACGCTCAGCCCGCGCGAGAACGCCCTGCTGGCCAACACGCCGGTCCTGCTCGGCCTCCATTTCGACCGCCTCCGCGCCGGTGCGGAGGCCGCCTCCGGCCCCGCATGGCGGGCGCTTTTCCGGCGCGACCTGCAGGACGCCCTGCTCGCCGAACTCGACCTCCGTTTCCACCCGCTCGACGCGCTGCTCTCGGCGCTTCGGCCTTCGTAATGCCTGGATGCCCTTGATGAAACAGCACCTCTCCACCGCCCTCTTCCTCGCCGGCCTGGCCATCGTCGGCTGGATCGGCGTCGGTTACGTCGGCACGCACGCGCTAGGCGTGGTGGTCACCCTCGTGATCGGGGCCTGCTATGTCACCGGTGCGGTGGAGTTGCTTCGCTACCGCCAGGCGACCGCCACCCTCGCCCACGCGCTCGACGACACCGCACCGGCGGGCAACGGGCTGCAGGCCTGGCTCGCGCCGATGCATGCCAGCCTTCGCCAGGCCGTGCGCCTGCGCGTGGAAGGCGAGCGCGTCGCGCTGCCGGCGCCGGCGCTGACGCCGTACCTGGTCGGCCTGCTGGTGCTGCTGGGCATGCTGGGCACGCTGCTGGGCATGATGGTCACCCTGCGCGGCACCGGCCTGGCGCTCGAAGGCGCCACCGACATCGACGCCATCCGCGGCTCGCTGGCGGCGCCAGTGAAAGGCCTGGGCTTCGCTTTCGGCACCTCGATCGCCGGCGTGGCGGCCTCCGCCGTGCTGGGCTTGCTGTCCGCCCTCGCGCGCCGCGAGCGCGTGCTGGTCGCGCAGCGGCTGGACGACGAGATCGCCACCTCGCTGCACGTGCATTCGCAGTCGTTCCAGCGCGAGACCTCGTTCCGCCTGCTGCAGCAGCAGGCCGCGCTGATGCCGGAACTGGTCGAGCGCCTGCAGGCCATGGTCGCCTCCATCGAACAACAGAACACCGACGCTGCCGCGCAGCAGTCCGCGCGCCAGGAAAGCTTCCACGCCCGCACCGAAGCCGCGCAGGCGCAGCTGTCGGCGACGCTGGTCGCGTCGATGCAGGCGGGCGTCGAAGGCAGCGCTCGCGCGGTCGGCGCCGCGCTGCAGCCGGCGATGGAAACCACGCTCGCCGGCCTGGCCCGCGAAACCACCGCCCTGCAGCAGACCGTCGCCACCGCCGTGCAGCAGCAGCTCGACGCGCTGACCACCGGCTTCGGCGCCGCCACCACCGCGGCCGCCGCCTCGTGGGACGACGCCCTCGCCCGCCAGCAACACGCGCACGACGCGCTCGCCGCGCGCCTGCAGGGCGATGCCGAACAGCAGGCGGCGCAGTTCGACCAGCGCGCCAACGCGTGGCTCGATGCGGCGTCCGGCCAGCTCCAGCAGACCGCCACCACGCTCGCCGAAGGCTTCACCCAGGCGCTCGCCCAGCAGGCCAGCACGGCCGACGGCATCGCCTCGCGCAACACCGACGCGCTGGCCGCCGCCGGCGCCGACTTCCGCACGCAGGCCACCGCCCTGGTGCAGGCCGTGGACGCGTCGCACGCCTCGCTGCAGCAGACCCTCGCCGCGCAGGACGAGGCGCGCCTCGCCGCGTGGGCCGCGCAGCTGGCCACGATGGCCACCACCCTGCGTGGCGACTGGGAACGCACCGCCGGCGAAGCCGCGCGCCTGCAGCAGGAGATCTGCGATGCGCTCGCGCGCAGTGCCAGCGACATCACCACCCAGGCGCAGACGCACGCGCAGCAGACCATCGCCGAGATCTCGCAGCTGGTGCAGGTCGCCTCGGAAGCGCCGCGCGCCGCCGCCGACGTGGTCGCCGAACTGCGCCAGAAGCTGTCCGACAGCATGGTCCGCGACACCGCGCTGCTGGAAGAACGCACCCAGATGATGGGCACGCTGCAGACCTTGCTGGATGCGGTGAACCACGCCTCCACCGAGCAGCGCACCGCGATCGATGCGCTGGTGGCCACCTCGGCCGACCTGCTGGAACGCGTCGGCACGCGCTTCACCGACCATGTGCAGGCCGAGACCGGCAAGCTGGAACACGTCGCCGCGCAGGTCGCCGCCGGCGCCACCGAAGTCGCCGGCCTCGGCGATGCGCTGGGCAGCGTGGTGGAACGCTTCGGCCAGACCAACGACGCGTTGCTCGAGCGCCTGCAGGCCATCGAAGGCGCGCTGGAGCGCTCGCTGGTCCGCAGCGACGAGCAGCTGGCCTACTACGTCGCGCAGGCGCGCGAAGTGGTCGACCTCAGCCTGTCCGCGCAGCGCCAGATCACCGTTGACCTGCAGCGCCTGTCCGGGGCCGAAGCCGCATGAGCGTGGAAACCGGAGACGACGCCGACCTGGGCGCGCCCGTCTGGGCCAGCTTCGGCGACCTGATGTCGGTGCTGCTGGGCGCCTTCGTGCTGGTGCTGGTGGGCGTGATCGCCGTGCAGGCGCAGCTCGCCCAGCGCCTGGACGAGGAAACCCGCCGGCGCGAACAGGAAGCGCAGCAGCGCAAGGCGCTTGAAGACGCGCTCGCCGCGCCGCTGGCCGAAGGCCGCGTGACGCTGGTGGACGGCCGTATCGGCATCCGCGGCAACGTGCTGTTCGCGCTGAACTCCGACCAGTTGCAGCCCGAAGGCCGCGACCTGCTGAAGAGCCTCGCCGCGCCGCTCGCCGGCTACCTGCGCACGCGCGAGGACATCCTGATGGTCAGCGGCTTCACCGACGACCGACAGGTCAGCGGCAGCAACCAGAAGTTCGTCGACAACTGGGACCTCTCCGCGCAGCGCGCACTCACCGTCACCCGCACGCTGATCGACGAAGGCGTGCCGTCTTCGTCGGTGTTCGCCGCAGCGTTCGGTGCCGAGCAGCCGGTCAGCGCCAACACCAGCGAAGAAGGCCGCGCGCAGAACCGTCGCGTCGAGATCGCTCCCATTCCCCGCCCTGCCAAGCGCAGCGGTGACGATGGACGGTGACGCCCTGCCACCGGCGGCGCAGTTGCAGGCGTGGCGCGCGCAGGGCGCGGATCGCGTGGATCCCACGCGCTTCGACGTCCTGCTGGCGTTGGCCGCGCGTGTGCCCACGCAGCAGGGCGAAGCCCGTCGCCTGCTGGAAGCCCGCCTCGCCGGGCTGATGCGCGCATACGCGGAACGCCTCGTGCAACAGCCGGCGGTTGCGCCACCCGTGCCCGTGCGTGATACCGGGCTGCGCGCGCTGGTCGCCGCGCTGCAGGCGCGCAGCGAGGGCGAGCCACTGGCCGATGCAGCATCGCTGGCGCCCTCCGCCCTCACCCAGGCCCGCGAAGTCTGGGCGCAGGTGCGCACCGACAGCCAACTGCGCGCGTCGCTGCACGAGGTGCCGGCCGATGCCGGCCCGTTGAACTCCGGCATGCTGGTCCACCGCGCCCTGCATCTGATGCGTGCGGTATCGCCGGGCTATCTGCAGCACTTCATCGCCTACGCTGACACCCTGTCGTCGCTGGAACAGCTCCAGCAGGCCGTGGCACCCCTGACGGCGGCCACGGATGCGCCGCGCCCTGCGCGTCGCGCACCCCGCAAGAAGAAAGTCGCGGCCCCGTAACCGCGGCTGCCCCCCCCAAGTCTCCAGATGATGGTGTGGGAGCGACGTAAGTCGCGATGACGCGCCATCGACTGCCCTTCGCGACTCACGTCGCTCCCACAGATGACCAGTCTCACAGGCATCCTCGTCCTGTGGATCACTTTCCGAGCCCCATCGATCGGGCTCCCTGTGAGACAGATGGCCTTCCTAGCCCCATCTGCAAGGCGCCGAGCTCGGCAGATCGCCCTCGGAATGTCATTCGCCGGCCTCCGGCGCTCCATCGATCGCGCTCTGAAGGCCATCGATGGCTTTCAGTGTGAGACAGATCGCATTCCGAGCCCCATCCACGAAGCTCATCGCTCGGCAGATCACACGCCGAATGCCATGGCATGGCATTCGGAGAGCGATCGATGGCTTTCCGAGAGCCATCGATCGCTCTCCATGTGAGACAGATCGGGCTCCGAGTGCCATCGATGGAGCTCCCCCACCCGGCGCGTCACATGTAGAGCTCCATCGACGGCGCAATGCGTGAGATGAGAGCGGCGCCCGGCCCCTCCCCCGCGCTCAGGGATACAGCAGGTGCTGCCGGCGCAGGGCGTCGAACGCGGTGATGGCCGGCTGCCAGCGCGCCTCGATGGCATCGAGGGTGTCGCCGCGTTCGAGAGCGGCGCGCAGGTCGCCCACGCCGGCGAGGCGGTCGAAGAACGGCGGCTCGCCCGGCAGGAAGGCGAAGTCCTTCGGGTGCTGGTCGCGCAGGGCCTTCAGCACGGCGAGCCCGGTCCGCACCGGGCGGAACGCCGCGCGGTCGGTCACGTGCAACTGCACGCCCGCGCAGGCCTTGCCCGCGTGCTTGGAGAACGTCGGCGTGAACCAGGTCGGCCGGAACCGCACGCCCGGCAGGTCCATCGCATTGAGCCGCGCCGCCAGGGCCTGCGCATCCACCCACGGCGCGCCCACGGTCTCGAACGGCCGCGTGGTGCCACGGCCTTCGGACACGTTGGTGCCTTCCAGCAGGCCCATGCCGGGATAGACCAAGGCGGTGTCCGGCGTGGGCATGTTCGGCGACGGCGGCACCCACGGCAGTGCGCCGCGCCACGGGTCGTCACCGCGCCTCCAGCCCTGCATCGTCACCACGTGCAGCTCGGCGCCGATGCCGAACGCGGTGTTGAACAGCGTGGCCAACTCGCCCAGCGTCATGCCGTGGCGGATCGGGATCGGGAACTGGCCGATGAACGAGGCCAGCGCCGGGTCCAGCACCGGTCCTTCGATCAACACACCCCCGAGCGGATCGGGACGATCGGCCACGACGACGGGAATGCCGGCGCGCTTCGCCGCACGCATCACCCCGGCCAGCGTGTACGGGTAGGTGTAGAAGCGCGTGCCGACGTCCTGGATGTCGAACACCAGCACGTCGATGCCGTCGAGCATCGCCGGTGTTGGTTCGCGGTGTTCGCCGTACAGGCTGTGCACCGGCAGGCCGGTGGCGGCGTCGCGTCCGGAGGCCACATGGTCGCCTGCCTGCACATCGCCGCGCACGCCGTGCTCGGGGCCGAACAGTGCGACCAGGGTGAATTCCTTGCGTTCGGCGAAGCGATCCACGTCGCTGCGCAACTGGCGATCCACGCCGGTGGCGTTGGTCACCAGGCCCACGCGCTTGCCGCGCAGCAGGTCCATGCGCTGATCGAGCAGGACCTCGATGCCGAGCGTCGGCGCGGCATCCGCAGGCGCCGCGGCGCCCGCACGCGCATGGAACACACCGAGCAACAGCAGTACGCCAAGGCCCACGGGGCGCAGTGCAGCATGCAGCGGACGAGCGAACCGGGGCATAGTGTCACGACCGTTTGCTATCGTGGTCGTGACGATAGCAGCCTGCGTGCGGCACCGTGCAAGGGGATCATCGCCGGTATCGACGCATTCTTCCGTTGTCAGGTGAGGGATCCGATGTCCCGTAGGGCGAACCGCATCATGCGCAGCATGTCTTTCCTCGTGATGGCCTCGGCGGCGTTGCCCGCCGGCGCCGCACAGCCCGTCCCCAACCGCTTGGGCGTGACACCATCGGCGCAGTCGCAGGACTTCGTGGCGAACAAGCAGCAGTTCCAGCTGCACAGCCTGCTGACCGAACAGCGCCACCCGCGCAGCTTCGATCTGAGCACGCGCATCGCCGCCGACACCACCGACGGCCTGGCCGCGCTGCTGTCGGTGGACGAAGACATCACCGCCGCGCTGCAGGGCGTCGCCGACGATCCCGCGCGCTTGGCCGCGCTGGAAGACGCCAGCCGCGCGATCACCCGCGCCTTGCGCGAAGGGCACCGCCTGTACTTCTACGGCACCGGCTCCACCGGTCGCCTGGCCGAGACGATCGAAAGCGGCCTGTGGCGGCCGTTCTGGCAACGCACCGCGGCATCACCCGCGATGGCGAAGATCGAGGCGCGCTTCCCGGGCCTCGGCGAGCGCGTGCGCGGCGAGATCACCGGTGGCGATCGCGCCCTGATCGCCTCGCTGGAAGGTTTCGAAGACATCCCCGAGATCGGCCGCCTGCAACTGCAGGACAACGGCATCCAGCCGCAGGACCTGGTGTTCGCCGTCACCGAAGGCGGCGAGACCTCCGCGGTGATCGGCACGGCGCTGGCCGCGGCCGACCAGTCGGGCGCCGACAGGCGCCGCACGTGGTTCGTCTACAACAATCCGGATGCGGTGCTGCGCCCGTTCGAGCGCAGCCGCCGCGTGCTCGACGATGCGCGCATCACCAAGATCCCGCTGCCCACCGGGCCGCAGGCGATCACCGGCTCCACCCGCATGCAGGCCACCACCACCAGCCTGTACGTGCTGGGCGTGGTGCTGGAGGATGCGACACGCGCGCTGCTGCGCGACCTGCTGACGGCCGACGAACTCGCCGCGCTCGGTTTCAACGACGCCAGCATTGCCGACCGCCTGCGCGGTTTCGCCGCGATCCAGCGCACCGCCGCGGCCGCCGCACCGAAACTGGCCGCATGGACCGATCGCGAAGCGGCGAGCTATGCCGCCGGACGACACGCCACGTACCTGGCCACGCGCGCGCTGATGCCGGTGTTCGTCGATGTGACCGAACGCGCGCCCACGTTCCGCCTGTCGCCGCTGGATACGGTGAACACACCGGAGCGGCGCTCGTGGATCCAGGTGTGGACGCCGGCCGCCGATGGCGCGCAGGCCTGGCAGGCGCTGCTGCACCGCCCGTTCCACGGGCTGGACAAGGCGCTGTACCTGCCGCCGTTCGAGACCGGCATCGCGGACCCGTACCTGCGCGAAGCCGCGCTGCGTGGACTGTCGAATGCGGGCGACGAACAACAAACGCTGTACGACCTGTCGTACTCGCCCGCCAACGTGCAACGCAGCGGCCCGCAGGCCGGCGACGCTGGCGCGTTGATCCTGCTCGGCGATGAAGCGCATGCCGATGCCAACCGGCAGTGGCTGGAGGCCTTCGCCGCGGCCGGTGCGCAGCCGGTGCTGGTGTCGGTCTCCGCGCGCCCGGTGGCGAGCGAGGTGCTGGCCGACGTGGCCGCCCTGCCCCGCGCGGTGCCGGTGATCGCGGTGACGGTGCCGCAGCGCGATGCGTTCGAGCTCAACCAGACCATCGCCCTGAAGATGCTGATCAACGCGCACTCCACCGGCGTGATGGCCAAGCGCGGGCGCGTGGTCGGCAACACGATGACCAGCGTGCAGCCGGGCAACCTGAAACTGATCGGCCGCGCGACGTGGCTGATCCTCTCCCACGTCAACGCCGTGCTGGAAACGCCGGCGTGGCGCGATGCCGTCGGCAGCACGGCGCCGCTGGGCTATGCGGAAGCCAATGCCGTGCTGTTCGAGGCGATCGAACAGCGCCGCAGCGCGCCCGGTGCGAGCGGCCTGCCGGAAGTGGAACTGTCGGTGGTCGCGGTGCTGGACGCACTCAAGGCCGGTGCGCCCATCGACTGGCATCAGGCCGCCGCGCACCTGCGCGACGGTGGACTGAGTCGCTATCTGGCGCCGTACGCAACGGCGACCGCGCGCCCCACCCCCTGAGTCCACGCCCAGGCCTCTCCCACGACGGGGAGAGGCTGGTGCTTCGGATCAGCTGTTGCCTTTCGCCCGCGCGAACGCGGCGGCCAGCGCGTTGTCGGCGGGCGGTGCGCTGGTCTTCGCCGGTGCAGGACCACGACGCGGATCGCGCGCGTTGCCGCGATCGGGCCCGCGCGGCGGACGCGGATCATTCGACCGGGCTTCGCGCGGCGCCTGCGGTGCCGGCGCGTCGTCGAGGCGGCGCGTCAATGCGATGCGCTTGCGGGCCACGTCGACCTCCAGCACCTTCACCTTGACGATGTCGCCGGCCTTCACGACCTCGCGCGGGTCCTTCACGTAGCGGTCGGCCAGTGCGGAGATGTGGATCAGGCCGTCCTGGTGCACGCCGATGTCGACGAACGCACCGAACGCAGCCACGTTGCTGACCACGCCTTCCAGGATCATGCCTTCGCGCAGGTCCTTGATGTCTTCCACGCCATCGGCGAAGCGCGCGGCCTTGAACTCGGGACGCGGATCGCGGCCTGGCTTCTCCAGTTCCTTCAGGATGTCGCGGATGGTCGGCACGCCGAACGTCGCGTCGGTGTACTGCTCGGCCTTCACCGCACGCAGGAACGCCGTGTCGCCGACGATCTGCTTCACCTGCCGGCCGCTGCCGGCCAGAATGCGCTCCACCACCGGATAGGCTTCCGGATGCACGGACGAGGCATCCAGCGGCTCGTCGCCATCGGCGATGCGCAGGAAGCCGGCGCACTGTTCGAAGGTCTTCTCGCCCAGGCGCGGCACGCCGAGCAGCGCCTTGCGCGTGCGGAAGGCGCCATGTTCATCGCGGAAGCGCACGATGTTCTCGGCCACCGTCGACGACAGCCCGGACACGCGCGTCAGCAGCGCGGCCGAGGCGGTGTTCACGTCCACGCCCACGGCGTTCACGCAGTCCTCCACCCGCGCATCGAGGGCGCGCGCCAGGCGGAACTGGTCCACGTCGTGCTGGTACTGGCCCACGCCAATGGCCTTGGGCTCGATCTTCACCAGCTCCGCGAGCGGATCCTGCAGGCGGCGTGCGATCGACACCGCACCGCGGATGCTGACGTCGAGATCGGGGAACTCCTTCGACGCGAATTCGGAGGCCGAGTACACCGATGCGCCCGCCTCGCTGACGACGATCTTGTCCATCTTCAGTTCCGACGCCTGCTTGATCAGGTCGCCCGCCAGCTTGTCGGTCTCGCGGCTGGCGGTGCCGTTGCCGATCGCGATCAGGTCCACCTGGTGCCTGACGCACAGCGCACGCAGCACGTGCAACGACTGATCCCATTGGCGCTTGGGTTCGTGCGGGTAGATCGTCGCGGTGTCCACCAGCTTGCCGGTGCGGTCGACCACGGCGACCTTCACGCCGGTGCGCAGGCCCGGATCGAGGCCGAGCACGGCCTTCGGACCCGCGGGCGCGGCCAGCAACAGGTCCTTGAGGTTGTCGCCGAACACCGCGATGGCCTCGGCTTCGGCCTTCTCGCGCGCCTGGTTGAACAGGTCCAGCAGCAGGTGCATGTGCAGCTTGGCGCGCCACGTCAGGCGGCAGGCATCCAACAGCCACTTGTCGGCGGCGCGGCCCTGCGCCGACACGCCGGCATGCACGGCCACGCGTCCTTCGGCTTGCAGGTGGCCCGCCTCGGCCTCCATGCCGGGATCGAGATCGAGCAGCAGGATGTCTTCACGACGCGCACGGAACAGCGCGAGCAGGCGGTGCGACGGAATCTTCGCCAGCGATTCGGCGTGGTCGAAGTAGTCGCGGTACTTCGCGCCTTCGTTCTCCTTGCCTTGCGCGACCTTGGCACGGATGACGCCGACATCGGTCATCCAGTGGCGCAGTTCACCGACCAACGCGGCGTTCTCGCCCCAGCGCTCCATCAGGATGGCGCGCGCACCGTCGAGGGCGGCCTTGGCGTCGGCCACGCCTTTCTCGGCGTCGACGTAGGCGGCAGCGGCGGTCTCCGGCACCTGGGTGGGGTCGGCAAGCAGGCAGTCGGCGAGCGGCTCCAGGCCGGCTTCGCGCGCGATCTGCGCGCGCGTGCGGCGCTTGGGTTTGTACGGCAGGTAGAGGTCTTCCAGGCGTGCCTTGCTGTCGGCGCCTTCGATCTCGGCACGCAACTCGTCGGTCAGCTTGTCCTGCTCCTCGATGCTGGCGAGCACGGCCGCGCGGCGGTCTTCCAATTCGCGCAGGTAAGTCAGGCGCACTTCGAGGTTGCGCAACTGGGTGTCGTCGAGCCCGCCGGTGACTTCCTTGCGGTAGCGGGCGATGAAGGGCACGGTGGCGCCTTCGTCGAGCAATGCGATGGCGGCCTTGGCCTGCGCGGTCTGGGCGCCGATCTCGGCGGCGATGGTGGCGGCGATGTGCTGGGCGATCTGGGGCGTACGGTCTTGCATTGCGTCCGGTGCTGGAAAACCCGATGGATCGGGTGGGACCCGGATTGTGGCAATGGATGGCCGCGCGGGAAACGGGTTGACACGCGCGCCCGATGCGGGCTGACGGACGGGGCGCCGCTGGCTATGCTCGGACACCCCGCAAGGACCCCTGCCCATGCGCACGCTGTATCCCGAGATCGCGCCGTACCGCACGCACCGGCTTGCCGTCGATGCCCTGCACACGCTCCATGTGGAGGAATGCGGGAATCCGGACGGCATCCCCGTGATCTTCCTGCACGGCGGCCCGGGCGCGGGCCTGTCGCCGGTGCATCGGCGCTTCTTCGATCCGGCACGCTACCGCATCGTCCTGTTCGACCAGCGCGGTACCGGCCGGTCGACACCCTTCGGCGAGCTGCGCGACAACACCACCGCACACCTGATCGCGGACATCGAGGCCGTGCGCGCGCTCGTGGGCATCGAGCGCTGGCTGGTATTCGGCGGCTCGTGGGGTTCGACGCTGGCCCTGGCCTACGCGCAAGCGCACCCCGCGCGAGCGACCGGGGTGATCGTGCGCGGCGTCTATCTCGGCCGGGAGGAAGAGAACCGCTGGTTCAACGAGGCCGACGGCGGTGCGCGCTGGGTGTTTCCGGAACGCTGGGCGCGCTACGAGGCGCATATCCCGGCGGAAGAACGCAGCACGATGATCGAGGCTTACTGGCGCCGCATGGACGATCCCGATGCGGCGATCGCGATGGCCGCTGCCCAGGCCTGGCTGGGCTGGGAAGACGGTGCGGCCACGCTGCTGCACGAGCCGGATGCCACGTCGGACGAAGATCCCGCCAAGGTCCTGGCCAAGGCGCGGATCGAGGCGCACTACTTCCGCCACAACGCCTTTCTCGCGCATGGCCAGTTGCTGCGCGACGTCGACCGCATCCGCCATCTGCCCGGTGTGATCGTCCAAGGCCGCTACGACATCATCTGCCCGCCGCGCAGTGCCTGGGACCTGGCGCAGGCGTGGCCCGAAGCACGCCTGGAGATGGTGTTGGCTGGCCACGGCGCCACCGAGCCGGCGATCACCGATGCGCTGATCCGCGCGACGGACGCGTTCGCGGACCGCTGAAACGAAGACGGGCCGCGCGAGGCGGCCCGTCGATGGCGTAACCTGCGGGGGTACTTACGAACGCACCGGCAGCACGCGGATTTCGACGCGACGGTTGAGCGCACGGCCCGCGTCGGTGTCGTTGCTGGCGACCGGATAGCGCTTGCCCATGCCGACGATTTCGAAGCGCTCGCGCTGCAGGCCCTGGCCGATCAGGTACTTGCCCACCGAGGCGGCGCGCTGCTCGGACAACCGCTGGTTGACCGCGTCCGTACCGATGCTGTCGGTGTGGCCGCTGACTTCCACGATGGTCTGGTTGTACTCGCGCAAGGTCGAGGCGACGTTGTTGAGGGCCGGATAGAACTGCGACTTCAGGTCGGCCTTGCCGAAATCGAAGGTCACGCCATCGGGCAGGTTGAGCTTGATGACGTCACCATCGCGGCTGACATCGATGCCCGTGCCGGCCGTCTGGCGGCGCAGTTCGGCTTCCTGGCGGTCCTGGTAGGCACCGATCGAGCCGCCCGCGATACCGCCGATGCCCGCGCCGACCAGGGCGCGCTGACGACGCTCGGTGGCATCGCTGCCGCTGAGCAGGCCGGCCACCGCGCCGATGCCTGCGCCGATCAGGGCGCCGGTACGGGTGCGGTTAGGATCGTTGGGATCGTTGGTCTGGCCGGTGTAGCTGGCGCAGCCGCCGAGCAGGGTGACAGTGAGCGCCGCCAGGGCGCCGGTCTTCAGCATCACATTCATAGATCCTCCTTGGTGGCGTGCGGGGGAATGCCCGGAACGGTCGCAAGCCTACCCAGCGAAATGTTTACAACGCGCGATTTGACCCCTGTTCATTCAGGTGCCGTCGGGCTTCAGTCCATCAGCGCCACAGCACCTTCGGCGTCCAGCGTGCGCTCCCAGTTCCCCATCAGCGACAGGTACAGCAGCTTGTCGAACTCGGGGCCGAAGCGCCGGATGACCGCATCCGGGTCGGGGATCAGCTTGGCATCGGCGATCAGCCCGAAGTGCACGCGCCCGTTGTAGCTGAGGATGGACACGCCGATGCCGATGGAGCCGGTCTGCGGCACCCAGAACATCATGTCCCGCAGGCGCGAGCCGCCCATGTAGAGCGGCTGCTGCGGGCCGGGCACGTTGGTGGCCACGGCTGTGGCTTTGCGCGAGAACAGCTCCAGTGCCACGCCCTGGATGGCCGAGGGCGCCATGCCAAGCGCTGCAAGAAGCCCAAACGCAACAATGGCTTGGCGCGAGTTCTTCAGGTCACGCATGCACTGGGCGACCCGCTCCAGGCGGCGGATCGGGTTGTCCTCCCCGACCGGCAGATCCAGGAACACGAGGCCGAAATGGTTGCCCAGCTTGCGGGCGTGCTCAAGCGGACGCAGGTTCACCGGCACGGTCGCACGCAGGGTGACGCCATCGAGCTGCTCGCCCCGCTCCAGCATGTAGCTGCGCAGCGCACCGGCGGCGGCGGCCATCAGCACATCGTTGACGGTGCAGTCGCAGGCGCGGCCGACCGCTTTCACGTCTTCCAGGTCCAGCGGTTCGGCCCAGGCCACCCGCTTGCTGACACCGAGCTTGCCGCGCAGCAGCGTGGGCGGGTCGTCGGAGAGCGACAGCGCGTGCAGCAGTTCGCGGCCGATCTCGCCACCTTCCTTCGCCAGCATCGTGGCCAGCGTCGGGTCCTGCATCATCTCCATGCCCTTGCCGAGCACCTTGCCGCCGATCTGCACGTAACGGTCGATGGCGCCGACGCGGCGCACGACCTCCGCCCCATCCTTCTTGAGCCAGGCCGAACGCAGGTCCTTGCCCGTGTCGGGCTTGCGGCTGGTATCGGTGAGCGACAACAACACCTGCACCAGCGCGATGCCATCGGCGTAACTGTGGTGGATGCGCGCGACCAGCGCCGACCCGGTGCCATAGCGTTCGATCAGATGGAATTGCCACAGCGGCTTGGTCTTGTCCAAGGGCGTGGAGGCCATCTGGCTGGTGAAGCGCTCCAGTGCCTTCTTCTCGGATTTCGGATCGTGCCGGCCAGGCAACGCGGACAGGCGCACGTGCCAATCGAGGTCGAAGTCGGGATCGGTCACCCAGGACGCGCCTGCCGGCGTGTCGACCGCCTTCTGCAGGAACCGGGGATAGGCGAGGAAACGCTTCTTCACCACCTGCTTCAGCGTGTCGAGCGTCATCGGCTCGTCGAACATCAGCACGCCGGTGATCATCATCGGATTCGTCGGACGACACATCCGCAACCAGGCGGTGTCCACCCGCGACATCGGCTCGCGACGCGGCTTTGCCGGCGCCTTCTTCGTGGCCATGCTTGCCCTCCTCTCCCGCGCCGAGTGAAGCACGCGGCGACGAAAGGCGCAACGCGGCTCAGTCGCCGGTCTTTCGGTAGGCGGCCAGCGCGCCTTCGCGTCCTTCCATAAGATCTACCAAGGGCCGGCGCGGATAGTCGGGTGCGACACGCGCGAGCACGTCCGGTTTCTGCCATGGCGCGAAACGCAGCGGCACCGGCACATCCGTCAGCTCCGGCACCCATCGTGCGATGTAAGTGCCCTTCGGATCGAATTTCTCCGCCTGGGTCACCGGGTTGAACACGCGGAAGTACGGCGCGGCATCGGCGCCGGTGCCCGCCGTCCATTGCCAGCCCAGGGTGTTGTTCGCCAGGTCGGCATCGACCAGCGTGTCCCAGAACCAGCGCGCCCCGTGCAGCCAGTGGTAGCGCAGGTGCTTGACCAGGTAACTGGCCACGATCATCCGCACGCGGTTGTGCATATAGCCCGTCGCCCACAACTCGCGCAGCCCCGCATCGACGATGGGCACGCCCGTGCGTCCCTGTTGCCAGGCGGCCAGCGCGTCCTGGTCGACCTTCGCCCACTCGAAATGTTCGAAGCGCGGATTGAGGTTCTGCGTGGGCGTGTGCGGGAAGTGGTGCAGCAGGTGATAGGCGAATTCGCGCCACCCGAGTTCGCGGATGTAACCGTCCATGTCCGCGCCGTTGGCGGCTGTGCGTGCTCGCTCCAACTCCGCGGTGATGCGCCAGGGCGCGATTTCGCCGAAATGCAGGTGCGCGGACAGCTTGGACGTGCCGGTGCGGTCGGGCCGATCCCGGTCGGTGCGGTAGCCGCGCAATGCGCCGTCGATGAAGACGTCCAGCGCTTCACCGGCACCGGCTTCGCCCGGCGTCCAGGTTTCCCAGAAACCGGCATCCCAGCCCAGCGCAGGCTTCAGTTGCCAGGTATCGAGGAGATCTCCCTGCACCTTCTTGTCAAAGGTGGGCAAGGTGTCCGGTGCATCCCAGGGTGCGGGGGCGCGCCACTGCGCGAGCGCCGAGCGCCAGAATGGCGTGAACACTTTGTACGGCCCGCCCTGCTGCGTGGCCAGGTCCCAGGGTTCGAACAGCAAGCTGCCGTTGAAGCTCTCCACGCGCAGCCCGCGCTCGCGCAGCGCCATCTTCAGCGCGGCATCGCGTGGCTGGGTCGCCGGTTCGTACTTGCGGTTCCAGAACACCGCTTCGGCGCCGGTGTCCGTCAGCACCTCATCCAGCACGGCCGCACTGGCGCCGCGTCGCATCAGCAGGCGTGAGCCGCGGCTGCGGAGGTCGGCATCCAGAGCCGCCAGCGAGCGATGCAGCCACGCATCCGACGCACCACCCGGCGCCCACTCGCCTTCTTCGCGGGGTGCGCGGATGTAAAGCGGGATTGGCGTATAGCCTTCCTCGAGCGCGGCACGCAGCGCCGGATTGTCGTCAAGGCGCAGGTCGTGCCGGAACCAGACGAGGGCGTGGGGCATGGTGGAACTCGCGCAGGATGACGGGACGCTTACGCAGGAAGCGCGGATCCGGATGCAGGCGCCGTGAGGTACTCGCGCGGGATCCGCTCGTTCAGGCCGGTCAGGATCTCGTACGGAATCGTGCCCGCCGCCCGCGCGACGTCCTCGCAGCGGATCGCCACGCCGGCCTGTTCGCCGATCAGCACCACGTCGTCTTCGTTGTACGCGGAGCCGTCCGTGCCGAGGTCCACCATGAACTGGTCCATGCAGATGCGGCCGATGATGGGGCGGCGCTCGCCGCGCACCAGGACTTCGCCACGCGATGAGAGTGCGCGGGGGAAACCGTCGCCGTAGCCGATCGGCACGGTCACCACGCGGGTGTCGTGCGGCGCGGTCCAGGTGGCGCCGTAGCTGACGGTCCGGCCGGCACGCACGATCTTGAAGTAGACGACCTGCGAGACCAGCGAGAGCGCCGGCTTCAGGTCGATCGTCGCGCGCGACGCGGGGTCCGGCAGTACACCGTACAACGCGATGCCGGGACGCACCATGTCCAGCCAGGTATCGGGAAAATGCAGCACGCCGCCGGAGTTGGCCAGGTGCCGGACCGGCATCGGCGCGCCCAGTCGATCAAAGTGCGCGCACGCGTCGAGGAAGCGCTCGCGCTGCTCGGCCGTCATCGGCGAAGCCGGATCGTCCGCGCACGCCAGGTGCGAATAGATGCCCTTCACCGAGCACCACGGCGACGCCACGGCCGCCTCGATGAAGGCACCGGCGTTCTCGCTGTGCACGCCGATACGCTCCATGCCGGTGTCCACCTTCAGGTGCACCACCGCCTTGCGTCCGGTGGCCTCAGCGGTCGCCTCGACCTGCCGCAGTTTGGCGATCGACGACACCGTCACTTCCAGGTCGTGCGTCAGGAACTGCGTCACCTGTGGCGCATGGATGCCGCCGAGCACGAGGATCGGCACGGTGATGCCGGCGCGGCGCAAGGCGATACCCTCTTCCACGAACGCAACGCCGAGTTGTTCGACACCTTGTGCTTCGAGATGGCGCGCCACCGGCACCAGCCCATGGCCGTAAGCGTTGGCCTTGACGATGCCCATGACCGGTACGCCAACGTGGCCCTGGATGGTACGCAGGTTGTGCGTCAGCGCATCCAGCGCGACGCGAATGCGCGTGGGGCGGTCGTTCGCTTCGGGACGCGTGTGCGGGGCTGACAAGGCGGCATCCAGCGGAGTATCCATGCAGCGATTGTAGCGTCCGGCGCTTGGTCCCCGTTCATGCGGACACGAACGTGCGTGCGCTAGGCTGGCGGCGGGTTCCAGGGATCGGCTCCGATGGCACGTCGCTCCAGATCGACCACGATCATCGTCATTGGCGCGATCCTCGCCATCGCCATCGCCATCGCCATCGCCATCGGCGCATGGCTATGGATGCGCACGACACCCATGGATTTTGGAGCGACCGCCGATGGCTCCCCTCCTGCCCTCGCGTCGGTCCCGTCGTCCACCCCACCCGTATCGACAGCCGACATCATCGACGCGCCAGCCAGCGCGACCGGCGCGCACGACACCTCCAGGAAGCCAGTCGCGGAAACGCCGGGCCATGCGCAGCTGTCCACGCCGGCCATCGGTGCGCGCGTCGGCGCGCGGCCGTTGTCGGCCGAGGGAGAACGCCGGCTAGACAAATTCCTCGCAGGACTGCGGAACACCTCGTCCAACGCGGGGGAATTCGAGCTACTGGGGCGCTCGGAACCGGCGGACCCCGACTGGTCGCCGCGCCTTGAAATGCTGATCCAGCAGACGATTGACCGGCACGCCCATGAGTTCGGACGACTCGAGATCGGCCGCCCGCGCTGCAGCAAGAGCCTGTGCATGCTGACCGCAGTGGCGACCACGCGGAATCCTCAGCAGCTCGCGCACGCGGACTTCCAGCGCCTCATCTACGCCTACATGATGCCGGAGCCGTGGTTCCGCGAGTCGTTCTTCGATGCAAATACGACCGTGGCGGGCGATGAGACGGGCGATGTCTACGTGAGCTACTTCATCCGCAAGTAGCGGTCACTCGAAGCTGCCCACCGAGTCGTGGGCCAGGTTGTCGAAGCGCGTGTATTCACCGAAGAACCGCAGCTTGCAGGACCCCGTCGGACCCGAACGCTGTTTGCCGATGATGATCTCGGCCAGGCCTTTGTCCGGCGAGGTTTCCTTGTTGTAGTAGTCGTCGCGGTAGATGAAGACGATCATGTCCGCGTCCTGCTCGATGGCGCCCGATTCGCGCAGGTCGGCCATCACGGGGCGCTTGTCGGTGCGCGTTTCCAGCGAGCGATTGAGCTGCGACAGCGCCAGCACCGGCACGTTGAGCTCTTTCGCAAGACCCTTCAGCGAACGCGAGATCTCGGAGATCTCGGTGGCGCGGTTCTCGCTGTTGCCCGGCACCGACATCAGCTGCAGGTAGTCGATGACGATCAGGCCCAGGTCGTGCTCGCGCTTCAGACGGCGCGCCTTCGAGCGCAGCACGTCCGGCGACAGGCCCGGCGTATCGTCGATGAAGACCTTTGCCTGGTCCTTGAGGATGCGGATGGCGCTGGTGACGCGGCTCCAGTCCTCGTCTTCCAGCGAGCCCGTGCGCAGGCGGGTCGCATTGATGCGCCCGACCGACGAGATCAGGCGCATGGCCAGCTGGCCCGCCGACATTTCCATCGAGAACACGGCCACGGCCTTCTTCGACTTGATCGCCGCGTACTCCGCGATGTTCAGCGCGAACGTGGTCTTGCCCATGGCAGGGCGCGCGGCCAGGATCACCAGGTCCGTGGGCTGCAGGCCGGCGGTCATCATGTCGAATTCGTTGTAGCCCGTCGGCAGGCCGGTCACGGTGCCGCCGCTTTCCGAACGGATGCGCAGGACCTCGAAGGCGTCCTTCAATGCATCGTTCATCGCCACGAAGTCGGTGCGCCCGCGGGCGCCCTGCTCGGCGATGGCGAAGACCTTCTGCTCGGCGATCGCGAGCATCTCGTCGCTTTCCTTGCCCTCGGGCTGGAAAGCGTCGTTGACGATGTCGGTGCCCACCTCGATCAGCTGGCGCATCACCGCCTTGTCGCGGACGATCTCGGCATAAGCTGTGATGTTGGCGGCGGATGGCGTGGTGCTGGCCAGTTCGACCAGATAAGCGCCACCGGCCACCAGGTCCATCTGGCCCTGGGACTCGAACCATTCGCCCAGGGTCACGGCGTCGAACGGCCGGCTCCGCTCGGCCAGTTCCGCGATCGCGCGGTAGATCAGCTGATGGTCGCGACGATAGAAATCGTTGGCGGTGAGCTTGTCGTTGATGCGGTCGTAGGCTTCCGGCGCAAGCATGAGGCCGCCCAGTACCGCCTGCTCTGCCTCGGTGGAGTGCGGCGGCACGCGGAGCTGTTCGATGCGCGAATCGTGGGGATCCTGGCGGAAACCGGTGCGTGCGGACATGGGCGGTGCAAGCTCCTGCGGCGCATGCGGGGCGAAGGCCCGCACGGCCGGACATGGTAGGCAGTCCGTGCCCGGGGGTGTTGCAGATAAGTGTGTGGATAACCGGTGGGCATCTCAGCGCCTGCGACAGGCGCGCCCACAAAACAGGACGGGCGCCTTGCGGCGCCCGTCTGTCGGCATCACGGGGTGATGCGCGGGTGGATCAGGCTTCGGCCTGCACGACGACCTTGACGGTCGTCTGCACGTCGGCGTGCAGCTTCACGACGATCTCGTACTCGCCGATGTTGCGCAGCGCGCCTTCGCCCATGATGACCTCGCTCTTCTCGAGCGGCAGGCCGGCGGCGGTGAAAGCGTCGGCGATGTCGCGCGGGCCGACCGAACCGAACAGCTTGCCTTCGGTCGCGGCATTGGCGGTGATCGTGACGCTCGCGCCTTCCAGCTTGGCGGCACGGCTTTCGGCATCGTCATGCACGGCCTTGGCCTTGGCTTCGTACTCAGCGCGCTTGGCTTCGAACTCGGCGACGTTGGCGGCGGTGGCCGGCACAGCCTTGCCCTGCGGCACCAGGTAGTTGCGGCCGTAGCCCGGCTTCACGTTGACCTTGTCACCCAGGACGCCCAGGTTGGTCACTTTCTGCAGAAGAATCAGTTCCATCGTATTGCTCCGTATTCGTTAGCAGGCGGGCCTGCAGCGATTGGCTGTCCGAATGACAGTGGGAAGAAGGAGCCTCCCCGCACGGGGAGGCCCTGGATTACACGTCGTGGTTGTCCGTGTACGGGATCAGCGCCAGGAAACGGGCGCGCTTGACCGCGGTGGACAGCTGGCGCTGGTAGCGCGACTTGGTGCCGGTGACGCGGCTCGGCACGATCTTGCCGTTCTCGGTCAGGTACTGGCGCAGGGTGTTGAGATCCTTGTAGTCGATCTCTTTCACGCCTTCGGCGGTGAACTTGCAGAACTTGCGGCGACGGAAGAACTTGGACATGGGTGGGCTCCTTAGGCGGCTTCGGCGTTGTCGGAATCGGTCGAAGCGGCGTTGCCGGCCTCGCCTTCATCGTCGTCACGGCGACGACGCTCGCCACGCTCGGGCTTGTCGCCCTTCTCGTCCTTGTTCTTCATGATCAGCGACTGCTCGGTATCCGGGCCATCACGCTTGATGACCAGGTTGCGCAGCACTGCATCGTTGAAGCGGAAGCTCTCGACCAGCTCGTTCAGCACGGCCTGGTCGGCCTCGATGTTGAGCAGCACGTAGTGGGCCTTCACCAGGTTCTGGATCGGGTACGCCAGCTGACGGCGGCCCCAGTCTTCCAGGCGGTGGATCGTACCGTTGCCGCCCTCGATCAGCGCCTTGTAGCGCTCGATCATGGCCGGCACCTGCTCGCTCTGGTCCGGATGGACCAGGAACACGACTTCATAGTGACGCATCGTTTTGTACCTTTCGGATGTGGGCCCGACGGGGAAAATCCCGTGGGCGGAACAGCCCCCCGAACACCCGGAACGGACGCGGTGGGGCAAGGACCCGGCTGCCAGACTGGCGGCCGGGAGCAGGAAAGTATGGCAGGTCAGTCACTTAGGGGCAAGTCCTGCCCCTGGACGTGGCTCAGGCGGCGTCCGCCGAGGTCGTGAAGCTCTCGCCGCAGCCGCATTCGGCGGCCGCATTGGGGTTGCGGAAGGTGAACGTCTCGGACAACCCCTGCTTGGCGAAGTCGATCTCGGTCCCGTCCACCAGCGGCAGGCTGCCGGCGTCCACATAGATCCGCACGCCTTCGAACTCGAACACCGCATCGCCTTCGCGCTGGTCGCGGGCGAGGTCCGCCACATGGCCCCAACCGGAGCAGCCGGTGCGGGTGACCCCGAACCGCAGGCCCAGCGCGCCCGGCGTCTGCGCGACGAAACGCTGCACGCGTTCGAGTGCGACCGGGGTGAGGGTGATGGCCATAGGAAGCTCCTGTGCGACGGGACGATTATAGCCGCGGGTGCGCCGTCGGCCGCGCGGCTCTTGCTAAACTCCGCGTTCCATAAATAAGACTGTTACCGAAGGATTCAAGCCATGACGGTGGTAAGCGTCGAACATGCGCTGGCGGGCAAGCTCCCGGCTGGCGGCGAGGTCACGGTGCGCGGCTGGGTGCGCACGCGGCGCGACTCCAAGGCGGGGCTTTCCTTCGTCAACGTCAGCGACGGCTCGTGCTTCGCCCCGATCCAGGTGGTGGCGCCCGACGCGCTGTCCAACTATGAATCCGAGATCAAGCACCTGACCACCGGCTGCGCGGTCGTCGCCACCGGCACCCTGGTGGCCTCGCAGGGCCAGGGCCAGAGCTTCGAGATCCAGGCCTCGTCGATCGAGGTGGTGGGCTGGGTGGAAGATCCCCTCACCTACCCCATGCAGCCCAAGCAGCACTCGCTGGAATACCTGCGCGAATTCGCCCATCTGCGCCCGCGCACCAACCTGTTCGGCGCGGTCACTCGCATCCGCAATTCGCTGGCGCAGGCCGTGCACCGGTTCTTCCACGAGAACGGCTACTTCTGGATCAGCACGCCGATCATCACCACGTCCGACGCCGAAGGTGCCGGCCAGATGTTCCGCGTGTCCACGCTGGACCTGGTCAACCTGCCGCGCGACAAGGAAGGCGCCGTTGATTTCTCGCGCGACTTCTTCGGCAAGGAAACCTTCCTGACCGTGTCCGGGCAGCTCAACGCCGAGGCGTACGCGCTGGCCATGAGCAAGGTCTACACGTTCGGCCCCACCTTCCGCGCCGAGAACAGCAACACCACCCGCCACCTTGCCGAATTCTGGATGATCGAGCCGGAAGTCGCGTTCAACGACCTGGCTGCCAACGCGCAGCTGGCCGAGGACTTCCTGAAGTACCTGTTCCGTGCCGTGCTCGCCGAGCGCGCCGACGACCTGGCGTTCATCGCCGAACGGGTCGAGCCGACCGCGTTGACCCGCCTGGAAGCCTTCGTCAACTCGCCGTTCGAGCGCATCGACTACACCGATGCGATCTCGCTGCTGCAGAAGTCGGGGCAGAAGTTCGAGTTCCCGGTCGAATGGGGCCTGGACCTCCAGACCGAACACGAGCGCTGGCTGACCGAACAGCACGTCGGCCGCCCGGTCGTGGTGACCAACTACCCCGAGCACTTCAAGGCCTTCTACATGCGCCTGAACGACGACGGCAAGACCGTCGCCGCGATGGACGTGTTGGCACCCGGTATCGGCGAGATCATCGGCGGCAGCCAGCGCGAAGAGCGCCTGGATGTGCTGGATGCGCGCATGGCCCAGTTCGGCCTGGATCCGGCGCATTACGGCTGGTACCGCGACTTCCGCCGCTATGGCTCGGTACCGCACGCCGGCTTCGGCCTGGGCTTCGAGCGCCTGGTGGTGTACGTGTGCGGATTGAGCAACATCCGTGACGCCATCGCCTACCCGCGCGCGCCCGGCAACGCGGAGTTCTGATGATCCTGTTCTTCGCCCTGTGCTTCGTCGGCGTGGCGATCGCAGGCTTCTGCGCCTTCGTCATCTTCTGGCCGTTGACCCTCGTGCATGTCCGCGACCGTCATGGCGCGCTCGGGGCCCAGTGGGGCGAAGGTGCTTTCCTGAAGCCCGTCGCCCTGCGCTGGCTGCTCGGTGGCGGCTACCGCGCGATTCCGGACCCGTCGCTGTCGGGCCTGGCGACGCCGGCGCGGATCTCGCTCTGCGTGATCCTGTTCGGCCTTGCGATGGCCGGCTTGTTGGCCCTGTGGGCCGAGGCATTCGCATGAATCCGTTCCTCCGCGAAGATTGGTACCTGGCCTCGCTCGGCCGCACCCTGATCTGGGCGCGCCTGCGCGTGTTGGAAGCCGGCACGGCCGAAGTGCTCGACAGTGACGGCAACACCCTGCCCTACGACAGCGAGGACAGCGCCCGCGCGGCGTTGTTCGATGCGGAATTCGTGGCGTTCGATGGCCTGGACGAAGACGACGCGCTGGCGCGCGGCTTCGCCCTGACCGATGTGGTGCCACCCCAAGGCGAGGACGATGCCGCATTGATCCCGCAGATGGTGCTGTCGCTGGGCGGTCGCGCCTGACACCCGCGTGTACACGCCGCGCGCCTTCGCCGAAGCCGACCTCGCCGAACTCGACGGGCTGATCGCCCGCGATGCCTTCGTCACCTTGGTGACTGTCGCGGACGGACTGCCCTTCGTGAGCCACCTGCCCGTGCTGTATGCGCGGGAGGGCGAACAGGTCGTCGTGGAGGGCCACTGGGCACGACCGAACCCCCAGGCACGCCACGCCGGTCCCGCCTTGCTCATCGTCCACGGTCCCCACGCCTACGTGTCGCCCGGCTGGTACGCGGACAAGGAAGAAGCGGCGCGCGTCCCCACCTGGAACTACGCGGTCGCGCACCTGCATGGCATGTTGGAAACCACCGACGACACCGCGCGTCTGGCGTCGATCGTCGACCGCCTCAGCCAGAAGAACGAAGCGCATGTCGGCAACGACTGGCGCTTCGAACATGACCGCGATGACCACATGCGCCAGTTGCGCGGCATCATCGGCTTCCGCTTCGTCGCCGAACGGATCGAACTGAAGTTCAAGCTCAACCAGAACCATCCGGCCGCGAATGTCGAAGGCGCCGCGGATGCACTGCGGCAACTGGGCGGCGAGGACAACCTGGAAATCGCGGCGCTGATGCGCGATCGGCTCGCACGCCGGACCGACTGAGGCTTGCGCACCCACGCACCGGTACACTCGACGCACTCTTATCCCGGAACACGCCGCATGGACTTGAACCTCGCTGGTCGACACGCGCTGGTCTGCGGCGCCTCCGAGGGCATAGGCCGTGCCGCGGCCGTCGAACTCGCCCTCCTCGGCGCGAACGTCACAGTGCTGGCCCGTCATGCGAACGTGCTCGCGGACGTCGTGGCTGCCCTGCCCCTCGTCGTGGAGGGCCAGCGTCACGGCGCGCTCGCGCAGGATGTCGGGGAGACCGCGGCGCTGGAGACCGGTGTCCGCGCGCTGGTGACCGACCGGCCCGTCCATGTCCTGGTCAACAACACCGGCGGCCCGCCCGGCGGCCGCGCGCTCGATGCCGGCGCCAACGACTACCTCGCCGCATTCCAGCGCCACCTGCTGGCGAACCAGGCGCTCGCAAGCGCCGTCGTGCCCGGCATGCGCGCCGCCCACTGGGGCCGGATCATCAACGTGATCTCCACCTCGGTGAAGGAACCGATCGCCAACCTCGGCGTGTCCAACACCATCCGCGGCGCGGTAGCCAGCTGGGCCAAGACGCTGTCGAAGGAGCTCGGCGCTGACGGCATCACCGTCAACAACGTGCTGCCCGGCTACACGCGCACGCAGCGGCTGGAACAGATCCTGCGCGACCGGGTACAGGCGACCGGCAAGGATGAGGCGGCCATCAGCGCCGCAATGCTGGCCAGCGTGCCCGCCGGCCGCTTCGCCGACGCGCACGAGGTGGCGGCCGCGATCGCCTTCCTCGCCACGCCGGCCGCGGGGTATGTCAACGGTGTCAGCCTGGCCGTCGACGGCGGCCGCATGCAGTCGCTCTGACGCCGGTCCGGGGGGCTTGCCAGCCGGGTTAAGCTAATGGGCATGGAACGCTACAGCCACTTCATCGATGGCGAACCTCGCGCCGGTGGCGCCTGGCGTCCCGTCTTCGAGCCGGCTTCTGCCGAGGTCTATGCCGAGGTGGCCGATGGCACCGAGAGCGATGTACTGCAGGCGATAGATGCCGCAGAAACCGCCTTCCCGGGGTGGGCAGCCCTTTCGCCCAGCGCTCGTGCGCGTTGGCTTGAGCGCCTGGCCGATGCCCTGGAAGCGCGCCTGGACGCCTTCGCCGCCGCGGAGTCGCGGGATGCCGGCAAGCCATTGGCGCTGGCGCGCGACATCGAGATCCCCCGCGCGATCGCCAACCTGCGCTTCTTCGCGCATGCCGCGACCCAGTTCGCCAGCGAATCGCACCACGGCGAGGCCGGCCTCAACTACACGCTGCGCATGCCGCTGGGCGTCGTGGCCGCGATATCGCCGTGGAACCTGCCGCTCTACCTCTTCACGTGGAAGATCGCGCCCGCACTGGCTGCCGGCAACACCGTCGTCGCGAAACCGTCGGAGATCACGCCCGCCACCGCGACGATGCTGGGCGAACTCGCCGCGGAGCTCGGCTTTCCGCGCGGCGTGCTGAACATCGTGCACGGAACCGAACCCGCCGTCGGCGAGTCCCTGGTCGTGCATCCGGCGGTCAAAGCCGTGTCGTTCACGGGCAGTACGGCGGTGGGCCGGCGCATCGCCGGGCTGGCCGGACCGCTATTGAAGAAAGTCTCGTTGGAGCTCGGCGGCAAGAACGCCACGCTGGTCTTCGCCAACAGCGACTGGCGGGCCCATCTGGACACCCTGCTCCGCTCGGCGTTCCAGAACGCGGGCCAGATTTGTCTGTGCGGATCCCGCCTGCTCGTGCAGCAGGCGATCTACGAGGAGTTCCGCGAAGCGCTGATCGACCGTGCGCGGGCGCTGCAGGCCGGACCGCTGGACGACCCCGCCACGCGGCTCGGCGCCATGGTGTCGCAGGCCCACTTCGACAAGGTGCTCGGCTGCATCGCCCGTGCACGCGTCGAAGGCGGGCGCCTGCTCACCGGCGGGCACGCGCTGGACCGGCCCGGCTGGTTCATCGCGCCGACGATCATCGAAGGTCTGGGACCCGAAGCGGTCACCAACCGCGAGGAAATCTTCGGGCCCGTGGTGACGTTGCAGCCCTTCGAAGACGAATCCCATGCCTTGGCCCTGGCCAATGCCGGCGACTACGGGCTGGCCGTGACCGTCTGGACGCGCGATCTGGACCGCGCCCACCGCCTGGCCGCGCAGCTGCGCGCCGGCATCGTCTGGATCAACACCTGGATGACCCGCGACCTGCGCACGCCGTTCGGCGGCACCGGCGCGTCCGGCCTGGGCCGCGAAGGCGGCCTGGAGGCCATGCGTTTCTTCACTGAACCCAAGAACGTCTGCGTGGCGTTGCGCTGAGGACGAACCAAGCGAATGTCTGACCTATCCGAACTCGAACAACTGCTGCAGAACAACCGCGACTGGGCCGACCGCATCAAGCAGGAGGATCCCGGCTTCTTCAAGCGGCTGTCGCAGCAGCAATCCCCGCGCTACCTGTGGATCGGTTGCTCCGATTCGCGCGTGCCGGCCAACCAGATCCTCGGCCTCGACCCCGGCGAAGTCTTCGTCCACCGCAACATTGCCAACGTGATGTCGCATGGCGACCTCAATGCGTTGTCGGTGGTGCAGTTCGCCGTCGACATCCTGAAGGTCGAGCACATCCTGCTGGTCGGCCACTATGGCTGCGGCGGCGTGCATGCCGCCATGACCGGCCTGCGCGTGGGTCTGGCCGACAACTGGCTGCGCCATGTGGCCGACGTGGCGCTGAAGCACGCGGACCTGCTGGAGCAGGTCGACACCGAATCGCTGCGCCACGCGCGCCTGTGCGAACTCAATGTGATCGAACAGGTCTTCAATGTGTGCCAGACCACGGTGGTCCAGGACGCCTGGGCGCGCGGGCAGCCGCTGGCGATCCATGGCTGGGTCTACAGCCTGTTCGACGGACGTGTGCGGGAACTCGGCATGGACGTCGCCGGTGCGGAAGACCTCCAGCCGGCCTACCAACGGGCCCTGTCGGGCGTGCCACCGAAGGGAAAACGCGATGAGTGAGGTCGTCCAGGCGGGCGATGCGCCGAAGCCGGTCGGCCGCTACCCGCATGCGCGGCGCGTCGGTGATCTGTTGTTCCTGTCCGGGATCGGCCCGCGCGATCCGGCGACGAATGCCATTCCTGCCGGCATCCAGGCGCAGAGCCGCGCGGTGTTCGCCAACGTGCGGACCGTGCTGGAGGCCAGCGGCGCCCGCTGGGAAGACCTGGTGGACGTCACGGTCTACCTGACCGACATGGCCGGCGATTTCCCGGGTTACAACCAGGTCTGGGCCGACTATTTTCCCGATGCCGCCGCCGCGCCCTGCCGCACCACGCTGGGCATCACCGCCCTGCCCACGCCGATCTCCATCGAACTGAAGTGCATCGCGCACGTGCCGGAGCGTCGCTGACATGCTGCCCAACCCGCTCAACCTTCAGGCCTGGATCGAAGAACATCGCCACCTGCTGAAGCCGCCCGTCGGCAACAAGGTCATCTACGCCGGCGACTTCATCGTCATGGTGGTGGGCGGCCCGAATGCGCGCACCGACTACCACTACGACGAAGGTCCGGAGTGGTTCTACCAGTTGGAAGGCGAAATGGTGCTGCGTATCCAGGAGGACGGCGCCCCACGCGACATCCCGCTGCGCGCCGGGGAAATCTTCCTGCTGCCGCCGCGCGTGCCGCACTCGCCACAGCGGATGCCGGATTCCGTCGGCCTGGTCATCGAACGCAAGCGACTGCCGCACGAGCAGGACGGGCTGATGTGGTTTTGCGAGCGATGCAACCAGAAGCTGTATGAAGAGTACTTCACCCTGCACAATATCGAGACGGATTTCCCGCCGGTGTTCGAACGGTTCTACGCCTCGCGCGAGCACCGCACCTGCACGGCATGCGGACATCTGAATCCGGCGCCGTCCAAGTACGTGATGCCCGATACCTGATCGCCTACGGTCCGCGCCCATGACCCGTCTTCCGCACCGCACGGCCGCCGCCCTTCTCTTCCTGATGGTGTCGGCGGGCTCGCTGGCGCAGCCGGCACCACCGCCCGCGGCGAAGCCAGCGCCCACGGTGATCCTGGCAGGCCATCTCATCGCCGAACCCGGCGATCCTGCGTTGGGACCGCACACGCTGCTGATCCGCGAAGGGCGCATCGAGAAAGTGGTTCCCGGGCTGCAGCGCGACCTGAGCCCAGGCGCCCGGATCGTCGACCTCAGCCATCTGCACGTGTTGCCGGGGCTGATCGACGCCCACATGCATCTCGCCATCGACATGCATGCGGACACCGCGACCAGCACCTCCGAAACGCGGTTGGCGCTATCGACGGCGTCGTATGCGCGCCGGCTGCTGCGTGCAGGCGTCACCACCGTGCGCGACGTGGGCGACAACGGCGGCACGGTTTACGCGGTCCGGGATGCGATCAACGACGGACTGATCGAAGGGCCACGGATTCTTGCCGCCGGGCGCGTGGTCTCGCGCACGGGCGGACATGGGGCGAAGCAGGCGTCGGCGGTCGAGATCCCCTATGTACCCGCTTCTTGCGATGGCACGGAGTCCTGCCGCCGCGTCGTCCGGGAAAACATCGAAGCCGGGGCGGACTGGATCAAGATCACCGTCTCAGGCTCGGGCCGCGAGGCCGGTGGCAGGCCCGAGGCGTTGCCCAACCTGTTTGACGATGAAGTCGAGAGCGCGATTGCCGCCGCCCGCCAGGCCGGGCGGCCCGTCGCCGCGCACGCCCACAGCACGGCAGCGATCAATCTCGCGCTGCGCGCCGGCGCACGCACGATCGAACACGGGACCTATTTCGACGACGCCTCTGTGTCCCTATTCAAGCGAAAGCAGGCCTACCTCGTGCCGACGGCCTTCGTCGCCGCTTACGTCGGCTCGAAGCTGGACATGTTCGCCGGCGGCCGGGATGGCCGTTCCCAGGACGACCTGCGCCAGTGGGTCGATGCCGCCAAGGCCGGTCCGGGACGTGCATGGCGGGCAGGCGTCCCGCTCGCCTTGGGCACCGACGGCGGTCCCAGCTTCGATGTCTTCGCCACCGCACAGGAAGTGGCGTTGTACGTGGCCTCCGGCGTGCCAGCGCCCGCCGCACTGCGTGCCGCCACGGCGGGCAACGCGGACGCGCTGGCGCTCGCCGAATCCATCGGCCGCCTTCGCGCAGGTGCATGGGCCGACGTCATCGCCGTGCCCGGTGACCCGCAAGCGGATGTGGCGCAGTTGCGCCAGATCCGCATGGTGATGAAGGAGGGCCGGCTCATCTGCTTGGACGATTGCGGCGATGCAGCGTCGCCAGCCGGGGAACCGGCGAAGTAGACTCGCGGCATGCTGAAGATCGATACCCATGCGCACTTCCTGCCACGCGACTGGCCCGACCTGGCCGCGAAGTACGGGGATGTGCGCTTTCCGGTGATCCACCACGGCGACGACGGCCGCCACCGCATCTACAAGGACGGCAAGTTCTTCCGCGAAATCTTGCCCAAGACCTGGGACCCGGAAGAGCGGATCGCCGATTACGCCCGCTTCGGTGTGCAGGTGCAGGTCATCAGCACCGTGCCGGTGATGTTCAGTTACTGGGCCAAACCGCACCATGCGCTCGAGTTGCACCAGGCCCTCAACGACCACACCGCCGCGGCGTGTCGTGCGTACCCTCGCCATTACGCCGGCATCGGCACCGTGCCGCTGCAATCACCGCGTTTGGCCGTGCAGGAGTTGGAGCGCTGCATGGACCAGCTCGGCCTGCAGGGCGTGCAGATCGGCAGCCACGTCAATGACTGGAACCTCGATGCGCCGGAGCTGTTCGAGTTCTTCCAGGCGGCCAGCGAGCTCGGCGCCGCCGTCCTTGTGCATCCGTGGGACATGATGGGCGCGGCATCGATGCCGAAGTACTGGTTGCCCTGGCTGGTCGGCATGCCGGCGGAACAATCGCGCGCGGCCTGCTGCCTGATCTTCGGCGGCGTGCTGGAACGCCTGCCGGAGCTCAAGGTGTGTTTCGCGCACGGCGGCGGCAGTTTTCCCTACACCATCGGCCGCATCGAACACGGCTTCAACATGCGCCCGGATCTGGTGGCCACCGACAATCCGCGCAACCCCCGCGATTACCTCGGTCGCGTGTATTTCGACTCGTGGGTCGCCGACCCGCGTGCCCTGCACTACCTGCTGGACACCGTCGGCCACGAGCGCGTCATGCTGGGCACCGACTACCCGTTTCCGCTCGGCGAACAGGAGCCCGGCGCCGGCATTGCCGCGCTCGGCCTCGATGAAACCCAGCAGGCGCGCCTGTATCACGGCACCGCGCTTGAATGGCTGGGCCTGCCCGCCTCCCGCTTTGCATGATCCCGACTCCCGTCCCGGTGCATCGCCACCCGCTTCGTTCCGCCTGACCTGACTTTCCATGACCGACCCGCTGTCCCGCACCCACATCATCGCCCTGGACGCCGCCGATCCGCTGCGCGCGCTCCGCAACGAATTCCTGATCCCGCGCCACAAGCACAACGACCAGATTTACTTCTGCGGCAACTCGCTGGGCCTGCAGCCCCGAGGAGCGCGCGGGTATATCAATGAAGTGATGGACAAGTGGGCGAACGAAGCCGTCGAAGGCCACTTCACCGGCAACGCCCAATGGATGACCTACCACGAACTGGTGCGCGAACCGCTGGCGCGGCTGGTGGGCGCGCAGCCCTCTGAAGTGGTGGCGATGAACACGCTTACCGCCAACCTGCACTTGATGATGGTGAGCTTCTACCGGCCGACTGCCGCGCGTCCGGCGATCCTGATGGAGGCTGGCGCGTTCCCCTCGGATCGCCACGCCGTCGAATCCCAGATCCGTTTCCATGGTTTCGATCCGGCAACCGACCTGATCGAACTGGCGCCCGACCAGGCGGACGGCACGTTCTCGATGGCCGCCATCGAACGCGCCATCGCCGAACACGGCCCTCGCCTTGCGCTGGTGCTGTGGCCCGGCGTGCAATACCGCACCGGGCAGGCGTTCGATCTGGCAGAGATCGTCCGGCTGGGCCAGGCGCAGGGCGCCATCGTCGGCGTCGACCTCGCGCATGCGGTCGGCAACCTGCCTCTCGCACTGCACGACAGCGGTGTCGATTTCGCGGTGTGGTGCCACTACAAGTACCTCAACTCGGGGCCGGGCGCGGTCGCCGGATGCTTCGTGCACGAGCGGCATGCCAACACCGATCGCCCGCGCTTCGCCGGCTGGTGGGGCCACGAGAAGGACACCCGTTTCAGGATGGCGCCGGAGTTCGTGCCAACGCCGGGCGCCGAGGGTTGGCAGCTGAGCAACCCGCCGATCCTCGGCCTGGCGCCGTTGCGCGCATCGCTGGAGCTGTTCGACAAGGCCGGCGGCATGGACGCGATCCGCGCCAAGTCCCTCAAGCTCACCGGCCTGCTGGAAGCATTGATCCAGGCGCGGCTGTCCGATGTCCTGCAGATCGTCACGCCCTCGGACACCGCCCAGCGCGGTGCGCAGTTGTCGTTGCGCGTGATCGGCGGACGCGAACGCGGACGCGAGCTGTTCGATTACCTGCTGTCGGTCGGCACCGTCGGCGACTGGCGCGAACCGGACGTGATACGCATCTCCCCCGCCCCGTTGTACAACCGCTTCATGGACGTCCATCGCTTCGTCGAGGAAGTCGAGACGTGGCGCGGCTTCTGACCAGGAGGAACGACCTTGGGCGTTGACGGCACGCGGCACATCACCCTCATCGGCGCCGGCCTGGCAGGCGCGTTGCTGGCCACGCTGATGGCGCGCGCGGGATGGCGAGTCGACGTACACGAGAAGCGCGGCGATCCGCGGGTCAAGGGCTACGAAGGTGGCCGGTCCATCAACCTCGCCCTGGCCGAGCGCGGACGCCATGCGCTGCGGATGGCCGACGCCGACGGTGCGGTGATGCGCCATGCGGTGATGATGCGCGGGCGCATGGTGCACGCGCTGGATGGCCGCCAGCAGCTCCAGCGCTATGGGCGTGACGATTCCGAGGTGATCTGGTCGATCCATCGCGGCGACCTCAATATCACGCTCCTCGATCTGGCCGAACAGGCGGGCGCGAACCTGCACTTCCACCATCGGCTCGACAGCGTCGACTTCGATGCCTCCGTTGCGCGCTTCGTCGATGATCGCGATGGCCGTCGCATCGAATCCGGGTTCTCCGCGCTCGTCGGCACCGATGGCGCCGGCTCGTCCCTGCGTGCCGCCATGATGGCGCGCGAGGACCTGGGCGAACGCACCGAGTTCCTCGACCATGCCTACAAGGAACTAGAGATTCCGCCGGCGGCGGATGGCAGCTTCATCATGGAGCCCAACGCGTTGCACATCTGGCCCCGTGGCCATTACATGTGCATCGCACTGCCCAATGACGAACGCACGTTCACCGTCACGCTGTTCTTGCCGAACGAGGGCGACCCCAGCTTCGCCAGCGTTCGCACGGGTGCCGAAGCCATGGCGCTGTTCCTGCGCGACTTCCCGGACGCCGTGCCGCTGATTCCTGAGCTTGAAAAAGACTGGGAAGCCAACCCGGTCGGCTTGCTCGCCACGCTCTACCTGGACCGCTGGCATCTCGGTGGCCAAGCCGTCCTGCTGGGCGATGCCGCGCACGCGATGGTGCCTTTCCACGGCCAGGGCATGAACTGCGCCTTCGAAGACTGCGTCGCGCTGGCCCGCCACCTGCAGGCCACCGAGGACCTGGCCGCCGCTTTCGCCGCCTTCGAAGCCGAGCGCAAACCCGACGCACTCGCGATCCAGGAAATGGCGCTCGAGAACTACGTGGAGATGCGCGACAAGGTCGACGACAGCGGCTTCCTGCTGCAGCGCGAGCTTGAGCTGGCCCTGCAACAGCGCCACCCTGACCGCTTCGTGCCTCATTACACGATGGTCAGTTTCATGCGTATCCCCTACTCCGTGGCCCAGCATCGCAGCGAAGTGCAGCGCGCCCTCCTGGTGCGCCACACCACCGGTCGCAACACGATCGACCAGGTGGACTGGGCGGCCGTGGATGCGGACGTGGCGTCCACGCTCGCACCCCTGGAGGATGCGGCGCCGTGAGCGTCAGCTTCCTCTTCTACGATTTGGAAACCTTCGGCGCCGATCCGCGCCGCAGTCGCCTGGCCCAGTTCGCCGCGATCCGCACCACGCCCGCGCTGGATGTCATCGACGAACCGATCAGTTTCTTCGTACAGCCTGCTGACGATCTGCTGCCTTCCCCGGTCGCCACGCTGATCACCGGCATCACCCCGCAGCGTGCCCTGCGCGAGGGTGTCAACGAAGCAGAGGCGTTCGCCCGCATCGCCGACGAGATGGCGCGCCCCGAGACCTGCACCCTCGGCTACAACAGCCTGCGCTTTGACGACGAATTCGTCCGCCATGGCCTGTTCCGCAATTTCCACGAACCTTATGAGCGGGAGTGGCGCGGCGGCAATTCGCGCTGGGACCTGCTCGACGTCATGCGGCTGATGCGGGCCCTGCGCCCCGACGGCATCACCTGGCCGCGGCGCGAGGACGGCGCCACGTCCTTCAAGCTGGAGCACCTGGCACTGGCAAACCATGTGCGCGATGGCGACGCGCATGAGGCGCTGTCGGACGTCGTCGCCACCATCGGCCTGGCGCGCCTGATGCGCCAGGCACAGCCGCGCCTGTGGGACTACGCGCTGCAGCTTCGCGACAAGCGCTTCGCGGCGCGCCTGCTGGATACCGTGGCGATGCAGCCGGTCCTGCACGTTTCGCAACGCTACCCGGCCAGCCGCCTGTGCGCTGCGCCGGTACTGCCGCTCGCCCGACACCCGCGCTTCGACAGCCGTGTGATCGTGTTCGACCTGGACAGCGATCCGGCGCCGTTGCTGGCGATGTCGCCGACCGACATCGCTGATCGGCTCTACACGCCGGCTGCCGACCTGCCGGAAGGCGAACAGCGCATTCCATTGAAGGAAGTCCACCTCAACAAGGCTCCGGCCCTCGTGGCGTGGGCGCACCTTCGACCCGATGATCTGCATCGCATGCAGATCGATGCCGACCGCGTCGCACGCCATGCCGAAGTCCTTCGCCAGGCCGGGCCGGACCTGGCCGAGAAGGTGCGACAGGTTTTCGCAGGCGCACAGGAGTATCCACCCGGCGACGTCGATGGTTCGCTGTACGACGGCTTCCTTGCCGATGCCGACAAGCGCCGCTTCACCGATGTGCGCACGACCCCGCCCGCGCTGCTAGGACAGCGGGACTTCGGCTTCCGCGATCCGCGCTTGCCCGAGTTGCTGTTCCGCTACCGCGCCCGCAACTGGCCCGGCACCCTGGACGCCACGGAGCGCGCCCGCTGGGACGATTACCGCCGCACCCGTCTGCAGACCGAAAGCGGACTGTCCGAACTGAGCTTCGCCGCCTTCGACCAGGAACTCGCCGCGTTGCGAACCGCCCACGCGGGCGATGGGTCGCGCTTGGGTCTGCTCGACCATTTGCAGCAGTGGCGCGACGACCTGGGCGAGACCCTCTGACGCCCTCCCACCGGGTGCGGCCGTCATCGAGGACAGCCTTGTCGGCCATTTGACACCGGCGTGACTACAATCGACGCATGGCCACCTACTTCTCCGATGCCAGCTTCAAGTTCCTGCGCGGGCTGGCGCGACACAACGACAAGACCTGGTTCAACACGCACAAAGCGAAGTACGAGGAGCATGTCCGCCAACCGTTCCTGCGTCTGCTGACCGATCTCCAGCCCGACCTCGCCGAGGTCAGCCTGCATTTCCGGTCGGACCCCAAGACCGTGGGGGGTTCGCTGTTCCGCATCTACCGCGACGCGCGGTTCTCGAACGACAAATCGCCGTACAAATCCTGGCAGGGCGCGCGGCTGTTCCACGAGCGTCACAAGCAGGTGCCCGCGCCCTCGTTCTACCTGCATCTGCAGCCGGGCGAATGCTTTGTCGGCGCCGGCCTGTGGCATCCCGAGCCCGACACGCAACGCCGGGTGCGGCAGTTCATCCTGGACAATCCAGGCAGCTGGAAGAAGGCCGCGCACGATGCACCCTTTCGCCGTCGCTTCGAGTTCGAAGAGAGCGAGAAGCTCGTGCGCCCGCCGCGCGGGTTTCCCGCCGACTTCGAGTTCATCGAGGACCTGAAGCACCGCAACTTCGTGTTCTGGCGCTCGCTCGATGATGCGACGATGACCGGCCCGCGCCTGCGTCAGACCGTCGCCGGCGACCTCAAGGCACTGGGGCCGTTCGTGGACTATCTGTGTGCCGCGCTGGACCTGGAGTTCTGACCCGGAGGCCTTGCCGATGAAGAAGTCGCTCGTGATCGGATTGCTGCTCGCCGCGCTCATCGGCGTCGCCAGCTACGTCGCCGCTGGGCCCTACCTGGCCATCCATGGCATCCGCACCGCGCTGGCGGAACAAGACACCGGCCGGCTACAGAAACACGTGGACTTCCCCGCGTTGCGCGTCAACCTGCGCGCTCAGGTGGAAGATGCGCTGGCACGGCGCGCGGGTACCGACGTCGCATCCAACCTGTTCGGCGCCGCCGCCCTGTCCATCGCCAACAGCCTGCTTGGCCGTGGTGTCGACACCCTGGTGACGCCGATGGGCATCGCCGCGATCCTGGAGGGCCGCGCGACATGGAAACGTGCCATCGGCGAGACGGTCGGTGGCGACACCTACGCGCCTGCCGTCCCGGCCGATCCGCTCAAGGAAGCGACGCACCGGTACGAATCCCTGTCGCGGTTCACGGCCACCATCCGTGATGCCGAGGGCGACCCCGTCGTGTTCGTCTTCACCCGCCAGGGCCTGCGCTGGCGCCTGACGGATATCCGACTGCCGCTTTAGCGCGAATTCCCAGAACGTCAGGGATTGGCGACGCCATGCGGGACGTGGCCGGCGGCGACGTGCTGGCGTGCGCTATCGATGTTGTGCTGCGAATCGTCGAAGAAGATGTCCGCGCCGAACGCTTCGAGAAACGGCCCTTTGTGGCGCCCGCCCAGGAACAGCGCTTCGTCCAGTCGCACACCCCACTCGCGCAACGTACGGATTACCCGCTCATGCGCGGGGGCCGAGCGCGCCGTCACCAGCGCCGTCCGGATCGGCGAACGCTCGTCGGCCGGGAATACCTGCTGGAGCTGGTGCAACGCAGACAGGAAGTTGCGGAACGGACCACCGGAAAGCGGCTCGCGCGCGCGCGCCTGCTCGTGCTTGCCGAACGCCTCAACGCCCTGCTCGCGGGAGATGCGTTCGCTTTCATCGCTGAAGATCACCGCATCGCCGTCGAAGGCGATCCGCAACTGATGCTCGTGGCGCTGCTGCTGCGGCGCGCTGGCCGGCAGGATGGTCGCGGCGGCGATGCCATGCTCCAGCGATCGCCTGACCGACTCGGGGTTGGCCGACAGGAACAGATCCGTGCCGAATGGCTTGACGTAGGGCCAGGTCGCCTCACCCGCCGTGAACGTGGCGCGGACAATGCCCAAGCCGTGGTGCTGGATGGAATTGAAGATGCGCAGGCCGGTATCGGCGGAGTTGCGCGACAGCAGGATCACCTCGACGCGCGGCGTGTCCTCCGGGGCACCGGCATTGAGCGCCAGCAGCTTGCGCACCACCGGGAACGCAATGCCGGGTGCGAGGATGTCGTCCTCGTGCGCACGCTGGTAGTCGCTGTAGGCCTCCACGCCTTCGCGCTCATAGAGCGCGTGGCTCTCTTCGAGGTCGAACAGCGCACGCGAGGTGACGGCAACGGTGAGTAGGCGGGGGGTGTTGTCGGGCATGCGCACAGTATCCGTCATCCGGTGCGCACGGCGTGAGACACTAGCTGCCAGGTGCCGCGGCGATGCGCAATTGGGCTGGCGGTCCGCGTCGGTTGTCCGGCGTCACGGCGCGCACCTCCACCACCAGGTCGATGGGACCTTGCTGTGCTGGCGGCCCGTCCTGCCAGAGGAAGACGAACTCGCTGCGCCGCCCGTCGACGCGACCGGTCACCGGCGCCTTCGGGAAAATGGACAGCCGATCCTCGCCACCTACCACCCGGAACTCGAAGCCGAGATCGCGTAGTTTGTAGTCCGTGCCCCGCGGCCACTCCACGCTGACCGTCAGCAGGCCGCTGGCGTCGCAGGAGGCATGTCCGTTGATGCCGCGTGTCAGGCTGACCATCTCGAGCGCCGGGGCGCGCAAGCCATTGCCCGCGTCCGCCGCGGGAGCGGCTGCGACGGCGAACGGCGTGGTGCCTGTGGACAGGTTGCAGGCCGCTGCATCGGCCACGAAAAGACAGGCGCAGATCGCCAACGTGCATTTCAACTGCATCGGAACCCCTCCCCGGGTGGATGCGAACCGAACCGCTACGCGGCGCTGGATAGCATGCGTTTGGAGAGGCGGCAAGCCGCAGTGCGGCGGAATCGCGCTGTCCTCGGGGACATTGCGACTCAGGTCATGAATTGCTCGCTGAGGATGCGCTCTTCGAGGTTGTGCTCGCGATCGAACAGCAGGGTGACCATGCGGTCGCGCGATTCCCGGATGGTCACTTCAACCACGTCGCGCACCTCGTGCGAATCAGCGGTGGCGCTGACCGGCCGCTTGTACGGGTCGAGCACACGGAAACGGACTTCGGTGTCGGCCTTGAGGATGGCACCGCGCCAGCGGCGCGGGCGGAACGGCGCGATCGGCGTGAGCGCGATGGTGTTCGAGCCCAGCGGCAGGATCGGTCCGTGCGCCGAGAAGTTGTACGCGGTGCTACCGGCCGGCGTGGCGGTCAGCACGCCGTCGCAGATCAGTTCGTCCAGTCGGGTCTCGCCATTGAGGTCGATGCGGATGTGGGCCGCCTGGCGGGTCTGGCGCAACAGCGACACTTCGTTGTACGCCAGCGACGCGGTCGTAATACCGGACTCGGTCAGCGCCTGCATCTCCAGCGGACGCAGCTTGGCGGGCTCGGCCGCGGCGATGCGCTCGACCAATCCGTCCGGACGATACTGGTTCATCAGGAATCCGACGGTGCCCAGCTTCATGCCGAACACCGGCTTGCCCAACGCGCCGTGCCGATGCAGCGTCTGCAGCATGAAACCATCACCGCCGAGCGCGCACAGCACATCGGCCTGCTCGGGTGCATGCGCACCATGCTCGGCCTGCAGTGCGGCCAAGGCTTCCTGCGCTTCGGGCGTGGGGCTGGCGAGGAAGGCGATGCGGGGGGTGGTCATCCGTGGCTCCAGTCGGCGGCGCGAGCGATCAGGTCGTGGGGCAGCGGGCGATCATCGAAGTCACGTCGAGGGCTTCCGCGATCTTCGCTGGCTCGGTGATCATGAACGCGCCATGGTCCCGGGTCCAGTAATCGTACGCTGAAGCCCTGATCTCACGATCGTTGAAGGTCAGATGCCCTTCCGATTCCGTCCGCTCAAGCATCACGCGCGCCGCATCGAAGGCTTCCACGCCCGCTTGCTGGAACAACAGGCGGCCACCGCCGAACTCATCGTACAAACGCCGCTGGAGTGCGATGTTGCCGGCCAGCATGTCGACCACCATCACGCGTTGCACAGGGTCCTCCGGCAATTGGTAGCCACTGCCGCTGCAGTCCGCGTAACGCTTGATCGCTGCTTCAATGTCTGCGCGTTGCGCAGGTGTAGGCCTGGCTGTCTGTGCGTGAGCCCGCATCCAGGACTGGAGGATCGGCGCCATGAATAACCGGCGCGCTTCGTCTGCGCGAGCCTGCGGTGTATCGCCGGCGATCTGGTCGGCATACACCGGTACTCCCTGGACCCTACCCACCTCCCTTCGCGGGTCTGACGCATATGCGCCCAGTGCCCAGGCCAACAACAACACGCCTCCTGCGATCCTGCGCATGCACCTGTCTCCTGAAAGAAAAAGGGCGACCCAAGGGCCGCCCTGATTCTATCCGCGAAGGCCGATGTCGGGCATCAGCCCTGCGACGCCAGTTGGCCCAGTCGCTGCACGGCCACCGACGCGGTCGGGTAGTCCAGCGTCTTCTGCGCCGCCAGCTCGTTGAGCATGTTCAGCGTGAAGCGCAGGCCCGCGTCGTCGCGACCCAGCCAGGCCTGGACCTTGGCGTCGGCGTTGCCACCGGGCAGCGACAGCACCTGGTTGGTCAGCGTGCGCTGGTGCGCGGCGAGTTCGTCGCGCAACACGCCTCGCGCCACCGCATGCCAGCGACCGTCGACCTTGAGGGCTTCGATCTGGTCCTGCAGCCACGGCAGGTGCAAGGCTTCGCCCAGGCGGTAGTGGACCTTCGACACCTCGACCGGCTTGAGCTTGCGCGCACGCGCCAGTTCGATGATGTCGCACGACGGTTCCAGGTACGGCAGCGCCGCGATCTGGCCAGCGAGGGCGGGCGGCAGGCCCTTGTCCTTCCAGTCCTGCAAGCTGGCGTTGTACGCCGGGCGCAGCGAATCCGGCAGCACGCCGTCGGCCGCGCGGATCTCGTTGAAGCCGTCGTGATAGCGCTCCACCGCGGTGGCGATCGCCGGGATCGGACCCTGGCGGGTCAGCAGCCAGCGGGTGAAGTTGCGCTGCACCTGCCAGATGACTTGCAGCGCGTCGATCTGCACCGACTCCGGCACCAAGCCGTCCAGCGCATCGATCTGGTTCCACAGCGCCCGCGCATCCAACGTCTCGCGGGTGATGGTGAAGGCTTTGGCGACCTCCGCCGGCGAACGGCCGGTGTCTTCCTGCATGCGGAGCAGGAAGGTCGCACCCATGCGGTTGATGGTGGTGTTGGTGACCGCCGTGGCGATGATCTCGCGCTTCAGGCGGTGCTTCTCCATCTCGGTGGCGTACTTCTTCTGCAGCGGCTGCGGGAAGTACCGCTGCAGCTCCTTGGAGAGGTACGGATCCTCGGGGATGTCGGACTCCAGCAGTTGCTGGAACGCCACCAGCTTGGAATACGACAGCAGCACCGACAGCTCCGGCCGGGTCAGGCCCTGCCCACGCGCCTTGCGCTCGGCAAGCTCCGCATCGGACGGCAGGAACTCGATCTGGCGGTCCAGCAGGCCCTGCGATTCCAGCGTCTGGATGAAGTGCTGCTTGGAACCCAGGCGCGAGACGCTCATGCGCTCCATCAGGCTGATGGCCTGGTTCTGGCGGTAGTTGTCCCACAGCACCAGTTCCGCCACTTCGTCCGTCATGTCGGCCAGCAGCTTGTTGCGGGCGTCCATCGACAGCTTCTTCGCCTGCACCACGCCATTGAGCAGGATCTTGATGTTCACCTCGTGGTCGGAGGTGTCCACGCCGGCGGAGTTGTCGATGAAGTCGGTGTTGAGCAGCACGCCATGCTGCGCGGCTTCGATGCGGCCCAACTGGGTCAAGCCCAGGTTGCCGCCCTCGCCCACCACCTTGCAACGCAGGTCCCGCCCGTCCACGCGCAGGCCATTGTTGGCGCGATCGCCCACGTCGGCGTGGGTCTCGCTGGCGGCCTTGACGTAGGTGCCGATGCCGCCGTTCCACAGCAGGTCGACCGGCGACTTCAGGATGGCGCTCATCAGCTCGTTGGGCGTCATCGCTTTCACGCCGTCGGCGATGCCGAGCACGGCGCGCACTTCCGGCGTGATCTCGATGGACTTCGCGCTACGCGGGTGGATGCCACCGCCCTTGGAGATCAGCTTGGCGTCGTAGTCCGCCCAGCTGGAACGCGGCACCTTGAACATGCGGTCGCGTTCCTTGAACGACTTCGCCGCATCCGGATCCGGATCCAGGAAGATATGGCGGTGGTCGAACGCCGCGACCAGGCGGATGTGTTCCGACAGCAGCATGCCGTTGCCGAACACGTCGCCGGACATGTCGCCGATGCCCACGCAGGTGAAATCCTGCGTCTGCGAATCGCGGCCAAGCGCACGGAAGTGACGCTTGACGGATTCCCAGGCGCCGCGGGCGGTGATGCCCATGCCCTTGTGGTCGTAGCCCACCGAACCGCCGGAGGCGAATGCATCGCCCATCCAGAAACCGTGCGCGATGGCCAGGCCGTTGGCGATGTCGGAGAACGTGGCCGTGCCCTTGTCGGCCGCGACCACCAGGTACGGATCGTCCTGGTCGTGACGCACCACGTCGACCGGCGGCACGATCTTGTTGCCGACGATGTTGTCGGTGATGTCCAGCAGGCCCTGGATGAACAACTTGTAGCAGGCGATGCCCTCGGCGAGCACGGCATCGCGGTCGCCGCCCACCGGCGGGCGCTTGACGAAGAAACCACCCTTCGCGCCGACCGGCACGATGACGGTGTTCTTCACCATCTGCGCCTTCACCAGGCCGAGCACCTCGGTGCGGAAGTCTTCGCGACGGTCGGACCAGCGCAGGCCACCGCGCGCGACCGGGCCGAAGCGCAGGTGCACGCCCTCCACGCGCGGGCCGTACACGAAGATCTCGCGGTACGGGCGCGGCTTGGGCAGATCGGGCACCTTGGCCGAATCGAACTTGAAGCTGATCGTGTGGGCCGGCTGGCCGTCCTTGCCGCGCTGGTAGAAGCTCGTGCGCAGCGTGGCTTCGATAGCGCCCATGAAGCCGCGCAGGATGCGGTCCTCATCCAGGCTCGACACGCGATCCATCAGCTTCAACAGCGACTGGTGCGCGGCCTCGACCTGCTGTTCGCGCTTGCCACCACGGGCATCGATCAGCGCGGCCAGCGTCTTGGCGGCCGCCTCGTCGTCGCCGGCCAGCGGCTTCAGTTGTGCCGCGAAGCGCTCCTGGCCTTCCTTGATCTGCGCCTTGCTCTCGCTGCCGGTCGCCGGATCGAAGCGCGCTTCGAACAGCTCCACCAGCAGGCGGGCCAGCAGCGGATAGCGGTTGAGCGTCTCTTCGACGTAGCTCTGCGAGAACGGCACGCCGGTCTGCAGCAGGTACTTGCAGTAGCCGCGCAGCAGCGCGACCTGGCGCCAGGCCAGCCCGGCGCCCAGTACCAGCTTGTTGAAGCCGTCGTTCTCGGCATCGCCGCGCCAGATGCACGCGAATGCATCCTCGAAGGCAGGCGCCAGGCGCTCGACATCGAACGCACCGTTGACCGGCTCGACTTCGAACTCCTGGATGTACCGCGCACCCTGCGCAGTCTCCAGGCGGAACGGATGTTCCGAGATCACGCGCAAGCCCATGTTCTCCATCAGCGGCAGCGCATCGGAGAGCGGGATGTCGGTTTCCTGGCGATACAGGTTCAGGCGCAGGCGGCCCTGGCCGGGCCGCTTGCGGCGCGACTCATGCAGGCTCAGGCGCAGGTCGTCCTTGCCCGTCAGCGCGGCCAGCAGTTCGACATCGCGCGCAGCACCCTCGGGGGACACCACTTCGATGTAGCCCGCCGGCAGGGCGCGGCCATAACCACCGGCCAGCAACAAGCCCTTCGATTCGCCATGGCGGGAGATCAGGGTCTCGCGCAGGTCGTCCTGCCAGTTGCGCAGCAGGTGGGCGATGTCGCCCTCGAGCGCGGACGTGTCGACATCGACCTGTTCGCCCGCCTTCGGACGGATGGTGATGTGCAACTGCGCCAGCGGCGATTCGCCCAGCAGCACGCTGCTGTCCACGTACTCGCCACGCATGGCGTCCTTCAACAGCGATTCGATGCGCAGGCGCACGTCGGTGTTGAAACGCTCGCGCGGGATGTAGACCAGCGCCGAATAGAACCGGCCATAGCGGTCGCGGCGCAGGAACAGCTTGCTGCGCACGCGCTCCTGCAGGCCAAGGATGCCCATCGAGGTGCGGAAGAGCTCTTCATCGCTGGACTGGAACAGCTCCTCGCGCGGCAGGGTTTCCAGGATGTGGCGCAGCGCCTTGCCGCTGTGGCCGCTGGGCGACAGCCCGGACTTCTGCATCACGTACTCGTGGCGCTCGCGGACCAGCGGGATTTCCCACGGGCGGCGGTTGTAGGCGCTGGAGGTGTACAGGCCGATGAAGCGCTGCTCGGCGATCGGATTGCCCTGCGCGTCGAACTCCAGCACGCCGATGTAGTCCATGTTGCCCGGACGGTGCACGGTGGAACGGCGGTTGGTCTTGGTGAGGATCAGCGCATCCACCGAACCGCCCTGCGGCAGGTAGTGCGCGGCCAGCGTCTTGATGTTGCGCGGCGGCGTGGTGTCGCCCTCGCGCAGCAGGCCCAGGCCGCTGTCCTCGATGGCACCGAGGATGCCGGTGCTCTTCTCCACGCGGTATTCGCGGTAGCCGAAGAAGGTGAAATGGTCCGCGGCCGCCCAGCGCAGGAATTCCTGCGCCTCGCGGCGGCCGTCGTCGTCCACCGGCATGCGGCGGGTGGCCAGGTCGTCGGCGAGCGCCAGCATCTTCTCGCGCATCGCGCTCCAGTCGCGGACGATCGCGCGCACTTCCTCCAGCACGCCGCGGATGCGCTTCTCGATCTGCGCCATCTCTTCCGCCGGCAGGCGGTCGATCTCGAGCAGCATCAGCGACTCGGGCTTGCCCTCGCCCACGGCGGATACCTTGCCGGCCTTGTCGCGGGTGAAGCGCACCAGCGGATGGCCGAGCACATGCACGCCCACGCTCATGTCGGCCAGCGCCATGCTCACCGAGTCCACGAGGAACGGCATGTCTTCGTTGACGATCTGGAGCACGGTGTGGGGCGATTCCCAGCCGTGCGACTTCTGCGTGGCATTGAACACACGGACGTTAGCCGTGCCCGTCTTGCGGGTCCGCGCGAACGCCAGCATGTCGGCGGCGATGGCCGCCCAGCCTTCCGCACTGTGGTGGGGGAACTCGTCCTCCTCCATGCGCTTGTAGAAAGCTTCCGCGAAGGTCTGCGCCTCGGCCTGCGCCGTGGCACCGGAAACGCGCTTGCGGATCGCTTCGAGGATCGGCGACAACGAGAACGCGTCGTCGGCCTTCGCCACCACTGCCTTGCCCTTCGCGGCCTTCGCCGCCTGCACCGGTCGGGCCGCCACCTTCTTGGTGGGGGTCGCCTTCGGGGTCACCGACTTGGTGGCCTTGGAGGCTTCCGGTTTAGACGTCTTTTTCGAGGCTTTTTTCGGGCTGCGTGCAGCGTTCATGCAGGGAGTGGCTCAACGATTGGTAGTCGAATGGTCATTGTATCCCTCGCCGCCATGACAAGACTTGCTGCGCGGCCACATAAGCTTCGCTTGCAAACGCATGCCGAATTTGTTTGGCACAGCGATCCGCATGCACTCGCCCGGGTGTCCGCGATGCGTCCGCCACCATGCGGATGCGCATGGAAGCCCACGCGCTTCGTCACGCGGTCATAACAACGACGCGCGCCTGCTTTGTGCACGGAAATGCCCTGAAATCAAGGCTGTGAAATTTGTAAACTGGACGGTATAGTCTAGTCCGCATGCGCCCCGCCCCCACCCTCTCCGCGCCCGACCAGCGTCGCTCCCGCGTCCACCAGGCCGTGCGCGAACTCATGGCCGAACAGGGGTTCCGGATCAGCATGGATGCGGTCGCGGCGCGTGCGGGCTGCTCGAAGCAGACGCTCTACGCGCATTTCGGCAGCAAGCAGGAGCTGTTGCGCAGCGTGATCGCCGAGCACCAGGAGCTGGCGACCGCGCAGTTGTCGCCGACGTCCGATGCGCCCCGCGAGGCGCTGCTGGCCTTCGCGGAAGAGCACCTCCGCCACCTGTGCGACCCATCGGTCGTCGCCGCCAGCCAATTGCTGGCCGCAGAAGCGCACCAATTTCCCCAGGAAGCACGCGACCTGTATCGCGACGCTTGCGATACTCTGGTGCAGCGCCTCGCCGCCTGGCTGCAGCACGCCATGGACCAGGAATGGCTGAGGCATGACGACCCGCACTACGCCGCGGAGTTGCTGCTCAGCATGATCGTCGGGATGGATTTCGAGCGGCAGCGCTTCGGCGTCCCCCATCGCGCGAGCCGCCAGGCGCGCCAGCGGTGGTCGATATTCGCCGTCGATACCTTCCTGCGTGCGTTCGCGCCCTCCCCCGACGACGAACCTGCTTCCCCGGACCAGCCCCCTGGCCGTCGCATCCGCTCATTGCGCCCCCTTCCCACGTCTTCAAGAAAAAGAAACGGAGCTTCCCCATGACGTCCCCCGTCCGTCCCCTCGTCCTGGCCAGCGCCCTGCTGGCGGTCCTGGCCGCCTGCAGCAAGCCCGAGCAGCAGCAGATGCCTCCGCCTGAAGTGGTCGTGGCGACCGCCACGCCGCAGAACGTGCCGTTGCAGCGCGATCTCGTCGGTCGGCTGTCGCCGTTCCGCAGCTCCGACGTGCGTGCCCGCGTCGCCGGCGTGGTGCAGAAGCGCGTGTACCAGGAAGGCAGCGACGTGAAGGAAGGCCAGGTGCTGTTCCTGATCGATCCGGCACCGCTGCAGGCATCGCTGAGCGCGGCGCAGGCGAACCTGGCCTCGGCGCAGGCCACGTATGCCAATGCGAAGGTCTCCGCCGACCGCGCGCGCCAGCTCGCGCCGCAGAAGTTCGTTTCCAAGTCCGACCTCGACAACGCCGAAGCCGCCGAACGCAGCGCTGCCGCCGCCGTGCAGCAGGCGCGCGCCAACGTCGAGACCGCCCGCATCAACCTGGGCTATGCCAGCGTCACCGCGCCGATCTCCGGCCGCGCCGGCAAGCAGCAGGTCACCGAGGGTGCGCTGGTCGGCCAGGGCGACGCCACGCTGCTGACCACGATCGACCAGATCGATCCGCTCTACGCCAACTTCTCGATGAGCTCCAGCGAGATGCAGGCCATCCAGCAGGCGCAGGGCGAAGGCAAGGTCGAGCTGGCCGGCGCAGGCCAGCGCACGGTGCAGATCGTGCTGCCGAACGGCCAGGTGATCGACCAGGCCGGCACGCTCGACTTCTCCGACACCGTGGTCGATCCGGCCACCGGCAGCGTCTCGCTGCGCGCCACCGTGCCCAACGAAGGCCGCACGCTGCTGCCGGGCACCTTCGTCACCCTGCGCGCGACGCTGGGCGAGCAGAAGGGCGCCTTCCTGATCCCGCAGGGCGCGGTGCAGCGCGATACCGTCAGTGCCTACGCGATGATCGTCGGCAAGGACGGCAACGTCGTCCGCAAGAACGTCGTCACCCAGCAGGCCATCGGTGCGAACTGGCTGGTGACCGACGGCCTCGCCGCCGGCGACCAGGTGATCGTCGAAGGGCTGCAGAAGGTCAAGGAAGGCGCGCCCGCGAAGGGCATCACCGCCGAACAGGCCGCCGCCGCCAAGGCTGCGCAGGCCAAGCCGGCGCCCGCGCAAGGCAAGGCCGAGTAAGAAGGACCCTCCCCCATGCCCAAGTTCTTCATCAATCACCCGATCTTTGCCTGGGTCGTGTCGATCCTGATCTCGCTCGCCGGCGTGATCTCGATCCTCAACCTCGGCATCGAGTCCTATCCCTCGATCGCGCCGCCGCAGGTGACCGTCAGCGCCACCTACCCCGGCGCCAGCGCGGAAACCACCGAGCGCTCCGTCACCCAGGTGATCGAGCAACAGCTGACCGGCATCGACAACCTGCTGTACTTCAGCTCCAGCTCCAGTTCCGCCGGCCAGGCCTCGATCACCCTGACCTTCCAGACCGGTACCGACGCGGACATCGCGCAGGTGCAGGTGCAGAACAAGGTGTCGCTGGCCACGCCGCGCCTGCCCAGTGAAGTCACCGCGCAGGGTGTGGTGGTCGCGAAGGCCAACGCGGGCTTCCTGATGGTGGTGGGCCTGCAATCCGACAACCCGAGCATCGACCGCAACCGCCTGAACGACATCGTCGCCTCGCGCGTGCTGGACCAGATCGCGCGCGTGCCCGGCGTCGGCAGCACCCAGCACTTCGGCTCCGAGTACGCCATGAACCTGTGGCTGGACCCGGGCAAGCTGCAGGGCTTCAACCTGTCGGCTACCGAAGTGCTCACCGCCGTGCGCAGCCAGAACGTGCAGTTCGCTGCAGGCTCGGTCGGTTCCGATCCGGCGCCGGAAGGCCAGGCGTTCACCGCCACGGTGTCCGCCGAAGGACGCTTCACCACGCCGCAGCAGTTCGAGCAGATCATCCTGCGCGCCAACAGCGACGGCTCCACCGTCCGCCTGAAGGACGTGGCCCGGGTCGAGTTCGGCGCCCAGAACTTCGGCTTCGACACCCAGTTCAACGGCAAGCCGGTCGGCGCGTTCGCCATCCAGCTGCTGCCGGGCGCCAATGCGCTGAACGTGGCCGAAGCCGTGCGCGCCAAGATGGACGAGCTGCAGCCCAGCTTCCCGCCCGGCGTCAGCTGGTTCTCGCCGTACGACACCACCACGTTCGTGAAGATCTCGATCGAGGAAGTGGTCAAGACGCTGATCGAGGCGGTGATCCTGGTGTTCCTGGTGATGCTGGTGTTCCTGCAGAACTTCCGCGCCACCATCATCCCCACGCTCGTCATTCCGGTCGCGTTGCTGGGCACGTTCTGGGGCCTGAGCGTCATCGGCTTCACCATCAACCAGCTGACGATGTTCGCGCTGGTGCTGGCCATCGGCATCGTGGTCGACGACGCGATCGTGGTGATCGAGAACGTCGAGCGCATCATGGCGGAAGAAAAACTGCCGCCGCGCGAAGCGACCATCAAGGCGATGGGCCAGATCACCGGCGCCGTCATCGCGATCACCGTGGTGCTGGCGGCGGTATTCATTCCGTCGGCGCTCCAGGGCGGCGCATCGGGCGAGATCTACAAGCAGTTCGCGCTGACCATCGCCATCTCGATGGCGTTCTCGGCCTTTCTGGCGCTGGGCTTCACGCCGGCCCTGTGCGCGACGTTCCTGAAGCAGCACGAGCACGACAGCCACGAGAAGAAGAACATCGTCTTCCGTACGTTCGAGAAGTACTACGGCAAGATCGAGAAGACCTACGTGGGCCACATCGGCTCGGCGATCAAGCACGCGCCGCGCTGGATGGTGGTGTTCGCCCTGCTGACGGTGCTGGCGGGCTTCCTGTTCACGCGCCTGCCGAGCAGCTTCGTGCCGGAAGAAGACCAGGGTTATGCGCTGGCCATCGTGCAGCTGCCGCCAGGCAACTCGCTGCAGAAGACCAAGCAGGTGTTCAACCAGGTCCGCGGCACGCTGCAGCAGATGGACGGCTTCGACGGCGTGATGGAAGTGGCCGGTTTCAGCTTCCTGGGCCGCGGCGAGAACGTCGGCATGGCGTTCATCCGGCTCAAGCCCTGGGACGACCGCGACGTCACCGTGCCGGAGTTCATCCAGCAGGCCAACCAGCGGTTGTACGGCATCAAGGGCGCGCAGATCTTCGTGGTGAACCTGCCGACCATCCAGGGCCTGGGCCAATTCGGTGGCTTCGACATGTGGCTGCAGGACCGCGCCGGCCTCGGCCAGGAGGCCCTGATGTCCGCGCGCAACCAGTTGCTGGGGGCCGCATCGCAGGACAAGAGCCTGATGGCGGTCCGCCCGAACACGCTGGAGAACGCGCCGCAGCTGCAATTGCATGTTGATCGCGTGCAAGCACAGGCGATGGGGCTGTCGGTCAGCGACATCTACAACGGTATCCAGCTGATGCTGGCGCCGGTGTACGTCAACGACTTCTTCTATGAGGGCCGCATCAAGCGCGTGAACATGCGTGCCGATGCCGCCTACCGCACGGGTGCCGACTCGCTGGGCCGCATCTACACGCCCAGCAGCCAGCAGACCGATGCCTCCGGTGGTCGCGCGATGATCCCGCTATCCAACGTGGTGCAGTCCAGCTGGGCCTCGGTGCCGCCGTCGCTGTCGCGCTACAACGGCTACTCGGCGGTGAACATCAATGGTTCCGCCGCGCCGGGCAGTTCGTCCGGCCAGTCGATGACCACAATGGAGCACATCGTCACCGACCAGCTGCCGCAGGGTTTCGGTTACGACTGGAGCGGTATGTCGTACCAGGAGATCCTGGCCGGCAACAGCGCTACGCTGCTGATGGTGCTGTCGATCGTGGTGGTGTTCCTCTGCCTCGCCGCGCTGTACGAAAGCTGGTCGATCCCGGTCGCCGTGCTGCTGGTCGTGCCGCTGGGCGCCCTGGGTGCGGTGTTGTTCACCATGCTGCGCCCCGGCCTGTCGAACGACCTGTTCTTCAAGATCGGCTTGATCACCATCATCGGCCTGGCGGCGAAGAACGCGATCCTGATCGTCGAGTTCGCGGTCATGGAGCGCAAGCAGGGCAAGACGCTGCGCGAAGCGGTGGTCTCGGCGTCGCACCTGCGCTTCCGCCCGATCCTGATGACCTCGTTCGCCTTCATCATGGGCGTGCTGCCGATGGCGATCTCCACCGGCGCTGGCGCCAACGCGCGCCACGCCATCGGCACCGGTGTCATCGGCGGCATGATGTTCGCCACCTTCCTCGGCCTGCTGCTGATCCCGGTGTTCTTCGTGTCGGTCCGGCGCATGCTGGGCGACAAGATGGACGAGCCGTCGAAGGAGTACCTGGAAGAACAGGGCAAGCCAGCCTCGCGCTGATTCGGTCTGTTCCCCACGAAAAAGCCCCGGTCCTGCCGGGGCTTTTTCTTTGCATCGAGGGCGTTGCGGCCGCTGGATTGACCGCGATGACCCGCTTTCCTCGTGTCTGACCGACCCGCCCACGTGCGCGCCCGTGCGCGAGGCTCCGGGCCGGGTAAACGAACCACACTTCTAGCCGGCGTCTCAAATCGTGATAATCCGGCGCTTCATGCTGTCGAACCGGCCCCCGCCCGTTCGTCGCCCTGACGACCTCCCTGACCTGCCGAAGACCTCCCCATGACACGGAAAGACCCCACCGCACGGAAAAAGCCCTCCATGCCCTTGCGCATGACGCTCATGCTGATCGCCGTCGCGATCATCATCGGCGGCGTGTTCGTCGCCAAGGCGGTCATGGGCAACCTGTTGAACGGCTTCTTCGACAACATGCCGCAACCCGCTTCCACCGTCACCGACTGGACGGCCAAGGAAGAGGAATGGGTCGATGCGCAGCAGGCGGTGGGCACCTTCGTGGCGATCAACGGCACCGACGTCACCACCGAAGCCGGTGGCGTGGTCCGCAGCCTGTCGATCGACGTGGGCAAGCCGGTCAAGGCCGGCACGGTGCTGGCCCAGCTCAATACCGCCAATGAACTGGCCGTACTGAAATCGCTGGAAGCCTCGGCCAAGCTGGCCGCCGTGCAGCGCGACCGCTGGCAGGCGCTCGCGCGGGACAAACTGGTCTCGCAAGCCGAAGCCGAAGAGCGCGCCACGGTCGCCGCGACCTCGCTGGCCCAGGTGGAGGCCCAGCGTGCGCTGATCGCGCAGAAGACCATCCGTGCGCCGTTCGACGGCGTGCTCGGCATCCGCAAGGTCAACCTCGGCCAGTTCATCAACCCGGGTGACCCCATCGTCAGCCTGCAGGCGCTGGACCCGATCTACCTCGACTTCACCCTGCCTGAGCGCCAGGTCGGCCAGGTGTTGCCGGGCACCGCCATCCGCGCCACGGTCGACGCGCTGCCGGGCCAGGTCTTCGAGGGCAAGGTGACCGCCGTCGAGCCGCAGGTCGATGCCGCTACCCGCAACTTCAAGGTGCAGGCCACGCTGGACAACGGCGAATACAACCTGCGCCCCGGCGCGTTCGCGCACGTCGGTTTCGACACCGGCGACAGTCGCAAGGTCGTGGTGGTGCCGCAGACGGCGATCAGCTTCAATCCATACGGCAATGCGGTGTACGTGATCCAGGATGTGCAGCGCGCCGAAGGCGAGAAGGACGCGCAGGGCAAGCCGCTCACCGGCAAGAAGCTGGTCGTGCGCCAGCGCTTCGTCAAGACCGGCGCCACCCGTGGCGACCTGATCGCCGTGACCGAAGGCCTGAAGCCGGGTGAGCGCGTGGCGACGACCGGTCTGCTCAAGCTGCGCAACGACGCCGAAGTCGTGGTGAACAACAAGGTGCAGCCGGTGATCGAGGCCCAGCCGAAGCCCGAGAATCGCTGACGGAGCGCCGGCATGAAATTCACCGACATCTTCATCAACAAACCGGTACTGGCGATCGTCGTCAGCCTCTTCATCCTGCTGTTCGGCCTGCGCTCGTTCACCGAATTGAACGTGCGCCAGTACCCCGAGCTGCGCAACGCCGTGGTCAACATCAGCACGGTCTACTACGGCGCCGACGCGGACCTGATCCAGGGCTTCATCACCACGCCGCTGGAGCGGGAAGTCGCGAGCGCGGAAGGCATCGAGTACCTCAGTTCGACCAGCTCCGCCGGCGTCAGCCAGATCCAGGCCTACATCCGCCTGGACCAGGACCCGAACGAGGCGCTCACCCAGATCGCCGCCAAGGTCAACAAGATGCGCGGCCAGCTGCCGCCGGAGTCCGAGGACCCGGTGATCGACCTGCAGCAGGGCCAGCAGATCGCGGCCATGTACGTGTCCTTCGCCAGCGAGACCCTGGACAACAACCAGATCACCGACTACCTGACCCGCGTGGTCCAGCCCAAGCTGGTCACCGTGTCGGGCGTGCAGCGCGCCGACATCCTCGGTGCGGGCACGTTCGCCATGCGCGTCTGGTTGAAACCGGACCGCATGACGGCTTTGCAGGTGACGGCCAGCGACGTGTCCACGGCGTTGTCGTCCAACAACGTGCTGGCGGCGGTGGGTTCCACCAAGGGCCAGATGGTCGCCATCGACATGACGGCCCGCACCGACCTGCGCAATGCCGACGAGTTCCGCCAGCTGATCATCCGTGAGCAGAACGGCGCCATCGTCCGCCTCGGCGACGTGGCCGACGTGCAGCTGGGTTCCGAGAGCTACGGCACCTCGGTCCGCATCAACGGCGAAGCGGCGACGTTCATGGGCATCTTCGTGTCGCCCGACGCGAACTCGCTGGACGTGATCAAGAACGTGCGCACGCTGTGGGACAACGAGATCGTTCCGCAGCTGCCCGAGGGCATCAAGGCGACGATCCCGTACGACAGCACCGAGCAGATCCAGGACGCCATCGACGAAGTCGTCAGCACGATCGTGGAAGCGGTGATCATCGTCATCGTGGTGATCTTCCTGTTCCTCGGCTCTCTGCGCAGCGTGCTGATCCCGGCGGTGACGGTGCCGCTGTCGCTGGTCGGCGCATTGTTCCTGATGCTGCTGATGGGGTTCACCATCAACCTGCTGACCCTGCTGGCGATGGTGCTGGCGATCGGCATCGTGGTGGACGACGCGATCATCGTGCTGGAGAACATCCACCGCCACATCGAAGAAGGCATGTCGCCTTACGATGCGGCGATCAAGGGCGCGCGCGAGCTCGCCTGGCCGGTCGTGGCGATGACCACCACGCTGGTGGCGGTGTACCTGCCGATCGGCTTCCAGGGCGGCCTGACCGGCGTGCTGTTCACCGAGTTCGCCTTCACCCTCGCCGGTGCGGTGCTGCTGTCCGGCGTGATCGCGCTGACGCTGAGCCCGATGATGTGCGCCAAGCTGCTCAAGCCGCACACCGAAGGCGGCAAGGGCAAGCTGGAGAAGTGGCTGGACACGCGCTTCGAGAAGCTCAATGCCGGCTACCAGCGTCGCCTGCATGGCACGCTGGAAACCAAATCGGTGATCGGCGTACTCGGCCTGATCGTGCTGGTGTCGTGCGTGTTCCTGTACATCACCGCGCCGAAGGAACCCGCGCCGCTGGAAGACGAGGGCTTCATCTTCTCGGTCGCCAGCGCGGACCCCTACTCCACCCTGGACTACGTGGAGCGCTACACCGAAGAGGTCACCTCGATCGCCAAGGGCGTGCCGGAAGTGCAGGACTACTTCCTGTTCAACGGTGGCTTCGGCGGCAGCGGTGGTGGCGCCAGCCCGATGGCGATGGCCGGTTTCGTGCTGAAACCGTGGAGCGAGCGCGACCGCTCGACCAATGCCGTGCTCCAGCAGGAACTGCAGCCAAAGATGAGCCAGGTCAGCGGCCTGAACATCTTCGCGCTGGTACCCCCCTCGCTCCCGAGCGCGGGCGGCGACGGCGGTGGTGGCGAGTTCGTCATCGGCGGCGTCGGCGAGTTGAGCCAGTTGGCCGAGCTGGCCGACCAGATCTTGATGAAGGCGATGGAGAGCAAGCGCTTCATCTTCCTCGACAAGGACCTGAAGATCGACAAGCCGCGCATCGAGGTCAACATCGACCGCGACAAGGCGGCCAGCCTGGGCATCGACATGCGTACGCTGGCGGCCGACATGGCGGCGATGCTGTCAGGCGGCTACACGAACCGCTTCGCGATGCAGAACCGCTCGTACCTGGTGATCCCGCAGGTGCAGCGCAGCGACCGCCTCAATGCCAGCGATCTGGAGAACTACTACACGCGCGCCCGCAACGGCGAGCTGATCCCGCTCTCCACCATCGTGACGCTGAAGGAAAGCGCACAGCCGCAGTCGCTCAAGCGCTTCCAGCAGTTGAACGCGGTGTCGATCACCTTTGCCCCGCGCCCCGGCGTGAGCAAGGGCGAGGCGCTGGCCATCCTCGACCAGGCGGCGAAGGAAGTACTGCCGCAGGGCTACTCGGTGGACTACGCCGGCGAATCGCGCCAGTTCAAGCAGGAAGGTGCGGCGATGCTGGTGACGCTGGCGTTGGCGCTGATCGTGATCTTCCTGGTGTTGTCGGCCCAGTTCGAGAGCTTCCGCGATGCGCTGATCATGCTGCTGACGGTTCCGATGGCGATCTGCGGCGCGCTGCTGACACTGAACGCATTGGCCTTGCTCAGCGGCATCCTGGGGTTCATGCAGATCGAAGCTTTCCCCGGTATGAGCATCAACATCTACACGCAGGTAGGCCTGGTGACACTGGTCGGCGTGATCTCCAAGCACGGCATCCTGATCGTGGAGTTCGCCAACAAGCTGCAGGTCGAGCGTGGGCTTTCCAAGCGCGAGGCGATCGAGGAAGCGGCGGCGATCCGCCTGCGGCCGGTGCTGATGACCACCGCAGCGCTGGTGTTCGCGATGATTCCGCTGCTGATCGCCAGTGGTCCGGGTGCGGCGTCGCGCTTCTCGATGGGCGTGGTGATCGCCTCGGGCATGACGATCGGCACGATGTTCACCCTGTTCGTGCTGCCGGCGTTCTACCTGTACCTGGCACGCGACCATGCGCACGACCGCGATCGCGAGCGGGCGCAGGACGACGAAGGCACGCTGCCCGCGGAGCCTGCAGGCGGCCATTGATCCAACGATGTAGTGCAGAACCAAAAAGCCCCGGCAGTGCCGGGGCTTTTTTTCATTTCGGCGCGTTCGCCGCCGGCGCCACATAGGCCTTGCGCGCAGCACGGACTTCGTCGTGGTGATCCGATGCCCACTGCGCCAGCATCTCCACGCGTTCGAAGAACGATTCGCCCAACGGCGTCAGCGCATAGTCGACGCGCGGCGGCACCGTGGGAAATACCGCGCGGCTGACCAGGCCATCCTGCTCCAGGTTCCGCAGCGTCTGCGCGAGCATGCGCGGCGAGATGTCGGCCACGCGTTTGCGGACCTCGGAAAAACGCAGCGTGCCCGTGGCCAACTCGTGCAGCACGAGCACTGTCCAGCGGTCGCCGAGGCGGTCCAGCACGTCCCGGATCGGGCAGTTCTCGACGAGGATCAGGGATTGGCGGTGTAGGGTCATGGGGATCTCCGGGATCGGTTACCTCGGGGTAACCGGGTTACTTCGAACGCCCTGCTTGTACGGGCACCGTCCATTACTACCATAGCGTAACCAATATCCTTTTCGTTACCAAACCCAGGAGCCGCCATGTCTTCCTCCACCCTGCTCGTCACCGGCGCGTCCGGTCATCTCGGCCGCGCCGTGGTGCGCCACCTGCTGGAAACCCTGAAGGTGCCGCCCGCCCGGATCATCGCCACCAGCCGCAAGCCGGAGACCCTCGCCGACCTCGCCGCCGCCGGCGTAACCGTGCGCGCCGCGGACTTTGACGCACCCGCCACGCTGGCGGCCGCCTTCGCCGGCGCGGACCGGGTGCTGCTGGTCAGCACCGACGCACTGCTCGAACCAGGCAAGCGCCTGGCGCAACACCGTACCGCCGTGCAGGCGGCGGTCGAGGCCGGCGTGAAGCATGTCGTCTATACATCGCTGCCCTCGCCCGCCACGTCGCACGTCTCGTTCGCACCCGACCATCTGGGTACCGAACAAGCACTGGAGGCCAGCGGTCTAGGATGGACCGTGCTTCGCAATGCCTGGTATGCCGAGAACCTGGCGTACTCGCTTCCGTCCGCGCTCGCATCGGGCGAATGGGTCACCGCTGCCGGTGAGGGTGGCGTCGCCTACATCGCTCGCGAAGACCTGGCGCATGCCGCGGCCGTCGCGCTCGCCGCCGACAGCACCGCGAACCGCACGTTCACGCTCACCGGCACGCAGGCGCTGAACGCCCGCGAGATTGCCGCGAAGGTCAGCGCGGCGCTCGGCAAGCCGCTGGCGGTCGTCAGCGTCACCGCAGAGCAACTGGCCGAGGGCTTGCGCGGACATGGGTTTCCGCCGGTGCTGGCGGACGTGTTCACTTCGTTCGATGTGGCGACGGCGGCGGGCGACCTGGGCGAAGTGACCGATGATTTCGCCGCGCTGACCGGTCAGGCACCGGCGACGTTCGATGCGTGGCTCCCCGCACACCTCGACCTGCTGATCACGCCGCACTGAAGGCTGAAACAAGAACCCCGGCGTGAGCCGGGGTTCTCTTTTACCGTGCGAGTTCTACCGCGAGAGGAATGACTCAGGCCTGCTTGGCCTTCTCCTTCGCGATCCACTGGTCCACGCGTCGCTCGAGCAGCGTCAGCGGTAGTGCACCGCCGCCCAACACGGTGTCGTGGAACCCCTTGATGTCGAACTTGTCGCCCAGTTCCGTCTCGGCCTTCCGGCGCAGTTCCTGGATCTTGATCATGCCCACTTTGTAGCCGGTGGCCTGGCCCGGCATGATCAGGTAGCGCTTCACTTCGGATTCGATCGCGGCGCGCGGCACCGCGCTGTTGGCGTCGAAGTATTCCACCGCCTGCTGTTCGGTCCAGCCCTTGGCGTGCAGGCCGGTGTCCACCACCAGACGGATCGCGCGCCACATTTCCGAGCTCAGGCGACCGAACTCCGAATACGGATCCTGATAGGTGCCCGGCATCTCCTTCGCCAGCCATTCCGCGTACAGGCCCCAACCCTCGGCATAGGCCGTGGTGTTGTACTGGGTGCGGAACTTCGGCACGCCCGTCAGTTCCTGGGCGATGGAGATCTGCATGTGGTGGCCCGGAATGCCCTCGTGGTACGCGATGACTTCCAGCTCGGGCTTCGGCATCGCGTTCATGTCGGACAGGTGCGCGTAGTACACGCCCGGGCGCGAACCATCCGGCGTGCCGGGGTAGTAGTGCTGCGCGGCGCCGTCCTGCTCGCGGAACGCCTCGACGCGCTTCACCACCAGGTCCGCCTTCGGCGTCAGGCCGAAGTACTCGGGCAATACCTTCTTGATGTTGTCGATGGCGCGCGTGGCGTCATCGATATAGGCCTGGCGACCTGCATCGGTGTTGGGATACTTGAACTGCTTGTCGCTGTCGATAAAGGCGAAGAACGCATCCAGGTCGCCCTTGAAGCCGACCTTGTCCTTCAACGCCGTCATCTCGCCCTTGATGCGCTCGACTTCCTTCAGGCCCAGCGCATGGATCTCTTCGGCGCTCATGCCGGTGGTCGTCATCTGGCGCAGCTGGTACTCGTAATACGCCTTGCCATTCGGGTGCGTGCTGCCCACGCCAGTGGCATTCACCGCGGCCTTCGGGAGCTCTTCCTCGCTCCACGCGATCACGCGGTCGTAGGCCGGCTTGAACTGCTCCAGCAGCGCCTTGCGGGCTTCTTCCTTCAATGCGGTGGCGCGGGCGGCGTCGATCTTGCCCGCCTTCACGAGCTCATCGGCCTTGGCCTGGGCATCGGCCCAGATCGCGGCGTCGGCGCCAGCCGAGAACGGTGCACCGGTGATGACCTTCTTCGCCTGGTCGATGACGCCTTCGTACGCGAACTTGGGCGGACGGATGCCCTGCGTCGCCGAGGCGCGTGCGCGCTCCAGCAACTGGTCGAACGCACGGCCGGTCGCCGTGATGCGCGCGATATACGCCGTGTAGTCGGATTCCTCTTCCACCTTGTGGAAGCTGATCAGGAAGGTCGGCCAGAAGCCCTGGGCGCCGTTCATCTGGTCGAACGCGTAGCCGTCGACCATGAACGGCAGGCCGTCGCGCGCGTTCTCGTACTGCAGCTTCCAGAGGTCGTAGGACAGCTTCGCTTCGTCGTCGAGCTTGGCGTACGCGAAGGTCTTTTCCATCTCCTCGACGCTGGCCTTCTGCCAGGCGACCTGGTCGCGCGTGGCTTTCTCGGACATGTCGTCCACCTGGTCGTACAGGTCCTTGCGGCCCTGGAAAGTCAGCTGGATGGGGCTGAACTTCAACTGCTCCTCGTACTTCTTGTCGAACCACTCGTTCAGCCGCTTGCTCTCGGCGGCGATGTCGGCGGCGGACGCCACCGGGGCCGCGGCGTCGGCAGCGCCAGCCGCCGGGGCATTGCCCTTGTCGCAGGCAGCGAGGGCCAGGGTGAGGGCACAGACGATCAGGGTTTTGCGCATCGGGGTCTCCAGGAGGAAAACGGGGGACGCACCCCCGCATCAGGCCACTCTAGCGGACGGTCGGCCCCGCGGTCCCATGACCAAAGACGGGGGTCTCCGATACCCGTCTCCCGGAACGGAAAACGCCGCCTCGCGGCGGCGCTCTCGTTCAGCGGGATGGCAGCGGAACTCAGCGCAGCCCGGTCTCGTTGCGCGCGATCACCAGGCGCTGGATCTCCGAGGTGCCCTCGTAGATCTCGGTGATCTTGGCGTCGCGGAAGTAGCGCTCGATCGGCATTTCCTTCGAATAGCCCATGCCGCCGTGGATCTGCAGCGCCTGGTGGGTGATCCACATGGCCGCTTCCGACGCTGTCAGCTTGGCGATCGCCGCTTCGTTGCTGAAACGCTGGCCCTGCCCCTTCACCCAGGCCGCGCGCAGCGTCAGCAGCGTGGCGGCGTCCAGCTTGCACTTCATGTCGGCGATCTTGGCCTGCGTCATCTGGAACGTGCCGATTGGCGCGCCGAAGGCCTTGCGCTCCTTCACGTAGGCGATCGTAGCCTCGTAGGCCGCGCGCGCGATGCCGATGGCCTGGCTGGCGATGCCGATGCGGCCGGCATCCAGCACGCTCATGGCGATCTTGAAGCCCTCGCCTTCCTTGCCCAGCACGTCTTCCGGACGCACCACATAGTCGGTGAACTCGATCTCGCAGGTGGCCGACGCGCGGATGCCCAGCTTCGGCTCGGTCTTGCCGCGGTGGAAGCCCGCCTGGGTGGTGTCGATCATGAACGCGGTGATACCGCGTGCGCCCTTGTCGGGTTCGCTCATCGCGAACAGCACGATGTACTTGGCCACCGGGCCCGAGGTGATCCAGCTCTTCTTGCCGTTGACGACAAAGCTGCCATCGGCCTGCTTCACGGCACGGCAGCGCATCGCGGTGGCGTCGGAGCCGGACTGCGGCTCGGTCAGCGCGAACGCGCCGATCTCGCGGCCTTCGGCGATGGCGCGCACGTACTTCTGCTTCTGCTCTTCCGTACCGAAGGTCAGGATGCCGTTGCAGAACAGCGAATTGTTGACCGACACGATGGTCGAGTGAGCGGCATCGCCCGCGGCGATCTCCACCATCGCCAGCACGTAGGCGACCGGGTCCATGCCAGCGCCGCCGTATTCGGCCGGCACTTCGATGCCCATCAGGCCGTTCTCGCCGAGCAGGCGGATGTTCTCCAGGGGGAACTCGCCGGTCTTGTCATGGTGCTCGGCACTGGGGGCGATCTTTTCCTGGGCAATCCGGCGCGCCACGTCCTGGATCATCAACTGCTCTTCGTTAAACGCGAAATCCACGGCTACCCCTCGGCAAGCAAATTTTGAATACCAATTGTAACCCGCGGACCATCCGCGGCCGTATGCCAAGGGTTGACCCGGCCGGGGCCGGCCCGTCAAAATATCTCTATATCGCGATAGGAAGATATTTATGGATCTGGAAGCTTGGTCCACCCGGCTGAAAGTCTTCGCCGACGCCACCCGTGTCCGCCTGCTGGCCCTGCTGGCCGGCGAGGAACTGACCGTCGCCGAGCTGTCCGCCATCACCCAGCTGGCGCAACCGCGCGTATCCACCCATCTGGCGAAGCTGAAGGAAGCCGGCCTGGTACGCGACCGGCGCGCCGGCGTGTCGGCCTACTACCGCTTCGACGAAGACAACCTCGACACGGTCCAGCGCGAACTCTGGCGCAGCCTGCGCGGCGGCAGCGACGATCCGCTGCTGCGCCAGGATGCCGAACGCGTGGCCAGCGTGCTGGCCAACCGCGCCGCCGACCAGAACTGGGCCGACAGCGTCGCCGGGGACATGGAGCGCCATTATTCGCCCGGCCGCACCTGGGAAGCCCTGGCGCGCACCGCACTGCCGCTGCTCGAGACCGGCGACGTGCTCGACATCGCTTCCGGCGACGGCGTGCTGGCCGAGCTGCTCTCCCCGCACTCCAACCGCTACATCTGCATCGACACCAGCGCGCGCGTGGTCGCGGCCGCCGGCGAGCGTTTACGCCGTTTCCCCAACGTGGAAGTGCGTGAAGGGGACATGCATGCCTTGCCGTTCAAGGACGCCAGCTTCGATCTGGTCGTGCTGATGCATGCGCTCACCTACTCCACCAAACCGGCACAGGCGGTGGCGGAAGCTGCGCGCGTGCTTCGACGTGGCGGTCGCCTGCTGCTCAGCAGCCTGGCGAAGCACGAGCACCGCTCCGTGGTCGAAGCCTACAGCCACGTCAATCTGGGTTTTTCGGAGAAGGAACTGCGCAAGTTCGCCGAGAAGGCCGGACTGGAGATCGCCAATGCCGAGACCGTCACCCGTGAACGCCGCCCACCCCATTTCGAAGTGCTGTCGCTAACTGCCCAGAAGCCATGAAGACTCTCCCCTGGTTGCATCCCACCCGCGCTGCGCTGCTGCTGAAAGCCCTCGAAGAGCGCATCCTGATCATCGACGGCGCCATGGGCACCATGATCCAGCGCCACGGCCTGCAGGAAGCCGACTACCGCGGGGAGCGGTTCGCCGACGGTTGCGACACGCAGCATGCGCACGAACACGGCCCGGGCTGCGACCACGACCTGAAAGGCAACAACGACCTGCTCCTGCTGACCAAGCCGGAGGTGATTGCCGGCGTGCACACCGCCTACCTCGAAGCGGGCGCGGACCTGGTCGAAACCAACACCTTCAACGCGACGTCGGTCAGCCAGGCCGACTATCACCTCGAACACCTGGTCTACGAGTTGAACAAGGCCGGCGCCCACGTCGCGCGCGCATGCTGCGACGCCGCCGAGGCCAAGACGCCGGACAAGCCGCGCTTCGTCATCGGCGTGCTGGGCCCCACCAGCCGCACCGCCTCCATCAGCCCCGACGTCAACGACCCGGGCTTCCGCAACACCAGTTTCGACGAATTGCGCGGCACCTACCGCGAGGCCATCGAAGGCCTGATCGACGGTGGCGCCGACACGCTGATGGTGGAAACCATCTTTGACACGCTCAATGCGAAAGCTGCGCTGTATGCCATCGAGGAAGTCTTCGACGCGCGCGGTGGCCGCCTGCCGATCATGATCTCGGGCACCATTACCGATGCGTCCGGCCGCACGCTGTCCGGCCAGACCGCAGAGGCCTTCTACACCTCCGTCGCGCACAGCCGTCCGTTGTCGGTGGGCTTGAATTGCGCGCTGGGCGCCAAGGACCTGCGCGAGCATGTCGATACGCTGTCCACCGTCGCCGACGCCTATGTCAGTGCGCACCCGAATGCCGGCTTGCCCAACGCGTTCGGCGAGTACGACGAGACGCCCGAAGAGATGGCTGCGACGTTGAAGGAGTTCGCCGAGTCGGGCTTGCTGAACCTGGTGGGTGGCTGCTGCGGCACCACGCCGGCCCACATCAAGGCCATCGCCGACGTGGTCGCCGGCTTGCCGCCCCGCCGCCTGCGCACCGCCCTGGAGCAGGCCGCATGAGCCCCGCCGCACGTCATACGCGCCTGTCCGGCCTGGAACCGTTGGTCATCACGCCGGACTTGCTGTTCGTCAACGTGGGGGAACGCACCAACGTTACCGGCAGCGCGCAGTTCCGCAAGCTGGTGAAGGAAGAACGCTACGAGGAAGCCGTCGAGGTCGCGCGCCAACAGGTCGCCAACGGGGCGCAGATCCTCGACGTCAACATGGACGAGGGCCTGATCGATTCCGAGAAGGCGATGGTCCGTTTCCTCAACCTGATCGCCTCCGAGCCCGACATCGCGCGCATCCCGGTGATGGTGGACTCGTCCAAGTGGAGCGTGATCGAGGCCGGCCTGAAGTGCCTGCAGGGCAAGGGCGTGGTCAACTCGATTTCGCTCAAGGAAGGCGAAGAGGCCTTCATCGACCATGCGCGCAAGGTGCTTCGTTACGGCGCGGCGGCGGTGGTGATGGCGTTCGACGAAACCGGCCAGGCGGACACCTGCGCGCGCAAGGTCGAGATCTGCACGCGCGCGTATCGCATCCTGGTCGATGACGTGGGCTTCCCGCCGGAAGACATCATCTTCGACCCCAACATCTTCGCGGTCGCCACCGGCATCGAGGAGCATGACAACTACGCGGTGGACTTCATCGAAGCCACGCGCATCATCAAGCAGACCCTGCCGCACTGCCACGTATCGGGCGGCGTGTCGAACGTGTCGTTCTCGTTCCGTGGCAACGAGCCGGTACGCGCGGCCATCCACTCCGTGTTCCTCTATCACGCCATCCAGGCCGGCATGGACATGGGCATCGTCAACGCTGGCGGGTTGCCGGTCTACGACGACCTGGACGCGGAACTGCGCGAGCGCGTCGAGGACGTCATCCTCAACCGCCGCAAGGATTCGACCGAGCGCCTGCTGGAGATCGCTGATCGCTACAAGGGCAAGAAGGGCGAAACGCCGGTAGAGAACCTCGCCTGGCGCGAGAAGCCGGTGCGCGAGCGTCTGGCCCATGCGCTCGTGCACGGCATCGACGCCTTCGTCGACGAGGACACCGAGGAAGCGCGCCAGCAGGCCTCGCGTCCGCTCGATGTCATCGAGGGCGCCCTGATGGACGGCATGAACGTCGTCGGCGACCTGTTCGGCGCCGGCAAGATGTTCCTGCCTCAGGTGGTGAAGTCCGCACGCGTGATGAAGAAGGCCGTGGCCTACCTGCTGCCCTTCATCGAGGCCGAGAAGCTGCGCACGGGCGATGTCGGAAAGTCCAACGGCAAGATCGTCATGGCCACGGTCAAGGGCGACGTGCACGACATCGGCAAGAACATCGTCGGCGTGGTGCTGGCCTGCAACAACTTCGACGTCGTCGACCTGGGCGTGATGGTGCCCACGCAGAAGATCCTGGACACCGCGCGCGCCGAGAACGCCGATTTGATCGGCCTGTCGGGCCTGATCACGCCGTCGCTGGAAGAAATGACCCACGTGGCGCGCGAGATGCAGCGCCAGGGCTTCGAAACGCCGCTGTTGATCGGGGGCGCGACCACCTCGCGCGCGCATACGGCACTGAAGATCGACCCGCACTACAAAGCCCCCACGGTCTGGGTGAAGGACGCGTCGCGTGCGGTGGGCGTGGCCCAGTCGTTGATTTCGCGCGACATGCGCACGGCATTCGTGGCCGCCAACGACGCCGACTACGCCGAGATCCGCGAACGCCACAAGAACCGCGGTGATGCGAAGCGCCTGGTATCGCTGGAGAAGGCCCGCGGGCAGAGGTTCGATGGCGGATGGGCCGACTATGTGCCGCCCGCGCCGCACCAGCCGGGGCTGCACGTGTTCGAGGACTACCCGCTCGATGAGCTGGTGGACTGCATCGACTGGACGCCGTTCTTCAATGCCTGGGAACTGTTCGGCAAGTATCCGGCGATCCTCACCGACGGCGTGGTCGGTGCGCAGGCCAGTGAGTTGTATCGGGATGCCCGGGCGATGCTTGCGAAGATCGTCGAAGAAAAATGGCTGACGGCAAAGGCGGTATTCGGGCTGTGGCCCGCCAACAGCATCGGCGACGACGTCGAACTGCAGGCCGATGGCAAGGTCGAGCGTCTGCATTTCCTGCGCCAGCAGGTCGACAAGCCGGTCGAACGCCCTGACTTCTGCCTCGCCGACTTCATCGCCCCGAAGGATTCAGGCCGGCAGGACTGGATCGGCATGTTCGCCGTCACCGCCGGCATCGGGATCGACACGCACGTGGCCCGATTCGAGGCCGACCACGACGACTACAACGCGATCCTGCTGAAAGCCCTGGCCGACCGCCTGGCCGAAGCGCTCGCCGAACGCCTTCACCAGCGCGTACGTACCGAATTCTGGGGCTACGTCGGCGATGAGACCCTCGACAACGAAGCGCTGATCGCGGAGAAGTATGTCGGCATCCGACCGGCACCCGGCTATCCGGCCTGCCCGGAGCACAGCGAGAAAGGCACGCTGTTCCGCCTCCTGGATGCGGGCGCCAACGCTGGCATGTCGTTGACCGAGAGCTTCGCGATGCTGCCGACCGCGGCCGTATCCGGTTACTACTTCAGCCATCCGCAGAGCCAGTACTTCGTGGTTGGGCGGGTGTCGAAGGAGCAGGTGGCGGACTACGCGAAACGCAAGGGCGTGGAGATCGCGCAGGTGGAGCGTTGGCTGGCCTCGAACCTGGACTACGATCCCGAGTAAGCCAGGCTGCTCCCGGCTAGAATGCGCCACCCTTTCTCAGGCCAGCGCACCATGCCGTCCCTCGTTCCCGCCTGCCCCAGCCCCGCGATGCGCAGCGCGGGCCTGACGGGGCGTGCGCGATGAAGGCAACGACGGATCCAACGGGTTACCCGGCCGCGCGGCTATCCAGCTTCTATTTCTTCTACTACGCAGTGCTGGGCGCGTTCACGCCCTACTGGAGCCTGTACCTGGAGTCGCGCGGACTGGGCGTGACGGCGATCAGCGTACTGATGAGCCTGTGGTACGCCACGCGCATCGTCTCGCCCTCGTTGTGGACCACGCTTGCCGCGCGCTCACCGCACCCGATCCGTTGGTTGCATCTGGGATGCGCGCTGGCTGTGGGCAGCTTCGCCCTGTTCCTGCTGCCCTGGGGCTACGTGGGCCTGTTCGTCGTGATGACGGCGTTCTGCTTCGCCTACAACGCCGTGATGCCGCAATTCGAATCGATCACGATGTCGCACCTGGCCACACGCAGCGATCGCTACGGCCTGATCCGCGTCTGGGGATCGATCGGCTTCATCGTGGTGGTCGCCTCGTTCGGCTGGCTGATCGACGCACGCCGACTGGGCATCGGCGCCCTGCCGTGGCTGATGCTGCCCGTGCTGGCCGCCGTACTGGGCTCGGCGCTGGTCAACCGCTACGCGCACGAGCCGGATGCCCACCGGGAGACGGCGCATGAAGGATTCCGTACACGACTGCGGCAACCGCAGGTGATCGCCTTCTTCGTCGCGGCATTCCTCACGCAGATCTCGTTCGGCCCGTTCTACACCTTCTTCTCGATCTACCTTTCCGAACACGGTTACAGCACCGGCACGCAGGGTGTGTTGTGGACCGTCGGTGTACTGGCCGAGATCGTGGTGTTCTTCCTCTCCAGCCGGATCTTCCGCCGCTGGGACGCCACACGCGTGCTGATGCTGGCCTTGCTCAGCGCCTCGGTGCGCTGGCTGGTGACGGCGCTGTTCCCGGACAACACGCCGGTGATGGTGCTGGCGCAGCTGACCCATGCGCTCAACTTCGGCGCGTTCTTCGCGGCCGCGATGCAACTGCTGGTGCGCTTCTTCCCTGGCCGCCTCAATGGCCACGGCCAAGGCGTGTTCTACGGCCTGTCGTCCGGCGTCGGCGGCGTCTGCGGCGCGTTGCTCGCCGGCCAACTGTGGCGCTTCGGTGGCGAAGTCGCTTTCATGGCATCGTCCGGTATCGCCTTGCTTGCCGCGGTGATCGTGTGGCGGTGGCTGGTTCGTCCCGCGACACTGCGCGCCGCCTGACGCTTCTCCATTCAGCCGAGCGAGTCGAGAAAACGCCGGATCGCCGCGGCCGCCGCCATCGGAGCGAGCTGGAACAGGAAATGCGGCGCCACGATGCGCTCCAACCGCGCGTTACGCGCCAACCGCAGCACTTCCCGACCTGCATGTGGCCAGATCAACCGGTCGTGCCGCGCCTGCAGGTAGAGGACGGGCATCGGCAGGCCGGCGAGTTCCGTGCGCATATCGACGCGCAGCGCGGCGAGCGCACGGCGTCGCAGCACCTCGAACGGCATGGCATCCAGGACGACGTCAAGCTCCTTGCGTAGCGAGGGTGGAAGGCCTTGTCCCGCCAGCATGCGCTCGAGCATGTATAACGGCGGCGCGATGGCCGGTGCGCGCTGCACGATGTGCGCGCACAGGCCACTGGCGGGCAACGGGCGATGCACGAACGTCGCCGCCAGGACCAACGCCTTGACGCGCTCCGGATGCCGATGCGCCAGCAGGACAGCCAACGGTCCAGCAAAGGATTCCGCCACCAATACGACACCGTCATGGCGCGAGATCGCGGGCTCCCACGCATCGGCCAACGCGGCATAACCCTCGAAGCGGGCGCTGTCGTAAGTCCAGGGTTCGACGGCCACGTCGCGGCCCAGCGCCTCGATCAGCGGCCCATACAGACGCCCCGTTCCATCCAGGCCCGGCAACAGGCAGAGCCGCATGCGCTGGCCCGCCGCGTTCACCACACCAGGTCGTCGGGCACCTGGTATTGCGGATCGGCGTAGGGATCGTCCCCCGCAGGCGCATTCGGATCGACCTTCAAGGCAACGGCAGGCGCGAAGATGGCTTCGGCCTCGACCAGGACGGCGGACGAGACCAGCAGGTAGCGTCCGTTCTGCTGCACCACGCCTAGCTCGCCGGCATTGAGCGACTTCAGCTGCTCGGCATTGACGTAGATGCGCTTGATCTTGCCGCCATAGGGGAAATGTCGGGCGATGTCGGCTTCGGCATCGTTCAATGCCTTGTCCTTGAGGAACTCCTCCAGCTTGGCCTTCGCCTCGCGACGCAGGCGCGCTTCTTCCTGTTTCACGCGCTCGGCTTCGATCCGCTCGTCCTTCTCGCGCTGTGCGCGGATGGCATAAGCCTTGGCCAGGTCGATGTCTTCCTGTGACCTCGGCTTGCGCGATGGGCCTTGCGGAGGCCGCGGCTTGCCTGCGTGGCCGGGACGCGGCGGCGCGGCACCCTTCCCATGCGGCTTCTGTCCGGGCTTGCGCGCATCGGGCTTGCGCGTGTCGGGCTTGCGTTCGGGCTTGGGCGCTGGCTTGAAGCCCAGGCCCATCAACTGGTCGCGGAGGGAATCGCTCATGGTCTTTCAGAGGGGGACGTGCTGTCCCACAGCGTATCAATAATGGGGCGGCGGCGGCTCGTTGGCGGGGTCCTCGAACAACGAGGACCGCACCTTGCCCAGCTCTTCCACCATGTGCCTCAGCAACAACGCGGTGCGCTGGTTCTCGGCACGCGCGTCGGCGAGCGCTTCGCTCAGTTCGCCCAGCGCGTGCTCCTGGAACGCCAGGCGCGTCTCCAGTTCCACCAGGCGCTGCTCCAGCGCGTCGCGCTGGAGTGGCAGGTCAGCCTGCATCTATCGATCTCCCTCGTCCGATCCCGTAGTAGGCGACGCCTGCCGCCTCGACTTCGGCGGGATCGTAAAGGTTGCGGCCGTCGAACACCACGGCGTCGGCCAGTGTTTCGCGCAAACGGGCGAAGTCGGGGCTCCGGAATTGCTTCCACTCCGTCACCACCACGAGCGCGTCGGCGCCCTCCAGCGCGGCGCGGGCGTCGGTACAGAGCACCAAGTCCTCGCGCTCGCCGAAGATGCGGGAGGCTTCCTCGCGGGCTTCCGGATCGTAGGCGCGGACGTGTGCGCCGGCATCCCAAAGCTCCGCCAGCAGCCGACGACTGCTCGCCTCGCGCATGTCGTCGGTGTTGGGCTTGAAGGCCAAGCCCCAGACCGCAAAGGTCTTGCCGCGCACGCCTTCGTCCTCGCCACGGTCGTAATGCCGCTGGATCAACTCGAACAGGTGGCCCTTCTGGCGTTCGTTGACGCTCTCCACGGCCTGCAGCAACTCTGGCGCGTAGCCGTACTGCTGCGCGGTCTTCGCCAGCGCCTGCACATCCTTCGGGAAGCACGAGCCGCCATAGCCGGCGCCCGGGTAGATGAAGTGCCAACCGATGCGTGGGTCCGAACCAATGCCCTGCCGCACGTGCTCCACATCCGCGCCCACTCGCTCGGCGATGTTGGCGATCTCGTTCATGAAGCTGATCTTCGTCGCCAGCATCGCGTTGGCGGCGTACTTGGTCAGCTCGGCCGAGCGTACGTCCATCACCACGATGCGTTCGTGGTTGCGATTGAACGGTGCGTACAGCCGGCGCAGCTTGTCTACCGCCTGTGGGCGCGCCGCACCGATGATGATGCGGTCGGGACGCATGCAGTCGTTGACCGCATCGCCTTCTTTCAGGAATTCCGGGTTGGACACCACATCGAACGCGACATCGACCCCGCGCGATGCGAGCTCGGCCTCGATCGTGGCCTTCACCTTGTCCGCGGTACCGACCGGCACGGTGGATTTGTTCACCACCGTGCAAGACCGTTCGATATGACGGCCGATGGTCCTGGCGACCGCCAGCACGTACTGCAGGTCCGCGCTGCCATCCTCGTCCGGTGGCGTGCCGACCGCGATGAAGAGCACGTCGCCATGCGTGATGGCAGCCGCCGCATCGGTCGTGAAGCGCAAGCGGCCCGCTGCGTGGTTGGCTTTCACCATCGGCGACAAGCCGGGCTCGTAGATCGGCACGATGCCGTGATTCAGGCCATCGACCTTTGCCGGATCGATATCGACGCAGACCACGTCATGCCCGACTTCCGCCAGGCACGTGCCTGTGACCAACCCAACGTAACCCGTGCCGAAAATGGCTACTCGCATGCAGCGGCCTCCTGGACCTAGTCTTGGCTATTACAGCCGACGACTATTGCAGGATGCCCATCAACTCCACGTCAAACGTCAGCGTCGCATCGGGGCCGATCTTGCCGCCGGGCGCGCCATTCGCACCGTAAGCCAGGCCAGACGGAATCCAGAAACGGTATTTCGCGCCGACTGGCATCAGCGAGACGCCTTCGGTCCAACCTGCGATCACGCCATTGAGCGGGAATTCAGCCGGCTGGCCTCGCTCGTAAGAGCTATCGAAGACATCGCCGCTCAACAGCTTGCCTTCGTAATTCACGCGAACGCGGCTGGTCGCCATCGGACGCTGGCCGTTGCCTTGGCGCAGCACCATGTACTGCAGGCCCGACGGCGTGGTGATGACGCCCGGCTTGCTCTTGTTCTCGGCGAGGAATTTCGCGCCCTCGTCACGGTTGCGTTGGGCGGCGCCCGCCTGGCGCTTGGTCAGGTAGGCCTTCATCTCGGCCTGCGCCTGCTCCACCGTCATCAACGGCGTGCCGTCTTTGCCGGCGACGGCGCGCACGGCCTGCGCGAGGACCGACGGATCGACTTCATCCTTGAACGGCAACAGCGACGGACCGACGACGTAGGTGCCCAGGAACAGGCCCACCTTGGTCTTGTCGACCGGCGGCGGCGTGCTGCCCGGCGGCATGCCGGGGATCGGCTGGCCATCGGCCACAGCCAGGTTCACGCGCAGCAGCTGGTCGGTGGCCTGCGCTTCCTGCTCGGTGATCAGCGGCGGCTTGCCGGCGAAGGTGTTGACGATAGCGCGCTCGAACGCGGCGGTATCGAGAAACTGACCCACAGGCTGCAGCGAACTGCCGACGTCCACGCCAATGGCGTAGCTGACCTTGTCACGCTCGGTGGCAAGCGCGGTTTTTTCCTGTGCAGACACGCTGCCTCCCAGCATCGAAAACGAGATTCCCAACAACGCGGCAATGCCGCGGACCGACCGCTTCATCCTTCTCACTCCTGGAACCTGCGCCGGGAAGATGGCGCCAACCTCTTATTGTGGCACGCCCGCCGCCCCACACGGCAGCAGGCGTCAGGGTTTGGCGCGCGGTGCCGCCAGTTCGCGTTCGATCGCAGCAACCAACGCGGGATCGTCGGGTTTGATCTTGCTGGGGAAGTTCGCGACCACACGTCCGTCGCGCGAAATCAGGTACTTGTGGAAGTTCCATCCGGGCGCAGTGCCGGTCGCCTGCGTCAGCGACTTGTACAACGGCGTGGCGTTTTCGCCGGTCACGGACACCTTCTCGAACATCGGGAACTTCACGCCGTAAGTGAGCGTGCAGAACTCCTGGATCTCCTTCTCCGTGCCGGGCTCCTGGCCTTTGAAGTCGTTCGAGGGAAACCCAAGGACAGCGAAACCTTTGCCCGCGTAGTGCTGATGAAGGGCTTCCAGGCCCTCGTATTGCGGCGTGTAACCGCACTTACTGGCGGTATTGACCACCAGGAGCACCTGTCCTGCGTACTGTTTCTTCAGGTTCACAGGGGTTTTTCCCGTCAACGGGCGATAGCTGAGATCCAGCAGACCCGCCGCCAAAGCCACTGAAGCGGCGCCAAAAAGCACCACAAAAACCAGATATTTCAATAACTTGGACATCACCGGCTGCTCCGCTAGTACGAACATGACAAGTATGCCTTCAGTTGGGTGACAAAACATTGCAAGGGAGTTGACGCCCTGTGTTTTGGTGTTATAGTTGAATACAACACCACTCACCCAACGCAGCGGGGGATGCCATGAACCAGAAACTGACCCACACACTGCCCAGCCTGGCCGTCGGCGGCCTGCTGCTGGCGATCGGGGTGCTGGCGACCGTCACCGGTGCCCGCACGGCCGAAGCAGAATCCGCCGCGCTGGTCGGCGCGCTGGAATCCGATACCCGCGAGATCGCAGGCGTTGACGGCAACCCGGACGCGCGGCAGCACAAGCGCCGCGCCCGGGCCTCGCTGGCCATGCCGTACTTTTCCTTTGGCCAATCGCTGCGTCCGAGGAGCTGAGCCATGACGTCCATCCAATGGAGCGACGGCGCTCCCATCTACCGCCAGCTGAAGGATCGCGTGATCGCGATGATGCTGGACGGGATCCTGAAGCCGGGCGACGCCCTGCCCTCCGTCCGTCAGGTGGCGGCGGAGTACCAGCTGAATCCGATTACCGTATCGCGCGCCTACCAGGAACTCGCCGACGAGGCCCTGGTGGAGAAGCGCCGCGGCCTGGGCATGTTCGTCACCGACGAAGCGTCCAAGAAGCTGCGCGGCAGCGAGCGCGAACGGTTCCTGACAGAAGAGTGGCCGGCCGTCGCCGAGCGCATCGAGCGCCTGGGCCTGTCCATCGAAGAGCTGCTGCAATCCAAGGGGAACAAGTGATGAATGCCGCAATCGCCAACACCGTGGTCAACGCCCACGGTCTACGCAAGGCCTACAAGAACAAGCTCGCGCTGGACAACACCAGCTTCGAGATCGAAGCGGGCAAGATCATCGGCCTGATCGGTCCGAACGGCGCGGGCAAGACCACGGCGCTCAAGGCCATCCTCGGGCTGACGCCGTTCGAGGGCCAGCTCAAAGTGCTGGGCCTGGATCCGCGCAAGGACCGCGACGAACTGATGAAGGATGTCTGCTTCATCGCCGACGTCGCCGTGCTGCCGCGCTGGATGAAGGTCAAGGAAGCCATCGACTTCGTCGAAGGCGTGCATCCGCGCTTCGACCGGGCCAAGTGCGAGCGCTTCATCGCCAACACCCAACTCAAGCCCAACCTGCGCGTCCGCGAGATGTCCAAGGGCATGATCGTGCAGCTGCACCTGGCGCTGGTCATGGCCATCGATGCCAAGCTGCTGGTGCTGGACGAACCCACGCTGGGCCTGGACATCCTCTACCGCAAACAGTTCTACCAGCGCCTGCTGGAAGACTACTTCGACGAGCAGAAGACCATCATCGTCACCACCCACCAGGTCGAGGAGATCGAACACATTCTCACCGACGTGATGTTCATCCGCGACGGCAAGATCGCGTTGACCGCGCAGATGGACGAAGTGGCCGAGCGTTACACCGAAGTGCTTGTCAGCGGCAGCGATACGGCCGACCAGGCGCGCGCCCTGAAGCCCATCGACGAGCGCGCCCTGCCCTTCGGCAAGACCGTGCTGCTGTTCGACGGCGTGCCGAAGGCGCAACTCGCCCCGCTGGGCGAAACCCGTACCCCTGGCCTGGCCGACCTGTTCGTCGCCATCATGAAAGGAACCTACGCATGAACGCCGTGACTTCGACGTTGGGCAAATCCTCCAAGCCGGGCGCGTTCAAGTGGCTGATCAAGCGCGAGTTCTGGGAGAACCGCGGCGGCTTCTTCTGGGCGCCGGTGATCACCGGCGGCATCTTCGTGGTGCTCAACCTGATCCTGGCCGTCATCGGCAGCATCGCCGCGCGCGGCTCCATGGACGGCGGCGGCTTCAGTGTCGAGGAAGCGCCCCGGAAAGCGGAGATGATCGTCGGCGGCATCGGCGACGGCATGCTGCTCGGTGGCGTGATCCTGGCCTGCGTGGTGCTGGCGTTCGTGGTGTTCTTCTACGCACTGGGCACGCTGTACGACGACCGTCGCGACCGCAGCGTCCTGTTCTGGAAGTCGCTGCCGGTGTCCGACACCCACATGGTCCTGTCGAAGCTGGCCTGGGCCCTGGTGCTGGCGCCGCTGCTGGCCGTGACAGTCGGCATCCTGATCGGACTGTGCATGTGGCTGATCTCGGCGCTGACCATCAGCATCAACGGTCTGCCTGCCGGCGGCGCGATCTTTACCCACTCGCATCCGCTGCGCGTCATCGGTGGCGTGGTCAGCTCCCTGCCGGTCTACATGTTCTGGTCGCTGCCGGCGATCGGCTGGCTGATGTTCTGCTCCGCCTGGGCACGCAGCAAGCCGTTCCTGTGGGCCGTGCTGGTGCCGGTGCTGGCCTGCGTGATCATCAGCATGACCGACATCCTGCCGGGCCTGAAGATCCGCCACGACCTGGTCTGGTACACGGTGGTCTACCGCGGCCTGCTGAGCGTGGTGCCGGGCGCCTGGTTCCCGACCTTGCAGGGCGGTGCCGCCAACCCGCACACCGAGATCAACTCGCCTGACGAACTGGCCAACGCGATCGATCTGACCCGCAGCTGGCAAGCCTTCGCTTCGGCCGACCTGTGGATCGGCGCGGCCATCGGCGTGGCCCTGATCGTCGGTGCGATCTACCTGCGCCGCTGGCGCGAAAGCGAATAAGCCCGACCCCGGTGGCGGCCCCGGCCGCCACCTTCCCGATACCGAGAGGACGACCTATGCCCCGCACGCCTGCCCTCTTGCGCACGCTCCCCTTCGTTGCCGTGATCGCACTGGCCGCCTGCCAACCCGCACCGGACAAGAACGAGAACGCGCCCACCGGCATCGCCGCCAAGGCGATGGACGAAGCCCGCAAGGGGCTGGGTGAAGCCAGCCAGGAACTGCAGAAAGCCCAGAGCGAGATCGACGCGGCACGCCAGAAGCTGGCCACCGAGAACCTCACGCTCAACCGCAACGAGAACCAGAACCTGCCCAAAGCGGAGATCACCCCGGCGGGCGAGCTGCTGATCGAAGGCAAGTCGGTAGCGACCACGCCGGAGCAGAAGGAAAAGGTACTTGCCTATCGCGGCGCCATGATCACCGTGGTCGGCGATGGCATGGCGATCGGCATGGAGGGTGCGAAGGTCGGCATCGATGCCGCCGCCAGCGCGCTCAAGGGCGTCCTGGCCGGACAGTCCGGCGACGAGATCGGCAAGCAGGTCGGCGCGGAAGCGAAGACCAAGATGAAGCCGATGGTCGACCAGCTCTGCGGTCGCCTGCCGGCCCTGCTCACCGCCCAGCAGGCGCTCGCGGCCTCCGTGCCCGAGTTCAAGCCCTATGCCAGCATGGACCAGGCCGACGTCGACGACTGCGCCAGCCAGTCCGACTGGAACTTCTGATTCCCGCGACACGGAGAACCGCCGCATGCGCATTTCCACCACCGCTCCCTGGCTGCTCCTCGCGACCACGTTGCTGGCGACGCCCGCGTTCGCGCAGGACGAACACTGCAAGCATTCCGCTCCGCGCCAGCTGAAGCTGGACACCGCCGGGGCCAAGGCCATCGTGTTCGACATCGGCCACAACGACCTGCGTGTCGACGCGTCGCCGGGTGCGGCAGTTTCGCTGCAGGGCAAGGCATGCGCTTCGCAGGCCGATGCGCTGCCCAGCCTGAAGCTGACCCAGGAGCGCGTCGGCGACAAGCTGGTGGTGCGCGTCTGGCGCGAGGGCCGTTTCAGCGGCGTGTTCTTCGGCAACAACTACGCTTACCAGACCCTGTCCGTCACCCTGCCCGATACGCTTCCCGTGCAGCTCAAGGTCGGCTCCGGCGATGCCACCGTCACCGGCGTGCCGGTGCTCAGCGCCGACGTGGGCTCGGGCGATGTCGCCGCGCGCGGCATCCGTGGCCTGGCCGCCGTTTCCGTCGGCTCGGGCGATATCGAACTCGACGACGTCGGCGCATTGCGCGTGATCTCCATCGGCTCGGGCGACGTCACCGCGCGTGGCGTGCGTGGCGCCGTGCATGTCGGCAGCATCGGGTCGGGCGATTTCACGCTTGCACGCGGCACCGGCGACGTCGAGATCGGCTCGATCGGTTCCGGCGACGCCGAACTGCGCGATGTCGGTGGCGACATCGTCGTCGGTTCGGTCGGCTCCGGTGGCGTGGAAGCGCGCAACGTCGCGGGCGCCCTGACCGTGCGGTCGGTCGGCAGCGGCGGCGTGCACCACGAAGGCGTCAAGGGCGCCGTCGACCTCCCGAAACACCATTGAGTTCCAAGGAATGACCATGACCCGATTCGCACCGCTTGCCCTCGCGCTTTCCCTCGTGTTCCTGGCCGCCTGCTCCGGCAAGGACAAGGCGCCCGACAGCGGCAACAGCATCGAAGCCTCGGGGGCGCTGTGGGGCCAGAACCTCACGCTCAACGCCACCGGCCAGCCGAAGGCGGAGATCTCCGCCAAGGGCGATTTCATCGTCGGTGGCAAGAAGGTCGACGTGAACGACGCGCAGCGCGCCCTGCTGGTGGCGTATCACCGCCAACTGGGTGGTATTGCCGATGCCGGCATCGAGACCGGCAAGGAAGGCGCCAAGCTGGCCGGCAAGGCCGTGGGTGCGGCGGTGAAGGGCATCTTCAGCGGCAACCCGGACCAGATCGACAAGGAAATCGAAGCCGAGGCCAAAAAGGTCGAAGCCGAAGCGATGAAGATCTGCGACCTGCTGCCGGGCCTGTACAAGGCGCAGCAGGAACTCGCCGCCGCCCTGCCCGCGTTCCAGCCGTACGCATCGATGGACGAAGGCGACGTGGAAGACTGCCGCACGAACCAGAACGAAAGCCATGAGGCCGGCGAGGATGTCGGCCGCGCCATTGGCCAGGCGATCAAGGGCGAGAACGGCGACGAGAAGAATGCCGCGTCCGAGGCGGATGCCGCCGCTGCGGAACCTGCCACGCCCTGATCTCGTCGAACACCGTCTGCCGCCGCATCGCGGCAGACGGACTCAGCCGCCTCCGCCGCCCGCTTTGCCGTGGATGCCGCCCTTGGCGAGCACGGCCGGATCCAGCAGCGGCTTGAGCGTGTTCTCCGGCAACCCCGTGACCTCGCGCGCAACGTCCAACACCGGCCGGTTCTGCTTGTAGGCCTGCTTGGCGATGGCAGCGCCCTTCTCGTAACCGATCACCGGATTGAGCGCGGTGACCAGGATCGGATTGCGGTCCAGCGCTTCCTTGACGCGATCGCCGCGCACCTTCAACCCGGCGATGCAATCGTCAGCGAGCAGCCGCGACACGTTCGATAGCAGGTGCATCGCATCCAGCAGGTTGTGCGCGATCAGCGGCAGGGTGACGTTGAGCTGGAAGTTGCCGGTCTGCCCCGCCACCGTCACCGCGGTGTGGTAACCCATCACCTGCGCGCAGACCATCACCGTCGCTTCGGGGATCACCGGGTTCACCTTGCCCGGCATGATCGAACTGCCGGGCTGCAGTGCCGGCAGTTCCACCTCGCCCAGGCCCGCCAGCGGCCCGGAGTTCATCCAGCGCAGGTCGTTGGCGATCTTGGTCAGCGCGACGGCCAGCGCACTGAGCTGGCCCGAGAGCTCGACCGCGTCGTCCTGTGCCGCCAGTCCCTCGAACTTGTTGGCCGCGCTTTCGAAACGGGTGCCCGTGCGGGCCGACAGTGCCTTGGCCACGCGCGTTCCGAAGCGCGCATCGGCATTGATGCCGGTGCCGATCGCCGTGCCGCCCAGCGGCAGCCGACGCACGCGCTTGAGCGTGTCTTCGATCCGCGCCTGCGCCGACGACAGCTGCGCCGACCAGGCCGAGAATTCCTGGCCGAAGGTCAGCGGCATCGCGTCCATGAGGTGCGTGCGCCCGGTCTTGACCACCTTGCCCAACGCACGGCCGCGCGCATCGATGGTCTTGCGCAGGTGCTTGACGGCCGGCAGCAGGTCTTCCACCGCCGCCAGCTGCGCGGCGACGCGGATCGCGGTCGGGATGACGTCGTTCGAACTCTGGCCGAGGTTGACGTGATCGTTCGGGTGCACCTTCGCCTTGCCCGCGCGTGAGGCCAGGGTGGCGATTACTTCGTTGGCATTCATGTTGGACGACGTGCCGGAACCGGTCTGGTAGACGTCGATCGGGAAATGCGCGTCGTACGCGCCTTCGGCAACCTCGAGCGCGGCGCCCTGCACGGACTTCGCGATGCCTTTGGGCAGCAGGCCCAGGCCCGCATTGACCTCGGCCGCCGCGGCTTTCACCAGGCCCAGCGCCCGGATGAATCCACGTGGCATCGGTCGGCCGGAAATCGGGAAGTTCTGCACCGCGCGCTGCGTCTGCGCGCCCCAGAGGGCCTCCGCAGGCACCTGCAGCTCGCCCATGCTGTCGTGTTCGGCGCGGGTCCGGCCCACGGTCTTCTTGCTGGTCATCACCGTCTCCTGGAAGGAATTCACGGCTTGCGCGCCGGCGAAGGCCGGTGGCTGGCGGGGGCCGACAGGATACGCCAGGCCGGTTCGGCCGCTTCCCGGGGTAAAATGAAACGATCCTTTTCAGCCCTCCCCGCCCCCCATGTCGGAATCGTCCCTGCTCGCCCTCTCCCCGCTCGATGGCCGCTACGCCGGCAAGGTCGATGCGTTGCGCCCGATCTTCTCCGAATACGGCCTGATCCGCGCCCGCGTGAAGGTGGAAGTCGAGTGGCTGCTGGCGCTGGCCGCGGAGCACGGCATCGTTGAACTGCCCGACTTCTCCGACGGTGCGAAGGCGCGCCTTCGCGCGCTGGCCGACGGCTTCAGCGTCGCCCATGCCGCGCGTGTGAAAGAGATCGAACGCACCACCAACCATGACGTCAAGGCGGTGGAGTACTTCATCAAGGAGCAGCTGAAGGACGATGCCGAACTCGCGCCGGCGCTGGAGTTCGTCCATTTCGCCTGCACCAGCGAAGACATCAACAACCTGTCCTACGGGCTGATGCTGGAACAGGCACGCCGCGACGTGCTGCTGCCCGCGCTGGACGGCGTCGCCGCCACGCTGCGCGCGCTGGCCCATGCGCAGGCGGCGCAACCGATGCTGTCGCGCACGCACGGCCAGACCGCCTCGCCGACCACGCTGGGCAAGGAGATCGCCAACGTCGTCGCCCGCCTTGAGCGCCAGCGCACGCAGATCGCCGCGGTGGAACTGACTGGCAAGATCAATGGTGCGGTGGGCAACTACAACGCGCATGTGGCCAGCTACCCGGACGTGGACTGGCCGCTGTTCGCGCAACGCTTCGTCGAAGGCCTGGGCCTGGTGTTCAACCCGTACACAACCCAGATCGAGCCGCACGATAACGTCGCCGAGATCGGTGATGCCGCGCGTCGCGCCAACACCATCCTGGTCGACCTGGCGCGCGACATCTGGGGCTACATCTCGCTGGGCTACTTCAAACAGCGGCTCAAGGAAGGCGAAGTCGGCAGCTCCACCATGCCGCACAAGGTCAACCCGATCGACTTCGAGAACGCGGAAGGCAACTTCGGCATCGCCAACGCGCTGTTCGAGCATTTCAGCGCCAAGCTGCCGATCAGCCGCTGGCAGCGCGACCTGACCGATTCCACCGTGCTGCGCGCCCTGGGCACCGCGTTCGGCCATACCCAGGTGGCGCTGGATTCGCTGGCGAAGGGCCTGGGCAAGCTCGAAGTGAACCCGCAGCGCCTGGACGCCGACCTCGATGCGGCGTGGGAAGTGCTGGCCGAGGCCGTGCAGACGGTGATGCGCCGTCATGGCCTGCCGAACCCGTACGAACAGCTCAAGGCGCTGACGCGCGGCCAGGGCATCACCGCCGATTCCATGCGCAGCTTCATCGAATCGCTCGATCTGCCGGCGGACGCCAAGCAGCGCCTGCGCGACATGACGCCGGGCAGCTACACCGGCCTGGCCGAGCGCCTCGCCCGGGACATCTGACCTGCGGAGGCGGGAACGGCGATGCACCTGCTGATCAACATCGACGTCCCCGACCTTCCCGCTGCAGAAGCGCTGTACACGCGCGCCTTCGGGCTCTCCGCCGGGCGACGCTTCGGCACCGGTGGCGTGGAGCTACTGGGTGCGCAGGCGCCGATTTACGTGCTGCAGAATGCGGCTGGCAGCCTTGCCGCCGCGGATATGCGCCGCGACTACACCCGCCACTGGACGCCCGTGCACCTGGACGTGGTGGTGGACCACCTCGAGCCTGCCCTCGACCGTGCCCTGGAAGCCGGACTGGTGCAGGAATCCGACATCCGCGACGCGAACTGGGGCCGCATCGTCCGCCTGGCCGATCCTTGGGGCCATGGCTGGTGCCTGCTGCAGTTCGTCAATCGTGGTTACGACGAGATCGCTACATGATGCTCCGTGCCTTCCTTCTTGTGGGCGGCTTGCTCGCCTCCGCGCTTCCGTTCGCCGCGCACGCGGCCGATGCGCCGCTTGCCAAGGCCTGCGCGGACGACGCCGGCTGGAACGATCCGGCCACGCCCCTGCGGGTCTACGGCAACACCTGGTTCGTCGGCACCTGCGGCATCAGCGCCTTGCTGGTGACCTCCGATGCCGGCCACATCCTGATCGATGCCGCCACGCCACAGGCCGGCCCGCAGATCCTGGCCAACATCCGCGCGCTCGGCTTCAAGCCCGAGGATGTGCGCGCGATCGTGTTCTCCCACGAACACTACGACCATGCCGGCAGCCTGGCCGAGTTGCAGCGCGCCACCGGCGCGCCGGTGTACGCACGTGGGCCCGCCGTCGGCACGTTGAAGCGCGGCACCCCGGACCGCAGCGATCCGCAGTTCGAGGTGTCCGAACCGATCGCACCGGTCGAGCGCGTCGTCACCCTCGCAGACGACGGCGTCGTGCGTGTCGGGCCGCTGGCCCTGCACGCCGTCGCTTCGCCCGGCCACACACCCGGCGGCACCAGCTGGACCTGGCGTTCATGCGAAGGCGATGCGTGCCACCAGATGGTCTATGCCGACAGCCTGACCGCGATCTCCGACGACGTGTACCGCTACAGCGACGAGCAAGCACACCCGGGCTACGTGGCGGCATTCCGCAACACGCTGGCGCGGATCGCCTCGCTGGATTGCGACGTACTGATTACGCCGCACCCGTCGGCGAGCCAGCTGTGGTCGCGCATCGGCCCCGGCGCCCGCGCGCCGCTCTCCGACACCGGCGCTTGCCGGGCCTACGCAAACACCGCCACCCAGCGACTCGACAAACGCCTGGCCGACGAAGCCGCCACGACGACGCCCGCCCATCCTTGATCGGCATCAATGCCCGGCGTGCCGCCTTCGGCGACGCTGGCCTCCTCTTTCCTGCATGACGCATCGCCGCGCGAACACCTCCCGATGAACAAGAAAACGTCCTCACGCGCCACTTCGCTTCCGTTCGAGATCGACGCCACGCGCGACTACCCGCTGGGCATGCCCGCCGATCGCTTCCTGCGCGACTACTGGCACAAGCGGCCGCTGCTGATCCGCAACGCGTTCCCCGGCTTCGAGACCCCGGTGCAGCCGGAGGATCTCGCCGGGCTGGCCTGCGAAGAAGGCGTGCTGGCGCGGATGATCAGCCTGGACCGCGCCACCGGCGCGTGGGATGTCCGCACGGGCCCGTTCCAGGAAGAGGATTTCCCCGACCTGCCCGACCACGACTGGACCCTGCTGGTGCAGGACGTGGACAAGTGGGACGCCGACGTGCGGGCGCTGCTGGAGCAGTTTCGCTTCCTGCCGCGCTGGCGGGTGGACGACATCATGGTCAGCTTCGCGGCCACCGGCGGTTCGGTCGGCGCGCACGTGGATCACTACGACGTGTTCCTGCTGCAAGCGCAGGGCGAGCGCCGCTGGGCGATCGATGCCCGCGTGGCGATGGGGCAACCCGCGCCGGACCTGGGTTTCCAGGAGGACGTGGCGATCAAGCTGTTGCGCACGTTCGAACCCACCCACGAATGGGTCCTCTCTCCCGGCGACATGCTGTACCTGCCGCCGCTGGTTCCCCATCACGGCGTGGCCGAGAACCCGTGCCTGACGTTCTCGGTGGGCATGCGTGCGCCGTCGTCGGCCGAACTGATCGGCGACTACCTGGACACGCTGATCGCCGAAGCGGACGAGGCCGTGCGCTACCACGACGAAGACCTGGCCGCGCCGCAGGACCCGAACGAAATCGACGCGCGCGCCATGGAGCGCGTGGTCGAAGCCTTGAATGCCTTGCGCATGAACGATCCCGACCTGATCGGCGACTGGTTCGGCCGTTTCATCACCACTTACCGCGCCTCCGGTGACGTGATGCCGTCGCCCGACACGCCCTCTCGGATCGAGATGGAGTGGGACCTGCAGCAAGGCGCGCGCCTGCTGCGACACCCGTTCTCGCGATTCGCCTGGCGCCGGCGCAAGAAGGCCGCCACCCTGTTCTGCAACGGCCTGGACTACACCCTGCCGGTCAAGGACGCACAGGCGCTGGCTGCACTGGAAAGCCTCGACGGCCCCACCTATGCAGCCCTGAGCGACGCAGGGCGCGACGCGGTGATGGCGCTCGCGGCACAAGGCCATTACCAGCTGGCCCTGGACGACGACGCGGCCCCGGAGGACGAAGACCCATGACCACCGCCGATGTCCGCGTCGAAGCGGTCGACTACGCCACCGCGCTGCAGGACCTGCGGCGCGTCCGCGAGGCGGTCTTCATCGAGGAGCAAGGCGTCCCGCGCGACCTCGAACAGGACGCGCTCGACCCACTCTGCCACCACGTGATCGCCCGCGATGCCGACGGCGCGCCCATCGGGACCGCCCGGCTCACTCCGGACCACCGGATCGGGCGGATGGCCGTACTGTCGGCTTGGCGCGGCCGCGGCGTCGGCGAGGCCCTGCTGCGCGCCCTGCTGGTCGAAGCCCGCCAGCGCCAATGGCCGGCCGTCTCCCTGCACGCCCAGGTGAACGCCGAACGGTTCCACGCCCGCCACGGGTTCCTGCCCGAGGGTGACCGCTTCGTCGAAGCCGGCATCGAGCACCAGGGCATGCGCCGGGTGCTGGGCGGCACCGCCACCATCGCCCACCGGGCCGAAGCCGTCGCCATCACCACCGCCGTCATCGTGCAGGCACGTCGCTCGCTTGCGATCTACAGCCGCGCGCTAGATCCCGGGCTGTGGGATGCGCCGCCCGTGCTGGATGCCCTGCGCCGCTTCACCACGCACCGCACGGGTGTGCAGGTCCAGGTCCTCCTGCAGGATGCGGCAACGCCCCAGCATGCCCTGGCCCCCCTCATCGGCCTGGGCCAGCGCCTGCCCAGCGTCTTCGCCTTCCGCGAGGTCCAGGACCCGGTGGATCTGCCTTATGTCGCGGCCTTCGTCGCCAACGACGACCACGGCTACTACCACCGCCCGCTGGGCCATCGCTTCGATGGCGAGGCCGGGCTGGAGCATGCGGGACGCGCCCGCCAGCTGCGCGACGAGTTCACGCAGATGTGGGAACGCGCACGCCCGGTGACGGAATTCCGCGCGCTCGGACTCTGAGCGAAGCCCGCGAGAACCGCGCCACAGGGGCCTTCGCGGGTCCATGCCCTGCGTCTTTAGTCCAATCCGGTTACGCCCCCTTCCCGGCATGGGGGTATAATTTCTGGGTTTTCGTCCATGTCCGTCGGACATCGCGCGACATGGACCGTAAGCGCCTCCTCGACTACCCCACAGCACGCCATCGCCATCGTGGACAATCTCCTGAAGCAGTTCGCGCAATCCTCGCAGCTCAACGGAGGCAATGCCTCCTACGTCGAAGACCTGTACGAGCAGTACCTCGTCGCCCCGGACAGCGTGGGCCCCAAGTGGAAGGCCTACTTCGATGGCTTCAAGGGCCACGAAGCCGGTGACGTACCGCATTCGGTCGTCATCCAGCAGATCACCGAAGCCGCCCGCCAGGCCGCCAACAACGGCCATGCCGTGGCCGGCGGGGGCGATGAGCGCGAGCGCAACGTCGGCCGCCTGATCACGGCTTACCGTTCGCGCGGCCATCTTGGCGCGCAGATCGACCCGCTGGGCCTGACCCCGCCGGTCAACCCGCCGGACCTGGAACTGTCGTTCCACGACCTGTCCGACAAGGACCTCGACAGCGAGTTCAGCACCGGCAACGTCGGCGGCAACTCGCGCATGAAGCTGCGCGACCTGCTGGCGCGCCTGAAGGCGACTTACACCGGCCCGATCGGTGTCGAGTTCATGCACATCTCGGAAGTCGACCAGCGCCAGTGGCTGTACCAGCGCCTGGAGACGGCTAGCGGCCAGTTCGGCCTGTCCGACGACGCCAAGCGCCGCACGCTCGAGCGCCTGACCGCCGCCGAGGGCCTGGAACGCTACCTGCACACCAAGTACGTCGGCCAGAAGCGCTTCTCGCTGGAAGGCGGCGACGCGCTGATCCCGTTGCTGGACACCACGATCCGCAGCGCCGGCGAAGGCGGCGTCAAGGACATCGTGGTCGGCATGGCCCACCGCGGCCGCCTGAACGTGCTGGTCAACACGCTCGGCAAGAACCCGCGCAAGCTGTTCGACGAGTTCGAAGGCAAGTTCGAACACGACAACAGCCTCGCGCACGCCGGCGACGTGAAGTACCACATGGGCTTCTCCGCCGACATCGCCACCCCGGGCGGCCCGGTCCACCTGGCCCTGGCCTTCAACCCGTCGCACCTCGAGATCGTCGACCCCGTCGTGGCCGGCAGCGTCCGTTCGCGCCAGGAGCGCCGCAACGACGCCGCGCGCCAGGCCGTGTTGCCGATCATCATGCACGGCGACGCCGCGTTCGCCGGCCAGGGCGTGGTGATGGAACTGTTCCAGATGTCGCAGGCGCGCGGTTTCGCCGTCGGCGGCACGCTGCACATCGTCATCAACAACCAGATCGGTTTCACCACAAGCAACAAGGAAGACTCGCGCTCCACGTTGTATTGCACGGACGTGGCCAAGATGGTCGGCGCGCCGGTGTTCCATGTGAATGGCGACGATCCGGAAGCGGTGGTGTTCGTGGCCCAACTGGCCTACGACTTCCGCCAGCAGTTCAAGAAGGACGTGGTCATCGACCTGGTGTGCTACCGCCGCCACGGCCACAACGAAGCCGACGAGCCGGCCGCGACCCAGCCGGTCATGTACCAGACCATCCGCAAGCACGCGACCACGCGCGAGATGTACGCCGCCAAGCTGGAAGGCGCCGGCGTGATCCCGGCCGAGGGCGGCAAGTCGCTGGCGGACGAATACCGCAACAAGCTGGACTCCGGCGAAGTCACCACCGAACTCGCCAAACAGAAGGGCGACGAGTTGGCGATCGACTGGTCGCGCTATCTCTCGGGCAAGCTCAGCGATGCGGTCGACACCAAGGTCAAGCGCAAGTCGCTGGACTCGCTGGCCAAGATCATCACCACGATCCCGGCCGGCGTCGCGCTGCATCCGCGCGTGGCGAAGATCTACGAGGACCGCGTGAAGATGGCGGCCGGCGAACAGCTCGCCGATTGGGGCTTCGCCGAGAACCTCGCCTACGCCACGCTGTTGGCCGAAGGCAACGGCCTGCGCCTGGTCGGCCAGGACGCGGGACGCGGCACGTTCTTCCACCGCCATGCGATCCTTCACGATCAGAAGACCGACAGCTACTACCTGCCGCTGCGCCAGCTGGTGGAACAGGCCGAACAGGCCACCATCATCGACTCGCTGCTCAGCGAAGAAGCGGTGATGGCGTTCGAATACGGCTTCTCGACCACCGATCCCAACACCCTGTGCATCTGGGAAGCGCAGTTCGGCGACTTCGCCAACGGCGCACAGGTCGTGATCGACCAGTTCATCGCCGCCGGCGAAGCCAAGTGGGGCCGCATCAGCGGCCTGACGCTGCTGCTGCCGCACGGCTACGAAGGCCAGGGCCCCGAGCACAGCTCGGCGCGCCTGGAGCGCTTCCTGCAGCTGTGCGCCGTCGAGAACATGCTGGTCTGCGTGCCGACCACGCCCGCCCAGTGCTACCACATGCTCCGCCGGCAGATGCGCATGACCACGCGCAAGCCGCTGGTCGTGATGACGCCCAAGTCGCTGCTGCGCCACAAGCTGGCCGTATCCACGCTGGACGAACTCGCCAACGGCGAGTTCCAGCACCTGATCCCGGACGCCGCCGCCGACGCCAAGAAGGTCAAGCGCGTCGTCGCCTGCTCGGGCAAGGTCTACTACGACCTGCTGGAAGACGCGCAGAAGCGCGGCCAGGACGACGTGGCCATCCTTCGCGTCGAGCAGCTCTATCCGTTCCCGCGCGAGCAGCTGGCCGCCGAACTGAAGCGCTATGGCAAGGCGACCGAAGTCATCTGGTGCCAGGAAGAGCCGCAGAACCAGGGCGCGTGGTACCAGATCAAGCACCACCTGCAGGCCTGCCTGGCCGACAAGCAGACGCTGCACTACGCGGGCCGCTCGCGCTCGCCCTCGCCCGCTGCCGGCCATTTCGCCGAGCACGTAGAGGAACAGCTGAAGCTGGTCGCCGATGCGCTGGTCAACAAGCTCGGCAGCGACAACGTCGCCGAGTAAGTACGCCTCACCCATTCCAACGAACAACAACACCACCAGGACGTCCCATCCAATGGCCACTGAAGTCAAAGTTCCGGTTCTTCCCGAGTCCGTCTCCGACGCCACCATCGCCGCCTGGCACAAGAAGGTGGGTGATGCCGTCAAGCGCGACGAGAACCTGATGGACCTGGAAACCGACAAGGTCGTGCTGGAAGTGCCCTCGCCCGTCGACGGTGTGCTGAAGGAGATCAAGTTCAAGGAAGGCGACACGGTGACCAGCCAGCAGCTGCTGGCGATCATCGAGGAAGGTGCGGCCGCCGCTGCGCCCGCCCCCGCCGCGGAAGAGAAGAAGCCGGCCGCCGGCGCCCAGGAAGTGCAGCCGAAGGCCGAAGCCGCCAAGGCCGACGCCGCCGCCCCGGCCAGCACCAAGCCGGCCCCGGCCGGCGCCGACGCGCTGCCCCCGGGCGCGCGCTTCACCGCCATCACCCAGGGCATCGATCCGGCCGCCGTGGAAGGCACCGGTCGCCGCGGCGCCGTGACCAAGGAAGACCTGGTCAATTACGCCAGCGGCAAGACCGCGGGTGTGTCCGGTGGCGCGCGTCCTGAAGAGCGCGTGCCGATGACGCGCATCCGTACCCGCATCGCCGAGCGCCTGATGCAGTCCAAGAACTCCATCGCCATGCTGACCTCGTTCAACGAAGTCAACCTGGGCAAGGTCATGGAGATGCGCAAGGAGCTGCAGGACGACTTCGTGAAGGCCAACGGCATCAAGCTCGGCTTCATGAGCTTCTTCGCCAAGGCCGCCGCCAACGCGCTGCAGCGCCACCCGATCGTCAATGCGTCGGTCGATGGCAACGACATCATCTACCACGGCTACTCCGACATCTCGATCGCCGTCTCCACCGAGAAGGGCCTGGTCACGCCGGTGCTGCGCAATGTCGAGCGCATGGGCTTCGGTGACATCGAGAAGGGCATCGCCGAGTACGCCAAGAAGGCGCGCGACGGCAAGCTGGGCCTGGAAGACCTGCAGGGCGGCACGTTCACCATCACCAACGGCGGCACCTTCGGTTCGCTGATGTCCACGCCGATCGTCAACCCGCCGCAGAGCGCCATCCTGGGCATGCACGCCATCAAGGACCGCGCCATCGTCGAGAACGGCCAGGTCATCGCCGCGCCGATGATGTACATCGCATTGTCCTACGACCACCGCATCATCGACGGCAAGGACGCGGTGCTGTTCCTGGTGGACATCAAGAACCAGCTGGAAAACCCGCACCGCATGCTCCTGGGCATGTGATCCACGCGGCTCCCCGCGGGGAGCTGGAAAGGGGCCCTGCGGGGCCCCATTTCCTTCCATGAGACATCGCCCCCGTCCACTGATGGACGCACAAGGCAAAGGACACTGAAATGGCTGAACAATTCGACGTCGTCGTCATCGGTGCCGGTCCCGCCGGCTACCACGCCGCCATCCGCGCCGCGCAGCTTGGCATGAAGGTCGCGTGCATCGACGCTGCGCTGGGCAAGGACGGCAAGCCCGCGCTGGGCGGCACCTGCCTGCGCGTGGGTTGCGTGCCCTCCAAGGCGCTGCTGGATTCCTCGCGCCAGTTCTGGAACATGGGCCACCTGTTCGGCGACCACGGCATCAGCTTCAAGGATGCCAAGATCGACGTCGAAGCGATGGTCGGCCGCAAGGACAAGATCGTGAAGCAGTTCACCGGCGGCATCGCGATGCTGTTCAAGGCGAACAAGATCACCCCGTACTACGGCTTCGGCCAGTTGCAGCCGGGCAACGTCGTCAAGGTGAAGCAGCACGACGGCAGCGACGTGGAGCTCAAGGGCACCAACGTCATCATCGCCGCCGGTTCGGATTCGATCGAACTGCCGTTCGCCAAGTTCGATGGCGAGACCATCGTCGACAACATCGGCGCGCTGGACTTCACCGAAGTGCCGAAGCGCCTGGCCGTGATCGGCGCCGGCGTGATCGGCCTGGAACTGGGCAGCGTGTGGAAGCGCCTCGGTGCCGAGGTCGTGATTCTGGAAGCGCTGCCGGACTTCCTCGCCGCCGCCGACACCGAGATCGCCAAGGTCGCGGCCAAGGAATTCAAGAAGCAGGGCCTGGATATCCGCCTGGGTGCCAAGGTCAGCAAGACCGAAGTCACCGGCAAGGGCAAGAAGAAGGAAGTCGTGGTCACCTACAGCGACGCCGAAGGCGAGAAGACGCTGACGGTGGACAAGCTGCTGGTCGCCGTGGGCCGCAAGGCTGCGAGCAAGGGCCTGTTGGCCGACGGCACCGGCGTGAAGCTGACCGACCGCGGCCAGATCGAAGTAGACGACCATTGCCACACCGGCGTGGACGGCGTGTGGGCGGTCGGCGACTGCGTGCGCGGCCCGATGCTGGCGCACAAGGGCTTCGAGGAAGGCATCGCCGTGGCCGAACTGATCGCGGGCCTGCCTGGCCATGTCAATTTCGACACCGTGCCGTGGGTCATCTACACCGAGCCGGAAATCGCCTGGGTGGGCAAGACCGAGCAGCAGCTCAAGGCGGAGGGCGTGCCGTACAAGGTCGGCACCTTCCCGTTCGCCGCGATCGCGCGCGCGGTCGCCATGGGTGAACCGGCCGGCCTGGTGAAGGTGATCGCCCACGAGGAAACCGACCTGATCCTGGGCCTGCACGCCGTCGGCGTGGGCGTCTCGGAACTGGTCCACGAAGGCGTCATCGCGATGGAGTTCAAGGGTTCGGCCGACGACCTGGCGCGCATCTGCCATGCCCACCCCACCCTGTCCGAAGCCATCCACGACGCTGCGATGGCCGTGCACAAGCGTTCGATCCACAAGGCCAACTGAGGCCGCACGGCGACGCACCGTCGCCGGAACACCGCATGCGCCAGGCGAAGCCTGGCGTTTTGCGTTTCAGACAACAGGCACTACAGGACACCACCATGAAGAGCATCTGCGTCTACTGCGGCTCCAACGCTGGCAGCAAGCCGGCCTACACCGAGCGCGCCATCGCGCTGGGCGACCGCATCGCGAAGGAAGGCCTGCAGCTGGTCTACGGTGGCGGCAACGTCGGCCTGATGGGCATCGTGGCCGATGCGGTACTTGCCGCCGGCGGTGACGTCGTCGGCGTGATCCCCGAGCAACTCGTGGGCTGGGAAGTCGCGCACAAGGGCGTCACCCGCCTGGAGGTGGTCGCCAACATGCATGAGCGCAAGAAGCGGATGTTCGACCTGTCCGACGCCTTCGTCGCCCTGCCCGGCGGCTTCGGCACGCTCGACGAGATGTTCGAGATGCTGACCTGGCGCCAGCTCGGCATCGGCGACAAGCCCTGCGCCTTCCTCGATGTCGAAGGTTTCTACACGCCGCTGATGGGCATGATCGACCGCATGGTCGAAGAACGCTTCCTGCATCCCGAACAGCGCAACGACCTGTGGCATGGCGACGACCTCGATGTCATGGTCGCCTGGATGCGCGCCTATTCGCCGGCGCAGGCGGACAAGTGGATGGACGAGAAGCGGCGGAAGTCGTTGCGCTGATCGCGCGTTAGACCAAAGTCCGGCGCGCTCAAGGCAGGGCGGCAGGCAGAATCGGTACCACGCCCTTCCCTGTCGTCCACTGCGACGGCGCGAACAAGGAAACCCCCCATGAGCCTGCCAACGACCTTCAACGCCTTCCGCATCCACAACGACGACGCCGGCTATCGCGCCGGCATCGAGACGCTGACGCTCGACGGATTGAATCCGGGCGAAGTGGTCATCAAGACGGCGTACTCCTCCGTCAATTACAAGGATGCGCTGGCCGGTACCGGCGAGGGCAAGATCCTGCGGCGTTTCCCGCTGGTCGGCGGCATCGACGTCGCGGGCCATGTGGTGGCCTCGACCGATCCCGCGTTCAAGGAAGGCGATGCCGTGCTTGTCACCGGCTGCGGCCTCAGCGAGACCCGCGACGGCGGCTATGCCGAGTACGCGCGGTTGGAGGCCAAGTGGGTCATTCCCCTGCCCGCCGGCCTGAGCCTGCGCGAAAGCATGATCCTGGGCACGGCCGGCTTCACCGCGGCGCTGGCCCTGTTCCGCATGCGCGAGAACCGGCAGACCCCCGACCTGGGGCCGCTCGCCGTCACCGGCGCGACCGGCGGCGTCGGCTCGCTGGCGGTGGACATCTTCAGCAAGGCCGGGTTCGAGGTGCACGCGATCAGCGGAAAGCCGGAGAACACGGGTTACCTGACCTCCATCGGCGCCACTCAGGTCCTTGGACGGGATGCCCTCGCTACGACGCGCCCGCTGGAATCGGCGCGCTTCGGCGGCGGACTCGATAACGTCGGCGGCGCGATGCTGGCCAGCCTGTTGGCGCAGACCACGCCTTACGGCAACGTCGCCACGGCCGGACTCGCCGCCAGCCACGACCTGCCCACCACGGTGATGCCCTTCATCATCCGCGGCGTGTCCTTGCTGGGCGTGGCCTCGGCGGGCACCGCGCGTGATGTGCGCGAGGCGGTCTGGGCCCACCTGGCCAGCGACTGGAAGCCCGCCCACCTGGAGACGATCTGCACCCGGGAAACCCCCTTGGACGGTCTGCCCGAGGTCTTCCGGACCATGCTGGCCGGCCAGTCCTTCGGCCGCACACTCGTGCGAATGGGATGAACGGCAGTGGCGGCACGACAGGCGTCATAGCCTGGCCGCCATCCCCATTTGTCTTGTCTCAAACTCGCTCTACAATCCTCGGCGGGGACAACTTGGGGAACTCCATGGCAAAGATTCTGATCGTCGACGATTCACCGTCGCAGCTGCTGGGCATCCAGCGTATCGTCGAGAAACTGGGGCACGAGTCCATCACCGCCGAAGACGGTGCCGCGGGCGTGGAAGTCGCCAAGCGGGAACTGCCCGACATGGTCCTGATGGATGTGGTGATGCCCAACCTGAATGGGTTCCAGGCCACCCGCACCCTGAGCCGCGAAGCGACGACCAAGCACATCCCGGTGATCCTGGTGACCACCAAGGACCAGGACACGGACCGCATGTGGGGCCTGCGCCAGGGCGCCAAGGCCTACCTGACCAAGCCGTTCTCGGAAGACGAACTGGCCGAGGTCATCGAGCGCATCTTCAACGCGCGCGAACTGCCCTCCCCGCCGTCCGCCTGACCCGGGCCTACATGCAGACCGAAGAGCAGGCGCGAGCCTGCTCTTTTCGTTTCTGGACGCGTCCGTTCAGCGCGGTGCGGTGTATCCCCTGCGCACGCCGCGGGGCGACAGCACCAGTTGCCACAATTGCGACCGGCGTGCACGGAACGTGGCCATCGAGGCACTGAGGTAAAAGCGCCACATCCTGCGGAATCGCGCGTCATAGCGCGGATCGAGATCCTGCCAGGCCGCCTCCACGTTGTTCCGCCATGCCTGCAGCGTGAGGTCGTAGTCGGCGCCGAAACCGTGCCAGTCCTCCAGCACGAACCGCCCCTCGATCGCATGGGTGAGTTGCGCCGCGGACGGCAGCATCGAGTTGGGGAAGATGTAGCGCGCGATCCAAGGATCGGTGCGGTGCACCGAGCGGTTCGTGCCGATGCTGTGCAGCAGGAACAGGCCATCGGCAGGCAGGCATCGTCGGACGACGTCGAAGAACGTGGCGTAGTTCTTCACGCCGACGTGCTCGAACATGCCCAGCGAGAAGGCGGCATCGAAGCGCTCGTCGAGATCGCGGTAATCCTCCAGGCGGATCTCGATCGGCAGGCCCGCGCAAAGCCGGCGTGCGTACTCCGCCTGCTCGGCCGAGATGGTCACGCCAACCCCGCTGACGCCATATCGTTCGGCGGCGAACTTCAACGCCTCGCCCCAGCCACAGCCGATGTCGAGCACCCGCATGCCGGGTGCCAAGCGCAGTTTTCGACAGACCAGGTCCAGCTTGGCCTCCTGGGCTGCGTCCAGGTATCTGGCCTCGCGCCAATAGGCGCAGCTGTACACCAGACGGCGTCCGAGCATCGCCGCATACAGGTCATTGCCCAGGTCGTAGTGGCGGCGCCCGACTTCACCGCTGCGGCGACGCGACTGCAAGTTGGTCAAACGCGCCCGCAGTGCATCGAAGAGTTCGCCAGGCCCGTGCAACCGCTCGTCCAACCGGGCATCCAGCAGGCGGAACAGCAGGCCGTCCAGCGCGTCCGCGTCCCACCAGCCGTCCATGTAGCTTTCGCCCAGCCCCAGCGAAGCCTGGCCCAGCACGCGCGCATGCACGCGGGGGTCGTTGACCCGGAAGTCCCATGGCCGATCGCCATCGATCCGCACATCCGCTTCGGCCAACAGGGATCGCATCCTGTGCTCGAAGCGGGTGTGCGACATGGCGGACTCAGCGGGCGAACAGCCCCGCGTACTCCGGTGCGACGTGCGGAAGCAGGACCGCCGCGGGCACGTCGACGGTCTGCGTGCCGTCTGCATACGGCCCCACCTGGTACGGCGGGAACACGAAACGCAGTGCGGTGATGCGGCCTGCGGCGTCGAGCACCGGCACGAACTCGCTGAAGTTGCCGGGCTCGGGCTCCGTGCCCTCGTCGATCATCCGCGACGTGCTCTTGATGAGGGCAGCGCGGTCCACTGCCGCCAGTTCGTCTTCGTCGGCGCGCGTGACCACGGCAGTGTGCAAGTGTTCGCGCACGTAATCGCTGATGGCCTGCCAGCCTTTGGCCCCGGTGACGAGGGCCGCCGACGTCAGGCGCTGGTCCTGCTGCGGCAACCAGACGAAACGCGCAATCAGCGGCTGGCCGTGCGCGCCGCCCGTGTAGCGGCTGCCATCGGCGGCCACGGCGACGATCTGCGGTGTATCCACGACTTGCTCGAACGCCAGCGAGAGTTCGTAAGGCGCGGAAGGCTTGTCATTGCCGAACGCCTCCACCGCCTCCATCAATTCGGCCCGCTCGGTGGCCGAATAGTCGGCCAGCGCCTTCGCCAGGCCGGGATAGCGGTTCACGGACGCGGGATAGCTGATCCCGACCACATAGTGATCCGTCGTCTCGATGACATCCTTCAGTGCCACCGGCGCCGTTGCGACGTCAGGGGCCGACGCCGCCGGTGTCGCGGGCGCATCGGTGGGCGCGCCGGATGGAGATTCGCGCTTGCAGGCCGCGAGCGAGGCAGCCAACAGCATGGCCAGGCAGGCCAGTCGCAAGGTGTGGGGGGTCTTACAGGGGGACACGTTCGGACTCCTTCCGCGTGTGATGGCCGTCATTCTAGGGCGCACCACCCATTGCCTCCAGCAGCCTCACCCGTCAATGAGTTCCGCGTATTCAGGATGCCGTTCGATGTAGGCCGCGGAATAGGAGCAGGCGGGTACCACCCGCCAGCCCTGCGCGCGCGCATGGTCGAGCGCGGCTTTCACCAGCGCCGCGGCCACGCCGCGGCCGCCGATCTGGTTCGGCACGCCCGTGTGGTTGATGACCATCCGGTCGTCCCGCAACGAATACAGCAGTTCGGCCTCATGACCGTCCACTTGGGTATGGAAACGATGGGCACCGGGGTCGTGATGGACATCCGGGAGAGGCGCGTCGGGGGTCATGGGATCTCCGTGGTGGGGGGCTCATCGGCATTGTGACGCACTGCCCAGCAGTGCCAGAGGCAAAACTGACGTAGCGCGTCACATTCATGCTTGTGAAAGGATTCTTCGCGGACCTGAAACGTGACCCGGTTCGCGAAACAGGAGTTGGCACGATTGCTGCTTGTACTGGGCCATAGACCCGCACTTCGGAGTTCCGCCATGAGCCTGATCGAAGAATTGCCCGACGTCTCCAACGCCAGCGATTTCACGCTGCTGGAAGGCCTGTTCCAACTCACCGTCACTGGCCATACCAGCGATTGGGAATTCGAGCGCCTCAACAACGCCGTGTACGAGCGCCTGATGTCTGCCTACTCCAGCGCCGAGATCGGCAGCGTGCACGCCGTGCACTCGCTGATGGACTAAGCAGCACCGCAAGACGCTTCACCCTACCGGGCGCTCCGGCGCGGCGCAGGGGTCCGCCTTCGGGTGCGACTGCCGCGCCGGAGTCCCGTCCCTCCCGTCTTCGCGGGAGGCATCGGATCCACCTCACTCGTTTCGCCGAAATCGTGGCATCACTCGCCGCGATGATCGCGCTTGCCCTGATTGCGCCGGTCCTGCGTTCCCGAACTGCCCTGGATGGCTTTCATCCGGCTCTCTGCCGCGTGCAATTCCAGTGCTTTGGCAGCGGCTTCGGATGACACGAAGCCGGTGCCCGGCGTCGACCCGTGACCGTTTTCGTCGAGTTGCTGCCACGGTGCCGGCTGGCGATCGTGCTCCTGCTTCTGCTCAAGCAACGCCTTCGCGGTCTGCAGCGCCTGCTCGGGGGTGATCTTCTTCGGTGCGCGCTTGCGTGCCGGGGCCTTGCGTGCCGACGTCGTAGCCTTTTGCGGCTTCACGACGTGCTTGGCGCGAGGTGCCGCAGCGATGCGTTTCGCCGCCTTCTTCACGACTTTCTTGATCGCCTTCTTCGCGACGGCCTTGCGTGCGACCTTCGTCACGGTCTTCTTCGCGGGAGTGCGCTTGCTCGCCGCCTTGCGTGGCGCCTTCTTCGCCGCGGCCTTCTTCGCGGGCTTACGGACAGCGGACTTCTTGACCACTTTCTTCACGGCCTTGCTGGCCGCCTTCTTCGTGGCGCGGACGTTGGTTTTCTTCACCGCTTTCTTGGCCGCTTTCTTGGCCGGTTTCTTCACGGCTTTCTTTGCGGCCTTCTTGGTCACCTTTTTTACTGCCTTCTTGGCGGCCTTCTTACCCGTCGCCTTGCGTGCCGTTGCCATGCGCTGCTCCACGTGGGGACATGACATGGGAATAGCACGGAGAACCTTCAGTGCAGGTGATCACCGCCGCAATGGCGGCTTAACCGAAGCTGGGCCGCGACAATGCACCGATGAAGTGGGTCAGCACGGCCGGCTCCAACGCGATAAGGAACAGGATGCCGTACGCCGCACCCGCCAGGTGGGCACCATGATTGATGTTGTCGCCGCCGCGCTTGTCCATCCAGATGCTGTACGCGATGTAGAGCACGGCGAACACGATCGCGGGCTGGACCGGCCAGAGTTCTGTAGACACTCAGTCGCCGCTCTGCGCGTAGCGCCTTTCAAACTCTACCGGTGACAGTCCGCGAGCGGAACCATGCCGGCGGATCGGGTTGTAGAACATCTCGATGTAGT